>Ga0126378_10000001_pt1 | contig 642639 bp, 487 predicted proteins | sample PanSoiMetPlot_23_FD_92587 | JGI IMG/M metagenome (GOLD analysis project Ga0126378, IMG submission 92587) | Tropical forest soil microbial communities from Panama - MetaG Plot_23 | ecosystem: Environmental > Terrestrial > Soil > Tropical forest > Bulk soil | place: Panama | collected 2016-02-17 | reverse complement strand
GGGTATCTATTCCGCGGCGATTGCTGCCTGAGTCTCTGGCGAAGGTGAGGAGGGCTCACACTGGGCAGGTTCGGCCTCAGGGAGGTGGGCAAGCTCGTCGTTGTTAGCCCTCAGCGCGCTGAGAGCGACCTGGGCGGCGTAGAGGTACTTTGGGCCGAACCGTCCCTCAATGGTGCCGATGAGCATGCCATGGCCGACGCAGGCGATGTAGTCCTGGATGCACTTTCGGCCGTTGAGGTGGGGCATGACGCGGCGGTATTCGGCCTCCGCGGCCAGCTCTGCGCGGACCTTGTCCGGGCGTTTTTCGAACTCGGCTTCATAGCGGCGCTTGTAGGCGTCAATGCAGCGGAGGACGGCGGGATTGTCGGAGGCGGTGTCGATGGATGACATGGATATCTCCTTAAAGGCACGAAGCCCCTCGCGGAGGCTGCTCCTCGAGGGGCTTCATTTTTCTGAACCTATACTTCCATTATGGCGGATTCGAAAAGTGGATCGGCCAACTGGCAGGACTTTTTTCAAGGAGTTTTTCCACAGGGTAGATCATTGCATGCATGGATGTTGCGGAGATTTGCACATTTCCACAGGCAGGAGCCAGGGCTTGACAGGTTTCGAGGGTTTGCACCGGGGATGGTGCAGGAGGGGGATCGAGGCAGTGCGCGCCGTCGTAAACAAGCGCATTCCGCGGGTCTACGATGAGTGCCTCGTGTGGGGCATGGGTTGGGGCGGGTGCTATACAACCCAGCCACGGATCCTCGGCTTCGCTGCCTGATCCCTATTCGCTGGTCCCTGGTCCCTGATCCCTGATCCCTGCTTCTCTGCATCTCCCCGCCTGTCCCGCACATCCCTGTAGCTGATAACCTTTGCCTTGTATCTTCCCAAGGGGTCAAATGGCAAAAGTAACGCTGGTATTCGCAGTCCTACTGGCCGCGCTCGGCCTCGGCTTCTACCTGGGTACGGGCAGCCAGCATCCAACGGCTCTGATTCCGCTCTGGTTCGGCCTCGCGCTCGGCCTCTTCGGCTTTCTCGCCATCAGCCCCAATGAGAAGCGCCGCAAGAAATTCATGCACGTCAACGTCACCATCGGCCTTATGGGCTTCCTCGGCGCCGCCATCCGCGCAATCCAGAGCTACGGCAGCGCCCGCTCCAACGGCGTCGATCCCAACTGGATCGCCATCGGCGACCAGCTCGCCATGGCCGGACTGCTCCTTATATATGTCCTCATGTGCGTCAAGTCCTTCATTGATGCCCGCGCCGCCCGGAACGCGGCCCAAAACGAAACAGGGAATGCCTGATCCATGGCGACCTTTCGCGGTGCCGGAGTTGGCGGCGGAATGCGCGCCGAGCGCGCCCCGCATGGCCGCAGTGCGCGCCTCGGCCAGGCTGACCTGCCCAAGCGCAAGCCCAATCTCAAGCAGCTCTGGCCGCAGATCAAGGCTCTTGTCCTTCCGCGCAAGGGTTTGCTCTTCGTAGGCCTGTGCCTCATGGCCATCAACCGCGTCTCAGGCCTGGTGATGCCCTTCCTGAGCAAGCAGCTTCTCGACCAGGCCTTGAATCCGGCTCACCCGCATCCCCGGCTGCTCGGCCGCCTCATCGCGATTGTGATCACCGCAACGCTGATACAGGCGTTCACGTCTTTCTCGCTGACCCAGCTTCTCTCGAAAGCCGGCCAGCGCCTTATCGCCGAACTGCGCCGCCAGGTGCAGCGCCACGTCGGCCTGCTCTCCGTCGCCTACTACGACGAGAACCGCTCCGGCACACTGGTCGCCCGCATCATGACTGATGTTGAAGGCGTCCGCAACCTCGTCGGCACGGGCCTGGTCGAGTTCACCGGCGGCATCCTCACCGCCGTGCTTGCCTTCGTCTACCTGCTGCACAAGAGCGTTCCTGTAACCCTGTCCGTGTTCAGCGCAATCGGCATCTTTACCTTCGTCCTTCAATACGGCTTCAAGACCATCCGCCCCATCTTCCGCGAGCGCGGCAAAATCAACGCAGAAGTCACCGGACGCCTCACCGAGTCGCTCGGAGGCGTCCGCGTCGTCAAGGGCTACCACGCCGAGTCGCGCGAGGCTTCCGTTTTTGGCGAAGGCGTCGACCGGCTGCTCCAGAACGTGATGAAGTCGCTGACGATGACCAGCCTGCTCGGCTCGGCCTCCACCGCTGTCCTCGGCCTTGTCTCCGCGCTCGTGATGTGGATTGGCGGACACAACGTCCTGGGCGGCTCATGGACGGTAGGCGACTACTTCCAGTACAACGTCTTTCTCGCCATCATGATCGCGCCGGTCTTTCAGATCGTGAATATCGGCACGCAGCTCTCCGAGGCCTTTGCCGGCCTCGACCGCACCAGCGAGATCATGGCCGAGCTTGAAGAGAACCAGGTCCCCGGCCGCGCCACCAAAGTGCCGCCCATCGACGGCCGCGTCGCATTCGAGAATGTCGAGTTCGCCTACGAGCCCGAGAAGCCTGTCCTGCACGGCATCAGCTTCAACGCACAGCCCGGAACCGTCACCGCGCTCGTTGGCTCATCAGGCTCCGGCAAGTCCACCATCATCAGCCTTCTCTGCGCCTTTCACAGCCCCGCGGGCGGCAAGGTTCTGGTCGATGGCATCGACCTGGCGAAAGTCGATCTCAACACCTTCCGCTCCCAGCTCGGGGTCGTCCTGCAGGACTCGTTCCTCTTCGACGGCTCCATCCGCGAGAACATCATGTTCTCCAGGCCCGAAGCAACCGACGAGCAGTTCCTCGCCGCCTGCCGGACCGCCCGCGTCGACGAATTCGCCGAGCGCTTCCCCGACGACTACGACACCATCGTCGGCGAGCGCGGCGTCAAGCTCTCCGGCGGCCAGCGCCAGCGCCTCTCGATCGCCCGCGCCCTGCTGGCCGAGCCGCGCATCCTCATCCTCGATGAAGCCACCAGCTCCCTCGACTCCGAATCGGAGGCCATGATCCAGGCCGGGCTGGCCCAGCTCATGCAGGGCCGGACAACATTTGTGATCGCCCACCGCCTGTCCACCATCCGCCGCGCCGACCAGATCCTCGTCGTCGAGCAGGGAAGGATCGTCGAGCGCGGCAACCACGCCGAGCTCTTCGCACTGGGCGGCCGCTACTACGACCTCTACACCCGCCAGCACGGCCTCGAAGCCAACCTCTTCCTGGCCCCCGGCGAAGGCGATACCGTCCCCGCCTGACACATCGATTCGCTCAACTGCGGCAATCCACCGCGGATCGACCAGTTGAGCGGATTGAGCCGAGAAGCGGGTTGGCCTTGATCAGGTCACCAGTGTCTCCCGAAGTTGATCGGCTCGCCAGTGTCTCCCGAAACGGTGCATTGAGCATGTTTGATATGGGGCAGCAGGTTTGACCGCCTCGGCGAAGTCCCAGTATGATGAACAGGTTGGCGTACGTGCCCGAGCGCCCGTTCGCGGCCTGTGCCAACGCGGTTGCAAGCCGCAGATTCGCCGCTTGTTGCCCCCTCGTTCAATGGTAGGACAGCTGACTCTGGATCAGCATATCGGGGTTCGAATCCCTGGGGGGCAGCCAATAGAACTTACAACCTGGCTGTGACCGGCGGCAGCACTCAACCAGCACTTAAGTTGTTCACCACGCCCTGGAGAATTTCGGGCCGGCATGGTTTTCATCGCGGAGACGGCTGTCGACGCCCGCGTTGTGCTCGATCAGGCGTCCGAAGAGCCAAATAACATCCGAGAGTCGATTCAGGTATGCCAGGACCTCGGGCAGCACATCTCCGCCGCTCTCCTGAAACCGAACAGCGCTGCGTTCAGCGCGACGGCACACGGTTCGCGCCATCTCGTACGCCGCCGACTCCGTGTGTCCTCCGGGAAGCGACCAATCGCCGAGGATGCCTTCTGTTGCTTCTATCCTGTGAACGAGATCGGTCAGCTTGTCCACATCTTCGGTAGAGATTGCCGGGGGCGTTTTCCTGCTCTGCGGCGGAGTCGCAAGTGCGGCCCCGACACGGAACAACGTCCTCTGAATCTCCTCGGTCCACGTCGTGATTTCCTTGTTTTGGCAGATGCTGCGGGCAAAGCCGAGATGGGCATTGAGCTCATCCACCGAGCCGTAGGTTTCGACGCGCAGGTCAGCTTTTGAAACCCGAATGCCACCGGCGAGTCCCGTCTGTCCTCCGTCTCCATGTTTAGTGGCAATGCTCATCTGGCTTCTCCTTTAATGGGCACAAGTCTCCTTTATCGTAATGCGAAGCGCCTGATGAGAGGAGAGCGAGGGATGCCACGGTGCTGTGTCAGCCGGAAGTTGCGATTACTTCAAAATTTCTCTCGTTGCGGGGCTCGAAGATCGCTGCGTCCTTCCATCGCCCCCCGGGAACAACGGACTGCCCATTCACCGTCAGGCCTGCGATCTTTTGTTCTGCGGGAAGCCGGAATGTTACTTGAACCTTGCCGGGCACTTCGCCTCGCTCTGGCAGAACAACATGGGCCACATAGCGGCCCGTTGCTTGCCTGGTAAGCCGATAATTCACACGGCCCCAGCGCGTGGGAGCCTGCTCAATGGAAACTGGCTTGCTCGATCCGAGCCAACTACGGGACAGGGCGCGTCCACAATAGAGGGTTTCCTCATCTGGATCTTCAAAGATCAACATCCAGCGAACCAGCAGCGGAATTGTCTGCTGTGCCGGAATGCAAAAGAGAGCTCCGTCGCCGGTAATGCCCGTAACTTCGCCGGCCGTCCAGCTGCCGCGCGAGTGGTCGTGGTAACGATGCGCGTAGAGAAAGAGCAGATACTCCTCAATGCGATCGAGCCGCAGCAAAGCTTGCGCGTACCCATAGGAAATAAACCCCAAAATGTCGCGGCCATTTGGGTGAGGCGGCTCAACGTTGGCCACTACGCCGATGGTTGTTGCCCCATACGCTCGCATGGAGTCAACGATCGCGTTCTCCTGGTCTTGCCTCAGAACACCCGGCTGCAGCAACTCCGCGTAACTGCGGTGCGGCCAGCCTTGCTCGCTGGGCCGTTCCTTCTGAATCGATTCGCGAAATGTCATCCTGGTCCCCGGCAGAGGGCCGATATAAGGCGGATTCATATCGCGGCGCGTATTGGCATCGATGCTGCCGATCAGGGCCGTGCGCAACTGTTCGCTGTGCCGTCTCCAGCCGGCCGCGGCCGAATCCATGCCGGCGGCATTTAATTTCTCCCACACTGCAGCGGCGTCTCGCCAGCCGCGCACCGCGAAGGCGCTGTTGGCAAAGTAGGGCTTCCACCAGATGGAGGGATCGGGCATCAGGCACGAATCCGACTCGCACCAGCCATGAATCAATCCAAAGCCGCGATCCGCTGCTGGGAGCGCGAGCGCCTCATCGTGCAGCTCCGTAAGCAGCGCCGCGACGGCTTCGATCTTCCTGCGATGCTTGATCAGCAGCGCGTCGTCGCGGGTGTAGTTGAAGTGCCGCGCGACGAGGGACAGCATGAGCCCGAACTGCGCTGTTTCGGGCCCGCGCATATTCACCATTCCCTTGTCATCCACAAAATCGGAAAAGTAGTTGTCGAATACGTCGTGCGCTTGCGTGAAACGTCCGCATTCGAGATTGGCATAGAGCGACATCGTGAAGATGTCCTGGAAGCCGTCATATTCCGGCCCGTAGTAGTCGCGGTCAACGGCGCCATATTTCGGGTAGACTCCGCCGGGGCGAACGATCTGCTCTTTCACGAACGCATGGCGAACCATGTTCTGCCAGCTCTCGTCAGGCAGCTCGATCGGCACGGTATCGTGCAGCAGGCGCTCCCAGTATTCGGAGAACTCGAGAAGCGCGAGATAGAACTCTTCCGGCGAAGGCTCCTGCCGGCGCCGCGTGTAGGCCGGATAGCTGTATCCATATTCGGCTTTGACGATCTTCCCGTCCTGAATGTGGACAGTTCGATGCCATGTCTGGACGATGAATCGATCCTGCGCAAGCACGTCCCCGAACACGACGGATTCGTAGTATGAGCCGACCTCGCCAGGGAACACTTTCCGCACCGCCGGCATCCAGCCGCTTACCAGGCCTTCGTATCGCTTTGCGGCGCTCTGCTGTGTCAGTTCTCTGAAGTACTGCACCGGGTGATAGGTCCGCGTGTTGCCGCTCGGATACACCGGCATCGTATCGCTGCACTCGCGCGTTCCAACAATGGTGTTCCACGACGGCCGGTATCCGCGGCCGGTTGGCTGCGCGGAATCGAGGGGCGGGGCGGCGCGGCGCACTTCGTCTTCATCCGGGTCGCCGTGCGCGAGAAGCTTGTCGGCCAACAGGTCGCGGTCCGAGAGCCCGATGTCCTTCAGGTCGAGCCCGAGGTATTTCGGTCCGTCGCCGGCAAACGTCGCCTCCGCGGTCTTGGGCAGGACCCGTGCCTTGCCTGCCGCAGAGATCAACGTGATCACGCCGTCGCGCACGCGCAGGTCTTCGTAGACGCTCCATTTCTCATCCCGGCGAACAAAATGGCAGAGCAGCGTATGGCCTTCCACACCCGCATCGCTGGCCGCAATCAAGCCCTGCGGCTGCGCTAGCCCGGAATCGGCTTGAGCGGAGGTTTCGCAACGAGCAGCCACATCGCGAAGGGTCGAGGCGCCCGCGGCGGCAATCTGGAGAAATCGTCTTCTGTCCATGCACAGTCTCGATTCAAAGTTGCAAACGTGCGGTCAGATTGAACATCAATTACGGGGCGATGATCCGAGCAGCGCGAAGCCGCAGAGTGCGGGAACGAAACGTCAGGGGGAGGGCTACATGGAACGCATGCCGAGTCCGGGAAGGCGCGCTATCGAAAAGTATACGGGTTTGGATACAATTCTGCCATCTTCGCGGTTGGACTCCTCGCCGATTTCCCCAGGACGAGCCGCTGCGATGAGGCCGGGTAAGATGAGTCGAACGTGCCGGCTGTTCAGCATGTGAGGGCGGGGTCACTATGAATGAAAAACTCAATCGCCGCGACGCTCTGAAGGCGGTCGTTGCCGCCGGAACAATGGCGATCGTTGAAGGAGCAGCCGCACAAGCGCCGGAACAGGCGCTCTTGGCCGGATCGAAGCCAGTTGAGGTGGGCTTAACGCAGGTCAGCCCTCGCACAGTTCGAATCACCATTTTGCCGGTGGTGAATGGCAGCCCGGAACCTTTCGTGCCCGATGGGGCGCTCGTCGAGCAGGAGTGGAGCCCGGCGCTGGCTTCGATCCGCTCTCTACCCGCCGCGCGAACGATCAGATCAGGCGACCTGTCGGTTTCGATCTCCTCTCACCCTTTCACCATTCAGATCAAAACCCGGACAGGCCGGGTCGTTCAGCAACTTGCGTTCGATGATGACTCGTCCGATCTGCTCTTCGAACTCGGCCAGGGCCATCTGTTCGGGCTTGGCCAGGGTGGAGCGCAATTCGATCGTCGCGGTCATTCTGAATCGATGGTCAGCGGACAAGGCGGCTATCGTCTCGGCACCCACGGTGCCCGGGTTCCGATCCAGTTCTTGATCGGAACAGATGGCTGGGGACTGTTCGTTCATGCTCCCCTGGGGTCCTTCGATCTAAGCGGGAAACAAGGACGCGTCAAAGCGCTCAGAAGCGATGACCCGCTTCCAGCCGACCTCTTCGTGATCGCTGCGGATAAGCCCACCGAGATTCTCGCCGAGTACGCTGCGATCACCGGCCTGCCGCAGATGCCGCCCCTGTGGGCCTTTGGCTATCAGCAATCGCACCGCACACTTGATTCTCCTGAAGAGATCATGGCCGAGGCGCGGACGTTCCGCCAGAAGCAGCTGCCCTGCGATGCCTTGATCTACCTCGGCACCGGGTTCTGCCCCAACGGCTGGAACACCGACAACGGCGAGTTCACCTGGAACCCGCGAGCCTTTCCTGACCCGCCAAAGGCCGTGGAACAGTTCCACCAGCAGCACTTCAAGGTCGCTCTGCATGTCGTGCTCGAAGGCGAGCGCCTGGCGGGCACCGTGAAAGATGCGTGCAGCAGCGCGCCCTTGCCCTCGGGCAGAACTCCTGATGGCCATTGGCCTCCCGATCGCCAGGTCGGCTGCTACTGGCCGTTTCACAAGCCGCTCGCGGATCTTGGAATCGACGGATGGTGGCCGGACCAGGGCGATGGGCTTGATGCGCCTTCGCGGCTGGCGCGCATTCGAATGTATTTTGACGGCCAGCAGGAGTACCGGCCCAATCAGCGGGTATACGCGCTCCATCGCAACGGCTACGCGGGCATGCAGCGCTATGCACCCTTTCTGTGGTCGGGCGATGTTCTCTCAACCTGGGAGACTCTGACGACGCACATTCCAGTGGCCATCAATACCGGCTTGAGCGGCATTCCTTTCTGGGGAACCGATATCGGAGGGTTCATTCCGACCGAGGAATACACCGGCGAGTTATATGCGCGATGGTTCCAGTTTGCGGCGTTCTGCCCGCTGTTCCGTTCGCATGGGCGCGACTGGAAATTGCATCGTCCGTGGGGTTGGAATACGGGCGAAATCGGATATCCGGAAACGCCGAGGTATCATCCCCGGCCGGAGGAGCTGCACAACGCAGCAATCGAGCCGGTCTGCAAAAAGTACCTGGAACTGCGTTACCGGCTCATGCCCTACACCTACTCCGCGGTAAAGGAGACGTGCGAGACAGGGCTGCCGATGATCCGGGCGCTTTGGCTGCACTATCCCGAGGACGCGGCAGCAGTTGCCCGCGGCGATGAATATCTGTTCGGCCGAGATCTGCTGGTCGCGCCGGTCACTGAGAAGGGAGCCACGAGCCGCACTGTGTACCTGCCTCGCGGTACGTGGTACGACTTCTGGACCAATGACGAGCACAAAGGCGGGGGCGAGATTGTGCGGAAAGTCGATCTGGACACATTGCCGCTCTACGTGCGCGCCGGCGCCATTCTGGCGATGGGGCCGGTCAAGCAATACACATCGGAAGCATCCGATGGTCCGCTGACGTTGGTGGTGTTTCCGGGAGCTGATGGGGCCGGGTTTTTGTACGAAGATGATGGCGAATCCTTCCACTTTCGAAATGGCGCGTTTATGCGAATTGAAATGCAGTGGGATGATCAAAAGCGACAGCTCTCACTGCATCTCGCCTCCGGCTCCCGATTGCTCAGGGCGGCTCCGATCAAGATGGAGGCTAAGCTGGCCGGATCAAGCAAAACCGCAAGCGTCATATTCAAGGGCAATCCGGTATCGGTTCGGCTATGAGGGCGGACAGTCGGACCGACCATCGGCGACGGCATCCCCAAAATCGGGTTCGGTGGCCGCGGCGAGATGTCATTGGACGGGAAGTGAAGGATCCCGACGGGGGTTGGGAAATGATCCTCAGGGTCTGACCACCTGCCCTGAAATCGCCTTTGGTCTGTTTCCCAATTTGGCGGCGGGTTCGGTCGGCCAGGCCACCCAAAACAAACCGATTATTCCTCATTGACAAAGGTTGCGTGGTTGAGCCACACTGGTCCGGTTCCCAATGTGGTCAGACCACTAATGACTGTAAACACGACGGCCGGGGGTGAATTCGCCGTCAAACCTAACCGAATTACCAGCAAGGACTCCAGGAGGCAATTTGTGAAGAGGAATCGGCGTGTTCGTACAAAATGCCAAAGGGCCTGCATCGCCAGCATAAGGAATCTGATCGGATACTCGCGCGGGGGCTGGGTTGTTGCAGTCTTACTGCTGATTCTCACCGGTTCGGCATTCGCGCAGCTAACCGGCAAGGGTGCAATAACGGGCCTGGTCACTGATTCGACCGGCGCGGTCGTACCCGGCGCAACCATCGTAGCGACGAACCTCGCGACGGGGATTTCGAGCACGACCGAGTCGACCGGCGCGGGAACGTTCACCTTGGCGAATCTCGATCCGGGAATCTACTCCGCGTCCGTGACTGCAAAGGGCTTCGAAAAGCTCGTGCAGGAAAACATCCACGTGAACGCGATGGAGTCTCGGACGGTTAACCCCGTGCTTCGAGTTGGCGCTGCGAGCGCCGAGATCACAGTGACCGCCGAGCCGCCGCAACTCGAGACCAGCAATGCGACGCTGGGCGCGACGATGGAAAACGAAACCTATGCCGAGCTGCCCATCGAGATGGGAGCGTATGGAAACGCCGACCAGCGCCGGGCAACGGATTTTGTTTACCTGATGCCGGGCGTGCAGGGGAACATGACGAACGGCAACGCGACCACGAATACTGGCGTTGTGAACGGATCGGGAAGCCGCGGGGCCGTTTCGGATGTGTATATCGACGGCATCCCGTTTGTGCGCGCCGGCGGCAACGGCGATCCGCGCTACGTGTGGACGGCGATCTCTGTCGATGCCATCAACCAGTTCCAGTTGCAGACGAGCGGCTATTCGGCGGTCTACGAAGGCCAGGGCGTGATGAACTACACCGTGAAGGCGGGCGGCTCCCAGTATCACGGGTCGCTGTACGAATTCTTCCGCAACACTGCACTCGATACGTGGGGATGGTTCGGCAAAATTCCGAATGCGGCGACGGGCGTCCCCGTCAAGCCGGTGGAGCATAGCAACGAATACGGCATCGACCTGGGTGGACCGCTGATTCCGGTCGGCAAGTTGAAACAGAAGCTCTTCTTCTTCACGAATTACAACGGCTTCCGCTACTCGAGCGCCACGCCGACGCCGATGACGTTCCCGACCTTGGCGCAGCAAAATGGCGATTTCAGCGCCTTTCTCGCGCTTGCGAAGCCGATCCCGATCTACGATCCGTTGAGCCAGGCGGCATGCACGGCGAACAGTACTGATGGCGCGTGCCGGTATCAATTCGGTTATGGTCCCGGAACAGGTAAGGGGCCTCGGGGAAATCCAACTCAAATCGGACCCAAAAACGTGATCCCCGCGGGCGAGTTTTCGAACGCGGCGAAGAACATGGAGAGCTTCCTCTCGAAGATCCCCGCGGGCGCGATCAGCGACTCCCTTCAGAACAATTACGTTGCCCCGAACGCCACCGGCCTCACGAACTGGTCGACCACGTCCCGCATTGATTTCACAATGACGCCATCTGACACCCTGTCAGTTCTGGGCGCCGTTGGCCGCCAGGCAAGTTCCGTGCCGGTGGGCCAGACGACGGCTGGGCGCAACGTCGGGCCGGTTCCCTACAACTACGGGCAGGCGTATGCACCAAAGACTGCGGTATGGACGGTCGAGGAAACCCACGTCTTCTCGCCGACCCTCCTGAACCAGTTCAAATGGGGATATGCGCGCTATAACGGGCCCACTTTCAATCCTTCGGACTCGTCGACGTATGCTGCGACGGCGATGGGACTTTCCGGATTGCCGGCCGGTCAGGCCCAAACGGTCTTCCCGATCGTGACTTTTGCAGGGGCAGACGCGCCCACGAACTGGGGAGGGACGACGGAGAACTCGACGATCGCGGCTAACTACACCGCTCTCGATAACGTGCAATGGGTGGTCGGCAAGCACTCATTCACATTCGGTGGGCAGGTGGCATGGCTGCAGTACAACGTCGAGAATGCAACCAACGGATCGACTCCGATCACGCTGGCGAACGCGGTGACCGAGACAGCGAACATCAGTTCGAAGTTCGTCGCGGCAACCGGAACCGGCCTGGCTTATGCGAGCTTCCTGGTTGGCGAAATCGACAAGGGCAGCTTCACGCAGTATCTGCAACAGGAGTTCGGCGCGCGGTTCCGCGCGATCTCGCCTTACGTGCAGGACAACTGGAAAGTGACTCCCAAGCTGACGCTCGACCTCGGATTACGCTACGACTTTTTCCCCAGCGTGACGGAGGTGCATAACGCGGAAGGCTACTTCGATCCGAATCTTGCCAACCCCGTCACCGGGATCAACGGCGCGCTGAATTTCACAGGCCACGGCGCCGGGACATGCAACTGCTCGTCACCGGTGAATAACTTCTACAAGAATTTCGGGCCACGCGTGGGCGCCGCGTACCAGGTTGGCACGAAGACGGTAGTTCGCGCGAGCTATGGCGTGATGTTCACTCACGGGAACGCGGTAGGCGGGCTCAACACGAGCCTCGGCACGCTGGGATTCTCCGCAGCGCCTGCGTTCTCATCGAATGCCAGCCTGCTGAGCACGATGCCGCTGCACGGCTCGAACGGGGCAATTCCGTCGTACACGTCGGCCGCGGGTGTCGCCTCGGGACCAGCCTACGGCACGGGCAACACAAACACGGCGACCTTCACAGGATCGCCCTCGTCGATGCAATACAACGATCCCTATTTCGGTGGCCGAGCCCCGGAGTACATCAACTACACCTTTGGTATTCAGCGGCAGCTGAACAACTCAATCGCGCTCACGCTGACGTATGTGGGTTCGCAGGGGCATTTCCTGCAAACGGACGGCGGCAACGGGCGCGGATACTGGTCCGATCAGCTCGACCCCAAGTATCTCCCTCTTGGGAGCGCGCTCTCGGACAAGGGCGCCAACCTGCTTGCAGACTGCGTGAAATACACCCTGCCATGCCCGTCCAACTTCAACGCCGCGAGCCAGGCGCTCAGCCAGGCGCTGAAGCCGTTTCCGTTCCAGAGCGTCACAGACGGTTTCGGACAGTACATGGGCAACGCGAACTACAACGCGCTCCAGGCGCTCGTGAACATGCGCAGTTGGCACGGCTTGACAACAAGTGTGAACTACACGTGGGGCCGCGCAATTGACGATGCCGGATTGTTCCGCACGGGATACCCGATCTCCGCGGGCATGATGGACGGCCAGCCCAATGCAGTCTGGAAAGTTAACCGGATCGAGCGCAGTGTATCAACGACCAATCAGCCTCAGCATTTTGTCGCTACGGGCGTATGGGACTGGCCATTCGGCAAAACGGTGCTGAATGAGAACCAGGTCGTGCGGGCAATCATAAGAGACTTCGCGTTTTCGGGTATCTACCAGGCCTACTCCGGTTCGCCGCTGGTCCTGCAGGAAGCTTCCTGCCAGACCAACCCGGCGCAGGCCAGCAATTTCTGCCCGCCATCGTTGACCCCAGGATTCACCGGGAGCGCCCATCAGAATGGCAAGTGGGGAGATGGAGCCAACTCGCAGAATTACACCTCCCGCTCCTACATCAACGCGGCCGCATTTACGACGGCACAAAGCTACACGTTCGGCAATGCGCCGCGCACGGCAGCCTATAACCTTTACGGCCCCGGCAACTATCAGCTTGACCTCGCCATGGTCCGTAGCTTCCCTCTTGGCTTTGAACACACCTCGCTGAAATTCAGGGCCGAGTGGTACAACATCACGAACCATACCCAGTTCGGAGTGGCGAGCACTTCCGTAGGTAACTCGAGCTTTGGCACGGTCACGCAGAGCACCACCCTCAACAGGAAGGCCGCGCAGTTCTCCGCGCGAATCGATTTCTAACCTTGTTCATGCTGGCCAATCCTGGAGGCTGCCGATTACCCGCGGCAGCCTCTATTTTTTCGGAGTGCGCAACCGTGAAGGGACGGCTATGATGGCCCGTCGGCTGGTGCCGTGTCTCGTGTTGTTCGTCCTTTCTGGCGCTGCTGCAACTGCTTCGGTGGTGGGCACGAATCCGCCCGCACAGTCCCTCACGAAAGAGCGCATTGCGCAGCTCCCCGCCGCAAAACAGCGTGCATGGCTCGACTACCTGGCTCGCTCCGAACGCCAGCGTCAGGCGGACAAGCAAGCCATGAAAATCGAAACGCGGCAAGCAGGACTGGACACGCCACTCGTGCGACCCGAAGACGCATCGGCGCGCAGCATTCCGCTCTATCGCGATCCGGCATGGTATCGCACCGGCGAAGCGCGCCACATTGCAGACGTTATCGTTTCGTTTCAGACGCCCGCCGGCGGCTGGGGAAAGAACATCGCGATGAACAAGGAGCCCCGCAGGCCTGGCGAGGCGTACACTTCGGACAATTTGTCGAAATTTCTCGGTCCGGACGACTACGATCGCCCACGCGAGCCGGACTGGAATTATGTCGGCACCATCGATAACGATGCAACGACAACTGAGTTACAGTTTCTTGCGAAAACGATCGGCGCCTTCGCGCCGGGGGACGCGAGCGAGTATCGGCAGGCGTTTGTGCGAGGCATGAATTACCTTCTCGCCGCACAGTTCCCAAACGGCGGATGGCCGCAGGTGTGGCCCCTCGAAGGGGGTTATCACGATGCCATCACCTATAACGACGACGCGGTTGTGAACGTGATCGAATTGATGCGGCATGCTGCCGGTGGTGCGGGAGAGTATGGCTTTGTGCCGCCCGATGTTCGCCAGAGGGCTGCGCAGAGCTTCGCGCGCGGAATCGAGTGCGTGATGGCCACCCAGATCAGGACGGGCGGAAAGCGAACTGTATGGGCACAGCAAAACGATGCATTGACGCTCGAACCGGTCTCCGCACGCAACTACGAACCGCCCGCGCAGAGTTCAGGCGAAAGCGCCCGCATCCTGCTGATGCTCATGAACGAATTGCCTCATCCCACCGCAGGGCAGCAACAAGCAATTCGCGCCGCCGCAGCGTGGCTCCGCAAGACTGCCATCTACGGACAGGCGTGGAAGCCCACGCCAGAGGGCCGGCGCCTTGTCTCCACTCCAGGCGCGGGGCCCATATGGGCACGCTACTATCAGATCGAAACCGACCGTCCCGTCTTTGGAGACCGCGACAAATCCATCCACGACAGTGTCGATGACATCTCCGAAGAGCGGCGCAATCACTATCGGTGGTACAGCGGCGATCCTGCACCTGCTCTGGATCGATTTGAAATTTGGAACAGAGAACACGCCGATTCTAGATGAAACAGAGTCACATCGTCGCCGCTTCGCTCCGCCGCAGTCTATTTGACCGTAACGACTCAACGCGCGATAGTCCTGAATCCGCGTGTCGTCGCGTCTGGCCGCAACCCCTCGCTCGCCGAAATCCGCGATCTCTCGTGTTTGCGCTCGCATGTCTTGGCTTTCTGCATACTGGATCCGCCCAGCCGGCATTCCCGGCGCAGTCGCAATTTGATACAAGCCTCAACAAGGCTGCTGAATCCTATCTCGATCGCCGCGCCAACGACGTAGAAAAGATACGAACCCGCGCCGATGCAGAGGCCCGCGCGAAGCGATTTCGTGCCTTCGTGCTCGACGCGATCGGCGGTGTGCAGAAGGAGAGCACGCCGCTCAATGCCACGGTCGTCGGAACGGTCAATGAGGATGGCTTTGAAATTCAGCGCGTGATCTACGACAGCTTTCCGGGGTTTCACGTCACGGCAAATCTTTATCTCCCAAAGGCCGCTCGATCGCCGTTTCCGGCTATTCTCTACACGCCGGGACACTATCCGGCCGGCAAATATGAGGCGTGGGCCCTTGCCGCAAACCTGGCGCGTAACGGAATTGCCGTCCTTGCCTACGATCCAATTGGAGAAGGCGAGCGGCTTCAATACTTCGATCCAGAGACCAATAAGTCGCTGGCCGGGGCTCCGACGGGGGAGCACAGCGAGGCCGGCGTCCAGATCTCGCTCACAGGCAATCACATCTCCCGCTATTTTCTATGGGACGCGATGCGGGGCATCGACTACCTCGCCAGCCGCAACGAGATCGATGGCAACCGGATCGGTGCGCTCGGCTGCTCCGGTGGAGGAACCGTCACCGCGTACCTGGCTGCGATCGATCGCCGCGTGAAGGCAGCGGGCGTTGCCTGCTATATCACCAGCTTCAGCGCGTTGCTGGGCACGATCGGCCCTCAGGAAGCCGAGCAGACAATTCCAGGATTCATTGCGCACGGCTTCGATTTTCCTGACTGGATCGAGGCGGCCGCTCCCGTTCCCTACGCCGTGATATCGACGACCGAAGACATGTTTCCGTTCGAGGGTGCGCGCAAATCGGTCGAAGAGGCCAGACGGATTTATGGGTTGTACGAGTCTGACGGCAACCTTCAGTGGATCACCGGTCCCGGACGTCACGGAAACCTCCGGCCGATTCATCCTGAGATCATCAGGTTTTTCATGCAGCGGCTCTCCCAATCGAATCAAGCGCCCAACCTGGTTCAGTTGGACGCGCCTCCCGCGGCGCAACTGCAATGCACCGGCACTGGCCAGGTCTCCACGTCTATCCATGGCGAGACGCTATTCTCTCTCAATCGCGCAGAATCGCAGAAAATTCCCGTGATTCATCCGGAAATTCGAGGTCCGTCAGACCTCGGTGATTTTCGCGAGCGCGTGGTGCGCGACATACGAAACTTGACCGGGGCTGAAGCGAAGCCAGGCGCAAACACACTTCAGGTATCGCTAACCGGCTCCTCGCAGCGGAACGGCTACGAACTTCAGAACGTAAAATTCGCGAGCGTTACCGGCGAAGATCTTACCGGCATGCTTGCGCTTCCGTCCGGCCCGGGCAAAAAGCCCGCCGTGCTGCTTCTCGATCAGGGCGGCACTAACGATGTCAGCCAAGAAGGCGGCGAACTCGATCGGCTCGCCTCATCGGGCAACATCGTGTTTGCCCCGCAACTGCCGCCTGCCGCGCAGGATCGCAGCGCTCCCAAGTCGGAACTGCTGGGGCCCTACTATATCGCGTCGCTGCGAGCGCAGCTTGTCGGCAAAACGCTCGTTGGCCTCCGTGTAGACGACCTGATTCGCTGCGTGGACTGGCTTTCCTCGCGTCCAGACGTAAACCCAGGTGCGATATCCGGCCGCGCTTCGGGAGCGATGGGCATTGTTCTGTTGCACGCCGCTGCGCTCGATCCTCGCATTCGCGAAGTAACGGTAGATCGGGCGCTGCTCAGTTTTCGAGACGCTGTCGAATCGCCCGTGACGCGAAATCTCGCGCAAAGCGTCATTCCTGGCGTTCTACGCCACTACGACCTCCAGGACCTGATGGTTGCCATCAGCCCGCGGCCCGTTTCGATTGCCTCTCCCATTGACGGCGAGGGCGATCCGGTCGAGCCAGCTCAGGCCGAAAAGGCACTCGCGTGGGTCTTTGCAACGGACCGCGCGCTGCATCATGCGGGAAGAGTGAGGCTCACAGCCTCGCAACCTGATTCACCGTCGCAATCGACAACCGCGCAGGACTCAGCGCGATGATGGAACCCATCGAAAAGAGAAGCCCGCGCCGGTGCATGATCGATCGGCGTCAATTCGTGATGAACGGCGGCCGGCTTCTGTTGGCGGCGCCTGCGTGGATGGCATCGCCGCAGGTCGCGTGGCCTGAGGCATCAGTTTCGAACGCAGCGGCTCAAACGCATCAGCCGACGCCACCCAAATCCGCACCTCTGCAACTGAATGTCCGGGACTTGGGAGCAATTGGAGACGGCAACACAAAAGACACGCCTGCGTTCCAACGAGCGATCGACCGGTGCGCTGCGCTCGGCGGCGGCGAGGTCATCGTTCCAGCGGGCCGCTATTTGACCGGAGCAATCTGTTTGCGATCGAACACCACGTTGAAGCTCAGCGATGGCGCCGAGCTCACCGGTTCCAGCGATCTCGCGGATTATCTGGTCACGCATGTGCGGTGGGAAGGGAAGTGGATTCAGGGCCGCGCCGGTTTGATCTATGCGATCGACGCAGAAAATCTTGCTATCGCGGGATCGGGAACCGTCATCGGCGGACCGTCGCTTGGGGGCAGGCCCAATGAGCGCGACCCGCTTCGGCGTCCCGCGCTGATTGAGTTCATCCGCTGCCGCAATATCCGCCTTGAAGGCTTTTCGACGAGCTACTCCCACATGTGGTCGGTTCACCCTGCGGATTGCGAAGACATTCTCATTCGCGGACTCACGATCCGCAGCACGGGTGGGAATGGTGATGGCATCGATGTGGACTCTTGCAAGCGCGTATGGATCGACAGGTGCGACATTTCGACCGGCGACGATTGCATTTCACTCAAGTCCGGCCGCGGCATGGAAGGATGGACGATCGGTCATCCGACCGAGGACGTGCGCATTACCAACTGCACGCTGGCCGACTCGATTTTTGCATGCATCGGGATCGGCAGCGAGACGTCCGGCGGCATTCGCAACGTTCGCATCGAGCATTGCCGGTTTACGCATGCGCGGACGTATGCCATCTACATCAAAACGCGGGCCGGCCGCGGCGCATTCATCGAAGACATCGCTGCCGATGACCTGGATGTGTCGGGAATGGAAGGAGGATTGATTCGGCTGAACCTGCTGAGCAGCGGCATTCAGGACGAATCTCCGGTCGCTGGACTGGATGGGATTCCGTCAACCGCGGGATTCCGATTCTCGAACATTCGCGTGACCGGTTGCCCAGTTCTCGTGGATGGCGCGAGCATCTCCCAGGAAAAGCCGCTCAACGGCTTTTCGCTCATCAACGTAAAGGGCACATGCTCGAAAGGGATATCGCTTGCGCACGTGAGACACGCCGAGATCCGAAACGTTGAGGTCACGGGATACGCTGGTCCGCTGATTCAAACCGAGGACGTTACCGGAAAAAGATTGTCAGGAGCGAAGCCGATTGAAAAGCCGCAGGCAGTTGGGAAGATTGGGTCGCACTGACTGTCAGAGGATGCTTTACAGAGGCAGTGTCTTGAATACCGGAATTGGAATACGCAGTGGGTCTTACTCACGGGCCTTCCGGAGAGCTGCCTTCAGAATGGATTCGAAGTTGGCATCGAAGCTGGGGCGCCGCCAGATCTCGCCGCGCCAGAGAGCCGGGTTCGCGTTTGCTTCGATCACGGTGATGCGTTCCTGCGCATCCATGCGGAAGTCGATCTTCGCATAACCCCTTAGTTGCAGCAGCCGCGCGACGTTGAATGCGATTTCGGTGAGCTCCCGCGCCTTCCGGTTCGTGAGCGATGCACGGCGGTAAAGGACTTTGAAGGCGCGGCGGTCTTTGCCCTGAACCTTCCTCATTTGAGTTTTGAAACCCCTGCCGAAGTCGCTGCCTACGAAGTGAAGCTCGATGATGCCCGTGGTTCTGAATTCACCTCTTGCTTTTTCGATCAGGCCAACGTGGAACTCTCTTCCGGAGATGAACTCGTCGCAGACAGCGGGCTCATCGAGCGTGCGCCAGATTCGATCGGCGTGGCTCAGCGCGTCGGGATATGAATTGACCAGTGAGCGCGCATTGATGCCGATCGAGTTTCCCGACCGCGCAGGCTTCACGAAAAAGGGCGGAGAGAGATCGATGGCCGCGGGGCGCGATGTGGGCGGGAGCTCGACAAAGCGGGGAACGCGAATTCCGGCAGCGGTCATGAGCCGGCGCGAACGGACTTTGTCGTTGGCGAGGCCAATTCCGACAGGACCGGAGCCGGTGTATGGAATTCCCAGAATCTCGAGAGCGCCGACGAACGACGGCTCGCTTGGGAGAGCCGAGAATGCGAGGTTGACGACGATGCTCGGCCTCAGGCGGATCAACTCTTCGATGGTGCGCGTGTCGCGCTCGACGGCGGCCACAACTTTGACGTTGGAAGAGATGCGCCGAAGCGCGCGAACGACGAAGAGGTCGGCGAATGCCCGGCCCGTCCCTTTGCCGCGATGTACGGCGCGAACCATGTCTTCATCAATCGCGCAGACAATCAGTCCTTTGATCACCGCCAAGGCCTCCAATGCCGGTTTTGCGCAAGCGCTACCGGCTCAACGCGAGATTGTTGGTTCCTCCGCCGGCCGCGACTTCCCGGTTGCCGTTTCGCGACCACCTGAAAATCCAACACTCGATCAGTGCTTGCGGAGAATCTCACGAATGGGATTGAAGTCGATTGTGATGACGCACCCGGCCCGCTGGCGGGGGGCAACCTGCTGCTCCACCGCACTGTTGTCGACCAGGGTCACCAGCCTCAGCCGCTCTTCGGAGATCGCCTCTCGCAGTTGTCTTAAATATAAGGGAAGGTGATGGAGCGGCGACATAATGAGCAAGGCAATGATGATGACGAATGCCGAGGTAAGTTGCGCACCGCTGGGTATTGGGCCATGCGCGAACCAAAGAAGAAGGTAGCTCGCAACGATTCCCGAGAGCAGGCTGGAACAGGCAAAGAGCGGCATGCAAAACGTGTTTTCGCGCCGGTCGAGATAGAGGAATGAGAGGAAGATTCCAAGGGCCGCGTAAAAGAACCCGATGGCCCAGCCGAAGATCGCGAAGGAAGGGTCGAATAGATGCGCGAACCCGAAGCGAAGCTGATTTGCAATATCACCATGCGACACAACTGCCAGTATCGCGGGAATAAGAACAATGGCAGGCATGGCGACTGACTGCTCTTCAACGAAGTAGTTGCAGGCAACGTCGCGGCCGCCTGTTTTTGCCAGTCGCGTCATGCTGGGAATTCGCAGAACGTGGCCGGCGAGATAAGCGCCAAGGTTGAGCAGTGCGAGCCAGGTCAGGCGGTAGTCGTTCATGTTGGCGAACGATATGAGGACCGCGATCAGGCTGATGGCGAGACCGGCCCACGAAAACCAGCGGATGCGACGCCGATAGGCCCAGTCAATCAGCGGAGACATCGACAGCACTCCGGCACGCATCAGGACGAGCGCGAGGATAATTGAAATGCCCTTGAAGCTGTATGCCAGCGTCGTAGTGATGATGATCATGGAAAAACCAATGCCCGAGATGAACGCATGCCGCCTTGGGAATAACACGTTGTGTCCCAGCACGGCGCGCTTTCTTCCATAGCGCCACCAGCGCAGCACGGTAATGAACATGAGCACGGTGAACGCCGTTGAGACGGAGGCCGCGGGGATTATGGAGGCCACAGGGATCGGGCGTCCCCCGGTGAGAAGACCGGACGTGGCTGCCTTGCTCAGCCCGCTGTATGGAACATAGGAAAGAAAATAACCGAGCGCGAACGACCAGATTCCCAAACTGTATTGGCGCTTTGTGGCGACGGTGGGCATCGGAGCTCTATATTTGCCAGGTTCTGAAATGCCTTGCGCAGGCCGGCGGCCGCCGTGATGGCAGCCGCTTCGACCTGCTTCGGAATTTCGATGGAATCAATGATGGTGTGGAATGTATCCCTGGCAAGCCCTTGGATACTGATTCGCGGGAACAATACGAACGAGTTGCATCATACCTCGATCTTCATGCGGAAGGATGTGGCAGTGAAGGACGAATGTTCCGATGAAGTCAGGGTACCTTTGCCGGATTGTGACTTTGCCGGGAGTGGTTACCGTTTCGCTGCCAACGGTCGAAACGTTCGCCATCGGTATCGCGATGACATCCTGCCAGATGTAGTTATCCGGAGGAACGTACTTGGTGTAGGTGTTTGGGCCGGTCGGCGTCTCGACTTCAACGATCTGAAATGGATTGACGTGGATGTGGAAGGGGTGAGCCGCGCTCGTAGTCCAGTTCTCGAGCACCCAATCCTGTAGTCCGTTGAGGGGCATGCACTGGTCGACGATGGGTCCCGTTTCCTCGAACTGCTTGTTGTTGATCATGAAGTGTGGCAGTTGATTCACCGGGTCTTTTTCCGCCCACTGCTGGAACTTTACGGGCGAGCCTGGATTCTTAATGTCGTTGGGGCCGGGCTTCGGCAGATCCAGGAGGTACTTCGGCATCTCTGCCCATTGGGTTGGGAATGCGCCGTTTGGAGGCGTCACCGGGCTTCCCCCGACCTGAAGGTAGAAAATCGTGTTTGCGGGATCATTCTCCATATTCCCCACGGCATAGACGCCAGCTTTTGAAGGGGCCTGGACCAGAAGATCGACACGGTTTCCGCTTGAGAGATTCATTCCGCCGGGGAACTGGTTGTTGAGGTAAGGCTGGCTCTCGTAGTTGGCCGGGCTGAATTGCACGCCGTCCTGAGCTGTCTGCCTGAATGCGAACCCACTGCCCTGAAGAGCCTGAATACTGGGGATGAAGTTGTCCCCGACCGTGGCATTCACGATGCGCCACAGTTGCACTTCGCCAGGCTGCATGGTGATTGTGGGCGTGGGCAAGCCGTTGACGAGCATCTGCAGCGTTCCGTTGGGGCCGGGCCGCTCCGCATTCAGAGCGGTATCGAACTCCTGAAGGACGATGACCTTCTCATGGTTCCCGTAGGAATCTCCCCAACCGTAGAACTTGCGGATGACCTGGTCATAGCCGCCTTCGCCAACCGATTCAATGATGAACGCGCCTGCCATGCCGTTGACGCTATGCAGTGAGGTGGAGCCATGCTTGTGCGCGTGATACCAGTGCGTGCCCGGGGCTTGGCCGGCGCCATATTTTCCCGAGTTGTAATCGGGAAGCTCGAAGAAATTCGGAAATGCTCCCATGAGGTACTGCGGCCACTGACCCTTGGCGATTGCCTGCATGTCGGCTTCGTGGAGCGATCCAGGCGCGGGCAGACCGTTCTTTGCTGCGGCGGCTGCCGCGGTCTTGTCATACTCCTCAATCATCTCCATCTGCTTGGTACGGTAGTTGTCGGGCAGTTCTTCCCAGCGCTCGGGGATCTTGCCTGAATCGAAGATCTTGTTGAACGTGGCGGTCCAATCGGGCTGCTTCACCTGCGGCAGAATCTGGATGAGCACGTTGTCGCCCACCCCGTCGGGGCTGGTGTGCGTTCCATGGAAGTGAAGGTTGGCGGTGCTTGATCCGTGGAAGCAATTGGGGAACTTATCCTCGCTGGGATAATAGGAGATCGTCTTGCCGGACGAATCGGTGGTGGTCTCCGAGTCGCAGCCAAATCCGGAGTATCCGGGTTTGCTGTTGGTGTCGAAGGTATAGGAGAACTTGCTGTCGTCGATCTTGTTGAAAAACGAGATTTCAACGAGGTCGCCGATGTGCGCACGGAGGGTTGGCCCCGGGGCCAGCTGATCGGTAAAGTGCGGCTTCGGCTTGGTTGAATCCCAGCCCCTGAACTCGCGCATGGTCTGATTGTTCTGCGCGTTCGGTATGTTGAATGTGCCGTCAGTGAGCTCGATCACGCCGCGCAGCCTTTTCTCGGCGGGGTGGTCGTCAATCTCGCTTGGATTGTGGAATGCGGGGCTGCCCAGGTTCGATACCGTCTGCGCATGCGCGCAGGGAGACGCCAGAAAAAAGGCAACCATTGTTGCAACCGCAGGCAAGAGCGCGAATCCGGCCACTGCGCCGCGACCGCGCCGCCGAGAGTGTGGCGCCAGGCAGCCTACGAATGATTGTTCCGCCCCTATGCGGCTGAGGCCGAGGCGCGCATCGCTTTTCTTCATTGTTCTCATCTCCGTATTGCTCACTGGTTCTCGTTGCTACTACGCCGGCGAAACGGCCATCGAAAACTGAATGCCCTGGAGGTTTCCGTCGGTGTTGTCAGTTACGTTGAAGGTGAACTGATAGGTGCCCACGACGGTGGGAGCCCCGCCCAAGGTGATTCCGGAATTGTCGTTCGATGGCGTAAGAGAGAGACCCGGCCCGACGCTGTTCGATCCCTGCTGAATGATGTTTCCAGCGGAGTCGACAACCTGGAAGAGCTGGCCACTGATTTGATAAGGCGAAGCTCCGCCCGTAACGATGGCAACCTGCACGGGCACGTTCACGGTCGCGTTCGGCAGAGTTGTATTCTGTGTCGGGCCCAGCGCGGCAAACACATTGATCACGCCAGCTTCGCTTTCATGGCCCTTAATCTGACAGCCATAGTTCACTACAAAGGGCGGGGTGGCACTGCCAGAGGGCGCATACTGGCTCGAGTTGGGCGAGGGAGCGGGGCCAAGCTGGTTGGTAATGATTGTCGGCCAATGGGCCTCTTGCGTGTCCTTGTTGGTGAAGAACACCATCTCGGTGTTATCGATGTTGACTGTCTGAAACGATACGACGTTGTTGTTGCGCGTAATGAGTATCTGCTTCATTGACCTTTCCTTCGCTCGGTGAAACGTTTCGGCGACTGCGCAACTTCACCCAAAGAATTACTCGGGCACTGTTACTTCAAAACAGGCCAAGCTATCAGGAGCGCCTTGAAGGACAACGGCCTGGGCCTGTTCTCCGCTTAAAAGATGCATGATGAATTGCCGGCAGGATCAATCGCCGACTTGCTCGCAGCGGTCTGCAGACAAGCGAACAGATCCGGTCCCATGCCGGCCTTCATACTGCTCTCAAAGAATCGACTTCCTATTTCATCGATGAGGATACTGGCACGCTGGGGAAGAGAAAACAGACCTGCGCCGGGGGAAGAAATACACAGACCTGTGGTTGATTCACGAACAGACACTACCATAACCATTTCCGCTGCGCAACAAAATTGATTGTGGGCTCTAGCTACCACTAGCTGGCTGGCCGCCGGCTGTCGATCCTCTTGTGAAACCGGACCGGATTATCTGGTTTCTTGCGGAAATCAAGTTCGATTGCCTATGGCGGGAGTTAGCAGGTTCATCGATGAACGGAGGTGCTTCTCACGCTTTATCGGACGAATTTTTGCGGCGGCAGGAGCGGCGATTTTCATGCCGCAAAGTTCATTGACTGCGATAAGTCCTATGCTATATTGATGCTCACATCATATGGCTCTTCTCTAAAGTTGAGTCGCGCCCGGTGTGCGATGCTCCCTTGAAAGAACTTTGGGGCGGAATCAGGCTAGGCAGGTTCACGGCAACCGATGACGCATCCAATAAGGGTTCTCATATGCGGAGCGGGTAGCAGCGCCCACGTACTGGCCGCTGTCATCTCTTCCAATTGGGATGCCAGAGTTAGCGTTCTTACGCAGAACGCCGACAGGGCCGAAATGTGGCAGAGGTCTATGCGCGAAGCCCCGATGACAATTCGGGTGCGAACGGGAAACCACTCCCAGGCGATCGTTACAACGGACGTTGCCCATATAACAAGCGATGCGAAAGAAGCTGCGGAAGACTGCGACATCATCATCTTCGCGCTTCCCGCATTTTTGCACCGCCAATACCTCGCCGCCCTGAAGCCTTACATCGCGGACGGCTGCACAATCATTGGCCTTCCGGGCCAGAGCGGGTTTGAATTCGAAGCGCGGAATGTGCTGGGTCCGAAGATGGACCGGTGCGTTCTGATGAACTTCGATTCGTTGCCCTGGATTTGCCGTACCCTGGAATTTGGAAAACTGGTGCAGGTGACCGGCACCAAGGAGACGCTGGTTGGAGCCGCGCAGGGAGACTTCTCCCGGGCTCGAGTCAAGGATCCTGTTGGAACCTTGCAGAGCCTTCTCGGAGAACGGCCCAGGCTCAATGTTTCAGGACATCTGCTCGGCATAACGCTCAGATCGCCGAACGGCTATAGCCATCCACCGATCATGTACGGCCGCTGGAAGGACTGGGATGGAACGCCCCTCGCGAAGGCGCCGTTGTTTTACCGAGACGTCGACAAAGAGACAGCCGGATTAGTTGAACAGATCAGCAACGAGGTTGTGGAGACGAGCCGCCGCCTCATGGCCCAGTATCCGGGGACGGACTTATCGCAGGTTATTCCCATGTATGAGTGGGACATGAGTTGCTACAGCCGGGACATCGCCGACAAGACGAATTTGCTGACGGCTCTGCGGACGAATGCAGGATACGCAGATATCACTCATCCGATGGTTCAACTCGAAGATGGGAGGTTTGTTCCCGATTTCGGCCACCGCTTTCTGTCGGAAGATGTTCCATTTGGCCTCGTCGTGGTGCGCAGCATTGCGGAGATTGCCGGAGTTGCGACGCCGCACCTCGATAAGGTTCTCTCGTGGTGCCAGAAGACGATGGGGAAGCAGTATCTCGTGGGATCAAGCCTGAGTGGAAGGGACATTGCAGAGACGCGCTGCGCGCACAGATACGGATTGACCACTCGCGAGGAAATTCTTGGGTATGAGCCGCTGCTCACCCCCGCGCTAGCGCGATAAGCGCGCCGATCTCCAGAGCAATCGCCGCCCCGAGAAGCGCTGTAATCTCCGCGTGATCGTATGGAGGAGCGACCTCAACCACATCGCCGCCGATGAAGTTGAGGCCGCGGAGCGAGCGCATCATATCGATCGCCTCGAAACTCGTGAGCCCTCCAACGACCGGCGTACCTGTGCCGGGCGCGAAGGCGGGATCGACTCCGTCCACGTCGAACGATAGATAACACGGACCGCCGCCCGCGACGCTGCGGACTGTCTCGAGGAATGCACTCCGCGTTTCGCTATTATGAATGCCCTGCATGTCCAGAACGCGAATCCCGGCCTGCCTGGAGAAGTCGTTGTATTCAGCGCTCGCAATGAAGCCGCGGATTCCGATTTGAAAGATCCGCGATCCCTCAAGGATGCCTTCTTCAATCGCTCTTCGAATGGTGGTGCCGTGATGGTATCTCTGGCCATGCCATCCCTCGTCGGAGACATCGGAGTGCGCGTCGAATTGAATCAGCGTAAGGTCAGGGTGCCTTGTTCTCATCGCGCGCAGGATGGGAAGAAGAATGGAGTGATCTCCGCCGAGAGAGACGACCGATGCGCCGCGATGCTGGAGGCTTCGAATGCCGTCTTCGATCTGCCTGAACGCCTCCTGGTAATCAAAGGGATTCAGATTCAGGTCGCCTGCGTCACAAGCACGCAGCCGGTCGAAGACGGCCACTTCCATCTGTTGGCTATAATTGCGGCACAAAACAGAGGCCTGACGAATTGCATTGGGTCCAAGGCGCGCGCCGGGTCGATAGGTCACCAGGCTGTCGAACGGAATTCCGAGAATTGCAAGATCGATCGCGCCGTTTGCGAAGGCATCGAGAACCGGCAGGCGGCTAAAGGTCCTTATCCCGCCGACCGCAGTTTGAGAGGGCGCGTCGCCAGAACCAGTTCTTTGATGGTTGGTCAAGGTGTGCGTTCCTTCTCAATCGCGGAGATCCAAGCTGGATCGACATGCCTGGATCGCCATGCCCGGGTGATTGCTTCATGGATCGTAACATTGCGCAACTGCGCTGAGGAATGAGGAATTGGGTTTGTCAGAGCCACCGGACGGAACGCCCCAGGCTCATTCTGTCGCGATCATCGGGCTGGGGCCGAAGGGGCTCTATTGCCTCGAGCGACTTCTGGCCGAGGTTGATGCGCGCCCATTGGATCATCCGCTGCACGTTTACGTATTTAATCGCTCGGCAACTTTCGGAGCGAGTCCGATCTATGATCCGGAGCAACCGGACTACATTTTGGTGAACATCAGCGTGGGAGAGATCGACTTATGGGCGGCCGGCGATCCGCCCGTCGTATGCGGGCGCGGGCCAAATTTTCTCGAGTGGTATCAGGAACGGTTCCAACCGCCGAAGCCGTTGACGGGAGAAGAGTATCTGCCTCGGTCAGTTGTTGGCGAGTATCTGATGGATGGGTTCAATCGCATTTGCAGTCATCTGCCCAGCGGCGTGAAGCTCTCCTGTTGCCAGGGTGAAGTCACAGACATCGAGCCGATGGGAACTCGCTATCAACTTGAGTTTGTTGGCGCAGATGGCTGCGTCGAAAAGATCGCGATCGACAAAGTTCTGCTTTCGACCGGACACTCGCAACTGCAACCGGGAGCGGAGGAGGCCCGCTACTTTGAATTCGCCGGCTGTCATGCGCGGGCATCGTTCATCCCGTTTGTCTATCCGGTGGGAGAGACGATGGAAGAGATTCCGGCCGGCTCGACTGTCGCGATGAAGGGAATCGGGCTCACATTTATCGATGCGGTCCTGGAACTCACCGAGGGACGCGGGGGGACTTTTTACCGGACGGCGCAGGGCTTGCTCGCTTACAACCCCTGCGGCAGGGAGCCGCGATCAATCGTTCCGTTCAGCCGCACGGGCCTCCCGATGGCGCCAAAGTCTGCTGACTTGCCGCAGTTCGACAGGCTCCTGACCTTTCTTGATGGCACCGCTTTAGCGCGGTTGCGAAAGTTGTCGCTGAGCCGGAAGCTCGATCTGGAGCAGGACTTGTGGCCTTTTCTCGAAGCAGAGATGGACCTCCACTACTATCGCGCGGCGATGGGAGATGGCGAGTGGAGACGGCAATTGAATGCTTGCGGGAATGATGCGGCGGAGATGCATCGCGTAATCGGCGCGTTTCACAGCGCAGACCCTTCCGCAGAGCGCTATGATTACCGGTCTGTGATCGACCCCGCCGATGGCCTTCGCTTTGCCAGCGGTTCGTTGTACGCAGCATTTGTGGAGCACTACATGGAGGCGGAAATTGCGCGTGCGAGGCTTGGGCAAGCGGGGTCGGGCATCAAGGCCGCTATTGAAATCTGGTACGAATTCAGAAAGGCTCTGGGCGAATTCCTCCAGTTTGGCGGCCTGACACCGGCCTCGCACAAGAAGCTCGTCGAGTGGTGGTTCCCGCGTTTCAAGCGCGTTGTGTTCGGGCCGCCGGTTATCAATATTGAAAAGCTGCTGGCCCTATGCAAGGCCGGAATCCTTGATTTCTCGGTGGCGCGCAGTCCAGTTGTTTCGCTCGATGAAGACGGTGGCTGCTTCAAAATCTGCTCTGAGATTTCTCGCGAATGTGCAGCGGCGGAGATCCTGGTGGATGCCCGGTATCCTTCCGTCAATATCCGGCAGGATGCATCGCCTCTGTATCGCAATCTCAGTAGACGCGGAATGGTGAGAGATTTCTTTAATTCCGAGGGGGCAGATGGAGGCGGCAGTTACCGTCCGGGAGCGATCGACATGACGCCGACTTCGTGCTTTGTGATCGATGCGAACGGCCTGCGCAACGAGGACATCGCAGTGACAGGAATTCCGACCGAAGGGAACCTTGTGGGTAACCTGACGATGGCGCGCGACGAGTATTCCGCCATCTGGGGAGCCCAGGTGGTGGAACAACTGCGAAGCCGTGAACGAGCCGCAGAAGATGCTGCCTTGCGGTCGGACACGGTGAACTAGGTCAGGTTCTTCCCTGCGGCGGCGGGATGGCCGCCGCATATGGGCGCGGCTTACTCAGGACGTTTCAGATTTCTGTTGTCGACATCGAAGAGATGCTGTGCGAACTTCCAGTGATGGCCTTCAAGGTCGGCGCAATGGTAGACACGGTCGCCGTAAAACTGATCCTTGGGCTCCTCGAGGATTGTGGCGCCGCAACTGACGGCGCGCTTGTAGTGGTCATCGATGTTATCCACGAAGATGAAGAGGCGGCCGGTAATATCGCCATTGATTGATTTCGGGCTCTTCCACTCGTCATGCTCGGCCGTGAGCCCAAGCATAACGAGGCTGTCTGCAACTTCCAGTTCGCCGTGAACCACCAGGCCGGTCTTGTCGGTCATTCTCAGGCGCACTTCAAACCCGAATGCTTTAACGAGCCAGTCCATCGCTGCGGCAACGTCGTCGTAGAAGATGTGCGGAGTAATTCTCGGCATGTCCTTCGGAGGGTTCTGAACCATAGGGAAGGCGTCTCCTTGTGGGATTGAACAGGACTGACTGCTGTGAACAACTGACCTTGGTACGAGGGTGAAGCGAGTGGATGTGCCTGAGGATTGAAGGCTAGCGGCTTTATAGTACAACACTGGCCGGTTGTCCAGAATATCTCATAGGCGGAAGAAAAGAGCAGCTGATTTGCTGTGCGCTATAATCGGACCACTTGCACGACTTTCCCCAGCCAGCCAACTCAACCAGGACTTATGCATGCACGATTCGAGGCACGTTCTTGCGCTGCTGAGGCGCTATATCTCCGCCGAGGTGCTTGAGGGCCGAGACGAGGGCCTGGAGCCCACGAGCCCATTGCTTGCATGGGGCGTGATCAACTCGCTGGAGATGGCGCGGCTGGCTGCCTATATCCGCAGAGAATTCGGAGTTGAGGTGCCGGCCGACCGGATGCTTCCGCAACACTTCAAAGACCTGAACGCGATTACTGCACTTGTAGTGGAGTTGAGGAACGCGCGATGAGAGACGAGCCGATCGCGATTGTGGGCATGGGATTGCGGCTCCCGGGCGCGGACAGGCCGGATGCGTTCTGGCGAGTGCTGCGGGAAGGTCGCGACGAAATAGGCGAGGCGCCCGCGGACCGGGGACTCGGGCAGGCGCGCGGCGGATTCGTGAGCGATGTGGCCGGGTTTGACTGGCGTGCTTTTCGGCTTTCGCCGCGCGAGGCGAAAAGGATGGATCCGCAGCACAGGCTTCTGCTGATGGCGGCGTGGAATGCGCTGGAAGATGCAGGATTGCCGTTCGATGCCGTGCGAAACACGCGCACGAGCGTGTTTGCGGGGCTGAACTTTAGCGACTTTTATCAATTGCTGGCAGCGGAGCGCAGGCGGATCGACGAGTACACGCTGCTGGGCGGAGTGGCGGCGTTCGCGGCGAACAGGATTTCGCATTTTTTCGGGCTGAAGGGCGAGAGCCTGACGCTGAATGCGGCGTGCAGCTCGTCGCTGGCAGCGGTGCATCATGCGTGCATGAGCCTGCGCAGCGGCGAGGCGGATTTTGCGCTGGCGTGCGGCGCGGAGCTGATGCTGAGTGCGGCGAGCACGGCCATGCTTGCGCAGACAGGGGTGCTGTCGGCGTCGGGCGCGTGCCGGGCGCTGGATGGGCGCGCCGACGGGTATTTACGCGGCGAGGGCGTGGCGGCGATTGTGTTGCGAAGGCTTGCGGATGTGCCGGCAGGCGAGCGCGTGTATGCAGTGATTGCCGGTTCCGCCCTGAACCACAACGGACAGAACGAGTGGCTGATGGCAACGAGCGCCGAGGCGCAGGAGGAAGTGATTCGGAACGCGTGCGCGAGGGGCGGCGTGGATCCGATGGCGATCTCGTATGTGGAGCTACATGGGTCTGCGCTGCCGAAGGGCGATGTGGCGGAGATGAGGGCGGTGAGTGCCGCACTGGGAGGAAGTGACAGGAAGGGGCCGTGCAGAGTGGGGTCGTTGACGAACAACATTGGCTACCTGGGAGCGGCGGGCGGAATTGCGGGGCTGATCAGGTCGGCGCTCGAGATCCACCACGGCGAATTGGTGCCGACGATCCATGTGGAGTCGCCGCCTGTGGGAGTGAGTCTTGAAGAGTTGAACCTTGCGCTGCAGTTGAAGCATGAGGCGTGGCCTGGAGCTGAAGAAGGGCCCGTGTTTGCGGGGGTGCTGTCGACTTCGCTCGGGGGCGCGAATGCGTTTGTCGTGCTGTCATCGGCGGAGAGAGTCGAGTCGAGGCGCGAGGCAGATGGCGTGATGGTGCTGCCGGTCTCGGGCCACACGGACGGGGCGCTGCGCATGCGGGTTCTGGGCATTCGTGAATTGGTGGAGAGGGCCGGGGCGGATCGATCAGCGTTGTATGGGATTTGTTATGCGGCGGCGCGGCGGAAAACGCACCTTGAAAAACGCGTTGCGATGGTGGGCGATTCGCGGGACCAACTGCTGGCCGCGATGGATGCGTGGCTGGAAGGTCGGGAGACTCGATTGGACGGAGTTGCCGCGGAGTACGCGGCTGGGCGAGATGTGAATTGGGCGGCGCTGTATCCGAAGGCGGGCGCGTGGGTGGATTTGCTGCCGTATCCGTTCCAGACGGAGCGGTTCTGGCCGGAGTGGCTGAGGAGTGACGGTGACGCCGCGGTGGAGAAGCCGAATGCGCAGGAGAACGATCGTGACCTGCGACCGCGGCTGACGGCGACGGGAGATGCACGGCGCGAACAGATGTTACTTGAGCATCTGCGCCGCACGGTGTGCGAGCTGCTGGAGATGAATTCGGCGGAGCCGATTGAGCCGGGGCGGAGGCTGTTCGAGCTTGGGCTGAGCTCGATTTCGATTGCGCAGCTCAGAACGCGGCTGGCGGCGGACCTTGGAGTGCCGCTGAAGATCACCGCGTTTTTCGAGCATGGCACGCTGGAGGCACTGGCTCATCACCTTTTCGAATTGGAGCAGGGCGGGACGGCGCAGGCGACCGAAGAAGACTGGGAGGCCGCTATGCGGAAGCGCGTCGAGGGGCTGAGCGACGCCGAGGCCGAGGCGGAGTTGCGGTTGAAGCTGAAGGAACTGGAGGCGATGCTCGCATGAGGGATGAGCAGGACGACTCAACCGTTTACAACGTGGTCGTGAATCTCGAGGAGCAGTATTCGATATGGCCCGCGCACCGGCAGATCCCCGCGGGTTGGCGCGAGGCGGGCAAGAAGGGCACGAAGAAAGAGTGCCTGGATTACATCGAGGAAGTGTGGACGGACATGCGGCCACTGAGCCTGCGGAAGCAGATGGAGGAGATGGCGCGCGCGCCTGTGGCAGTTGCGGAGATCGCGGAAGATGCGGGGACCGATGCGGAGGATCCGCTTGTGGCGCGGCTCTCGGAGGGCAGCCACCCGGTGAAGATGGTGCGGTGCGGCGATGGGGCAGCAGGGCTGCGCGAGCGGATCGAGATTGGATACGTTCATGTGTTGTTTACGGAAACGGGCACGGAGCTTGGAGTGAGGATCGAGTCGAAGCCGGATGAGAGCGCGGCTGATTTCGCAGGCGCGAAGGGCACGATCAGGCTGGAAGGGAAGCTGAAGTTGAATGAGGATCCGGTGATTTGTTCGGCGCAGGTGGATTTGTCGAGCCTGATGGGCGAGGGCCGGCTGGTCCGGATCGAAGGAGAGTAGCCGGGGATGGAACGCTGCGTCGTCCTGAACCTGCCGGGTCTGACCGCGCGCTATGTGGGCGCGGCGATGCCGAATCTGCAGGCGCTGGCCGCCGAAGGCCGCATGGCGCCGATCGAGGCGGTGCTGCCGGCGGTGAACTGCACGATGGAGGCGACGTTTCTGACCGGCGCGTGGCCGGGCGAGCACGGAATCGTGGCCGATGGTTGGTACTACCGCGACACGTGCGAGATCAAGTTCTGGCCGACCTCTGCGAAGCTTGTGGAGCGCGAGCCGGTATGGGAGACGGCGCGAAAGCTTGACCCGGAGTTCACGTGCGCGAATCTGTGCTGGTTTAACAACATGTTTTCGAGCGCGGACTATTGCGTGGCTCCGGTGCCGGTGTTTCCGGCTACGGGAGGCGTGCTGCCGGGGCTTTACACGGAGCCCATGCATTTGAACGGGCCGATAAGGCAGGCGCTGGGCGAGTTTCCGATTTACAACTTCTGGGGTCCGACTTCGGATCTGAAGTCTAGCCGATGGATTGCGAACGCGGCGATGTGGATGGAGCGCGAGATGCGGCCGTCGCTGTCGCTGGTGTTTCTTCCGCACCTGGATTATGCGCCGCATAAGGTGGGGCCGGATGTTGCGAAGCTCGACGGGATGCTGCGGGAGATCGATGGGCTTTGCGGCGAACTGATGACGTTCTACGAGACACGCGGTGTTCGCGTTTTGATCGTGTCGGAATTTTCGGCTGTGCCGGTTTCGAGGCCTGTGCACCTGAACCGATTGTTTCGCGAGCGGGGATGGCTCTCGATCCGCGAGGAACTCGGACATGAGGCCTTGTTTCCGGGGAGCTCAAGGGCCTTCGCGGTTGCGGATATGCAGGTTGCGCACATCTATGTAAATGAGCCGGGGCTGCTGGACGAAGTGCGCGAGGTTGTGGAGGCGGCGCCGGGAGTGAGCGAGGTGCTTGGCGAAGCCGGCAAGCGAGCGCATCACCTGGATCATCCTCGAAGCGGAGAGCTGATTGCGCTGGCGGAACCGGATGCGTGGTTCACATACTACTTCTGGCTGGACGACGCAAAGGCACCCGACTACGCGAGGACGGTGGACATCATTCGCAAGCCGGGATACGACCCGGTGGAACTTTTTCTGAACCAGGAGAGCCCGCTGGCAGCGCTGAAGTACGGGTGGGAGTTCCTGCGCGACAAGTGGGGATTTCGGTCGGCGATCCACTGCACGCCGCTCGATGCGCGGCTGCTGAAAGGCGCGCACGGGCTGAAGACGGACCTTGCGGATGGGCCGGTGGCGCTGACTCGTCATGCGGAGCTGCTGAATGACGGACCGGTGCATGCGACGGAGATTCGGGATTTGATGCTTGCGCATCTCGACCTGGCGCCCGTGGCCAGCTCAAGGAGAACCGCGCGATGAGGATCGGCGAGCATGCGGTGGTGTGCGGCGCGGGCATCGGCGGGCTGATCGCGGCGCGGGTACTGAGCGAGCACTTCGACCGGGTGACGGTGATTGAGCGAGACGCGCTGGACGGCGGGGAAAGGATTGGAGCTCCGCAGACGCAGCATGTTCACGTGCTGCTGCGGCTGGGCGTGGAGCTGATGGAAAAGTCCTTCCCGGGAATCGTGGAGGAGATGAAGAAGAGCGGAGTTGCTCCGCTCGACTTTGGACGCGACCTTTGCTGGCTGCAGTACGGCGGATGGATGCCGAGGTGCGAAAGCACGTTTGTGCTGTATCCGCAGACCCGGTTCTCGCTGGAGTCGCACATCCGGAGAAGGCTCGGCACGTTCGCAAATGTCTCGTTCATGACGGGAACGATGGTGAAAGGGCTGCTGTGGTCCGCGGATCAAAATCGCGTGATTGGAGTGGAGGCGCAGGCGAAGGGAAGCGAAAGCCGTTGCAGGGTTGAAGCAGACCTCGTGGTGGATGCGGGCGGGCGCGCAACCCAGTTCTACCGGTGGATGGAGCAGGCTGGTTACCCGCATCCCGACGAGTCGAAGCTGCAGATCGATTTGTGCTATGTTTCGCGGCTGTACGAGCCGACCGCGAGCACGCGGGACTGGCGCGGGATGTGGGTGAGCCCGCTGGTTCCGAAGGTGCAGCGCGGGGGGACAGTGCAGTACGTGGAAGGGAACCGGTGGATCGTGACCCTGTTCGGGTATCACGGCGACTTCCCGCCGCACGATGAGACGGGCTTTCTTGAATTTGCGCGGAACTTACTGCATCCGGCGTTGTATGACGCGATCAAGGATGCGAAGCCGGTTTCGGATGTGCACGTGTACAAGGTGCACGACGAGCGGTGGCGGCACCTGGAGCGGATCAAGCGGTATCCGGCAGGGCTGCTGGCGATCGGAGATGCGTTCTGCTATTTCGATCCGGTGTTCGGGCAGGGCATGTCGGTGGCGATGATGGAGGCGGACATTCTGCGCAAGCGTCTGCGCGGGGTGAAGCGCGCGGAGCAGCTGAATGCGGCGTGGGCGAAGGCATACTTTACGGCGTGCTCGAGGTGGATCCAGGGGGTCTGGTACTTTGTGGCGGGCGAGGCGCTGCGACATCCGCAGGCTCCCGGAGAGCGCACGCGCGTGGTGCGGATGATGCAGTGGCTGGTGACGGAACTGTATGCGTTGAACAGCCAATACCCATCGGTATATCTGCGATTTCTGAAGCTGATGCATCTGACGTCCGGTCCGGAGGTATTGCTGCATCCGGACATTTCGCTGCGCCTGGCGATGCGCGCGCTTCGACAATGGGCCGGAAGAGGAGCGAGGGCGAGCGCCGCGGACGCATGAGGCCTGGACGATGACCGCTCTTCTATTCTGGATCCGCTATCTAATACGAATGGCGGCGCACATCGCGATTCCATTTCGCGCGGGTGTGGCGGACCGGCTGTGCCACTACGAGAAGGAGCGCCCATGGATGCCGGAGCAGGGGCTGCGGAAGTTTGTGGACGAGGCGATCGAAGGGCAGGGACTCGAGGTCGAGGGAGACGAGATCAGGGAGTTTCTCGGGTTCTGGCTTGAGCGGCAGGCGCTGGCCGGAATCAGGAAGGTGCTGATCGAGTTCTCGTTCACGACGAACGCGCCGGGCTTCGGAATGATGCTCTATGGCAACCTGCGCACCGAGAGCGCTGCGTTTGCAGAATACTGCGAGAGGATCGGCATTTATAACCGCAGCGCGCGTATGTGCCTGGCGATCGTGGACACATTCAGCCCCTCGACGCTGTGCATGATTCGCGCTGAGTTCAAACCGAAGAGCCCGTCGCGCTATTCGATTGCGGGGAGCTGGTACTTCGATGTGTTCCGCGGGCGAACGGGTTTTGTGGACTGCATGAAGAGGCTGGCCATGGACGACGACGCGCGCGGGCTCGCTGGGGGCGTGACGGCGATTTCCGAAGCGCTGGGGCAGGATTACTATCCGCTGTTTTTCGGGCTGAGCTTTCTGGGTGATGGAAAGCTCGAAGCGAAGATGTACTGGGTACGTTTTGATCCGGGTCAATCGCCGCTTAAGGCCGGGTCGTCGCTTTGGCGGTTCCTGGAGCAACTGGAGATGCCGGCGACAGAAATGGAGCGCGTGCAGCGCACCAACGATCTATTTTGGGCGAACTCGCGCGACGGGATGACGCAGGTTGCAGTGGAATTTTCAGAGGGCCAGACGCGCGCCAACCGAGTGAACTTGATTTACAGCGGAACAAAGCTTTCCGCGGTGCGAAGCGCGATGGAGGAACTTGGGATGCGAGATGCGGCGCTCGAGTCCGTGGAGCGATTCGAGCGCACAATGCACACGGATGTGGCTAAATTCACGGCCGTCCGGGTGGGGCCGCAGGGCATCAGCTCACGGCTCAAGCTGTATGGGCATGCGTTCTTCGATACCGGCAACTGGAGATCCGCCGCGCGAAGTGATTAAGGAAAGTTCCCGCGCCATTGAACGCAGCACCGCCGGATGCGCGTGGTGGATATAAAAGTGATCTCCTGTAAACATCTGCAGGTGAAATCCGCCGAGAGAGTGGACCTGCCATGCTTCGACCGCGTCCTTGCTGACTTCGCCGTCCTGAAGGCCGCCAAAGGCCGAGACCGGAATGCGGAATGGAGCCTCTTCGGCGTATTGGTAGGTTTCATAGAGTGCAAAGTCGGCGCGAAGGACCGGCTCCATGAGTTCCATGACTTCGCGATCTTTGAGGACCATCTCGGGAGTGCCGTTCAGTCGCCGCAGTTCTTCAGTGAAAGCGTGAGTGGGCAGCGCGTGGATCGGCTTTCGCGCGAGCGGCAGATGGGGGGCACGGCAGGCCGAGATAAACAGGTGCTCGGGAAGCAATCCAGAGCGTGAACGCAAGCGGCGAGCGCACTCAAAGCTGAGCAGCCCGCCAAGGCTGTGGCCAAAGAATGCGAATGGCCTGTCGAGCCAGGGCGCAAGCTCGACGGCAAGCGCGGCAACTAGATCCGGAACTCGGCGGAAGGGCGCTTCGCAGATACGCTCCTCGCGGCCCGGGGGCTGGATGCAACAGACCTCGACGTTCTCGGGAAGGAACTTCCACCAGTTGCGGAACAGGGATGCCCCTCCGCCCGCATAGGGGAAGCAGAAGTGGCGCAGCTTTGGGTTGGATTGCGGATGAGGCCTGACAATCCATCGCGAGACGGGGAGAGAATCGGGCATTCCCTTCAGTTCCTGTTGAAGCAAGTTAGCACGATGCCGGGGATCAAAAAAGATTTGGATGCGAAAGAGTTTTTCTTATCTTTTCATCGAGAATACTCCATAATGGAAGTCAACAGAAACTGGATCAACACGGGAACAGGTTCCGTGATAAAAACGGGGACAAACCCGTGATCTGAGTCGCTCTTCCCCCACCCCGACTGTCGCGCAAATATGAATACTCTTTCACCAGTAAAGGAAGCTTTGCTGGCCGCTGGTGCTCTGCACCGAAAGATGGGCCTCGCGGACCGGCTGCGCCGATCTTCTGTCGCGATCGTGGGGATGGCGTGCCGTTTTCCGGGCGGCGCAGAGACACCGGAGAAGTTTTGGCAGCTGCTCGAGTCGGGCAAGGAAGCGATCACAGAATTTCCCGCAGACCGGTTCGGATCAGCGAACGTTTTCGAATCCGATCCTGACGCGCCGGGCAAGACGTATCTGCGGCGAGGCGGGGTGCTGCCAAGCATCGACGGGTTCGACGCGGCTTTCTTCAGAATTTCCCCGCGAGAGGCGGCGCGCATGGATCCCCAGCAGCGCCTGTTTCTGGAGCTCAGCTGGGAGGCTCTCGAGGACGCGGGGATTCCGCCCGCCTCGTTGCGAGGAAGCCGGACGGCAGTCTACGCGGGCGTGCATGCCAGCGGGTATGCGCATGTGGCCGAGGGACGGATCGACCGCGTGGATTCGCACTACTCCACGGGAGTGGATGGCAGTTATATCGCGGGGCGGGTTGCGTACTTTCTGGGATTGCATGGGCCGGCAATGGCTGTGGACACGGCCTGCTCCTCGTCGCTGACGGCCGTGCACCTGGCCTGCCAGAGCCTGCGCGATGGCGAATCGAAGTTGGCCATCGCGGGCGGAGTCAAGCTGATTCTCTCGCCGCACCTGAGCATTTTTCTAAGCAAGACACGCGCGATGTCGCCGACAGGGCGCTGCCGCGCTTTCGATGCGGGCGCCGACGGAATGGTTCAGGGCGAGGGATGCGGCGTGGTCGTGCTGAAGCGCCTCGATGACGCTCTGCGCGATGGAGACCGGATTCTGGCAGTGCTTCGAAGTTCGGCAGTTAACCACGACGGGCCGAGCAGCGGGCTCACCGTGCCGAACCCGCGGGCGCAGGCGATGCTGATGCAGGATGCGCTGGATCGAGCTGGCGTGGACCCTGCGGCGGTTGGGTACGTGGAGGCGCACGGGACGGGGACTCCACTTGGTGATCCGGCCGAGCTGAGCGGGCTGGCGGAGGTTTACTGCCGGAACCGTAGGCACCCGTTGAGGGTTGGCTCGGTGAAGACGAATATCGGCCACACGGAATCGGCTGCTGGCATCGCGGGCCTGATCAAGGCCGTGCTGATACTGCGGCACGGAGCAATTCCGCCGTCACTTCATTTCAAGAAGCCGAATCCCGCGTTCGCATGGAACGAGTGGCCGCTTGAGATTGCGACGAAGGCTCAGCCGCTTGCCTTGAACGGAGACCGGCCGCTGGTGGCTGTGAGTTCGTTCGGGATGAGCGGCGTGAATGCGCACGCAATTCTGGAAGCAGCGCCGGAAGAGCGCGCGGAGAGGGGCGATCCGGATCGAGGGCCGTTTTTGCTCCCGCTCTCGGCGCATACGCCGGAAGCATTGCGCGCAGTGGCGCTGCGGATGACGGGGGCGCTCTCAGACGGAGAAGCGGTACCGATTTCAGACATTTGCTACACGGCGGGCGCGCGGCGAAGCCATCACGCTTACCGGCTGGCCGCGACAGGCGGGACCGCGGAACAAATCCGCGAACAACTCACCGCGTATTGTGCGGGAGAAACAAAAGCAGGGCTTGTTACAGGAAGGGCGCAGAATGGATTCGCGGCGCAAGCGGTCTTTGTGTTCTCCGGACAGGGACCGCAGTGGTGGGCGATGGGCCGCAAGCTGTTTGAGGAGGACGAGACTTTTCGACGTCACGCGGAAGCGTGCGACGCGCACTTTCAGCGGGTGGCGGGCTGGTCGATTCTGAGAGAGATGCTGGCTCCGGAGCATGAGTCCCGGATGCACGATACGGAAGTGGCGCAGCCGGCGCTCTTCGTGCTGCAGACGGCTCTGGCTGCCATGTGGGCGCGGTTCGGGGTGAAGCCGGCGGCGGTGGTGGGACACAGTTCCGGCGAAGTTGCGGCGGCATATGTCGCGGGAATCTACACGCTGGAAGACGCCCTGCGGCTCGCTTACCATCGCGGCCGGGTAATGCAGCGCATCAGCGGGCACGGGGCCATGGCGGCCGTGAGGATGAGCGAGGAGGATGCGCGCCAGGCAATTGCCGGGAAAGAAGACCGGCTCGCCGTGGCGGCGGTGAACGGACCCGCGTCAACGGTGCTATCAGGAGAGCGCGACGCGCTTGCCGAGGTTTTGAACAGGCTGCGCGCACAACGGATCGCGAGCGACCAGATCAGCAACATCTACGCATTTCATAGTCCGCAGATCGAATCGCTTCAACAGCCGCTCGAAGACGCGATTGGCGCGCTTAGCGTATCGGAGCCAGTGATTCCGCTTTACTCGACTGTGCGCGGGGCAGAGGTTCATGGTGGGAACGAGTTTGCCGCGGAGTACTGGAAGGCCAACATCCGGCAGACGGTGCGGTTTCACGCGGCGGTCAAGGCGATGCTTTCGGATGGGTATCGAACGTTCGTCGAGATCTCTCCGCATCCGGTGCTTGCGCCGGCGATTTCGGAGAGCTGCGAAGAGCATGGTTCCGATTACGTTGTTGTTGCGTCGCTGCACCGTAAGAACGAAGACCGCGTGGCGATTCGCCGCGCGCTGGGACGGCTCTACTGCCGCGGATGCGCCGTATCTTTCAATACTCTCCATCCCGGAGGCAGGCTCGCTGCGCTGCCAGCTTACCCGTGGCAGCGCGAGAGGTATTGGCTGGAGCAAGGCAAAGGAAGTACGCGTGCGGACCAGGCTCATCCGCTGCTGGGGCAGGCGGTTCATACTGCGACCCAGCGCGGCGTTTGTTTTTGGAATGCTGAGATTGCGGTCGATGCGATGCCGTGGCTCCGCGACCACCGCATTCAGTCGCGAGTCGCGTTCCCCGGGGTTCTTTCGCTTGAAATGGCAATGGAAGCGGCGGCACAGGTGTTCGGGACGGATCAGATTGCGATCGAGGATATTGCTTTCCACGCAACGCTCACGGTCGGCGACGACGCGGCGCCGGTGCAATTGATCCTGAAGCGCACATCAAAGTCGGATGCGGAGTTCGAGATCGTACGGAGAGACGGAGAAGAGGAATGGACGCCGCTGGTGAGCGGAAGGCTGCGCGTTTCCGAAGATGATGTCGACCTTCCGGAGCTTCCTCCGGAGCTGATGCTTTCAAGTTGCGGCAGGAATGAATCCGGCGAGTCCTTCTACCGAAGAACAAGCGATCGAGGTATCGATTACGGCCCGGTGTTTCGGGGCATCGAGCAGCTTTGGCTCCAGGACGGCGAGGCGATCGCGAGCCTGCGCACGCCGGCGGGCGGAAGGAGAGGATTCCGGCTGACACCGGGGCTTTTTGATGCGTGCCTGCACGCAAGCCTGGCGCTGGCAGATGGGCCAATGGTGCCATCGGGCATTGCGCGGTTCCGTTTGTATCGCGTGCCGGATCCCGAAACAAGGTTGTGGAGTCGCGTTGTGCTGGAACCGAAGCAACGCGCGGATGGCGAGACGTTGACGGCGACAGTAAAGCTCATCGACGAGCAAGGCGACGTGCTGATGTCGGCGGAGGGGTTGCTGTTGCAGCGGCCTCGATCGCGTGCTGCTGAATTGATCTCCGACTTGCGCTGGGAACCGCAGAGGGTTGCGGAGAGTTCCGAAGCGGAGCCGGCGCCCGAGACGTGGATTCTGTTTAGCGATGGGGCGGGAGTCGGGGCGGAGCTGCACGGTTTGCTAAAGCGGCGTGCGTGTTGCATCACGGTGCGGCCGGGCGGTGGATTCGCGCAGACCGGCGCGCATGAGTATGAAGTGGATCCGGCCAGCGCTCGAGATTTCTCGCGTCTCTTTGAGGCGGTCGCTTCAATGCCGGAGAGGCGGATCGGCATCGTTCATTTGTGGAGTCTGGACTCGACGGGGAGCAAAGACCTGGCGGGACTGCGCGCGGCGTACTTGCGCGTCTGCGGAGCAATCGTCTGCATGATCCAGGGGCTCGGGCAGGCCGAGTTGGGCAAGACGTTGCGATTGTGGATGGTCACGAGGAATGCCGTAGCCGCAGGAACCGGCGACTACGAAATCGATGTCGCGCAGGCCCCGGTGTGGGGGTTGGGCCGAACGATTGCATACGAACAACCCGACGTGCAGTGCACGCTTGTGGATGTCGATTCGGGGAGCGAATCCGAGACGGCACATATGCTTGCATCTGAGCTGACGGCCGGGCGGCGGGAAGACGAGGTCGCGTTGCGCGGGGACGGCAGGTATCTGCCACGGCTTGCGCGGGCCAACCTGAGTTCACAAGTGCGCCCGGTGTTTCGCGCGGATGCGACATACCTGATAACGGGTGGCTTTGGCGGAATCGGGCTGAAGCTCGCCGAGTGGCTGATTGCGAACGGCGCTCGGAGTATCGCATTGGCCGGGCGGCGCGTGAACACGAGCGTTGCGGAGCAATTGAAGGCTTCGGCGGGGGCGGGGCTTGCGGTGCACATGTTTGCGATCGACGTATCGCAGCCCGGCGAGGTCAGCGGGATGCTGCGCGAACTCGCCAAGATTGCTCCCCCACTCAAGGGCATCTTTAACTCCGCCGGAGTGCTTGATGACGGGGCGTTGCTTGAGATGACTCCGGAGCGATTCGCGCCGGTGGCGCGGCCGAAGGTTGACGGCGCATGGAACCTGCACTCGCTGACGCAGGGACATGAGCTCGATCACTTTGTGATGTTTTCGTCGACCGCATCCGTGATCGGTTCGCCGGGTCAGAGCAGCTATGCGGCGGTGAATGCGTTTCTCGATGCGCTGGCTCAGCGCCGCAGACGAGCCGGGCTGCCTGGGTTGAGCATCAACTGGGGCGCCTGGAGCGAGGTCGGCATGGCGGCGGCGGAGTCAAATCGCGGCGAGCGGCTGGCGGCTCGAGGGATGCGATCGATGGATCCAGGCGAAGCTCTTGAGGCTCTCGGACTGGCGCTCCAGACAAGCGATCCGCAGAGAATCATTGCGCGCTTCAGCGCGGAAGAGTGGCTCCGGTATTATCCTCAAAGAGCACACAGTCCCTTGTTGCGCGGGCTCGTTCCCCAGTCGCGCAGCGCAAACACAGATCAAAGAGTGCCCGCTGCCGCGACGCAGCGGAACTTGCGCGCGGAGCTGGAAAGCGTGGATTCACTCTCCGAGCGCAGGCGGCTGCTTGAGAGTTTCGTCCGCGAACAGATTGGTCAAGTGACGGAGCTGGTTTCGGGGAATATCGACAGCGGCGCGGAGTTTCTAGCGCTGGGTATCGACTCCCTGATGGCAATCGAGCTGCGCAGCCGAATACTGGCAAGCCTGGAAGTAAGTCCGCCCCTGCAGCGATTCCTGCGGGACGCGAGCGTTACACGATTGACCAATGATCTACTGGATCGATTGGCGTTGAGCGGAAGCACCCTTTCTTCTCCTGCTGCTGCGGCTGTTCAAGAAGACCTGGAGCACATATCGATATGAACCTGGGCCATCTTCTGTCGGAGCTGTCCGACGCCGGTGTGCGTCTGCGCGTGAAGGAGGGCAAGCTCGACGTTCATGCGCCGCGCGGCGTATTGACACCTGCGCTTGTGGCGACGCTGACCGAGCATAAGGCTGAGCTGATCGAATTGCTCGCCGGAGGGGATGGCGAAGAGGCACCGGAGGCGCTGGAGCCCGATCTGGAGCGGCGTTACGAGCCATTTCCGCTGACTGACATTGAGCAGGCCTACTGGGTAGGCCGTAGCGGGGCTGACGGGTCAGGCGTCGCGATGCACGCGTATCTCGAAATTGACTGCCGCGAGTTCGATCCGGAGCGCTGGGAAGAGGCGTGGAACAAGCTCGTAAGCAGGCACGATATGCTGCGCGCGGTGGGTCTTGATGGGGGACAGCGGCGAATCCTCGCTTCGGTTCCGCGATACGAAATCAAGGTTGAAGACGCGCGCGGAGACTCTGGAAACGCACGCGCCGCGGAGCTGCGCACGCGGCTGTCGCACCAGGTGATCGATCTCGAAAAGTGGCCGCTGTTCGAGGTTTGCGTATTGCGGCTTGAAGATGCGCTGCACCGTGTGTTTCTAAGCGTCGACTGCACCTTTATCGATGCCTGGAGCTTTCAGACGCTGGTTCGCGAACTGATCAAGCTTTATAAGGATCCGGAAACTCCTTTGGCGCCGGAGCAACTTGAGCTTTCCTTCCGCGACTATGTTCTGGCGGCACACAAGTTGACCGAGACCGCCACGTACCGGCGCTCGCTCGAATACTGGCGAGGAAGGATTGCAGCCCTGCCGGCGGCACCGGAGTTGCCGCGCGTTCGGAATGCGTCGCTGCTGGGACAGCTGCGATTCCGGCGCTGGCAGTGCACGCTCGACAAGCCGGTTTACACGAGGCTGCAGAAACAGGCCTCGGCCAATGGACTGACGCTACCGGGGCTTCTGCTTGCCTGTTACGCCGAGGTGCTGGGCCGATGGAGCGCAAACCCGCATTTCACGCTCAATGTGCCATTGTTCAACCGCGCGCCGCTTCATCCGCAGGTGAACGACACGCTGGGCACGTTTTCTTCGTTCATCCTTGTCGAGATCGAGCACCGCGCAGGAGAGCCGTTTGCAACGCGCGCGCGGCGAATCCAGGATCAATTGTGGCGCGATCTGGAGCACAGGCATGCCGGCGGCGTCCACGTGCTGCGGGAGCTGTTCCGCAGCCAGGGCGCGATGGACGAGGCGCTGATGCCGGTGGTCTTTACCAGTTTTCCATCGGCCGGCGGCAAGGGTTGCCGATGGGTCGAGTTCATCGAGCGGGAACTGGGCGAGGTCAGGCACATTGTTACCCAGACACCGCAGGTGTGGATCGACCACCATGCGGTGTACCAGGAGGACTCGCTTTACCTCTCATGGGATGCGGCCAGCGATCTTTTCCCTGCGGGGATGATCGACGCTATGTTCTCGGCATACGAAAAATTGCTGAGGCGCGTTGCGGATGAGAGCGGCGCGTGGACTGAGGGTTCTCCGGTGCAGTTGCCTGAGGAGCAGGCGGCTGAGCGCGCGCGGAGCAACGACACGCAGGCGCCAATCGAGGAGCGGCTGCTTCAGGCGAAGTTCTTCGAGCATGCCGCGAGGAATCCGGACCATCCCGCGGTGATTGCCTCAAATTGCACGTTGACCTATGGGGAACTCAGCCACCGTGCGGTCGTTCTCGCGAGGCTATTGCGCGAGGCCGGCGCGCAGCCGAATGAGCCTGTTGCCGTTGTGATGGAGAAGGGATGGGAGCAGGTCGCAGGGCTCCTTGGCGCGCTCGCGTCGGGTTCACCTTACCTGCCGGTCGATAGTTCCGTGCCGGCCGAACGGCTCAAGTATCTGCTTGAAAACGGCGGTGTGAGGGTCGCCTTTACACAATCGCGGCTGTGCGATTCCCTTGCGTGGCCCGAGGGCGTCACGCCGATTGCCATTGATACGGTCGATTATCTAACGGGGCCGGAAGAACGGATCGAATCGCCGCATACTCCTGACGATGTGGCTGTATTGCTCTATACATCGGGCTCGACTGGCTTGCCCAATGCGGTGTTGCTTGGGCACCGCGGAATCGTGAACTGCATCGACAACACGATCCGCCACTTCAACCTCGGACCCGATGACCGTGCGCTGGCGCTTACCAATTTGCATCACGACATGTCGATGTTCGACGTCTTCGGCATGCTTTCTGCCGGCGGAACGATTGTGATGCCGGATGCCGGGCGCAGACGCGATCCAAGCCACTGGATCGAGCTGATGGAGAACGAGCGCGTGTCCGTCTGGAACTCGGTTCCGGCGACGATGATGATGCTGGCGGAGTTCCTGGGCTATGAGAATGGGCAACTCCCGGCGTCATTGCGGCTCGTGTACCTAGGTGGAGACTGGATTCCGGTTACGCTGCCCGAGCGGCTTCGCGAGCTTGCGAAGGGTGTGAAGGTGGTGAGCGTTGGCGGCCCGACTGAAACCACTCTCTGGAACATCTGGTACGAGATAGGGGAGGTGGATCGAGAGTGGAAGAGCATTCCGTACGGGCGACCGATCGCGAATGCAAAGTATTACGTTCTGGATGATGCGCTTGAGGACCGTCCCGTGTGGGTGCCTGGTGAGATCTTCACATCGGGGGCCGGCGTCGCCAAGGGGTACTTCGGAAATCCGCAGAAGACGGCGGAGAGATTCATCACTCATCCGGTAACCGGAGAGAGGCTTTATCGAACGGGCGACCTTGGCCGTTACCTGCCAGGTGGAGTCGTCGAACTTCTTGGCCGCAAGGATTTCCAGCTTTCGATTCGCGGACACCGGATCGAGCCCGCGGAGATTGAAGCGGCGCTCGCGCAACACCCTGGCATCAAAGCTGCGGTTGTATCGGCCGCGGGCGAGGGCATTGGGCAACGGCTCGTGGGTTACGTCGTTGCGAACGAGCCTGCTCCGGCCGACAGCGAGCTGCGAGAGTTTCTCCGCAACAAACTGCCTCCGCACATGATTCCGCCATCCTATGTGTTTCTGGACCGGTTTCCGCTTACGGCGAACGGCAAGCTTGACCGTAAGGCTTTTCCGAAGCCGGCACTCGGGCCCGCGGAACCACAATTGGAGAACGAGATCGCGGACGAGCTCTCAGAAAAGCGCCTTGAGGCAATCGTCTGCGAAGTGCTTGGCGTGAAGAGGGTGAGCCTTCGCGATAATTTCTTCGAGCTCGGCGCCAATTCGATTCATCTGATTCAGATCCATGTGCGCCTGAAAGAGCGCTGGAAGCTCGACATTCCCATCACCGATCTCTTTCAGCATCCGTCCATTGGGGCGCTCGCTCGCCACCTGGTTCGAAGGCCGGAGATCGCAGTAAAGGCGTCTGCCAAAGCTGCGGACCGCGCGCGCGATACGGATGAGGGGATCGCCATTGTTGGCATGAGCTGCCGATTTCCGGGAGCGCGCAATGCGCAGGAGTTCTGGAGCAACCTGGCGGCGGGACGCGAGTCGGTGGCCTTCTACACGGAAGAGGAGTTGCGTAAAGAGGGAGTTCCATCGTCGGCGTTGCGGAATGCGAACTACGTACGCGCCGGCGCGCCGCTGGAAGACATCGACCTCTTTGATGGCGCGTTCTTTGGCATGATGCCGCGCGAGGCGCAGACCACCGATCCGCAGCAGAGGCTTTTTCTGGAGTGCGCATGGGAAGCGCTTGAGAACGCGGGCTACGGCCCGGAGTCATGCCGCGCGGCGATTGGCGTGTATGCGGGCAAGACGATGAGCAACTATCTCTACCCGCATCTTGGCGAGCTGACGCGTCCGGTGAATTTCTTTCAGGGCCTGATTGGCAACGACAAGGATTTTCTTTCAACCCAGATTTCGTACAAGCTCAATCTCAAGGGGCCGAGCATCACCGTGCAGACGGCGTGCTCAACCTCGCTGGTGGCTGCAGCCATGGCGTGCCAGGCGCTGGCCAGCGGCGACTGCGACATGGCGCTTGCGGGCGGCGTGAGCCTGAAGATTCCCCACCGCATTGGGTATCTGTACGAAGAAGGCAGCGTGTTCTCGGCGGACGGCCATTGCCGCGTGTTCGACGCGAACGCTCGCGGTACGGTGCCGGGAAGCGGTGTGGGCATTGTTGTGTTGAAGCGCGTGGCCGACGCGATCGCCGACGGGGATTCGATTTACGCCGTCATCAAGGGTTGGGCGCTGAACAACGATGGCGCGCACAAGGTCGGATTCACGGCCCCGAGCCTTGATGGGCAAGCCGAGGTGATTCGCGCGGCGCAGCGCCGGGCGCAGATTGATGCCGAAACCATCTCTTACGTCGAGGCGCACGGTACCGCGACGCCGATCGGCGATCCGATTGAAGTGGCGGCGCTGACGCGCGCCTTTCGCGAGACAACGGCGGGACGCGGATATTGCGCTCTGGGAAGCGTGAAGTCGAATGTGGGCCATCTGGACGCGGCTGCCGGTGTTGCGGGGTTGATCAAGACGGCGCTTGCTCTGCACCACAAGATGCTGCCGCCGAGCCTGCATTACGAGTCGCCGAATCCGCGCATCGACTTCGAGAGCAGCCCATTCTACGTGAATGCGCAGCTGTCGCCGTGGGAGAGGAATGGGTTCGCTCGACGAGCCGGAGTGAGTTCATTCGGAATCGGCGGAACCAACGCGCACCTTGTGCTAGAGGAGGCGCCTGAGCGGCCGGTTGAGGTTGAGGGAAAAGAGAGGCCGTGGCAGGCACTCACGCTGTCCGCAAAGTCGGAAGCTGCGCTGGTTTCGCAGGTGCGGCAGTATGCGATGTTCCTGAACGGCAATGCTGCCGGGGGTGACGCGCGAGGGTTTGCCGATGTCTGCCATGCGGCCAACACAGGCCGAACGCACTTCGAACACAGGCTTGCGGTAGTTTCGACGTCGGCGGAGGATGCGGCGCGGCAACTCGAAGAGTTTGCAAACGGCACTCCGGGGGAGGGAATGCTGCGCAACTCGCCGACGACCTCGTTTGTGCCAAAGATTGCATTCCTGTTTACTGGCCAGGGTGCGCAATATGTCGAGATGGGGCGGCAGCTCTATGGGACAGAGCCGGTCTTTCGCGATGCGATGGACGAATGCGACCGGATTTTGCAAGCGCATCTCGAGCCGGGACTTTTGCGCGTTCTGTATCCGCCGGCCGGCGAAGAGTCTCCCATTCATGAGATCACCTATGCACAGCCCGTGCTCTTCTCGCTCGAATACGCGCTGGCGATGCTGTGGCGGTCGTGGGGCATAGAGCCGAGCGCAGTGATGGGCCACAGCACCGGCGAGTACGCGGCTGCCTGCGTGGCCGGAGTCTTTAGCCTGGAAGACGGGCTGAAACTGGTGGCGGCGCGCGGAAGGCTGATGGAGGTGCTCGCGCTCAAGGGAGAGACTCTTGCGGTCTTTGCTCCGGAGGCGAAGGTTGCCGAAGTTGTGCTTCCATTGGCGGCTGAAATCGCGATTGCGGCGATCAATGGCCCTGAGAATGTTGTCGTCTCCGGCACTCCGCAGGCGATCGAAACGGTGGCTGCTTCCATGCGAGATTGCGGCATCGAAACCAGAAAGCTCAACATTCCTCGCGCCGCACATTCGCCGCTGATGGAGCCCATGCTCGAACCGTTTGCCGAAGAGGCAGGACGCATTTCGTATGGCCTGCCGCGAATTGAGCTGGTGTCGAATGTGACGGGGCGAGTGGCTACCGATGATGTTGCGTTGCCGGAGTACTGGCTTCGCCAGGTTCGGCGGACGGTGCAATTCGCGGCGGGCATGAAGACGCTTGAAGAGCTTGGGTGCGGAGTGTTTATCGAGATCGGGCCGAAGGCAACACTGATCGGAATGGCGCAGCAATCGCTGACGCGCGAGGCCCTTCTGTTGCCCAGCTTGCGGCCCGGCCACGAAGATGGGCAGCAGATGCTGGAAAGCCTTGCGGCGCTGCATGTGGACGGCATTCCGGTTGATTGGGCGCGATTGCAAACCGGGCCGCGGCGCAAGCCTGCGCTGCCCACGTATCCATTTGAGCGCCAGCGCTACTGGGCGCCTGGCGCCGGGGCGCTCTTCCCATTCGCCGGCGCCTCGCGAGCGGGTGGGCGTGGTGAAGCTGCGCATCCGCTTCTTGGCCGGAGATTGCGTGTTGCGCTCGAAGGCGGCGAGCGGCTTTATGAGTCGCAGCTGAGCCAACAGGATCCTGAGTTTGTGCAATCCCATCGTGTGTTTGGCGCGACGATTCTGCCGGCGGCCGCGTACCTGGAAATCGCGCTGGCTGCCGCGGGAAGGCTGGACGGGGAGTGCGCGATCAGAATCGAAGACGTCGTTCTACCGCAAGCTTTGATCCTTCCAGAAGAGGACGCTGTAACGGTCCAATGCCACGTTGAGCCCGGGGAACATGGGGCATCGAACTTCAGAATCCTCAGCGCTGCGCAAAATGGTGAGAATCCCGAAGAGGAGTGGGTGCTGCACGCTTCGGGAAGTTTGCGCATTGTGTCGAACGGCGCGGCCCAGGAAGCGGTCGACCTTGACGCCTTGCAGGCGGGGTTTGCGGAGGAGGTCTCCGTTCGCCAGTACTACAAACGCGCGTTGGATGCGGGCACGAATTTTGGCGCGGCTTTCCAGGGAATCGCGAAGCTGTGGAGCAGGGGCGAAGAGTCGCTGGGACTCATCGAGATTCCGGCCGCGATTGCCGCTGAAGCCCCTGAGTACACGCTGCATCCGGCATTTCTTGATGCCTGCCTGCAAGTTATCGGCACCAGCTTTCCGGAACTCGGGCCTGACGAGACGTTTCTGCCGGTCGGCGTGGAGAGATTGACAGTGTATGGGCAGCCAGGCCATAGCGTTTGGAGCCACGCGGTAATGCGCTCCGCGGCGGCCAGCTTGCAGCACACGGTGAAGGCGGACTTGAGGCTGATTGGCGTTGATGGCCGAATCGTTGCGGTGATCGAAGGCCTGCTGATGCGGCGATCGAACGCGTCCACCTTGTTGCGGAGCAAAAAGGAGCTACTTCAGAACTGGCTGTATGAGATTGACTGGCACAAGGACGCGAGCGAGGTTGTCGAGGACGCACAGTCCGGACGCGGATGGTTGGTCTTTGCCGATGCTGCAGGGATCGGAAGCAAGCTCGCGCAACTGCTGAGAGGCCGCGGCGACAAGTGCATTGTTGCGCGGCGCGGCAATAAATTCACGGACGATGGAGATGAGTTCACGATCGATCCTGGCTCGTCAGCCGACTATGAGCGGCTGCTGGCATATTGCGATGCCAATCTGCCGGAACGACGGCAGGCGGTGCACCTCTGGAGCCTCAACGCGGAGGAATTCGAAGCTGCCGAGCTAGGCTGTGCCAGCACGCTCGCGCTCGTGCGTGGTGTCGCGAATTGGAAGACCGCTCCGGCGCTTACGCTGGTCACGTCGGAAGCTCAACCGGCCGGGGACTCGCATTCCGTGTCGCGTCCCTGGCAGGCATGCCTGTGGGGATTGGGGCAGATCGTCACCATCGAACACCCGGAGCTGCATTGCAGGCGCATCGACATCGACGCGCGCGTGGCTGCGCAAGCGGCGGCGGACCTGTTTGGAGAGCTTTTCACGCGCACCGCGGAGGAGGACCAGGTTGCGATTCGCGGCGGCAACCGTTATGTGGCTCGCCTGGTGCGGAGCGAATCGAAGCCGCACGTTGGTCCCATCGCGGTTCGCTCCGACGCGACTTATCTGGTTACAGGCGGCATGGGGCGACTCGGTTCGATCGTGGCCGAATGGCTTGTCGAACGAGGCGCGCGTCACGTCGCGGTGGTGGGAAGACGAAAGCCCTCGCCTGCGGTTGAGGAACGGCTGGAGGCGCTCAGAAGGAATGGAGCCGATATTGTCGCAGTCGAAGCCGACGTCTCGAGCCGCTCGGGCGTTTTGAATATCCTCGGCGAAATTGCGGCAAACATGCCGCCGCTGCGAGGCATCGTTCATGCGGCAGGCGTGATCGACGATGGCGTAGTTGAGCAACAAACGTGGGAACGCCTGGAGAAGGTTCTGGCTCCCAAAGCTGAAGGCGCGTGGAATCTTCATGAGCTTACGCAGGATCTGCCCGTCGATTTCTTTGTGATGTTTTCATCGGTTGCATCCCTGGTCGGCACACCGGGGCAAGCCAGCCATGCTTCGGCGAACGCGTTTCTCGATTCCCTTGCGCATCATCGACGTGCCCAGGGGCTGCCGGCGCTAAGCATCAACTGGGGGCCATGGGCAGGGCTCGGCCCGGCGATGCGCGGAGCCATGCCTGTGCTCGAGGGCCTCGGAAGCCTTACAGCCGCACAGGGGCTGGCGATTCTCGAATATCTGATGAATGGCGATTGCTCGCAAGCCGGCGTTGTCCCTATCGACTGGCCGCGCTTTCTGCGCCATTCCCAGGCAATGCCGTTCTTCTCCAAGTTGGCTGCCTCGTCGGTCCCGGAGACCAGCAATGTCGTGGGAATCCTCGAGCAGATGGAGCGGGCAGGCGAAGACGAGCGGTTCGCCTTGTTGTCCTCGCACATCGAGTCGCAGGTGGCTCGCATCCTTGGCCGCGCGCCTTCGGAGCATATCGCGACAGACAAGGGGCTGTTCTCGCTCGGGCTCGACTCACTTGCGTCGCTGGTCTTGCGCAATCGGCTTCAGTCGAGCCTGCAATGCGCGCTGCCTTCGACGCTCGTGTTCAATCATCCGACGATTCACGCGCTGGCCCGCTACCTGGCATCGGAGAAGCTGACTGCGTGGTTTCCAGTGACGGCGGAGGATGCGGAGTCGCAGGAAAAACAGGGCTGTGCGCCGGAAGAGCTCGATCGGCTTTCGGAAGACGAAGTGGCCAGATTGCTGGCCAGGAAAATTACCGCGGCGATTTGATGAGAGGGATGAAGGAAACCATTGGCGCCCATTGACTACAAATCGCTGATGAAGGACGCGCTGCTCAGGCTGGAGGAACTCGAGGCCCGGCTGAAGGCGGCGGAGAGCGGCTCGTCCGATCCCATCGCGATCTTGGGGATGGGATGCCGGTTTCCCGGGGGTGCCAACACACCCGACGAATTCTGGAAATTGCTCAGCGAGGGAAAGTGCGCGTCAACGGAGATTCCCGCGAACCGCTGGAGCGTTGACCGGTTGTTCGACGCGGACCCTGATGAGCGGGGCAAGATGTATAGCCGGCATGGCTGCTTTCTCGAAGATATCGACAAGTTCGACGCGCAATTCTTCGGCATCTCGCCGCGCGAGGCGGCGCAGATGGATCCGCAGCAGAGGCTGCTGCTGGAAGTGGCATGGGAGGCTCTCGAGAGAGCGGGTATCGCACCCACAAGCCTGGCGGGCACCCAGACCGGAGTGATGGTCGGGGTGATGAACAATGACTATGTTCAGTTTGCGGTGCGGTCTCCGGCTGACATCGACGTGCATACGGGCGGCGGAACTACGGTGAGCGCAACGGCTGGCCGGCTCTCCTATTTTCTCGGCCTTCAGGGCCCTTGCATGGCGATTGACACGGCATGTTCCTCGTCGCTGGTGAGCGTGCACCTGGCATGCAGGAGCCTGCGCAACAGAGAGTGCGATCTGGCGATAGCAGCGGGAGTCAACGCGATTCTTTCGCCGGTGAATTCAATCATTGAGTCACGAACACGAATCCTGTCGGTGCGGGGCGTGTGCAGGACATTCGATGCCTCGGCGGACGGCATTGTGCGCGGGGAGGGATGCGGCGTGGTTGTGCTCAAGCGCCTCTCCGACGCAATGGCCGCGGGCGATCCAGTGCTCGCGGTGATTCGCGGATCCGCGGTGAATCACGATGGGCATACCAGCGCTTTGAGCGTGCCGAATGGCCTGGCGCAGCAGAATGTGATCCGCAGGGCACTCGCCGATGCGGGCGCCGCTCCGGGCAAAGTCGCCTACGTCGAAGCGCATGGAACTGCAACGCCGCTCGGCGACCCGATCGAAGTTGAGGCACTCGGCGAGGTCTTCGGCCCGGGCAGATCCAGTGACGCACCTCTTTATCTGGGCTCCGTTAAGACGAATCTCGGTCATCTGGAGGGGGCTGCGGGAATCGCGGGCCTCATCAAGGTTGTCCTCGCGATCGAGCACGAGGAGATTCCGCCGCATCTGCACTTTACTCATCCAAATCCGCTCATCGCGTGGGATTCTCTTTCTATCCGCGTTGCAGAGCGCAGCATTCCCTGGCCGCGCAGCGAGAGCCCGCGGCTGGCAGGAGTGAGTTCGTTCGGATTCAGCGGAACGAATGTTCATCTCGTTCTCGAGGAGCCGCCGAAGCTTTCGCAGTCGCTTGAAGAGATCGTTTCGCCGGCGGCCCCGGAGGTACCAGGCGGCGCTGATGAGAGATGCTGTCTGCTCGCGCTCTCAGCGGCGTCGGAGGCAGCGCTCAAGGAGCTGGTTGGCCAATATGTGGAGTTTGCGCGCACGCACGATGAGGACGATCTAGCCGACCTATGCTTCACGGCGAATACTGGCCGCACGCACTTCGCGGCTGCGCGCTGCGCGGTTGCGGCGGCGTCAATGGAAGAACTTGCAGAGAAGCTCGCGCACGTCGAAGTTGTCGTCCATCCGGAGCAGGGTCTGCCGGAGATCAATTTCTGCAACCTCGACCCAACGATGTCAGGTCGCCGGCGGATGCTCAGCAGCCTTGGGGAGATGTACTCTTGCGGGGCGGAGATTGCGTGGGATCAAGTGAACGGCCATTCCCGCCGGCGAAAGATTGCCTTGCCTACGTATCCGTTTCAACGGCGGCGCTACTGGTTCGAGGCAACGGATTCGGCGATTGTATCTACGTGCGCTGACTCGCGCGGGATGAATCTCGTGGGTGTTCGGCAGCATTCCGCATTGCAAACCAACGGAGAGATCGTCTACTCAACGGTTCTCGACGCCAACTCTCCTGCGTTTCTCGGGGATCATCGCGTCTTTGGCGTCCCTGTGCTGCCCGCCTCGGCAATGGTCGAAATGATTCTCTCAGTCGCTTCCACGTTGCTGCCAAATCAACATCTGTCAATCGAAGGGCTGAATATCGCACAGGCTCTGACACTCCCGGGGAAGCAGAGCATCGCAATCGAACACATTCTGGTTCCCGCTGGGGGTGACCGTTACGAATACCGATTGCACAGCTTTGATGAAGGCAAGGGTGCGTGGACTCTGCACGCATCTGCTACCGTCCGGTCCGCGACCGGCGGAGTTCTGTCGTGGCCTCTTGAGCGGGCTCAGACGGAGTGCGATTCGGAACTGGACGTGGAGGAGCATTTTCACCGGTGCAGCGAACTGGGCATAGAGTATGGTCCGGCGTTTCGCGCGATCCGACGCTTGTGGTGCTCGCCGGGAGCGGCGCTATGTCGCGCAGTTCTGCCGGAATCGATTCAACCTGACGCCGGGATTTATCGCATTCACCCAGCGCTGCTCGATGCCTGCCTTCAGGTGTTCCTCGCCGCAAGCCAGGATGCGCCCAATGACCTCGCCTACCTGCCTATAGGCATCGAACGGGTGAGCGTGTACCGGAAGGAAGTTGCGGAGCTTTGGAGCTATTGCAAGGTCCGCGAAGGAGGCGCGGACACTCAAACTTATCGTGCGGATCTTTGGATTGCTGATGCGAACGGCGCAATTGTTGCCCAAGTGGAGGGACTGACGGTTCGAGGTACTCCCAGGCATGTGCTGCTCAAGGCGTTGCAGCCTGATGGCCTCGACGATCTCGGATATGCGGTTGAATGGCGCGCATCGCAGTCGTCCATCGAACGGCGCCAGGGAGCACCGCCGTTTCGATACTTGATTTTTGCGGGCCAGGACGAATTCGGTTTTGCGCTGGCCCAACAGATGCGCGCATCCGGAACTAGGTGTGTCGTTGCGTCGCCGGGAGAAAGCTATCGCCGTATATCGGACGATCTCTATCAGATTGACCCCGCGGACTTCGGCAACTTCGACCGTCTGTTTTCCGAACTGGAAGGAGACGGCGCGGCCCGTTTAGGCATTATCAACCTTTGGCCGCTCGACGTAACCGACCGCGCTGGCTTGAAGCCCGGGTTGGGCAGCGTGATCCACCTTGCGCAGGCGATCGCCCGGCGAGCGTGGCTCGCGACTCCGAAGTTGTGGGTGGTGACCCGCGGCGCCAGGCGTGTGGCAGACGGCGACATCCCATCGGCCTTTCAGGGGCCTACCTGGGGCCTGTTGCAGACGCTGTTGATGGAGCATCCGGAGATGGAGTGCGCAGGGATCGATCTCGATTCCGCGCGGGGATCGGGCGATCTTGCTGCGCTGCTGCCTGAGTTATCTGATTCGCCTGAGCGTCACGTGGCCTACAGACGCGGCGAACGGTATGTGGCCCGACTGGTTCGGTACTACCCGGCCCCTGCGCCGTTAAGCGCCGCGTTGATCAGGCCGGATGCGAGCTATCTGATCACCGGAGGCATGGGTGGACTCGGGCTCGTTGTCGCGCGCTGGCTTGCAGACAAAGGAGCGCGGCACATCATCGTGGTTGGACGCAGAGCCCCAAGCGATGAGGCAGCCCAGCAGATTGAGGAGATCGAGCGCAGAGGAGCCACGGTCATCTCAGTTCAGGCCGATGTGGCCGATGCGGAATCCATGGCTCACGCCATCGCTCGCGTGACGCCTGCTTTGGCCGGTGTCTTCCATTGTGCCGGGGTGCTCGACGATGGAGTCCTGCTGAATCAAACATGGGAGAGCTTTGAGCGGGTGATTGTACCCAAGATCGATGGCGCGTGGAACCTGCATGAGCTTACTCGCGACCTCGCACTCGATTTCTTTGTCTGCTTCTCCTCAGTGGCGTCGATGACAGGGTCGCCCGGCCAGGGAAACTATGCCGCTTCCAATGCATTCCTCGATGCGCTGGCCGAACATCGGCGCGCACTGGGTTTGCCGGGGCTGAGCATCAACTGGGGCTCGTGGATGGATGGCGGCATGACACAGCGCGCGCGCCAATTTCCGGCCAATCACTCACCGCTGCCATCGCTTCAAGGTCTTTCGAGTGAGCGGGCGTTGTCAGCGCTGGACGAGTTGCTCAGGCAGAATGTTGCGGTGTCAGGCGCGTTTGCAATGGATTGGCCCAGGTTCTTTGCGCACTTTCCGCAATGCGCCAGACTCGGATTCTTTGCGGAAATCGTGGCTTCGGGAGCCCAGGCGCGAGGAGGTTTTCTGGAGGAGTTGCGCGGGCATCGGCGCGAGCGATGGAGCCAACTTATTGAACAGCACGTCACCGCACAGGTGGCCCGAGTGCTGCAGCTGAATCCATCGGAAGTGCAGCCATCTGTGCGCCTGTTCGATCTCGGGCTCGATTCCCTCACTGCGATGGAATTGAAGAATAACCTGTCCGCGAGCCTCGGTTGCACGCTTCGCTCCACACTCGCATTCGATTACCCTACGGTGGCTTCGCTTGCTCTCTATTTGAATCGGGAGGTTTCCGGAGAGACGTCTGAGGCGCAAGACTCATCGAGCGTGCAGCTGGAGATGCTGAATGAAGTTAAGAGACTAACCGATGACGAGATCGAGCGGCTCGTGGAGCAGGAGTTGAATGCCCTGGCCGAGGGAGGGAAAAGGTGAACCTCTCTGCCGATCCGCTCAACGGGCTGACTCCCTTGCAGCGCGCAGCCTTTGCGCTCAAGGAGATGCGCGCCCGCCTCGATGCAGCGGAACAAGCTCGCTCCGAGCCCATCGCAATTATTGGAATGGGTTGCCGCTTTCCTGGCGGAGCAAGCAATCCGGAGAGGTACTGGGAACTGCTGCGCGACGGGGTGGACGCAATCGTCGAGGTTCCGCGCTCGCGCTGGAATGTGGACGAGTACTACGATCCGGATCCCGCGGCGGCACGCAAGACATACGTTCGCGAAGGCGGATTTCTGCGTGAACCGATGGATGCCTTCGATGCGCGCTTCTTCGGAATTGTGCCGCGCGAGGCCGCCGGAATGGATCCGCAGCAGAGGCTTCTGCTCGAAGTGAGCTGGGAAGCGCTCGAGCATGCCGGCATTGCACCCGACAGCCTTGCGGGCTCGAGCGTTGGCGTCTATATCGGAGTAATCACGGCCGACTTTGGAATGGTGCATCCATTCGACCGGCTCGATCCGCAGGACGTTCCATACGTGAGTACCGGAAGCGCCACGAGCTTTCCCGCCGGGCGCATTTCGTACGTGCTGGGGCTGCAGGGGCCGTGCATGGTGGTTGCTACGGCGTGCTCCTCCGCGCTTGTTTCGACACACCTCGCGATGCAGGCCCTTCGCAATGGCGAGTGTGAGATGGCGCTTGCGGGCGGCGTGAACCTCATGTTCGCGCCGGAGATTGGGGTCTCGTTGTCGCGCATGCGTGCCCTCGCGCCCGATGGCCGGTCGAAGGCCTTTGATGCCGCCGCGGACGGGTATGGGAGAGGCGAAGGCTGTGGAATCGTGGTCCTCAAGCGGCTTTCTGATGCGACCCGCGATGGCGACAAGATCTGGGCGGTGCTGAAGGGCTCCGCCGTGAATCACGACGGCGCGAGCGGCGGATTGTCGGTGCCAAATGGCCCAGCGCAGGAAACGGTGTTGCGCAAGGCGCTGGCCGCGGCGGCCGTTGCGCCTCACGAAATGGACTACGTCGAAGCACATGGAACGGGCACTGCGCTCGGCGATCCCATTGAAGCCAATGCTCTCGATGCGGTCATGCGGATTGGGCGCGAGGCGGGCTCTCCGCTGTTGGTGGGTTCGGTCAAGACCAACATCGGGCATCTGGAATCGGCTGCGGGCGTCGCTGGACTCATCAAAGTCGTGCTCGCACTTCATCATCAGTCCATTCCTCCAAGCTTGCATTTTCGCCAGCCGAATCCGCACATCGACTGGGACCGCATGTGTCTCAACGTGCCGGTGAGGGCGGTTCCATGGCCGGCTGGGGAGCGGCGGAGGCTGGCAGGTGTCAGCAGCTTTGGACTCAGCGGCATCAACGCTCATCTTGTGGTTGGCGAGGCTCCGCAGCAGCCGCAGCGTCCTGAGCCCGAAGACCGTCCATCTTGCCGGATTCTTGCGCTCTCGGCAAGGACGGAGGCCGGGCTGGGTGAACTCGCGCAGAATTATCGCGAGGCTCTCGAAGCGCGACCGCTGGCCGATGAGCCGATGGCAGATTTATGCGGCACGGCGAGCGAAGGACGCTCGCACTTTGAATTCCGCGCATTTGCGATTGGCGCCGATCATGCCGAACTGTCCACGGCGCTCGAAGATCTCTCCGCCGGCCGCGAAAGCCGTATATGCCCGCACGGCAGAGTTCGCGCAGGAGAATCTCCGAAAGTTGCATTCCTGTTCACCGGGCAAGGCTCTCAATGCGTGGGCATGGGCCGCCAGCTCTACATGACGCATGCGCGCTTCCGAAAGATCATCGACCGTTGCGACAACGTGTTATCGCCTCGCCTCGGACGATCGTTGCAGACCATGCTGCACGAGGGCCCTGACGATCTGCTCGGGCAGACTGGGAATGCGCAACCGGCTCTTTTTGCTCTTTCGGTCGCGCTTGCTGAGGTGTGGAAGTCCTGGGGCGTTTTTCCAGCAGCGGTTATGGGGCACAGCGTGGGCGAATACGCGGCTGCTTGTGTTGCGGGAGTCCTCACGCTTGAGGATGGACTACGGCTGATCGCCGAGCGCGGCCGTCTTATGCAGGCTCTGCCGAGCGGCGGAACCATGGCGGCCGTCTTTGCCGAGCCGGCGCGAGTGCGCGAGATTCTTCGACCGTATGCGGACAGTGTTGGAATCGCCGCGATTAACGGTCCCGCCGAGACCGTCATCTCGGGAGAGCGCGGAGCGATGGAGAGAGTTCTCGCGGCGATGGAACGCGAAGGCATCCGGAACCGCAGCCTGCGCGTCTCGAACGCATTTCATTCGCGTTTGATGGAGCCGATGATCGAAGAATATCGCTCGTTCGCTAGCGGGATCCCGCACAGTGCGCCTCACATTGAATTGGTGTCGAATCTCGATGGGGAAGCGGTCAGCGGCTCGCGCATCGGAGCGGACTACTGGTGCGACCACATCCGCAGGCCGGTCCAGTTCGCGAGAGGAATGGCTGCCCTGGCAAACACAGGTTTTAATGCGTACGTCGAGATTGGTCCGCAACCTGTCCTTATTGGCCTTGGCGCGCGATGCGTGGCCGGCGACACATGCGCGTGGCTGCCGAGTCTGCGCCGCGGACGCGAGGATTGGCGAGTGATGCTGGCGAGCCTCGGCGAACTGTACTTGCGCGGTTGCCCCATCGATTGGGGTCGAGTGAACGGCCCACATCGCACCGTCGTTCTGCCCACATATCCGTTCCAGCGGCAAAGGCATTGGGTTGAAATGCTGCCGGCCGCTGAAGCATCGAGCCCACGGAAGCCGGGCGGTCATCCACTACTCGGCGCGAGGATCGATTCGGCCGCGAAGGCCGCTCAGTTCGAAGCCCGTATTTCGGCCGCATCGCCGTCTTACCTTCAAGATCATCGGCTCTTCGGAATTCCTGTTCTACCGGGGGCCGCCATTGTGGAGATGGCTCTCGCCGCCGGCGCGACTTTGACGAGGGGCGCGCGGATCTCAATCGAAGAACTGGTTTTTCTGCGACCGTTACAGCTGTCAAAGGACGTTAGCGAAACAGTTCAATTGATCGCGAGCCCGAGCGGTGGGGACTCATGGGAGATCGAGGTATTTCGTCGAGATGACTCCGTGCCATCGTCTGGCGGTGAATGGGGGCTGCTGGCCAAGGGAAGGATCCGCAACGCCAATCGGCCCTCCGGCGGAATGCCGGTCGCTCGCGGCGTCCATCGAGAGCGGCGACTTGCTTCTGTTGGAGTTGAAGGGTTTTATCGCGAGCTTCGGGAACACGGACTCGACTACGGACCCGCGTTCCAGGCACTCAGGGAAGTTGAAAGCGTTCGGGGTGAGGTGACCGCGCGGATTTGCCTGCCTGATGATGCAGTCGCCAGCGCCGGGCCCTACCTGCTGCATCCTGTGATCCTCGATGCCTCGCTGCAGGCGCTCGGCGCGGCCCTCGCTTTCGAAGACCGACAACAGGCATATGTGCCTGTCGCGCTGGAAGGTCTTCGCCATTATCAGCCCTCGGGAACAGAAGTCTGGGTGCATGCCCAGCTCGATCCATCGGCAAAGTTGGGCTCAGGTGCCTTATCGGCTAGTTTGCGATTGACGGCGCCAGATGGGACTGTGATTGCGGAAGTCGACTCGGTGCGATTTACTCGTGCCACCCGGCAGTCACTCAATCGTTCCTCCGATGCCCTGAGCGACTGGATGTATGAGGTGAAGTGGGAGCCTAAGGCCATCGCGGCTCGCACTGAATCAGATTTCGGGCATTGGCTGATCGTCGGAAAATCTGAATTTTCCGGCGAAATCTGTGACCAATTCCGCGAGGCGGGCCATTCCTGTGAAGCGTTATCAGGCATCTTGCAGCTGGACGCCCTTCTCGACGGCGGCGTCGATCAGTCTGTTAACGGAGTGGTAGATCTTTCAAATCTTGACGAGGCTGTTGATGCGCGTCCGGACGAGGCCGCGGAACACAATTCGATCCGGCTGCTGCATCTCTCGCAGGCGTTGTCGAAGATCAAAGCCAGCCCTGTCCCACGCCTGAGTGTGGTTACTCGAGGGGCTGCGCCGGCAAGAGACTATGACATTGGTGTCTCCGGCTTGTCGCACTTCCCACTCGCGCCGATGGCAAGGGCAATTGCCCACGAGCTTCCCGAATTGCGTTGCCGCACCATCGATCTCGATGCATCGAGCCCAGATGGCGAAGCCGCGCGGCTCTACGAAGAGCTTATTGCAGAGGACGCGGAAGACCATGTGGCCTTCCGCGACGGGCAGCGCCTGGTCGCGCGCCTGGTCCGCAGTGCGCAGCAACCGCCAAACGCTGTCGATTTCGACCAATCGGCCACCTACCTCATCACCGGCGGCCTCGGCGGTCTCGGTCTGCAGGTGGCCCGGTGGATGGCGGCGCGCGGCGCGCGGCGAATTGTTCTCATGTCCCGTCGCGCACCTTCGGCTCAAGCCGCCAAGGAGATTCTTTCTCTCCGCGAATCCGGCGCCGAGATCCACGTCGTGCAAGCCGATGTTGCAAAGCGCGAAGACTGGAAGCGGGTGCTTTCGGAAATCGCGGCAACCGGTCGCGCTCTTCGCGGCGTAGTTCATGCGGCCGGCATACTCGATGATGGCATCATCCTGAATCAGACGGCAGAACGTTTTAGCCGAGTTCTGGAACCGAAGGTCCGCGGAGCATGGCTTCTGCATGAACTAACGCAGGAGACTCCACTCGACTTTTTAGTTCTGTTTTCTTCCGCCGCATCGATGATGGGCAAGCCGGGCCAATTGAACTACGTCGCTGCGAATGCATTTCTCGATGGGCTCGCCTGCTATCGGCGGTCGCTCGGATTACCCGGGCTCAGCATAGCCTGGGGCGCATGGCAAGGTGTGGGCGCGGCGATGGATATCAAGCAAGACCCGGCATTGGGCGCGATAACAGCGGAACAGGGCTTGCAACTGCTTGAAGCCGCGATCGCGCGGAACCTTACGACTGTGGGTGTCCTCCCCGTCGATTGGGACAGCCTCGAATCAAAGCTAGCCTCTCCGTTCTTTTCCGAGGTTGCAGGCGGACGGTCGCATGCGACAACCGAGATTCGCCTCCAGATCGAGAGACTCCCTGAAAAAGAGCGTGAGGCCGCGCTGCTTGCCCATGTCTGCACGCAGGTCCGCAACGTCTCCGGACTAGCCGAACATGAGTTCGATCCGCAGCAGGGATTCTTCTCGCTCGGCCTCGATTCGCTTATGTCCGTCGACCTTCGAAACCGACTGCAGGCGAGCCTTGGATGCTCGCTCCCTGCCACGATCGCGTTCCAGTATCCATCCGCGACTTCGCTGGCAGCTCACCTCGCCCACCTGATCGGCCCAGCGGCTCCGGATCATCACACGGATGACGCAACTGTTGAAGGCCCCGGTGTTCAAGATGGCAGCGAACTCGACGTCCTGTTGACCACTGTTGGCGCAATGTCGGAAGAGGAAGCTGCCGCGGCCCTTGGGCACACGACGGTGCGGACGGGAGTCGAATGAGCGGCCTCGAGCAGCGTCTGCGCGATATGTCGGCCGTAAAGCTGGCGCTTGCGGCGGAGTCGGCACGCGCCAAATTCGATCTGATCAACGCCGAACCCATTGCGGTCGTCGGGATGAGCTGCAGATTTCCAGGCGGTGCTGACGATCCGGAGTCATTCTGGCGTCTGTTGCGCGACGGAGTAGATGCCGTAACCGAGGTTCCGCCCGAGCGCTGGGATATTGATGCTTATTATGATCCAGACCCCGAGGCCGTGGGCAGAATGTACACGCGCTGGGGATCGTTTCTTCGCGACGTTGATCGGTTCGACGCGGCGTTCTTCGGCATTTCGCCTCGCGAGGCTGCTTTGATGGACCCGCAGCAGCGATTGATGCTCGAAGTGAGTTGGGAAGCCATCGAGCGTGCTGCGGTGTTACCGGAATCACTGCGTTCCTCGCGGACCGGCGTATTCGTGGGCATGATGACGCTCGACTACTCCCGGCTGCTTGACGGGACAAACCTCATGAGTCCCTACGCGGCCACCGGCAACGGTTTCGCGTTTACCGCAGGCCGGCTCGCATATACGCTCGGCCTTCACGGGCCCGCAATCGCGGTCGACACGGCCTGTTCTTCATCGCTCGTTGCGGTACACCTTGCATGTCAGAGCTTGCGGTTGAACGAGTGTGAAACTGCTCTTGCCGGTGGAGTGAATCTGAGTCTTTCCCCCATCAGCACGCTTGTGCAGTGCCGCACCAGGATGCTCTCGCCCGATGGCCGCTGCAAGACTTTCGATGCCTCTGCGAACGGCTACGTCAAGGGCGAAGGCTGCGGGGTGGTTGTTCTCAGGCGGCTTGCTGACGCCGTTCGCGATGGTGACAGGATTGTTGCGCTCATTCGTGGTTCGGCTGTCAACCACGATGGCGCCAGCAGCGGGATCACGGTGCCGAACCAGTCCGCCCAGGAGCAAGTGATTCGCAGCGCGCTCGAGCGCAGCGGAGTCGCGCCCTTGCAGGTAAGCTACGTTGAAGCGCATGGCACCGGCACTGCGCTTGGCGACCCCATTGAAACTGAGGCGCTCGGCGCGGTCTATGGAGAAGGCCGTGAGTTCGCGGATTCGCTTGCTATTGGCTCGGTCAAAACCAACCTCGGTCACCTCGAGGGCGCCGCGGGCATCGCCGGACTGATTAAAGCCATTCTTGCACTCGAATATGAAGAGATACCCCCACACCTGCACCTTCAGACACCGAGCCCGCACATTCGTTGGGGCGACTTACCCATTACGGTTCCTTCCGAACCGCGACCCTGGAAGCGGGGAACGCGCGGACGATTCGCGGGTGTCAGCTCGTTTGGATTCTCCGGCACCAACGCTCACATCGTCCTCGAGGAAGCACCAGTTCTGGGTTTGCGGCAGCCACGCGAGAGCGATTGGCGCTTGTTCACTCTTTCGGGAAGGACCGCCGATGCGGCCGAGAACCTCGTCGGCCAATATGTCCGCTATCTCGAAGCGAATTCCGGAGTCGATCTCGCCGATCTTTGCTTTACGGCGAACACCGGCCGGACGCATTTCGCTCATCGGATCAGCGTAGTGGCGCACGATGCGCGCGAGTTGACTGAAAAGTTGCGAACATTGCTTGCTCCAGCCGAGACTCCTCACAGGCCCCAACAGATCGTCTCCGCTGCCAGCCTGCATCCTGAAGGTCATGAGCGACGGTCGATGCTCGAAGCGCTCGCCGCTACCTATCAAACGGGAGCTTCGGTAGATTGGACCTCCGTAGAAACCGAACGGCGGCGCAAGCTGGTCCTTCCAACATATCCGTTTGAGCGGCAACGGCACTGGCTGGAACCTGCGCCCGCCACGGTGGTGCCGCAGCGGCCGGCGGCGAGTCCCGGCGAACATCCGTTGCTCGGGCGCCGTATTCCTCTTCCTGGGTCCGAAGAGATTCGATTTGAATCGCAGCTGAACGCCGATTCTCCGGCATTTCTCAAAGAGCACAAAGTCTACGGCGAAGTAGTGGTTCCCGCCGCCGTATACCTGGAAATGGCCGTTGCCGCACACCAAGCGCTGGGAGCGGATTGTTTGTTGCTGGAAGACATCGTGTTCCACCAAGCTCTTCGGCTGAGCAATGAGAGCCCTGTCAAAGTGCAGCTTGTGTCCACGCCCGCCGAAGATCACAGGCGACGTTGGACCATTTACGCCGCCGACAATCGTGCCGGCGACACCCAATGGCGCACGCTCGCTACGGGTTGGCTATCCACGGCGGAGCGCAGTGAGCGCGCGCCGTTTACAGCGGCCGAGGCAGGCGCCGATGCTCAACGGCTGAGCGCCGAATCGCATTACGAGCACTTGCGACTCTATGGTCTTGAATATGGTTCAGCGTTCCGCGTGCTAACCGATATCAAGTGCAGTCCCGGAATGGCTTGGGGGCGCATCGAGCTTTCGGGAGCGCTCAGATCTGCCGACGCGAATTTCTTCCTTCACCCTGTCGGTCTTGATGCCTGCTTCCAACTCTGCGCAGCGGCTCTTGCGCCGCAGAGCCAGTCAGCGGCCGACGGCAAGGCAAGCGTCCCCGTGAGCATCGAACGGATTCGCATCCTGGGACCGTTTCCGGTCGACGGCGTGAGAGCGCATGCACGCATCCTGGACGCATCAACCAACCGCGGAGCGATGGTCAACGCTGAGGTTCGCATCCATGGCATGGATGGAAACCTGCTTGTCGAGATCGACGGACTCGCCTTCCGCAGCGTCGAGCGGAAAAGCCTGATAGTCTCTTCGTCTCTGGCTGAGCCGGACCCTGTCTATGAGATTGAATGGAAGCCGCAACCCCTTCCAAACGAGAGTGCGATTCACCTTCTGCCGCCGTCGTTGATAAAGGCCCGCATGGCCGCCAGCATTGACGAGATTGGAAGCTTGGCAGGCGCCAATGCCAACTTACATCTCGTCACCGCTCTGGAAGACCTGAGCCTTCATTTCATTGCGGAAGGCTTCCTGCAACTCGGCTGGTTGTACCAACCCGGCGGACGATTTACTACCGAGGGCGCAGCGGAAAGGCTCAAGGTGATTCCGCAATACCGGCGGCTGATGGTTCGGCTGCTGTCGGCCCTTTGCGATGCGGGTTATCTTGTCCGCGAAGAGAACGGCTGGTTCGTTAACGGCCCGCTGCCTCAGGGCGAAGCCCGAAAAGCGATGCTGTGTGTTCTCGAGACGCATCCTGAGGCAAAGGCCGAGATCGCTTTGCTTGATCGTTGTGCATCGCAGTGGCCTGCTGTCGTACGCGGTGACTGCGATCCATTGAGCCTGCTCTTTCCCTCTGGGGATTCGAGTGACGTAGCCCAGATCTACCGCGGCTCCGCGGACCTTGCCTCTCTCAACTCACTCATCGCGGAGGCAATTCGCACCGCCGGTGGCGACGCACCGTTAAAGATCCTCGAAATCGGTGGAGGCACCGGCGCCACGACGGCTCAGATTCTCGCGAACCTTGAACCAGGGCGCACCAACTACACATTCACTGACGTCTCGCCGGCCCTTATCGCGCAGGCGCGCCGAACCCTGAGCGAGCATAAAACCGTGGAGTATCGCACTCTCGATATTGAGCGATCGCCACGGGCACAGGGGTTTACCCCCGGTGCTTACAACGTTGTCGTCGCGGCCAATGTCTTCCACGCGACCCGCGATCTTCGCGAAACATTGCAACATGTGCGTGAGCTGCTTGCGCCCAACGGCGTCATCGTCCTCCTGGAAGCGACCACGCCGCTCCGCTGGCTCGATCTCACCTTCGGCCTCACCTCCGGCTGGTGGCGATTCGACGACCGCAGTCTCAGGTCTTCGTATCCACTCCTTTCCAGTGACTCGTGGGCGCGAGTACTTGACACGAGTGGATTTCGGGATGCAGTTGCCATCGAGCCGATTCCGAATCACGCCATTCTTATCGCAAAGACTGCCGCAAGGCCCCGCCGCTGGCTGCTCGCTGGTCCAGCGAATGAATTTGTTGAGAGGTTTTCTACATCGCTGCTTGAATCGGGAGACGAATGCATACTGCGAGCTGATCATCCAGACGCTGAAGGGTTCTTCGAGGCCATGCGCAGAACCGTTGAACAGGCGCAGCCAGACGGCGTGGTGTTCTTGTGGGGACTCGATGCCCCGGAGGCCCCAATCGCGGGTGATGGCTCAACTGTGCTCGAAGAGCTGCCCCACGCTGCGCTCCAGTGCACGGGCTGGGCGCTGCGGTCGATCCAGGCCATCATCCGAGCATCAGTGGCCTCGCCGCCCTCATTGTTTCTGGTTACACATGGAGCGGTGTCCGCCGAAGGCAGTACCGTGCGCGGTGTCGCTCAAGCGCCGCTGTGGGGGCTCGGAGCAGTCGCCGCCCTCGAGCATCCGGAGTTGAGTTGTAAGCTGATCGATCTTGGTTCAACTGCCGACGTCGATGCCGCAACAGCTCTCTTTGCCGAACTGCGCGCGGCTTCGAATGAGAATCGAGTCAGCCTCGGCGCGAGCCGGCGTAGTGTCGCCAGACTGGTTCCGGGCCGGAGGTTTTCCAAGGGAAGCGGATCGCTCAATGCAGACGGGACCTACCTGATCGCCGGAGGGTTCGGGGGGCTCGGCCTGCTGACGGCCTCATGGCTCGTGTCCAAGGGCGCGCGGAATCTCATTCTTGTTGGAAGGCGCGGTCTTCATCACGAAGCGCGTGCTGCTGTCCGCGCGCTTGAGGCTTCGGGTGCGCTCGTTCGCGTTGAGTCAATCGACATATCTCAATCCGCAGACCTCGAACGAATGCTCGCCGATATCGCGCACTCTCTTCCTCCGCTCAGGGGAGTGATTCACGCGGCCGGCAGCCTCGATGACGGAATCATCCTCGAGCAGACGCCGGAGCGATTTGCATCCCTCTTCGCGTCGAAGGTAACGGGCTCGTGGAGTCTCCATCGACTCACGCTCGGTCTGCCGCTGGATTTTTTTGTGCTCTTCTCGTCGGCTGCCTCGCTCGTGGGACGCCCCGGACAATCGAATCATGCTGCAGCCAATGCATTCATGGACTCGCTGGCTCATCACCGGCGCGCAAATGGACTGCCAGCTCTCAGCGTCAATTGGGGCGCCTGGTCCAGGATCGGAAAGGCAGTCGAAGTTGAGGCAGACCGCATTCTTGAATTCGAGGGGGCCGGCGCAATCGATCCAAAAGAGGGTCTCGAAATTCTGGACAAGTTACTGGCCTCTACAGTCGCGCAGGCGGGAGTTCTTCCGATGAATTGGGAACTGTTTCTCCGGAAGCATCCTGCCAGGGCTGCAATGCCCCTGCTCGAGGAACTGCTTCGCGCGGATGATCGTACAACGGTTCCGCATCCTGACTCAGTTGTGTCGCTACGAACACAGTTCCTCACTGTCCCCGGGCCGGAACGCAATCAATGGATCGCTACATATTTGCAGGAGCGTGTCCGCGTAATTCTGGGGCTTCACCGGACCAGCTGTCCCGATCCCCATCAACCATTGCAGGAGCTGGGCTTCGACTCGCTGATGGGTATCGAACTGAAGAGTCGTGTGAATCAGGATTTCGGTATCAATCTTCCCATCGTTGACTTTATGGAGACGCCAACAATTTACCAGTTAGGCCGGCGGCTGGAGGAACAACTCTCACTCGCCGAGCGCGTAATTCTCACCAACGATGTCTCCGACCCGGCATTGGATCTGATTACTTTATGAACCTGAGTCAACTACTGCAAGGGCTAGCGCAGGCGGGCATTCAACTGCGCGCAGCGGGAGACAATCTTGAGATTGTCGCGCCGCGCAATGCGCTTACCGCACAGCTGCGCGAGGCGCTCAGTCAGCAAAAGCAGGCATTACTCGCGTGGTTGCGTGAACAGTCTCTCCCATTGAACAGCTCCGCTCCCGATGCAATCGTCCCCGATGTTGAGCATCGATTCGATCCGTTTCCACTCACTGAGATCCAGCAGGCGTACTGGGTTGGCCGAAGCGGAATGATCGCGCTTGGCGATGTCGCCACTCATTTTTATATCGAGATAGAGGTCTTCAACCTCGATCTCGAACGGCTTTCGTCCGCATGGCGAAAGCTGATCGAGCGGCATGATATGTTGCGTGCGGTGATTCTGCCAGGAGGCGAGCAGCGTGTACTCGCTGAGGTTCCTCCGTATGAGTTTGCGCTCGTGGATCTGCGTGCCAAGGGAGAGCCAGCGCTCGAGGCCATTCGCGATCGACTTTCGCATCAGGTGTTGCCTTCGAGCCGGTGGCCGCTGTTTGAAATCCTGGCGACGCAACTATCGGACGATCGCTTTCGGATTCATATCAGCCTCGACTTGCTTGTCTGCGATCTCGACAGCATGCTGCGGCTCTTTGATGAGTGGGCCCGCTACTACAACGATCCCGGCGTTACGGCGCCTTGTCCCGCGCTCTCATTCCGCGACTATGTGATAGCTGAACGCGCGTTGCGAGAGGGCCCTGAGTTCCAGAAGGCGCGTCAGTATTGGCTCCAGCGTCTCGACTCTCTTCCACCAGGCCCGCAGCTTCCCCTAGCGGAGAATGCTGTCCCAGCCGGTTCCCATCGGTTTACCCGGCGTCAGTCCCATCTGTCGGCCGAGGTTTGGCAGCAGTTGAAACAGCGAGCATCGCGCGCCGGCCTTACTCCGTCCGTGGTGCTGCTGGCAGCCTTTGCTGAGGTTCTCGGCGTGTGGAGCAAAAGTCTTCACTTCACGCTGAACATGACCGTCTTCAATCGGATGCCGCTTCACCCTGAAGTGCAGGAAATCGTCGGTGATTTCACGTCCGTTAATTTACTTGATGTCGACCTTAGAGCGCGCGAGTCGTTTTTTGCGCTTGCCTCGCGCCTCGGCCGGCAGTTGTGGCAGGATCTTGAACACCGCCTGTTCAGCGGCGTGAACGTATTGCGTGAGTTGGCGCGCCGCAAGGGCAGTTTTCTCGATGTTGCGGTACCGGTGGTGTTCACAAGCGCACTCTCGTCTTCAGGCGCTATCCGCGACGCCTCTGTCTTCAGCCGTCTCGGCGAAACAGTTTACGGCATCAGCCAGACTCCGCAAGTGTGGCTCGACCATCAGGTGATGGAGCGCGACGGAGCGCTCGTCTTCAATTGGGACGCAGTCGAGGAGCTGTTTCCGCTCGGCCTTCTTGATGCCATGCTTAAGGCCTACTGCGAGCTTCTTGATCGCCTTGCCGGCACCGATGCCGCCTGGTCTGCTGATACGCGTGACCTCTTGCCCGCATCGCAGAAGGAGGAGCGCGGGACCGCGAATGCAACCAGCGCGCCTCCCCGCGCAGGCCGGCTCGAAGATGGGTTTCTGAGCCAGGCATCGCTGCGGCCCCAAGCTGTTGCGATCGTCTCATCGCGGCGCAGCCTCACCTACTCCGAGGTTGCGCGCTCTTCGGCCGCCATTGCACATCGACTGCGCCAGGCCGGGGTTTTGCCCAACAGACTTGTCGCGGTCGTCATGGAGAAGGGCTGGGAACAGGTCGCAGCCGTGATGGGGGCTCTCATGGCGGGCGCTGCCTACGTTCCAATCGATCCGGACCTGCCCTCGGAGCGGCTCACACATCTGCTCAAGGCCTCGGAAGTCAATATCGTCCTGACGCAGCCGTGGCTCAGCCGCGCACTCGACACGTTGCTCGAACTGACTTGCATCGTCGTCGACCAATCATTGGAAGCTCTGCCTCAACCCCTCCCTGCGAACTCCGCGCACTCTGCCCAGGACCTCGCCTATGTCATTTACACATCCGGCTCGTCGGGATTGCCCAAGGGCGTGATGACCTCGCACACCGCGGCGCTGAATACCATCGATGATTTGAATCGACGTTTCACGATCACTTCAAACGATCGGGTTCTCGCACTCTCGGCGTTGAGCTTTGATCTATCGGTTTTCGATATCTTCGGTTTGCTCGCCGCGGGGGGAGCCGTTGTGATTCCGGACCCGGAACGCGCAAGGGACCCCGCTCATTGGGATGAGTTGATTCGCGAGCACAACGTTACGGTCTGGAACTCTGTGCCGGCCCTCATGCAGATCCTCGCCGATTCGCTCGAAGTGCGGCGCGCGCGTTTGCCGCAGTCACTTCGCCTGGCGCTTCTCAGTGGCGATTGGATTCCTGTTTCGCTGCCTGGAAGAGTTTCGTCATTGTCAGATGGAATTCAACTGGTGAGCCTCGGCGGTGCTACTGAAGCAGCCATCTGGTCGATCTTCCATTCAATTGATCGTGTCGAAGAGGATTGGACGAGCGTTCCTTATGGCCGTCCCCTTGTCAATCAGCGTCTCCATATACTCAATGACCGCTGGGAACCCTGTCCGGAGTGGGTTCCCGGCAACCTCTACATTGCAGGAGCCGGCCTGGCAGAAGGCTACTGGCGCGACGAATCGCGTACTCACGCCAGCTTCGTCATTCATCCGGTAACCGGAGAGCGGCTCTACAGGACCGGCGATCTGGGCCGCTATCGCCCCGGCGGCCTTATAGAGTTCCTCGGCCGTGAGGACCTTCAAGTCAAAATCAACGGCTATCGCGTTGAACTCGGCGAAATAGAAGCGGCATTGCTCCAGCATCCCAGCGTGCGCCAAGCAGTCGCATCAACCTCGGGTTCGCAACGAGGCCGCCTTCAACTCGTCGCGTACGTCGTCCATCGGGATTCCGTTTCCAGCGATGAGTTGCGCCGTTTCCTCCTCGCCAAGCTGCCTGACTACATGGTCCCAAGTTCGTTCGTCGTTCTCGATGTGCTGCCATTAACGGCGAACGGCAAAGTTGATCGTAAAGCGCTGTCAGCTCTAGAAACGCAACGCGTTTCTGCCTGCGATGAGCCATCTGCGTGTCTGAGCCCGACCGAGGAACTCATTGCCGCATTGTGGAGAGATGTTCTAAACGTCGCCAGGGTCGGAGTTCACGACAACTTCTTCGAACTCGGCGGAGATTCCGTCGCCGCAATCCAGGTTATGTCGCGTATCCGCGAGAGCTGCGGCGTTGAGCTTCCGCTACGGCGACTATTTGAAACACCAACGCCGGCCGGACTTGCTCACGCAGTGACTTCTCTTCAGTTGCAAGAGGCCACGCCGGAGGAGTTGAGCGAAATGCTGGCCGTGGTGGAAGGGCTCACCGAACAGGAAGCCGAGGAACTGCTGTAAATCGTGGGACAATGACGAACTTTGCCGAACAAGTCGACCAGCTCTCTCCTGCCAGGCGGGCTCTGCTTGAAAAGATGCTGCTGGCCAAGGCCGGACCAGCAAAGGACGCCAATCATATTCACCGGCGTCCGCAATCGGACCGCGCTCCAATGTCGTTTGCGCAGCAGAGGCTCTGGTTTTTGGATCAGATGGATTCGGCCGGCCGCGCCTACAACCTGCCGGTCAATCTCGATCTGTGCGGCGAACTCGACTTTGCCGCGCTGCAGCGTAGCCTGACTGAGATTCTTCGTCGTCATGAGTCGCTCCGGACCTGCTTCCTTAACCAGGCCGGGGAACCCAGCCAGATCATTCTTCCTCCGGTGTCGGTAGCACTTCCACTGCGGGACTTGAGTCATCTCGATGAAGGGCAGCAAGAAATCGCCCTTCGCCGACTCGCCGTTGAAGAAGGCGCGCTTCTATTCGATCTCTCGCGCGGGCCTCTGCTGCGCGCCCGGCTGGTTCGGTTGAACCAGTCTCGCCATGTGCTGCTCGCGACCATTCACCACATCGCATCGGACGGCTGGTCGATCGGCGTTTTCGTGCGGGAGCTGTCAGCTCTCTACCGGGCATTTGCGGCCGGCCGACCTTCGCCCTTGCGAGAGCTCAAAGTACAATATGCCGACTTCGCCGTCTGGCAACGGGGTCGTTTTGATAGCGAAGCGGTCGGGTCTCTGTTGAGCTACTGGCGCGAGAGACTTAATAACGCATCGCAACTCAAGCTCCCATCCGATCGTGTGCGTCGCGCGTCGCGCGATCCACTGGGCGCTGCCTTAGCGTTCGATATTTCGCCAGAACTCACCTTGTCCCTCCATCGGTTCAGGGGCCGACATGGCGCGACGCTATTTATGGTTCTCCTGGCCGCGTTTCAAACGCTGCTACATCGCTACACGGGTCAGGCCAACATTCAGGTTGGCTCCCCAGTCGCGGGCCGTGGCCGTAGTGAACTCGAAGATCTTATCGGCTTCTTTGTCAATTCGCTGGTGCTCTCGACCGATTTCTCCGGCGATCCAACCTTCACGGATCTGCTGGCGCAAGTGCGCGAATCAGTGCTGGGTGCGTTTGCTCACCAGGAACTTCCTTTCGAGCGTCTCGTGGAAGAACTTCAGCCTGAACGCGATGTGAATCGTAATCCTCTCTTTGACGTAGTGTTCGCCGTTCAGCAGCGTGACGCGGTCATGCCGCGCGCCAATGTGCCGGGCCTTGAGATTGCCGCCCTGGAAATCCGCGATGTCGCCGTGCGATTCGATCTCGAGCTTCACCTCTGGGAGACTGACGGAGGAATTGCAGGCTACGTTCCGTACAACGCCGATATTTTTGAAGAGACGACCATCGCCTCCATGATGCGGCGCTATGTCACGCTGCTCGAGGCAATCGTCGAGAACTCCGAGCGGCGGGTTTCGGAGCTGCCTCTGCTCAACGAGGCCAGCCGCCTCGCCGTGCTTGATCGTGGAATTCGCAAAGAGTCGCTTCCGGTCCTCACAGTTCTCGATCTATTCGATGCACAAGTGCGCCGCTCGCCTGATGCAATCGCTCTCGCGTACCAGGACGAGCAGCTCACCTATCGCGCGCTCAACGCCCAGGCCAACAAGCTTGCGGCCTGTTTGCGAGCGCAGGGTGCCGGGCCCGACCACCCGGTCGCGCTTTACTCCGAACGAAGCATTGCCACCATCGTTGGATTGCTCGCCATTCTTAAAGCCGGCGGTGCTTATGTGCCGCTCGATCCGTCTCATCCCCCCGAGCGTCATGCGTTCATCCTGGCCGATACAGGAGCCAAAATTTTGCTCGCCGAGAGCGCCCCAGCCTTCGACGTTCGCAATCTCCGCGTCGTCTCGCTTGGTGCCGATGCGGGGTGGCGAAAGCTCGATGGATCCCGCAATCCCGAACCTGCGATTGTTCCCGCCAATCTCGCCTATATCGCTTACACGTCCGGATCCACCGGATCTCCAAAGGGCGCCTGCATTCCGCACCGCGCCGTAGTGAGGCTCGCCGCTGGAGTCGACTACGTTCGCATGGGCCCGGAAGAGACGGTGCTTCAATTTGCGCCCTTGGCCTTTGATGCCTCGACGTTTGAAATCTGGGCGTGTCTTCTAAATGGCGCACGGCTCGAGGTGATGCCGGCGGGCAGGCCCTCTCTGGCGGACCTCGCGCTCACCCTTCGCGAGCGCTGCATCAACACCCTTTGGCTCACCGCCGGCCTCTTCCGTCTTGTAGTGGATGAGCATATTGGAGCTCTCGCTCACGTGAGGCAGTTGCTCGCCGGTGGGGACGTTTTGCCGCCAGCGCAGGTCGAGGCCCTCCTCAGCTCCTCATGGCGAGGAACGCTCGTGAATGGCTACGGCCCCACGGAGAACACCACCTTCACCTGCTGTCATCCCATGACCGCCCCTCATCCTCTCGACCCATCCATTCCGATCGGCCAACCGATCGCGCACACGCAGGTCTACATACTCGACCGTCATCTCCAGCTCGCCCCCGAGGGAGTCCCGGGCGAGCTTTTTGCTGGCGGCGCAGGATTGGCTCGCGGTTACCTGCATCAACCTGCGCTCACCGCGGAGTCCTTCCTTCCCAACCCATTCGCCGAAGAGCCTGGCGATCGAATCTATCGAACGGGCGACGCCGCGCGCTGGCGCGCAGATGGCGAGATCGAATTCCTGGGCCGTCTCGATGGCCAGGTCAAATTGCGCGGATTCCGAATCGAGCCCCAGGAGGTTGAATCGGTTCTTTCGCAGCACCCCGCCGTCGCGGCATCCGCCGTCATGGCGCGCGAAGATGGCACCCGAGACAAGCGCCTGATCGCGTGGGTCGCACCTGCGATGCACTCAGAAGCGATTGCTGAAATGCAGCAATCGATTACGGCTGCCCAACTCTCCAGTTGGGAGGCCATCTTCGAAAAGCACATCTACGCCGGTCAATCGGGCGCCGATCCTTTGTTCAATACCGTTGGCTGGAACTCAAGCTACGATGGCACGCCGATACCGGAAGCTCACATGCGCGTGTGGGCTGATGATATCGTCAGCCAGATTACTCGTCTGCGCCCACGCCGAGTACTCGAAATCGGTTGCGGCACCGGAATGCTTCTATTCCGCATCGCACCCACTTGCGACCTCTATCACGGTACCGACTTCTCCCGCGTCTCGATGAACTATCTCGAAACCCGGCTGAGCGAGAGTCCGTTGCCGCAGGTCAAGCTTTCCCGTCAGCGTGCCGACGACTTCACTTTTATTCCAGAGGGCTCCTTCGACGCCGTTATCCTCAACTCCGTTGTCCAATATTTTCCAAGCGCCGAATACCTTCTCGATGTGATTGAGAAAAGCATGGGCACACTGCGCCCTGGTGGGTTTCTCTTTCTCGGCGATCTGCGCCATCGCGGCCTCTTCGACGCGTTTTACGCGTCTCTCCAGCTAGCTCGCGCGCAGGAGACTGACGATATCGCGGGGCTCCGCCGTGGAATCGAACGTCAGATCGCCCAGGAGACCGAGCTTGGAATCGCACCTGAGTTCTTTTCGGCGCTTCCCAGACGCTTCCCTTCCATCCGACAGGTCCAAGTGCGATTGCAGCGAGGCCGAGAGCACAACGAACTCAGCAAGTATCGCTACAACGTTACCCTTCATACCGCGCCGTGCGCACCGCAGGCTTCCCATCCCACATGGACCAATGGCGGATCGCTTGCGGAGATTCGCGCCTTCCTCGAGACGCAGAATCCCGAGTGGGCTGGATGGAAAGACCTGGTCAACGCACGTCTCGCAAACGACATGCACGTCCACCATCTCATCGAAAACGGCGCCAAACAGGATCGCGCGGCAAGCATTCGCAAGGCAGCCGCAATGGCCGCCACCGGCAATGGTGCAGGCATCGATCCTGAAGATCTCAGTCAGCTCGGCTGTTCCCTCGGTTACCGCACCGAGATCTGCTGGTCGCCGAATCGAAATGAATGTATCGACGTGCTCTTCACGCGCAGCGATATCGCATTTGCGCCCATGCCGCTCGTCCAGTCCTTCTCCGCGCTCGATCCTCTTACCGTGCACGCTAACCAGCCGCTTCGTGCCGCCATTTCCGCTCGTCTCGGGCCGGAGGTGCGATCTTTCCTCGAGTCGCGCCTTCCCGAGTACATGATCCCCAGCGCATTTGTCGTAGTGGAGCAATTGCCGCTCACGCCTAACGGTAAAGTCGACCGCAAGGCGCTTCCCGAGCCGGACGACGCCCGTCCTAGCACGGAACCCTTTGTCGCTCCACGAACGCCGGTCGAGGAAGCTCTCCAGAAAATCTGGCAGGAACTTTTGGGCACTAGCCCTATCGGAGTCAACGACAACTTCTTTGCGCTCGGCGGTCATTCTCTGCTGGCGACGCAGGTCGTTTCTCGCGTTCGACAATCCTTCCAGGTCGACGTGCCGCTTCGCCTGCTCTTCGAGTCCCCCACAATCGCCGGGATTGCCGACGCGCTGACGCAGTTGGAACCCGAAGTCCACAATGCCGAATCGGTTGCCGACCTGCGCAAGAAGATTGATGCAATGTCGCCCGAGGAGATCCGCGCTCTCCTCAAGGCTCGGAAGGAGCTTGCGGTCCGATGATGCCCATCTCAGCGCAGGACCGCATGGATGCCCACGACCTCGCTCGCGAGAAAGAGGAGCTTCTTGCCCTCTTGCTGGCTGAAGGTAGCGTGGCATCCGACCACGACGATGTCATTTGCCCGCGGTCCTCTTTCGATTCGGCCCCGCTCTCATTTGCGCAGCAACGCCTGTGGTTCCTCGAGCAGCTAGGCATTCAGCCCGGCGCCTACAACATGCCGCTCCATCTCGAATTCACGGGTCAGCTCGATATCGCGGCCCTCGAGCGCGCTATCTCCGAGATCTGCCGCCGTCACGAGGCCCTGCGCACGTGCTTTCGAGAGTCGGATGGCGAAGTTTATCAGCATATCTGTCCTTCCGAGCGGATAAATATTTCAGTCGTCAATCTTGAGGAACTCGCTGCTGCGGATCGAGCAACTGCGGCGCGTCAACTTGCGAACGAGGAGACCGCCGTTCCCTTCGATCTCACGCAAGGTCCAATGCTCCGCGCACGATTGCTTCGGATGAGCGAACAGCAGCATATTCTTCTGCTCACCATTCACCACATCGCCGGCGACGGCTGGTCCGTCGCGGTCTTCATGCGCGAACTCTCGGGGCTCTACGCGGCCTTCTCCGAGGGCCTGTCCTCGCCTCTCGTTCCGTTACCGATTCAATACGCTGACTATGCCACGTGGCAGCGCCGGAAGATGGACGATGAATATCTCGCTCCGCGGCTCGATTTTTGGCGCGGGAAGCTTTCCGGCGTTCCGGTGCTTAATCTGCCCACCGATCGCCCGCGCCCAAAGGTTGAGCCGCTTGAAAGTGCTTCCCACATGTTCGAACTCCCGGCCGATCTCGCTGCCGGAGTCCTTGCTCTCGCGGTTCGTCATGACGCCACGCCCTACATGTTTCTACTGGCGGTCTTTCAGGTTTTGCTTCACCGCTACACCGGCCAGTCGATCGTCGCCGTCGGGTCTCCCGTCGCAAATCGCGACCGCCGCGAGATTGAGCAGCTCATCGGCTTCTTCGTCAACTCGCTGGTAGTCGCCACGGATCTCTCCGGCGATCCATCATTCATCGATGTGATCGCCCGCGTCCGAAGCGGCGTGCTGGACGCTTTCGCGCATCAGGACGTTCCATTCGAGCGCATCGTAGAGGATCTGCAACCCGAGCGCAAGCTCAATCAGCATCCGCTCTTTCAAATTGCTTTCGCCATGCAGCAACGCGAGGCCATGTTGCCGCGCGCAAGCCTTCCCGGCCTTGAGATCTCGCGTTGGGCGGGAGCTGAAGTTACCGTGCGATTCGACATCGAGCTGCACATGTGGGTCGAGAACCAACGGCTCTTCGGCATCTGCATGTACGAGCCCGCCCTTTTCGACGCCTCAACCATCGATCGCTTCATCGGGCATTTCCGTTCTCTGCTCTCAGGTGTTGTCACCAACCCTCGCCAGCGTATTTCCGAACTTCCTCTGCTCAGTGAGCGCGAACGTCAGCAGGCGTGCATTCTCTGGAACGACACCGCCAGACCGGCTGTTCGCGGCTGTTTCCCCGCCGCGTTCGAAGCCCAGGTTAAATGCACACCGGATGCCATCGCGGCCGTATTTGAGTCGCACTTCATTACCTACCGCGAACTCAACCGCAAAGCCAACCGGCTTGCCCATCATCTTCGCGCACTTGGCGTTGGCCCTGAGGTCACCTGCGGACTTTGGATGAACCGTTCGCTCGATCTGCTGGTCGCAATCCTTGCGGTTCTCAAGGCCGGCGGAGCGTATGTACCCGTCGATCCATCGAACCCGCGAACGCGCATCGCATTCGTTCTGCGGGACGCGCGCGTCAAGGTCCTTATCACTCGCCTTGAGGATTTGCAGTCAGAGAGTGAGCTGGACCCGTCGATTGCGGTCGTTGCTCTCAACCGCGATCGGGAGCTAATCGCCGCGCGGCCCGGCTCCAACATGGCCGCATGTGCTCTCGAGCAGAACCTGGCTTATGTGTTGTATACCTCCGGTTCTACCGGGCAACCCAAGGGCGTCATGATCGACCACCGCGCGCTGACGCACTATCTTGCGTGGTGCCGCGAATCGTACGGCCTCGATGCTGGATCGGGAACTCTCGTTCATTCGTCCGTCGCGTTTGACCTTACTGTCACGTCGTTGTTCGCGCCGCTTCTTTCAGGCAAGCCGGTCGTGCTGCTGAATGAGTCGCACGGCGTCGAGGAATTGGAGCTCGCGCTCGAGCGCGAGCCCGATCTCACTTTTCTCAAAGTCACGCCCGCGCATCTGGAGGTCCTGGGGGCAAGGCTCAGCCCGCGTGCTGCTCGAGCGGCACACTCGCTCATTGTCGGCGGCGAAGCTCTCGCAAGCTCAACACTTGATTTCTGGCGCACGCATGCGCCTCGCACGCGCGTCATCAATGAATATGGCCCCACCGAAGCAACCGTCGGGTGTTCCGTTTTCTCGGCAAGCGCCGGCGATCTTGCTCCTGGGGATGTTCCCATCGGAAGGCCGATTTCAAACATGGAGCTATATGTCCTCAATCCATCGCTCGAGCTTGCGCCGGCCCTGGTTTCCGGGGAGCTCCATCTTGCGGGTGATGGCCTCGCGCGCGGATACCTGCGCCAACCGCGGCTCACCGCCGCATCGTTCGTTCCTAACCCCTTTTCTGCAGTGCCGGGCATGCGCCTCTACAAGAGTGGCGATGCCGCGCGCTGGCGGGTAGATGGCACGATCGAGTTTATCGGCCGCCTCGACAACCAGATGAAGGTACGCGGTTATCGGGTCGAACTCGGCGAGATCGAAGGCGCGCTCGCCCGCCACGAGGCTGTTAACTCGGCGATCGTAATTGCACGCAAGGATTCACGCGGCGAACCTCGGCTTTCCGCCTACGTCATTCCTGCAATGGATTCCGCCGCGATTGCTGAAATTCGTGCCTCCGCCGCGAGCAGGCAGGTCGCAACCTGGCAGGCGGTCTTCGACCAGCACAGCTACCAGCAGGAATCTCCCGGCGCCGACCCATTCTTCAACACTGTCGGCTGGCTCAGCAGCTACGATCGCAAGCCGATTCCGGAGCCCCAGATGCGCGAGTGGGCCGCAGATATCGTGGGCCAGGTCCGCGCCTTGCGGCCGAAGCGCGTGCTCGAGATCGGATGCGGAACCGGGATGCTTCTCTTCCAGATTGCGCCCGAGTGCGATGAATACCACGGCACCGACTTCTCTCCGCAAGCGCTCGACTTCGTCCGCGCAGGCCTTGAGCGCCATCCTTTGCCGCAGGTCACGCTTTCGCATCTTCGCGCTGACGACCTCAGCGGGTTCGCCCAGCAGTCATTCGATGCCGTAATTCTCAACTCCATCGTTCAGTACTTCCCATCCGTCGACTATTTGCTTTCCGTCATCGAAAGCTGCCTTCACATTCTTCGCCCGGGCGGTTTCCTCTTTCTAGGCGATATTCGTAACTACCGCCTCCTCGACGCCTTCCACGCCTCGATTCAATCCGCCCCGCCGGGATTCTCGCCCGCGAAGCCACAGTCCCAAGCCGGCGCACGCGTGCAGAACGATACCGAGCTGGCCATAGACCCTGAAATGTTTCCTGCGCTTCGGACCCGTTTTCCTGACATTTGCCGCGTAGACATCAGGCTTCAGCGCGGACGAGCGCACAACGAGCTGACGAAATACCGTTACCACGCCGTGTTGCAAACTGGCCCGGTCTCCGAATTTGCGCCGACAGCGCAACCAATCTGGAGAGATGGCCGCGGCCTGCGCGCAGACGACATTCGAAATTATCTTCAAGACAATCGCCCAGTAACCGCCGCGTGGTCCGGAATCTCCAATGCCCGCCTGCGCGCCGATCATCTTGCGATAACGAACTCGGATACCGCGGGCGCCTCGGATGCCTGTGTCGATCCCGATTCGCTGTACGTACTGGCTGCTGAACTCGGCTACCGTGCGGAGATCTGCTGGTCGCTAGCGAGCCCGTGGACGTTCGACACCCTCTTTACTCGCGAAGCGCATGCCCCGGCCTCGACGCCGCTCTCCGCCAGCACACAAATTCCTCGTCCATGGATTCGCTACGCCAACGATCCGGTGAAATCCGAAATCTTCGGGCAGTTCGCTCGCGATTTGCACGCGCATGCGCGGCTGGTTCTGCCAGCCTACATGGCGCCGGACTCCATCACAGTCCTCGAAGCGTTCCCTCTCACCCTTAACGGCAAAGTGAATCGCGAGGCTCTGCCCCCGCCGGATGCTTCCGCACGCGATCTCAAACTTGAAGACAACGCCGAACAGTCCGTTCTCATTCGTGATCTGTCCGCCGTGTTCGCGCAAACGCTCGGAAGGGATGGCGTTGGCCCCAATGACAGCTTCTTCACGCTCGGCGGCCACTCGCTGCTTGCATACAGGCTCATGTCGGCAATTCGCGATGTCCTGCATGTCCAGGTGCCGCTGCACGTCATCTTCACGCACTCAAGTGTCGCCGCCCTCGCTGCGTGGGTCGGCGAGCGCACCGCATCTCCGCATACCGCGGCGCCTCTGCCCGACTACGTGATTCCGCTCCAGCCATCAGGTACGAAGAAGCCGCTCTTCTTCTTTCCACCTGCGGTCGGTATTTCCGCCTGCTATGCGGCAATGGCTGAGGCTATGGAACCCGGCCGTCCACTCTACGGCTTCCTCTCGCCCGGAATCCTTGATGCCAGCGAGCCGCTTCGCGACATCGAAAAGATGGCCGCGCTCTACGCCGACGCAATCATCGCAATTGAGCCCGACGGTCCTCATCATCTGTGCGGCTGGTCATTCGGCGCCATTCTCGCATGTGCTGTTGCCTCCGAACTCGAGCATCGCGGCCGCAAGGTCGGATTCCTCGCGCTGCTTGACGGCGGCTGGCGCGATGCAAGCCTGATGACGGGCAAGCAGAAGCTCGCAGAGCTCTTCACGCTCTTCCCGAAAATGGTGAGCGCCGTGTGGGACGTGCGGCCACTCTCCTACACCGGCTTGCGCTCCATCGGCCAGTGGGTCGGCGTAAGCCTGCCCGCATCTGCATCGGGCCTGTTTCGCCGCAATCCGGCGTCCCAGGCAAGACTGGTGTCCGGCATCGCCGCCGGCAGTTGGCGTGCTCTGCGCGTCGCTTTTGCCAACACCCGCGCCGGCCTGGCGTATCTCCCGGGTCCTTTTTCCGGCAGAGCCGTTCTGTTCCGTACGAAGCTTCACCAGCGCCAGCATTTCGATCCGCTCATCGCGGGAGTGCGCCGGTTTGCCGCCGGAGGCATCGATATCCATCCGGCCCCCGGGTCTCACATGACCCTTGTGCTCGACCCAGACAACGCAAGAGACGTTGGAAAACAAATCGACGAATGCCTCTCCCGCTCCGAGAACGCTCCGCTGTCAGGGGCGTCCTTACCAATCACGGCCAAAACTACCCGGAACATCGCGCTGTAGCAAGGAGGTTTGTTTGAGCAAACATCGCATTGTGTCTATGGATGGCGGGAGCATTACCGGGAACGGATTCGTTACCGCGGGACTCCTGCAAGCGATGCAGTTGGCATTGGGGGACTCCGCGTCCGCGGCTTTTCTGGATCATGTGGCGCTTTTTGCCGGAACTTCGGCGGGCGCGTTCAACGCAGCATTTCTTGCGCGGTGGGAACATCCCTCAGAATCCCTCCCGCAAATTCAGGAATTCTGGACGGCGATCACCAATGCGGAGAGCCCCAAGAACGGCATCTCGCTGTGCAGGCTTGCGCAGGCTATTGCCGGGAAGGCCGCGTTCATCGCCACCGGAACGCTGCATTCCTACTTTCAGGATTACTTCGGAACCATGCGGCTCGGCGATCTTAAGCAGAGGGTCGCGATTGCGAGCTTCCAACTCGATAGCGGCAATCCAAAGCTGCGCACCTGGAAGCCGAAGATCTTCAACAACTACCCCGGCGACCCCGACTGCGATGAGAAGGTAGCCGACGTTGTCATGCGCTCCGGTTCTCCGCCGCTCATCAACCCCGTCTATCAGGGTTATGTCGATGGCGGAGTAGTCTCCAACAACCCTTCGATGATTGCTCTCGCCGAAGTCCTCTTCCGCCACAAAGCCGGCCCCACCCAGACCATCCCTGAAGTCCTCATGCTGTCGATCGGCAACGCAACCGTCCCGAAGTATCTGGAAACGCCCCCCGGCGAAACCTTTACCGACTGGGGCTATCAAAAATGGCTGCTTGATCCCCAGAACCGGTTGGCGCTAGTCACCATGTTCATGGAGAGCAGCACCCTGGCGGTCAACTACGAATGCGCCCGCCTGCTCGACGACGCCTTCTTTCGCATCGATCCGTATCTCTCCAAACCCCTCGATGTGGCAAATGGCAGCCAAGTAGTCCCTGCTGTTCAGAAGGTCCTCGTCGATCCTGTCACACAGAAAGAGATCACGGCTGCCGTCGAATGGCTTCACTCAAGCGGCTGGATCGCCCCAACCGGCTCCTACACAAAGAAACAACCCGAGTAACCGCCTATTGCGGGCAAACCCGGCGATGGGCCTTAACCTCAAACAAAAGGGTGAAAGCAAAGTGAGAATCATATTGGTTGCAGGGAAAGGCGGGGTAGGCAAGACCACTTCGGCGGCGGCCACTGGGCTCGCCGCCGCGCGGCACGGCCACCGCACCCTGGTGTTGTCCTTCGATCTCGCCCACAGTCTCAGCGACTCCTTCAACCTCGACGAGGGCCTGTGGGCTAAGCACAGGGGGCAGCCCGTTCAGGTCGCCGAAAACCTCGAAATCCAGGAGATCGACGTCCAGGAGGAACTCGAGCGGCAATGGGCGGACGTGTATCGTTTCAGCGCCGCGCTCTTTGCCGGGGGAGGCCTCGACGAAGTTGTCGCGGAAGAAGTCGCCATCATGCCCGGCATGGAAGACATCGTCGCCCTGATCCGCCTCAACGAGTACGTAAGCCAGAACCGCTACGACGTTATCGTTCTCGACTGCCCTCCGACCAGCGAGGCGCTCCGCTTCGTCTCCATAACGGCATCCATCGACTGGTACGTGCGGCGGCGCCTGAAGATGGACCGCCAGCTCGCCAAGTTTGTCCGCCCATGGGCCACCAAGCTCAGCGAAACAGCCCGGCTCACCATTCCAGACGACGACTACTTCAACACCCTCGAGCAGTTGTTCGCGCGCCTCAACGGCGTCGACGAGCTCCTGCGCAATCCCTCAATTACTACCGTCCGGCTGGTCACCAATCCGGAAAAAATGGTGATCCGCGAAACTCAGCGTGCCTTCATGTACTTCTGCATGTACTCAATTACCACCGATCTCGTCATCATCAACCGGCTCTTGCCCCAGGGCAAAGGCTACTTTGAAAACTGGGCAAAGTCGCAGGCCGAATACTCCGAGGAAATCGTCTCTCACTTTGCCCCCGTGCCTACCGCCCGCGTCCCGCTCATGGCCAGCGAAGTCGTCGGCCTTGAAAAACTCGAAAAGCTATCGCAGATCCTCTACGCTGACAAGGATCCAGCGGCATTCCTTGTAAACGCTCCATCCTACGGCTTTTCGAAGCAGGGCGAGGGCGAGTACCGTCTCCAAATCCGGCTTCCGTTCGCGCCTACCGATCAGCTTGAGGTTTCCCGTGCTCACGAGGATCTTCTTGTCAGGATCGGAACATTTAAGCGGAATATTTTATTGCCACGCGCCATCATTCCGCTTAAAACTATAGGTGCAGCGATTGAAAGCAACACACTCGTCGTAAGATTCGCCAAGGAGGTCTCCTGATGTTTGCTGAAATGAAAGACACTGTGAGTGAGCGCTTCCGTCAGTCTGTTGACGACGTGCACAACGCTTCCTCGTTCCTCTTTCCCGGCGCCGCCGAATTCTCAAAACATGTTCTTCTGGCGCAGAAAGAGCTCCTCATGGGCTTCACCAGCATCGTGAATGCCCAGTTGGAATCGCTCGAGCAATGGGGCAAGCACGCCGAGTCCGAAGGCGCAGCTGGGCACCAGGCGCACGAGAAGATCCGCGTCGACGTGCATGAAGAAGTCACCACCCGCAAAAAGACCCCGTCAAAGGGCTGATTCAGTCTCTCCGCGTATTTCCTCAGCTTCTCCTGTCTGCAAAACTCAAAGAATCCCCCCTCCCCGGGGGGATCGGGACTCCGCATCCTCATATGGGACATACCCTCTCTTACCTTGAAATCGTCGAACTCGGCGAGCGGCCGCCCCTCGGAGTTGTGCCGCGCCGCATGTACGCCCAGGCCATTCGCCAGGATCGCTTCGGCTCTCCCGCTTGCGCCATGAAGCAGGAGATTGTCGACGTTCCCGAGCCGGGTCCCGGCGAGGTTCTCGTTGCCGTAATGGCCGCGGGCGTCAACCACAACACCGTGTGGGCAGCGCAGGGCAGCCCCGTCGATGTCATCGCCTACCGCCAGCGGCGCGGCGCTCCCGAAGCTTTTCACATCGGCGGTTCTGACGCTTCCGGCATCGTCTACCAGGTCGGTCCTGGTGTCACGCGCGTCAAGGTCGGCGATGAAGTCGTCCTCCACTGCATGCAGTGGGATGAAGACGACCCTTGGATCCGCGGCAGCAACGACCCGCTCTGCGCGCCCTCGTGCCGAGTCTGGGGATACGAGTCCAACTGGGGCTCGTTTGCGCAGTTCTGCAAGGTTCAGGCGCGCCAGTGCTACCCGAAGCCGCGCCATCTCTCATGGGCTGAGTCGGCGGTCTACTTTCTTTGCGGCATGACTGCCTATCGCATGCTTCACCACTGGTCTCCGAATCACGTGTCGCCTGGCGACGTAGTCCTCGTATGGGGTGGAGCGGGTGGACTCGGCGTGATGGCCATTCAGCTCGCCCGCCTCGCCGGAGCCATCCCCGTTGCCGTGGTCAGCAGCCCCGAGCGTGGCGAGCGGTGCTTGACCCTCGGCGCCGCGGGATACATTGACCGCACCCGCTTCGATCACTGGCGCCCCCTCACCAGCGACATCAACGACCACGCCAAATTCCTCGAGTGGACCGACCAGGTCCGCAAGTTCGGCAAGGCCATCTGGGAGATCACCGGAAATGGCAACAACCCTTCGCTCGTTGTCGAGCATCCCGGCGAGCAAACAATGCCGACCTCCCTGTACGTCTGCGCCCCCGGCGGGATGGTCGTCACGTGCGCCGGAACAAGCGGCTTCAACGCCACTCTCGATCTCCGCTTTCTCTGGATGCGATCCAAGCGCCTCCAGGGCTCGCACGCTGCCGACGACGCCGATGCCGCCGCCTTCAACAACCTCATCTGCGAAGGTAAAATTCAACCATGCCTCGCGCACACCTTCGCTTTTGAAGACACCGGCCTCTGCCACCAGTGGATGAGTGAAAACCGTCACCCTGCCGGGAACATGGCGATTCTTGTGGGCGCGTCGAAGCTCGAACCCACTGGCCCGGCTGACGGCTGCCAAGCCGTGCCCGCGAAGATTTCCAACTGATTCACAACCCCGATCTTCACTTGGCAAAATGGACTTCACCTGGACCGCCGAGCAGCAGGACCTCTACACGCGCGTGGCGGAATTTGTCCGCGGAAATCTTGCACGCCCATCCGCCGCGCCTGAGGGCGATCTCCCGCGCGAAGCCTGGCGGCTATGCGGCCAGCTTGGCCTGCTCTCCCTTTGCATTGCGAAAGAGCAGGGAGGCCTCGGCGCCAACGCGCTCACCACCGCGCACGCGATGGAAGCATTTGGCCGCGAATGCCGCGACATGGGCCTCGTCTTTGCATCTGCGGCGCACCTGTTTGCGTGCGTCAAGCCCATCGCAGAATTTGGGTCGCCCGAACTTCGTTCTCGTACTCTCGAGCGTCTCGCATCGGGCGAGTGGGTTGGCGCAAACGGCATCACTGAAGAAGAAGCAGGCTCCGATGTCCACGCGCTTGCGGCTTCAGCCGTCCGCGAAGGCGATTTCTACGTGCTCAACGGCATCAAGAGCTACGTAACCAACGGCCCTGCCGCTGACGTCGTTTTGGTATACGCCCGCACCAATCCGGAGTTCGGATTCCTCGGTCTCTCCGCCTTCGCCGTTGAAAAAACATTCCCCGGTTTCACCGGGGGCGAACCGATTCGTAAGGCGGGCCTTCAGTCCGTCCCTGCGTCCTCGATCCATCTCGCCGATTGCCGCGTCCCCGCGACCCATCGGCTCGGTGCGGAAGGGCAGGGAAGCGCCATATTCGGCTACTCCATGCAGTGGGAGCGCGCATGCCTCTTCGCGGCGTACGCAGGAATGATGGACCGCCAGCTCGACGCCCTCGTCGCCTTCGCGCGCACCCGCCGCCAGTTCCGCCGCGCCATCGGCAAGAACCAGGCCGTCAGCCACAAGATCGCCGACATGAAGCTGCGCCTCGAGGCCGCCCGCCTGCTTCTCTATCGCGCGTGCTGGCGCATCGACCGCGGAGAGGACGCCCGCATGGACGTTTCCATGGCGAAGCTCGCGATCAGTGAAGCGGTCATTGAGTCCAGCCTCAACGCCATCCATCTCCACGGAGCCGCCGGTTACTCAGTCGAAGCGGGTTTCGAGCGGGACCTGCGCGACGCCATTCCCAGCGCCATCTTTTCGGGAACCAGCGAAATGCAGCGCGAGATCATCGCCGAGGCCCTCGGCTTATGAGTTCCGTTGAGGGCTCCGTGATGAGTCTTGCCCAACTGGTCGCGGACTCCGCCGCGGCCAATCCTCACGCGCTCGCCGTTTCGTCTCCTCAAGCTCAGCTCACCTACGGCGAACTCGACCGCCTTGCCAACGTCATCGCGCGTGCCCTCCGCCAAGCTGGTGTTGCGCGCGGCAGCCGCGTCGCCCTTTGGACCGAAAAATCCGTGCAGGTTGTAGCCGCCATGCAGGCCATCCTTCGTCTTGGCGCCGCCTACGTCCCAATCGACCCGTTCAATCCTCCCGCCCGCGTCCAGCTCATCCTTCGCGACTGCGCCGTCTCCGCCATCGTTTCCCGCCCGGCACTTCTCGCGTCCCTGCCAGAGCCCTTCAATGCCCCAGCGTTCGACATCGCTACGCTTGCCGGCGAAGCAGCGATGTTATCGACAGGCCCGGTCGAAACACCCTCCGTCTCCGCCAACGACAACGCCTTCATCCTCTATACTTCAGGCTCAACCGGCATCCCCAAAGGCGTCTGCCTGAGCCATCGCAACGCCCTCGCATTCGTCCAATGGGCCGTCGCCGAAACCCGCGCCACCGCCGGCGACATCTTCTCGAGCCACGCGCCCTTCCATTTTGATCTCTCCGTCTTCGATCTCTACGCGGCCTTCTCCGTCGGAGCCGCGGTGCATCTCATCCCCGAGAGCGTCGCTGCAGCGCCCGCCCTGCTCAACGAATTTGTCCGCCGCCACCGAATCTCCATCTGGTACTCAGTCCCCTCCGCTCTCTCGCTCATGATCGAAGACACTACATTCGCCGAGAGCTGCCGCCCGTCGCTCCGCGTCATTCTGTTTGCAGGCGAAGTCTTCCCCGTCAAACATCTTGCAAAGCTCCATGCGCTCGATCCAGAAGCGCGCCTGCTCAACCTCTACGGCCCCACGGAAACCAACGTCTGCACTTGGTACGAAGTCCGCGAGCAGGATTTCCTCGGGGCCGAGACCATACCAATTGGCAAGGCCTGCTCGGGCGACCGCGTCTGGGCCCGCAAAGCCGACGGCTCCGAAGCCCAGCTTGGCGAAGAAGGCGAGCTTCTCGTCGAAGGACCTTCCGTCATGCTCGGCTACTGGGGCCGGCCGCCGCGGGGCGCTGCTCCCTACGCGACCGGCGATCGTGTCCGCCTCCGGGACGACGGAAACTACGTCTACCTCGGTCGCATCGATCACATGGTCAAGGTGCGCGGCTTTCGCGTCGAGCTCGGCGAAATAGAAGCCGCGCTCCTCGCCCACCCCCGCATCTCCGAAGCTGCTGTCGTCATGGTTGGATCAGGCCTATCTCTGCGGCTCATTGCCTTTATTGCCTGCGGCGGGAAGCCCGCGCCCGCTTTTCTCGAAATGAAGCGTCACTCCGCAGAACGACTCGCCCGCTACATGATCCCCGACGACTTCCGCAGTCTTGACCAGCTTCCCCGCACCAGCACGGGCAAAATCGACCGCACCGCTCTCGCCGCCCTGGCTGAAGAACTCCAGCCGCAGAGAGGCTGATCCACGCTCTAAGCGCGCAACCATTTCTCGTACGCCTTTCGCACTTCCGCAACTGCCCAATCCGTTTTGACTTGCTGAGGCAGCAGCGGGAATTTCCAGATGTCGCCATCCGCCGGGTCGCCCGCGTGAAACTGCGGCTCGGGCCGGTACTGCATCTTGAGTTGGCACCTCATCGCAGCCTCGTCGCCACGCAGCAGCGAAACGATAAAAAGCGATGCGTCAATGCCGGACGAAATTCCCGCGCTCGTCACGCGATTTTCACTCTTCGTGTATCGCGGAAACCCGGGTGCGACTTTGCACGGAAAGAGCGCCAGCGTCTCCAGATGGGCCCAGTGCGTTGTAGCCGTGTAGCCATCGAGCAGTCCAGCCGCCGCCAGCAGCAGCGCGCCGGTGCACACCGAGCAGACAAGCTTCGCATTCGCGGCCTGCTTCACGAGGAAATCGAGCAATTCGTTTTCCCCAAGCGGCCCGGCTCGCAGCGGGCTGACGAGATCTGACGCGCCCGGCACAAGGAGAACATCAAGATCCGGGCAGGAAGCGAATGTCATCTCGGGCATGATGCGCACGTTCTCGAGCGAGGTCACGGCGTCCAGGTTGGACGCAACCAGATGCAGTTCCACGTCCGGCGCATATGTAAATACCTGGTATGGTCCAAGGACGTCGAGGGAATCAAACTTCGGGTAAAGAGGTATTCCGATCCTGATTGTGGCATTCGCCGGCTGAAGCATCACTCCTCCTCGGTGAGGGAAAACTGTTCGATATGCTCGAAGCTCATTGGACTCCTTGCGCGCGACGGAGCGCAGTATTCGCGGTGCGCCGATCGATGGTGTTCGAACTGCGCTTGAAGAATTGCGGAATAACGATTGCCCGCCGCCCGACCGCGCCCAATTAGTGCGTCTCCAGCGGCTGAGTCGCAGAACGCCCGGGAAGCAAATGGTGCAAGGAAGTTGAAGCTGGGGATTTGCGAATACGTCAACACGATATCACGCTCGTTGTGCGCGCAGAAGCCTTTCCGACTCCATCTCTTCCCCGATTGCCTGACGATTCCGACAATGGCAGGATCAGGTCCGATTGCGGGCATCATGGCCTCATATACTGGACTTCGCTGAATCCACCACTCGCAACGGGAGCTTAAACGTGTGCTCGTCGAATGCGCTGTAGAACCCTCGAAGGAGAATTGATGATCTTGCGTTATTTGGCCTGCTTCTTGCTGTTCGCGCTGTTCGGTCTTCTCACCGCAGCTCAGGACACCAGGCAGGTTTCCGAACCGAAGGTTCCTCCGGCTTGCACGACTGTGGATGCCGTGCTCGCGGCAAAGAACGGCGTCCTTTCTGACGCTGACGAACATCGAACCGATACCGCGCGAATTCAGGGGGCTATCGACAGTTGCGCACCGGGACACGGGGTGGTGCTGCGGGCACACGGGGAGCGCTCGGTTTTTCTCAGCGGGCCGTTGACCCTTAAATCGGGGGTCACCCTTGTGATCGAGGCGAACACGGTACTCGCGGCGTCGCGGGATCCGCGCCTGTTTGATCTTGCGCCGGGTACGTGCGGCATTGTCAGCGCCAAGGGGCATGGATGCCGGCCGCTGATTTCGGTTACAGGCGCGACGGGCAGCGGAATTATGGGGGATGGCGCGATTGACGGGCGTGGCGGCGCCACTGTTCTCGGGCAGAAGGTGACGTGGTGGGATCTCGCTCACGAGGCGAAGGTCACCGACCAGTCGCAGAGCGTGCCGTGGATGATCGTCGTTCGCAACTCGACTGACTTCACCCTTTATCGCATCACACTCCGGAACTCGCCGGGATTCCACGTGGGCGTCAATCAGACGGATGGCTTCACCGCCTGGGGCGTAAAGATCATGACCCCAAAGACGGCGCGCAATACAGACGGCATCGATCCCGGGTCCTCGCGCAACGTGACGATTACGAACTGCTGGATCAGCACGGGCGACGATGACGTTGCGGTAAAGTCGGGCAAGGCCGGGCCATCTTCGAACATCTCCGTGCTGCATAACCATTTCTTCACAGGGCATGGCATGTCGATCGGCAGCGGCACGGATGGCGGCGTCGACCACATGCTTGTGGACGACCTGACCATCGATGGGGCGGACAACGGCATACGAATCAAGTCTGACCGGAGCCGCGGGGGCCTGGTCGAGAACATCGAGTACCGCGATGTCTGCATCCGGAATACGCGCAATCCAATTGTCCTTACGCCGATGTACACCACTTTTCCGGGGAACCTGCTCCCGGTCTACCGGAAGATTTTGCTGAAGGATGTGCACATCGTGTCGCCGGGAGCCTATACGTTTCTCGGGCTCGACGCCGAACACAAGCTGGAAGTGTCGCTCGACAATGTGTTTGCGGACGGCATCGGTCAGTCGCAGATCATTGCAGGCAATGCCGCGATCGGCATCGGACCTGGACAGGGGAACCTTTCGCCCAGCGGAAATGACGTTTCCATCACGAAGTCACCCGAGGCGCGGCCGGGCACACCGCTGGCGTGCGATGCCCGTTTCGCCGCGTTTCCGGAGCTCCCAACGGCGCCGGAGATGGCAGGAACCGTACCGCCCGAGGACCAAACACTCTACGTTGCCGCCGATGGCACAGGGGACTTCTACTCGATTCAGCGCGCTCTTGATGTTGCGCCGGCAACCGGCGGCCTTGTGCTGGTTGCGCCCGGAACGTATCGCGAGGTGTTGACGATCTCGAAGCCGCACATCACCCTGCGCAGCGCAAACCCCGATGCCGGCAAGGCAATCGTCGTGAACGATCGCAGCGCCGGGACTGCCGGCGGCACGCTGCACTCGGCGACGGTGAATGTGACGGGGGACGACTTCACCGCCGAGAACATTACGTTTCAAAACGACTATAACGCCACTCATCCACAGCTTCCGCAGGGATCGCAGGCGCTGGCGCTGCTTGTCAGGGGAGATCGCGCCGTGTTTCGCAATGTGCGCCTGCTTGGGAACCAGGACACGTTGTTTACCGGGAGCAAGCAGTGCACGGGCGAAGGACAAGAGCGGTCGTGCACTCTCGCACGGCAGTATTTCTCGCATTGCTTCATTGAAGGGAATGTGGATTTCATCTTCGGCGATGGGAAGACCGCGTTTGATAACTGCGAGATCCGCAGCAACGCACATTCCGAGGGCTTTATTACCGCGCAGGGAAAGAGTTATGCGTCGGAAGACTCGGGATATGTCTTTCATCGCTGCCGACTTACCGCGGATCCGGAGGTGACCAACGTGTTCCTCGGCCGGCCGTGGCGTCCTTATGCAACGGTTGTGTACCTGGATACGGAGATGGGCGCGCACGTTCAGCCGGCCGGCTGGCGCGAATGGCATCCGGGAGAGACCCACTCGCTCGACACGGCCTTCTATGCGGAGCAGGGATCGACAGGGCCCGGCGCAAAGCTGAGCGAACGCGACTCGCATGTCCATGTGCTGACGGCGGACGAGGCGGTAAAGTACTTGCCGACGAACTTCCTGCGGGGCGCGGATGGCTGGAATCCGGCTGAGAGCGGACGCTGATCGAGTTAACCAGAAGGTGACGAGGCGAGGGAGACTCAGATGGCGGAGCTGTCGAGGAGGGAGTTCGGAGGATATGGGAATTGAGATAAATGCTTTGTTTAGAGTAACGTGAGTTTCGAGTTTTCGCCTTAGGAAATTTTATAGGGGGGGAGGGGGGTATTTATTTTCCGGTTGATGGTGTCGAGTTTTCCGACCCTCCGGGGGGCTTGACGCTCAGGCGCCCTGACTTGCGGCCTCTTCGGGCGACTCGACTTACGGCTTCCGGTTTTGGGTTGGGGCAATTTCGGAGCTGGTGGGTCCGATCGTGGAGAATCGGGCGGCCAGTTGAGAAATGCACTTAAGTGGCGGTAGAAGCACCTTAAGCGCATCTGTTCACCCGGAATTCGTTCCAATTGGTGGGACAAGCCGAGGCGCTGTCGAGATAAGGCCTTTATTTGCAACATCGACATTTTTGCGATTCGCCAGGATCTCCCTCGAAAAAAATATTTATAGGGGGGGAGGGGGTATTTGCTGCTGTTTTTGCCTCGCTTCTGGTGCTTTTTGGCTCACCTGGGGGCTTGACACGCGGGTGTCCTGACTTGCGGCACTCGTTGGAGTCTCGACATCCAGCATCCGGCGTTGGATGAGGGGTGACAGGCGCCGTTCCCTGAGGCTGCGGGGTCCGGAGCTGTCGGTGACCAGCCTTTGTAGTAAGTTTCCTACACATATGCAGTAAGTTTCGTACACATATGTAGTAAATTCTGTACACATATGTAGTAAGTTCATCCCCTCTTCCGGCCGTTGCGGCGGCGGGAGTCCTGGGGGCCCTGAAAAGCGAAATGCCCGCGCCTGGCGGGCATCTGGGTGAAGTTTTCTACCCTATTCATTAAGTCTATCAGGGTCGAAAAGTGGATCGGCCACTTTCCAGGATATTTTTACATCGGATAACCTTATGATATAAAGCCGTTTGATTGTATTTCGCTTTGTCTTCCCCACTTGACAGGCTTTCTTTGGAAGGGATTTCCAGAGGGAATTGCGCCCCGGGGGCACCTGCCGGGCTTGAGGTTGTGCGAATAGGGCGCTGAGGTTTGGGTGAGCCGGCCCCAAAACCTGGGGCCGGTTTGGTGAACGCTTGTGGCGGGCGGGCGAAGAGCAACCACAGATCCCTCGGTCCGCTTACCCCGCCAAAAGCGGGCGGGGCCCCAGGCGTGCGGCCCTTCGGGATGACACGCTCTTTTTGAGGAGCGGGAGCGGAGGGTGACCTGCGCGCGGGGAGCGAGGGTGAAATGCAGAACTTTAGACGTGGGATCGCGAGGGAACCAGCGAGACTTTTCGATTGCCTCCGATGAGGGCGGCAGCAATTCTGGGTGGCTATCCATGCCGGATTGTCCCCCTCCGGGCAATTTCGCTCAAGTATATTATTGCCTTGCTCAGGAAGCCCGCCGTCGTTTCAAGGCGCATGGTCCGGACACAGCTACCCCAACCCCCCGGACGAAGAGGGTTGGTTAGGGACGTTATCGGTTCGCCCCCTCACCGTCCATTGGGCTACGCCGTGACGGGTGCACGTAGACGGTCTCGCGGCAGATCCCGAACTCCCTTGCAAGTGACGCCCGCGTCTCCCTGGCCCGCGTACTGACCTGTTCAGGCGTCAACCAATGCTTTCGGCCTCAGCTCTTGAGACCGAGACAGCTTTCCGTTGATGTGTACAGAGTACACAGCCTTCATCGATTACGTCGCAATGGCTGCCTTGCAATTGCGCAGAAGTGACCGCTAGATACCTTCTTTCGAGATTAGGATGTTGGGAGGAGGTAGAACAGTGGAGGTCAGACAGCTCATCACAAAGATTGAAGGGGAGATCAGGGAGCGCAAGGCACTCCTCGCGGCTCTCCGTTTGTATGATCCAGATACTCATGCCACTTCGGAACAGGGTCATAAGGCTGGCAGTAACTCTGGTAGTCCGAAAGCGGTCCATCATCGGGCAGCTCCTCAAGTGGCGGCAAAGAGATCCTCTGGTTGGTCACCTGAGAGGCTTCGCAAGTTCCGAGCAGCGATAGCTGCCAAGAAGAAGTCTGCGAAGTAGCCTCATTCAAGTCCCATGCGGGGCGCGCATGCTGACCTCTCTTTTCGATCTTAGCTTCTATTCAGCACGGCGCAGCCAAGACGAATCCCGCTTTATCCGGGAGCGGGAGGATTAATTAAAAGTGCGCTGGACGGGAAGTTCGCGCTGGCTGTTGTCGGTCATGCCGCGTTTGGGGTGTGGTGATACCAGCGTGAGGCTGAATTTGGGCCCAATTCGGGTCGAATAAGTATCCATTAAGGGATTCAAACCCGCTGTTTACCACTCAAAAACGCTTTGTTTTGTTGCGCTAACTTGCTGAAGATTCCTTGCGGGGCATTTTCTCAACCATCGTCCCTGCGGTTGTGCTGCGTTCGGCGGGCGGCGACGATTTTCTTGTGGAGGGCTTCTCCATGCCCTGCGCGGCTTGCGCCATTCGCAGGTGCTGCTCCATCAGCTTGCGCGCTTCAAGCGGCGATCTTGCGCGAATCGCACGATAGATCTGGCGGTGCATGTCGGCCGATTCGCGCAGGTCGGTCGCACGCTCGACCGTTTTCCTGCGCTTGTCGTACATGGAGGATGTAACAGTCTCCATGATCGCGGCCAGAATCGGATTGCCGGAAGCCTGCGCGATGATGCGGTGGAAGATGACGTCATGCCCAAGGTATTCGATTGGGTTGTCGACCGCGGCGAACATTTCCGCAACCTCTTCAGCAAGGGCTGCGTGATGCTCTTCCTTTCCGCGTTCGGCAGCGAGAGCGGCAAGGCCGGTTTCGAGCAGGATGCGCGCTTCAAACATCTGCCAGGACTGGAACCCATGGAGCGCACCGATGAAACTCAGCGAGGCTCCGCCAAAATCGGGCGGTCCGTCCGCGACAAACGTACCGACCCCGTGCCTGATCTTCATTACTCCCAGGGCCGCAAGGTAGCCGATGCCCGCGCGCAGCGTTGCCCGGCTGATATTGAGCTGATGGGCGAAGTCGCGTTCCGGTGGAATGCGATCGCCTGGCTTGAGGGATCCGCCTTCAATCATGGCGCGCAAGTGGTTGACCACTTGCATCATCCGGTGGCTATCCGCGCTCGGCTTCCTGGAGTTCTCCATATTTAGCTGAACTTCCCCCGGCATGGGACAGGAGGGTGCCTAACTCCAAGAGACTACCACGCTTTCTCGGACTCTGGCACAGGGAAAATTCAATCCGGCGGGAGAACACCCCACTGATTCCAGTGTATACTGTGGTCTGACCTCTTTTGACGAGGGTTGCAGGTGGTTCTTAAATGAGGCATTCGCCATGCGCATGCGCCCAGTCTACTTTCGCCCGATGCCTTTACCGGGGCATATCGCGAGAGCGGCTCTCGCGCGAAATTCGAAATCTTGCGACGAAGCAAAATGCAGCGCACACACCGGCCGGATTTAAGTTGGAGGCAGAATGCATATAGGAGACTTGACGCTCGCCAGGTACTCGATCGGAACCGGCGACAGGTTCGCGCACCAGGCCAAAGCGCAGCTGCAGGCGTGTGTGGATGCGCTGAGCCACGGCATTGAGGTCATCCCGGTGTGGAACAAGTCGAATCGCGAGCACACGATTATCGGCTCCGAGCCTGCTTCAGTTCGCGACGCCGCGGATGCGGCGGTGAAGGCGCTGAATTGGCGGCTGCCTTACTTTGTGGATGCCGACCACATTGGGCTACAGACGGTTGACCGCTTCATGACCGCTTGCGACTTTTACACGATTGACGTGGCTGACTTCATTGGCGAGCCGGCTTCACGTGCGGCAATTGACGATTTTGTGAAGGCTCGTGCCGATCTTCCGGGTGAGATATTTCTCAAGGGCATCGATGAGCCGCTGACGATTACCGAAGACGACGTTCGGCAGACCGCGGGCAAATTCCTGGTGGCCATAAAGAATGCGGGCGAGGTGTACCGGAGGATCGAATCGGCAAAAGGCAAGGGCAGGTTCATTGCCGAAGTGTCGATGGATGAGACCGATCGTGCGCAGAGCCCGGCCGAATTGCTGATCATCCTTGCGGCGATCGCTGACGAGCGTATTCCAGTTCAGACCATTGCCCCGAAATTCAGCGGGCGATTTAACAAGGGCGTGGATTACGCCGGCGATGCGGCACAATTTGAGCAGGAATTCGCTCTTGACGTTGCCGCGATCGACTATGCGATACGGCGCTTTGGACTGCCGGCGAACCTCAAGCTGAGCGTTCATTCGGGCAGCGACAAGTTCTCGATTTATCCCGCGATTCATTCGACCATCAAGCGGTTCGATGCGGGAGTCCACCTCAAGACCGCGGGCACTACGTGGCTCGAGGAACTGATCGGACTGGCTGAAGCCGGCGGCGATGGGCTGCTTCTGGCGAAAGAGATCTATGCCGAGGCGTTTGCGCACCGTGAAGAACTCTGCGGGCCGTACGCGACCGTAATCGACATCGACCCCGCGCAATTGCCTTCGCCGGACGAAGTACAGAGGTGGAGTTCAGAGCAATACACTGCGGCACTGCGGCACGTGCCGGGCGCTGCGGAGTACAACTCCAGCGTTCGCCAGCTGCTGCACGTGGGGTTCAAGGTGGCTGCGAAGATGGGAGGGCGCTACCTCAGACTGCTTGAGGCCAATGAGCCCATCATTTCGCGCAACGTGATCCAGAACCTTTACGAAAGGCACATCGTGCCCGTGTTTCTCGGAAATGAAGCGGGCGATGCGCGGACTGCGACGGCGGTGGCAGGAGCAGAGCGGGCTTGACGTGCCTGCTACTCTGGCCGCGAGGCCTGCTTGAGAATCCAGCGGGCCAGTTCTTGTCCTGCGGCAAAGTTGTCGTACTCAGCGGGGAGTTTTCGGCCATCAGTGTATTCGTTGTAAAGCCATGGATCGACCATCGCGTAGACGGTGCCCTTGCCAAATTTCGCGGTGGCGATCAGGATGTCTCCATTATCGGTAACCTGCGCCACGGCCGGCGAGGTTACGGAGATGGTCGAGACGTCTTTGACATAGATCGTGTGGGGATCGTGGAAGATGGGTCCCTTGCCGTCGATCGACACTTTTCCCAGATCAAACTGTGAGCCGATCACATGTTTGCGCAGCACGCTGTTGTAGCGAATGCCGAAATGCTGCATCAGCACATTCATGTGATCGAGATCAGCGTTTGCGGGATCGTTTTCCATGACCATGAGCACACCGCCGGCTTTGACCCAATCGGCGATCCGGGCTGCGTCCTCGGGGCTCATGTAGTGGGGATTCGGATTCTTTACCGGGATATCAGGTGAAACGATGATGTAGACCTGTGCTTTGGCGAGCGCCTCGCGCGTGGGCGCAGTGTAGAGCGTCGATGTGCCGGCGCCGAAGGTGTGAAAGATATGGCCGAGCAATGAATAGCCGGAGTCACTCAGGTCGTTCCACTTGTAGTGAAAATAGTCCTCGTGCCCGAATGCATCGGGACGCTTCTGGCTGTTGAACCATGCATCGACGAGGACGTTATCGCCCCGGCCGAGCGTTGCCTCGGATGCTGTCTCAATCTGGGTGGCGGCCAGCAGAAACGCGCCTACGCCCTTGGGATCGTTTGTGCCTACTTTTTCGTTGATGTAGTACTCGTAGCTGCCGTCGCGGTAGGGATTGCCGCCGAGGCCCGCGCCCTTCACGGTTCCGGCGAGGGAGACTTCGCCATCGGGGCCGGTCTGGATAAAGTGATCGAGGATGCCGCGGTATCCGCGTTCTGCATTGGCGAGATAACTGGCTGGCAGGTATCCGCGGCGCGCGCCTTTTGCAAGGGCGTAAACAAACATGCACGAGGCTGACGACTCCAGGTAATTGCCCTTCGCCTCGGGTTTATCGAGTACCTGGTACCACAGTCCCGATGCAGCATCCTGGTACTTTGTCACAGCGGAGGCGTCCTGCTCGAGTTGGGCGAGCAGCACCTTTCGGCCTGGATCGTCGTTGGGGAAGTAATCCAACGTGTCGACGAGCGCCATCATGTACCAGCCCATGGCGCGAGCCCAGAACTGCGAAGAGAGCCCGGTCTGCTTGTTTGCCCAGCGCTCCTGTTTGGATTCGTCCCAACCGTGGTAGAGCAGGCCTGTCTTTTTGTCGCGGGCGTGTTCATCGATCAGTTCGAACTGATGCGTGATGTCCTTGAATGCCTCCGGATCATGGAAGGTGGAAGCATATTCGGCATAGAAGGGCTCGGCCATGTAGAGCCCGTCCAGCCACATCTGGTTCGGATATCTCTCCTTGTGCCAGAACCCTCCTGACGGCGTGCGGGGCTGATGCTTCAGTTGTTCGTATAGAAGGCTGGCGGCCCTGGCATACTTCTTGTCCAGCGTTACTCCATAGAGCAGGAGCAACTGACGCCCAAGCAGGATGTTGTCGAGCTGAAATTCCTCGCGGTTCCACGTCGGGATCGTGCCCTCGGGGGTGACGAATTGATCGACCGACGCTTTGATGTACCGGTAGTAGTCGCCGTCGGCCGTGTTCAACCAGGCCGAGTCAAAGCCTTCGAGCAGCGTGCCAAGTTCGTAGTTCCATGCCCACCGCGCGTCTGGCGGTGCAAACCGGCCGCTGGGCCATCGTTTCATCGACGCATCGGCAACGCGCCGCGACCATTGCGGCTCTTCACCTGATCCGCGTGACAGTGCGAGGAGCAGGCAACTTGCGAGCAACGCCAGGCTGACGACAGCGCGTGATCGTCTCATTTGGACTCCGTGTGTGGTCTGTTTCAGGCTTCAAATCAAATCCGGGTTCAACCGCGAATCAGCGCCTGGGGATGCGCGTGCAATTCGGGACCATTGTTACACGGTGGTTGGCGAGCGCCGCCGGATCTTCGTCGCCCGGCTTCATTCGATGTCGTGTTTGATACCATCCAGATAGTTTGTCCGGTCGAATGGGACTAAGTGTCGCGCGCGTAGATGAATTCATTTTCTGATTTTCTCAATCGCTCCATGACCTCGAGGTGCAGGTGAAAAAGACGGTCTTGTGGGGGTTATGCGTTGCCGTGATGGTGGTCCCCCTTGCCGCATCCCAGGCGCCGACTCCGCAATCCGCGTTTTCCGGCGACCAGCCGACCGGGTCGGACGACACACGAAGCTCCTCATATGTGCCTGTCGACAGCTGGATCTACCCTGCGCTCGTGCGGCTGCAGGCGCTTGGCTATCTCGACACCGCATATCTTGGCATCCGCCCTTGGACTCGTTTGAGCATCGTGCACATGCTCGATCTCAGCGCGGATGACATCACCGGCGATGAAAATAACGACGAAGCGCGAACGTTGTTTGCCGCTCTCGAGCGCGAGTTCAAACCTGACCTCGAGCGAAACGCGCCGTATCTTCGCCCCAGCGCAGAGTTGGAGAGCGTTTACGCATCTGCGCGCGGAATCTCAGGAACGCCGCTGCGCGACAGCTTTCATATCGGGCAGACGCTCACGAATGACTACGGGCGGCCCTATGCGGAGGGTTTCAATAGCTATCTCGGCTTTAGCGGGCACGCCGAAGCTGCCAGGCTTTCGTTCTATCTCCGCGGGGAGTTTCAGCACGCTCCCTCAACGGCCGGATATTCCCAGGAGCTCGCGTCGTATCTGTCGGACACTCTGGATCTGATTCCCTTCGCAGATACTCCAAAGCAGGACACGATTCCGGCGGGGCCGCTTCCTGCGGCTAATGATGCCCGGATTGTCGAAGCCAGCCTGAACTACCACGTCATGGGGCACGAATTCTCGATCGGCAAGAACGATCACTGGCTCGGTCCCGACCAGGGCGGGTCGATGCTCTGGAGCAATAATGCAGAGGATTCCTACAATTTCCAGATTGACCGGGTCGAGCCGCTGAACATTCCTCTCCTCTCCCGCTTAACCGGTCCGTTTCGCTATGACTTCTTTGTGGGAAGCCTGAAGGGCCACACGACGCCGAATCAGCCCTGGGTCCACTTGCAAAAGATCAGCTTCAAGCCGACGCGAAACATTGAATTCGGTTTTGACCGGTTGGTTGTGTGGGGCGGAGAAGGCCACGCACCAGTTACGCTGCACACGTTTCTCCACAGCTTCTTCAGCTTTCAGAACGTGACCGTAGCCGAAAAGAACTCCCGCGACGATCCGGGAGCGCGATTTGGCACATTCGACTTCAGCTACCGTCTTCCCTACCTGCGGCGATGGGTCACCCTCTACACCGATTCACTTTGCCACGACGACGTGAGCCCCATCAGCGCGCCGCGCAGGGCCGGATGGCGTCCTGGCATCTACCTTGCCCGCTTCCCGAAATTCGAGCATCTCGATCTTCGCCTGGAAGGCGACTACACCGACACCGTAAGCGCCTCCGTTCAGTTAGGGCAGTTCCTTTATTGGGAGGAGATCCAGAAGCAGGGGCCGACGAACAAGGGATTTCTTGTTGGCGATTGGATAGGGCGGCAGGGCAAAGGCGGCCAGTCGTGGCTTACCTATCACTTATCACCCCAGGAAGAAATCCAATTTATGTACCGGCGGACCAAAGTGGCTTCGGGCTTTGTTACCGGAGGCACGACGCAGGACGATTTTGCGTTCGAGGCTCGAAAGCGCCTCTTTCACGATTTTGAAATCCGTGGCTTTGTGCAGACCGAGCAGTGGAAGGCGCCAATTTACGAGTCGGGATCTCACCGCAATACAACGGCCGAGGCCCGGATCACGTGGTATCCCAAGGCGAAGTGATATGGATTCATTTGAGGGGTTTCCCCGGGGACGATTTTGAGTCTTTATGTATGACATGGGGCGGTTTCCCCAGTCACAAATTTGAGTCTTTATGTATGACATTTGCACTCCGGAAGCTTGAGGCGGTCCTGCAACGGTGCTATGGTGTCTACAGCATCTGACCGTTGATCGTGCACCAAGGATTGCTTGTGCTTTCGGGCGCGCGGAACATTCGAAGCGCGTGAGCGGCAGTAAGAAGAGCTTTCTTTGTGTGTATTGTTCGAAATCTGGACGTCTCGGGTCGCATTGCGCCCTGGGACTGACGGGGGCGGAGCCTACGAAAAGTGCGGTCGAGACTTTTCACAGGTTCTTCTCTTCGGGCGACGGATTAGAGGAAGATTTCGACCTGGATTACTCGGGCGAGCGCTCGTACCGAGTCCGTGATGACCACGCAGTTCGAGGCGATTTCCGGGCGAGCCTCGGCAACTGCGGTTTTCGCGTTGGGGCTCGCGGCCATCCGGCCGTTGCTGTTCATGTCTCCTTTCCGCATTCGAATTGGCTCGGCCGCGATTTATTGGGTGTAGTGTGGGCGATGGTCCCGTTCCTGGACCAGGCGCACCTGTACCGGGGTCGGGGTCGCGGCAGCGAGGCCGGGGTCCAAATTGGTCGGTGTCCCTCTTTCGGCGTAAATTGCGCTTTTATATATGTGAGGACGATGAAGGCCGACCAAAAATACGTTGTTCGATCCTGCTCCCTTTGCTATCCTTTCAATCATCAGCAATTTGCTTCGATTCAGCCTCGTGCGCAGCACCACCGCGTTACGCGCAATCTCAGAGCTTACGGCCTGCGAATTCGGTGCAACGACAATTTGTCAAAAGGCAAATTGCGGCATCGAATGAACGATCGCGTGAATTAGCTTCTTTCATATCCCAGATCCGTTGTATCAATGACGGCGCATGTGCATCCGATTTGCCCTAACCGATTCAGGGAGTCTCCGGTCTTATTCATGCAATATTGCAGACGCATGAATCGGGAGATTCGTTGCGGAGAGCTATCGATTTGAGCCTCCGTTCAAGAACGGGGATCATATCGAACGGCGGCACCGCTGAGGTACACGAAGATCGAAGAATTATCAATCGAGGCAAATATTCATGAGTCCTTTTACAGTCCTGAGTGAATCGGTTGATGCTGCCGATCCAAGTTCGAGCCGAACGGAGTTCTCATTTTCAGGCCAGACTTCACCGATGCAGGTGGTTAAGGGAAAGAAGGTAAAAGCCAGTTATTGGAGCATATCCCCCACAAAGCGCGTGTTTGATTTCACTATCGCCGTTCTCATTCTCGGCATCTTTGGCTTGCCGATGCTCGTCATTGCGCTGTGTATTCGACTGACGTCGACGGGGCCTGCTCTCTTTACCCAACAGCGCGTAGGACTGCGCGGGAAATTGTTTACGATTTACAAGTTCCGCAGCATGGAGGCCTCGACCGCCGGATCCCAGGAGCTGGGTCTCACCAAGGCCGGCGACCTTCGCGTCACAGGATTCGGGCGCTGGTTGCGCAAGCTTAAGCTCGACGAACTTCCCCAGTTCTTCAATGTCCTCCGTGGTGAAATGAGCCTGGTCGGGCCGCGGCCGAAGCTTCCGCAGTTTGCCGAGGACTTTCAGATGGCCTGCCGTCCAGGAGTCACCGGTGCGGCTTCACTGGCCTTTCGATGCGAGGAAGAGATACTTGAAGGCCTTAAAGCACATGAGGTGGAGATCTTTTATCATCAGCGGATCAAGCCGCTTAAGGCGCGCATCGATCGGCGTTACATGAGCCGGGCGACTTTCCGCACGGATTTGGAGATCATAACCGCCACCTTCGTTGGATCGCTTCGGCCGATCAGGACTCCGCGGCTCGGACGCAAGCCTCAGGCGCGGGTCAAATCTGCCGATTACGGCCGGGATATCAAGGTGGTTCCGGCGGAGACGCATGAGATCGGCGGTACAACCCTACCGAGCGCCCAACTCAGTTCAAGGGCAGATGTAAGCTGTCTTTAGATCTAAGATTTATTGACCCCTCCCATTGACCCGGTCGGAGTCCCGCCAGCGAACCTGGCTTATGGTGGACCCTCATTGAGAACCGCTGTAATTCCATAAATCTCAACTGTGGTCCAGAAGGGCACGTTCGCTGCAAAAGTTGGGGCTCGGATCATTTCATTATGAATCTATCTTGTTTTGAGCGTTGTGCGCCGATGCGTCGCCCGATGCTGCATTCGTGCGGCCTTGCGCTTCGATCCCTTGTGAATGGAGACTGAGTTCCGACCGGCACTCAATCCGGTACGCAATCACCCGGAAGGTCAGAGCCGAAGGGATGGAACGAGTCAAATTCCAATGCCAGATTCAAGCCCAGTTATTCTTGTCACCGGCGGTGCGGGGTTTATCGGATCGAATTTCGTGCTCGATTGGATCGAGAACGGCGGCCGGGTGGTCAACCTCGACCTGCAGACCTATGCCGGTAATCCGGAGAACCTTTCATCGCTGGTTCACGATCCGCGTCATGTGCTGGTCCGCGGCGACATTGGCGATGCTGAACTCGTCGCCGGCCTGTTTCGCGACTACCGCCCGCGGGCAGTAGTTCATTTCGCCGCCGAGAGCCACGTCGACCGCTCGATCATGGCCCCCGATGCCTTTGTGCGAACGAACGTCAACGGCACGTTCGCGCTTGTTCAACAGGCGAGGGAGTATTTCTCCCAACTCCCGGCGAAGGACCGCGAATCGTTTCGTTTCCTCCACGTTTCAACCGACGAGGTCTATGGGAGCCTACTGCCAGACGATCCGGCATTCACTGAAAATACTCCCTACGCGCCAAACAGCCCTTACGCTGCTTCGAAGGCGGCATCCGACCACCTGGTGCGCGCCTACTTCCACACTTATGGGCTTCCCACGCTCACGACGAACTGTTCGAACAATTACGGACCGTTCCAGTTTCCGGAAAAGCTGATCCCGCTCATCATCCTGAATGCATTGGACGGGAAGCCGTTGCCGGTGTATGGCGATGGAGGGAATATCCGGGACTGGCTGCATGTCCGAGATCATTGCGCGGCGATTCGCGCCGTGCTCGAAAAGGGCCGGCCCGGGGAGACTTATAACATCGGCGGCAACAGCGAGCAGAACAACCTGGAGGTAGTGCACTTGATCTGCAGCCTCGTGGATGAATTGAGGCCTGACAGCAAGATAGGCGCCAGAAGCAGCCTGATTACCTTTGTGCCCGACCGGCCGGGCCACGATCGCCGCTACGCCATCGACGCTTCGAAGATCAAGCGCGAACTCGGTTGGGAGCCATCGATGCGTTTCGATGATGGACTGCGGAAGACTGTCGAATGGTACCTGGAACATCAAGAATGGGTTGAAAACGTTCGAACAGGCTCGTACCGTGATTGGCTCCGCTGGAATTACGAGGAGCGGGCGCCTCGATGAAGGGGATCATTCTCGCAGGCGGTTCGGGCACGCGCCTTTACCCCGTCACGCACGTCGTGTCGAAGCAACTGCTGCCGGTGTATGACAAGCCGATGATCTATTACCCGCTGAGCACGCTGATGCTCGCTGGCATACGTGACATCCTGGTCATCTCAACTCCCCAGGATACGCAACGTTTCGCCGATTTGCTGGGCGATGGATCACGGTGGGGATTGAACCTGAGCTATGCGGTTCAGCCGAGTCCTGACGGACTTGCGCAGGCTTTTCTCATAGGCCAAAGCTTCATCGCATCCGACGCGTGCGCGCTCGTGCTTGGCGACAACATCTTCTACGGCCACTCCTTCTCATCGCAGCTGCAACAGTCGGCCGCGTTGCAGCAGGGAGCCGTGGTTTTTGCCTACCGTGTCAATGACCCACAGCGGTACGGTGTCGTCGAGTTCGATAAGCAGGGCAAGGCAGTGAGCATTGAAGAGAAGCCCCACCGGCCCAAATCCCATTTTGCCGTGACTGGCCTGTATTTCTATGACAATCAGGTTGTCGAGTTGGCTTCGTCATTGAAGCCTTCAGGGCGCGGGGAACTTGAGATCACCGACCTGAACCGGCTCTATCTCGAAGCCGGCACGTTGAAGGTCCAGGTGATGAGCCGGGGCATGGCATGGCTTGACACCGGCACGCATGAATCGCTCTTCGAAGCAGGGCTGTTCGTCCAGACCATCCAGCAGCGCCAGGGGTTGAAGATCGCCTGCCCCGAGGAGATCGCTTATCGGATGGGCTACATCTCCGCGGGCGAGCTGGAGAGGCTTGCGGATTCGCTGGGCAAGAGCGGGTACGGAGACTATCTGCGCGCAATCAGCAACGAGCCATTCGTCGGGACGGAATTGCCCCATGCGTGACCGCGTGAGTGATCACCTGAGCGCCGGTGGGCGATCCGCTGCCGCAGTTCCGCGGTGAGCATCCGGCGAAGCCTGCATCGAGAAGTGCAATTGGTTTTCTCCCGCATGGATCTTTGCTACCGGCAGCCAGTTGCTTGCCAGGGGTTCGCCGTTTGCAGCTACATTCGAAACGTAAATTCCATCTCCTGAACGCGAAATCACCAGCGTTCTTCCATCCGCCAGGCGCAGCGTGGCCTTTGTAAACATCGGCGTGCCCAGCACCACGCCGCCCACGCCTGGAACCGCCGGATACATCCCAAGCGCATCCCATATGTAAACGCCCGACGTCGCGCCGAGGTCGTCGTTGCCCGGAATCCCATCGGGCGATGCCTTGAAGGTGTCCCTGGCGATGCGCGTGACCACTTCCTGCGTCTTCCACGGCTGGCCCGCCCAAACATAGGCATACGGCACCACGAAGTCGGGCTCGTTCTCGATGTTGTAGCAGGGCTCACCCCAGCACCGGAGCTTCACGAAAAACTTGTCGAGCCGGGGAACCACCGTGTCGTCGCCGCCCATCGCCGCAAACAGGTCGGGGTAGTCGTACGGGATCATAAAGCTGTACTGCCACGTGTTGCCCTCCTCGAATCCCCTCTGATCGCCCGCCACGGGAGAATTCCTTCGCTTGGGCATCGCGTGGTCGGGATCGAACCCCTCCAGCCAGCTTCCATCGCTGTTGCGCGGCCGGAGCCAGTGCGTCTGCGGATCCACGAGATTCTTCCAATTTTCCGATTGCTTTAGAAAACGGCCCGCAATGTCATCGTGACCGAGCGCCTTCGCGAACTGCGCGATCGCGAAATCGTCGCTTGTGTATTCGAGAGTGCGGGACACGGAGATCTCGTCCTTGTCCGACGGCACATACCCGAGCTTCAGATAGTCCGCCAGGTAGGGACGCTCGCGGTTGTCCTTCGTCTCGGTGGCCGCCTTCACCATGTACTTGAGCGCAGCCTCTGCGTCGAAATTCCGCGCGCCGAAGGCGTACGACGAAGCAATCACCGGCGCCGGCGAGTCGCCGCCCATCACGTACGTCACGTCGTTGGCTGCCTCCCACCGCGGAAGCTGCCCGCCTTGCGCTGCGTCGTTCACCAGCGACTGCATCATGTCGCTCGCACGCTCGGGTTCAAACAGCGCCTGCAATTGGACCGTGTTGCGATAGATGTCCCAGTCGGAGAAGTTCGCGTACTGCGCCTTCTGCCGGCCGGAGACCGTGTGCACCTTGCCGTCGAATCCCATGTACCGGCCGTCTATGTCGCTGAAGAGGTTCGGCGATAAGAAGGAGTGGTACACGCCGGTGTAGAAGATCTTGCGCTGATCGTCTGTTCCGCCTTCGACGGCAAAACGCTCGAGCAACTCCGTCCACGCCGACTTTGCCTTGGCGCGCACCTCGTCGAAATCCCAGCCCGCAACCTCGCTGGCAAGATTCGCGCCGGCGCCATCTTCGCTCACGAAGGAAATACCGATCTTCAGCACCACTTCGCGCTCATTTCCAAAATCGAGCCAAGCGCCCGTGCGTCGTCCCTCCGCCCTATTTCCCCCGGCCATCACCGCATCATCCTGCCACATAGCAGTTTTGCTGAACGGCTTGTTGAATCGGCCGGTGGCGAAAATCTTGTAGTGTGAATCGCTCTGGCAGAAGTGGCCCGCGCGCGAAGACGCAGTAAAGCCATCGGTTCCGGCCAGCGAAATGCCATCGTGATTGAAGTCCGTCGAGCCTCCGGGAATCGACTCTGTGCTCGACCCTGCATTCACCAGCAGCCGTGCGGGCACGCCTGATGGAAACGTGAACCGCGCGATTCCCGAGCGCGCCGTGACGGTGATCTCGACCTTCACGCCGCTCGCGAGTGTCACCGCGTAGTAGCCGGGGTGCGTTTCTTCATGCGCGTGATCGAAGGCCGCCGCGTATGGCGCGAGATCCTTGCCGGGGCTCGTGGTCAACTCGCCGGTTACCGGGAGGACGCCGAAGTCGCCGTATAGCGGGCAGCCCGCTCCTGAAATATGTGTGAGGCTGAATCCCAGGATCGACTTTTCGTCATACCTGTACCATCCGTCGTGGTTCGTGTCCGGGCTCCACTGCACCATGCCGAAGGGAAGGGAAGCGCCGGGAAAGGTGTTCCCACCGCCAGCGGTGCCGATTCTTGTATCGACGAGATCATACGCACTCGCCTGAGACTGTGCCGCAAACGTTGGAGCCGAAAACGAACAGAGAACTAAGCCAAACACAAACTCACGGGAAACCAACAAACAGAGCATGAAAAAACTCCTCACAGGGTGCCGCGTCGAATCATACGACACAGCACCGTGTGAGGAGTGCAGACCGGATCCGCTGACACCGCTAGCGCCGCTAACCCCGCTAACCCCGCTGCACTTCGGCCGCGATCTTCCTTATCTCCGGAAGCACATCGCCGAGCGCGACGGCTTCGGCATTGCGCGCGCCCAGTGCGAAGTACACTTTGCGGTAGAGCGGATACAGCCGCTCGTACACGGCCTTCTCCTTCGCATCCGGCTCGACGGTGGTGTGGTCGAGGCAGAGCGCCTGCTGCGCTTCTTCGACCGTCTTGAAAGCCCCTGCCGCGAGCATCGCGAAGATGCCCGAACCAAGGCTCGTTGGCGTTCCCGAGGGAACCAGAACCGGCTTGCCTAGAACGTTTGCGTACACCTGGTTGAGCACCGGGTTGTTCTGCGGAATGCCCCCGCCGTTGATGACGCGGTCCACGCGAACGCCATGTTCCGCCATGCGCTCAAGGATGATCCGCGTGTGAAATGCCGTGCCCTCGATGGCCGCGAACAGCTCGTCCTGAGCCGTGTGCACAAGGTTCCATCCCAGCGTTACGCCGCCGAGTTCAGGATTCACGAGCACCGTGCGGTCGCCGTTGTCCCAGCTCAGCCGCAGCAGGCCCGTTTGGCCCGCGCGGTACGTTTCCAGGCCCTTCGCCAACTCGGAGACCTTCACGCCCGCACGCCGGGCAATCGCCTCGAAGATGTCGCCGGTCGCCGACAGCCCGGCTTCGATGCCTGTGTATTGCGGGTGGACGCTGCCAGGCACCACGCCGCAGACGCCCGGCACGAGGTCCGCCTTCTTCGCCATTGCGATGATGCACGTTGACGTGCCCACCACATTCACCACGTCGCCTTCGCGGCAGCCAGCACCAAGCGCATCCCAGTGCGCGTCAAACGCCCCCACCGGAACCGGAATTCCTTCGCGCAGTCCGAGCTCGCGCGCCCAGTGCGCACTCAGGCGCCCGGCGATCGCATCACTGGTTGAGTAGTCGCCGGCCAGCTTCTCGCGCACGCCGTTCAGCAGCGGATCGAGCTTTGACAGGAATGCCTGCGGAGGCAGCCCGTCCCACTTGGGATTCCACATCCACTTGTGGCCCATGGCGCACGCGCTGCGCTTCACCTTTTTTGGATCGGTGATTCCGCACAGCGTGGCAGCCACCATGTCGCAGTGCTCAAATGCGGAGGCGAACTGTCCGTGCTTATCCGAATTGTTCCTGAGCCAGTGAAGCAGCTTGGCGAATCCCCACTCGTGCGAGTACACGCCGCCGCACCACTCGATCGCCTCGAGGCGGTCGGCGTGCGCCAGCGCCGTAATCTCTTGCGCTTCGTGCTTGGCGCGATGATCGCACCACAGGTAATAGTCGTCGAGAGGTTGCATGCGAGCGTCCACAGGCACGACGCTCGACCCCGTGGTATCGAGCGCGATCGCTTCGACCTGTTCGCCCTTGATTCCCGCATCGGCAACCGCCTTGCGCGTCGCCGAGCCCAGCGCCCGCATCTGGTCTTCGTGCGACTGGGTCGCGTAGTCAGGATCTTCGCGCTTGCGGTGCAGGGGATACTCAGATACCGCGCTGCCGATCCGTCCGCGGTTGCTGTCCACGATCGACACCCTGACGCTCAACGTGCCAAAGTCCACACCGGCCACAATTGCCATATGCCGTTCTTCACTCCCTGAACTTTTCTACGGGCCACCGCACATACATGCGCCGGCAGAAAACGTTTCCCCGGAGTCTCAAACTATAGCAGCTTCGCTTCGCGGCCTCCCTTCTCCGACGTGCTGACTCGCTGAACCTGCTGACTTGCTACAACTCACTTCACGCTCAGGTCGCCGTCCACATCGACCACTACATCCTCGCCCGCAATCTGGATCGAATGGATCTTCAGGCGGTCCAGAGTCACTTTGTAACCGGAAGTCGCCGTCGACCCTTCCAGCGCCTTGCGCAGCAGGTCGGCCGCATTTACTTTCATGCTTGCCGGCACGGTGTGATTGAGGAACGGCGTCAGCAAAAAGTTCAGCTCTTTCTGTTCGCTCACGTGTTCGAGCCGCGCATCCTTGAAGCCAAGAGTCTCCCCCTCGCCATCCGGCTCCATGGATACTTCTGACGCGGGCGCCAGCGCAACCCCAAGGCATTTGCCGGCCATCGCTGTTCCGATCCTGGCGTGGGTCTTGACCCGGACCACGATGCGATCTGCCGCAAAGCTCATCTGCGGGTCCTCCACGTACACGAAGCATGCGGTTTGGGAAGATCCCTTCAGGTAGTAGCGGCCGCCCGGGCCGCTGAACAGTTGCTGCCGCAAGGTCTTCTCGAGCGCCTGCCGGCTGATCTTCAACTCCACGGCTCCGCACCTGACCGCTGCCAGCCCGAGGACGCCGAGGCCCAAGGCTGTTGCCCACATAGATTTACCCATGAAACCATCGTGTCATTTGGGCCTGAACATACGCCACCGCCAGGCTGCCACTTTTGGGTACTATACGGCCAGGTTAAGCACGGTAAGTCATTCGCCATACGGTATATATGGAAGACCAGGCAACTCGAAAAGTTGCTGGTTTTGCACCGGTTTTGCGCCATCTGCCTATTGATTTCTGCATGAAAAATCCTTAAAATAAGATTCAGTGACCGACCCTCAGGACCGGACCAGCTACCCCCAAGCGCGCGTCCGAGGTTGCTTGAAAAATTTACCCCTCTGAATAAGGACACCAAATGGCAAAGCGTCGTGGAAATCCGAATTGGGGCAAGCCGGAGCCCATTGGGCCCGTAGTGCCCACTGTGACCTCCTTCGAACAGATCGTGAAGGAGTTCAAGCTGACACCGGATCAGTACATCCGGTCGACCCGTCTTCGTGAGTGGGCTCGTCGCAACAAGAATTCCAAGTACATCCCCGAAGCACTTCTGGAAGCTTGGGGCTTCGAGATCGAATCGACGTTGTAGGCCCTTTTTCTCGTCCGACCGTCAAAAGCGCCGCCTTCGAGCGGCGCTTTTGCTGTTTATTGCGGACTTAGGCGACAATGAATCCAGTCAGATGACCCCTTCCCGCATACGCGAGGCTCCTTTCATCGATGTCCCCGGCGCTCTTGACGAGATACGCGCGGGACGCATGGTCGTAGTTGTCGATGACGAGGACCGAGAGAACGAAGGCGACCTGACGCTGGCCGCCGAGCGAGTGACCCCGGAGGCCATCAACTTTATGGCCCGCTACGGCCGCGGGCTCATCTGCCTCACCCTCACGGAAGAGCGCGCCGACCACCTGCGGCTCTTCCCGATGACGCAGCAGAACTCCTCGCGCTTCGGGACCGCGTTTACCGAGACCATCGAAGCGCGGGAAGGCGTCACAACGGGCATCTCGGCAGCCGACCGGGCCCACACGATCCGCGTTGCCATCGATCCCGCATCCACCGCCTCAGACCTTGCGCGGCCTGGACATACGTTTCCGCTTCGAGCGCGCCGCGGCGGCGTGCTTGTGCGCGCCGGCCAGACCGAGGCTTCGGTCGATCTGGCCCGCATGGCAGGACTCACTCCTGCAGGCGTGATCTGCGAGATCATGCGCGACGACGGCGAGATGGCGCGCATTCCGGACCTGATCCCGTTTTGCGAGCAGCATGGACTGCGCATCCTCACGGTCGCCGAACTCATCCGCTACCGCCTTCGCCACGAGCGCTATATCGTTCGCGCGGGCGAGAGCCGCATCCAGACACGCTACGGCGAGTTTCGCATGATCGCCTACGAGTCGGAGGTGAACGGGGGCGAGAGCCACGTCGCGCTGGTCCGCGGCGACCTGTGCCCGGGCTGCCCGGCGTTCGAGGGCGCTTCGGCAGGCCTTCCCGGCGATTCCAACTACCGCGCGCCCTGCACTTCTGCTGTATTGGTGCGCGTGCACACCCGCTGCACCGCGGGCGACGTGTTCGGCGCCGACTGCCACTGCCGCGAGACCCTCGACCAATCGATGCGCATGATCGCCGAGGCGGGTTGCGGTGCGCTCATCTATCTGCACAACACTTCGCGGGGCTTTGAGATCGACCACTCGCCGCGCGAACAGAGTCCGTTTCACGCCACTTTTGGTCCCGGCGGACAGGTCGCGCCTCGCGATGTGGACCCCGCGCACCCAGGCCGCCTCATCCTCCACCATGAGCTGCGCTCACGCGAGGCCGCGCAGGACCGCACCGGTCGCATCCTACGCGCAATCGGCCTCGGCGGCCAGATCCTCTCCGACCTCGGCATTCAGCGCATCAGGCTGCTTTCGAATACTCCCATGCACATCCCCGCGCTCGAAGGCTTCGGACTCGAGATTGTCGAGCAGGTACCTGTTCCTGTCGAGGAATGCACGCGCGTTTCCTGAGCGCAAAAGAGAGTCAGAGGTTGGCCGGGTATCCGAGCGCTGGGATTATCTCCCGTCGCGCGACTCTTTGAAGTACTGCGCCGGGGTCGTCCCCAGGGCCTTGCGAAACGCTGCGATGAAGGCGCTGGGCGCGGAGTATCCGGTCTCGAGCGCGGCATAGGTCACCTTCGCGCCTTTGCCCAGCAGCTGCAGCGCTTCCATGAGGCGCAATTGTTGGCGCCATTTGCCGACGGTCAATGCCGTCTCGTTGACAAACAGCCGTTCAATCGTCCTTCGGCTTGCGCCGCTTTTCAGGCAGACCTGCGATAGAGTTCTGCGGCCCGCGGGGTCGGCGGCCAGCGCCGCGGCAACGCGCGCCGCTCTTCTGTCTTCAGGGAAGGGAAGCTGCAGCGGCGCCACCTGAATGGCTTGCAGCTGATCGAGGATCACGTGGACAAGATGCATTTGCCATGCCGGGCTTCTGCCGAGCTGCCCACACGCGCAAGCGCGCAGAATCAGCTCGCGCAACAGTGGCGGCACATGGACCACGCAACAACCGCGGGGCAGGGAAGAAGCCAGGCGCGGCTTCAGGTAAAGCGTCCGCATCGCGACGTCCCCTGACATGGCGATCTTGTGCGGCACGCGGCTCGGAATCCACACGGCGCGATGGGCCGGTACCACCCACACTCCATCATTCGTCCGAACGGTCATCACTCCCCGCGATGCGAACACCAATTGATCGCGGTTGTGGTAGTGCGTGGGAATCACATGCCCTGCCGGGTAGTCGTGCGTCAGCGTCACGACGTGAGCGCTGCTGCGCGCGAGCCGGTCGAAGATTGCAGTTTGTCGTTTTCTCGACACTCATTGACAAAATATCGAATGCACGGCGAAAAGAGAAGTCATAACCTGACACTGGCCGGACACGTTTCCCCATGTCCGTGAACCCGTCATCCATTCCCTCAGCCCAGGAGGTCGAACCATGGTCCGCACCTTTGCTTCAAAACTCCGTCGCTCAGCCGCTTTGTTTACGCACATTCTGGCCGTTGCATGCCTTGTGCTGCCATCGGCAGCCAATGCCGCAGACGACACATCCTGCGCCTCGAGCCCCAACCGTCGTGCGCTGGACTTCTGGATAGGCGAATGGTCCATTGCTTCTCCCGGCAACCCGCCCGACGCCTCCAGCAGCGTCAGTCTCGATCTCAGCCAATGCGTCGTCGTTGAGCGCTGGAAGGGCGAGCGGAATCACAGTGGAGAGAACGTGTTTGGCTACAGCGCGGATGACCAGAGCTGGCATGGACTCTTTGCCGATAACGAAGGGCGCGTGCACGTGTTTCTGGAGGGCAAGGCCACAGCGGGAACAGCCCAGTTCACCGGGCCGAGCCGCGGGCCGGGCGGCGAGACTGTTCTCAATCGCATCACGGTTCGCCGGATTGACGCCAATCACGTCGAACAGGAGTGGCAAAAATCCGCAGACAACGGGAAGACCTGGACGCGGCAGTTTCTTCTCGACTACACGCGCAGTTCAAAGTGAGATCCGCAGTGCGCGCGTTGCGATTTGTGAACTGCTATTCGTGTCGCAATGCCCTCATCGGGTCCACGCCCGCAGCGCGCCGCGCGGGGATCCAGCTTGCCGCCAGCGCCACGACACCCAACAGCACTGCCGCCCCTGCGAGCGTTGCCGGGTCCCACGATTTCAACCCGTAGAGCAGGCTCGCTACCAGGCGCCCCAGCGCCAGGGCTCCGCCAATTCCGGCGGTAACGCCGATCACTGCAATCCACGCGGCTTCGCGCAGCACCATGGTCAGCACAATTGCCGGCCGCGCTCCGAGAGCCATGCGAATGCCGATCTCGCTGGTGCGCCGCGACACCGAGTAGGCCAGGATGCCGTAGATTCCGATTGCAGCGAGCACGAGCGCGAGCACGCCGAATCCCGCCGTCAGATTCGCGAAAATGCGCTCATTGCGCATTGTCCCCGCGATCTGCTCGTTCTGCGTGCGGATGTCGAGCACCGGCAGGATGCCATCCACGCTCGCCACCACTCGCCGGATTTCCGTGGCCAGTGCCGCCTCATCCATTCGCGTCGTCAAAGCGAACGAGATCCACCCCGCGCCGTCGTCCATCTGGTAATACGGCGTGAAGTACAGCGGCTCCATGTTGTCGCGCACGTGGGCATATCTGGTGTCCGCGCAGATGCCCACGATCTCAATCGGAGTCGGCTTGTGATACCCCTCATCGAATGTTCGTCCGATCGGGTTCACGTTCGGAAAGAATTTCTTCGCCAGCGCCTCGTTCACGACCGCCACCTTGCGCGAGGTCTCCGTGTCCGTCGAGTCGAACCCCCGCCCGGCGATGATCGGGATCTGGTACATCGCAAAAAAGCCTTTGCCGACCTCGTTCGTCAGCGCGCTCGGGTTTTGCCCATCCGGCTTGCGGGCCGTGCCCTGGGGCACAAATGTATGCCTGCTCGCGCCGCCTGAAATCAGTGGAATGCGCGTCACCGCTGCTCGCTCCACTCCGGGAAGCGCCGCCAGCCTCTGCTCGATCTGCCGGTAGAGCGGGATCGTTGCCGCCTTGGGATACTTCGCCTGCGGCGGTGCCACACCGAAGAGCGTGATGCGGTCCGTGTTGAAACCGAGACGCGCATGACCCATCCGGAACAGCGTCTGCACAAACAGCCCCGCTCCCACCACGAGCACCATGGAGAGCGCCACCTGGAATGAAACGAGCGCCTTACCCGCCAGCCCGCTGCGCTTGTGTGTCGTGGTCTGCGCCGTGTCCTTCAGCCCTGAACTTACCTCCACGCGCGTTGCCGCCCATGCCGGCCCAAGCCCGAAGATGATCCCGGTCGCAATCGACACCATGAAAGCAAAGAAAAAAATCCGCCAGTCGAATCGCGCCGCAAACGCCGGCGGCGCCCACGCACTCGTCAGCATCCGGGGAATCGCATCGCGCACTGCGTACGCCATCAGCAGCCCCGCCGCGCCACCAACCAGCGACAGCATCAGGTTCTCCGTGAGCACCTGCCGCAGAATCCTGCGCCGCATCGCGCCCATCGCGAGCCGAACGCTCATTTCGCGCTGCCGGGCGGCGCCACGCGCCAGCAGGAGGTTCGCGAGATTTGCGCACGCGAGCAGCAGGACGAATCCCGCCAGCCCCAGCAACACGTAAATTGGCTTTGACAATTCCGACGAGGGATTCTGCCCCCTGCTCCCATCCACGAGCAGCAGGCGCGCCATCGCTTTGCCTTTCGACGCCATCGTTGCGCGGATTGCCGCGTCCATCGTCACGTTCAGCTCCGCCGCAGCCTTCCCGTCCGGCACGCCCGGCTTCGCGCGACCCATCACCAGGACCCACCAGAGCTTCGTGTTCGTCAACAGGTTCGGTGCGTCGTCGCCCCAATCCGGCGGGGCAACGATGGGCTGCATGCTGAATGGGAAGAAGAGAACCGGCGTCCCCTGCGCCGAGTACGCGCCGGTGAATCCCTTCGGCGCCACACCCACAATCGTCATCGGCACCGTGTTCACCAGTACCGACTTTCCGATTACATCCTGAGAGCGGCCGAAATGGCTTGTCCAAAACTGGTCGCTGATGACGGCCACGGGACCGGTTCCCGGCGCGCCGTCGTCGGCTTCGCCTATGGCGCGACCAAGCTGCGGTTGAACACCCAGCGCGGAGAAGAAATTGCCCGAAATCATCTCCGTGTCAAGCGCTTCGGCATGGCCGTTGAGACTCACGGTTTGCCCGTTCAGCGGCTTGAACGCGAACAACTCCTCCATGCTCCGGTTGGTCCTGCGCAACTGCTCGTAGACGGGGTAGGAAAACGAAGTTGAGACCTCGGCCCCGTTCGGTCCCTCGTCAAACCATCCCCAGCTCTCCTCAACGGCGCCGTTTTCATTCGGCTGCGTCCACTCGAAGAGCCGCAATTGCTCCGGATGCGGGACGACGAGCTTGTCGAGGAGCATGTGCTGCGCCGCCGTGTAGATCACGGTGTTCGCGCCGATGCCGAGCGCCAGCGACCCGATCGCGATCGCCGTAAATCCGGGGCTGTTCCTCAGCATGCGCAGCGCATAGTGCATGTCGCCGGTGAGTTCGTCGAACCAGCGCGTGCCCCACGCCGCACGGCAATTCTCATTCCCGGAAGCGAGGCTGCCCAGTTCCGCACGAGCGCGCCGCATGGCTTCCTCGCGCGGCACGCCGGCCCGCACCAGGTCTGCTGCATGGTTCTCGACGTGAAATTCGAGCTCCTCGCGCACCTGAGTTTTCACTGCCGAAGGCCGCGACATTGCTCGCCACCAGGTTCGCACTCGACTGCGTACGCTCATTCGTCCTCTCCGAGCGGAGCTAGCGGGGTTGGCGGAGTTAAAGCAACTCCTAAGTTGGTGTATCCGGAGCAGGGACTAAAGTCCCAGAACACTTGAAGCGAGCTCTTGCGGCACGACTAAAGTCGTGCCCTTTTACAGGGCTCTGCTTTGGATACATCAACTCAGGATCCGTCTAGTGAAGCCGCCACTGTGCCGTCGTGCTCCAAATTTCTCCTGATCTTCAGTTTTCGTTGCTCACCACTGGCTCGCAGGTAATTCCCCTGGATCGCTAACCCCGCTGCTTCACTCCACGCGCAGCAGGATCAGCGGATCAGCCCGGAGGGCGCGCATTGCGGGAATCCACGCGGCCATAATCCCCAGCAGCGCCATTGCCGCCACCACCCCGGCGAGCACCAGCGGGTCGCGCGGGGATGCCTGGTAGACGATGAATCCGAGGAGCTTCGTCGCCGCCAGCCCCAGCGCGAGCCCAGCCGCGGAGCCGATCGCCAGCAGCACAAAGACACGCTTGAGCGCCGCAGTGAGCACCTGCGCCGGCTGCGCGCCGAGAGCCACGCGGATGCCCAGCTCGCGCATGCGCTTGCTCACTGCGTAGGCGCCGAGCCCGAAGATGCCGGTGACCGCCAGCATTGCACCGAGACCGCCCAGCACTCCCAATGCGAGGGAGGCCGCGCGCGCGGCAAACAGCGCTGTCCCGAGCTCGCGGTCCCACGTGCTGAAGGTGAATGGCAGGCCGGTGTTCAGGCCATATAACGTTCGCTCCAGCGCCGGCGCCAGGTCCTGTGGCCCGCGGTTCGAGCGCACGATGAAGTACGTATCGTCCGTTGGGTCCTGCAGGACCGACAGATAAATCGCCGGCTGAGGGTCCTCGCTCAGCGTTTTGTATTTGCCGTCTTCGCAGATGCCCACCACCTGCACTCGCCGGCCGCCCCAGATCTTGAACCATTTGCCGACCGCGTTCTGCTCGCTGCCGAAGACCACGCGCGCGAACTGCTGGTTGACGACCGCCGCAAAGTCCTTGTTCTTGGTGTCGTCCCAGGTGATCGACCTGCCGGCGAGAACAGCCGTCTGCGCGGCCTCAAAGTATCCCGGCGAAGCACCGAACTGCATCGCATCCGCCACGCGGGTCGTGGGTTTGTAGTCGGTCGTCGAGTCCTTGTAAATGAACGTATCGTTCCAGCCGATATTCAGCGGCACATGGTCGATGAATCCCACCGCCGTCACTCCGGGAATCCGCTGGATTGCCTCCATCAGCTTGCGCTGCATGACCGGGATCTGGTCGCCCTTGTACCCGCTCATGCTCAGGTCGGTGTTCACCTGCATTGCGTTCTGCGGGTTGAACCCGAAGTTCGCGTGCAGCGAACGCACCATTCCGCGCACCGACACGAGCGACGCCGTCACCAGCACCGCGCACATAGCAATCTGCAGCGCAAGCAGCACGTCGCGCAGCGTGAACCGCTTCATCGCTCCCGTACCGGCCGCTCCGGTCTTGATGCCCTGGTACGGATTCGCCTTCATCACCTGCCGCACCGGCACCAGCCCGAACAGCAGGCCGCTCACAAGCGCGAGGCCCAGCGCCACCACGTACGTTCGCGTATCCGGATACACCGGAATATTGATCGGAATATCCGGCACCGGCTGCCACGCGCTCAAGAGACGCAGCAGCGTTACCGCGCCTGCAATCCCAAGCGCTGCGCCGCCCAGCGCGACCATCACTGCCTCAGTGAGGAGCTGCCGCAGAATGCGCGTCCGCGTCGAGCCGAGCGCCAGGCGCAGCGCCACTTCGCGCCAGCGGTCCGACGCCCGCGCGGCAAACAGGCTGCCGAGGTTCGCGCACGCCGCCAGCAGGATCAGGCCGGCGAGCAGCATGAGCGCGGCCGTGAACATCTTCACCGGGCCGCCAAGCAGGTCGCCTACGAGCCCCGGTTTTCCCAGCGCGAACGTGATCCCGTCATCGTCCTTTGGATACGTCTTCGACAGGTACGCCGCCACCGGCTGCAAGTCCGCCTCCGCCTGAGCGGAAGTCAGACCCGGCTTGAGGCGTCCGATAATCCAGAGTCCGCGGCTACCGCGCTCGTGCAACTGCTTCGACCCCTCGAGCAGTTCCAGGTTCACGACCGGGACCCAGAAATCCGGCGAAAAGAACGACTCGATTCCGACGAACCCCTTCGGCGCCACGCCCACAATCGTGAACGCCTGCTTGTTCACCCTCACTACGCGCCCCACTACTGCCGGGTCACTGCCGAAGTGGTTCTGCCAATATGCGTAGCTCAGCACCATGACGGGCGCCGCGTCGAACCCGTGCTCGTCTGTCGCGTGAAAGAACCGGCCAAGCGCGGGCTGCACGCGCAGCACGTCGAAGTAGTTCCCGCTTGCCTGAATCTCCCACCCCGGTTCCGGAGTCCCGTTCGTGTCCAACCCATCTTTGTCGATCGCGTACAGTGCGGTCCCTTCGAACGCCGTGTTCCGGTCGCGAATATCCAGGTAGTCCAGATAAGATTGCGACGGCTCTTTCCCTTTCCCGACCTCCACCTGGTAAACGCGCCCGCCTTCCGGCACGTTCAGCGAGCGAAGCACGAGCGAGTTCAGCACGCTGAAGACGATCGCGTTCGCGCCGATCGCCATCGCGAGGGTCCCAAGCGCCACCAGCGTGAACCCCGGCGACGACTTGAGAGCCCGCAACCCGAAACGCACGTCCGCGCGCAGGTCGTCCCACATGCGCGTGCCCCATGCCGCGCGCGAGTTCTCCCGCGCGGCCGCGACGCTGCCCATCTCCGCACGCGCCCTCCGCACCGCTTCTTCGCGCGGCACTCCGTTATTCACCAGGTCACGGGCACGGCTCTCGATGTGAAACTCGAGTTCCTCCGTCACCTGGCGGTTCAGTTCGTTACCGCGAAATATCGCTCTCCACCACGTTCCCACCCGGCTCCGCACGCTCATCTTCGCCTCACAGTTTCGGTAACTTTCGCTAACTCGCCGATTCGCTACTCGTATCTGATCGCCCTGGCTGGATCGGTCATCGCTGCCCGCCGCGCCGGCAGGGTTGCCGCGAGCGCTGCCGCAACAAGCAGCAGCACCAGGCTTCCCGCAATCGCCACGGGGTCGAGCATCGGCGTCTCGTAGAGCAGGCTGCGAATCCACCGCATTACCGGCAGCGCCGCAACGATACCCACTACTGCGCCTATCAGCACCGGCCTGGCTGCCTGCCGCAGCACCAGGCCCATCAGCGCGCCGCGGCCCGAGCCAAGCGCCATCCTTATCCCGAACTCCTGGCGCCGCAGGGAAACCGAGTACGCCAGCACGCCGTAGATTCCCAGAAGAGCGAGCAGCAGCGCCGCGCCGCCAAAGGTCGAGAGCAGCATTGTCTGGAAGCGCTCGGCCGCCACCGAGTCGCTCACCTGCTCGTCCATCGGTTTTATCTCCGGAATCGCCACTGTCGGATCGACGCGCCAGATCGCCTTCTGCATCTCCGCCGGCAGCGAGCTCGCCGGCTGCGCGCTACGCACCAGGAACGACACCGTCCATGGCGTGAAACCCCAGTAGGGCATATAGACCATCGCTGCCGTATCCTTGAGCCCGTTGATCCGCGTATCCGCCACCACGCCCACAATCGTCGCCGGGTTGCCGCCATCGGGAAGATCCGAAATGATCTTTTTGCCGACCGGATCTTCGTTTCCAAACGCCTCTCTCGCCGTTCGTTCAGAGATCATGACCAGGTTCGGATTGGAGCGATCGCTCTGAGTAAAGCTGTGCCCCTTCACGAGCGGGATCCCCATCGTCGCGAAATATTCAGGACTGATAAACCGCACGTTCACCTGCGGCCGCTCGGCCACCGGCACGGGATGATCGGGCCGCGTCAGGTCATCCACCCACGTTTCGCCCGCCATCGGCACCGCGCTCGTCAATGCCGCCGACTGCACTCCGGGGAGCGCACGCAGGGCCGCCATTACGCGATCGGCAAAATCGAGCTTCGCTGCCTTGAAGTTCGGCTTCGTGTCGTCGTAGAGCGGCGAGTACAGATCCGCCACCGCCATCGTCACGTGTCCAGCATCGAAGCCGCGATTCTCGCTCACAAGACGCGAAAAACTTCGCAGCATCAGCGCTGTCACCATCAGCAGCACCACGGTGCAGCCTACCTGCGAGGCCACAAGGATGCTCCGGGCACGGTGCCCTTCCTTCGTGTTTGCCGCGCGATTTGTATTTGCCTGCAAGGCCGCCTGGGGCCGCACGCGCAGCGACCGCATCGCCGGCAGCGCTCCGAACACAAGCGCCGAGATGATTGAGACGCCGGCCGCAAATGCCAACACCGGCCAGCTGACCCGCACCTCATTGAGCCTCGGCACGTTGGCCGGCGCCAGCGCAATCAGCAGGCGAACTCCCGTGAACGCAAGCCCCACTCCCGCCGCGCCGCCGGCCGCAGCCAGCACAACGCTCTCTGCAAGCCGCGCCAATAAGAGACGTCCGCGGCTCGCGCCCAGCGCCGCCCGCACCGCGGTTTCGCGCTCCGCGGTGACGGCGCGCGCAAGCTGCAAATTCGCCAGGTTCACGCACCCGATGAGCAGCACCGCCGCCACCGCGGCAAACATGAGCCACAGAGCTTCGCTGATGCCCGAGGTCACGTCCCTTGCAAGCGGTGTAACTGCGATCCCAAGGTGCTGCGCCAAATGCGCAGATTGCGTATACGACCGCTGCAGTACCTGAAGCTCCGATTGAACATCCTGGACCCTCACGCCGGGACGCATGCGCGCGATTACCTTGTAGTTGTAATTCCCGGTGTCGTTCTTCAAATCCCAGTCGCTGGGCTCGAGCGGCAAGTAGATCATCGTGTCGCTGCTGCCGGTTCCGGCCGCCGGGGCAAACTTGGCCGCCCACGCAACTCGCGGCATGCGCACTCCCGCCGGCAGGACTCCGATTACCGTCACCGGCTCGCCGCTCAACCGCAGGGACTTGCCGATCGCCCCGGGATCGCCGCCCATCAGTTGCTGCCAGCCCGCGTAGCTCAGGATCGCGACGTCCTGGGCTCCCTTCACTGCGTCTGCCGCGGTGAAATCCCGCCCCAGCATCGGCTGCACGCCAAGCACGTGCAGAAGGTTTGGCGAGGTCTGTATGCCGCCCACCAAATGCGGATGCTCGCCGGTGGGGGAAACGCTGACGGGTGAGTCCTGGAAGATGGCCGCATCCTCGAGCGTCTTCGACTCGGTCTTCAGGCGTTGAAAGTGGCGGTAGTTGACTGGCTCCGACGGCATCGCCGCACGCAGTTCATCGATTGCCTCGCGCACTACCACCAGCCGGTCCGGCTCGGGAAACGCAAACGGCTTCAGCAGGACAGTGTTCACGACGCTGAACACCGAAGTCACACCGCCGATGCCAAGCGCCAACGTGGCCAATGCTGCCGCGGCAAATCCCGGCGACCGCCGCAGAGTCCGCAGCGCATATTTCATATCCGCCGCAAACGCCCGCAACCCAAGCCCGCCCGACGCCTGATTGACTTCTTCCCGGACCCGCTCGCCCGATCCCATCGCAATCCGCGCGCGCCGAAGGGCCTCCTCGCGCGCCACGCCTTTCTTCTCGAGTTCCGCCGCGTAGCTCTCCACGTGGAAGTTGAGTTCCTCGGCCACCTGCCGGCTCAACTCGCCGGCATGAAACGCCGCTCGCCAACCCGTCCGGACCCTGCTCCGCAAGCTCATGCTCTGAACCCCTTCCGCCGACTCCCTGGCCTGCTGATCTGGTGATCAGCTAGCCTGCCGTTTCGCTGCTCAAGATGGCCCCCACCACGTCGGCGAACTCATTCCATCGCCGCGCTTCGGTTTCCAGTCGCCGCCGCCCCGCGTCCGTCAGGCTGTAGTAGCGCGCCCTGCGATTGTTCTCGCTCTGGCCCCACTCGCCGGCGATCCAGCCTTCGTGTTCAAGCCGGTAGAGCGCCGGGTAGAGCGAGCCTTGCTGAATCTCGAGCCGGTTGCCCGAAATCTGCTGGATGCGCAGCAGCACTCCGTACCCGTGCAGGGGCCCAAGCGATACTGCCTTCAGCACCAGCATGTCCAATGTGCCTTGAACCAGTTCCATCGAGCCGTCTTGTTTCTGGCTCTGTTTCTGTGTCATCTCAACCTCTCGTTCCTGAAGAAAAGCAGGGGAGAGCCCTCTCGGGACACCTCCCTAGACGATCTAGGAAAGAAAATAGACCAGCTCTCCTAGACTGTCAAGGAGAAAGCTTGAGCGGCCCGAAGTCCGATCGTCGAGACTGACGGCTCATGACCGAGAACGGCGAAGTGTTGCCGCCACCCCATGCCCCTGCTGTACTCTGGCAATGAGACCCCCTTGTTCCATCGGTCCTCAAGCGTGCCCTTTCCAGAAAATGCTGATGGCCGGCTCCGGGGCGTTCCCCATATCACGCAGTTCGCAACCATCGCTTATTCGCGATACAGAGGAGATCGGCATGTCACTGCGCATCAACGATACGGCTCCGAATTTTGACGCTCAAACTACCAAGGGACCGATCAACTTCCACGAGTGGATCGGGGATAAATGGGCCATTTTGTTTTCTCATCCCAAGGACTTCACGCCCGTCTGCACTACCGAGCTCGGCTACATGGCGCGCATCGAGCCCGAGTTCACCAAGCGGAATACAAAGATCATTGGCCTCTCCGTCGATCCGGTGGATAACCACAGCCGCTGGGCGAGGGACATCGAGGAGACGCAGGGCGCGGCCGTGAACTACCCGATGATCGGGGACACGGACCTCAATGTCGCCAAGCTTTACGAGATGCTCCCGGCGGACGAGGCGGGCAGCTGCGAGGGCCGCACCGCCGCCACGAACGCCACCGTGCGCTCGGTGTTCATCATTGGCCCCGACAAGAAGATCAAGCTGACGCTGACCTATCCCATGTCTACCGGCCGCAACTTCGACGAGATCCTCCGCGCACTGGATTCGATCCAGATCACGGCGAAGCACAAGATCTCTACGCCGGTGAACTGGAAGTTCGGCGAAGACGTCATCATCGCCGGCTCGGTCTCAGATGACGAAGCAAAGCAAATCTATCCGCAGGGCTTCAAGACCGTTAAGCCTTACCTGCGCGTCGTGGCGCAGCCGAAGTAGCGGGTGCCGAATGGGGGCTGAAGTCCTCATGCCCCCTTCCCACCGTGGCGGTCTTAGTAACCGACCCAAGGCCATTCCTTTGCTGAGAGACGCATCGAGACGGGATTCCTCGCGCCGGTTCATGCGTCTATTTATTTAAGAGGCAAATAATGGCATCTTCCACCCTGATCGCGCCCAGTACCGGGCGGTCCACGTTCAAAACCGCGCTTTGGGTCACGCTTGGTCTTATTACACTTTTTGTGGTCATCACTTCAGAGATTTTTCTGGTTGCCGATTACCCGATGTACCACAAATACCGGCTGCAGGTGATCGCCGACCGTCATTTCCTCATTCCCCATACATTTTGCGGGTTTGTCGCACTGCTGGCGGGGCCGGTCCAGTTCTCTTCTCGGATTCGCCAGCGTTACCTGAAATTCCATCGGGTGCTGGGCCGCATGTATGTCGTATCCGTTTTTGTGGGCGCCTATACCGGAATCGCACTGGCAGCCGGGCGCCCCGGGTTGCCGGGAACGTCGATGCAAGCCGCCGCATGGGTCGTCTGCACCGTGGCCGCCCTGATCACTGCGCGCAACCGCCAGATCTTTCAGCATCGGCACTGGATGATTCGTTCCTACGCCGTCACGTTCACGTTCGTCTCGAGCAGGGTGCTCAATCTCTGGCCCCGGTACTGGAGCCATCTCGGCGACAGCTTCGCGGCGGTGGGCGTTATCGCCTTCACGCTGGCGTCGCTAGTGATCGTTGACCTCGGGCTCAGCTGGCACGAACTTACGACCCGCCGCGCGTGACGAGGGCGCCTGGAGGCTCCTTGTTTCCAAACTCCGCATATACAAGAGGTTGGGCACGTTGCGGCTTACCGTTCCGGCCTGAGCGCGTCAAATACTTTGTTTCCAAGCGGTAGATTTAGACTACGGAAATACCCAATTTCGGCATCGGCCACACCACGTCCCAGGAGCGGCATCATTTCAGCGGATACGTCCACGCACAATCAGACGCCAAGGCAGGATGAAGTTCTCGTCATTGGTGGCGGAGTGGCGGGTTGCGCCGCCGCCATCGCGCTCTGCCGCAAGGGGCGAAGCGTTACCCTCATCGAACGCGAGCCCACACCGCGCCACAAGGTCTGCGGAGAGTTCCTGAGCGGGGAGGCCCTTGCGGACTTGCACGCGCTCGGCATCGACGTGACGGCGTTTGGCGCGGTGCCCATCCCCTACGTTCGCCTGGCCGCCGCGAGGCGCGCCGCGGAAGCCCCCTTGCCGTTCCCCGCCAAGTCGCTCACGCGCAAAACGCTGGATACGGCACTGATCGCGGAGGCGATCGCGGCGGGGGTTCGCGTTGAGCGCGGGCGCAGTGTTGAAGAACTTGGACGCACTGCAGATGGCAAGTGGCGAGCCACGCTCGAGGACGGCACGGTCCGTGAGGCTCCAACGGCCTTTCTCGCCACGGGCAAGCACGATCTACGCGGCCACCCGCGCCCCAAAGACCCGCAGCGCTGGATCGCTTTCAAGATGTATTACCGGCTCGCGCCTGCGCAGGCGGCCGAGCTGGAGCGCGCTTCGGAGCTGATGCTCTACCCGGGAGGCTATGGAGGGATCCAGCCGGTTGAAGGCGGCATTGCGAACCTGTGCTGGGTGGTGCAGCAGCGGTATCTCGCAAAAGCGGGCAATCGCTGGGAGAACTTTCTCGAGAAAATGCAGCGGGACTGTCCGCACCTCGCGATGAGGCTTGCCGGAGCTGAGCGGTTGCTCGACAAGCCGGTCGCGGTCACGCATATTCCGTACGGCCACATCCGGCGCACGACGGAGAATGGGCTCTATTGCGTTGGCGACCAGGCGGCGGTGATACCCTCGTTTACCGGCGATGGCATTTCGATCGCATTGCATACTGCTCGTTGTGCTGTCGCTGCATTTCTTGCGGGCGAGCCGGCGCCAGAGTTTCAGGCGAAGCTGCGGACCGCATTGCTGCCGCAGATGCGGCTGGCCGAGTTTGCCGCCGATGGCTTGAACAACGCACTGGCGCGCGCTGTATTGCCGTTTTGCCTCAGGGTTTGGCCCGGCGTGATGCGCGTAACGGCAAGGCTGACGCGTGTCGCACAGAGCGCAGTTGCTGCTCCAGAGGCAGTTGCCGGCTGAGCCGAGCAACGCGATGAGAAGAGGAATGCAATGAAAGCATTCGCTGTATTCGCTCTTGCGGCCGCGCTGGTTCCGGCCGCGCTCGCGCAGCATCAGAGCTTCGTTGTCGATCCCAATGGCAGCGTGGTGAAGATGACTCTCAATACAACCCACGAGGTGGTCATCGGCACGTTTCACGTCCAAGGCGGATCGATTGAATTTGACCGCAGCGCTCCGACGATGTCGGGTTCAGTCGTGGTCCTCACGGGCAGCGGCAAGACGGGCAATGACAGCCGCGACAGGAAGATGTACAAGGACATCCTGAAGGTTGAGCAGTACAAGACTGTTTCCTTTGAGCCGAAGAGCTATTCCGGCGCAATCGCTCAAGCAGGCGACTCGACCATCCAGGCAACCGGAATCTTCACGCTGCTGGGAACGCCTCACGAGATCACCGTCCCGATCGCGGTACATCTCGATGGCGCCGGCGCGACCGCGAAGGCGCACTTCGTGGTGCCCTATATTCAGTGGGGATTGAAGGACCCGAGCTTCCTGATCTGGAAGGCGGAAAAAGAGGTCGCGATCGACCTGAATCTTGTTGGTTCGGTTTCCAGATAGCGCCCGATTGAAGAAACTGCCGACATCGGCGCTCGTTTTCGACACGATTACCCCTCCAACCGCGGAACTGGAGACTGGCAAACCGCGTATCCTCCCAACAAGAGGCTACGCCATGTCCCTGCTTCGCTCTGCCGCGCTTTCTGTCGCCGCTCTCGTGCTTCTCGCCACAACCGCCTCAGCCCACGCCGATGAGGACTGGCAGAAGACGTATGCCGTTTCCGCGCACCCATCGCTCTCTTTCACCACGGGCGACAGCTCGGCCGAGGTCCGTTCCTGCGGCGACTGCAAGGAGATCCGCATCCGGGTGCAGTGGAATGAGCGCCACGCCTCCGCCTACACCCTTACCGAAGCCCAGACCGGGGATCACGTCAACTTCGAGCTCCGTGAGAAGCCCGGATTCGGCATGCACATCTACGTCGGCAACCACCGCGGGCCCGTGGTTACGATTGAAACGCCCGCCTCGATCGATCTCGAAGGCCGCACCGCCGACGGCTCGCTCAAGGTGTACGGAATCCAGGGCGATCTGCAACTCCACACCAGCGACGGCGCAGTGGATGTGGCCGACACCGCCGGTTCGCTTCACCTCAAGGCAAGCGATGGCGCCATCCGCATCCACAACGCCTCGGGAACGCTCGAATCGCGCTCCTCGGACGGCAGCGTGCATATCGACGGCCGTTTCAGCGGCGTCCAGGTGCACGTGGGCGACGGCGGACTCGACCTGACTCTGAACGATGGGTCCAGCCTCACGACCGCGTCCAGCATCGAGAGCTCCGACGGCCGCGTCACGATCCATCTGCCACACAACCTCGCCGCGGATCTCGACGTGCACACCGGCGACGGCCACCTCGACTGCAATGTGCCGCTGGTGATGGAGGGGTACCACTCGAACGGCGAATCAAGCCACGGCGTGCGCGGGCGACTGAATGGGGGCGGCGTGCCGCTGACGATTCGCACGCACGATGGGAATGTAACGATCGCGTCGCTTTGAAACGCATGGCGGCTCTGCCGTGAAATTGCCGTAGACTGCTCCGGTGAACCTCGCGCGCAGTTTTTTCGCATTCGTCTGTCTCGGCGCAGCCGCATTCGCACAGAAACCCGATCCTTATCTCGCCAACAACCGCCCCCCTGACGACCGTTTCAAGGTAGACGTTCTCGTCGTCGTGGCCCATCCCGACGACGAAGGCATGGCTGCCGCGTACCTGGCGCGTGCGATCGACCAGGGGAAACGGGTTGCTGTTGTGTGGACGACGCGCGGCGATGGCGGCCAGAACGTGGTGGGCCCGGAGCAGGGCCCCGCCATGGGGGATATCCGGGAATCGGAGGGCATGCAGGCGGCGTCGTTCCTCGGAATCAAGTTGATGTGGAATCTTGGCGGGCCGGATACGCCCACGCAGAACCCTCTCAACTCGCTGGCTACGTGCGATCACGCGCGCTGCCTGGAGCGGATTGTGCGGCTTGTCCGGCTCACGCGCCCGGAGGTCATTCTCACCTGGCTGCCGGTTCCTGTCACGGGCGAGAACCACGGCGACCATCAGGCAGCCGGGATCATGGCCACGGAGGCCTTCGATATTGCGGGAGATCCCACGGCGTTTCCGGAGCAAGTAACCCCTGCCTCCGAGCCGGGCGAAAACGCCAATCATCTTGGAGGGCTGCGCCCGTGGCAGCCGCAGAAGCTTTACTTCTTCTCCAATGCCACCGACAACGATTTTCTGGATGGCCGCGGCCCCGGATATGATGCAACGGACGTCTCGCCATCGCGCCACATGACCTACGGCGAGATTGCCGCGCGCGCGTTCGCGAACCATGAAACGCAGGGCGGCCGCGCCGTAAAGGACGAGTTCGATCGCCGCGCGCAGGGCCCGGTGCAGGGGCCAGTACCCTTCATGAAACCTTCTGAATTTCTTCTGGGCAAGTCGCTCGTGTCCGGCGCCATCACCGATGACGTGCTCGCCGGAACCGAGCCCGCCGGCGTTCCGTTCCAGCCGGCGCCGGGATATCAGCCCATGCCGGAACCCGAGCCCGCGCTGCTTGTCGGCGGCGTGTGGAATTATTACCGCGAATTCTGGCGCGCCCACGGGCTTGGAATATTTGCCGGCCTCGTCCCGGTCGAGCTGACTGTTGCTGCCGGCGATCGCATGTCGCTTCCGCTGATCGTGGAGAATCCCACCGCCGCTTCCATCGACGTGACCTTCACCGTCGGTACGGACTCCCATTTCTTTGTCGCGACGATTGCGCCTATTACCGTTCCTCCGCATAGTCGCGCGTTCACTCGCATGCGCGCCCAGGCTCCGCCGATTTTTGTCTCAGGATGGCAGCAGTTCAAGGTGACAGCTCATTCCAACGACAAAACCATCGGCTCCGTCCCGCTCCGCGTTGCAATGGGCGACTGGGCACTGCCGCAATGAACGATCGCAGGCATTCGTTTGACTCTTCATGCATGCTGTACCCTCAAATCAGCCCGACTCTTTCATCTTCAGGACTTCATCTTGCCTTTTGACTCCGCCAGTTCGCCCCGTCCGTTTCATCGCCCGGAACGCCAGAGCTCTCTTCATTGCGACGGAGTGCCGCTGCAGTCCCTTGCAAAAAAATGCGGCACGCCCCTCTACGTTTACTCCGCAGGACAGATCGTAGAGCGGCTGAAGCTGTTCAACGATGCGCTTGCCGGCCGCGATCACCTCGTCTGCTATGCGGTGAAAGCGAACTCGTCGCTGGCAATCCTGAAGCTGCTGGCAGGACAGGGCGCGGGGTTCGACATCGTCTCAGGCGGCGAGCTGAATCGCGTGCTCGCTGCAGCTCCGGAAGCAGTGGACCGTGTTGTGTTCTCGGGTGTTGGCAAGACCGAGGCTGAGATCGACCACGCGCTGAAGGCGGGGATACTCGAGTTCAACGTCGAGAGCGAGGACGAACTTGGTCTGCTTGCGGCGCGCGCAGCAAAACTAAAGCGGAAGGCGCGCTTTGCGCTGCGCGTGAACCCCGACGTATTTGCGGAGACGCACCCGTATATTTCAACCGGGCTGCGCGAACACAAGTTCGGCATCGACATCCGCCGCGCGACGGCGCTCTACCGCAGCGTGGCGGGGAATCGCTGGCTCGAACCGCACGGCATCAGCGTCCATATCGGCTCGCAGATCCGCTCCGCCGATCCGTTCGGCTCCGCGCTTGAACGGGTGCACAAGCTGGTGCGCCAACTGCGGCGCGATGGGATCGAGGTCCGTTCGATCGATGCGGGCGGCGGACTGGGAATCGACTACCACGGCGGCAGCTTCGATGCGGCCGCACGCGTGCGTGACTACACCGCGGCGATCGAAAGCGCACTGGACGGATTCAACGGCCGACTGCTGATGGAGCCCGGACGATTTCTCGTGGCCCAGGCCGGCGCGCTTGTCACGCGCGTGCTCAACGTGAAGCGGAACGGGAGCAAGACATTCGTGATTACCGATGCGGCGATGAATGATCTCATTCGTCCCGCGCTCTACCAGGCTCATCACGAGATTGTTCCAGTAAAGCAGCGCCCGGGGCGTTCACGCACGGTGGATGTTGTGGGGCCGGTTTGCGAATCCGGAGATTTTTTCGCGCGCGACCGCAAGCTCGCTCCCGTTGAGCCGGGCGATTTGCTGGCGCTGCTCGATGCGGGCGCGTACGGCATGACCCAGGCGTCGAATTACAACACACGGATGCGCCCCGCCGAGGTGCTGGTGGAAGGCAACTCGGCCAGGCTCATCCGGCGGCGCGAGACCATCGAGGACATTCTGGCCTCGGAGATCTCCTGATCTCAGCATTGAAGCCGGCTAACTGGCCAGTTGCGAGACGGTGCCAGTCGAACCGCGGCGTGGTCGGCTTTCTGAGTTATTCGTTGCTGCTGACGAGGGAGAACATCGCACCCTGCGGGTCCTGGCAATTGATGATCCAGCTGCCGCCGGGAACCTGCATTGGACCGTGAAGGACGCTTCCGCCGCCGGATTTGACGCGCTCCGCGGCTGCGCTCGTGGAATCGACATTGAAGTAGAAGTTCCAGCTGGACATGGGGGACTGGGCGGGCTTGGTCATCATGCCGCCGTCGCCCATCGGTTTGTTATCGCCCACGTCAAAGATGCGATAGATGCCCACTGGTCCCATGTCCATATCGTTGACCTTGGTCCAGCCGAAGAGCTTGCTATAAAAGTCGAATCCAGCATCAAGATCGCTTGTGTACAGCTCGTGCCATCCGATGGTTCCAGGGGTGGGCGGCGAGGGCCGTTCCGGCGAGGGCATGGCGGGGTCGGGTGTGAAGATCGCAATTGGCGCGCCCTGGGGATCGGACATGACGGCGAATCGAAGCAGGCCGGGTATGTCGGTGGCGGGCCTCCAAAGCTTGCCGCCGGCCTCGACGACTTTTTCAATGTGAGCGTCGACGTCAGGGACGGAGATGTATCCGATCCACGCCGTGTATCCGGCGAGGTGCAACATGCCGGCCATGCCCACTTCGCCGATGTTGAAGGTGGTGTAAGGGGTGCCGTCGCCACTGGGCATTTCCCGTGTGCTCCAGCCGACGACGTCGGAGTAGAACTTGCCGGCGGCGTTTGTATCGCTGGTCATCAGTTCGTACCAGGTGAATTTTCCTTTGGGTGCAAACATTGGGGAATTCTCCTTTGATTGAAGGATCCGCGTGAGATCCGGTGACCGATGCGCTGGCTTTGTTGATATCAACGGTTTTGGGGACGCGTCAACCTGCTTTCGGTTAAATGTGATGAAGAGGTGCTGCTCTTAGGCGCGGATTTTTCGTCAGTGCCTACCCGAAGAGGACCGGTTCGCGCTGGTGGGTGAAACCTGGGAGCAGGCTGGCACGTCCTCATATAGTTATCCTTCGGAGGAATTTGTGATGAATCTTCGTCTCCAGGCGCTTTGTGCCCTGGCTGGAGCCCTTTGTCTGGGCATCTCCATATCAACCCACGCCGATCCGCTTACCGTTAAAACCGATCTTGGAAAGGTGCATGGCAAGACCATCAACGATGGCAAAGTCCGCGCGTGGCTTGGACTGCCATATGCGGCGCCGCCGGTCGGCGACTTGCGCTGGAAGGCTCCGCAGCCAGCGGCCAAGTGGAAGGGCGAGCGCGATGCTACCAAGTTTGCCGCCCACTGCGCGCAGAACCACGTGTTCGACGACATGGTTTTCCAGGACGCGGCGCCGAGCGAGGACTGCCTGTTCCTGAACGTCTACGCGCCGGCTACCGCGGACAGCAAAAGCAATCTGCCGGTAATGTTCTGGATCCACGGCGGAGGTTTCTCGGGCGGGGGGAGCAGCGAGCCGCGCCACAACGGCGATTTTCTGCCGTTGAAGGGTGTTGTGCTGGTGACGATCAATTACCGGCTCGGCGTGTTCGGGTTCCTTGCGACCTCGGAGCTGGCCAAGGAGGGCAACGGGTCGGCGGGGAATTACGGCCTGATGGATATGGTGGCCGCGCTGCAGTGGGTCAAGGGCAACATCAAGGACTTTGGCGGCGACCCCTCGAACGTGACGATCTTCGGCGAGAGCGCGGGATCGTTCGCGGTGAGCACGCTGATGGCGTCGCCTATGGCGCAGGGGCTGTTTGCCAAAGCGATTGGCGAAAGCGGCGGGGCGCTCGGCGCCGGTCCTTTGAATTACGAGCCGGTCGCTGCGCGAACGGAGAAGGACGACAAGTGGGCGGCGACGCTGAACGTGACTTCGCTGGCGCAGCTTCGCGCGCTGCCGACGCAGACGATTCTGGATGCGGTGAAGCGGACCGGATTTCCGCCGGACCTGGACGGCAAGGTGCTAACCCAGCAGGTGGCCGATACTTACGCAGCGGGGAAGCAGGCACATGTTCCGCTGCTGGCCGGGTGGAATGCGGACGAAGGCAGCTTCTTTGCCATGGGCGGGATGACGACCGCGAAGTGGAAGGCGAGGGCGACCGACCAGTTCAAGGACAGGGCGGAGGAGTTCCTGAAGCTCTACCCGGGCGACACGGACGCGCAGGCGCTGCGGTCGGCGATTGATTACGGCAGCGATGCGTTTATCGCGTTCGGCACGTGGAGCTGGCTTGAGGCGCACCGGAAGTCGGGGGATTCGCCGGTTTACCGGTACCACTTCGAGCTGGCAGCGACGCCGAGCAAGTATCATCCGGGGACGTTTGCGTTCCACTCGGACGATATCGAGTACGTGTTCGGCACGCTCGATACGCGGCCGGGCTGGAAGGTAAGTGATGACGATCGAAAGCTTTCCGACGAAATGATGACTTATTGGACGAACTTTGCCAAGACTGGCGATCCGAACGGCGGAGGACTGCCGGCATGGCCGAAGTACAACGACGACGGTTATCCGCTGATCCACCTGAACACGACGATCACGTCGGGGCCGGATACGCTGCGGGACCGGTACCTTTTCCTGCAGGAAGGGATGCCTGGGCTGCGGTTCTGATTTCTGAAGCAATAGCTGTGTGCCCTGGGGCCGCCTGATGGCGGCCCTTCTTCTTTTGAAAAATGAGTGAGTTACGGGCATTTTTCTCGAAACCACTTTAAACATGGGGGCGACTCTGTTGGGCTGTGGAAAATTTTTCAGGGCGGGGATTGGGGAACAGGGATCGGGCGTCAGGAATTGGGGAACGATCGGGGATTTCTCGAGCCGGATTGGCGATCACCGGAAAGGCAGAGAGAGGTGAAATGTGGGCGGGTTTTCTGCTGCAATTGCAGTTGAATTTGACTGCGTTTGTAGTATGATTCCGGGCATGATTTCGATGCGTTCCGGACTGCGGCGAGCCGTACTTACCCACCTGTCGATGAACCCGAACCTCCGGACGTATGTCCGGGGGCTGGCGCGGCGGATTGGGGTGGACCCCACGAATCTTTCCCGGGAGATGGCGGCCCTGCAGGCCGAGGGAATCGTGACCGGGGAGTTGGAGGGGCGGCAGCTCTACTACAGCCTGAACCGCACCCCGCATGTGAAGCGGCTGCTGGCGGTTCTCGAGCCGGACATTGGAGTGGAGGGGACGCTGCAGCATGCGGTCGAAGAGGTTCCGGGGGTGGAGACCGCGTTTCTCTACAGTGGCGAGAAGCGCCCGGACCCGACGAGCAGCGACGGGGACCTGAATCTTATGGTGATCGGGACCATGAGCAGGAAGGCGCTTGCGGCCGAGATCCACAAGGCTGAACTGGCCCTGTCGCGCCCGGTGCGGATCTCGGCGCACAGCCGGAAGGAATTCGACGAATTGCCGAAAGCGGAGAAGAAGCTGATGTGGCATGTTCGGATGGTTTTTCCGAAGCCGGCGCCGAAGATTGAAGCGGCGGCGGAGCCGGTGAAGGTTCGCGCGAAGCAAAAGGCCAGGGGGAAGAGAAGAGCGAAGGGCTAAGGCGGATTCAGCCTGGGGAAGCCGACTGCCGCCAGCAGATGTTCTTACTCTCTCACGCCGATAAGATACTGATCGCCGAGGGCCAGTTCCGGCAGGCGGAAGTCTGGGATCGTGATGTCGTACGCGGTGGCGCAGCGGCAGGTGGAGATCGGAGTGCGGATGGCGCTGGGAGCGGACCGCGGGCAGGTGCTCGCGATGATGGTGCGGAGCGGCATGGGGACGATCGCGATCGGGCTGGCGGTGGGGCTAACGCTCGCGCTGTTTTTGACGCGGCTGATGGGGGGGATGCTCTTCGACGTGCGGGCGTGGGATCCGCTGGCGCTGGGAGGGGCGGCGGCGCTGCTGACGATAGCGGCACTGGCGGCGATCCTGGTGCCGGCGCGGCGGGCGACGAAGGTGAACCCGATGGCGGCGCTCCGGTACGAGTGAGTCGCGGCGCTCGCCGGTTCAATTTCCCCGCAAGAGACCTGCAAAACCCGTGAAAAAAGTGGCGTGTTGGGGCAAAAAAGTGGCGATTTGGGGCACATTTGAAAACTGAGTCAAGTTATTTATTATCAATTGATTAACTGTTTTGCACCCCTTTTGCCCCTCACATTCTAAAGGGGGTTACAGGAGGGGGGGGGTGGGGGGTATTTATTTTCTGGGGTAATAAATACCTTGACTAACCCAAAGCACTTTGGTAGACTTTCTGTAGTCGAGGTTCACAGTGTACATTCCAAAGACATTACTAGAAGCGACTCGCTACTATGCCGATGAGCAAGTGTGCATCGACACCGTAGCCGCTATGCGTTGGCCGGACGGGAAGAAAGTCTGTCCGAAGTGCAATGCATCTGAGGGTGATCGGAAGCACTACTGGCTTGCGGCTCAGAAGCGGTGGAAGTGCTACTCGTGCCGGAAGCAGTTCTCGGTCAAGGTGGACAGCGTATTCGAGGATTCTGCTCTCGGACTCGACAAGTGGCTCGTCGCGCTGTGGATGCTTTGCAACTGCAAGAACGGTGTATCCAGTCACGAGATTAGCCGCGAACTCGGGGTAGCACAGCAACACGCATGGCATATGCTTCACCGTCTCCGCTTGGCTCTACAACTCCCCGATGGCGAACCGCTCGGTGGGGTAGTCGAAGCCGATGAATGTTTCGTTGGGGGAAAAATCTCCAACATGCACCAGTCCAAACGTGCGGAGCTTGGCGGCAAGACGCGGGGAGTCAAGGGTAAGGCCGTTGTCGTCGGAATGATGGAACGCGGCGGCAGAGTACGCGCACAAGTCACGGTGGATCGCACCAAGTCCACAATTCACCCGCTGATCGCTGCGAACGTATCGAAGGATGCCACCCTGGTCACGGACGAGTGGGGCGGATACGTTGGATCGCACCTTGACCACGAGGTAATCAATCACGCGATGGAATATGTGCGCGAACACATCCACACAAATTCGATTGAGAATTTTTGGGCTTTGCTGCGGAGAGCGTTGGGCGGAACATACATCAGCGTAGAGCCGATTCACTTGCAAGCCTACGTCGAGGAGCAGGTCTATCGGTTCAACTTGCGCTCTCGCCCCGATGAGAAGATCACGAACGCTGACAGGTTCGCTCTTGCACTCTCCAACGTATCCGGAAAGCGTCTGACTTGGGATACGCTGACCGGGAAGGAGGGCGGCTCAGAAGTGCCGTTCTAAGGCTTGGCGGGGGGCTTTGCGGGGACGTACTTGTATCGCTTATGTCGTGAAACGGATTCTTTGGGAGCTTGCTCAAGACGCTTCCGCATCTCTGATCGGGGAACAGAAACCAGACGCTTGAGAGCATCGGCAAAGGGAGCGGATCGGTCAGGCGACTTCTCGCTACTCATACTGTGATTCTATGCCGAATGAATCGAATATGAAAGAATGCGCGTTTTGCACCTACTCAGGGAAACTGACTAGGGAACATATTTTCGCAAAATGGGTACGGGATTTGTTTCCGGGGCATCAAGATGCCTTCTATATCGGTGGACAATCTAACCGAAATGAACGATTCACAACCGATGCAATCGATTGGAAGGCAAAGGTCGTATGCAAGGAATGCAACGAAACTTGGATGAGCGGCATAGAAGCCAATCTAGCCAAGCCCGCTCTAACCCCGTTTGTCACAGGCAACATTGATATCCCGATTACCAAAGAGATAGCTCGATCCATAGCGATTTATGCATTCAAGACTGCTGTAGTACAAAATCATGCCGACCACAAGAACAATCCGTTCTTTTCAGCGCGACTTCGCCATGCTTTTAAGAAGAATCGCAGTATCCCCAAAGATGTTTCCATCTGGGTCTGTGGCATCAAGCACAACCTCCCGAAGATTCAGGTCATGACCGCCTACTACAAGGGAAGGCTCTCGCCCACCTACTCTTTGAATATGTACGTGTTTACCTGCGGTATTGGAAATCTCGTTATTCAGGCTGTTTCCGTTAAGCAAATCGGGAAGACCGCGCTTCGACCGCTTGCGGGGTATGAAAATATTGGAATTCCGGTTTGGCCCAGTATCTTCTCCGGACAAACCTGGCCAGGACGCTATGTTCTCGATGGGGACGGCGGACAATTCGAGGGATTCGCCAAGCGATGGGCTCGAATTAAGCCGACAACCGATGTTTATCTGTAGTGCCCTTGTTTTGTCTTCCATAAAGGAACCCTCCTTTGGGTTAGCCAAAGTATTTAGTTCCTTTTCTGGTTAACATTTCCGGAGCATGTTTCATATTCCAGCATATCCGCAGGGGGCAGGCCGAACGACCCGGAAAATGCGCGTTCCGGCTTGATTATGCGGGGGTCCGGAGCTGTCCCCGACCAGCTTTTGTAGTAAATTTCGCGCACATAGGCAGTAAGTTTCGTACACATACGTAGTAAATTCCGCACACATATGTAGTAAGTTCATCCCCGCTTTCGGCCCTTGCAAAGGCGGTCCGGGCGGGACAGAGTTACAGTGCAAGAAACCAGGCGGTGCGTATGCCTTTGCCCTGAAAAGCGAAATGCCCGCGCCTGGCGGGCATTGGAGAGGCGTTTTCTGCTTCTATTGTCAAGTTTATCAGGGTTCAAAAGTGGATCGGCCACTCTCCCAGAAACTTTTTCATGGCATAACCTTATGATATAAAGCCAGTTGATGGTATTTCGCTTTTCCTTCCCTACTTGACAGGCTTTCCTGGACAGAGATTTCCACAGGAAATTGCGCGGGGCCATTGTTGCACGGCCCAGGGTCCGAGGGACCCTTCGGCTTCGCTCAGGGCAGGCTCCGGGACAGAGGGACCCTTCGGCTTCGCTCAGGGCAGGCTCCGGGACATAGGGACATGGGGTGGCGGTTGTCATGCGCGCGGGGGGAGCGGTGTGCGAATGCGGGCGGTGGTGGCCGCGCTGGGGATCGCTTCGGGATTGGTTTCCCGGGGTGGCGTCCGCCTGAGGGCGGACTTGCCCTGGGCTGATTTCGCTCCATCCCTGCGGGTTGGAGGCCGGGCGGGATCTGGTGGTTTCCGACCCATTTCGCGGTGAGGCGGCGAGGTGGAATTGGGGAACCCAGCCAACTTATCGATAACTACGCGGCTTCAGTGAGTGAGTTGGCGATAATTCGCTCATTGACGGCCCGCAAGAGATCGCAAGACCGAAGTCCGTTTCCGAGGACCTACACTCACCGGAGACGTGCCCCTATGTGCGGACCGAATCGAAATCGACCTATTATGTTAGCCTCCGGAGCGCTCTCGCGAGGTCGGCAGTGTCCGGATCATCGGGAAACGCGGCGACTTGATCCGCGAAGGCCCTGTCCTGCTGAGCCATATGCTCTTCGGCTCCGCCGGCGTAGACACCGCCGCCGAATCGTCTGGCTTGATGGGCAAGCGCCTCAACAAGCGTTTCTCTGGCAGTACCCGTGAATTGCTTTAGCAGGCCTTTTGCAAATTCCGTACTCGTGAAAGCTAGCTTAGGTATGGCTTTCTGGATCAGGGCCCCGATGTTGTGGACAGCGTTGTCGCCAGCCCCATGCGCCGAATTGACGACGAGCTCAAGCGCAGCTTCATCGTAGCCAGCTACGTCCCAGTACAGTTCTGCAAACTCTTCACCTGAATCAGCCCGCAAGAGTCGGCCAATACAATCCTGGGCAAGTTTCAGCCTCTTGTCCGCCGTGACGCCTCCAAAAGAGATGTTTGCGTGGACAAGCCCGAAGATCCGGAAGGACCACCGGCCGGAAGGTCCGGCCTGGGCGGATAGTTCGATTCTGCGGATCAACAAGTCATATACCTCATCAGGGAAGAGGCTTGCGAATCGAGTAAGAAACCGGGGAATCGCCCCTTGGTCATGCTCCCAATCCCTGACGTCAAGGAACTCGGAGGCCACTGCAGCTGCCTCTTCCTTTGTCAGCATCGTCAGAGGAACACCGTACGGGCCGAACGCGTCCGCGAGATCGGCAGCCACCGATTTGTCTCCCTGTGTGTGGATCGATAGCACCGCTTGTTTTCGTTCTTCCCTCAGCTCAACGAATTTCCCCATGTAAGTTATTGCGAAGATTGCTCCCCGTTTCACAACGGGATCGGGATATCCACCATATGCCTGGATGACCGCAATATCCTGCTCGGTGGCGCCCTCAAACACACGCAGATTGCTTGCCATGGCGCGAACCACGTGGACCGCGCCAGATTGCAGGGCAAATAGAGCTCGCCGTCGAAACGCCGAGGGGTCGGCAAAGTGAATCGAGCTCAGGACCGACGATAGGTGATTTATCAGCTCTACCGTTCGCGGATGGGCCGCTAGCTGCTCAGCCATCTCAAACAAATAGTCTGGCCGATCAGAGAAAGCCAGCATGAAACGATGAAAGCCGCTGGTCTTGATGCGAAGATCAAGGCATGCGCAGGTCTGGTCAATCGTAAAGTGCGCTTGGTTCCCGGGGCCTGCTATTAGACGTTCCAGGCAGGACTTCCCTCTTTTCATAATCTCTGTAATGGGACGCTCCCACCCGTCCTCGTCGAACTCCGCGGACAGTATCGGCAGATCGTGCTCAGCAGTGCAAAGGGCATCTAGCACGGCAACATCATCCTCGACGGCAATCTCCGCAAGCGCTGCGGCTGCTGCCTGCCGTATCGGCTCACGGCAATTGATCGCGGTTGCGGATCGCAATGCGTCGTAGATTCTCGCCTTGAGAAGAGCGCTGGCTGGTTGGGCGTACCGGCGAGCAAGGCCCGCAAGGCAACGCGCACGCTCCCGGTTCTGCCACTCATCTTCCTCTGTCGTTATCTCGCGTCCCATGCGAGTGAGGTAATTGTGCAGCAAATCCTCCATGATCGGAATAGCACACAATGCTGCGGCGCCGTCGCCGGCGAGTGCAAATTCCAAGAAGTCGAGAGCATTTTCCCTCACAGGGCCGACTGCTCTGTAATTGAGTCCGAAGCCGCCAAACGAATATGTAGTGTCGTCGCGCCACTCGCTAAACTCACCATCCCTCTGCAGAATCTGCTGAATGAGAGTGAACGGAGTGAAGTCGCTTGTGAAAGCGTCCTCTCGCCGTGTGAGCCGAATTGCTTGGATCAGCATTGCAAAATTCAAGGCAGGGTGGCCGTAGCGATGCCACGACGCGAGTCGCTTCAGAGCGGACCTAGCGCTGTCGGCACTGCCCCGTTCGCCTCGTCCTTTGGCGAGTTCCCACAGGGTCGTGACGGACTCCGTTAGTCGGTCTGCGTGATAGGCTGTCGCCTCTAGAAGGCCCGGCAGCGCAGATAAGACATATTCTTGTCCTGATCTATAGGAGCTCAGTTGCTCCGAGGAATCTACTTGGATCGGATTGTCGATCGCTGTCCTCACAAGCCTGATCACCTGGTCCGGCTGATAGATCGCGGCTCCCGCAAGGTCGCTGAGAATGCTGTGACGGGCATATTCGTCGCCTTGACGAAATCGCTGATGAATGTCGATCCAAATCTCATTCAACAAATTGAGGCCGCTCTCACCCGCTTGGCCGCGGCGCCAATCCAGTTCAGCAAGGTTCCGCATTAGCTCTCTCAGGGAGTGAGCACCAAAATGCTGATAGACGCGGTCGGCGTATTGCGTGGTCCGCCCGTTCGGACCGACACAGCAGCCTTCGAGAATGTAGTCCGACAGAACGTCGGGAATGATGCGTACGGGCCTTGGCCTTGGCGTAACGAAACCGGTGGCTGCGAGTGCATCGACAGTGGAGAGTATCTCGTCGATAGGTCTACCCAAAAGCGCTTCCGCGGATTGCCGGAATTCGCGGGTCTCAACGTCGACAGGGCCAAGAGCTGAAATCAGGTCCAGCACTGGCCGCGGCGGATTGATGGCGAACCTCTGGCCCTGGATGTCCATTTCTTCCAAGAGCCGATTGAATACCGTAGATCGAAACTCCTTTAGTGTTGTCAAGGTCGAAGGGTTTATCCTCCGCGAGGCGATTAGGCGACCGCCTGCGACGATTACGAGAGGACTGTTGCTGCCGATTTCAGCGAGGTGTGCGGCGAATTCTCTGAATTCATTTCCAAGCACCTGAACGGCGAGTGCCCGGCTCTGTTCCCGATCAAGCTCCTGTAGTTCTGGAAGCTGAGTTACTTGGCTAGTGTCTATTTTCTGGAATAACTGTTGCGCGAGACGAGTAGCGCTTCCCGGCCTCGTAGAGAGGATCAGCTTGAGATTTCGGTGGGATGCTGTCTCTTGGAGTACCTGTAGGACCTTGCCGAGGCCGTCTTGCCGGTGCGCGTCGTCGACGACGATTGTCTTACAGGCGAACGGAATTTCCTTTTCCGAATCTTCGTGCCACTGCGGCTCATCCTTTAGGAAAACAACCGTCGCGGGATTCGCCTTAGACCAGTCGTGCAGGATCTTGCTCTTTCCGATGCCTCCTCTTCCGCTCAAAATGCAAACACGTTGCCCGGCGTCAGCTGCGAACTCGTTGAGAGCGCCTATTTGTTCGTCTCGCCCAAGGAGAGTGGTGCCAAAATCCAGAATCTGAAAATGACCGACCGGATTCTTGCTGGCAAAATAGTCAGATGCGGATGCAAACGTCCTCCTCGCGCCGGGTCTGCCTCGCTCCTCCCACTGATGGAGCGCGAGGACAACGTCAAGCGCAAGGCCTTCGGGAGTTGTGAAATAGTCGGGGGTGTACTCACTCGTCACCCTCGCTTTGAAAGCGTCTAGGGCCTCCCTCTTGTCGGGATCGCTTTCTTCGTTGCGCCACGATGCGTGTGGCTCTCCTTCATGCTTTGCCTGTTTGATGAACACGAGCGGCTCTTTTCCGATCCTCAAGAGCTCATCGAATTCTGCGGACGTATAAGTAGAGCCGGATCCGTCCGCAAGTAAAGTTCCAGCTTTGAAGCCGATGACCAGGAGCATCACGTCGGAATTTCGGAGCTGTTCCAGAGCGATTTCGGCTGGCGGTTTGGGATTCGCGAGGAAATCTTCCATCGCATTGGTCACCAACCGCATCTTTCGGAGCGACTTGAGAACGGCTTCTCGTTCTTCAATCAGGTCCAGAAACGTTGAACTTAGAAAAGGCCGCAAGTGGAGTTCTCCATCTGGGATTTGGTTGGAATGAGTTGAAATAGCAGCGGTTTAAGTTTAGCTCTCATGGTCAAGCCGGAAACCCGCGGTTGCCTGGCCGGTATTATCCGGCAGGGTTTGTAGCGATAAGTCGGCTTCCCTTAAGCAGTCCGGCCGGCCTCAATTGACGCGTACAGACCAACGCACGTTTCCAGAACTCTTTTCCCTGGCACGCGACATAGCGATTACGCACAGAGCGAGTGGTTTCTGAACGTGCTTGACCGAGGAGCGCGTAATCACAGGTTGCACAAAGCCACTAATCCCGCCCCTTCGGTCGATCGAGCCCTGCGCGGGCGCGAGGTTGCCTGCCGGTTCGTAAATAGATCGTCCAGGAAGAGCACCTGCCGCGGAGTTTTTGCCGGCAAACCTGCGCTCGGGGCCGATCTTGAATCCAAGCCTCCTAGTACCGTGTTGCGGTACCGTGTTGCGGCTGAGCGCTGAGACAGGCAGGCCAGAGAGAGGCGACTATGAAGAGAGCGTTGGTGATGCTCGCAGTTCTGTGTTTTGGGTTCCAGTGCCTGGCGGAATCAGTGCGCGGGAAGGACATCAACCGGCTCGATCATGCAGCCAGAGTTATGCACGAGATTATGAACGCGCCGGATCAGCGGATTCCCGACCACATTCTGAAGCACGCCAGGTGCCTGGCGGTGGTTCCACACCTGGTGAAAGGTGGATTCGTCTTCGGAGGAGAAGAAGGCAAGGGCGTTGCCACCTGCCGCACGCCGGCAGGGTGGAGTGCGCCGACGTTTTTTGAGATGGGAGGCGGAAGCTGGGGAACTCAATTCGGCGTGGAAGCCGTGGATCTGGTGATGGTGGTGAGGGGCAACGAAGGGATGGAAAAGCTCCTGTCGAGCAAGTTTGAGCTGGGCAGGGATGCATCAGCGGCGGTGGGGCCGGTGGGGAGGCATTCTTCAGAGAACGTGGACTTGAAGATGAACGCACTGGTCCTTACTTACTCGCATGCCAAAGGCGCTTTTCTGGGCATGACCTTCGACGGCGCAGTGGTGCGTTCTGACGATACTGCGCAGCGCGCGATGTACGGAGCGCGCGGCACGGCGAGGAGGGCCCTTCTGGGCGAAGTTTCTCCGCCGGCCGCGGCAAAGCCGTTCCTGGCAGCCGTGCGCGGAGCGGAAGCGCGGGCCGCCGCACACGGAACCAGAAGGCATGTAAGGAGCGCGGGCGAAACCGTCGCGAAACGGCAGTAGTTCGTTTCACCGGCTTTGCGATCGCGCCAGCGAAATGCAACCGCGGATCCTTCACGGCGCTGCGATTCGCTCTGGATGACAGCCGTGGTGGCTGGGCTGGATTCCTAAAGGCGCGTGATGCAAGGCGGATCGGGTTACTGCTCGTGCAGGGCGGTTTTGGGGTCCATGGCGGCGGCACGCTGGGCGGGGAGCCATGAGGCCAGCAGCGAGATGGCGAGGAAGAGCGCGAAGGTGGCGATGAAGGTGGGCGGATCGATGGGGTGGATGCCCACGAGCATCGCCTGGATGGAGCGGCCGAGGAGGATGGCGAGCAGGACTCCGCCGGCCATGCCGATGAGGGAGAGGCGCATTCCCGCGGAGACGATGAGGCGAACGATCTGGGAGCGGTCTGCGCCGAGGGCCATACGGACGCCGATCTCGGGGGTGCGCTGCTGCACTGCGGTGGAGAGGACTCCGTAGAGGCCGACGCCGGCGAGCGTTCCGGCGACGATGGCGAAGAGGGCGATGAGAAGGAGCGAGAAGCGGGCCTGGCCCTGCGCGCCCTGGAGGATCTCGTCGCCTGTCTGCATCTCGGTGACGACGAAGTTGCGGTCGACCGATGTGACGGCGGAGCGCGCTTCGTCGGCAACCTTAGCCGGGGGGATCGAAGTGCGCAGAGCCCACGTGCGGACGACGCCGGAGGTGAGGTAGCCGTCGGTGAAGTAGATCTGCTCGCGTCCAGGCGCGTTGAGAGCGTCCTGGTGCTGGTGCGCGACTACGCCAATGATCTGGACGAACTGGGGATCGGGGGTCTGGATGCGGATGAGGATGCGCTTGCCGACGGCAGACTGGCCGGGGAAGGCCTTGCGGGCGAGCAGGTCGTCGATGATGACGCTGTTGCGGCCAGGGAGGTTGTCATCTGCGGTGAATGTGCGGCCGGCGATGAGAGAGGTGCGCAGGGCTTCGAAGTAGCCGGGGAGGACGATCTGGAAGTCGGTGGCCTGGAATTTGCTTTGATCCTGCACGGCGTCTTCTGTTCCCCAGCGAATGGGGCTGAAGTTGCCGGTGAGCGGGAAGGGAAAAGAGGCGGTGACGGCCTTGACGCCGGGGAGGGCGCGGAGCTTGTCGGAGATCTGCTGCATGAGGACAGCGCGCGCGGCGGGATCGGGACGGACCGGCCTGGGGCCGAGCACCTGGAAGGTGAGGAGGTTGCGGGCGTCAAAGCCGGGATCGACCTGCTGGAGCTTCTGGAAGCTGCGGAGCATGAGGCCGGAGCCGATGAGAAGCACGAATGAGAGCGCGACTTCGGCGACGACGACGAGGTTGCGGAGGGCTGCTCCGCCGGCGAGGCCTGAAGCGCGGCCGGAACCGCGAAGGACGTTCATGAGCGCGGGCTTCGACGCGCGCCACGCGGGGACGATGCCGAAGAGCGCGGCGGCGGCGAACCCGGCGAGCGCGGTGAAGGCGAGCACGGAGCCGTTGATGCCGACGGCGTCGAGGCGCGGAAGATTGGCGGGGGCGAGCGAGCGCAGCTCACGGATGCCTGCCCAGGCGAACGCGAGGCCGAGGGCGCTGCCTGCGGCGGCGATGATGCAGGCTTCGACGAGGAGGGGCTGGATGAGGCGCCAGCGGCTTGCGCCGAGCGATGCGCGCACGGCGAACTCGGGCTCACGGAGTGAAGCGCGGACGAGCATCAGATTCGCGACGTTGGCGCAGGCGATGAGCAGAAGAAATACAACGGAGCCCATGAGCGTGAGGATGGCGGGACGGACGGCGGCGATGAGATGCGCCTGCAAGGGCTCGAGGTCGATGTAGTAGCCGGCGGTCTGGTCGATGGGGAAGTGAGCGCGGCCGTCGGCGGCGACGATGTCGGCGGCTTCCTGCGCGCGCTTGAGGGGAACGCCTTCACGGAGGCGGGCCACGGGGCGGATGGAGAAGCCGTTGCGGTTCTTCGCGTCGTAGGCGAGGCGGTTGGCCATCCATACGTCGGGCGCGGCCTCTTCGTCGGCGTCGGGAGGAAAGTAGAGGCGGAAGCCGGGAGCGAGGACTCCGGCGATGACGGGGCCGGGTTGGCCGGAGAACTTCATGGTGGTGCCGATGACGGCCTGATTGCCGCCGAAGCGGCGCTGGAAGTACTCGTAGCTGAGGATGGCGACCTGCGGAAGCTGAGGCGGGCCGGTGCCGGGGGCGGCGCCTGGAGGAGGCTGGGGCGAGGGGACTCCGTCGTCGGCGTTGAAGTCGCGGCCATAGAGGATGCGTGCGCCGGTGAGCGAGAAGAAGTTGGTGGTGACCGTGGCCACGCGGATCTGTTCGGGAGTACCGTCGGCGCGGAGAGCGATGAGGCGGAAGGTGAAAGCTCCTGCCATGTCGGAGAAGACCTGCTTAGTGCCTTCGCGGAGGTCGAGGTAGTCGGCGTTCGAGAAGGGCAGGTTCTTCACGTTGCGCTGGCGCAGTTCCATGCCGGCGATGACGAGCTGGCCGGGGTCGCGATAGGGGAGCGGGCGGAGGAGGACGGCGTCGGCGACGCTGAAGATGGCGGTGCTGGTTCCCACGCCGAGTGCGATGGTGATGACGGCGACTGCGGTGAAGAGCGGGTTGCGGGCGAGGACGCGGAAGGCGAGAACGAGGGTGCGGAGGAACATCGGGTGACCTCACGGAGGCTGGCCGGTCGATAGTCCGGGCTCCGGCGGGGAGGCCGGGGACTTGGGTCCATTATGCACCCGACAGAATCAGGACCACTGCTTGCCTATGGAGTCGAGGTCGGCGCGGGCGAGGTCTTCGCTGGTCATCGCGGGATGGATTTCGATCTGCGCGTTGAAATTTAGGAACCAGGGCTCGGCCAGGCGCGGGATGTCGGATGCGTTCTCGATGTGAACGATGAGGGTTCCGCCGCGATGGCCATTCACGGTGGTGAAGTAGGCGGCTTCGGGCTTGACTTCATCGAGAACTTTCTTCATCAGTGCGGCGGCGGTTCCGTTGCGGACGGCGGTGTTGAAGGGCTCAACGGGCAGCTTGACGTTCACTAGCATGCGCATGGGGTTTCCTCCGGAAGACAGGGATCAGAAGACTAGGGACAAAGGGACCCTTCGGCTTCGCTCAGGGCAGGCTCCGGGACCAGGGGACAGAGGGGCTCAAAGAACAGAGGGAGGAGCTAACACTTTAGCAAGAGAGAAGGACCAGGGGACAGAAGTTTTTCTGATCCCTGATCCCTGATCGCTGATCGCTGGTCCCTGGTCCCTGCTTTATTCGTGGTGCAGGTTCCAGCGGAGGCCACCGGCGTAGGTGGGGTGGTAATACTCGCGCTGGACCATGTACTGCGTGCTCCCGTTGTAGAAGCCGAAGACTTCGTTGTTTGCATTGAGGACGTAGCCATAGGCCTGGAAGCCCCTCGGCAGGTTGTAGCTGGCCTGGGTGTCGAACTGGAAGTGGGCATAGAGGTACTGGTCGCCGGAGGGGCCGCGGATGCCGGTCGGGTCGGCGCCGTCCTGCCACTGGTACTGGTAGATCATGGCGCCGTCGTAGGACATTCCGACGCGCATGGAGAACTTGCGGGTGTCGTAGGTGGGGCCGATGTTCCACACGTCGGGAGCGTCGCGCTGGAGGGCGGGAGAGTCGCTGCGGCCGGGGAGGTTGTGGGCGACCGAACCAGTGTGGGAGTAGTTGGCGGAGAGGCCGAGACCGCCCAGGACGCTGGGCATGTAGGCGAAGCGCTGCTGGAAGCCGATTTCGAATCCATGCACCTGTCCGGTGCCCGCGTTGATGGGCTGGGTGACGAGGACCCTGGTACCGGGAGGGACGTGGGGGTAGTTGGCGGTTGAGTAGAACTGGAACTGTGCGATGGGGTCGAAGAGCTGTTTATAGAAGTAACCGAGCTGGAGCAGTCCGGTGTGGGAAAAGGTGCGCTCGTAGAGGATGTCGTAGTTGTTGGCGTTTTCGGCTTTCAGGTTGGGGTTGCCGATGGAGAGGGTGACGGGGACCTGGCCGAGGGTGGGTTGCGAGACGGCGGCGGAGATGTCCTGGGGATCGGGACGGGAGACACCGCGGCCAAAGACGAGGCGGAGATCGGAGTCCTTGTCGAGCGCGAATCGGAAGCTGCCCGAGGGAAGGATGTTGGTGTAGTCGCCGCCGGCCTTGTAGGTGAGGGCGTTGGTGGTTTCGTCGAAGCTGGTGGTGTCGACGTGGGTGGCTTCGATGCGCAGGCCGAGGTTGAGGCGGACGCGGCTGTGCAGTTCGATGGTGTTCATGACATAGCCGGCCGGGATGCGCTCGATAAGGTTGTAGTTGTTGCCGTTGACGCCCGGACCGCCAACTGGGGTGAGGATGCTGTTATTCGCCTCGACCCAGCCTCTAAGCAGACCCCAACTCGTGACGGGCGTATAGGGACCGCCATAAGTGCCGTCGTAATACTTGGGATCGTGGAAGGTGGAATTCCACTCGGGGTGCTGCGAGATGGGAAGGAGATTTGCGCCCGCGCCATCGCAAGCGGCGTCGGTGCAGTAAGAGAAGTTATAGGTGTTGTCGTACTTATGCGCATTGCGGATCTTGGCGCCGAACTCGACGGTGCCGTAATGCGTGCCGAAGTGGTACATGCGGGCGTATGATCCATCGCCCTCGAGGTTGAGCTGGGCGCTCTGACCATAGGTGGGGTAGTCGAACTCAGAGAAGCCGTAGTTGTTGCGGTCGAAGGCGGAGGGTTGGCCTCCCCCACCGAAGCAGGTGCCTCCCCATCCGGGGCGATAGACGCTTTTGGCTATGGACTGGTCGTTGATGCAGTTGTAGTTGGTTCCGTCGTTCCCGGGGCCGAGCCAGAGGAAGGTGGCGCCGCCCGAGCCCGAGAGGGAGCGGGAGCGGGATACGGAGGCGTTCCAGAGGACGGTGTTGTTGCCGAACAGGTGATGGCCGGCGAGGCTGGTGCTGAAGATGGCCATGTTGGGGCGGCGCCAGTCCTGGCTGTAGATGGGATTGCCGGGATTGCCGAGGACGGGCTTGGTGGGGTCGTACTGGCTTGCGTCAATCGTGGTATAGACCCACTTGTTGCCCCAGTTGCGGAAGGTGGAGAAGAGCATGCGGAGGGAGATGTCGGAGCCCTCGTTGAGCTTGTAGTCGAGGCTGCCCGTGGCGCCCCAGCGGGTGCGGTTGTAGATGTAATCGCGGAAGTCCTGGCTGAGGTAAGCCGGGGTGGCGCTGCCGGGTGCGGGGACGGGCTCGAGGTCGTTGATGCCGCGGCCGTTGTAGTCGTAGGTGAAGCCGGCGAGGGCGCCGAGTTTCTTGTCGGCGAGGAAACGGCGGCCGATGGTGGCCCCACCCATGTAAACGTCGCGGCCGCCAATGATCGGCGTGTATCCGCCGAGGCCGTAGAGGGAAACGGTCGGCGCGTCGCTGGCCGTCTTGGTGACGAGGTTGACGGAGCCGCCGATGCCGTCGGCGTCGATGTTGGCCTGGAGGGTCTTGTTGATTTCGACGGAATCGACGAGGTCGGATGCGATGGTGTCGAGCTTGATCTGGCGGACGCCGGTCTCGGGCGACGGGATGCTGACGCCGTCCACCATGGTGTTCGAAAGGCGGGGCTCGGTGCCGCGGATCTGCACGTATTTGCCCTCGCCTTCGTCGCGCTCGATGGAAACGGAGGGCATACGGCCGAGGGCGTCTGCGATGTTGGCGTTAGGCAGCGACGTGATCACGTCGGCGGGCAGCACCTGGAGGATGTTGTCGGCGGCGAGGGTGCGGTTGATGGCTTCGGCGTCGCCGCGGGGGCGTTCGGCGGTGACTTCAACATTGTCGGCGCGCGTGGCGACATTGAGGTTGGCGTTGACGGTAGCAACCTGGCCGGGCGCGACGGTGACGCTGCCGGTGTAGGGCGCAAAGCCGACGTAGGAGATTGTGACTGAGTAGGTGCCGGCGGGGACGCTGGTGAGGGTGAACTCGCCCTGACTGTTGGTGGTGATGGGCCGAAGCTGGGGCTGCAATTCGACCTTGGCGCCCTGAAGGACGGCGCCCGCCGAGTCCTTTACCGCTCCTGTGATGGTGCCGTTGCCAGGCTGGCTAAGGGCGGTGAGTGGGATGAACAGGCAAAGCTGGAGAACAACTGATTGAATCTTCGTGAGTTTGCGCATGGCACTCCTCATTCGTTGGTCGTGCGGGAAGGTTTCACGAAACGAGCGATACGGCCAGACAGACTTCATGTGGAGAAGCCTCGCTTTGGACGCTATGGGGGGCCTGTAAACGGATGTTAACGAAGGTGTGAATTTTCTTTAATGATTGAGGGAGGGGATGAGGAAATGCGGTCTGGATTGGGGCGGAGACTTATTTCGGCGCGGGGGAATGCGAAGGCCCGGACTGGTTCGCTGGGATTACGGTGATGGGATAGACCTTATCGAGATAGAGATAGAAGAAGCACATGGAAATGACCAGGATGATGACGCCGATAGCCGAAGAGGCGACCTTGATGCCCTGCGGAGACGCGCTGAACTCGGTGACGGAGTCCTTCTCCTGGGTGGCGATGAGCGGCGCTCCGGGTGTGGCGGGGGTCTGAGTGGTGGCAGAGGTCACGGTGGCTGTAATGTCCTGCGAGGGCAGGCGATGGGCGTGACGGAACTGCATCCAGGAGAACCAGACGCCGCTGAGTACAAGGAAGATTACGACGAAGAAGATGATGATGGACGAAACGTGGTGCCAACGGTAGGTGGCACGGTCGTGATCGAGAGCCCAGATTAGGTAGTCACTGTATGCCTTGGCGACCCGGGGATCGGTTTCAGGCTCGATTGGCTGGAAATCGCTGCGCTGGTGAGCTGCGCTTACATCGGCCATCGCCTTGTCCAGGATTTCCTGATCGACATCCGGGGCAGCATTGGGGACCGGCGCGGGCGCGGACGGATGAGCGCCGGGCGAGGCCTTCTGCGCATGGACGGGCCCTGGCTGAGCGTGGCCTGAGGTTGCGGGGGTTCCGGCTGACGGGGCCTGGGCCTGGGCCTGCGCGGCGGCGGTGACGTAAACGGCGAAAGCGAAGGCGACAAAGCAGGCGCGCATCAGATGCACTGGCGGCGCTCCAGAACAGTGTCGTAGATGCTCTTCAAGTAGATGAGCTGGTCGTCAGGGCCGAGTTTCAGAAGTGTAGGGCGCATTCTCCGGTCGAGGTCCGAACACCGGGCTCGGATCCAATGCTCATAGGGCCCGGAAGTATTCGGCGCTGTTGGAAGGGCGATAAATGCCGGTGTGTCGGGGATGTATTCGTCAAGCTCACCGGCGGAATCACTGTCTTTCTTTGGCTTGTACGCGTTTGCGGATTCGCAGGCGAGGCGAAAGCCTTCCGCAGCAAGCTGCTGCTGGGCCGGTGTGAGATGCGAATCGGGAGGTGGTGGAGTGCACGTTTGTGGAGGCGGCGCGGCGTGCGATAGCGATGCCGAAGCGAGACAGCAGGTCAGCAGTACGAAGAGAATGCAGCGTCTCATAGCGGGGACCCGGTATTGATTGGGGTAGAGAAAAGATAGCGCAGGGAAGCCGAGGCTGACAACTCGAATGAAAAGCAAGAGGGGTGGGAGAACCGGGTCCATCAATAAGGTCCGCAGGCTAGTGCGGCCGCGCTGATCGGTCCTCAGTGCGGGTGAGGACACCCGCACGACTGCCGGTCAGGAAGACCGGCGGTACTGGAGCGGCGGTACGGAGCAGGTTGGCCGTTTCAGCAGACGAGGCGCTGGCGGTTTAGCTTGATGCCGTCGAGGCGGCCGAGGAGGGTGACGGCGATCCTTGCGGGGTCGAAGAGGCGCTGCGCCATCGACTGCACCAGCGCGGCCTCAACGGCGTCGATGCGGGCAATGATCTCGTCGGCGGTGAAGAACTGGCCGAAGTAGATCTCCTGGCGGGCGAGATTTGCCATGCGGGAGTTGGAGCTCTCGAGGCCCATGAGGATGTTGCCCTTGAGCTGGTCCTTGGCGCGCGTGAGCTCCTCATCGGGCAACGGCTCCTCTTTGAGCTTGCGGAATTCAGTGAGGATGAGGTCGATGCACTCGAGGGCCTTGCCGGCGGAGGTGCCTGCGTAGACGCAGAGCGTGCCGGTGTCGCGATAGGGGCTCAGGTCGGAAAAGACCGAATAGGCCATGCCGCGCTCCTCGCGGATGGTCTGGAAGAGCCGCGAGCTCATGCCGCCGCCGAGGACGGTGTTGAGAATGAGAGTCGCGTAGCGGTTTTCGTCCGTGATGGCGGGCGAGGGGACGCCCAGGCAGATCTGCACCTGTTCGAGGGCCTTCTTATTCCGGAGCTGGATGCGCGCGCTCGAGATGGGCGCGGGAAGTTCGGTAAGCGGCTGGCCGCCGAGCAGCGGCGAGAACTTGTTGCTAACGGCTTCAACAAACTGGTCATGATCGAGGTTGCCGGCCGCGGAGAAGACCATGTTGCCGGCGTGGAAGCGGCCCGAGTGGTAGTCGAGGAGCTTGGGCTGGTCGAGGCGGTTCACGGTCGCCGTGGTTCCGAGGATGGGCTTGCCGAGGGGATGGTCCTTCCAGAAGCTCTGCGTGAAGAGCTCGTGGACGAGGACGTCGGGGTTGTCTTCGTCGATCTTGATCTCTTCAAGGATGACGCCGCGCTCGCGCTCGATGTCGGTCGAAGCGAAGACGGGGTTCAGGACAATGTCGGCGAGCACATCGAGAGCGAGGGGAGTGTGATCGGCGAGGGACTTGACGTTGAAGCAGATGGTTTCCTTGCCGGTGAAGGCGTCGAGGTTGCCGCCGATCGAGTCCATTTCGCGGGCGATGAGCTGGGCGGAGCGGTTGCGCGTGCCCTTGAAGACCATGTGCTCGACGAAATGGGAGATGCCGTTGGTTTCGGCTGCCTCGCCGCGGGAGCCGGACTTGATCCACACGCCCATGGCCACAGAGCGGAGGTGATCCATGCGCTCGGTGAGCACGATGAGGCCGTTGCCCAGCACCGTGCGGCGAAGATTGCGTTCGTGGGTCATCATCACCTGATTCGATTCTAGGCCAGATGGAGCAGCTTCGGTGGGGTCGGGGAGGAAAGATGCAGCGGAACAACCCGGAGTATTTGATGACCGAACGAGCGGGCCGGCTGCATCAAGAGCAGGAAATGCAATAGTCTGGACCCAGCGTGCGAGCTAACGACTTACAACTCGTTTCATTGGGTGAAAGTGCAGTGCGGGCGAAACCGCTGTTCGGGATGAGCCGCGTAGAGCTGACCGCGCTGATGGTGGATTTGGGCGAGCCGGGGTTCCGCGGAGCGCAGACTGCGGAAGCCATTTATAAGCAGCGGGTTGCGGAGATCGAGGGGATTTCGACGCTGTCGAAGGGGCTGCGGGAGCGGCTCGCGAAAGAGGGTTGGGCGGTCGGGCGGCCACGGATTGCGCAGGTGTTCCGCAGCGTGGATGGGACGGAGCGCTACCTGGTGGAGGGGGTGGCCGGCGCGGAGACGGTGGAGGCTGTTTGGATGCCGGAGGGGGATGAGGGCGAGGCGGGGGACGGGAGCGAGGCGGGGGAAGACAGGGACCCCTCGGCTTCGCTCAGGGCAGGCTACGGGACAGAGGGACAAAGGGACAAGAGAAACAGGGACCAGGCACCAGGGACCAGGGACCAGGAGGCAGGGAACGAGGGAGCTAGGGAGCAAGGGATGGGAGGACGCGCGTGGAATCGCGCGACGATCTGCGTTTCGAGCCAGGTGGGATGCGCGGTCAATTGCCAGTTCTGCTTGACGGCGAAGCTGGGGCTTCAGAGGAATCTGACTGCAGGCGAGATTGCCGGGCAGGTGGTGGCGGTGCTCGAGCGCCAGGGCGTGGAGGTGGGACGAGACCGCGTGAACCTGGTGTTCATGGGCATGGGCGAGCCGTTGCTGAACTACGACAACTTTATGGAGGCGGTGAGGCTGCTGGTGGAGGAAGCCGGGATCAGTCCGCAACGGATGACCGTGTCGACTTCGGGGATTGTGCCGGGGATTGAGCGGTTCGCGCTGGAGCCGGCGGAGGTGAGGCCGAAGCTCGCGATCAGCCTGAACGCGCCGAACGATGCGGTGCGCAGCGAAGTGATGCCGGTGAACCGAAAGTGGCCGATCGAAGCTGTGGTGGACGCGGTGCGCGGAGTCAGACTGCGGCCACGGGAACGGGTGACTTTTGAATATGTATTGCTGGGCGGCGTGACGGACCGGCCCGAGCACTCGCGCGAAGTGGCGCGGCTGGTGCGGCGCACGGGGCTGCCGGCGAAGGTGAACCTGATTGCTTGGAATCCTGGGCCGGGGATCGCTTACTCGATGCCGAGTGCGGAGGCGGTGGAGGGATTTCGCAAAAGTCTGCTCGACGAGGGGATTGCCGTTTATTTGCGGAGGCCGCGGGGGCGGGATATCTATGCGGCTTGCGGGCAGTTGAAGAGGACGGTGGAAAGCAGGGACCAGGGACCAGGGATCAGGGATCAGAAAGGCACGGACAAGACAAGCAGGGATGAGGGGCCAGGACCTCGAAACCGGAAGCGGTTGTAACACCGGAGGTCGGTTAGACTCGAACCACCTGGGTATCCCCGAAGATCGGTAGGACGATGACGCAGCGCCTGGAAGAGTTCGCAACGTTTTTCGGTCTTGCGTTCAGCGCACTTCTCCCGTTGGTGAACCCGCTGGGGAGCGCTCTTGTGTTTGTGAGCCTGGTGGGAAGCGCGCCTCCGGCCGTGTACCGGTCGCTGGCGCGGAAGATCGCGATCAACACCACGCTGTTCTTTCTCACCATCCAGATCATTGGAACGGCGGTGCTCAAGTTCTTCGGGATCTCGCTGCCGGTGGTGCAGGTGGCCGGCGGCCTTGCGATCGCGTCGATGGGCTGGGGGTTATTGACGGGGAACGAAGCTCCCGGGAAGCAGAAGGTCACCGAGTTCGACGACCATGCGCTCGTTTCACTGCAGAAGAAGACCTTCTACCCGTTTACGTTTCCGGTCACGGCAGGCCCGGGAAGCCTCGTGGTTACGATCACGCTGAGCGCGCATACCCCCGCTAAGGGCATCTTTCTGGATATTGCAGCGCACATGGGCATCATGGCCGCGGTGGTGCTGTTGAGCGTGGGTGTTTATTTCTGCTACGGGTATGCGCCGGCGATCACCGCGCGCATTTCAAAGCAGACGGCCGAAGGCATTACGCGGGTGATCGCGTTTGTGCTGCTGTGCATCGGCGTGCAGATCATGTGGAACGGGATCGAGATGCTGTTGAAGACGGTGCTCAAGGGGTAGGGACATCGGGATTGAGCGGTTCCCGCAGGCGGACAGCTGAAGCGAAAGGTTCGGAGCGGAATCCGCTTCAGCTGCCGTTGCGGTTGAGCGCGGCTCAGGGGGGAGCCGCGCGCTTTTCTCTCAGTTACGCGGGGTATGCACGCTGTTTGTCGTGGAGGTCGAACCCGAGCGCGTCGGCACATTCTTGCAGCAATTGCAAAGGACCGCCGCGCAGAGCGACCTTGCGGCCAACGGGCGGGTCATGATCGCGGGTGCCGGGGCCGAGCAGCGAGAGCAATGTTGGCTGCGGTTTCTGGTCGCTCACCATGCTGGCGATCTGCCGGCACTCCTGGTCGGAGAGAGTGTCGCACAAAACAATGAGATCGAAATCGTGCTTGGAGAGGATGGAGCCGGCCTCCGACATTCTGCCTGCGGACTCCACGTCGAAGTAGGTGCCGAGGATCAGCCGGCGAGCCTGCAGGAGCATCTGGTTTCGGCTTACAACCAGAATCTGCGAGTGTGTGTGCATTTGCGTCTCTTTCGGAAGATCGGGCAGATGACAATGTCAAACTCGCTGATCGTGCGCCGCGGGAATATGTAAGGGCCCATTGCCAAAAGAACGGAACGACGCAAAGACCTGTTTCTCGATCTTGCAAAAGGAAACGCCGGTTCAACTCTGCAAAGCGCGTCGTTCCATTTAAGGGTAGGTGCTGGGCGGGGAAAGTAAAACTAGGGACATCCCTAGGGTGAATGCGGGGAGCAGGGAGCAGAGGACTAGGGACAAAGGGACTGAGGGACAAAGAGACACGGGGACGAAGAGACAAAGGGACCCTTCGACTTCGCTCAGGGCAGGCTACGGGACAAAGGGGCAACGGGAGTGAGGGAATCGAGGGAGGAGGTAACACTTTAGCAAGAGGAGGGGCAGAGATCAGGGACGAAGCAGATGAAGGCTATTCGCGCGAGGCTACGTGGGCCTTGCCGAGAGCGAGCAGGGCACCGGTGACGCGTCCCGCGGCGTGGCGCACCACGTTGCCTTCGCTTGCGAAGTCGCCGGCGATGCAGCGCACCCCCATGGCCTCGACGCGGTCGATGTCGGCGGCGATGGGAGAGGCGTCTTCGGCGGCGTAGCGCGCCAGCGTGTCGGGATGGAACCGCGCGGTGTTGATGAGGGCGTAGTCGAAGATGGGGGCGCGGGTGTGCTCGTAGATGCGCTCGATGTGCTCCGACGCCGTGAGCCCGAGACTCTCGTTGGCTTCAGTCATCAGGTTGCAGACGAAGACCCGCAAACCGTGAGCTCCTGCGAGCGCCGCCGGGATGCCCTGCACGAGGAGATTCGTGATCAGCGAGGTGTAAAGCGAGCCCGGACCGATGGTGATGAGGTCGGCCTTCTCGATGGCGGAGATAGTTTCGGGCAGAGCGGCGGCATCGGCGGGATCGAGCATGAGCTCCTCGATGCGTCGCTTGCTCGCGTTGATGTTTGTTTCGCCGCGGACGAGGGAGCCGTCGTCCATGCGCGCAACCAGCGTGGCGTCGGCGGTGGTTACCGGATAGATGTCGCCGCGGGTGGCGAGGATCTTCGAAGAGAGCTGGATGGCGTGGGCGAAGTCCCCGGTAATCTCGGTGAGAGCGGCGACAAAGAGATTGCCGAAGTTGTGGCCCTCAAGCGCGTCGCCGGCGCGAAAGCGGTGGCCAAAGAGCCTGGCGAGCAGGTCGCCTTCTTCGCTGAGCGCGACCATGCAGTTGCGCAGGTCGCCGGGCGGAAGCATGTTGAAGTCCTTGCGCAGCTTGCCGGACGAGCCGCCATCGTCCGTGACGCAGACGACGGCCGCGAGGTCGGAGATTGCACCGTTGTGGGTAGCCCGTTCGGAAGGCGCAGCAACGTGGCGGCAGAGGCCGCGCAAAAGAGTGGAGAGCCCGGTACCGCCGCCCATGGCGACGACGCGCAGCGGGGTTTCGGCAGACCCATTTTCCGATTCGGAAATTGCGCCCGTCTGCACGGTGTTCTCCGCTGCAACTACGTTGACGGATGAATCTGCGCTCACAGGAGCTAGGGCACCTCGGGATAAAGCAACTCGGTGAAGCGAGGGTCATCCAGCATGTTCTGGAAATCGTTGTCCGTGCGGGCCTGGAGCCTGTTCTTCGGGTTGAGCTCGATCGCGCGGGCCAGATTATCGAGGCAGTCCTGCGGCATCCCGGTCATGCTGCCGAGCACGGCAAGGCCATAGTAGCCGTAGTCGGCCTTGGGGTTGTCGGCCAGCAGGGCCTGGAGCTGATCGCGGGCTTCTTCGAAGAGACCCTGGTTCAGCTGCGACACAGCATAGTCGAAGCGCTCGGCCGGGGTGTCGAAGGCCAGCGCGGCGCGCTCCGACTGACGCCGGCACGTGACCATGTACATCCGGCACCGTTCGACCAGCTCGGGCGGGGCGACCGGCAACAGCTTCTCGAACGCGGCCAGCGCCTTTTCGTATTTCGACTGCTGCACGTACTGCACTGCAGACTGATATTGCTGATAGGCCGCGCCAGTGTTGGAATGACTGGCGGGCTTTGCCGCAGGTGCGGTGCTTTTCTTGCGGCTGCTTACCGCCATTTTGGCCTCTTGCATCGTGATATGTACCGCTAGCTTTTCTCCGGGCGGTCCCTGAGAGTATAGCTTTCCGGGGGCCCCTGGTTTTCTTTGCGCTCAGCCCATCTTTATACGCACTCGCCCTTCCGGCGTCAATGGGAGGGGGCGCGCGGCTCCCGAAAGCGAACTATTTTGGAGCCCGCGAGTAGATCGCCGGGTTGAGGTTCGGGTCGTTGTACATCTTGAGCTGGCGGTAAAGCTTGAAGCGCCGCGTGCCGCGCATGGTCTCGTTCCAAAGCGAGTCGAGGCAGCGCGCAAGGTCGGCGAGCTGTTCTTCAAGAATGACGAGGCGGGCGCAGTTTCGCTCGGCGTGCCCCGGCGGCGCATCTGAGCGGCGCATCTCTTCGCGGGTGTGGTAGATCTTCAGAGCCAGGATGGAAAGCCGGTCGATGATGAGGCCGGGCGACTCCGAGTGCAGCGTGGCGTCTGAATTGGGCAGGCCCAGCGGGGCGAGATGCTCGAGGAGCGCTTCATCGAGCTGTTCCACGAGATCGTTGCGGTGCTGGTTGGCGCGATCGATGCTGCGCTTTGCAGCGGCGATGTCGGCGTCTGCGGCGCCCGGGGCGCGCGCATCGTCTTCGAAGTGCCAGAGGTCGAAGTTGGCGCGATGATGCAGCTCGATGCGGGAGTGCCAGTGGATGCGGCCATGGCTATCGTGCCAGGCGCGCGGCGCGGGACCCGGGTGGGCGTGCCACCACTTGGTGAAGTTGTCGTGCAGGTACAGGATCGAGTTCGCCGCCAGCATCGGGCCACGTCCTTTGAGCCGGAAGATAGGCCCAGAGGCTATGGTAGAACTATCCCTGCCCGGGTCCAAAGCCCGGATGCCCAGAACCGACCACGACCGAGAACACAACGGGGCAGACAGATGGCCGACGCGACCGAGCGGATTCTCTGCATCTCCACTTATGAGAAGGGGCAGGATTTTCTGCGGCAGTGCGCGGAGATGGGCGTAAAGCCCACGCTGCTGACGGTGGAGAAGCTGCGCGATGCCGACTGGCCTCGCGAAGTGCTGGAAGACCTGGCGCTGATGCCGGCGGAGCTTACGCGCGAACAGACGCTGAACACAGTGAACTGGATGGCGCGAGGGCGGCGGTTCGATCGCGTGGTGGCACTGGATGAATTCGATCTTGAGACCGCGGCGGCTGTTCGCGAGCACTGGCGGCTTCCGGGGATGGGGCTGACGACCACCGCGTTTTATCGCGACAAGCTGGCGATGCGCGTGGGCGCGCGGAAGGCGGGCTTTTTGGTGCCGGAGTTCTGCCGGGTGCTGAATTACGACGAGCTGCGCGGCTACATGGATGCCGTGCCGGGGCCGTGGCTGCTGAAGCCGCGCGCGGAGGCTTCGGCGCTGGGTATCCGCAAGATCAGCGAGCCGGAGCAGCTTTGGAGATCGCTCGAGGAGCTTGGAGACCGGCAATCAAACTTTATCCTCGAGCGATTTGTGCCGGGCGACATCTTCCACGTGGACTCGATTGTGAGCCGGGGGCAGGTGCTGTTCTCTTGCGTTCACCAATACGGCCGGCCGCCGATGCAGGTGATGCACGAGGGCGGCGTGTTCACAACGCGAACGGTGGACCGTGGCACGCGTGAGTGGAAGGAGCTGACGGAGTGGAACGCGGCGCTGGCGCCGGCTCTCGGCATGGTGCATGGAGTGACTCATGCCGAATACATCCGGGCGCACGCGGACGGCAAGGTCTACTTCCTTGAGATCGCGGCTCGTGTTGGCGGGGCGTTCATCGTGGACCTGGTGCAGGCGGCGACGGGGATCAATTTGTGGCGGGAGTGGGCGCGCATCGAGGTGAGCGATCTGCGCGGCGTGCCGTATGAGCTGCCGCCGAGCTATGAGGAGTATGCGGGCAGCGTGCTTTGCCTCGCGCAGACCGCGGAGCCCGACACGAGCCGGTTCAACGCGCCGGAGATTGTGTACCGGATGAAGAAGCATCACCACGCGGGGCTCATTGTGCGGTCCGATCGAGCAGAGCGGGTGAGGGAACTGCTGGATGAGTACAGCGCGGAGTTTGCGCGGCTTTATCTCGCCAAGCTGCCGCCTCCGGACAAGCCGACCGCGTAAAAGCAGGGGTCGGGGTTCAGGGGTCAGGGATCAGAGTGCAGACAACCAGTCGAGTGGCGCTGTGGAAGATCTTCTCTGAAATGCTTCCCACGCGAGATGGAGAGGACTGAAATGCGCAGGTGGCTGGCTCATCCGGTGCGGTTTGCGGCAGTCCTCGGCAGCATCGTTGGCTTTGTTTATTCCGCTGTGGTTGAGCTCGAGGGGTTGTTTCACAAGGGCCCGGGCGGTGCGCTGCCGCTGTTATGGCGTGGTTCTGCGACAGGCGGGATCAACGGCGCAAGCGTATTCCAGACCGCGTTGGTGCTTTGCGTCGAGGTCGCGGTCAACGTGGTGGTGTATGCGATGCTGTTCGTGATTCCGGCGGGATTGGTTGTTGCGGTTCGGTGGGCGTTCTCACGCTGGAAAAGGGCAACAGCCTCGAACGACTCATAGAGGCTCTCCCTGGAGGTGATGCGATGGCAGAAACCACGGCGAGCGAGCGGCCTGCGCCTCAAGCCGCGCAATCGTCAAAAGGCATGCATTGGTCTGGCTGGGTGCTCAGCATTCTGTCGATTCTGTTTCTCCTTTTCGACGCATTCGGAAAGTTCGCCAGGCCGCCGCAGGTGACGGATGCTTTCGCGCGGCTCGGCCTGCCGACCGGCCTCAGCGCCACGATCGGCGTTCTGCTTGTGGTGTGTACGGTGATTTATGCGATCCCGCGGACTGCAGTGCTGGGCGCGGTGCTGCTGACCGGATTCCTTGGCGGAGCAGTAGCGATCCATGTGCGCGCGGGAAGCTCACCGTTCGAAACAATCTTTCCAGTGCTGTTCGCGATCCTGGCGTGGCTGGGGGTTTACCTGCGCAACGCCGGGTTGCGCAGGATGCTGCCGGTGCAACGATAGCGGGCCTTTGAAGCACTGAAGCGAGGCTTCACCATGAATCAATCTCTGGATCACACGATGGCCGTGCTCGAGCGCACTCCGGGTGCGTTGGATGAACTGTTGCGCGGGCTGCCGCCGGAGTGGACGGATCGCAACGAGGGCGGCGAAACGTGGAGCGCGCGGGAGATCGTGGCGCACCTGTCGCATGCGGAGAGAGCGGACTGGATTCCGCGGGTTAAGCATCTGCTTGAGTTTGGCGAGGCGGAGACATTTCCTCCGTTCGACCGGCTTGGCCAGCGGCGCGAGATGGAGGGCAAGTCGACCGCGCAACTGCTGGACGAATTTACCAGGCTGCGCGCGGGGAGCCTCGAAGAGTTGCGGGAGCTCAATCTCGAACCGGCTGACCTCGACCGGCGGGGCATGCATCCGTCGCTGGGTGCGGTTACGCTGGCGCAGTTGCTCGCGACCTGGGCCGCGCACGACCTGAATCATCTGCACCAGATGTCGCGGGTGATGGCGCACCAGTACCGCGAAGCCGTGGGCCCGTGGGCGCGGTACCTGGGGGTGATGCACTGCGATGGCCACGGGGAATAAGGCGTCGAGCCGGCAAGTGGCCCAGTTCGCATTAACTCGGGGACCGCGGCCGGAGGGATGGTGAGCTCGCTGGGATTCGAACCCAGGACCCACGCCTTAAAAGGGCGTTGCTCTACCAGCTGAGCTACGAGCTCGTTCAAGGCCGCTAGTTCAAAGCTATCACAATGGTCAGTGATCAGTGGTCAGTGGTCAGGGAGCACGGACCGCGGGTACTGGTGCGCTTTGCCGTGAGCAAAAATGCGAGTTGACCCACGCGTGCCGGGGATGACCAAATCATCCTTCCGACACTGGCTGGAGCTGTCGTATTCCGCGTTGCCGGGACAGTTACATTACCGGCGCATTACCTTGGGTCTCCGCATAGGTGTCTTTCGCGTCAAGTGCCTTTATTTACAGGGCTTTTTTGCATTGCAACGCGGACAAGGATAGCCCGAAAGTGGTACGAAAACGGCGTTTCAAGTGTTATTGTTCAGACATCACAATCCCACTTAGGATTTGGTGCAAGGCACTCGCACAATCGGGCTCTCTCTCTGCATCGATTATTTCCTCGCTTATCTCGAATCGAGAGGCATCAAGGTCCACTGCCGGAGGACACATGACTAACCGCAAGCCGCTGTCCGAAGAGACGCCCGAGGATGTCGCTACGCTTTACTCGTGGGCGAACCTGCACGGGGCAAAGTATCGGGACTTTTCGGCATCGCGAGCTCAGACGCGGGAAAAAGCGAGGCAGCGGGTGCAGGAGGCGATCGAGGCTGACCGGCTGCGCGCCGAGCAGGACGAAGCCGAGCGCATCGAAGCGGCACAAGCCATGGAAGCCGAGCGGCAGGCGCTGGCGCAGGCGCGGGAAGATGCGGAACGCGCGGAGCGAGAAGCCGAGGAGCGCGTAGCACAACTGGCCGCGCAGCAGAGAGCCTGGCAGGCACCGCAGACGCCTTACTCCGCGGCGACTTATCCGAATCCATATCCGGCGCCTGCTCCGGCTTTTCCCGCGCCCTATTCCGCCCCGGCGCAGGGCTATTATCCGCCGCAACAGCAGGCGCAGCAGTATCCCGGCTACGCGCAGCAGCAGCCCGGGTACTCGCAGCAGCAGCCGTACGCGGCTCCGCCGCTTGCCAGCCGCGAAGAGAACCGTCTCGGCTGGACGCCAGCGCCCGAAACGGGATCGCGCCCGGCGTGGCTTGCTTCCGACCGCGATCTGCAGGCGCCGCCGGCTGCCCATCCGCTTGAAGACACGCTGCAGGGTTCGCGCGACCGCATTACATCGCGCTGGTTTGCGCTCAAGGGCATCTTCTCTGCCGCGCCGGCCGCACCGGAGCAGCTGCCTGCGCAAAGTGTCTCGCGGGCGCCCGTACTGGCCGTCTTTTCGCTCGCCGGCGGAGTCGGCAAGACCAGCCTTGTGGCCACGCTTGGCCGGGCGCTCTCGGCTCGCGGCGAGCGGGTGTTGCTCGTGGATACGGCGGCCTATGGGCTGTTGCCTTTCTTCTTTGGCGCGCGCGATCAGCGGCCCGGCGTGCTGAGAACATTTACTCCTCCGGGAACGAGCGGCGATGCGCCGATCCAGATGCTGACGTTCGATCCCGAGACGCTCGGACCGGAGACCGCTCCGCAGGAGGCGCTCTCCACGGAGATCGCTCGGCAGGGCCGGGGAGCCAGCCGCGTCATCGTGGACATTGCAACGGCTTCAGGAGCTACGACGCGCCGCGTGTTGCGGATGGGCCCAACGGCGCTTGTGCCGGTCGTTCCAGACATGAGTTCAGTGGTGAGCGTCGGTGCGATCGACACGTTCTTTCAGCGCAACAGCGGCTCGGCCGGCCAGCCGGCGATGCCTTTCTATGTATTGAACCAGTTCGATCCGTCGCTCCCTCTCCACCTGGACGTGAGGGAGGTTCTCCGCGAGCAGTTGGGCGACCGGCTGCTGCCGTTCTCCCTGCGGCGCATGCCGGCAGTGAGCGAGGCGCTTGCCGAAGGAATGACAGTGATGGACTATGCCCCCAACTCCACGGTCGCCGAGGATTTCGGCGCGCTCGCGGGCTGGGTGAAGAGCCTTGCCGCGCCTGCCACCAATGGCTTCCGCGGCGTGCGGTGGAGTGAGCGATGACGGCAACAGGACTGTGGCAGGATATCGGCGCAGGCGAAAACATATTTACAAAACTGGTGCGCCTGGTCTTCCTGCTGGCGGCAGCGGTTGCCTTCTATTTTCTCGCGGTGCTGCCTCTCACGTGGCCGCAACAGGCCGTATGCGGATTGCTGATGCTGCTGCTGGCGCTGGGGCTGGCGCGCAGTTCCGACTCCTACCTGGTCACACTCACGCTAATGATCATGTCGATGTTCTGCACGTTTCGATATGGCTATTGGCGCATTACGGGGACGATCCAGTTCTTCAGGGATCCGGGCAACCACTGGGGGGCTCTCGACGCGTTCTTCATCCTCAGCCTGATTCTGGCCGAGACATACGCATTCCTCATTCTTTTCCTGGGATATTTCCAGACGGTGTGGCCGCTGAGGCGCGCGCCGGTTGCCCTGCCGGACGACGAGGACGAGTGGCCGCACATCGACGTGCTGATCCCCACCTATAACGAGCCGCTCGACGTGGTGCGCTACACCGCGCTGGGCGCGCTCAACATGGACTGGCCCACGGAGAAGATGCACGTCTACATCCTCGACGACGGACGCCGCAGGGAGTTCGAGCAGTTCGCATTCGAGGCGGGCATCGGTTACAAAACGCGCGGCGACAACAAGCACGCCAAGGCCGGCAACATCAACACCGCGCTCAAGAGCATGTCGTCGCCCTTTGTCGCGATCTTCGACTGCGACCACGTGCCGACGCGCAGCTTCCTGCAGATGACGATGGGATGGTTCCTGCGCGACCACAAGCTGGCCATGCTGCAGACGCCGCACCACTTCTATTCGCCCGACCCGTTCGAGCGCAACCTGCAGCAGTTCCGCGTGATTCCCAACGAGGGCGAGCTGTTCTACGGCATTGTGCAGGACGGCAACGACTTCTGGAATGCGACGTTCTTCTGCGGCTCGTGCGCAGTGCTGCGGCGCGAGGCGCTGGACGAGATCGGCGGAATTGCCGTTGAAACCGTGACGGAAGACGCCCACACGTCGCTCCGCATGCAGATGCAGGGCTGGGGAACGGCCTACATCAATATTCCGCAGGCGGCGGGGCTGGCTACCGAGCGGCTTTCAGCGCACGTGGGGCAGCGCATCCGGTGGGCGCGCGGCATGATCCAGATTTTGCGAACGGACAATCCTCTGTTCGCGCCGGGTCTCAGGTTTGCGCAGCGGCTGTGCTACTTCAACGCGATGCTGCACTTCCTGTATGCGATTCCGCGGCTCATCTTCCTCACCGCGCCGCTGATCTATCTCATCCTCTCGCACACCAACGTGCCGGGCTACTGGGCCGCCATTCTGGCTTACGCGCTGCCGCACCTGATTCTTTCCAACGTGACGAACTCGCGCATCCAGGGCGAGCACCGGCACTCCTTCTGGAATGAGATCTACGAGACGGTTCTGTCGCCTTACATCCTGCTGCCCACCGTGATGGCGCTCATCAACCCGAAGCTGGGCAAGTTCAACGTCACGGCGAAGGGCGGCGTAGTGAAGCGGACATTCTTCGATACGCGAATCGCGCAGCCGTTCCTGATCCTGCTCATCTTCAACCTGGCCGGCATCATCATTGCGATACCGCGCTACTTCATCTGGGACCGCGACCGGCCGGGCACCGTGTTGATGAACGTGATGTGGTGCGTCTTCAACGTGATCGTTCTGGGCGTGGTGACGGCGGTGGCGCGCGAGCTCAAGCAGCTGCGGACCACTGTACGCATCGCTATCGTCACCCCGGTGATGGCGGTTCTGCCCGACGGTACGGTGCTCGAGGGCGAAACCATCGATATGTCGTCGGGCGGCACCAGCATCCGCTTCGGCGAGTCACTCGAGGTGCCCCCTCAATCCGTGGTGCAATTGCAATTCCCAATGCCGTCCTCCAACTGCGAGTTGCACGCCGTCGTCGTTCGCGCCGAGGGGAGCGTGCTGCGCGTGAAGTTCGAGGAGTTGTCCATTGCGGAACAGGAAGTACTCACGATGGTTTTGTATTCACGGGCGGACTCCTGGCTCGGCTGGGGCGAGGCGCGCGAAAGCGACAACGTGCTGAAGAGCCTGGGGCGCATCTTCCAGATCTCGATGCGGGGGCTTGTTGCGACGTTCCAGAGCCTGTTCAACGTCGAGCAGCAGGGCAAGAAGAAGAGCTCGAGAGTTCCCGCTGCCACTACGGCGGCAATGCTGGCTCTGGCCATTATCCTTTCGGGCGCGGCGCCGCGCGCGCATGCGCAGACTCCGATTAACGCCAATGGGAAGCAGGCCGGCCCGGCTGCGCCACCCGCGGCGCCTGCAACGCCGCCGGCAGGACAGTTCCGCGACGTGTTCTCGCTCGGCGATACGGGAGCTTCGCAGATCGACCTGCACGGCATCGACAGCGCGCACACCGTGTACTTCACCCTGCCGCAGACGCACGTGGTGCGGAACGCGAAGATCCACGTCTCGTATGCGTTTTCACCCAGCCTTCTGCCGCAGCTCAGCCACATCAAGCTGATGCTGAACGGGACGCTGTTCGCCACCATCGAGCCCACGCCGAACGGGTCCGGCGGCACCCGCAGCGAGACGATGGAGGCCGATTACACGATTCCGGCTGAATTGCTGGTGCACAACAACGCACTTACGATGCAGTTCATAGGCCACTACGTGCTGGTGTGCGAGGACCCGGCGAACAGCACGCTCTGGTCAAGAGTTCATCGCAGCACATACCTCGATCTCTCGGGCGATCTTCTGCCGCTGGCGGACGATCTCAAGCAGCTGCCGCTGCCATTCCTCGATCCGGCGGTGGTGCAGCCTCTCAGCGTGCCGGTTGTGTTCGCTTCAGAGCCTTCGGCGAAGGCCATTCAGGCTGCGGGGATCGTGACCAGCTACTTCGGCATGATTTCGGAAGGGCGGCCGGTGCGGTTCCCGGTGCATATCGGCGAGCTGCCCCAGGGCAACGCGATCATCATCTCCGACAGCGCGTCGAATCTGCCCGGGGGGCTGAATATGCCCACCGGAACCGCGCCCACCGTGGCAATGCGGACAAATCCCAATGATCCGTACGGGAAGGTGCTGGTCATCTCCGGGGGCGATTCGGACCAGGTGGTTGCGGCGGCTCAGGCTGTCGCCATGCGGAGCGACATCCTGCAGGGGCCACAGGTCACGATTGACAGCCTGACTCTGCCTGCAAAGCAGGCGGCTGACAGCGCGCCGCGATGGGCGCGCACGGACCAGACGATCGCGCTGTGGGATCACTCCGAGGCCGAGTCGCTGGTAGGAGATGGTTCGGCACCGCTGAACACCTACTTCCGCATTCCGCCCGACATCTACTTCGCAGACAAGCCAAACGCAATCCTGCACCTGACGTACCGCTACAACTCGATTCCGATCGGTCCGACGTCAAGCATGCAGGTGCGCATCAATAATGCGTTCATCGGCTCGGTGCCGCTGATTCCCGGGCAGGATGCGTCGAAGACGATGACGTTCGACATGCCGGTTCCGGTCGTGAACCTGAGGCCGTTCTCCAATTCGCTGTCGTTTGACTTTACCTTCCAGCTGTTGAAGAAGGGCAATTGCGCCGATACGACGCCCATCAACTGGACGGGCGCAATCCTGCGCGACACGAACCTGGACCTGCGCAACTATCCGCACTATGCGCCGTTGCCGAACCTTGAGTTATTCGCCAACGCCGGATTCCCGTTCACGCGATATCCCGACTTGAACAACACGGTCGTCGTGCTGCCGGCGCAGCCCACCGAACAGGAAATCGAGATGTTCGTGACGCTGATGGGGCACTTCGGGCGGCACACGGGGTTCCCGGCATTGCGGGTAACGGTAGCCGGGCCGGAGGCGCTGCACGCCGGCGCAACGGCGGATTTCCTGGTGCTTGGAACGGGAGATGACCAGCCGGGCTTCAACAAGCTCTCAGACAACCTGCCCGTTTCGCTTCAATCTGGCCGTGCCCAGGTGCACGACACGCAGGGGTACTTTGCTCCGCTCCACCATGCGTGGTGGAAGGCGGAGAGCGACGAACATGCTGAGTCCGGCGAGCTCACGGCATCGGGCACTCCCGACGCCATTATCGAGGGCATCGAGTCGCCATTTGACCGCGCGGGAGGCAAGAGCGTCGTCGCAATTCACCTGAGAGACGCGTCAACCTTCGCGTCCTTCATGCAGACATTCCTGTATGTGCAGCAAGCGAGCGATATCCAGGGTTCGGTTTCGTTCCTGATGGGAACGCGCTTCGAGTCCTTCAAAGTCGGCGCGAACGTGTACCACGTGGGCAACCTTGGTTGGTCGGCGCGGCTCGCGCGGTGGTTCGCCCAGGTGCCATGGCTGGCGGCGGTAGTCATCATCATCCTCGCGTTCCTGATTGCAATCTGGACGCGCAACTGGCTCCGTATGAAGGCCAGGTCGCGCCTGAAAATGCTCGACTAGAGGATCGCATTTTTGGTATCGCGAAGGTGGCACTTTGACACATCGCAGCGCGTCCGTTAGGCGGTGATGTGGAAATCGCGAAAAGCAGTGGAAAACGCGTCTGTAATTGAGTTCAAAACACGCGGAACTCCGGTTCCGCGATGCTGTATAAGGGCTTAATAGATCGGTTTCGCAGTCATGTGTCCGCTGGCGCGGCGAGGGTTGGTGGCGGGCGTTTTCTGCCTGGGAGCCAGCCGGCCCGCGCTGATTCTGGACGCGGCGACTGCGGAGAGACAGTGGCAAGTTGGTTCGGATTCTGGGAGCGGCGGATTGGCAGATCTTCGTGGGTCGCGATGGATGAAGCGCGCAGCGTGTATTGCGTTCGTGCTTCTCGCCGCTGCCAGCGGCGGATGCCGGCAGGGCCCGTGGCCGCTATGGAAGGCATATGCGGCGCACTTTATCGATGAGCAGGGGCGAGTCATCGACCATCAGGCAGGCGACCGAACCACATCGGAAGGCCAGGCGTACGCGCTCTTTTTCGCCCTTGTGGATAACGACCGCGCACGCTTCGACAAGCTCATCGACTGGACGCAGAATAACATCGCCGCCGGCAATCTCGGGGCGCACCTGCCGGGCTGGCTGTGGGGCAAGGCAGCCGACGGCCAATGGAAGATGCTCGATGCGAACCCCGCGTCGGACGCAGACTGCTGGATTGCCTACACGCTTGTCGAAGCCGGCCGCCTGTGGAAGACGCCCGGCTACGCGCTGCTGGGGCGCCAGATGATGGTGATGATCGCCGCGCAGGAAGTGGCCGACCTGCCCGGATTCGGTTCGATGCTCATGCCCGGATCGACGGCACTCTGGGTGCACAAGAACACCTGGACGGTGAATCCGAGCTACGTTCCGCTGTTTCTCTTCGAGCGGTTTCAGCAGCTCGATCCAGCCGGCCCGTGGGGAGCCATCGCGATGAATATTCCCCGACTGCTGCGCCAGAGCGAGCGCCACGGCTTCGTGATGGACTGGGTGGACTACGTTCCCGGCGACGGTTTTTATCCAGCGCCCGGGCCAGGCTCCGCGCCGCCGGAAGAACAGCCGAAATCCAGCGCTCCGGCGCAAGCGCCCGCGGCGCAAAAGCCAGCAGCCGCCGAACCGGCAAAGCCCGCGGGCGCTGCTGCTGCGAGCCCCAAACCCGCAACAAAGCAGCCGGCTTCAACCCAGCCGGTTTCAGCCCAGCAGGGCCAGGCCGCTTCCGCCGCGAAGGCTCCCATGGGGAGCTACGATGCGATTCGCGTCTACCTGTGGGCTGGAATGATCGATTCGGCAGGCCGCGCCCGCGCCGACATCCTCGACTCCCTGGCGGGCATGGGGGCCTACGTTGACCATCATGGCGCGCCGCCTGAGTCGGTGAGCTCCGAAGGAGTGCCCCAGGATCAGGATGGCCCGCTCGGATTTTCCGCGGCCATACTTCCTTATCTGTGGGCCAATCCGGACCTCGCCAGGACGGCGGCAAAACTTAGAGTTAGCATAGCTTCACAGCTCAATCCCGCAACCGGCCTATACGGAAAAGGCGCCGTCTACTACGACCAGAATCTTGCCATGTTTGGGACGGGGTTTCTGGATGGACGGTATCATTTCGGCCCGGGCGGGGAACTGAAACTGGAGTGGACACGGTGATGACGGGTGTACGCAGAGTTCTGAGGTCGATTGCTCTTTTTGCCGCTTGCCTGGCGATGGCTTCGGTGCCGGGTCTCGCGCAAAAGCCCAGTGGCCAATCCAGCGCTCAGCCCAGTCCCGAAAAAACGCGGCAGATTCTTGAAGCCAACGCGCGCGCCCTCGAGTCGCGCGGCCGACCTGACATGGCGATCCAGATCTGGCGCCAGATACTTCTGTCCGATCCCAACAATTCCGACGCGCTAGCCGGACTGGCCCGCGACTACAAGCTCAACGGGAACGCGCAGGAGGCGGATAAGGCCCTCGGCAAGCTGCGCGACGTGAACCCCAACGACCCTCGCATAGCGCAGATCGAAAGCCTGTCGAGCACACAGTCGCAAAGCGCCGAGCTGCGCCGCGCCGGCGATCTCGCGAGGCAGGGACGTAATGAGGACGCGATGAAGATCTATCGCCAGCTCTATGGCGACCATCCGCCCGACGGCGACATCGGCCTGGCCTACTACCAGACGCTTTACGGAACGACCTCCGGCAAGGAACAGGCCATTGCAGGAATGCGCGCCATGGCAACCCGCAACCCTACCGATTCCCGGTATGAAGTGGAACTGGGCCGCATGCTGACGTACGATCCCAAAACGCGTGCGGAGGGCATCCACATCCTTGAGCGGCATCCGCAGGACTCCGACGCCCGCAACGCCCTTCGCCAGGCGCTCATCTGGAACTCAGCGAACCCTGCAACCGCCGGCGAACTGCGCGCCTATCTCAAGGAGCACCCGCAGGACACCGAGATTGCCACTTATCTCAAGCAGGATGAAGCCAAGCTTGCGCAAATGAACTCCGCCGCGCGGAACCCCGAGGAGCGCGAAGCATTTGCCGCGCTGAATGCGCACAAGCTCGACGAAGCCGAAAAAGGCTTCATGGAAATCCTGCAAAAGGATCCCAAGAACGGGCGCGCATCGGCGGGCATGGGCTTCGTCCGGATGCAGCAGCAAAACTTTGGAGCTGCGGTCAGCTACCTCACCCTCGCCGAGCAGAACGACTACAAACCGCGGACCGTCGAGGATGCGCTCGAGACGTCGCGTTTCTGGTACACGATGGGCGAGGCTTCGCAGGCGTTCGACGCCAACCAGTTCGACGTTGCCGCAGAGAAGTACCGCGCCGCGCTCGCCATGCGCCCTCGCAGCGCCGATGCGCTCAATGGCCTAGCAGGTTTGCTCGTCAAGGAGCAGCAGTACTCGCAGGCCGCTGCCGTTTACGACCAGTTGATCAAAGTCGAGCCGGCGAATGCCGACGCGTGGCGCGGGCTGTTCCTCTCCTACGCTCGCGACGGCGACAACCAGAAGGCGCTCGCGATCTCATCCAAATTTCCCCCTACCGTTAGAACGGCGATGGGGAAGGACCCCGAGTACCTGCGCACGCTCGCGACGATCTACCAGGCCGAAGGCCGGACGATCGACGCGCAGAAGGTGCTCTCGCAGGCGCTCGCTCTGCCGTTCCCCGAGGGAGGACAGCACCTCAAGGAGGACACGCGCCTGCAATACGCCGGCATCCTGATGGAGGCGCACCGTTTCGACCAGGCTGCCGCTCTGTACACGCAGATCCTCAATGACGACGCCAACAGCCTGCCTGCGTGGATGGGGCTTGTGAGCGCGCATCACGAGCTCGGGCAGGATGCGCAGGCTATCAGCGATGTCGAGCGCATGCCGCCCTCCGCATACGAGTCGGCGCTGTCGGACTCCGGCTTCCTGATCATGCTCGGCTCGATTTATCAGCAGGCCAACCAGTTCGACATCGCGCAGAGCCTGCTCGAGCGCGCGGTCAGGCTGCAGACCGCGACCGGAAAGCAGCCGGCGATGCAGCTTGAGCTGCAGCTCGCGGCGATCTATCTCCAGCGCGGCAACACAGCGCAGGCCTATGCGATCTACCGGCAGGTCCTGACCGATCACCCTGACCGCATTGACGCCTGGAAGGGACTGATTGCAACGCTGCAGGGCACCAACCATACGCAGGAAGCGCTTCAGCAGCTTGGCTACATTCCGCCGGCGGTCCGCGCAGAGCTCGAGAAGGACCCGGACTTCGTTACGACAGAGGCCAGTATCTATGCCTCTGCCGGTGACACGAAGAATGCGATGGAGTATATCGGGCGCGTGCAGAAGCACTTTGCGCAGCAGGGTGCGCCGCTTCCTCCCGATCTTGCTATCCAGAACGCCTGGCTGCTCTACAACACAGGCAACGACCGCGCACTCTATCCCGCGCTCATGCAGCTCGGGTCGCGCCTGGACCTCACCGTTCCGCAGCGCGAAGCCGTGCAGACTATCTGGGCCAGCTGGTCGGTGCGCCGCGCCGGCGCGGCAATCGACCGGGATGACAACGAGCGTGCCGTCGAGATTCTCGAGGCCGCACAGGCTGCATTCCCAGAGAATCTTCAGGTCAAGTGGATCCTCGCGGGAGGCTACCTCCGCACCGGCCAGACGCACGATGCGCTCGTCCTTTACAAGCGCCTTCCGATTGGCGATGCCACCTCCGATCAGTTCCAGGGAGCCATCGGCGCCGCGCTTTCCGCTAACGACCGCACTACCGTCGAGGCGTGGCTGCGGATCGCTCTCGAAAAATATCCGCGCGACTACAAGATCCTCGGACTCGCGGCAAAGTTTGAACAGGCGCGCGGCGACAACCAGCGCGCAGCCGATTACTGGCGCGCGGCCATTGCGGCGATGCCCGCCAACTCACCGACGGACCAGCTCGCGCACGAACTCGCGTACCCTGATGAGGACACAAAGCCGCACAAGGCGAGGACCGCGGGCGACCTGCAACTGCTGTTGAACCCGGACTACGCCGCTCGCACGGAGCCGTTCGCAAAAACGGTGAAGCTGCCGCCGCTGCCCGCCTACGGCCCTGATCCAACCCTCGGAACTGCGCCAATCGTGGTGGTTCAGCGACCTGAGCCCATAGCGCAACAGACGCAGGCGCCGACGGTGCCCGAGTCCACCGCAACAGTTGCTCCGGCTGCTGCTGCTCAGACGGCAAGGCCGCGCGCATCTCGATCGGCTAAGCACTCATCCGCCCCGGGCAGCCAGTCCGGAGGGCAAGCTGCTGCAAAGCCACCAGCATCACATCGGCGCAATTCCAGCGGCCCCGAAAGCCAGTCATCCTCGAACTCTGACTACGCGGGCCACATGGACCTGCCGGCGTCAGAGGAGCACGTCACCAACACGGCCGCGCCTCCGGCCATGACCGCGCCTGCGCAGGCGCCAGCGGTGCAACAGGCCCGGCCCGTGCAGCTGCCTCCGCCCGGCCTTCTCAATCGACAACCGGCTCCGCGGCCCGATTTACAACAATCACCGCAGATTTTCATCCCCAAGCCGCAGTCTTCGATCACTCCTCCCAACGCCGGCGCCGAACCGGCGTTTCAGCTTTCGTCGGAGCCGATGAACAACAAGGCTGCAGCCGCGCAGGCGGAGTTTGCACAGCAGACTGACGGGCAGCTCACCCAGGGTTCGGCTGCGACGCAGATTCGCCCGCTCGGCAATGCGCCCGTCCTCCTGCCTGACGGCGAGGTTCCAGCAGCGGGGTGGAGGCCAGCTGAGGAAGTTCGCGCCGTGACGCCGGTCCTGGACGCGGCGCAATACACGCCTTCCGCGCAGGAGGCCGCGACGGGGGCTTATTCGGCACAGAGGCAGCAGCAGCCTGCCACGCAGCCGCAGCCAGCGGCGCAGCCGGCACCGCCTCCGCCAGTCACGCACAAGCGGAAGCACAAGAAGCAGCAAGCCGAAGAGCCTCTTCCGCCTCCGGCCGACCAGGGCGCGCCCACGCTCGGAACTGCTCCAACGGAACAGAACCCGGCGCAGCCACCCGTAGAACAGCCGCAACAGCCCGCGGCTCAGCAACCCGCCCAGGAGAGCAATCCTTCGGGCGGGCTTACCGATGAACAGCTTCAGGATCGCAACCTGCCTCCGCTGCGCGGGCCGTGGGTCAAGGTACAGCGCGAGCCGCGGCCCATCAGTCCGCGCCAGGAAGCAGAGCAGCAGTTGCAGACGCTCGAGAGCGGCTACAGCGCGTGGCTCGGCGGAAACGGCGTTCTCAACTATCGCAGCGGCACGCTCGGGTACGACCGCCTCACGGCCCTCGAGGCTCCGTTTGAGTGGACGACTCCTCTCGGGTACCACGCGCGCTTCGCATTCGTCGCGAAACCGGTCTTCCTCGACTCCGGGCAGGCTGATGGAACAAGCGTGATCACCGTGCAGGAGGCTACTACCGCCGGGCGCTCACTGGTCGTTATTCCGCAGCCGCTGGGCACCCAAACTAACACCGGGCCAGCTGCCGGCTCCACGTTCACAGGGACGCCTCCCGCGCAGCAGAACGCTTCCGGCATCGCGGGAGAGCTTCAACTCATTACTCCGACTTTCGCAATCGCCGGCGGATACACCCCATACGGCTTCCTCGTCGCCAACTGGACGGGCCGCGTCTACTGGCGCCCGGGGAATGGCCGGTTCACCCTCGGCGGCACGCGTGATTCCATCAAGGATTCCCAACTTTCCTATGGCGGCCTGCGCGATCCCGGCACTGCCTCGTTAAGCTTTCCGGGGACAATCTGGGGCGGAGTCGTGGCCGACCAGGGCAACATGCAGTACGCGCGCGGCGATGCGCTCTCAGGCTTCTACTTCGGCGTGGGCGGGCAATACATCAACGGGTTCAATACGAAGGACAACTACCGCATCGACGGCAATGGCGGCGCGTACTGGCGCGTCAAGTCGTATCCCGAGTACGGCAGCCTCAGCATCGGCGCCAACTTCTTCGCCATGCATTACCAGAACAACCAGGACGCCTTCACGTTCGGCATGGGCGGGTACTTCAGCCCGCAGATCTACCTTCTGGCCAACGTGCCCATCACGTGGGCCGGCCACTACCAGACCAAGTGGCATTACGAAGTGGTCGGTGGATTCGGCGTGCAGGCATTCCAGCAGGATTTGACTCCGCTGTATCCGCTCCCCGGCCAGAAGGCGATCGAGATCGCGCTGAACAACGCGGCGCTGCCCGCGCTCACAAGCGTCGGCCCCAACTACGACTTCCGCGCCACTGCGGCCTACCAGATCGGTCCACACTGGTTCGCCGGGGGATTCATGAGCGCCAACAACTCGCGCAACTACGACGCATTTTCCGTGGGCTTCTCGGTCCACTACATGTTCCGCTCGCAGCCGTCCACGGTCACCGCGCCAACAGGCAACTTCCCGCTTGACGGCTTGCGCCCCTTCACGGTGCCATAGCGGTTCTGATCAACGGTTGTTTGCGTGAAAAAGCTGGGGACGGGGATGATCTTTGATCCATAGCCAAAGATTATTTCCACGCGCACTCGACTTCGCGCCGTGTTTCGGAACTTACTCGCGCCCACTCCAGCACCTTCGCCACACGCCATGCGTCCTCGGCGCTCACCGGCGCGTGGCCCTTGCCCGTCAGCGTATCGCGTACGCCCTCGTAGATTTTCCTGTAATCTCCCGCCAGCGTCTCCACGCGCCGCACTGCCGGCCCGGCTTCGCTCTCCGCGCTGAGTTCGCCCCATGCGCTCTCCGGTTCCTTGCCCCACGATGGGTCTTCTATCCGCGAGACCCTGTTCAGCGCCGCCTCCTGCGGGTCCACGCCCGTCTTGCGGTAGTTTTCCTTCGTTCCGCGCACCACGAACCGCGCACCTGGCGGCGATGAAAGCATGTTGCTCGCAAGAGTCACCCTGAACCCCTCATACCGCAGCCGCAGCGTGAACGCATCGTCAGCTCCTTCGCCGTCGCGCTCGCGGGTGACCTCCGCGCTGAGGGCCAACGGAGGACCGAACAGCGCCAGCGCCTGGTCCGCCAGGTGCGTTCCCAGGTCCAGCAGTACTCCGCCGCCCTGTTCAGGGTCGTTCTTCCATGCCTTGCGCGTCGCGCCGGGGTTCCAGCGGTCCATGCGCGACTCGAATTCGACGAGCCTTCCCACCACGCCGTCGCGCAGCAGTTGTTTAACCGTGAGGAAGTCTCCGTCCCACCGCCGGTTGTGAAAGGGCGCCAGCATCGCGCCTTGCCACTCCGCCACCTCGATTAGCTCTTTAATCTCGCTGGCCCGCGGCGCCATCGGCTTGTCTACCACCACGTTCTGGCCTGCGTCGAGCGCTCTCCGCGCTACATCGAAGTGCGTGCCGCTCGGCGTCGCCACCACGATCAGCCCCAGCGATTCGTCGGCCAGCAACTGGTCCAGCGAGCGATACGTTGTAATGCCGGGATACCGCTCCGCCGCGTGGTCCGAGTTCCGTTCCAAGACGGCCGCCAGTTCAAGCCCGGCTACCGACGAGATCAGCGGCGCATGAAACACGCGTCCTGCCATGCCGAAACCGACGAGCCCCACCCGTATCATCGTGCCGTCAGCTCCAATCATGCCTCGAGCTTGTACCGCGTCTCCGCCAGACGGTACAGCTTCCTCCACACCAGGCGGTTCATCGTGACCACCATCAGCGAAATCAAAATCGTCGCCATCAGGATGATCGGAAACTGCCCGTGGTCCGTTGCCGAGCTGATCTCCGCTCCCAGCCCGATCGTCTCCAGCGTCTGGTCCTTGATCCGCGCGTACTCCGCCATAACCGACGCGTTCCACGCGCCGCCCGACGCAGTCACCAATCCCGTGATCAAGTACGGAAAAATCCCCGGCAGGATCAGCCGTGTCCAGCGCTGCCACCGCGTGAAGCGGTAGAGTGACGTAACCTCTCGGAGATCCGACGGAATCGACATCGCTCCCGCAATCACGTTGAACAGGATGTACCACTGCGTTCCGAGCAGCATGAGCGCGATCGAGCCGATGCCGAGGCCGCCACCAATTTCGATGAGGCCCAGCAGCAGCACCGGGTAAAAAGCAGAGGCCGGTACGCTTGCAAGGACCTGCGCGAGAGGCTGCACTACCCGCGCCAGCCGCGGATTGAAGCCGATCGCCACCCCGACTGGAACGGTCCACAGCGCCGAAATCAGAAGCGACACGTTTACGCGCAGAAACGTCGCACCGGCGCCGGCGAGCAGATGAACCATCTCTGCCCAGGTCAGCGTCCGCAGCATGATGGCCGCCTGCATCAGCGCCCAGATGCCCACGATGGCCGCCGCGGTTCCGACCATCCAGAACGCCACGTTGCCCCTGCGCCGCTCGGCGTCTTCGTCGATCGGCTGCACCAGCTTGCTTTCCTTCGACCGCGCGAGCCTCCGGTAGATCGGATCTTCAAGGCGTTCCCACACCCGGCCGGGAAGGGAGTTGACCAGCTTGGACCGGCGCAACAGTTCCAGCACCGGAGATGTCACGCGATCCGCCGACTCCACCTGCTCGAACTTGAATTTATCGCTCCAAGCAATCAGCGGCCGCCACACGAGTTGATCCGTGGCAACGACGATCAGCACCACTACGCCAATGCCGCTGAGCAGGGCCGTGACATCGCCCGAGTTTGCCGCAGACTGGATGTAACTCCCCAGGCCCGGAAGCTGAAAGTTCCGGTCGCCCATCGTGAACATCTCGCACAGCATCAGCGCGAACCACCCGCCCGCGACCGATACGATCGAGTTCCACACCAGGCCGATCGCCGAAAACGGCATCTCAAGCTGCCAGAACCGTTGCCACGCCGAGTAGCGGTAGATTCGCGAAGCTTCCATCATCTCGCGCGGGATCGTCTTCAGCGACGAATAGAAGCTGAACGCGAGATTCCACACCTGCCCGGTGAAAATGAGCAGGATGACGCCCATCTCGATGCCGAGCTGATGCCCCGGAATGAGCGCCACCATGGCCAGCACCACCGGCGGAAGAAAACTCAGCACCGGGATTGACTGCAGGATGTCCAGCACTGCGATCATCCACGCTTCAATGCGCGGATTTTTCGCCGCCGTGTACCCATAACCGACCGCAAACATCAGGCTCAGCAGGTACGCAATGCCGATGCGCACGATCGAGTAAAACGCGTAGACCGGCAGCGCCTCCCACGAGTGCGAAATCGGAATCACGGGCGCTGGTTTGCCAAGCCAGTAACCGGCTATCTTGATGACCGAGAAAAACAGCGCAAGTCCGCACAGCGCCACGCCCGTGTCGATAAAGAACGGCCAGTCGCGCACGGTGACGAGCGTACGCGCAAAAGGGTGCTGGCCTTGTTTATGCTGGCTCGCGCTCAATGCGCCCCCTCGTCTCCTGCGGCCTCTTCTTCCTGCGTATCGGGCAGCACGAAGCGCCGCCGCGCCGCGTCGAAATCGAACAGCTCCGCGTAGCGGCCCCAGGTGACCGCGGTTTCAATCTGCCGCAAGGTCTCGTCCTCGCTGAACTGCTCATCCAGCATGTCGAGGAAGAACTCTTCCGGCACGGTGCGATCGCTCTTGGCCTCGAGCGCCCGCCTTATCTGCTTCAACAGAAGCACATTCCCAAGCGCAGCATCGCGAAACAGCTCCTTCTGCCGCAGGATTTCGGAATTCGCAAACTCCGCGCCGCTCTCGGTGATGGCGGCGTCGCCTTCTTCCACCTTCAGGAAGCCCAGCAACTGCGCCGCATCCACAATCGGCAGCAAATCGTCGATCTCGAACGCGAGGTCGTCCGCAAGGCGGTAGATATCGTCGCGCCCACCTTTGTCGAGCAGCAGTTCCAGCAGGCCCGCAACGCCGCCAGGCCTTGCGTGCGGCAGCATCTGGTATTTCATCTGCCGCTGGTCGCGGGTCTTCTTTCCAGGCTGCTGACCGGGCGCTTCTGCCGGAATATCCGGCCGCGTCAGCACCTTGTAGATGTAGTCCACGAGCTGGGTGAACGCCGGAGACTTGCGGTCGCGCGGCTGCGGAATCTGCACCCGGAAATCAGTGCGAATGTGACCCGGATTCCGTCCCAGCACGATGATGCGGTCCGCGAGCAGCACCGCCTCTTCGATGTTGTGCGTCACGATGAAGACCGCCTTCGTCGGCATCGTCTTCTTCGCCCACAACTCGAGCAGTTCGCTGCGCAGATTCTCGGCCGTCAGCACGTCGAGCGCGCTGAAAGGCTCGTCCATGAAGAGCACTTCCGGCTCGACGACCAGCGCGCGAGCAAAGCCCACCCTCTGCCGCATGCCGCCCGACAATTCCTTTGGATACGCCGCTTCGAATCCATCAAGGCCCACGGTGTCCAGCATGCGCATGCTGCGTTCGCGCCGTTCTTCCGGGGGCACGCCACGAGCCTGCAACGGCGCTTCCACGTTCTCGAGCACGGTCATCCACGGAAACAGCGCGAAGCTCTGGAATACGATCGAGACATTGATTTCCGTTTCGCCGATCGGCTTCTCATGCCAGAACACCCGCCCGGCCGAGGGCTGCGAAAGCCCCGTAAGCATGCGCAGCATGGTCGATTTGCCCGACCCCGAGGGCCCGAGGAGCGCAAGTATCTCCCCCGGCACGATCTTCAGGTCCGTGGCCGAGATCACCTGGATGCGGTTCTCGCTGGGCTGCGAATAGTACTTCTCGATCTTCTCCGCCCGGATGATCGCGTCTCCGGTTGCCGCCGGCGCCTCATTTTGAAGTACGGCTTCCTGCATGCGTCGTTCTCCAGTCGCCCGGGGGACTGCTCGCAAAAAAGGGCTGCAAGTCCAAATGTCCTGCCATTTTAGGTTTTCAGGATTGCATTCGGGTAAAATCGCTGATGTATAGCCGGGAGCGCATCTTGCCCCGCCTCGCAGCACCCCAACGTCAGCGTATCACCGAGGAAGTGGTACACAGGCAGGCGCGTCTTGCCGTAGACTATCGCAGGTTGCAATTCCCCCGCACGCCGCAACCGCACAATGCATCTGATTGTCCAGGAGCATATGCCCGACACAACGAACAAACCAAAGGTCCTCGTGGCCGATGACGAGAGGGTCATTGCCGACACTCTGGCCATGATTCTCAACCAGAGCGGCTTTGACGCGCACGCCGTCTACTCCGGTGAAAAAGCACTGGAGCTCGCGCCCACCTTACAGCCCGACATGCTCATTACCGACGTGGTGATGCTCGATCTTAACGGCATTGACGCGGCGATCCGCATCCGGGCGCTGTTGCCGTCGATCAAGATTCTCCTTTTCAGCGGCCAGGCCTCCACCGCAGACCTGCTCGAAAAGGCCCACGCGCAAGGATACGACTTCGAGATCCTCGCCAAGCCCGTTCATCCGCAAGACCTGCTCAGCAAGCTGCGCGGCATAAATTAGTCCGGCTGCCCACGCGCCTGCTGAGGCGGCGATCCAGTGCCGACAGAGGCGCAGACAACCCGGCATCGGTTCCGCGCATCCCATCATCCAGCGGGACCTGTATTCATGACGATTTCTTCCTCTGCCAAACTTAAAGTACTTATTGCGGACGATGAGGAGCTCATCGCCGACACGCTTGCGATGATCCTGAACCAGGACGGCTTCGATGCACGCGCCGTCTATACCTGCCAGAACGCGCTGGACGTGGCCGCTGTCTTCCATCCGGACATGCTCATCTCCGATGTCCTCATGGCCGACATCAACGGCATCGACGCGGCCATCAAGATGCGCAGCCTGCTTCCCGAGATCCGCGTCTTCCTGCTCTCCGGCCAGTCCGCCAACTCCGAATATATTTCAAGATCGAAGGCTCGCGACCTCGGCTTCGAGGTCCTCATGAAGCCGGTACATCCGCAGGACCTGCTGAACAAGCTGCGCAAGGCCGCTTGAAGCGCAAAACCTGCCGCACTTCGTCTATTTCAATAAGGTACGCTTTGTGTAATGCGAACGTTGCTGCTTGTCGTCTGCCTTGCGGCCGCAATCTGTCGCGCATGGCCGCAGTCTGCCCTGACAGTCGTCCAAATTGAGCATTCGCTCGTATCGGCCAATCGCCATAAGGTGTCCGACGCCGACATGGCAACCTGGCTCAGCTCAATTCAGCTTGATGAGCAGCTCGACAATTACGCATTGAAGCGCATTCTGGGTGAAGTCAAGCTCGGCCCCCAGAGTCTCGATGCGCTGACACTGCTTGCTGCTGAATCGGCGATCGAAGAGACTCCCCGCAGCGAATGGATCGCCTCTTCACCCCCGAGTCTCGACGATCAGCACAAGATGATCGAGCAGATTTCCGAATACTCGCAGAACACTCTCGCCCATCTGCCTGACTTCCTCGCACTGCGCACAACCCGCACCTTTGCCAATTCGCCGGTTCAGCAAGGCCGCGGGCATTTGAAACCAGTCGTTCGCCTGCATTTCATGAGTGAGCTCCATAACCAGATCGCCTACCGGAACGGACGTGAATCGTTGGCCGATTCCACGCCGGAAGGGGAGTCAAGACCTCTTGAGTCGAAGGAGTCTTTTCAGAGCTGGGGCGAATTCGGTCCCGTTCTTCGTACTTTGCTCAGCGATGCGGTGCGGGGTTCACTTCAGTGGAGTCACTGGGAGCATGGCACCGGCGATCACTCTAACGCTGTCTTCAGCTATGCCGTTCCAAGGGCTGCTTCGCACTACCTGGTCGATTACTGCTGCTACCAAACCAGCGAAAACTCGGGCTGGGAGCGCTTCAATCAGATGCCGGCGTATCGCGGGCGGATCTACTTCGATCCTTTGTCGAGGAGTCTGAGTGCGATCACGCTTTCCGCGGAGTTCGGGGCCGACACCCAGATGATCAAATCAGGACTGGCGGTGCAATACGGCAGCGTGGACATCGGAGGGCGGAGTTACGTCTGTCCGACCTCCAGCGTCGTAGTTTCCTTCGTTCATTCGTTCGCGCTGCAATCGCTCGACGGCGTGGGCCTTGAGAAGCACGTCAACCTGGTCACCTTCAGGGACTACCACAAATTTGGAACAGAGTCCCGGATATTGCCCTGACTGGGAATCCGCCGGACCTCTTTCTCACGAAGTTCCTTGTTTGCCAACCGGGCAAAGCCTCTAACCGCGCGACATCCGTGCGAAAATCCAACCAGTGGCCTCGCAGCGCAAGCCCGTGATTGTACGCAAGTTCTCTCGCGACTGGATTGCCGGATATGCGCGCCCGAGCTTCGGCCAGGACAGCCACGAACTTGAAATCCTCGACACCTCGGGCAAGGTCGTCTGGATCCGTTGGGACACGGTGAAATGGGTCTGCTATGTGCGCGAGCTTGCCGCGTCACCCGCCGACCAGGCAAATCCCGAGCGATTGCTGCAGAAGCGGTTCGCCGTCCGGCCGCGCGCTGCCGGCCTGTGGGTGCGGATGATTTTGAATGATGGCGATATCCTTGAAGGCCTCGCCGCCAACGACCGTTCTCTCATTGAAGGAGCCGGGCTGCTGCTCACTCCGCCCGATATGAGATCGAACACGCAGCGGGTTTATGTCCCGCGACAGGCGATCCTGTCGCTGGAAGTTGTGGGGCTGATCGGGGCGGGAAAGCGCCGGCCCAGCACTCCCGAACAGCCGGAGCTCTTTCCCGGCGACTCGCAAGGCGCGTAACCGGCAGTTGGCGCCCCCGCATTTACAATTTCATCGATGAAGCTAGGCGAGTTGGCAAGCAAGCTCGGCGCCGAACTCCGCGGCGATCCCGGTGTCGAAATTACGGGAGTGAAGGGAATCGAGGAGGCCGGCCCCTCTGAAATCACTTTCGTCGCCAACCCGAAGTACGCTGGCCTCGCGCGTACCACGCATGCCGCTGCCGTCCTCGTCGAGCCGAAGTTTCCCGACATTCCGACTGCGACGCTTCGGGTCGAGAACCCTTACTACGCCTTCTCGCGCGCTCTTGGGCTGTTCTATCAGCCTCCTGCTTATGCGCCCGGGATTCATTCGACCGCGGTGATCGATGCCAGTGTGGAAGTCGGCGAAGGCGCGCACATTGGAGCGTACGTGGTGGTTGGACCCGGCGTGAAGATCGGTCCCAACGCCACGATTCTGCCTCACGTAGTGGTGTATCCGGGGGCGAAAATCGGCAGCCACTTTTTTGCGCACGCGCACGCCGTCGTCCGCGAGGGCTGCATCCTCGGCGATCACGTGACGCTGGAGAATGGAGCCATTGTCGGCGCGGACGGGTTCGGCTTCGCAAAAAATGAGACGGGCCGATGGGAGAAGATCCCGCAGTCCGGGCCTGCTATTCTCGGCGACTACGTCGATGTGCAGGCCAACGCCTGCATCGATCGCGCCACCGTCGGCGCAACCGAGATTGCTTCAGGCGCTAAGGTCGACAATCTCGTGCAGGTGGGTCACGGTTCGCGCGTGGGCGAGAACACGCTGCTGTGCGCTCAGACCGGACTGGCCGGCTCGTCTGTGATTGGGAAAAATGCGATTCTCGCGGGGCAGACAGGAGTAGCGGGGCATTGCTCCGTGGGCGACGGCGTCATCCTGACGGCGCAGTCGGCTGTGTCGCATGACGTTCCGGCGGGCAAGATGATCTCAGGGTCTCCCGGGTTCGACAACCGCGTCTGGCTGCGCGCTGTCGCCATTTTTCAGCGCCTTCCGGAGCTGCTCCGCCGCCTCGACCGTCTCGAGAAACGGGTTGGTACGCAGCAGGACTCCGCCCGGCAGTCCACCGATGAAAAGGTCTCCAACGAATGAAATCAGGAATGAAGTTCCGCGCGTTGCCGCCAGTTCTCGCCGCGCTTTCGCTTCCTCTCGCAGCCGGCTGCCGTTCGAAGCACGTCGAGTTCACCGTTGAGAACCGCACCGGCGCGGACATCCAGCTGCTTGAAGTGGACTACCCGAGCGCCAGTTTTGGAGCCGACCGTCTCGCCTCCGGCGCTTCGATGCACTACCGCGTTCAACTCATCGGATCGGGCCCTGTAAAAGTGCAGTTCGCCGCGGGCAATCGTGGGCTGCCCGCCATCACCGGGCCCACACTCAGCGAGGACCAACAGGGCGCGCTCGACATCGTGCTCCTGCCTGATGACAAGGCCGAGTTTCACCCGTCGCTCAGCCCTGCCCGGTAGGTCTTCGAAACGCATCCCGCGCTTCTATTCCCTCGTAGATTGGGCGGCGTGCACTCGCGTCAAGCTGCGAATGCACGCGCCGTGAAATACCGCACGCAAGGGTCAATGCAACACATTGAACGTGTTCGTTGCGTCGTCTACGAAGTAGACTTCACCCGGCAGAGCCCACAGTCCAAAGAGGGCGCCCGCCCCGGGAGGCGGTCCTCCGGAACTGTCGGCGAAATCGGCATCAACCTGCCTGCCACTCTCGATGTGGATCTCCACCATCCTTCCGTCGTTCCCGTTAGCCACATAGAGATCATCTCCTATGAGCGAGATGCCGAGAGGATCGTTGAGCGCTCCTCCCTTCGAGAGAGTTGAATGGCCGCCGGCAACGCTCGCACGGAATAACGCATTGTGAACCACTGCGATCCTGTTATCCAGGCTGTCAGCCACAAACAGGTCGCCGTTTCTGCGGTCGAATGCAACTCCGGTTGGGCCAATCACGAGGGCGGCTGGATCGGTTCGCTCCGGAAATCCGGAAGCAATCACCGAACTGTCGGACAATTGAGGCGCGCCGCTGGATGGAACATGAAAGACGAGGCGCACCACTGTGCCTTGATTTACGATATTTCCTCCGGCTTCCACTGTGCCGTTGAGCACATTGGTGACAAACAACACAAACTTGTCGCCGAAATCAACGGCCGTCATGTCCCATGGGCCGTTCACGTGATGGCCGGTGATTGTTTCAACCACATTCCCGTTGCTATCCAGAACTATCAGGCATCCTGCACTGGCGGTTGCCGAAGTTCCATCCGACGTGGGCAAGCTGCCCACAACGACAAACCCGCTTTTGAGCGCGGCCAGAGCCGTCGTGAGCCCTATGCCGCCGGGGCACGAGGTCGTTGTCGGGTCGATCTGCGCGAAGGGCTGCATCGTCCCATTGGGCTGCATCTGAACAATGGTCGTGCCGGTGCCTTGCTCATTTGCAGCATTGTTGAAGTTGCTTACCAGGAACCGGCCTTCCACGAGGCTGCCGACGGTTCGGGGAACGCGTGCAACGCCGTAAGGATTTACGTCTCCATTTGAGGGGACGGTCGATCCGAGCGTCGTTGGCGAGTCAGGATCACGTGTCTGTGAAGGGGAGACAATGGCACAGGCCATTGTAAACATCAGAAGGAGCCCACCTGCTTCGACGGAAGTCAGGATCCGACGAATTCGACTCATATAAATGACCTCCTTGTTCGCCCTCGTCCACGATCATCGAGACCAGCGGTTGCACCGATCCACGATCGCGTTGTTGGCTCTGATGCCATGCCACAGTGATCGATGCCTGGAGGTTGTCTCCCAAATGTCTCTTATTCTTCATTGCTCTGTATCTATGCCGGCCGGTCATTCCTGAGAGCTCTATTGAGAAATAGAAGAGGCTGCATCGTTCGTCGACGCAGCCTCTCATGCAGTTTGATATGAGGAAAAGGAACTACTACTTCACCACGCTCTGGAACAATTGCGACTTGAGCAGCGTCGCGAAGTCAGAGTCGCTTGCGGCAAAGTGAACGGAAAGCTTGCCCGAGTCCGAACTGACGTCCGTATCGGACATCGCCGTCTTCTCGACACCGTCGCCGGTCATCTTGCGGTAGACCACTGCCGCGTTCAGCAGCGACGAAACCGTTGCTGCGGCAAATGCGTCGCCCGTCACGATGGTCAGGTCGAACTTCACCCCGTGCTGGAATTCCATTCCGTAGTAGGAAACCTGCAGCCGCTTGCGGACGGACTCGTAGTCCGCTACGGAGCCAGCCTCGCCCAGGACCTGCTTCATCATCGTCTGAGTGCCCTGCTCATCCAGAACACTCCACAGGGCCGCGGAATCGACCGATTTCATCGCGTCCATCAGCGGCGTGTTCGTGAGGAAGGTGCTGGTGTTCCCGTCGCGCGCGTCGAGCGACGCCTTCACCGCGTCCGCATTGCCGAATACGAACGTGGACTCGTCCACGAAGCACAGCAGCATCCCCGTCTTGCCCATCGGGAACACCTTGTTGGTGCGGATCATCTTCGGCTTGACGGACTTCTTCTTGAAGTTCGCCATGATGTCGTCCACCGGGAACTGACCCTGCGCGATACCGAGGGTCACCATGTCGTCCGAACCCTGCTTGGGCCTGAACAGAGCAAAGGCGAGCTGGTCCACATCGTGGTTGTCGTTCAGGCCAGACTTCTGCAAGGCATCGTCAAACTGCTTCAGATCCGGCGGCATGACGCGGTCGCGCAACTGCATGGCGGTCGAGCTGTTCTGCATAGCGCGGTAGTCGATGACCACCAGTTGCTGCACATCGCGCGGAATTGCCCCGCGCGCATCCGTAGACAACTGTGCGGCGTGCCCCGAAGCGCACGCGCCCAATACGAGCGCCATTACCGGCGCAATCCGCTTTACCTGATCCCTGAACAAATCTCGTCCTCCGGAAATGCCGCGCGCAGGAATCGCTTCCCCCGTGTGCCTCTGTCCCTGCTGCATGTTTCCATTTCCTATTGATTTTACCTTCTACTTGAATTGGACGCCTCCCCCAGGACAAGCGCGAAGGGGCCGCAATCAAAAAAATCTGTTAAACGAACCTGTCCCGGCCTGGCCGCCGGGATGGCCTCAGGGCTTTCCCGGCCACGCAAGCGGGTTCTCCAGCCGGCGCTCCAGAATCTTGGCCGCGGGGTCAAACTGTACTAACTGACGCATCCATTCGCTGTCGCGCTCGCAGGCCGCTTCCGGGATCAGGCCGATGACCTCGCCTTCGACCGGCGCGGTTTTGTGCTTCGCGGCCAGCTTCGCAACCTTTGCGTAGACGGCGGAGACCGGCGTCTTCTCGTAGTCGGAGATGTTCATCGAAAGCCGGGCCCGCCCGTGGGCCAGCGCCCCGAGGGCCTTGACGCCCTTTCCGGCCGAGGCGCGGATCTCCTTGGCGATGGCCCGGACCATCGCCACATCCTGCGAGTCGAACGTGATGTTATAGGCAACAAGGAACTTACGCGCCCCGACGGCGCACGCGCCCGCCGTCGGATGAAGCCCGGGACCGCCCACGTCCGGACGCCGCGAGGCATCTTTCCGCACAGCCTCGAGCAGACCTTCGAACTGGTCCCGGCGGACGTCTTCGACGTTCGCCCGGTCGGGCCTGGCCGCGGCCGCTTCGTAGAAATATGCCGGAATCCCGAACCGCCGCCAGATCTCCATGCCCGCCTGCCGGGCGAGAAGCGCGCACTGCTCGAGCTTGATGCCCGCCAGGGGCACGAATGGGATGACGTCCGCCGCGCCGATGCGGGGGTGCAGGCCCCGCTGTACGGTCAGGTCGATCAGCTCCGCCGCCTTGCCCGCGCCGCGCACCGCCGACTCGACCACGGCCGCCGGCTCGCCGGCGATCGTTACCACGGAGCGGTTATGGTCCGCGTCCATCGACCAGTCGAGCAGGCTCACGCCGTCCACGCGCATGGCGGCAACGATGGACTCCACGCGGCGCGCGTCTGTGCCTTCAGAGAAGTTGGGAACGCACTCGACCACCGCGCCGGTTCTCTTCGCGGGCTGACTGGCGGTCGGGGTTTCCGAGCTGGGCACTGCGTCTTTCATCTCCAGAACGTGTAACCAACCTGTATCTGGACGCTGGCGTTCACTCCGGGGTTACGGTCGCCCAGCGAGGCCGACGAGATATGCACCGCATTTACGCCGAGGTCGATCGACCGACGCGAGCGGGTAAAGTAACGGATCCCGATGCCGCCCTGCGGCGAGAAATTCCATACCGAAGTCGCGCCGGGTGTACCGTGCGTTACAAGGACATCGGGCGGAAACTTGTGCGTGGTGTAGATGAGCCCGCCGGCGCCCTGAAACCAAGGTTGAATACGCCGCGAGCTGGTCAGGAAGTTCCACCGGAAGATCACCGGCGTGATGCTCGCCCCATGATAGGTGCCGCCGCCGATGGGAAGCAGACATGGGGCTGTTCCTCCGCCGGGCTGCATGCACTGGCGCATGGCGATGTGCGGCGAAGGCGTGAACGCCAGCCAAAGCGGCATGATGTTGCCGGCAAGCTCGAACTGGCCGCTCAGGATGCCGGCGTGAAGCACCGGCGTTATGGGCTTGCCTAGCTCGAATCCGGCCCAGAGGAAGTTGAAATCGGCACGGTCACCGACGCCCTTGCCCCAGTTCAGGAATGGACCCATTCCCCAAAGCTTCCCGTCGCGGACTTCGGCCACAGGGTTGTCGGACGCCGCCGCGGCGGGCATCGCAGACCCGGCCGTTGCGGCCCTATCCGGCGTGGCCTGAGCCTGCGCCAAAAAGCCCAAAAAGCCGGCAGAAACAACGAGCAAAAAGAACTTCAAGAGTCGCGTCAACAGTCTTCCCCTGAACCCACGCATTCAAAATCGCAAATTCCGACAACTGATAACTGACCACTATTACCGCAAAGCAAAGGCCGCCGAAGCGGGCGGCCCTTCCAGAACACTGCGGGAAGAACCCGGATCAGCCCGCCACCTGCTCCATCTGCTCGGCGGTCATATCGAAGTTCGAATACACATTCTGCGTGTCGTCGAAATCTTCAAGCGCCTCGAGCAGGCGCATCATCGATCTGGCCTGCAGGTCGTCGAGCTTCGTATAGGTGGAGGCGATCATGGTCACTTCGCTGTTTTCGACGGGGATTTTGGCGGCTTTCACGGCGTTCAGCACGGCCTCGTAGCTGCTGGGGTCGGTCGTGATCTCCCACGTGTCGCCCTCGTCGTTCAAGTCTTCGCCACCCGCCTCGAGCACGATGTCCATCAGCTTCTCTTCGCTGGCCGCGGCCTTGTCTACGGCGATCACACCCTTCTTCGAGAACATGTGCATCACCGAGCCGGACGAGCCGAGGTTGCCGCCGTTCTTGGAGAACGTATGCCGGATCTCGCTCACCGTGCGGTTGCGGTTGTCGGTCGTCACTTCAACGATGATGGCCACACCGCCGGGACCGTAGCCCTCAAAGGTGATCTCCTCGTAGCTCACGCCTTCGAGCTCACCGGTTCCGCGCTGGATGGCCCGCTTGATGTTGTCCGCGGGCATGTTTTCGGCCTTGGCCGCGAGCACGGCGGTGCGCAGGCGCGGATTGCCGTCCGGGTCGCCCCCGCCAGCTTTCGCCGCGATGGTGATTTCCTTGATCAGCCGGGTGAAAATCTTGCCGCGCTTGGCGTCCAGCGCGCCCTTCTTGTGCTTGATTGTGGCCCACTTCGAATGGCCGGACATGGGAACCTCAATATCGTCTTGAAATGCCGGCGCACACACGTTGCGCCCTTGCGAGTATATCACTCTGACGATTGAGAAAAGCGGTTCAACGGAGGCCGGGCCGGGCATTGCCAATGGGCATCATGAAGGGGGTCAGACCAAGCCGGCCGGGCGCAACAAAGATTCGCTCTCTGGGGCCTCAGGGACGGCGCGGTGCTCCTTTGACGGTTGATTCGCTCGTGAGTACGCTCGAGGATCACCGTATCCAACTCGCGGATCAGCTCATCGCTGTCCTGGATCAGCTTGAGCGACCGTTCGATCCTCTCCCGGCTACCGCGCAGAAGGTGCATCGTTGCGCTGTTCATGGATTGTGCGTACCGCACGCACAGCCTGGTTGGCTGGAGGAGGATGTTGACAGGCAGGTCTTTGTCCCGAACTCCCATAGGCCGAATGCCAAGTCCAACGTCCAGGCAGGCACGCTCTAAGCCTGTCCGGGCTGGTTTTGGAATTTCATCGTCGAGCGGCTGCCTTCACTCGCGGGGGGCGGCATCATCAAGCGTCACTCGCTGCCACGGGCGCAACCGGTCAATGTGCGCATCGCTTTTCCGAATGCGGGCGGTGGAGCTTTCGATTGCCCGCCGTGTTTTCTCCATGCAATCATCGTCCTGGTTCATGAGGCGGGCGCTCAAGGCCATGCGCGCTTCGCACCGCTCGAGGCGGTCCAGGACCTGCAGTTCCTTGCCCGTAAATCCCATTAGAGCCAGATTTTCCATTCCAGCCTGCATGCTGGCGCGCAGCACCGCAGTTCCATGGTCATCCAGCATATCACTCGGCATTGCGCGCCGTGCCGCTCCGCGTTTTCTCACGGTTCCGCCAATTCGTGAACCCTGCGCAGCACCTCATCGCTCCGCCGGATCAGCGCTTTGGAGCGCATCACGGCTTCGCGGCTCTTTCGAATCAGCAGAACCATCTCCGTCACGACCTGGCGTGCCTCAAAAACGCAGGTCTGCGAATCGTAGAAAACCTGATCAAGGCCCTCGTGTTCAATCTGGGGTGGCATGACGCGGCGGAAATATACCTCGCATCCACTTGGATGCCTCCGCACCTGTTGAATGCCTCGGTTTCTTCAGAATTTGCTTTCCGGCGCGTTTTATTGGGCCAATCGCGTGAGTTGCCGCCTATTCGCGCCGGGGCACCGGCAACAGGGCCCGATTGACGGCCGCGTTTGCGTCGACGAGGCCGCGACCGAATACCTGGCTGCAGGAGCGTGTGCCGGGACTGACATTGCCGTTTGCCGTGTCCAGCAGGATCGTGGCGACGCCGGAAGGGTCGTTGAGCCATCGAGTCGAGGAGGACATCACCAGGGCGGCAACGCCGGCTACGGACGGAGACGCCATGGAAGTACCGTTGATTGTGTTGTAGCCGCCACGGAGCCACGAAGACCGGACCGCCTCTCCCTGCGCCATGACGTCAGGCTTGACGAGCGCGGCATCGCCCTTGACCGGGCCGGTAGAGCTGAAAGTAGACACCTTGTTTGTCGAGGCGTCGGCGGTGAGGGAGCCGACAGCCACGACGTCGCCCAGCGCACCCGGGTAGCCGACCAGACCGCAGCCGCCTGAGTTCCCGGCCGCGGCCACCGGGAGGGTCCCAGCCGCGCGCAAATTCCGCATGGCGTCGGCCACCCCGGTTGGAAGGCTGCCCGACCCCAGTGACATGTTGATGATGTTCGGGCGGTACGCGGAATTCGCGTTTCCGCCACCCGTATCTGTGGGCGCGAGGAACCATTGCAGGCATGCGACTACCGTTTGTCCCGTGCCCGAACCGGAGTTGTTGAGAGCCCGACAGGCGATGAACTGCGCGTCGGGCGCTACGCCGATGGCATCGGATCCGTCTCTGCCGACCACCGTTCCGGTTACATGCGTTCCGTGGCCGTTGCCGTCGCAGGGGGTTTGACAGCGGGGGACCCCGACCGAGTCGTACCAGTTGTACTTATTGTTGAAACTGCTCGGGCTGCCCTGGTAACCGCGATATTTTGGGGTGATTGCCGGGTGTGGCGCGAATCCCGTATCCATGATTCCAACCACGACGCCCTTGCCGGTTATGCCCTGGTCCCATACCTGGGGCGCGTTGATGCGGCTGACGTTCTGCCCAATGGTCAGCCCAGAGGCATCTCTGATTGCCTGGGGTGCGGGCGCCGCGATTGCCTGCGGGTCGTCGAGCGCTATCGACTGCTCGGGCTCGACAGACGCCACCTCGGGAAGTTGGGCCACCAGGGTGCGCGTCTCGTCGTCGGCTTCCACCCAGATCACGTTCGCAACCCAGAACGGCACGAATTTCGCGTTGTGCTGTTCGAGGAACGTGATTACCGGCCCCTGGCTGGCGGCCGCGGTGCGCTGAAGCTCCTCCATTACGAACCGGCCGCGTGCCGCGTAGTCGCTGATGTTTGCGGCCGCCTGCAGTTGCGCGCGGCTGCGCAGGTTCACCCAGAACTGGGTTGTGCCCGGCGCGGTTCCGGCTGGGAACCGGGATGTGGGGGACATGATGTCGGACGTCGCGCATCCGGCGAGCACGAACAGCAGAACCAGCAACGGAAAGGCAGCTCGAGGGGGAAGAAGTACACGGAGGCCCACGTGCGGCAGGCTTTTCATCAGCGTTTCCTCGCAGTTCAATCGGGCCCACCTGGCCCGAAAATGGGGCCCATCGAGCATGGGCGTGCCGGGAAACTATCTCTAATTTTCTGGGCTTATCCCTTTGCTTTCTTATCACCCGGGCGAAGCAAGGTCAATTCAAATCGGCCCGTTCCCATCGCGTTCGTAACCTGGAATGCAATGAGTCGGCGGTGACTGCCCGACGCGCAATTCATGGCGATGCTTTGCTGCCCTGAATCGCGGGAGAACGAATGAACACGAGGCTACGCTGACTGTATGCCCAGCGAAGCAAATCTGTCGAAATCGACAGGCACTCGCGCGTGAATCGTGGTGCCGCGGTTGGGCTTTGACTCGATCGTGAGGTGCCCGTTCATCAGTTTCACGCGCTCACGCATGCTTTTGAGGCCGAGCCCTTGTCCCCTCATGGCGGCGCTGATGTCGAAGCCCTTGCCGCGGTCCGTCACCTTGAGGTGAATCTCGGCCGGAGTTCCCCACAACCGCACATCGAAGCGCCGGGCTCCGCTGTACTTTGCCGCGTTATTCAGCGCCTCCTGCAAGACTCGGAAGAGATTGAGCGAAATCTCCGAAGGCAAGATGGTTGGCACGTCATGATTGCCGAACGAGATCTCGATCTTCCGCTTCTCGCTCAATTCGCCGCACCAGCTTCGAGCGGCTCCGCTCAAGCCCAGAAGCTCCAGGGTGGATGAGTGCAATTCGTGCGACACCTGCTGGATGCTGATCGATATTTCAGCGGCTTCTTTCTGCATTTTGGAAAGCTGGTTCTGCGTCTCTTCGGGCAGACCGTCGGGCGAAGCTTTGAGCTGCCCCAGCCGAATTGACAAGAGGGCCATGCGCTGGCAGAGGTCGTCATGGAGTTCCCGGGCGATCCGGATCCTCTCCTCCTCCTGCGCTTGAATGAGCCTTCGATTGAAGCTCCAGGCAAGCTCGCGCCTGTCGAGGTACTCCTTCAGATAGGCACCGCACGCGAGCAGCACGATCGCGGCGCTCGCGACAATCAGGCGAAGCGTGCGGATATTCGCGTTCTCGTCCCTGTGGAACAACTCCCATGCCATTGGGAGAGAGATCATGACCACGGCGAGCATGGCCCACGCCGATACCTGCGAGTCCTGCTTATCAACGAGGGGCAACGTATCGGCCTCGGATTCGGGAATCGCTCGAGCAGACAGCGGCACCCAGACAAGCCAGCAAACCGAAGCCGTAAGGCCAAAGCCGTAAAGCTTGCCGTTAACGTATCCCCCTGCATCGATTGCCAGGTTCGCGACGGTGGAACTCAGTGCGTACAGGGTCGAAGCGCAAAGCAAGTGAAGGTAAACGGTCTTCCATGGAGCCCTTGCGCGGAGCGCGACGATCATCAATATCAGAATCAGCGCAAGATTCTCGACCAGATAAAGAACGTCGAATCGAGCGCCATTGTCGGTGGAGGGACTTAATTGGATGTATTTATAGGGGGCGACTGTAAAGCCATACAGGAAAGCCCAGAAGCCAAGAATCAGGAGGGTATTTAGAATCCAGCGATGCTGTTTGACTTCATAGAGGTGGAGATTCGGCAGCGTTGCCACTGCCGCCAGGAAAGGCACGAGATGAAAGAAGAGAATCTCATCGGCAATCGAATGACCCGGGACTTCGATGTGCAATCCCAATTCGTAGTAAAGATCCAGGAATTGGTGGAACGCCCATAGGCCACAACCCGCAGCCAGCAGCAGCCAGAACGGACGGGCTCGGAGGGTGCGCCGGATGCCGTTTTGAATGGAGAAACCGGCTGCCAGGAGCAGAAGCAGCAAGTAGCTGATCCCGCTGTATGAGTAAACGAAAGAGGTCGACTCGACCGAGAGAGACAGAACAGCCTTGATCGCGACAATTCCGAGCAATGCCGCCAACCACAGCGAGAATCTGCCCATTCCGGGCCTTAATGAAAAGGATCGGTTCATACTTTTGTATGTTCTACAGGCTTTTCAAATCTCCCAAGCTGTCTATATGAGAGTGAGGGTTAGTGTAGCGCACTGCTGAAGATACCGGGGATATTGAGTACCCCCGTAGATCTCCGCCAGCCGGACCGCTTCGCGGGCTTCATCCTAATGTTCTCTCCGGCCACCGCCTGCGCGACTCGCCGCCTACTACAATCGTCCATAGAAAGTCAGCAGGCCGGCACGAGCATTCCCAATCCATTCGCATTCCAGGAGTCCGGTTGAAACGCCTTCTCGCCGTTTTTGCGCTCGCCCTCGCCGCCTGCTGCGCCGCGCGGGCTCAGGGCAACTACGAAATACAAGTCTACGGCGCAGACACGGTCCATCCGCGCACGACGATGGTTGAATTGCACTCCAACTACACTGCTGACGGCCAGCGCGAGACCATCAACGGTGTGCAGCCGACGTATCACGCTGTGCACGAGACGGTCGAAATCACGCAGGGGGTCACGGACTGGTCCGAGGTCGGGTTCTATATCTTCACCAGCGTGACGGATGCGCACGGCTGGCAGTGGGTCGGCGATCATATCCGACCCCGCGTCCGCGCGCCCGACTCGTGGCATTGGCCAGTCGGCGCGAGCCTCAGCATGGAGGCGGGTTACCAGCGCGCGATCTTCTCGCGCGACACCTGGACGTGGGAGATACGGCCGATCGTGGACAAGCAGAAAGGCCGCCTCTACTGGTCAGTAAACCCCGCGCTCGAACGAACGTGGCATGGCCCGGATGTGGCGCTCGGGATGGACTTTTCACCTGGGGTCAAGGTGAGCTGGGACTTCACGAAGGTGTTCACCGCGGGTGTGGAGTACTACGCGGATTACGGCCGCATTACGGATATCGCAAGCATGCACGACCAGCAGCAGCAGATCTTTCCCGCAGTTGACTTGAACGTTTCGCCCAAGTGGGAGATCAACTTTGGCGTAGGCGTGGGGCCGACGGCGGCGACGGATCACTGGATTGTGAAGGGAATCCTCGGGCGGCGGTTTGACTGGGGAAAAAAGCGGTGAGTCATGGATGGATTTCGAGACTTCAAGGAACATTCTTGCGGGTGCGCAACGCGATGATTTATTAAGTAACAGCAACACGCGGCGATAACACTTCCCCGATCTTCCATTGAAACTCTCTGCTTCCCTGAGTCAGGCACGAGTCCTGAATGCGAGGCGGATCACATGAGTCACGGAGGAATTGATGAGTTATACGCCCCCTTATTCGAACTTCGTCGCCAACCTTGGCGGCGTGCATTACGGGCTGGTGCACCTGGGGCTGGCAACCGTGGTGTACACCTATGAAGACTTTCCGCTGAGCCTTCCGGCACAGTTGTCAGCCGCGGTTTCGGGGATGTCAACGATTTCGGATATTAACGAGCCGGGTTACTGGAGCCTCGACTGGGGACCCGCGATGTGCACAAATACGGGCGGGATCTACAACGACAACCTGATCGCGGTGATCTCATACCGGGTGGGGCAGCAGGGGAGCGGAACGCCCTGCTTCTTCGCCGTGGCGTGCCGGGGAACGGATACGGGCGGAGGTATTGCCCAGATTTCAGAGGATATCAACGCGTTCGCGCAGCAGCCGTGGGTGAATGTTCTGAACGGGAGCTACACCTATGGAGGCGCGGCCAGCGGGATGACGATTCAGTCGGCGACGTCGTCGCCTGTGCCTTCGGCCCCTGGAGCAGTAGTAGCCGCCGGCAGCGCCGACGCACTCATTGCCGTAACCAACCTGGTCCAGTACGACCAGGTGAACAGCCAACAGCCGGTATACCTGACCAACGCTCTCCAAAGCCTTCTGGCTACTTATCCCGGAACGCCCGTGGTGGTTACCGGCCATAGCCTTGGCGGAGCTCTCACGCAGTCAGTGGCTGCCTATCTGAACTGGCAATTGAGCGGGCTTTCGGTTGCTTCGCCGGTAATTCCGCAGGCATTTGCTCCACCCACCGTGGGCGACCCCAATTTTGTGAGCTATTACAACGGAATGTTCGGAAACGGCAGCCAGTTCTGGCTGAATTCCGCGGACCTGGTGCCGACAGCGTTCTCGCAGCCGGCATTCAACCAAGCCGGAAATTTGTGGGGAAGTTATTCGTGGCCGAATCAATCACCCGACTGGGGGCCGACAATTTTCGGAACGGGCTCGACCCTTGTGAACCAGCTTGGGCTTGCCGCGGCGCAGATCACGCTGATCTCCACGCTCGCAGCATATCTTCCCCCCTACGCGCGGCCGGCCAATGTCCAGTCGATGGGGGGCGGTACAACGCTGCCGACGCAACAGCAGATGCAGGATTTTCTGACCGCGGAGGGCGGCGACCCGAATGCGTGGAATACCTGGGCGTCGGTTCTCATGTACCAGCACCTGACGCCGACGTATTACACGCTGGTCGCAGCAGTGAACGAAGTGCTGTCGTATCCGCAGGTACAGCTCCCGGCGACACCGCCGCTTGGGAAGCCAGCGGTTATGTCCCTGTAACCGGATGCAGTTGACAGACCGGCGGCGGGCGATGACCGAACGGACTCTCAGAATCCGCTGGAGTCGCCGCCGGAATCAAATCCCCTGTCATCGAACCCGGAACCAGAGTCATCGAATCCGCCACCCGAATCTCCGCCACCATCATCAATCTGCATGTTGTCGAGGCTGTTGTCGCCTGTGACCGAGGCGTTCTCCATGCCGGAATCAAACTGGCCCTGATCGAACGTGCCGATATTCTGGTCCGCTCCGGCCTGATCCGCGCCGGGGTTGTAACTCGCGTCGGAGAACCGCGCTCCGCCCTGGTCGAATTGTCCGGCAGATTCGTGAAAATGCGGTTCATTGCCGCCGGCGTCAAAGCGCTGCTCGCCGCCGCCCATCTGTCCTGCTGCGCCTGGCGCACCGTAGTAGTTGTTCACGACATTCTCTTCGACGGGGCGCTCGAAGCCGCCCGGCGAGCCCATGCCGAAGCCTGCACCGGGACCCATCCCGAAGCCCGACACGCCATAGCCGGGACCGCCCCAGCCGCCGCCGTGTCCGAAGCCGTGCAGGATCGATTCGACGCCTTCGAACGCCAGCGCGCCCGCTGCTACGCCGGCGGCGGTCTGCATCGCTCCGCGCAGGAAGCTCGGCTGGCCAACGGGAACGCCAACATATTGCGGCTGCTGAATTTGTGGCGCGCCATATACCGGTTGCTGATAGAGCGGCTGCTGGAATTGCGGCTGCTGGTAATTCGGCACCGGTTGATAGGGCGGCGCCTGCGGCTGCTGGATTTGCTGCGGCGGAGGCGGCGGGGCTGCCGGCGGCTGATCGTGACGCCCGAACAGGCCGCCCAGAAAGCTGGTGGCGTGCGCCGGCTGTTGCCGCGCCTGCTGCAACTGCTGCTGCATTTGCGCGACCTGCGCCTTTGCCTGCTCGAGGGCGATGTTCTGCACCAGGACGGTCTGCGCCAGGATGTATACGGCGTCGGAGTTCGCGCCGAGTTCCTTGCCGAGCAGGTTCTCGGCGTCGGGATCTTTTTCATCAAGCTTTGTCTGGTTGATCCGATCGGTAAGCTGCATCAAGAGCTGCTGTTCCTGGGGAGTCACGCGATAACCTCCGGCAGCGGCAATTTGGAATCGGAAACCGCGCCTCCGGATTGAGACGCCGTAGAGTGACCAAAGTTGCCCTGCCGCATCGGATTACGAAACCGGAGTGCGTCCGGTTCCCGTTCTAAAAGACGTCGGCGAGCTTGGCGAACGAATCGAGTTCAATGAGGTGCTGACCGACCGGGGCGGCGTCCAGCGAGGCATGTTCAAGCATCCACGTGTCCTTGTGAAATAAGAAGACCGCGTGCAGGCCGGCGGCGAGCGCGGGGTTAATGTCGCTCTTTGGGCTGTTGCCGATCATCCAGGTGCTATGCGGCTTCAGTTCGTGGTGCGCGATCACCTGGCGATAAGCTTCAGGGTGCTTCTCCTTCACGATTTCGACGCTGGAAAAAAACGGCGCAAGCCCCGAGCGCGATACCTTGTCGGCCTGCTCGGCGTGGTTGCCCTTGGTCATGAGGATGAGGCGATGGCGGGCGGAGAGCGCGGCGAGTGTTTCGGACACGCCGGGAAGGAGCTCGATTTCCTGGTCGCCAATGGTCTGCGCGAGCTTGCGGATGCGGGTGCGTTTTTCTTCGGTGACGGGGTCGGCGCTCAAGCGCTCGAAGCAGGTGACCAGTGAGTGCGTGAAGCTGGTAAGGCCATAGCCGCGCTCGAGGATGGTTTCGCGTTCGACCTCGTTGAGGACATTGCGCACCTGGGCGGCGGTGTAGGAGTGGTGATTGAGATAGCTGATGAATGCTGCGATGGCGCGCTCGAAGTAGACGTTGTTCTCCCACAGGGTATCGTCGGCGTCGATGAGCAGAGTCTGTCCGGCAGGGAACGGGGGCATGATCTTCATCGTATCGGAATGGGATTGGCGGCCGTTGCACGGTATGAAGGACGTGGGAATCCAAGCGTCGCCTGTGGTTTGCACACACGCATGGCAGGGCCAGCGCGACCAGTGCTAAACTCGCGAGATAGTTCTGAAAGGGAGACACTTTCGATGAAGGCAATGATTCGACTGCTTTCGCTCGCCGCAATTCTTTGCGTGCTCCCGGCTGCCTATGCCGCGGATCTCTCCGGAGTGTGGAGCGGCTCGTTTGATTTCAACGGCAACACGGTTCCCGTGACAATGAACCTGAAGGTCGCCGGGGCGGCGGTGACGGGGACGATCGAAGGCCTGCCGACGACTCCCGCCGATATTCACGACGGAAAAGTCGATGCGGACGGGATCAGCTTCTGGACGAACACCGATTACGAGGGACAGACCTATAAACTGGTGTTCAAGGGCAAGGTGAGCGCGGACAAGATCGACTTTGAATTTGGCACCGAAGATGGAAGCTGGGGAACCACCCTCAGTGTGACGCGCGGAGGTGCCGCTCATGCGCCTGCTGCTGCTCCTGCGCCGGCTGCTCCGGCAGCACCCGTTGTGCCGGATGTGACCGGGGCGTGGAAGGGAAACTTCGATTTCAACGGTACGAGCGTTCCTGTGACCTTCAACCTGAAAAGCACGGGCGCGACCGTGACCGGCACGGTGGAAGGCATGGGACCTGCTCCGGTTGAAATCCACGACGGAAAGATCGATGGCGGCAGCGTGACGTTCACGATCAACACGGATTACCAGGGGCAGACTTACCAGCTCAACTACAAGGGCAAGATCACGCCGGGCGAGATCGACTTCGAGTTTGGCACCGCCGACGGAAGTTGGGGCGCGACGGTCAATACGAAGAAGGCGTGAGACAGCAGGCCGGCGAGTCGGCAAGTCAGCGGCGCGTGCCGCCGCTCAGCGGAAGTTACTGGTTGGCGGGGAGCGTGTAATCGAGCGCGTAGCTGTGCTTGCCGCCGGCGGCGATGGTAATCGTCATGGTCCCGGCGATGCCCTTGAGTTCTTCGGTTCCGGAGCCGGGGACGATCGTGACTTTCAATTCGAAGGAGCCGGCGTCCATTGTGCCGAAGTGCTGGAGCGCAAAGCCGCCCTTGCGGCCGTCGAGTGTTCCGGTAACCTGCTCGAGGGCGACGTAGCCTGCAGTGCCGGTGGCGGGATTGCCCGAGGCCAGCATCTCGCCCCGGCCAGTGGCATTGAGCGCGCCGTGGTATTGCTTATCGAGCGCGAAGCGGCCGATCGCGGTTCCGGTGGTCGCTTCGTCGGGGGACATGGGCGCCGTCTTCACATCGAAGCTGCCGTGGGCGTGGCTCATTGCCGGTGTTTTCCTTTCAGGTTGTGCCGATGCGATCCACGCACTCGCGGCGCCGATGGCGACGAAGCCGATGAGCACGCACAGTCGAAATAATCTCATGCGATCGATTGTCGCAGAGCGAAAGATGATTCGCACTAACGGCCGGTGGCTGAGGCCTGCTCAAGCGGGCCCTGCTTTTGAAGCCAGGACTTCAGATTGCCTTCCTGCAAGTTGCGGAATTCGATGCACCCGTTGATGCGTTCGACCGAGTGCTTGACTGCCTGATCGGCTGAGGCAACCGGGTGCGCCGCGAAGAATTGTTGTACGTTGTCTCGGGCCTCGGCGGAGCAGAAGGTCGCCGTGGAGCCGACGAGTGCGCTGCCCAGCTCGGGCGTAAGCAGTGAGTGGATGGGATCCCAGTGGGCCTGGATGAATTTCCACGCCTGGTCGCGCGTACCGGGCATCTGCAACTCGATGGCGAACTGGAAGGCGGCGTCCTGGTTGCGGACTTTGCCGGAGATGGCGTATTCCATCGCACGCTCCGCGAGAGCGGGGTTCTCGAAGAACGCGAGCAGGCGAAGAGCACCTTCCTGCAGTTCGGGGTTGTGCGAGGTCTCGTAGACGCGCTGCAGCTTGTCGAAGAGGGCGGCATCGCCGTTTCTTGCGGCCACGGTGAGGGCGGTCTGGCCGAGGGTGGCGTCCATCGACGCGGGGTCGTCGAGATACTTCTCAGCGATCTCCTGTGCCTGCGCGAGCACTGCGGGATCTTTGCCGTAGAAGCCGAGGATCTGGAAGAGAGTGGCGCGCAGTTCGCGTTTGTTCGGCGAATCGCTTTCCGCGGGAGCACCAAGCTTTTCGTACGTCGGGCCAAAGTTCTTTCTGAGCCACGCCGAGATCCCATCTCGCTCTTGTTCGGAAGATGCGACGCGCGTGTAGATCGCGCCGACGGAGCCGACGGCAGTGGAGATGACCTGGCTGTTCTCATCGGACTTGAGGGCTTCGACGAGATTCAGGTAGTCGCCCACGGTGGCCTTGCCCGCGCGGAGCTGCGCCCACTCGTCGCCGGCAAGGCTGATGCGCTCGGTCGGCTTGAGGCCGGATTCGACCTGCGCGACGATTGCTGCATATTTGTCCGGAGAGTAGGCGGTGCGATAGAAGCCGCGCCCGCCGGCGTTGGCGAAGAAGAGCGGATCGCCGGGGATTTTGAGGCTGGAGGATTTTGGCGTGAGCAGGTCGCAGTCCTGGCCGGAGCCGGACTTGAAGCAGACGGGGATGGTCCACTTCTGCGCCGCGTCGGGCTTGACGCTCGGGCTCAGGAAGAAACGGTGCTGCGAGACATCGACCTTGCCGGAGGCCGGATCGCCGAGGTTGACGATGGGCGCGCCGGGCTGTTCCACCAGGCTGCTCATGATCTTGTCCACCGGCTTGTGACTCGTGGCGGTCTGAGCGCCCCAGAAATCCTCGGCCGTGGCGTTGCCGAATTCGTGTGCGGAGAGGTAGTTGTGCACGCCCTGGCGGAAGGTCTCTTTGCCGAGGTAATTCTCGACCATGTTGAGCACCGCGCCTGCCTTGCCATATGAGATGCCGTCGAACATCTGCTCGATCTCTTCGCGCGAGTTAGCCTGGGCGCGAATGGCGCGCGTGGTCGGCTGCGCGTCGAGGTCCAGCGTGTTGTCGAGGCCTGCGGCTTCTTCCTGGTCGATGTTCCACTCGGGATGCATGGCGGCGACGGGCTTGGTCTCCATCCAGGTGGCGAAGCCTTCGTTGAGCCAGATGTTGTCCCACCACTGCATGGTGACGAGATCGCCGAACCATTGGTGCGCCATCTCGTGTGCGATCACTTCGGCGACCTCTTTCTGTGAGCCGACGGAAGCGGTTTTCGGGTCGATCAGCAGGTCGGTCTCGCGGTAGGTGATGGCGCCGAAGTTTTCCATCGCGCCGGCTTCAAAGTCGGGAAGGCCGATCAGGTCGAGTTTGGGCAGCGGGAAGTGGATGCCGAAGTATTCGTTGTAGTAATGGAGGACGTACTTCGCGACGTCTACGCCGTAGGTGGTGAGGCCGACCTTGTCGGGCGTAGCGCAGACGCCGATTTTTACGCCGTCGGCCTCGCCGTTGGTGCACTGGAAGTCGCCGACGAGGAACACGAGGAGGTAGGTGGACATCTTCGGCGTGGTTTGGAACTTGAGCGTGTGCTTGCCGTCGCCGGGACCCGCGGTGTCTGCCGCGATGGGCATATTGGCGATGGCGGTGTCGCTCTTGTCGACAACGAGGGAGACGTCGAAGGTGGCCTTGAAGGCCGGCTCGTCGAAGCTCGGGAAGGCGCGGCGCGCGTCGGTCGATTCGAACTGCGTGACGGCGTAGTCGCGGCGGGGGGTCTTCGAGAGATAGAAGCCGCGCAGTTCGTTGTTCAGGATGCCGGTGTAGTGGACGTCCACCGTGACCGTGCCCGCGGGGATTTCGTCGCTAACGGTGAAGGTGGTTTGTTCCTTCTGCTTGTCGCTCGAGACAGTGGCGGTCTGGGTCTTGCCGCCCGCGGTGATCGAGACGGTCTGGTATTCGATCTCGAGCGAATTGAGCGTGATCGATTTCGAGGGCTGCTTCAGGTTGACGTCGATCGATTCGACGCCGGTGAAGGTCGCAGCCTTGAGGTCGGGTGTGAGCGTGAGCGCGTAGTGCGTGGGGCGCACCTCGGGCGAGAGGCGCTGGGCTCGGGCGGGGGGCGCGAAGAGAAGGATGGCGAGGGCAGCAGCCGTGAACGTCCAGCGAAATTTGGTGGGGAGGATTCTATTCATTGGCTCCTCGAATGGACTGGCGAAATTACCCGATTGACCGAGGAAAGGTTGCGCCGTGCGAACCGCGGAAGGCCTATGAAGACGGCACGAGCCACACAGTCATTGTAGGCCTAAGCGAACAATCAAGAATTACGCGGAACCACCGGCGGCGGTTCCGCGAAAGCCGGGGGTTGCGGATAAATCTATTCCGGTTTGGCCGGAGACTTTGGATCGGCGAACTCAGGTTTAACGATTTGCCTGATCTCGGCGTTCATTTCGTCGGTCAGGCGTTTCGACCGCTCCTGCATGTGCGACGTGACGATGGGCATATATTCCTGCAAGATGGCGGGCTGCTCGTCGAGCAGGCGCTGTCCCGCAGACGAACGGTAGAAGGCGATTACTGCATCGGCATCCGACTTGCTGAGATGGCGCTGATAGACCGGAACGGCGTCGGCAATCATTTCATCTACCGAGTAGATGGTCAGCGCCTGCTGCATGTATTTATTCATTACTTTCTGGAGGGCGGCCTGATCCTCCGGCATGAGCCGTTTGCCGGGGGGCAGTTGGTCGTTGACACTCTTCATTTGGTCCCGGAATGATTGCGCGATAATTTCCGGCAACATGTTCAGCATTTGATCCAACTGCTTGTGCATGCGGGCCACTTCGAAGAATTTTTCGATCTGCTCTTTGGTGGCCTGCTGGTCGGGCGGGACGGCGGAGGATCCCGACGCAGCCTGGTCTGGCCCAACTTGCGAAGCCTGAGGCGACTGCGCAAATGCCGGCACTGTGGAGAGGGTGAATGCAACTACGCCAACTGCCCACCAAATTCGTCTCATGGTGATTACCCGGCCTCCTTATTACGCTGCGCTCGATTCAGTGCGCGTTGAATTGGGCAAAAGTATACGCGGAAGTGTATGAACTTCGCGAAAATTCAGACGGAAGGGACGGTCTTCCTCGGTCGCAGCGATTCGAGCAGGAGGAGGCACGCGCCGGTGACCACCGCGCTGTCGGCTACGTTGAAGTCGGGCCAGTGGTAGGTGAAGATGTGGACTTCGATGAAGTCGACGACTGAGCCGTAAAGGATGCGGTCGTGGACGTTGCCGATGGCGCCGGCAAAGATGAGCGCGAGCGCAACGGTGGTGACGGTGATGCGACTGCCCAGACGCACCAGGGCGATGAGGACGACGATGGCGGCGATGGATGCAAATGAGACCAGTCCCCAGCGGACGAGGCTGGTGCGCGTCGATTCGGCAAAGAGCGAGAACGCCGCGCCTTCGTTGGTCCAGTGGGTGATGCGCAGGACGTGATCGATGACGGGGATGGCATTGCCGATGCGGATGTGCGCCGAGACCCAGGTCTTGGTCCAGCGGTCGATGGCAAATATAGCGGCGGAGATGAGAAGCAGCCAGTGAAGGCGGCGGGGTGCGGGAAACCTCACGCTACGGCCTCCGGTTGCGGAGGAACGATGTTCATTTCCTGAAGGGCGTTCTGGCAGCGGGTACAGACGTTCTGCCAGATGCCGTAGCTGGAGACTTCGGGCATGTAGTTCCAGCAGCGGGCGCATTTGTGGCCGCTGGCGGGAAGCGCGGTGACGCGCAACCCTTCGGCTGAGATCAATGTAACGCGCGAAACATTGAGAATCTCCTTCAGGTCTTCGGCGTGCTTTTGGAGAAGAGCAAGCTGATCTCCCGCTGCTGCGATCTCAAGCTCCGCTTCGAGACCCTTGCCGATGCGCTTTGCCTGCCGCGCCTCTTCGAGCACGCGCAGCGCTTCGTCGCGCACTTCGAATAGCCGCTTCCATTCGTCGAGCACCGGCACGGGATCCGCGGAGAAGATTTCCTCGGGCTTTGGGAACAGCGCAAGATGCACGCTTGCCTCGCGGCTCTTCGCGGCGGGGAGATACTCCCAGACTTCATCGGCCGTGAAAGTGAGGATGGGAGCGACGAGGCGGACGAGCGCTTCGGCGATCTTCCACAGCACTGTCTGCGCGGAGCGGCGCGCGGGGTTTGCGGGCGCGAAGGTGTACATGCGGTCTTTGAGCACATCTAGGTAGAACGAGCTCAGGTCGACGATGGCGAATTCGTTCACCGCGTGATAAATGCGGTGGAACTCGAATGCCTCGTACCAGCCGAGGATCTTCTCGGTGAGCTCGCGGGTGCGGGCGAGCATGTAGCGGTCGAGCGGCAGGAGATCGGCTTCGGCGACAGCATCTTTCGCGGGATCGAATCCGGCAAGGTTGCCGAGCAGGAAGCGAAAGGTGTTGCGCAGCTTGCGGTAGATTTCCGCGCAGCGCGCCATGAGATTCTCGCTCGCGGCCATGTCTTCGCGGAAGTCGATGGAGGCGACCCACAGGCGGACGATCTCGCCGCCCATGCGGTCGGCGATATCGACGGGGTCGACGCCGTTGCCGAGCGATTTCGACATGGCGCGGCCCTGTTCGTCGAGGGTCCAGCCAACGGTGTTGCAGTGCGAGTAGGGCGCACGGCCGCGCAGCGCCACGCTGGTGAGCAGGGAAGAGTGGAACCAGCCGCGGTGCTGGTCGCCGCCTTCGAGATACAAGACCGGCACGTTCTCGCCATGCTGGAAGCGCGCATATGGGCTTTTCAGTTCCGGATCGGATTCGCACACCGCGAACCAGCTTGTGCCGGAGTCGAACCACACGTCGAGGATGTCGGTTTCCTTGCGGAACGCCGTGCTGCGGCAGTGGGTGCACTTCGCGTTCGCCGGCAGCAGCCGTGTGACGTCGCTGTTGTGCCAGGCTTCCGCGCCTTCATGCTCGAAAAGTTCGATCACGCGCTTGTTGAGCGCGGCATCGAGGATGGGCTGATTGCAGCCCTCGCACATGAACACTGCGATGGGAACGCCCCAGATGCGCTGGCGGCTGATGCACCAGTCGGGGCGGGTGGCCATCATGTTGGTGATGCGTTCCTTGCCCCATGCCGGGTCCCAGACGACCTTGTCGATTTCGTCGATGGTGAGCTGGCGCAGGGTTTTGCCGGTGTCGGGAACCTGGTGGTCGATGTTGATGAACCACTGCTCGGTGGCACGGAAGATGACGGGGTTGTGGCAGCGCCAGCAGTGGGGGTAGGAGTGCTCGAGGTCGGCTGAGGCCATGAGCGAGTCATTCTCATTGAGCATGGCCATGATGATTGGGTTCGCCTCCCATACGGTCTTGCCTTCGTAGGGCGGCGGCGCGGCCAGATGCCAGGCGGCGGGATCGAAGTGGATGCGGCCGGCAGAGTCGACGCGGCAGGTGGGGTCGAGTCCGTATTTCTGGCCGGTGTAAAAGTCGTCGGCGCCGTGCGAGGGCGCGGTGTGGACGGCGCCTGTTCCGGTGTCGGCTGTGACGTAGGTGCCGAGCACGCCGAGGATGCTGCGGTCGAGGAACGGGTGGTGGAACGTTGTCCGCTCGAGCTTGCTGCCTTTAAAGCGCGCGATCTCATGCGCGCCCTTAAGCTCGGTTGCGGCGATGACCGAGGCGGCGAGCTCGGCTGCGACGATGTAGACGGGGCCTGGCGCGCCGGAATCGTCGATTGTTGCCAGCGCGACGTACTCGAAGTCCGGGTGGAAGGCTACGGCGAGGGACGCGGGCAGCGTCCAGGGCGTGGTCGTCCAGATGATGGTGTAGACCTCGCGGCCGGCGAGGGCAGGGTTGAGGGCGGCGGCGTCTGACGTGAGCTTGTAGCGGACGTAGATCGACGGGCTGGTGTGCTGTTCGTACTCGATTTCGGCGTCGGCGAGGGCGGTCTGGTCGTGGATGCACCAGTAGACCGGCTTGAGGCCGCGGTAGACAAAGCCTTTTTCAAGAAAGCCGTAAAAGGCCTCGAGGGTGCGGGCTTCGTATTCGCGGGACATTGTCTTATACGGGGTGTCCCAGCGGCCAAAACAGCCGATGCGCTCGAATTGCGTGGTCTGGAGATCAACAAATTTTTGCGCGTACTCGCGGCATGCATCCAAGACCTTAGCGGCGGGCATCTCCAGCTTTTTACGGCCGAGTTGCTCGTCCACTTTTATTTCGATGGGCAGGCCGTGGCAGTCATAGCCGGGGACGTAAGGAGCGTCGAAGCCGGCCATGGTTTTCGACTTGACGACGAAGTCTTTCAAGCCCTTGTTGAGCGCGTGGCCGAGATGGATGGGGCCGTTGGCGTAAGGAGGGCCGTCGTGGAGGATATAGGACGGGCGGCCTTTGCCCGCTTTCCGTAATTCTTGATACAGGCGCATGGACGCCCATCGAGCCAGGCGAAGTGGTTCATTTTGAGGCAGGTTGGCCTTCATCGGGAAGGCTGTTTGAGGCAGGTTCAACGTCGCCTTGAGCTCCGGCGCTGCGGGCATTGGTTCTCCGTCGTTTCGATCAGAATGGTTCACTTCAAGTGTAACTGGCGTGGCGAACGTTTTTCAGGTAACAACCAGTTAGAGGAATCGTCTATTGTGTATGGGAGACCACTCCGTCACGGGTTATGAGATTTTGGAGCGCGGAGAAAGTCAGGCCGCGCCTGCGGAACCGGGCAGCAAATCGGCGTTTGGCACCCTGCCGAGCGGCAACGGCAAGACAAGGCTCGGGGCATTCCAGCATAATGAAAGTCTGGACCGGAACGGAGACGGACCTCGGTCAGCAGAACGAAGGGGCAGCGAAGCCACCGGGCGCGATGGCAACACAGATATGACACAAGCAGGTACCCCAACCCCAGTCGATCCCGGTGTGGACGGCCACGAACTCGATAGCTTTCTCGGGCGGGCATTTGAAGAAAAGCCGATCTGGAAGCAGCTATACGAGAGCGTGCACGAAGTTTTCTTTCCCCCCAAGCTTCCTCCGCTGGAGCTGACTTCGACGCCGATTCCGGTGCCGGACCGGATGGCGGTCAAGACGAATCCGTGGGCCGTTGGCACGGCCACGTTCATCAACGGCGCGATTCTGGCGTTCATCCTGATCTGGGGCGCGCGGAAGGTGTACCAGGAGATCGTCAAGCCGCCCGAGACCGCAACCAATATCGACGTGGGCGATTACAAGTTCAATGCGCCGAAGGCTGCGCAGACGGCCGGCGGCGGTGGCGGCGGCGGTTCGCACGACATCGTGGATCCGATCAAGGGCAAGCTGCCGAAGCTCGATCCGCATCCGCAGGCGCCGCCGATGGTGCCGATTCTCGAGAAGCCGAAGCTTGCGGTGGACTCGGCGATCAACGTACAGCAGGACATCAAGCTGCCGGATAACAATTTGCCTAATATCGGCGTACACAGCTCGGCCAACGTTACCCTGGCTTCAAACGGCGAGGGCGACGGCGGCGGCATGGGCACCGGTCACGGCGGCGGGCTTGGGTCGGGCACCGGGAATGGCTACGGACCGGGCTACGGCGGCAATACCGGCGGCGGCGTGTATCGCGTGGGCGGCGGAATTTCGGCGCCGGTGGCGATCAACGCGCCCGAGGCGGAGTTCAGCGACGAGGCGCGGCGGGCGAAGTACCAGGGCGTCTGCCTGATCTCGCTGATCGTGGATGCGCAGGGCAACCCGCAGAATCCGCGAGTGGTTAGGCCGCTTGGAATGGGACTGGACGAGAAGGCGCTTGAAGCGGTGCGGAAGTACAAATTCAAGCCGGCGATGAAGGACGGGCGGACGCCTGTTCCGGTGATGATCACGATCGAGGTCAACTTCCGGCTGTATTGAAGGAACATTGGGATTCAGGGGTTCGGCCGCCGTCCTTCGGGACGGCGGTTTCGTTTGTGCGCAAAAAAGGGGGGATTTTTCAGAGTTGGTGTGTGGGAGAGACCCAAAAACCGGAGCGGTTGGATTGTAAGCTGTTTATCTAGAACAGCTTGGCCTCAGTTTTTTCGTCACAAGAAATTCTATAGGGGGGGAGGGGGGAGGGGGTGGGGGGGTGGGGTAAAGTCCGTGAGTTAGGCTTTGGTGGAAGCGCACGGTTGCGCGCGGGGCTTTTTCCCTTACCTAATACAAGGATAGCTGGTTCCGAAAACCAATCGGCCAATGTGTAACCGTTTTCACAGATTTATTTTTCCACAGGGTAGCTTGTTCAAGATCTTTGGTTTGGGTGCAAGAGGGTGAAACTTTTCCACGGTTGAAGGGGGTTGACGAGATTCCAGGGACATTGGGACTCAGGGATACAGGGACAAAGGGACATAGGGACATAGGGACACAGGGATTGATGGTCGCTCTTTGCGCCTGCGGAGGTCATGCGCGCGAGGGGAGGTGATGCGCCCGCGGGCGGGGGTGGCCGCGCTTGGATCACTTCGCGATCTGTTTCCCAAGGTGGCGTCCGCCTGGCGGCGGACCTACCTTGGAATACTTTCGCGCCATCCCTACGAGACGGAGGGAGGGCGGGTTTGGTGGTTTCCCACCCATTTCGCGTGTCGCTGCGAGGTGGAATGGGCTACCCGCAAGGTCGATCATTCGCCGGCTGGGAGTCGCTGGATCCTCGCCGACTTATGGATGGCTACGTGGCTTCAATCAGTGAGTTGGCGATCCTATGACTGGCGACACTCTGCAATGCGGGTGCCGCCGGATGATGCCTCGGTGAAATACGGAATGCAGTTATTCTCCATTCGCCCCGACCCGCTAGTACATGAACTTCAACGCAAACTGCACCAGGCGCGGATCCTGTGCAGCAAGGATGTGGTTGAACGTCGGCGAACTGATGTCACTGTCGGGCAGCCGGAAGTTTGTGCGGTTCAGCATGTCGAACATCTCTGCGCGGAACTGGAACTGCGTCGATTCCGTGACTTTGAAGTTCTTGAGCGCGCCGAAATCCCAGTTGGCATAGCCGGGGCCGCGATTCACATTGCGCCCTTCCGTGCCAAACTGCCCCGCGTTGGCTACGGGATCGAGGCGCTGGTAAGCGGCGGCGTTGAGCCACGAGCCAACCGAGTGCGTCCCACTGTTGGGATTGCCGATGATGTTGGGCCGCTGCGCGGAGAATCCAGTGATTTCCGGTGCGCTGCCTTGTGCCGCGACGTCATTCGAGTCAAAGACGGTAAATGGAGTGCCGCTCATCAGCGTGGCAATGCCATTCAAGTGCCATCCACCGAGCGCCCACTGGTACCAGTTCTCCGAATGGTTCCAAAACGGAAGCGCCCATTCATAGCTCGCAACGAATCGGTTGCGCGCGTCGAACAGGGAGAGGCCGCGCTCAGCGCTTAGGTTGAATGGATCCTGGGCGAGATCGTTTTCCCCTGCAACCGGTTTCGAAGCCGATCCAGTTATGTTGAACGACGAAACATCGTCGATCGCTTTCGACCACGTGTACGACACGAGGAATGACAGCCCGTGGCTGAACCTCTTGCGCATCGAGGCTTCCAACGCGTTGTACGACGAGTTGGCGATACCCGCGATCTCGCCGGTTGACGAAAACTGACAAGTGCTCGGCGGATCGGCGAGCGTGCAGCCTGAATAGAGCCGCCGCTGATCGGCATTGCTTGAATTCGAAATCGGCTGGCCGTTCACATATCCGGGAACGAATACCGCGGGGTTCGCTTCAATGAAGCGCGGGAGGTGCGTGCCCTTGGTGCCGACGTATCCAACTTCGAATAGCCAATTGGGCCCGAATGAGCGCTGCACGTTCAAGTCCCAATCCTGCGTATAGGGGAGCGTCAACGCCGGAGCCAGAGTCAGGTTGGTGAGCGGAGTGGAGAACGTGCCCGGGGCCGGAGGATGGCCGTTGAACGGATCGGCGAAGTCCGGAAGGCTCACCTGGGGAGTTCCCAGGTACGGAGGCGCACTGATGGGCGCCTGCAAAGGGCCGCCCTGGCCGGTGTAATAAGGCTCGTAGAAGATACCGTACGCCGAATCGATCAGCCAATTGCCATGACCTGTCGGGTCCCATGCGATGCCAACGCGCGGAGCAAATGCCTTCAGGTCGGTGGGGATCAGGCCGGCGGGCACGCCGGAGTCGCCCGGATACAGCAGCCCGGCCGGCGCGCTGGGCATGACCTGGGACTGCTTGCCGGGCTCAAACAACGATACACGGTTGTGAATCTCGGTGTACGGAAAGGGCAACTCGTAACGCAGTCCGGCATTGATGGTGAATCGCGAGGTCACCTTATACGTATCCTGCACGTACCAGTTCGCGTTGTTGCCGCGAATGCCGCGCGAGAAATCACCGATGCCCTGCAGGAAGACGATCGGCTGACCGACGAGGAAGCTGGCAAAGGCGTCCGTTACCGGGAACGGCACGAAAACGAAGAACCCGTTGGTGGCGATGCCCTGCAGAACGTTGATCTGTTGATGCTGGTACCCGCCGCCGAATTTCAGCTCATGCTTGCCGCGCACCCAGCTCAGCGACCCCGTGTAATCGTAGACGTTTTCGTAGGTGTTGCGCGGGCCGGTAATTGGATCGCCGACCGTGGAATAGCCATTCACCTGGACGAACGGTGGTCCGGTAGCGACATCGAGACTCGGCTCGTATTGGAACCCCAGGTCTGAGGGCGGCTGATGGTTCTCGTGCTCGCCAAAGAGGAATTTGTTGCGCAGGAATGAGAATCGAAGCACTCCCATGAGGCTTGGCGAAAACAGGTGCGTTTCGTCCGCGACAAAGTTCTGCGCGCGCTGGTCTTCGCCTACCGGGAACCCCGGCACACTGGCGCCGCCCGGCGACAGAGGATCGGTCTGCGAGAGCTGATTGAACATGTAGCGGAAGTTCAGCGTGTCGCGGGCGGTGAGGTAATGATTGACCTTGATGCCGAACTGATCGGTGTTATTGCTCAGCGTTTGCGTTGTGGAGAACAGATTCGTGCCGGCGTTCGGAAGCGGGAAGAAGGGCAGCAGGTTTTTTGAAATCGTGTCAAACTGCTGCGGCGGCACCTGGTTATTCGGGTACGGCGCATTCGCGAAGACGTTGAAAAGTTGGTGGGCCGGGTTGTTGCAGAAACCCTGGGTGAAACCCTCCGGGCAGAGTTCGGAAAAGTCGCCGCCCCGCTGCTTCAACGACGGCACCGTGGTCAGCGCTGTCTCGCCCTGGCGATTGCGGAACCCTTCGTAGAAGCCGAAGACGAATGTCTTGTCCTTTTTGATCGGCGCACCGACTGCGGCGCCAAACTGGTTTTGCTTCAGTGGCTCTTTCGTCTGCGCGAAATAATTGTTGGCATCGAGTGCGTCATTGCGAAGGAACTCCCATAACGTCCCGTGGACCTGGTTCGTGCCGGAGCGCGTGACGAGGTTCGTCGTCGATCCAAGCGCGTTCCCGAATTCGGCATTCGCGCTGTGCGTGATGATGCGGAACTCACTGATCGCATCCACTGGCGGCTTGAGGACGAATCCGCCGTCGACGCCATTGAAGTTGTTTGCGCCGTCGATGAGAAAGTTGTTTGATTCAGGACGCTGGCCGTTGACCGCATAAGCCTGCCCGTTGCGCAGCGACCCGCCCGCTTCGGCGATCCCAGGCGTCAAGGGAACGACTCCAGGCTGCAACAGGCCAAGTTGCGAGAAGTTGCGCCCGTTCAGCGGTAGATCCTCGAGTTCCTGCTGTTCCACCACTTTGCCCATGCTGGTGACGGTCGGCTCAATCAATTCGGCATCGGCGCTTACCACCACCTGCTGCTTTTCCGATCCAACCACGAGATGAGGCGAGACCGAAGCAGTCTCGTTCACGTTGAGCGTGATGCCATCCTGCACGTATTCCTGGAAACCCTTCGCTGCCACCTGCAGGTGGTAGTGACCGATCGGGAGTTCCAGAAGAATATAGTTACCGCTGCGATCGGTGGCGGTCGTGCGAGACAGGCCCGTTTCCGCCTGCCGTGCTGAGACCGCGGCGCCCTGAATTACGGCGCCAGTCGGATCAGTAACCGATCCGCGAATGTTTCCCGTGATCTGTTGGGCAGACAGACTGAGGCTAGCGAGCACTAGAAAAGCCAGCACATTGCGAATGAAGTTCATATTGTTTTCTGGTCTCCAAAAGACTGACAGTACGAGCAGAGTGACGCCGGTGGTGCGACTGGCGCGATGTTGACGCGCAGTGAGCGTGTGGGCCAGAGAATGTTCCGCAACCGTCAAATGCTCCCCGCACCTAGAGGACTCTCACGGGGAACACCGCTACCACGGCCGCCAGAGTTCAGGGGAAGAAATCATCGGCCGGGCTGCCTGGATGAACGGTAGTTGTAATGGCTCGGCACTGTCCTGCATCAGTCGATGGGCAGCTTGATCAACCGTTCGGTGGAGTCCTTCACAAGGGTTCGAGGGCACGTTTGCAACACCCCGCGTCCGTCGGCGGCAGGAGGCATGATCGGGTCGAGAGAGCCCTTACCCGGTCGCCAGCTACGAATATGTTGAGTCTCGTTGCAGATTCCGCGCAGACCAGCAAGCTGGCGCTTGACAATCATTTCAATTAACTACACAATGCAGTACATATTATGCTTGGTGAATTTGAGTACGTTCTGATCACTGCGGCGGCTGGCCTGGGCGAGAACGCGTATGGTGCCGCTATTCGTGAAGAGATTGAGAGAGCAGCAGGCCGATCCTGCTCGATTGGGGCGTTGTACACGACCATTGAGCGTTTGGAAAAGAAAGGCTTGCTCAGGACGTGGATGGGCGAGGCGACGGCGCAGCGCGGCGGCAGAGCAAAGCGCATGGTGCGCGTGACGCCGAAGGGCATGCAAGCGGCGAAGGAGTTTTACGAAGCAGTGATGCGCGTAAGCCGTAATGCTGCATGGGCTGCGGGCAAGCCGGAGCGTGCGTCATGAGTTCACTTGCAGAGATGGCGACGATATTTCTTTCGCCGATGGACCGGGAGGCGGTGCTGGGCGATCTGGCGGAGACGGGCGACAGTGGATGGAGCGCTCTTGGCTCTGTGCTGGGGCTGGTGGTGCGGCAGCGCATTGAGCTTTGGCGCGCGTGGCAGCCGTGGGTTGCGGGGGGTATGGCCTTCGCGGGGAGTTTGCTCCTGCTGGGCGTGTCGTTTGGGTTATCAGTGGACTCGCGTCGTTTTCTGCGCGGCGAGCGTGGGTATGGCAGCGTGCTCTGTGAAGCGCTGCTGATGACCTCGTGGGCGTGGACGAGCGGATTTGCAGTGGCTTCACTCTCCGGTAAGACGCGATGGGTGAGCGGCGTTCTGTGCGCGATGCCCTGCCTCTCCTGTGTGCTTCGGTTTCATGACACTTCTCTCTCGCGTGTGTGCCTGCTCTTGTTTCTGCTGCCGGCGGTGATCGGAGCCGCGCAGGGAATACGTCGCGACCGTTTATCGCACAGGACAGCGCTGACGCTGGCAATAGCCGTGACTGCGCTGATGTTGATGTGGGGCGGCATGTACGTAAGGAACTTCTTCTTCCTGCTGCCCGCATGGTGGCTTGTGGCTCATGCAGAACGATCGGAACGCTCCAACGAAAAGGCGGCGGCATGAGGGCGCGAAAGAAACTGTTTGTCGCGATTTTCTGCGCGCTCTTTTTGAGTGCGGTTTCGGCAGCGGCTCAGAGCGATGGAAGCAACAGCCGGATTGTGGAGCGGGTCATCCATTCGAAGGACTTTGAGGGGAACAAGATTGGCGTAAGCGCCGACCGCAGGCTGGCGGTGTATCTGCCTGCCGGGTATGAGGGTGCGTCGAAGCGCTATCCGGTTCTCTATTTTTTCCCTAGTCCAATTGACGGGTATCGGACACTTTTCGACAAGAACGGCGCGCAGGCTCTGTTCGACCGCGCAATCGCGCGTGGTACGGTTCGCAGCTTCATCTTTGTCTCTGTGGATATGACGACTCCGCTGGGAGCTTCGTGGTTTGTGAACTCTCCAGTTACCGGAAACTGGGAAGACTTCGTGGTGCAGGAGCTTGTGCCCTATGTCGATGCAAGCTTCCGCACGATTCCGGCGCGGGATGCGCGCGGACTTGTGGGACAACACATGGGGGCTTATGGAGCGATCCGCATCGGCATGAAACATTCGGATGTCTTTGGCTCGATCTACGGCATGAATCCCGTGGGCACGGGGTCAGGCGTGCAGATTATGGATTCACGGCCGGATTGGGATTTGCTCGCGCATGCGGCTTCCCTGGATGAGGTGAAGAAGGATGGATTTTCTGCGATCTTCACATCGATCTTTCAGGCCCACTTGCCGAACCCGGAGAGGCCCCCGCTCTATGTTGATCTGCCTGCGCATCGGGAGGGTGGAAAGCTGGTGATCGACTCCAGTCTCACCGCGCGGTTAAGAGACAGCTTCTTTCTCGAGTCGATGATTCCGCAGTATGCGGACAATCTGAAGACGCTGCGCGGTTTCAAGTTCGACTGGTCGCGCAACGATGCCATCTGGGACCACGTGTACTCGAACCAGGCGTTCACGCACAAGCTGAACGAGTTTGGCATTGTGCACGAAGCCGAGGAGTACAACGGGACCTGGGACGCAAATCCCTACTGGGGCGCGGAGGGGCGCGTCATGACGGATGTGTTGCCGTTCTTCCAGCGGCATCTGGAATTCTAGTTGGCTTGATTCGTTAGAAGCAGCCACAGTCATTGATGGCGCGTTTCGCCTTAGGGCTTTGATCCCGTGGTGTTGTTGGCCGCTGCGGTTGAGAGGGGCGCGGCGGGCGCGGCGGCGCCGAGGATCCTGGTGACGCTGTTGTTGCCCTGGTTGGAGACCCAGACGCTCCCGCCAAGATCGACGGCGATGCCGCTCGGGGTTGAAAGCGAGCTGTCGGTGAATCCGGTTGACGGCGACAGTGCCGTGCCATTGTTCTGGAACAGGCTGATGCTGTTGTTGCCGCTGTTGGCGATCCACGATTGGCTGCTGCCGTCGATGGCGATGGCAGTGGGCGCGCTGAGCCCGCCGCCGGTGGGGGTTGACTGCACGATGCCGGTCTGGCTGGTGGCTTCGAGCAGCGTTGCGCCCGAGCCCGCGGTCCACGCGTTGCCGGTTGCGTCGATCGCCACGGCCGCGTTGGCTCCGGCAAAGGCGCTGGACGTGATAGCGGCACCATTGCCCGCAAGCTCGGCGGTGCCGCCGCCGCCGTTGACCACCCACACGCTTTGGCCGCTGATGGTGAGCCCCTGCGTAGCGCTGTTCGCGGTGTAGTTGCTCGAGCCCGGAGTGAAGTTGGCCGCAATGATGTAAGTGCCCGCGGCGAGCCCGGTGGTCGTCGTTATCGAAGTTACCGGGCCGGCTGTCGGCTGTGCCGTGTAAGTAATGGCGCCGCACCCGGTGCAGTTGACCGACGCATTCAGGACACCCGCGCCCGCGTCGCCCACGATGATCGTTCCTGCCGGAGTCCACGAGATGGTGGGCTGGACTGCCGACACCGTGAGCGTGTGACTGGAGTCGGAACTGCCCAGGTAGGTGGAATTGGCGTTGTAGACGGCCTGGATGGTGTACGTCCCCGCGGGCGTGCCGGCGGGGAGGCTGTAGAGCACCGTGGCCACGCCGGAGCCGTTGACGCTGCCGACTGTGGGCGAGCCGATCACCGTTGTTCCCTGCAAGACGGAGAACGTGACCGTGCCCGTCGTAATGGGCGAACTGTTATTGGTCACCGTCGCGCTGAGCTGGACATTCTGCGCGTTCGTAGAAAATGCGGTGCTCGCGGTGGCCCCCGCTGTCGCCGTGGCGCCCGCGCTCACGGTCAGCGTGAAGCCCTGCGTTGCGGGGGTGCCGATGCCATTGCTGACCATGATGGTGAGCGCGTCCGGCCCGCTCGGCCCCGTCGGGGTGCCCTGGATCAGCCCGGCCGTGGTCATCGTCACGCCGTTCGGCAGCGAGCCTACGGATACGACGAACAACGACGGAGCCGGAAAGCCGCTCGCCGTTACCTGGAAGCTGCCGAGCGTTCCCACGGTGAACGTAGCGTTATTCGTGCTGGTAATCGCGGGAGCCTGATCCACGGTCAGCGTAAAGCTCTGCGTCGCATTCGTGCCGACGCCGTTGCTCGCCGTAATGGTGGGCGTGTATACCCCGCCCGTCCCCGGGTTAGGCGTGCCTGAAAGCAGCCCGCTGGTAGTCAGCGTGACCCCGCCCGGGAGCGTGCCGGTGTAGCCGATCGAGGGTGTCGGATTCCCGGTCGCCGTGACGTTGAAGCTGCCGAACTGTCCCGCGGTGAAGGTTGTCGCATTCGCGGTGGCAATCGACGGCGCCTGCTGCACGGTCAGCGTGAACGTCTGCAGCGCGGCCGTGCCGATGCCGTTGTTCGCAGTGACGGTGAAGATGTAGGTACTGCCCGTCCCGGCGGCCGGCGTGCCTGACAGGAGCCCGCTCGTACTCAGTGTCACTCCGGCCGGCAGCGAGCCCGCGGGCGCGCTGAACGTCGGCGCCGGGTAGCCGGTCGCCGTCATTTGATAGCTGCCGTTCGTTCCCACCGTGAAGGTCGTCGATGCCGGGTTCGTCGTTATCGCCGGCGGCTGGTCCACGGTCAGCAAGAACGTCTGGGACCCGTTGGGGCTGATGCCGTTCGACGCCGTGACGTCGAGCGTGTACTGGCCGCCGGTGCCGGCCGCGGGCGTTCCCGAAAGCACCCCCGTCGACGAACTCAGCGTCAATCCGGCCGGCAGTGCGGGCGTTTCGCTCCAGGTCATCGAACTCGGATTCCCGGTCGCCGTCATCTGGACAGGGGGGCCGGCCTGTCCCACCGTGAAGGTAGCCGAAGGAGGGTTCGTCGTGATCGTCGGCGCAAGCCCCAGCGTGAAGTCCAGGCACCAGCCGCTAATTGTCGTCGAGGTGGCCGAGAACGTGTCGAAGACGTAAAGCGCCCAGTCACCGTTTACCGCGATGTTTTGAAAGCTGTTCTTGAAGTTGTTCGATGAACTGCCATCCGGAGGCGCGTAGTTGATCGATGCAGCTGCCGGCACCTGCGGGATGGCCGAGTCAACAGAGGGTGCCGACGAACTGGCGAAAATCGGTATCGTTGTGTTTGCATTCGCGTCCGTCGCCTTCCAGTCCGTGGTGCTGTTCGGCGTGGCGCCTGCGGTCGACAGCGACGTCGACCCTCCCCCGCTCGCGAAGTACGATCCCGCATCCGCGAAGTAAAGGTTAAGGTTGCTCACCGAGCCGGCCGATCCGAACCCCCCGTCCTCGAAGTCCAGGTTCTTACTGCCCCCAGGCCCCACCAGCATGTGCTGAGCTCCGAGATACGTGGTGTTTATCCCCAGCAGTTCAACACCGATGTTCAGCACCGTGGACCCACTCAGTCCTGACACCGGGATCACCGACGGATATGCCTGCCCTGCAACTTCATTTCCGGGATCGGTGAACGGCACATTGTTGCACCACCTCGACTGGCCGTTCGATGTGGTCGACGAGGCAGGTGACACCTCTACCAGTTGGCCAGCCACGGACTGCCCCAGGGCATTGGTCAGCGACCCCTGGCTGCCTGCGAATCCAGTGTTCGGATTGAATTTCGCCGTGATGCCCGAGAGGCCCTGGCCGAGGGTGCTGGTAGTGGGGCTGCAGGTTGCGGTTGAGGTGTTCCCGGAAGTGCTCGTGAAACTCACGTTCGAGCAAAGCGCGACGTTGTTGGTCGTGTCTGTGAATGTCACCGACCCGGAGGGGGCCGCAGTCGTGCCTGTCACTTTCGCGGTAAATGTCACAGTGCCGGTGGTGCTATAGATCGCCGGGTTGGCGCCGGAGGTCACTGTCGTCGTCGTACCGACATTGCTTCCCGCCTTGTACGTCATGTTCACAGTCCAGCCGGTGATCTGCATGTACGTCTCGTCGCCGGTTGACTGCATCATGTAAAGCGTCCAGGTTCCGTCCGCCGCCCCATTGTTAAAGGTGCTGGCGAGCGTCGCGCTCCCATCTTTCTGCGGCAGGTCGACAGTCCCGCCGCCAATCTGCGAGCTGAGAGGTGGAACGGAAAGCCCGCTGTCGGCCCAGTACGAGCTCGGCTCGACCGTTTGATTTCCATTCCAGAAGTAATTAGCCCCGCCCGAGTCCGGCGCCGGCGATGCGCCGTCCTGGATCGTGATCGTTATATGGTTCAGGTTCCCGTAGCCGGTGAGATCATCCAGGTAACTCCCCGTCGCTGACAGCAGCGCCAGCATCGCGCCGCTGCTGTTGTTCTTCAGGATGAACGACGTGTATTGGAGACCGTTGCAGAAACCGCAGGGCCCGTTACCCGTGGAAGATTGTTGCGAGTACACTCCGGTGAGCACTACGGACGTTATTCCCGTCACAACCGCACCCGCAGGGGCGCTCGACGTCCCTGTGCTTGACTTAACTTCATTCAGGGCGGTCGCATCCAGGGTCAAGGTGGTCGAGTTCGAGACCGTCGCCGTCGGCGGCGGCGTCTGTGCCGTCGCGCGAATGCCCGGCGACACGATCGCCGCCAGGATTGCCAGGGAGACTGCAAGGGTGGAATTCAGACGGGCTGAGCGCGCAGTCATCCGGGGAAGATGCAGAGTCGGCATCGAGCAATCCTCAAGGTTCGGCCGCGCACGAATTCACTTGCTTTCGAGGAACCCATGAACGCGCAGGCTGATTCTGAAATGTAGGAAACAAAGATAGCAGCAGACAAAAATCAGGAATAATCGCAGCCCCGTCCGGTTTCGATGGGGGAAATGCGAGGTGCTAATGGTTGGCTCATGTGTAACGTGGGGTCGAGCGATGTGTCAATTCTTTTTTGGGGTGAAGGCCGATTCATCCGCCGTGTTCGAGCGGTTCATGGAGCGTTTATATATAAAGCCACGCCGTTGTTGCGAAGCCTCTCCGCGCGGAATTTTTCAGCGGGCTGAAAAGCCGTGCCTGTGACACGGCTTTGCCCTGGATCGAACAACCGGGATTTTTTTCCAGCTTTCTTTTGCCGGGTGCAGCCGCGAGGTCAGCGGGGGCGCGGCTGCATTCCCGACAGCGTTGCGCGAAGGGATTGCGGCATCGCGCCCATCTGGGGACGGTGCGGCTGTTGCGGCCGTTCGGCTGCAGGGCTAGCGCTTGTTGAGATGCGCGGAGTGGCGGACGCTGTTGGCGTCGAGGCCAGGGTGCTCTTGATCTGCATACGTTTCGAACCGCAGCACATTTTCGGATTCTCCTTGTGGTGATGTTTCCTGTGGTGGTTGTTCGGGCGGGTGCATGGCTTGCAGGGCCGCGCGCCGCGTTGTGAGGCGCTCGAGCAGGCATGCCGCTCCGGAGATTGCGAGCCAGTTCATGAACCAGTCCAGGATCAAGCGTGTGATCAAGGCCTGGCCGGGGACGAAGATCCGGCCCGAGGGCGTGACGAAGAGCGCGGCGGGCGCGGCAATCCACACGCTGAGGCAATAGAAGCAGTCCATCATTCTGCCGACGAAGCTGTCGCCGAGCAGCTTGCGGAGGCGAACGACGAGGTCGGCAGGGCCGTCCTCTGCCGCGAGGAGGTGGGTTAACCTCCACACGGCGAGGACGGCCACTACGAAGCTCCACATCTCAGTGCTTGTGACCGCAGATGCAGAAGGTGAGCTGGTTGTCGATGCCCGTCCGGTCGGCGAGGCCGGTGGTGAGCGCCGGGCGTGTGACGAGATGGGCCGTGTAGGAACAGTTGTCCCACGCGGTCGTGTTCTCGACAATAGAGCCGGATGCTCCCCTTCCGCCGGCTGTGAACGTGACCCCCGGCGTCGGGTTCGGCACTGGAATGTTACCCGGAGCCGAAGGACTGCAACTTGTGATGGAGAGCGCCCAGTCCCCTTCGCCGAGCATTTCGTGGTCGGTTACGAATTGGATGGTGAGGGTGTCGTCGATGGGCTGGCAGCACCCGGCGCCCACGGTGAACTCGTGGAACCAGAGGTGGTTGACCTCGGACCAGTTGTTCACGTGGATCTTGCAGAGCGAGTTGGAGAAGTCGACGGAGGGCGCCGCTGCTACGCGCGTGGCCTGGAAGATGATGGCCATGTCGACCCCCACCTTCTGGCTGGCGGCAGGAACAGGCGAGCCGACCGGCGCCTCGCCGGTGTTGTCGATGGCGCTGGCTCCGGAGAGCGGATCGCCTCCGGGGGCGACTCCGGGCTGCGTGGTATCGAAGCCCATGAGGACCTGGAAGCCGCCGCCGACGGCGTTCAGATCGACGACGACCCAGCCGGTTGCGGGGTCCGCGGCGATGTAGTGAATGCCGGGGCCGAACCATGGATGGGTCGGTATCGGCGGGGCGATATCCGGCGGCGGAGGATTGACCCCGGTGACATAGACATCCTGAAACGTGGGTACGTTTGCGGCCTGGGCAACTCCCAATAAATCCTGGGGCCAGGAGATGATCCGGGTGCCAAGCTTTACCGGAGCGACGCGACCGCCGGTGACCGGTGCGGGGTTGATCCAGACGGTGGCGCCTGCGCCTGCGGGTTCGGCGGTTGTGCCGTCTTGCCCGCGCGTGACGGTCCATGTGCTGGCGGCGACTCCGGTTACGGTCATGGTTTCACCGCTCTCGCCCGCGTTGCACACCGAGATGGTGAACGGAGTGGGAGGCGGAGCTGCTCCGCCGGCGACCGTGATGGTTGTCTGCGCGGAGTTGATGGCCGAAGCGAGAGTTGTGCTCTGGGTTGAGAAGAGGAAGCGGTACTGCATTTGCGCTCCCGCAACGGTGGGCGAGAAAACGGGGCAGAAGCCGCCGAGTTGCAGCTGCTCGAAGAAGGCGAAGTTCGGTCCGCCTCCGAAGACCAGGCTCGGCGTGACCGGCAGCGCCTTGTTGGTGAGGCCGGTTCCGGAGTCGATGTCGGAGTAAATGCCGAAGTCTCCAACGGTGGTGAACCAGGGATCAAGGTTGAGCGGCGGGCAGACGCAGAAGCAGAACTCGCGGCAACTGAGGGCGCAGACCCATGCGCAGATCTGCAGGCAGTATGCGCGGAGTCCAAAGCCTGACACGATTTGGCCGTAGGCTGCGCGGTCGCCATTCTGTACGGCGGTGACCAGATCGCCGAGCGCACGCGGCTGCGATCCCAATTTGCGGAACGCAAGCGCGAAGCTGCGGGCCTCTTCGACGCCGTTTGCCGGAATTTCGATGGGCTCGGTATCGACGATGCAGAGCTCGCGGCATACGCGGAAGCAGCGCCAGAAGCAGATGACGAGGCAGATGGTCTGGCAGCCTCCGGCAAAGCCGACGGCATTGATGGTGTTGCGAAGGATCTCGCAGTTGGGTTCGAGGGCTGCCTTGCTGATGGCGGCCAGTGCGCTCTCATTGCGCAGCAGGCTTTGAATCACGGCGCCCGCGGCACGAAGCTCACTGACGGGGTCGGCGAGCGCGGCCGGTTCTCCGGAGCAGATGACTTCGCAGACGCGGCGGTAGCCGATGCCGCAGACCCAGTGGCAGATGAAGCGGCAGACTTGCGCGAGCTTCAGCTCCTGGAGCACTTCAGCGAATTCTTCCCGGTTGCCGCATGAAACCGCATCCACGACGCGGCGGAGGCCGGCTTCGTTGGCGGAGAGCTGCGCGATCGCCCGCGCAAACTGCTCGAAGGTGGGAAGAGGCTCGTTGGGCTCAGGTGGGCCGCAAAGTTCGAGACATCGGAGCACGCACAACTTGATGCGTATCCATTCGCATATAAGTTCACACCAGGGCAGCATCTCGAGCCGCTGGAGGACCCAGCGGAATGCATCCGGGTCCTTTGCTTCGAAGGCTGCTACAACGGCGGAGAAGCCGCCACTATCCTGCGCGAGCCGGCCGATTGCATCAGACTCGGACGCGAGGCGATTCATAATATCGTCGAAGGAACTATTCATGTCGTTCTCCCGGGGGGGTGAGTGGACAGAGAGGCACGCAGCCCGAGCTGTCGCCGGGTAATGGTTGAGCAAGGATGGCTCCTTGCTGGGGGAGGGCAACCATGGGGAACCGCAGCGTTCAAACGCCGCGGTTGAGGGGGACTTGCGAGGCAGGCCTTCTCGATTAGTAAGTGGGAAGTCAGCCGGAAATGTGACAGGGTGGCGGGAGAGCGATCTTACCGCGAGGCGCCTTAAGGTTCGTATAAGGGCGGTTTTCTATACTTCAGGAGACCCAGTGTACGCCGGACTCCTGATGAAGTTCTCCTCCTCATTGCCGCTGGTTGTGGCGCTGTTATGGCCATCCATGTCGAGCTCTCAACAGACGGCTCATACCCAGAACATCTCGGGCCTTGTCCACGATCCGAGCGGAGCGGCGATTGTTGGAGCCAGGGTCGATCTTGATCGAAGCGACGGGAAAACGGTTGGGCATACGGCTTCGAACGGAACGGGCGGATTTCAGTTCAAAAATGTTCCCTTCGGATCGTATGAGGTCGTGGTCAGCGAAGCCGGTTTCCAGGAGACTCGAGTTTCAGTCACCTGCGGACCGGAGAGCCGCCAACAAGTCAGGATCGTGATGCCGGTCGCGACTGTGAAAGAGGACGTCACGGTCGTCGGCACGGAGACGTCGGCGACGATCAGCACGGAGATCGGGCAGAACCAGAGCGGCAATGCCATCGACAGCAACGCCATCGACCGCCTGCCCATATTCGACCAGGATTACCTGACAACGATGTCGCGCTTCCTCGACCCGGACTCGAGCGGAACGAACGGCACAACGCTTGTCGTGAACGGAGTTGAGGCCAACGGCCCGGGAGTGACGGCCTCGGCCATCCAGAGCGTTAAGATCAACCAGAACCCCTATACCGCGCTCTACTCGCGGCCCGGCCGCGCACGAATCGAGATCACCACAAAGGGAGGAACGCCGCAGGTACACGGCTCGGTGAACTTCCTCTACCGCAACTCGATTTTCGACGCCAAAAACGCCTTTGCTGTCACCAAGCCTCCGGAGGAGCGCACGTACTTTGAAGGCTCTGTGACCGGCCCTCTGAGCCGCGGCAAGAAGACCACGTTTCTCTTCGGCCTCGACGTTGACAAGGACGACCAGCAGGCCATCATTAATGCCGCCGGGCCCGCCGGGCCCATCAACGGGAACGTCCTCAACCCAACAGATCACTATTTCATTTCGGGACGCGCATTTCACGACTACGAGCAGGGGAACCAGTTCTGGGTGGGGTACTCCTTCGAACATGAAACGGTGAAGAACATGGGCGTGGGTGGCACAGTGCTGCCCGAAGCCGGGACGAACACGCTCTTCTTCGAGCACGAGGTGAATGTCGGACATGTCTATGTCGTCTCGTCGAAGACCGCGAACCAGCTTCACTTTCTCGTCGGCCACTACGACAACCAGATCCACAGCATCAATGAGGCGCCCCAGATCAACGTTTCCGGCGCGTTCACAGGTGGAGGAGCGCAAGCGGACTTCCGGCGAACCGAATACCACTTCGACGGGACGGATATCGTCACGTACACGTCGGGCAAGCATGAGATCAAGTTCGGCGTCGACGTTCCCGACATCAGCCGCCGGGCATTCGACGACTGGACCAACCAGCTTGGGACCTACTCGTTTGCAGGCCTGACGGAGTACAGCGCGGCTCAGCCATTTTCCTACCTCCTTCAACGCGGCGAGGGCCACGTGAACTTCCTGGAGACGACGTTTGCCGGAATCTTCGAGGACAACTATCGTCCCGCGCAGAATCTCTCGCTCTCCGTTGGCATTCGTTATTACTGGCAAAACTATTTCCACGAAGTCCCCTGGAACTTCGGCCCGCGGGCCAGTTTTGCGTGGGCTCCAACGGCAAAGAGCAAGACCGTCGTTCGCGGCGGGGCGGGCTTTTTCTTTGACCGTACCGGCCCGAGCCCCATCTCCGACCTGCTTCACTTCAACGGCGTGACATTGAAGCGGTTCATCGTCGATTCGCCGAGTTACCCCATCACTCCGGCGGAGTTGGCGGGGGTGCCGACCGGCATCGTGGAACTCGATCCGCGGCTCCGCATTCCGTACACGATTCAATACGGAGCCGGGATCGAACAACAATTGAACCCGATGACCTCGCTGTTTGCGAACTATGTGGGCGCAAGAGGGATCGACATGTTCAGGTCAATCGACGCGAATGCTCCGCCGCCCCCGATCTTTTCCGCCCGGCCAAATCCGAATCTCGGACAGGAACGCCAGATGCAGTCCGAAGGCAGCCTGAAGAGCAATGCGATGGAGATAGGCTTGCGGGGGCGGCCCGCAAAATTCCTCACCGGGCAGGCTCGATACAACCTCGGCAAGACATACAACGATACGAGCGGCATACGATACTTTCCTGCCAACAGCTATGCGCCGCAGGCTGACTGGTCGCGCTCCGACAACGATCAGCGGCACAAATTCGACATGCTGGCCTCCTTCGAAGCCGGAAAGTATTTCAGCTTCGGCACGGCTTTATCGACATACTCCGGCAAGCCCGTCAACATCACGACGGGGAACGACGAAAACCGTGATGGGTTGGCGCTCGACCGTCCGGCGGGAACTCCGCGCAACACGATGCATGGCCCCGCCTACATCGGTCTCGATCTGAATCTTGCGCATGATTTTCCGTTCACCAGGGAAGGCAACAAGGGGCCGACTGCCACTCTGACGTTGAATTCGTTCAACGTGTTGAATCACGCGAACGACATGACCTACATCGGCGTGGTGGGATCGCCGTTCTTCGGCTCCGCCGTCGCGGCACAGCCGCCACGACGAATGCAGCTTAACGTCGAATTCAAGTTCTAGACTTGGAAGTGATGCCAATTGGATGAGTGAAGAGTTTATGCGTGACAGGATCTTAATGCCGAGTCTGGTGAGAGTCGTTATCGCTTCCAGCATTTCGCTGATGGCCGCATTCGCCATTGCCCAGGGAAACGGCGGCAACCCGGTGTTGAAGATGGTGGCCGATGTGCCGATGCCGGGGCCGGCGGTTCGATTCGACTACCAAAGCCTCGATGCGGAGCACGGGCGGCTTTACATCGCCCACATGAACGCCGACCAACTTGTAGTCTTCGACACGCAAGCGCGCAAGGTGATTGCCAACCTCGATGGCTTCAGGCGAGTGCATGGAGTGGTTGCGGCGCCGGTGATCAACCGCGTCTTTGCGTCAGCCACCGGAGATCACCAGGTGGCCATCGTCGATATGAATTCGCTCAAGACAATCGCAACGGCGGGGCCGATCAATTATCCTGACGGGCTTGCATATTCTCCCGGCACGAAGAGAGTCTTTGTCTCCGATGAGCACGGCGGCGTGGACGCGGTGGTCGACGCTGCGACGAACAAACTAATCGTCAGCATTCCTCTCGGCGGCGGCGCCGGCAATACGGTCTATGACCCCGGCTCCGGCCGTATTCTTGTAGCCGTCCACGGCGCAAACGACCTTGCAGTTATCGATCCTGAAGCGATGAAGATCGCCGGAAGGTACCCGCTGCCCGGAGTGAAGAATCCTCACGGAATCGCGTTGGATGTTGAGCAGCGCCTCGCATTCGTCGCCGGTGAAGAGAACCATTCGCTTGCGGTATTCGACCTCCAATCCATGAAGCTGCTTTCTGTTCACCAGGTCGGCGACGATCCGGATGTGCTGGCCTTCGATCCCGGGTTGAGGCGGCTCTACGTCTCCGCAGAGTCAGGAAGTGTGTCGGTCTTCCAGGAGACCGGCCATGATCTCCGCCTGCTCGGCCAACTCAACATGCCGCGTGCTCATACTGTGGCTGTCGACCCGAAGACTCACCTGGTTTATTTCCCGCTTGAGAATGTCGATGGACACCCGCTGCTGCGCATCATGCGCCCTGGCGATCAACCGTAACAGCCAACAACCGGGCTCCTGTTGAGGAGGACCTGCGGCGGTTCGGTTTGGCGCTCGATTCGATGCTTTTGGCTTATGCCTGCTGGTGGAGGCGGATTTCGCTGACCTGAATTACCGGAGTGATGTTGGTGTATTTGGGAATGTCGTTCTGGAGGATCTCTGCGTTGGGCAGAAAGGCGTCAGTGAACGCCTGCGCCGAGTCACATGTGAAACCGCAGATCGCGGTGAATGGGGGCGGCTGATCGGGGTTGCCGCCGAGCACTCCAATTTCGACAGAGACGGCTTTGATTGCTGCGCCGAGCAGGCTGATTGCGAGCGGGATGTGAGTGCCGAGGTAGTAGTCCACGTCGAAGAAGCTGCCGGCTTTGCCTGGGTAGAAGATGGATACCTTGACCATGCTCTCTACGATAAGGCCACGGGCTGATGGCATGAGGGGGACTCATTCGGCGGGCGCTGTTCTTCCGGGGCTAAGTTGCTTGGATGGCGGCGGACTAAAGCATATTCAGGGTTGGAGCATTCGGCCAGGGGCTGAGGCCCCGGACCTGTGATGCGCGCTTTTGCGGCACGACTAAAGTCGTGCCCTGTTACAAAGCTTTGCCTCGAATACATCAACCGAGAGTCCGGTCTAATTAGGGGTCGTGGGGGCCATAAAAGCTGAAGGCCGCCGGATGGGCGGCCTTGCAGATTGGAAAGGGACTGTTCGGGATCAGCGGTTGACGCCGGAGGCGGCGGCGAAGCCGGAGGTTTGCTGCGCGGGGATCGTGGAAACCGGCGGCGGGGCCGCGAAGCTCGTTTCGCTGGCATTGATGGCTCCGGAGTAATCCGGGCCGAGGCCCAGCTTTACGAGGGCCCTCGAGTCGGGCATGAGCCTGGTCTGCCAGCCGTGGTCGGCCTGGAACTTCTGCATTGCGGCCTGGGTGGTGGAGTCCCATTCGCCCGAGGGGGCGCCGGTGAGGTAGTGCTCTCGGATCAGGGCCTGCTGGATCTGCGTGACACGCTCCGGGGCGATGGATTGCTGGCCGTGGACGCGGTGCGAGGCCTTTCTGGATTTTGTGGACGACTTATGCACAGCCGCGTGGTGGCTGCTGGCGGCGTGGTGGGCGGTGGCGAACGCGGGCGTTATACAAAGAACCCCAACGAAAGTGAAGCAAAGAAACGACTTAAAATTGGTCACCCTGAGAGCACCTCCAGGCAACGTTCATCACGGGGCTTTTCGCGTTTGGCGAAGTATAAAACAAACCGTTGAGCGTTGCCAGAAATAAATTCCGGGTTGTGCTCCGATTTCCCGGAACCGAACCAGAACCGTTATGGGCGCACCCACTCTTGGATGCGCCGGGTGGACTTACTGCAACGTGCCGCCGGGATAATTGATGCCCAGGTCAGGGTGGTGGGGATCGATTACCTCGAAGACGACATCGTCGCCGGATTTGAGCTTGCCGACGACCGCGTTGAACTGGTCGCGGGTTGCGGTGGGCTGCTTGTTGACGCGGATGATTACTAAGCCGGGCTCGAGGCCCTGCAGGTCGGCAAACGAGCCGGTGCGCACGGACTGGATGACGACGCCGGGATGGCCGATCTTCTTGACGGTGTCTGGGCCGGCATCGCGGACGACGACGCCGAGCTTGGTTTCGCCGGCGTTTCCGCCTTCATCGGGAGGGGCGTTGTTCTGCGCGATTCCCTGGTCGGCGAAGACTTTATCGCGGTCACCGATGGTGACGGTGGCGTCCTGGGTCTTGCCGTCGCGCAGGAAGCCGAGGCGAATGGAGGAGCCGGGGTGGCGGCTTGCGATCTCATTGACGAGGTCGTCGCCGTCCTTGATCTGGCGGCCGTCGATGGTGGTGATGATGTCGCCGGGCTTGAGGCCGGATTTATCGGCGGGGCCGCCGGGCTGAACGGCCTGGACGAGCACGCCGTTCTTGAAGTTATAGATACGGTTGACCGCGCCGGAGAGGCCCTGCTTGAACTGGATGCCGATGGAGCCGCGGACGACCTTGTGGCTGGGGCTGATGAGGTCGTTGTAGACGGAGACGACGGTATTGGAGGGCATTGCGAAACCGATGCCCTGGTAGCCGGCCGACTGGGTGTAGATCGCGGTATTGACGCCGATGACTTCGCCGTTCATGTTGAGCAGCGGGCCGCCGGAGTTGCCGGGGTTGATGGCGGCGTCGGTCTGGATGAAGTGCTGGAACTGGCCGCTGGCGCCGGGCTCGATGGTGCGGTTCTTGGCGGAGATGATTCCGGCGGTGACGGTTTGCGCGAGGGCGAAGGGGCTGCCGATGGCTTCGACGTCGTCGCCCACCTGCGACATGTCGCTGTTGCCCAGCTTGACGGTGGGCAAGGCGGTATTGGTGTCGATCTTGATGACGGCGAGGTCGGTGGCCTTGTCGATGCCGATGACGCGCGCCGGGCGGCCGAGGTCCTGGGAGTCGGGGTCGGTGGAGAGCTTGACGTAGATCTTGTCGGCCTTGTCGATGACGTGGTCGTTGGTGATGATGTAGCCCTTGGCGTCGACGATGAAACCGGAGCCGAGGGACTCGCGGACCTGGTCATTGCCGTCATCGCCCTGGTCGGGGATCTGGCCGCCGAAGAAGCGGTTGAAGAAGTCCTGGAAGCCGGGGTTCTGGTCCTGATCGTCCTGGTTGTCGTCGTCGCCGCCGTCGGGGTTCTGCTGATTCGGCTGGTTGCGGTTGTGGAAGCGGCGGCTGCCGGGGCGGTTAGCCGACTGCTTGGGCAGCGTTTGAGTGTTGATATTGACGACTGCCGGGCCCACTTCCTTGGCGATTCTGACAAAAGCGTTGGGGGCGACGGCGGAGCTTACGACCTTGAGGGGCGTGGCGTCGGAGCTGGCGCTCTGCTTTTCCTGGCCTGCCACACCATGCGCCAGGAACGAGCCGCCGACAATGCACACCGAAAGTGCGCCGAGCAGGAGGAGAGCCGAGGCGAGACGGCGCGCGCGAAGCCGTTCGAAGAGCGATTTCATGTATGTCTAGACCTCGTTCGTTTCGTAATCATTCCTGGGTGCAATCTCCAGTATAACGAGCGGCGGCTGTTGGCGTCGCGGCAGCCGGGGTGCAATTGCAGACTGCAATGCGCTCCCCTGAACACGCAGGTGAGCGGGATTGCACAGTGCCACCCTGGGGCGTGAGGCGTGCCCGTAACTGTATAGACGTAGATGCGGGGCGAGAGTTCCGGGCCGCATGCTAACATCCGGCATGATTCTGAAACGGAAGAGGCTTTTTTTCAGTGCGGTACTGTGCGCGTGTGTTGCAGGAGCGCAGAATCCGCCGGCGCAGCAGGGCGGCAATGCGCCGGGTTTGCCAAGCGCCCCAGGTTTGATGGAACGGCTGAACGCGATGATGACAGGCGGAAAGAGCGCGTGGACGCCGGAGCAAATTTCCAAAATGGAACGGCTGCGCGATGCGGCGATGCACGATCCTTATGCGCTGGATGAGCTTCGGCATTTGACGAACAATATCGGGCCGAGGCTGAGCGGGTCCGCGCAGGCGCAGCAGGCGGTGGAGTGGGTCGCGGGGGAGATGCGGGCGCTGGGGGCGGAGGTGACGCTGGAAAAGGCAATGATCCCGCACTGGGTGCGCGGCGCGGAGACGGCGGAGCTTGTGTCGTGGCCGGGACAGGCGCCGGGGACCACACAGAAGATTGTGCTGACGGCGCTGGGCGGGAGCGTGGCGACTCCGGCGGAGGGGCTGACGGCGGACGTGGTGGTGGTGAAGAACTGGGACGAACTGCGCACGCTGCCGGCCGGGTCGGTGAAGGGAAAGATTTTGCTGTTCAATCACCCGTTCGATCGGGAACTGGCGGCTGTGGGCAATGGCGGCGCGGCGTACGGCGGCGCGGTAGCGTACCGGGGCGCGGGGCCGATCGCGGGCGCTGCGGCCGGAACGGCGGCGGTGCTGGTGCGGTCGGCGGGAGGAGCGGAGTTCCGGCTGCCGCACACGGGGCTGACGATGTACGCGGCGGGGGCGGAGAAGATTCCGGCTGCGGCGGTGACGGCGGAGGACGCGGAACTGCTGGCGGACTTGGCGCGGCAAGGGACGGTGAGGATGCGCCTGACACTGACTCCGCAGACGCTGCCGGATGCCGAGAGTTACAACGTGATCGCGGACTGGAAGGGATCGGAGCACCCGGAGCAGGTGGTGATTGTGTCGGGGCACCTGGACTCGTGGGATTTGGGGACGGGTGCGATCGATGATGGCGCGGGAGTCGTGGTGTCGATGCAGGCGATCCACCTGCTGAAGGAGATGGGGATCCGGCCGAAGCGGACGGTGCGGTTTGTTGCGTGGATGGCCGAGGAGGAGGGATCGCAGGGCGCCGCGGCGTATGTGGCCGAGCACAAGGGCGATGTAGCGAACCATATCGGCGCGCTCGAGAGCGACCTGGGGGCGGACCATCCAACGGGGATCGATTATGCGGGGAAGCCGGCGCTTGGAGAGTGGCTGCGGCCAGTGGGGCACGTGCTGGATGGGATCGGAGCGCCGGTGGTGGAGAGCTCGGGCGAGACGGGCGAGGACATCGCGGGGCTTGGTGAGGCCGGCGTGCCGACGTTTGCGCCGATCCAGGACAGCCGGTTTTATTTCAACTACCACCACACGGCGGCGGACACGTTCGACAAGGTGGACCCGAAACATCTGAATGAGAACGCGGCGATCATGACGGTGCTGGCGTATGCATTAGCAGACTCGCCAGACCCCGCGCCACGATAAGAGACCTTCTGCATCTTCGGCCGCTTCATGCAAGGTTCTGCGCTTGGAAATCAGTCGCTCTCCTTGATGAGCGAACGCCCCGAGTCGGCTCCGGGGCAACTGACGCCGAACGTTACTTTCGACATTAAGAAAAATTAAACAACCGCCGATAACGGGAGTGATGCAGAGATGTGTTCTGCACCCGCGGTGTCTGTCCACTCCCGCGGCTGTTCGCCGGATGCGGCCGAAGAGCTGTTGTCCGGCGTTTGTCCGAAACTGAAGCACTTCACCCCAGGACGCCGGAGCCTACCGCGATGCAACGCGATCGTTCGAAAACTACCACGTGGGGCAGAAGCCTCTTGATGTCGTGCGCACTCATCCTGAGTGCTGCCCTTGTCTCGGCCACACCTCCCGGGAACGGGAACGGCCCAGGAGAAACCAAGATCTCTCGCGACCTTCGGGTCGCGAACAGCTCTGAGATGGTCGACGTGATCGTGCAGTATAACGAGACGCCGACAGCGAAACATCACCAGAAGGTCCTTAGCCGCGGCGGCGTGCTGCACCGCGAACTGGGGTTCATCAAGGGCGGCGCTTACCGGGTGCCAGCATCGGCGGTCAGGGAACTTGCGGACGATCCCGACGTCGCATACATCTCGCCCGATCGTCCCGTGGCGAGCACGGGAACGTGGACGATCGATAACCACACGGGCAACATCAATGCTGCGGCGGCCTGGTCGCAGGGGCTGAACGGGAGCGGTATTGGCATCGCTCTGATCGACAGCGGAGTCGTCTCGTCTTCGCCCGACCTGAGCGCCGCAACCGTGGTGTATTCGCAAAGTTTCCTGAATGATGGCTCTCCGGCGTACGACCAGTACGGGCACGGGACGCACGTGGCCGGCATTATCGCGGGTAACGGCGCGTCCTCCACCGGCTCCGCTTACAAGTACACCTTTAAGGGCATCGCGCCGGGAGTGAAGATCGTCAGCCTCAAGGTGCTCGATCAACATGGAGTGGGAACGGACAGCCAGGTGATCGCCGCGATCCACACTGCCATCTCGCTGAAGAACAAGTACAACATCCGCATCATCAATCTCTCGCTTGGGCGCGGAGTCTTCGAGAGCTACACGGCCGACCCGCTGTGCCAGGCCGTGGAACAGGCGTGGAATGCCGGAATCGTGGTGGTGGTGGCAGCCGGAAACGATGGCCGCAACAACGCCGCTGGCACCAACGGATATGGCACCATCAACGCCCCGGGCAACGATCCGTACGTGATCACCGTCGGGGCAGTGAACACCAAAAGCTCAGCGGCGCGCGCCAACGATCTGCCCGCCAGCTACAGCTCCAAGGGGCCGACGCTGTGGGACCAGGTGCTGAAACCCGATCTGGTGGCGCCGGGAAACCTCATCATCTCCCTTTACCAGTCGGGCGCAGGGCTCGAGTTATCGAATTTGAACCCCGGCAACGAGATTCCCAACTCTCTTTATCAAACCAACCCTACAGCGGGTCCCTCGAGCACCTACTTCGGCCTGAGCGGCACAAGCATGGCGACACCGATGGTGAGCGGCGCCGCGGCACTGATGTTGCAGAAGAACCCCTCGCTGACGCCTGACCAGGTGAAGGCGCGGTTGATGCAGACCGCTTTCAAGGGCATCGTGAATTCCGCCATAGTGACCGACGCGACCACCGGGGTTTCGTACAACGTGACGTCGGATCTCTTCACGGTGGGCGCCGGGCTGCTTGATATCCAGGCCGCGCTGGCCAACACCGACCTCGCGCCCTCCACGTCGGGCAGCGCCCTCTCTCCTTCCGTGACGGTCGACGGCTCCGGAAATGTCGTCGTGCATGGCACCGGGATTGTCTGGGGCACAGGGATCGTCTGGGGCACGGGGATCGTCTGGGGGACTGGGATCGTGTGGGGCACCGGAATTGTTTGGGGCACTAACGTCAATGGCGCAGATGCGATGGGCTATCCCGTAGTCTCTGGCGCCGGCTCGCTTGAGGCTGACACCGCGTTGTGGGGCAACAGCTTAGTGAACCCCTCCGGCGTGCTGTGGGCCTCGAACGCGCTATGGGCAGCAAGCGACACTTCGCCTGCGCAAGAGGCTGGATTCCTCGGCGACCAACCTTGACGATCGCACTGGGCGGGCATGCAGGTGGTGCCCGCCAAAGCGCGGCTGAAAAACGGCCATTCGTTCGACCTCTCCAATGGGTCGGGCGAATGGCCGTTGACTTTAGCTGACCACTGGCCGCTGACGGCTGAAAGCTCACAACTGACTTCAGGCTTCGTGGGCTGTGGGGACGTGCGGCTGGGGGACCAGCTCAGTGAGGGCGATTCCGGCGAGGATCATGAGCGCGCCGGCGGCGGGTCCGGCGGCGAGGCGCTCGTGCAGGACCAGGAAAGATGTGATCCAGGCGAAGACCGGCTCCATGGTGAGGATGAGCGCGGTGTGCGTGGAGGGCAGGATGGACTGCGCCCAGCTTTGGATGGAGAAGGCGGCGGCGGTGGCGAGGACCGCGGCGATGGCGAGGGCCGTGATGAGGCGCGGCGTCCAGAGCATGTGCGGGCGTTCGATGATGGGCAGGCTCAGGACCATGTACACCGCGCAGAAGCCGACCTGCAGCAGCGCGAGGGGGCGGAAGTCGATGCGCGGGGAATAGTGCGCCAGTGCGATGCAGTGGAAGGCGAAAGCGAATGCGCAGCCGATCGTGAGGAAGTCTCCTACGTTGATGGTGGTGAAATCAGGGAACAGGCCTAATGGGCCGCCGGATGGATTGGCAGCGGTGAGAAACGTGATGCCGACGAAGGCGAGCGCTGCGCCAACATATGCATTCCAGCGCGGCTTTCGGGCGCCGGGCGGGTGCAGGCCTGGAATTGACGAGAGCGGCGGCACGAGGACGACGACGAGGCCGGTGATGAAGGCGGATTTCGAAGGCGTGGTGTAGACGAGGCCGATCGTCTGGAACTGGTAGCCGGTGGCGAGGCACAGCCCGACGACCGCTCCCGCCGCGACGTGCCACGCGCGGATGCCGCGCCAGTAGCGGTGGTACGCGACGGCGAGGACGACGAAAGCGAAAGCCATGCGCACCGCGTTGAAGGCCGCAGGTGACGCATCGGCGAGCGCGCTCTTGATCAGCACAAACGTCGATCCCCACACGGCGACCACGAACAGCATGAGCAGGTAGGCGCGGAGCCTCATCGTTGCGTCATTATCGCAGTCACGCGGGCGCAAGAGCCCTGCGGTTCCTGTTTAATTCCCGTCGTCCACTTCCAGCCTGACGATTACATTCCCAACATACGCAACGCGAACCGGCAACCCCTCGTATATCGGGCCTCCGTGCGATGCGGTGTTGTTAAAGCCGGGCGTCACAGAATAATCGGAATAGCAGAACGTCTGCAATTCAACGGTGAAGCATTCGTCCTGATGGCCCGAATAAGGCATTGGCTGAAAGTTGGTCACGACTCCTTCTACGACTTTGTAGTGGCCGTCGCGGTACGCAGAACGGATACGCCGATATTCTGAGCCCGTCGAGACGAAAACCACGATGGTCCAGAAGCAGGCAAATCCAAAGAAGAAGTACGGGAACAACCTTCCCGGGCGCCGCAGGATTCCGAGCTTACCAAGCTGGTGGAAGACAAATCCGATTGCAATGATTCCCAGCCCGCAAGCGGGAAACCACCACTTATATCCCTGCTGTGCGATGTCGAAGACCAGGCGATATTGATCGGGCGCTGTCATTCATCCATTCCAAGAGGATCGTCTCTCGCTATTCAGGCGGAGGGAAAACTTCGCGGCCCGAAACGAACGTGCTGACCACGTTGGAAAAGAGAATGGCAGGCGCGCCGACTTTGTAGAGGTCGCGGTCGACGACGATGAAGTCCGCGTCGAAGCCGGGCTCGAGCTTGCCCTTGTGCTGCTCGGCGAATTCGGCGTAGGCCGAGCCCTGCGTGTAGGCGTAGAGAGCCTGTCCGCGCGTGAGCTTGTTCTGCGGGAAGTAGGTCCTGGTTCCTTTCTCGTTCATGCGCGTTACGGCTGCGTAGAGGCCGCGGAACGGCGTGATGGGCTCGACGGGATAGTCGGTGCCGAAGGCCAGCGGAACGCCCGCGTCGAGGAATGCCTTCCACGCGTAGGAATATGCGGCGCGCCTGGGGCCGAGGCGATCTTCGGCCCAGTTCATGTCGGTGAGCAGGTGGTTGGGCTGCATGCTGGCGATTACGCCGAGCGCCTTGAAGCGCGGGATGTCGGCGGGATCGACGACCTGGGCGTGCTCGATGCGGTTGCGCGCGGTGCGCGAGACGCCTGGCTGCGAGAACGCATCGAGCGCCATTGCCGCGGCCTTGTCTCCGATGGCGTGGAAGCCCATCTGGAATCCGGCTTTGGCGCGCTCGACGGCCATCCTGTTGAGTTCGTCCTGCGTGTATTGCGGCAGGCCGGTGTTGCCGGGATCGTCGGTGTAGGGCTGCTTCATCGCGGCAGTGCGGGAGCCGAGCGAACCATCCATGAAGCCTTTGAGCATGGTGGTGTGGAGCATCGGGTCGGTGAGGCTGTGATGCGCGCGCATCTTGATGAGCTCGTCGAGCGGATCCTTGAAGGGGATCCACTCGGAGATGCGGACGTCGAGCTTGCCTTCCTTCTCCATCTGCTCGTAGACGAGGAAGTCCTGCCAGTCGCTGAAGTCCTGCACGCTGGTTACGCCGTGCGAAACGGCATCGGCGATGGCGAGCTCGAGGCCGCGGCGGCGCTCTTCGGGAGTGGGCGGGGGAATGACTTTGTCGACGAGGCCCTGGGCCGATTCGCGGAGGATGCCGGTGGGGTCGCCGTTTGCGTCGAGGTCGATCTTGCCGCCTTCAGGCGCGGTGGTTTTGCCGGTGATTCCGGCGGCGGCGAGCGCGGCGGAGTTGGCGAGCGCGATGTGTCCGTCGATGCGCTGCAGGAATGCGGGGTGGCCGCCGGTGACCTTGTCGAGGTCCTGGCGCGTGGGGAGGATTTTTTGCGCCCAGAGGGTGTGGTCCCATTGGCCGCCTGTGATCCAGTGGCCGGCGGGCAGGGTATTCGCGTAGGCCTGGACTTTGCTCATCATGTCGGCGAGGGATTTGGCGCTGGAGAGATCGATGGTGAGCTTGACCTGGCCGGCGGAGCCGAGGTGCGTGTGCGCGTCGTTGAAGCCGGGGAAGATGTAGTTGCTGGTGTTGGCGGAGTTGAGGTCGCGCAGCTTGGTGTCGGGGCCTGCGAGCCTGGTGACTTCTTCCGTTGTGCCGACGGCCAGCACCTTGCCGCCGCCGATGGCGATGGCCTGCACGATTTCTGGCTTGTCATCTTCGAAGCCATTGCCGGTGTAGATGACGCCGTTGAAGTAGATGAGGTCGGGGACGCCGCTGATCGCCGGCTTTTTGGGCGGCGCGGGTTTCGCGCGATGTGCGGGCGCGTGCCGTGCGGGTGGTTGCTGCGCGAGGCAAAAGGATCCGGAGGCCAGGGCGGCGATCACGAGGGGAATTGTGCGCATGTGCGGAAGTGTAGCAAATCAGTGGTCAGTGATTAGTGGTTAGTGGTTAGAAACCAAGGACTCGCCACGTTGGCCCGGAGTTATTGTTCTGCAGCCCAGTCGAGCATTACCAGAGTCAGCAGGAGTGCGCGGCGGAGGCCGGTTTCGCGGTCGCGGGGCGCGTACCACTCGGCGAGGGTGTGCGCGCCTCCGCCTTCGCCGCCGGCGCCGAGCGAGAGCGAAGGAATGCCGAGAGAGATGGGCAGGTTTGCGTCGGTCGAGCCGAGGCGGACACCGGATTGAAGGCCAAGATGGCGATCGACGGCGCGGAGAGCTTCGAGGATGGGCGAGTTGTCAGGCAGATGCGCAGCGGGGCGGTCGCCGATGAGATGGATGACGAATGCGAGCGATCCACGGGCACGCGCGGCCGCCGGCGTGCGCGAGTTGCCTTGCTCGACGGCGTCTTCGACGGCGCGGTGGAGTGCGACTTCGAGGCGGATGAGCTGGTCGGCGCTGGTGGAGCGGAAATCGACGGTAGCGGCCACACTCTCGGGGATGGAGTTGACGCTGGTGCCTCCGTGGATGGTTCCGAGGCTCAGCGTGGTGCGGGGCTCCTCGGGGAGCGGGATCGCGGCGAGGTCGGCGAGCGCGGAGGCCATGGCGGCGATGGGGTTGGGCGTTCCTGCGTCAGTGAAGCTGTGGCCGCCGGGGCCGGTGATGGTGACCTGGTAGCGGCGGCTGCCCAGCGCCTGCGTAACGGCGGCGTCGGCGCCCGCGCCGTCGAGGACGATGTGCGCGGCGATGCGGCCGGCGAGAGGACGGCGGCTGTAGAGATGGCGCACGCCGCGGAGGTCGCCTTCGCCTTCTTCACCGACGTTTCCGACAAATAGCAGGGCGGCGGGCATTTCGGCTTTGCTGTGCACCAGCGCCTGCGCGAGGGCGAGAAGGCCGACGACGCCTGCGCCGTTATCGCACACGCCGGGGCCTTCAAGGCGCTCGGTTCCGTTAACTTTGCGCAGCGCGGGATTGAGCGGCGTGCCGGCGGGGAACACGGTGTCAAGGTGCGCGGAAACAACGATGACGGGGCCGGTGCTTTCGGGGCTCAGGTGCGGCGCAGGGAGGAAGCCGAGCACGTTGCCGGCGGCGTCGGTTTCGATTTCGGAGAGGCCGATCTCGCTGAAGCGCGCGGCCATCCATTGCGAGCGTGCCTGCTCGCCGAAGGGCGGCGCGGGAATGGTGCAGAGCTCTTTTTGCCAGTCGAGGATGGTTTTGGAGTTGGCATGGATCCATGAGAAGGCGGCATGGATTGGACGTTTCGATGCGAAAGCAGTGACGCGGGAGAAGGCCGAGATTGGGGACTTGAGCAGCATGGCAACCTTTCAGCGTAGCAGGGAAGCGGCGGGGCGGGCTTTTGGGGATTCCCATCATTGTGGGTGATGTCGCGAAACGGATGGGACGCTCCTCGAGATGGTGCGTCAGATGGAATCCGAGTATTCGACCGAGTGCAGAAAGAGGCCGCGCGCGGGTGCGGTGGGTCCGGCGGCGGCGCGGGCGCGGGCGGCGATCATGTTGGGGATCTCATCGGCGCGGCTGTATCCGCGGCCTACGTCGAGCATTGTTCCGACGAGGTTGCGGACCATGTGGTGGAGGAAGCCGTTGCCGCGGACGCGGTAGGCAAACAAATTGCCTTCATCGATGGTCCGCTGAGTCCAGGTAGATGAATAGATCGTGCGGATGGCCGAGGAGGGAGAGCCGTCTTCGTCTTCGAGGCCCGAGTCGTGGGAATAGCCGTCAGCCTGCGAGGAGCCGGATCGCGCGGATTGATCGGGGTCAGTGGCGGCGAAGCTGAGGAAGTCGTGCGTACCGACGAAGAGGGCCGCGGCATGCTGCAAGGCCGCAAGGTCGAGCGGCCACGGGTAGGCGTACACGTAGCGCGCGATGAACGGCGGGCAGAGCACGGCGTGAACGCCGCCGGGGTTGCGATCGCCGGATTTGCGATGCTGCTTCTCGATGAAGACGCGGTACTCGTATGTCTTTGCGACGGTGGAGTGGCGGGCGTGGAAATCGGCAGGAACCGGAGTGGCTTGCACAACGCGGATTGCCGCGGACAGGGTGCGGTTGAGCGCGCGGCGCAGGTTATCGGCGGGGATGGGGGCGCGCAGTTCGAAGCTGGCGATTTGCGCGAGCGCATGTACGCCGGCGTCGGTGCGGCCGGAGCCCTGCGGCAGGGGAGACTCGCCGGTGACTCGGCCGAGGGCGGCCTGCAATTCGCCTTGGATGGTCGGCTGTCCGGGCTGGATTTGCCAGCCGTGATAGTCGGTGCCGTCGTAGGCAAGGATCAGCTTCCAGTTCTGGACTCTGGAGGGGCCGGGATGGTGGGCTCCGTTCAAAGTAATTGCGATCGGGGAACAGCCGTTCTCAACAGGGTACTCGACTTATGGATGGCCGTCTAAGACGGGAGCGCCGTGAGATATACTCAAGTTTTCGCATTCCTTTCGACTAATGAGCGCGCTAGCGCGGGAACGAAAGGATGCGGGTGCGCGTAATCACCTACAGAGCGGTATTCGCTTCGGGCCGGAGTGGCGCGGATATCGGTTCAGGATGAAGAAATTGCGTCCGGGACGTGGCTCCGGTCGTCTTTTTGAATGGCACCCCACATGCCTAACTGATCGTGGAGAGGAATCATGCATTGGTTCAATAGAGGTGTGTCTGAAAGGCGGACAGCAGAACAGAGCGGCGAAACGTCGCGCAGGGAGCGAAAGCGGGCTGGGAACCGGCTCCGCGCGGTTGCCGCAGCCATGCTGACCGTAGTCTCGGGTGTGCCTGCAGGCTTTGCGCAACAGCCTGTCAACAACCCTCCTCAAGCGAAAGGAGCCTCCGCGCTTCCCGTGGCTCCCGAGCCCGTCGCCACCTCCGCAACCCCGCTGCGCCAGGGCCAGCGCGATTTCGAAATTCCCAACGGCGATGTCGCCCGCCATCCGTGGAGAATGTACTCTCCTGTTGATGTCACGGGTGCGAACTTCGCCAACTCCCTTCGCCTTGACAACCTGGTGAAGGATGGAAAGATCTACCTCAGCCTGTCTGACGCGATTGCGCTCGCCATCGAGAACAACTACGATATCGCGATTGCCCGCTACAACCTCGACATTGCCGACACCGACGTGTTGCGCAGCAAGGCTGGATCAGCTCTGCGCGGCGTCAATTCCGGCGTGATTGCCAACACGCAGGGAGGCGGCGGCACAACTCTCGCGGCCGGCGGCGGACCGGGCGGCACCACGGGCGGCGCGGGCGGCGCCGCATCAGGCCTCGGCGGCATCGTCACGACCACCGAGAGCGCAGGCCCGGCGCCGGAGACAATCGACCCTACGCTTACTGGAACCATCCAGCTTGAGCGCGCCAAGCAGCCGCAGACGAACACGCTGTTTTCCGGCGGCAAGTCTTCGATCTCGACGAACACCGATCAGTACAACTTTACGTACAACCAGGGTTTTGTGACCGGCACAGGCTTGCAGGTTGGCTTCAATAACAACCGCGTTGCCAGCGACAACCCGTTCAACAGCTACAGCCCGTCGCTCTCTTCAGGTTTCAAAGCGACTGCAACTCAGCATCTGCTACAGGGCTTCGGGATCTTCATCAACAAGCGGTTCATGTACCAGGCGCAGAACAACCGCAAGATCACGGATTCCAGCTTCCGCCAGCAGATCCTCTATACCGTCAACCAGGTTGAGAACATCTACTGGAACCTGGTGAGCAACTACGAAGACGTGCAGGCCAAGGAGCGCGCGCTGACGCAGAGCACGCAACTGCTGGGAGATACGCAGAAGCAGCTCCAGATCGGCACCATGGCTCCGCTCGACGTGGTGAATGCGCAGTCGACGGTGGCAACGGACAAGCAGGGGCTGATCAGCGCGCAGAATGCGCTCCAGTACCAGCAGCTCATCATGAAGCAGGCAATCGCGCGCAACCTGAACGACCCCGCCCTGGTGGCCGCGCCGATTGTTCCCACGGATCGCATCAGCCTCGATGAGCTGCCCGAAGAGAAGCAACCGGTGGACGAACTGGTGCAGACCGCCTTCAAGCAACGGCCCGAACTGGAGCAGGCCGTGCTGACGCTGAAGAACGATGCAATCGGCATGCGCGGCGCGCGCAACGCCCTGCTACCGGTGCTGGATCTTCAGGCCTTCTATGGCGGCAACGGCGTAGGCGGATTTCAGAGCCCGTACCTGAATTGCAACCCCAACTTCGGTGGCAGATTGGTTCCTTGCCCGCCGGGGCTCGTTCCGACGAAGGAATACGGCGATGTGCTGAACCAGCTGGTGAATTCAACGGGGCCGGACAAGGGCGTTGCATTCTCGCTGAATATCCCAATCCGCAACCGGCCGGCACAGGCCGACCAGGCCCGTTCGATGCTTGAATACCGCCAGTCGGAACTGCGGCTTGAGCAGCTCTATACACAGGTTCGCATGCAGGTGGTGAACGCGCAGTTTGCTCTGACCAACGACCGCGCACAGGTGCTGTCGTCGCGGGCCGCGCACGATTACGCGCAGCAGAGCCTGGATGCGGAAGAGAAGAAGCTGCATCTCGGGGCCTCTACCACGGCCAACGTGCTGCAGCAGGAGCGCAACCTGGCCACGGCGGAGAGCAACCTGATCGCGGCCGAGGCGGCTTATGCGAAGGATCGCGCGGGGCTTTACCAGACGCTGGCGACGACGCTGCAACACTACAACATCAACCTGAATGATGCGGCAACCGGTGTGGTAAGTGCGGCGCCGGCTGTACCGGGGCTGACGCCTTCGACCAACAAGGAAGTGGCGCCGACTACGCCGCCTCCGACGGGACGGTAAATTCCAGGCATCAGGCATTAGAAGGCCCGGCGGGAATCCGTCGGGCCATTTTATTTCCGATCGTCATCAACCACGCACAGCGGGTCAAGCACCTAACGACTGATCTCTAATGCCTCATGCCTTCCTTTACCTCTCGGCGATCAGGTCGAGCAGGTCGAAGAACTCGGGGAAGCTGATGGCGGCCGACTCTGCGCCTTTGATGAGTGTCTCGCCTTCGGCGCGCAGCGCGGCGACGCTGAACGCCATGGCGATGCGATGATCGCCGCCGGATTCGATTACTGCGCCGTGGAGTGACTGGCCGCCGGGAACGTCGAGGCCGTCTTCGAACTCTTCGACCTCGGCGCCCATTGCGCGCAGGTTGCTTGCGACGAGCGCGATGCGGTCGGATTCCTTGACGCGCAGTTCCTTTGCATCGCGGATGCGGATTCCGCCGCGGGTGTACGGAGCAATCGCGGCGAGAACGGGCAGCTCGTCAATGAGCTGCGCTGCGAGCGCGCCGGTGACGGCCGTAGAGCCGATACCCTCGGGAGGCGCGGTGATCTGTACGGTGCCGACGAGTTCGGCGTTTTTCTCTTCGAGATTGAGCACGGAGATGTGCGCGCCCAGCGCGGTCAACACGTCAAGCAGCGTGGCGCGGGTGGGGTTGAGGCCGAGCGAATCGACGACGAGGCTCGAGCCGGGAAAGAGCGCGGCGGCGCACAGAAAGAATGCCGCCGAGGAGATGTCGCCGGGGACGGCCGCGTCGATCGCGTGGAGTCTTTGCGGGCCGGTGATGGAGATGGAGCCGGCGGAGCGCGTGAGCTGCGCGCCGAATGCGCGAAGGGCTAGCTCGCTGTGATCGCGCGTGCGCACGGACTCGCGGACGGTGGTAGCGCCTTCGGTTTGCAGGCCGGCGAGCAGGATGCAGGTCTTGACCTGCGCGCTCGGGACCGGGGTTTCGTAATCGACGGCGTGAAGGCGGGTGCCTTCGATGGTGATCGGCGCGTGGCCTTCGGTGAGCGTGAGACGCGCACCCATTTCGGAGAGGGGCTTGCGGATGCGCTCCATGGGCCGGCGCGAGAGCGATGCATCGCCAATCAATGTAAACGTCCCGCGCTGCGGAGCAAGCAGACCGGAGATCATGCGCATTGTAGAGCCGGAGTTGCCGCAATCGAGCGGATGTTGCGCGGGCGCGACCTCGCCGCCGACACCGGTGACTTCGACTGCACCGTCACCCGACCGGCGAACCGATGCTCCGAGCGCCTCCATGCAGGAGAGCGTGGAGGCGCAATCGGCGCCGGTGGAAAAATTCGTGAAGCGGGAAGTGCCTTCGGCGAATGCCGCGAGCATGCCGTAGCGGTGGCTGATGGACTTGTCGCCGGGCAGGCGCAGGCTGCCGATGATGTTGCGCGCGGGGCGGATGATTCGTTCTTGCGTTGCGGTGTGCAAGGAAACTCCGTGATTGGGACTGGCTTGAGTTTATCAATGCGAGGGCCGGCGCAATAAGCGCAGGCGGGCGGCCTAAATCGGCAGCAGAGGCTTGAGCCAACGGGGGACAGGCTGGCTCAACTTGAGGACCGCTCCATGTTCGCACACGCATGCCAGGCGGAAGGGATGCGAAAGGTCGTCGTTATCGAACACCCAGACGTGGGGAAGACTGCGCATGGCGCTTCTGAGATTCGCGAGGACACGAGGAAAGCGGGAGATAAGTTTCTCCGCCGGCACGTCGTGTCCGCCCTGGGACACTCGCATCGCAACGCGTGATTCAGAGACTTCCGCGTTCGAGACGCCGATGAAGCAGAGAAGGACGGTTGCGCCGGAGCGGCCGGCCTCGTGCAGGAACTGGAGTTTGTCGCCTACTGGATCGGAGAAGACGGTCTCGAAGACAAAACTTTCTCCGTGCCGAAGAAGCGCCTGGCGAATGCCCCCGGCGGCTCTGGCCGCTTCGTGGGCGTCCATCTTCAATTCGCGCGCAATGACGTCGGCGTTCACGAACCGAAGCCCGGCGGGAGCAAGGTGGGCATGGTAGAAGGTCGTCTTCCCCGCGCCGTTGGGGCCAGCGAGCGCCACAACGATCGGTCGCCGGTCGAGCAGCGACGTGGTCACTTCGCGCTCGCTGCTGTTCTGGTTCGAATGCGAACCGCCTTGAATTCGCGATTCACAAACCTCCCAATGGTGCGCTTCCCACCCGCATCGGTCCGCTCCAGCAAACCGCGCTTACCGGGATAGGGGCGATAATGCGGAAACGGTTGCTGCTCAAGGACTGCTGCGACGCGCTCGCGGCCCACTGGTGAATCGGCTGTGGCGAGCAGCCTGGACACCGGCTCTGCTACTCCGCTACGGCAGAGCGCAATTGCCTGTCGGCCGTTGAGTAAGGTTTCGATTCCGCGGCCGAGCGTGGCCCAAAACTCGACCTGTCCTGCAATGGACCTCCTGAGGGTTTCGCCGGCAAGCCGGGCGTCGAGAACGAGCTCATCGGAGAGCTTTACGGGTTGGCTCATAAGGAGATGGTAGCATAATGCTACCTGCGAGACGCAGACGCACCGCTCATTTCACGCGCAGCACGATGATCGTCTCGTCGTCGAAACGGTCTTTGCCGGCCTGGAAACGGCTGACGTCGGCGAGGATGGATTCGGCTATGTCGGCTGCGCTTCGGTCGCGATGGGCGCAGAGCATGTTTGCGAGACGTTCGTCGCCATACATCTCGCCCTCCGCGTTCTCGGCGTCGAGAATTCCGTCGGAGACGAAGACAAACGCGTCGCCGGGCTGTGCCGCGATTGAGAGCTCGTCATAGGTTATGTTCGGGAACATGCCGAGCGGAAAGCCCTCCGCGCGCAGCGTCGTCGACTTTCCTTCGCGGCAAAGGACCGGCTGAACCGCTCCCGAGTTGGCTACTTTCAGCGTGCGCTCCGAGTCGTTCCAAAGTGCGAACAGCATGGTGACGTACTGCGATTCGAGCTTGCGTTCCTGGAGCGATTCATTCAGGCAGGCAAGCATTTCGGCGGGCGGGTATTCGTGGCTCGCAGCGGAGCGCATGATGCCGCTTACAAGCGCCGCAAACAGCGCGGCTGGAGCGGCTTTTCCGCTTACGTCGCCGAGCACGATAGCGGTCTGGTTTTCTCCGTATTCGAGAAAGTCATAGAGGTCGCCGCCGATGGTGCGCGCGGGCAGGAATCGCACGGCCATCTCGCCGTTCCCGTGCTCGGGAGGATGCGTGGGAAGCAGGCGCAGCTGCACTTCGCGCGCCATGGCGATGTCCTTTTCGAGCTGCCGCTCCTGCCGCCTTACCGCCTGATACAGGCGCGCATTTTCGATTGCAATGGCGATTTGCGCGGCCAGCGTGGTGAGCATGCGCTCGTGCTCTTCGTTGAAGAAGCCGGTCTTGGTGTGCTCGAGGTCGAGCACGCCGATGATGCGGCCCTTGTAGAAAAGCGGCACGATCAATTCGGAGCGCGTCTCAGGATTCATTTCGAGATAGCGCGGATCCTTGCGCACGTCGGGTACGTTGACCACGCGCCACTCGCGCACTGAGGCGCCGACCAGGCCGCCGGTGATGGGAATACGCCGCTTTGGCGCATGCGCGTAGCCGAAGCGCCATGCATAGCGGGTGATGAGCGTGTCGCCTTTGTCATCGAGCAGCATGATGGTGAACATCTGGTAGTCAATGATGCGGCGCAACAGCTGGCCCACGCGCTCGAGCAGCGGGTCGAGCTCGAGGATCGACGTGAGGTCGGTGGCGATCTCATTGAGCACCGTAAGCGATTGCGCCTGGCGGGAGACGCGCGCATAGAGCCGCGCGTTCTCGATTGCCTGCGCGATGCGCGATGCGGTGAGCGTGAGCAGATGCAAGTGCTCGGGACGGAAGTAGTTGGCCTCTTCGCTTTCGATATCGATCACGCCGATGAGGCGGTTCTTCGCGATCAGAGGGACGGCAAGCTCGGAGCGCACGTCAGGGTAGGCCTGAATGTAGACGTCCGACTTGTGCACGTCGTTCAGCAGCATTGGCTGCCGGGTGAGAGCAACCTGGCCGACGACGCCCTTGCCAAGAGGAATGCGCATCCGCTCGACTTCGGGCGAGTGGCCGATCTGGAACCTCATGCGAAGCTCGCGGGTGCGGTCATTCAGCAGCAGGATGGCGAAGATGCGGTAGTTGAAGATGGCCCTTACCAGTTCCGATGTGCGGTTGAGAAGGGTTTGCAGATCGAGGGTGGTGTTGAGCGCGTCCGAAAGCTGGACGAGATAGGTCAGATCCGCGGGCTCCACGCGCACGTTGACGGGATCCAGGTGCGCATGCGGATTCTCCGCCGCTACCGGGCGATAGTCGCCTTCGAATTCGTGCTGCGCAGTGGTACGTGTCGGCATGGGGATGTCGAATGAAAATGATAAATGCAGGGAACAGGGATCAGGGACCGGGGATCAGGAAATACTGACCACTGAACACTGACCACTGATCACTGTTATTCTGCTCCGAGTTCGCGCACGATCGCCACGCTTGCCGAAGCGCCGATGCGGTTGGCGCCGGCTTCGAGCATGGCGCGCGCGTCGGCCAGCGAGCGGATGCCACCCGATGCCTTCACTCCGCATCGTCCGCCTGCCACGCCGCGCAGCAGAGCGACGTCGGCCGCGGTCGCGCCGCCGCTGGAGAACCCGGTGGAGGTCTTCAGGAAATCCGCCCCCGCCTGGATTGCGATCTCTGCGCCGCGCAGCTTCTCCTCCACGGTAAGCAGGCAGGTTTCAAGGATGACTTTCAGAATCGCTCCGTGGTGGTGAGCCGCCGACGCAGCCGCGTGAATCGTGTGCTCGACGGCGTGGTGATTGCCGCTCTTGAGCTGACCGACGGGGATCACCATATCGAGTTCTTTTGCGCCCAGCCGCGTAAGCGCGGCGGCTTCCTGCCGCAACGTCGATCCCAGCGATGCTCCCAGCGGAAAACCGATGACCACGCCTACCGGGATGCCTGTCCCGGCGAGAACGCTGACCGCGGACGGCACCCACACCGGGTTCACCATGGCGCAGGCAAAGCGGTAGCGCACGGCCTCGTCGCAGAGGTTTTCTACCTGTTCGCTCGTGGCGTCGGGCTTCAGCAGCGTGTGGTCGATCACCGACGCCAGCGACTGCCAGTGAGCCAGTGTATTTTTTGCGAAAGCGGCGGCATCAAAGGTGCCATGATCGAATTCGAGATCGGTATCCTGTGCGGGCGAAATTGCTGCCATGGGAACTCCTTTTGTAGCCGCCTAACCACGGACGTTAGACGTGTCCCGGGGAAAGAGTATAGACCTCTGGGAGACACTCTGACCAACCGCGGCCACTGGTTATGTGCCTCCCCATAACCAGTTAGATTCTCCCGGTTGTCGCTGAGTAAATTGTTACAGGGCGGGCATGAAAGCGGGATAAAGTCGGAGGCCGGCGATCGAGGGTCACCGGTAAAGGATCGAGAGGTTAGAAATCGTTTGCCGGAACTGACTTGAAGGGGGAATTCCTGTTCCTTATTTCTTTTCACCCTGCGCATGCTCCTCGATTTCCATACGCTGAATCAATCCATCGCGCAGGGTGTAGACGTGGCGAACCATGCGGTCCGCCAGCAGTTTTCCTTCGCGGTCGTGCACGACCTGGTGCACATCAAGCACGAATTTGCCGGCGTCTTGTTCGCGGATCTCCACAGGCTCGACGTGCGGATCGATGATTGCCCACTGGCGCGTCCAGTATTCGCGCACGCCTTCGCGGCCGTAGACGTAGCCGCCCTCCATGCCGTTGGCCCATTCGACTTCGGGCTGCATGCGGTTGAGCACGGCATCGATGCGTCGCGCATTGAAGTCGCGGTATGCGCCTTCGAGCATCTTGCGAGCATCAGTCATTGCTATTACTCCGGATGATCGGGGGTCATGAGGCAGATGTCGGGCAAATTGCGGTACCGCTCCGCGTAGTCCATGCCGTAGCCGATGACGAACAGGTTGGGGATCGAGAAGCCCACGTAGTCGGCGTCGATCTTCTCGATGCGGCGCGAGGGCTTGTCGAGGAGAGCGGCGATGCGCAGCGACCGGGGCTTCTGCTGCATGATGACCTTTCGAAGGTATGAGAGCGTGAGGCCGGTGTCGAGGATGTCCTCGACGATCAGCACGTTCTTGCCCTCCACTGTCTCGTCAAGGTCCTTGATGAGCTTGACCGCGCCCGACGAGCGATGGCCCTTGCCGTAGCTCGAGGTTGCGACGAAATCGAACGTGGCGTCGATCTGGATCGTACGCGACAGGTCGGCAAGGAACGGGGCGGCGCCCTTGAGCACGCCGACCATCACCAGCCTCTCGCCGGTGTAGTCGCGGGTGATCTCCGCGCCCATTTCGGCAACGCGATCGGCGATCTGCTGCCGGGTGTAGAGAACCTGCAATCCCTGAGAAGGAATGGTGGCCATGAACCAAGTATCGCCTGTGGGGCTGGAAGTGCAAGCAGGACGGTATAAAGACTTTCCGGGCTGAAAGAATCCAATGAAATGGAGTCGCGTCTATACTAGAGGCAGATGTATCCCTACCTCCATCTGAACCTGGGATTCTTTCACAGAGACATTCCAACTTTTGGCCTGATGCTGTGGGTGGCCGCCGTGGCCGCCGGCTTCATCATGGACCGCAGCTTTCGCCGCGCCAAAATCTCCGCCGATGCCATCGGAATGGTGGCTTTCACGGTTATCGCCGGAATCGTCGGCGCCAAGCTCTGGCACGTGCTCGATACGCCTTCGGAGTTCCGGCAGCAGGGATGGAGCGTGCTGTGGGATACGGGCGGATTTGCGTGGTTCGGGGGGCTAGTCTTCGGCATCTCCGCGCTGGTGATCCAGGGTATGCGTGCAAAAATCGGCGCGCTGCGAACGCTGGACCTTGCAGCGCCGGCAGCGGCATTCGGTTATGGGATCGGGCGGATCGGGTGCTTTCTCTCGGGCGACGGGTGCTATGGCATTCCGACGAAGCTGCCCTGGGGAATGAGCTTTCCGCATGGTATCGAGCCGGTGTTCGTGCCGGTTCACCCTACGCCGCTGTATGAGCTGGCCGGCGGCCTGCTCATTGGAACGTGGCTCTGGATCAGGGCAGGGAAGCAGCGGCCGGCGGGGAGCATCCTGGGCGAGTACCTGATTCTCACCGGGCTGGCTCGCTTCCTTGTGGAGTTCCTGCGGCGTAACCCCAAGGTGCTTTGGGGCTTGTCGAATGCGCAGCTTGCCTGCATGGGCAGTGTCGTGGCGGGGGTGGCCCTGCTGTTCTGGGTTGTTAACCGACGGACGGCGGCGGTTGAGCGGCCTGCGCTAGCAGTTGAGAAGCCGGCCTGACGGCGCTTTACGGCTTTTGCCAGGGATTGATGAGCTTTACGCCGCATCCTTCAAAGTCGCGTATATTGCGCGTCGCAACCGCAGCACCGTGACTCGCCGCGATTGCTGCAATTTCCGCGTCGAGTTCCCGGATCGGCCGCCCGATCCTATTCCTGTTCGCCACAATAGCCCCGTAGTGGCGAGCTGCATCGATATCGAAATCGAGGACCTGGCCGTTAAAATCCTCGCTCAGGGCTCTTTCGATTTCGAATCGCAAGGCTCGGCTTTTTCTCCCGGCCGGCATCAGATCGACACCGGAGAACAACTCTCCGACGACGATCGAACACGTCCATGTTTCACTGCGCACGAGGGAATCAAGCCAGCGCAGCACGGCCGAGTCCGGATTCGGGCGCATGCTCTCAGAGATGATGTTCGTGTCGAGCAGAATCATCAATCAAAGGTCGGGATGCCGCGGTGGGAGTGTGTACGCGGCGGTATCTCAAGCTCGACCCCGCCATACTTTGCAAACCGTTTGCGGATTGCGGTTCCCAGTCCCCCCTCCGGCATACGTCCCGGAGGTGCAGACCTGGCATGTGCGGTGATCGCCTCGCGGGCCTCAGCCTCCATCGACCTGCCATTCAGCGCGGCGCGAAGTTGCAGCTTACGCTTGATTTTTTCGTCAAGGTTGCGCACCGTAATCGTCGCCATGAAAAGAAGATAGCACTAAAAATGCTAGCATTGCAAGCAATGCTGGCATTGGAAGGGTAGCTCAATAGACTCGTGATCTTCCTATCTCGTCGGGCAGATCCTGAAATAATTTCCTGGCGATTCCAGCGTGCCGCGATCAAGATAGAACCGTTCTCAGGCTTTAATTCCGGATCAGTTCTCGTTCTATTTCAGCCGCAAGGAGCCAAGATGAGCAGCGTTCCTCTTCCCGAAGTTCAGTGCGACAAGGTTCATCCCGGTGTGACAGCGGCCGATGTTGCCGCGGCAGTCGATTTTTACACCACGCGGCTCGGGTTCAAGGCCGGGTTCACGGTGGGAGAACCACCGACCTTCGCGGGAGTGAATCTCGGCAACACGCAGATGTTTCTGGGTCAAGGAACTCCCACGCCCAATCCGCACACTCCCGCGGCATATTTCGCAGTCGAAGACGCCGATGCGCTGTACGAGTATCAGCGCGCGCAAGGAGTTGAGATTGCAGTCGAGATCGGGGATCGCCCCTATGGGCTCCGCGACTATGCGGTGCGCGACCTGAATGGGTACGTCATCGAATTCGGTCAGCCCCTTTTCAATGCCGGGCCGCCTGTGCCAATTGAGCGCGCCGATGTTGCCGTGCGCCTGGAAAAACGGCTGGCGGCTCTTCTGCGCGACCTGGCCGAGCACAAGCGAATGAGCGTGGATAGCTGCCTGGAGGAGATGATTCTGCACACCAATGACGGCGTGGAACCACATACGAAGGGGACGCTGCGGTTTATACAGCAGCTGAAACAGAAGCACGGCATCGACTACGACTGCCATGCGAGCTATCGCTTTGTTGAGAAGTAAGACCGCGTTAAAGCCGCTTCAGAAACGCGAGCGCTTCCTTCAGCTGCGGGAACTGGCGCTCCTCGGCCTTGAACTCCCGCGAGTGCACGCAGCGGCGCACGCCGTTCATCTTGACCGGGTGCTTGAGGTGCAGCATCTCGTGGTAGAGCAGGTATTCAATTGCGTAGCGCGGACTTGACGGGCGGTCGAACACGCGGCTCACCACAATGGTGTTGTGCGCCGCGTCGTAGTGCCCGAGCGACCGCTTGGCCGTGTGCTCGCTCCACGTGAGCTCGGGACGGCCCATCAGGCCGCCGAAGAAGCGCGAGTTCAGCGCGTCGAACACCTCTTCCAGGTTGTAGAAGCGCCCTTCCGGTCCGGAGTAGCGCTTGCTCCCTCGCGCGCTGCGGATGCGCTCGGTCTGTTTGGTCACCGAGGAGCTCGAGGCGAACCGCTTGTAGCGGTGGTTCTGCGCGGGATCGATCGGCTTCCTGTAGAGCTTGGCGAGCAGGATGTGCGCAATGGCGCGGATCACCGGCTCCGGCGCGCCCTCAAGCAGATCGGAGAGGCTCACGTAGACGTGCCCCTCCCGCAGCCGGATCGTGGTGTTCAGCGAAGTGAAGCGCCGGAAGCGCACCGAGATCGGGGGGATGGGAGCTCTCGGCCGCAGTGATCGGTACTCTTCCTGAAAAATAGGGATGAATTCAGAAGCCACCAATTCGCAGGTTAGCATGGCGGGCAGCGTCGATTGTCACACCTGCGTTGCATCGTGTGACGCATGCAGACTGCGCCAGCGAGGGCCGAATTCGGGGTGAGCTACTGGGGGGTCTTCGGCTCGGCGCGCTGCTGTCCGCGCTCGTCTTTGTGCGCGTTGAAATAGTCCGTCTGCTCAGTCAGCAGCCGGTGCGCCTGGCCGGCGAGGTCTTCGCTGGATTCGATCGCTTCCTTGCGTGCTTCATCGAAGGTGGGTTCGCCGGCGAGCACGCGCAAAACTTCGGACCACTTCGGCGCGGCCTCGTCCAGCTTCTTCAGCGCTGTGCGCATGTCGGCCTTACGGTCGGAGTACTCGTCGAGGTTCGAGCCGAGCTCGTCCATCAGGGCCGTGATGTCTTGCAATTCATCGTCGAGGCGCTTGGCGCGCGCGGCCGATTTGGCGCGGTTGGTCAGCCCTTTGATGGTATCGGCGCGGTCCTGGACGAATTTGGTGTAGAGCTCGATGCGGTGATTGGGGTCGATGCCGGCCTCGCGGATCGCGTCGATCTGCGCGTCGGAAAGCGGCTGGCGCTGGTCCTTCTGGGCGAATATTGCGGGTACAAATCCGGCGAACAATACGGCAAAGGCGACACCTCGCAGAAACCGCACGGAGACCTCCGACGGGTCCAATTGAATCACAGCGAACGCCGCAGGGCAACGGCACGTACCGACACGTTGTCCCACCCGTTGACACGCCCTCCGATACTTTGAAACACTGGGTCTTGAGTCAATTAGCGAAACGGAGCACCATAATGCGAGACAACACACCCCAGGGCACCTATAAAGTTCAGGCTCTTGACCGGGCCTTTGCGGTACTTGATCTGCTCGGCGAAAGCGAAACGCCTCTCGGACTGGCCCAGGTGGCATCTTCACTGCAACTGCATAAGAGCACTGCCCACCGGTTCCTCATGGTTCTCGAGCGGCACCACATGGTTGAGCGCACTCTCGGCGGCAAGTTCCGCCTGGGCCTGCGGCTGTTCGACTTCGGCAACAAGGCCATCGAGCAATACGACCTTCGCGAGCGCGCGCTGCCGCATCTTCGCCGCCTGGTTGCGGAAACCGAGGAGACCGCGCACCTGTGCGTTCTCGAGCAGGGCCGCGTTATCTACATCGACAAGATCGAACCGGCCCGGTCCGTCCGCATGATTACCCGGATCGGCGCCAGCAATCCCGTCCACTGCACGTCGGTGGGCAAGGCGATGCTTGCTTTTCTGCCGGAAGACCGCGCCAACGAGGTGATCGGCCGGACGCGCTTCGAGCGCTTCACGACGCGCACGATTGCAACAGAAGAAGCCCTGCGCGCGGAGATCGAGAAGACCCGCCGCCGCGGCTACGCCGTGGACGATGAAGAGCTGGAAGAAGGGCTGCGCTGCATCGCCGTGCCTGTGCTCGACTCGCAACGGCTGCCTGTGGCCGCGGTCAGCGTCTCGGGCCCGTCGTTCCGCGTAACGGCGCACAAGCTGCCGTCAATCGCGAATCATCTGCTGCACTGCGTGCGCGCGATCTCGGCGGATATGGGCTTCATCTCCAGCGGCCGCAGCCACAGACCCGCGGCGCTCACCGCGTAGTCCGACAGTCCGCTTTCATACCTGATATTGCCCGGGGCTGGTATTCCGGCCCCGAAGCTTTTTGGGATTCAGACAACCGTTCAGTACTTCACGATCGCGGTGAAGGAATCCGGCTTGAGGCTGGCGCCGCCCACGAGGGCGCCGTCGATCTCTTCCTGGCCTATGAGAGCGGTGGCGTTGTCGGGCTTGACGCTGCCTCCGTAGAGAATGCGCATGGCGCTGGCGACCACGCTGCCGAAGATCGTCGCGACTTCGGCGCGGATGATGCGGTGCGCGTCGGCGGCCATCTCGGGCGTGGCGGTCTTGCCGGTGCCGATAGCCCATACGGGTTCGTAGGCGATGACGATGGAGGCGATCACCTCCGGCGCGAGCCCGCTTATGCCGGCGAATGCACCGGTGACCTGCGTCCTGAGCACATGCGCGGTTTTGCCGGCTTCGCGCTCCTCAAGCACTTCGCCGATGCAGACCACCGGCACGATGCCGTGCTTGAGCGCGGTGTGCAGCTTCTTGTTCACGATCTCGTCGGTCTCGGCGAAGTACTGGCGGCGCTCGGAGTGGCCGATGAGCGTATGCGTGCCGCCGATCGAAGTGAGCTGGCGCGCGGAGGTCTCGCCGGTGTAGGCGCCTTCCTCGGCGAAGTGGATGTTTTGCGCGCCAACCGCAACGCGCGAGCCCTTTGCGGCTTCAATGACAGTGGGCAGCAGGACAGGCGAGGGAAAGATCGCGATTTCGTCGCGGCTGTGGCCTGCGACGAGCGGCAGAAACGCTTCGACGAAGGCCTTCGCTTCTTCGGGCGTCTTATACATCTTCCAATTGGCGGCAATCAGAGCTTTACGGGCCATGTTTGTATGGATTCCTCGGCTCAATTTTAAAAGATGGATTTGCGGGAACGGGTGATGGCGGGCACAGGAAGCTGGCGCTTATCTCCGCTCACCGGCAAACGGGCAAACTCGTGGTTGGACCGCGCGAGGTCCGCGCAACCCAGTCTCGTTATCCGGACTGTCCGTGGCCGGACGCTACCCTAGGATCGCGACGCCGTTCTCGTCCACCGGGGGCTTCACTACCGGGGTCTCGTCTTTCCTCACGTACGCGATCTTGCCTGCATCGATTTCGTCCTGGGCGATCTTGCATGCCTTGGTCGAGTGGGTTGCAATCAAAGCAGACGAGCCATTCTGCAACTGGCGGGCGCGGCGCGCGGCCACAAGAACCTTGCGGTAGTTCGAGTCAAACTGCGTCTCAATCTTCATCGGGGTCCTCGTCGAAGTTGAACTGCTGCTGATCCGGGGAACTGCCAATCCCAAACGCTTCCAGAACCGGCTTCAACCGCTCCTGCGAGTTGGACTGACGACATGCCGCTGCAACTTCCAGCACGCGGCGTGAGCGAATTGCTATAGGTTCGCTGTTGCGATAGTATCGCTCAGCCAGCACGATTGCTTCAAGTTGGGCAACCGCCCGGTCCAAAATATCGTTGACCAGAATGTAGGTATAGTCCCGGTAATTCTCGATTTCCTTGCGGGCCTCGCCCAGCCTCCGGTAGAGCTCGGCCTCGTTTTCCTGGCCTTCGGACCGAAACCGGTTCCGCAGCCGTGTCCGCAGCTCTTTTGGCCCGGGCGGCAGCACAAAGACGCTCACCGCCTCGGGCAATGCTCCGCGCACCTGCGCCGCGCCCTGAACATCGATATCAAGCAGCAGATCGTGCCCCTGCTTGCGGGCATCGTCGAGCGACTGCCGGCCGGTGCCGTAGAGGTTCCCAAAGACCTCGGCATGTTCCAGGAACTTGCCCTCCTGGATCATCCCCTCGAAGATTGCGCGGTCAGTGAAGTTATACTCGCGCCCGTGCTCCTCCGATCCGCGCGGCGCCCGCGTGGTCCACGAGATCGAAAAATCGATCCCGGTGACCTGTTTGCGCAATTCGTTCACGATCGTGCTTTTGCCCGACCCCGAGGGGGCCGAAATGATAAAAAGAATTCCCGCCACTCTTCCTTGACTTCCTTTACTCGACGTTCTGAATCTGTTCGCGCGCTTTTTCGATCTCGGACTTCATCGCCAGGCCCAGTTCCGTGATCCGAGTGCCTTTGCCGCCCACGCCGCCGGTCTTTGAGAGCATGGTGTTCGCCTCGCGGTTCATCTCCTGGAGAAGAAAATCGAGTTTCTTGCCCACTTCGCCGCCTGCAGCCAGCAGTTCGCGGAAATGCCCGATGTGCGTGTTCATCCGCGCGATCTCTTCCGCAATGTCGCTTCGGTCTACCAGCACGGCGACCTCTTCGAGCAGCCGCTGGCGATTGAATTCATTTCCGACGGCGGCGGTCAAACGCTGCGTGAGCCGCTCCTGGTAGCGCTGCTCGACCTCGGTGCGCAAAGCGGCAACACCGTTCACAGCCTCCGCGAGCCGATCCAGCGAGCCGTGCAGTATCGCCTCCAGGGCGTCGCCCTCGCGCGCGCGCATCGCTTTCAACTGGCCCAGCAGCGGCCCGATCTCCTGCAGCACGCTTTCGGACAGCGCTGTCAGATCTTCTTCGCCGTTCATGCGGCTGTCTGCCTGCAACGCCCCGGGGAGGCGCAGAATCGAATTAAGGTCCGGCTGGCCCGTCAGGGCGTGTTCTTCGCGCGCCGCGCTGAATGCCGCGAGGTAGTTTGCCACAAGCTCACGATTGTATCCGCCCCCCTGCTGGGTTCCGCGCTCGACCGAAAGCGTCACCTCGACGTGGCCGCGGATCAGATGTTCTTTGAGCGCGCGGCGCAGCTCCATTTCCAGTGCATCGAGGCCCGAGGGCAGGCGCAGCTGCACGTCGAGGAAGCGGTGGTTCACGCTCTTCAGGCTCAGGGTGTAGTTGAACTGGTCGCGCACTCGCGCCTGCGCGCGCGCGAAGCCTGTCATGGAGTAGATCGGCATGCGTTATTCCTCTGCCTCGCTCGAGTGCGCTGGCTCGAGCAGCCTCTGGAGCTGCGGCGGCTCCGGCTCCAGCTCGTCGAGCCCTCGCTCCAGGTCGCCATTCGTATCCGGCACGTCCATAAACTGAAGTTGATGCAAGCGCCGGTATGTGGGCGATGAATTCAATAGCTCGTCGTGCGAACCGATCGCGGTAATCCGGCCCGCTTCGATCACAGCTATTCGGTTCGCGCGGCGCACCGTGCTCAGGCGGTGCGCGATCACGACCACGGTGCGGTGCTCCATAAGGTTGGCGAGCGCGGACTGCACCAGCGCCTCGCTCTCCGCATCGAGCGCCGAGGTGGCCTCGTCGAGAATCAGGATCGGCGCATTTTTCAAGATCGCCCGCGCAATGGCAATGCGCTGCTTTTCTCCGCCTGAGAGGCGGAATCCCTTTTCGCCGATCACGGTGTCGTAACCTTGCGGCATGCGCAGGATGAAATCGTGCGCCAGCGCGTTTTTCGCTGCCTGCTCCACGACGTCGAAGGTCACGTCGGGCTGGCCATACGCGATGTTGTTGCGCACCGTGTCGTTGAAGAGGATGGTCTCCTGCGTTACCTGCGCGATCTGCCGGCGCAGCGATGAAAGCGAAAGGTCGCGCAGGTCGAGCCCGTCGATCAGGATGCGCCCCGATGTCACGTCAAAGAAGCGCGGGATCAGGTTCACAAGCGTCGACTTGCCCGCGCCGCTCGGCCCTACCAGCGCCAGCACTTCTCCCGCCCGCACTTCGATGTCGATGTTGTGCAGGATCTGGTGTTCGCCTTCTTCGTTCGAATACGAGAACCCGACGTCGTCGAACCGGATCGACTGGTGGAATGAGGGCAGCGCCCTCGGATGCACTTTCTCCTTTACGTCGTCGCGATGCTCGAGAAATTCAAAAATTGACCCCGACGCGCCCATGGCCTGCTGGAAGCTGTTGTAGAAGTAAGCGAACTTGCGCACCGGATCGTAGAGCTTGAACAACAGAATGATGAATGCGCCGAACATGCCCAGCGTCATGCGCCCATGATTGATCTCGTTGCGCCCGATGAAGAGAAGCAGCGCAATCGCGATGGCGCCGATGGTATCCATGAGCGGCGAGCTGATGGATTGAATGCGCACGCTGCGCAGATTAGCGCGGAACAGGCGCCTCGCCGCGCTCTTGAATCGCAGAACCTCCCACAGCTCCGTATTGAACGCCTTGACGATGCGGTTGCCGGTGACCGTCTCGTGCAGTATGTTCTGAATTTCGGCGAGCTTGTCCTGGCCTGTGCGGGTGCGGGTGCGCACCTCTTTCCCGATCTTCCGTGACGAAGTAATCACTACCGGAACGAACAGCAGCAGCGCCCAGGACAGGTTTCCTCCCAGCCGTATGACGAAGACAATTCCTACAAGGAACGTGAAGAACTGTTGCAGAAACTCGCCGATCACCGAGCTCACCGCAAACTGCACGCGGTCCACGTCGTTGATCAGCGTGGAGAGAATCGTTCCCGTGGCGTGCTTATGAAAAAAACTTGCGGAGCGGCGAAGCGTGGCTTCGTACAGGTGATTGCGCAGATCGGTAATAAGCCCGAATCCCGCGTAGTTCACGAGATACGTGCCGAGGTAGTCGCAGAGGCCTTTGGCGATCGTCGAGAGCACCAGGGCAAACGCCACCACATTCCATGCGTTGTGCATGTGAATGAAATGCGGCACCAGAGAACGCAGATCGAAGTGCCAACGCGAATTGTGCAGCCCGAGAAGGATCGGTCCTTCCGGCGCGTCGGGCCTCAGAACCTGGTCAAAGATGGGTTGGAACAGAAGCGTGCGGAATGTATCCAGCGCGCCTACGCCGGCCAGCAGCAGCACGCCAGGCAGCCAGTAGAACCCATACGCCAAACCGAAGCGTAATAACCCGAAGCCGCGCTTCATGCGGATTTCACCGCCTGCTTCCCGCTGGTTTGGAATGTGTATTGCGGGAATCGGGTGCGTGGGTCCATCCCCATATTGTACTTGGTCTGCTGTATCCGGAAATATGTGTTGCGCGTACGTACCGGGGTTGCCGTGTGGCTGCGACAGCGCGCACAAAAGAAGATCGGCGCGCGACCAGGAAGAAGCCACGCGCCGTGCAGAACGATCCTGCGATCCCTCTGAAAGATCAGTCTCCGGGAGAAGGTTCCGATTTAAGGTTCAGCCTGTCATTCAGCGTGAAAACGAGAATCGTGCCCGGCTCGAGCACCGCCTGCGCATGGTTTACGAGCAGATGCACTGTGATTGCGCCCGCGCCAATCAGTCCTCCGGTCAACGCTCCCACCGGCCCGCCGATAAGGGCGCCGGTAGCTGCGCCGCCGCCAACCGCCGCGCCGTATTCGATGCCGGCCTTCTTGTAGCGCGGCGCGGCGTTGATCACACCCTCGCCGCTCACGCGCGCGTTCGCTCCCAGAGTCCCGGTCACCTGCGCGTCGAGATGGTACCGAGTGCCATCCTGGAGGATCACCGTCTCCGGGCGGAGCCGCATTGTTCCATGCCCGCCTGTTGTGCCGCTCGAAACATCGACAACCTTTCCGTCAATCTCCGCGCCAGCCGGAATCAGAACCTGCCCGTCCTGCACCACGTCAAGATCGACCTGCGTCCGAAACTCCTCCCCGCGCTGGCTGTCTGCAGTAGATAGAAGCGTCAGCAGTTTCACCCGAATCGATGCTCCCGCGCCGAGTACCCCCGGCCCGTCCGGATGCGGATGCACGATGTCGCCGTCGGGGTCGCTCGCCCCGTCATCGTCGCGCGTGCTCAATCCCGGCTGCGCGCCCGCAGTGGTGCTGTTGGCCTGCGCCGGAGCCACCTGAACAGTCCCGCTGTCTGTGCCCGTCGCATTCGGTTCGGGAAAATTCGCATTGGGATCCACCGACGATGGCTGTGCGGCCGAAGCTGAAGGCGGCGCTGGGGTCGAAGGCACCGGCACCGTCGCTGAATCGTCCTGCTGAGCCGGCGCGGTCGGCGGAGCCTGCACCAGCGGCTTTCCCGCACGCGGCTTGGCTTGCGCCGTCGGGGCGGGAACCATAATCGTGTCGTCTGAAGGCGGGTGCGACTGCCCCGCATACGGATCGGACTGGCTGGACTGTTGCGCGCTCAGCGCAAGACACGCGAATACCGCAAAGGCGCACGTAAGAATCGGCCTGTTCATTGGGACTCCTTCGAGCGGGCACAATGCTCCGTGCCTGTGTTGACCCTGCCGCTCAGAAAATGTTTCTCCGCGCCGCGTCACACCGGGCTGGAGTCAGCATTTCAGGTTCAGGCTATCGCGCTCCGAGCTCATGAAATCGACGGCGTTGCATCAGGGTTCCTCGCCCGCTAAGAATCAGCATTGACAACCCATCCGGGCGCGCTTCACACCGCTTTAATCCCGGCGCGCGTGTGACCGACGCCACACCGGCAAAATCAGGCAGCTTTGTTAGAATCCACTTGGAAACTATCGATCTTATTGACTGGGATGGAGACACAGTGCGCAGCGTGCAGGAGCTTCTGACTACGATTCAGAACGCCGCCGGTGAAGCTCTTGCCGTAGATCGCCGTCCCAAATTGAATGACCGGCTGCTGCACCGCATTGCGAGGACGAATATGACTGAGATTGTTGCCATCCGCGCCCGCGAGGTTCTTGACTCGCGCGGCAACCCCACCGTGGAAGCCGACGTGATCCTGGAAAGCGGCGCGCTGGGCCGCGCCATTGTGCCTTCGGGCGCTTCCACCGGCGAGCACGAGGCCGTGGAGCTCCGCGACGGCGACAAGAGCCACTACCTCGGCAAGGGCGTGCTGCATGCCGTAGAAAACGTCGAGACCGTGATCGCCCCGGAACTCGAAGGCATGGACGCCGCCAACCAGCGCCTTATCGACTCGACGATGATCGCGCTCGACGGCACCCCGAACAAGGGCAAGCTCGGCGCCAACGCCATTCTTTCCGTCTCCATGGCCTGTGCGCGTGCCGTCGCGCAGGCGCTGGAAATCCCGCTCTACCGCTATCTTGGCGGGGTCAACTCCAGCATCCTGCCCACGCCCATGCTCAACGTGCTCAACGGCGGCGCGCATGCCGACTCCAACGTCGACTTCCAGGAATTCATGATCATGCCGGTCGGAGCTGAGCGCTTCAGCGAGGCCCTGCGCTGGTCCGCTGAAACATTCCACACGCTCAAAAGCGTGCTCAAGAAGAAGGGCTACAACACCGCCGTCGGCGACGAAGGCGGATTCGCGCCCTCACTCAAGTCCAACGACGAAGCCGTCGAACTCATCCTCGAAGCCATCGAGTCGGCAGGCTACAAGCCCGGCGAGCAGATCTCGATCGCGCTCGATCCGGCGTCGAGCGAGTTTTACGACAAGGAGGCCCACAAGTACGTCTTCAAGAAGAGCGACAAGCGCGAGCTTACGAGCGACCAGATGGTCAGCTTCTGGGACAACTGGACCCGCCAGTATCCCATCGTCTCGATTGAAGACGGCCTCGCCGAAGACGACTGGGATGGCTGGAAGCAGCTCACCGAAAAGCTCGGCAACCGCATTCAGCTTGTCGGCGACGACCTGTTCGTCACCAACGTCAAGCGGCTGCAGCGTGGCATCGAGGAGGGTGTGGCCAACTCCATCCTGATCAAGGTGAACCAGATCGGCACCCTGACGGAGACGCTTGAAGCCATCGACCTCGGCCGCCGCTACGGCTACACCGCCGTTATGTCCCACCGCTCCGGCGAATCCGAGGATACTTTCATCGCCGACCTCGCTGTCGCCACCGGCGTGGGCCAGATCAAGACCGGCTCGGTGAGCCGCACCGACCGCATCGCAAAGTACAACCAGCTCCTCCGTATCGAAGAAGAGTTGGGCTCCGGCGCGGCGTTCCTCGGTCTCGAAAGCCTGAACTACAACGACTAATCTCACTGTTTGAATTGAGGGGCGGGGGCGGAGAATAACCCCCGCCCTTGCTCTTTCCATAGGCACTCTTCGGCTCCCCATCAGGCAGTCCAAACGTCAAAAAGAAAACCGATACCTTGTCGGACGAAATTCATCCTGATTGAAGGCTCTATTACCCGGGCTTATAAACAGGTTCCCGGCCAGCCAATCACACGAAGCACGAGAAAGTTCGAGGCCTTCCCCATGCATCGAGCCCCGAGACTCTGGCTCAGCTTTTGCGCGTTCCTGATCGCGACTGTCTCTCCCCGGGCCTTCGCCCAGGCTCCCGACGCGCCTGCGCCGCAGCCAACCGTCGAGCATCAAACTCAGGCGCCTGCCATTCCGATGGAACAGACCAAGCGCATCCTCGGCGTCATTCCAAACTTCCGCGCCGTCAGCGCCGATAGTCATCTTCCCCCGCAGTCGCCAAAGGAAAAATTCCTCTCCACAACGCAGGACTCATTTGACTACTCGGCCGTCTTCATTCCTGCCGCTCTGGCCGGTTACGGACTGGCCAGAACTTCCGTGCCGGAGTTCGGCCACGGAGGTGACGCATACGGTGAGTACCTGTGGCATTCGGCCGTCGACCAGACGATCGAGAACTACATGGTCGGATTCGTCATCCCGGTGGTCGCACGCCAGGACAACCGCTACTACACGCTCGGCCACGGAGGATTCCTCAAGCGCACCGGCTACGCGCTCAGCCGCGCCGTCGTGACGCGATCCGATGCGGGCAACGAAGTGTTTAACGTGAGCGAAATGCTCGGCTCGGGTTCCTCGGCTGCGCTTTCGACGACCTATTACCCGGCAAGCCAGAGAGACTTCTCGAGCGTGGGCTCCTCGTGGGCCTTGGACGTCGGAATCGACGCGCTGTCGTTTGTCGCGAGGGAATTCTGGCCGGATGTGAATCACCGCATGTTTCACGGCGCGCCCCCGCAGGCGACGCTCAGCCAGTCCACGTCCCCGCAGCAGTAAGATGAATCATCGAACCGAGGCTCGTAGAGCGGTTTTGGTATTTCTTGCGCTCCGCCAGCGCATACGCAGCATTACAAATTCCTATGTTGACGATTCAAGAACTGCGCAGAGCTCTTACGCCTTTCGCGACGCTCAGTCTGGGCGTTTTAATCGCGGCGGGATCCTTCGATTACCGATCTCCGCCCGAGGACTGGAGCGAGTACTCTGCGGATCAGAATGGCTCGTTCATACGGTTGCTGAATGAAGTCGGTCTCAAACTCGAAACCGGCACGGGAGATGTCGAGACGCTGACGATCGATCATGCCGAGCTGCCCACGCCGAACTAGGAAACCCGTCGCGTAGCCCTTCAAATCCTGTGACCCGCAACACCTCGATCGCTCCCCCACCATTTATCCTGAAGAAGAAAAATCTGATCGAAACAGAGGTTCTTCTTCGTGGCAAAACGTCCTCTTGTTCTTACCATCCTCGACGGTTGGGGCTACCGCGCAGAAACCGCCAACAACTCCATCGCCCTCGCCCGCAAGCCCAACTACGACAAGTTGCTCCGCGAGTTTCCGAACACGCTCATCCGCGCGTCAGAGCACTTCGTGGGCCTGCCCGACGGCCAGATGGGCAACAGCGAAGTCGGCCATCTCAACATCGGCGCCGGCCGCATTGTGCAGATGGACATCACGCGCATCGATGCCCAGATCGCTTCGGGCGAGTTTCAGAAGAACCCCGCCATCGTCGAGGCCATGAAGCGCGCGCGCGAAGGCGGCCGCCAGCTTCACCTCTTCGGCCTGCTCTCCGACGGCGGCGTGCACTCGCACCAGGAGCATCTCTACGCCCTTCTCCGCACCGCGCGCGAATTCAAGCTCGAGCGCGTCTTCGTCCACGCGTTCATGGACGGCCGCGATACGCTGCCGACCTCCGGGGCCGGTTATGTCGCCGCGCTCGAACAGAAGATGCGCGAGTACGGCGTGGGCAAGCTCGCCAGCGTCAATGGCCGCTACTACGCCATGGATCGCGACAAGCGCTGGGAGCGCGAGCGAAAGGCCTTCGACGCCATGGTCAACGGCAAGGCCGAGGGTGGCGCGCACCAGGACGCCGTCGCCCGCATCAAGGAAAGCTACAACAACGGCGTCACCGACGAGTTCCTCATTCCCTTCGTCGTCACCGGCGCAGACGGCAAGCCCGCAGGCCAGATCCGCAACGACGACGTCTGCCTCAACTTCAACTTCCGCGCCGACCGCGCACGCCAGATCACGCGTGTCCTCGCCCGCGAGAGCGGCCTCAACAAAAACGGCGGCCGCGACCTCGATTCATGGGAATCCCTCGACGAGATCATCCCCCGCAGCGAGCTTCCGAAAAACCTCCACTACGTCTGCATGACGCAATACGACAAGCTCTACGAGCTGCCGCTTGTCATCCTCCCCGAGTCGCTCGACAACATCCTCGCCAACGTCCTCTCCGCGCACCAGCTGCGCAACCTGCGCGTAGCCGAGACCGAAAAATTCGCTCACGTCACCTACTTCTTCAATGGCGGCATCGAAACGCCCTTCCCCGGTGAAGACCGCCAGCTAGTGCCGTCGCTCAAGGTCGCCACCTACGATCTCGCGCCCGAGATGAGGGCCGAGGCCATTGGCGACACCGTCGTCAAGGCCGTCAACGACACTGCGTTCGATCTGATCGTCGTCAACTTCGCCAACGCCGACATGGTGGGCCACTCCGGCAAGCTCGAGCCGACCATCAAAGCCTGCGAAGCCGTCGACGCGCAGCTCGGCCGCATCTACAAGGCCGTCAAAGAACGCAACGGCAACTGGCTCATCACCGCAGACCACGGCAACGCCGAGCTCATGGTGGACCCGGTCACCGGAGGCCCGCACACCGCGCACACCACCAACCCGGTCCCGTTCATCTACGTCGGCGAAGTGGCGAACAACTACCGCCTCCGCACCGACGGCTCGCTGCGCGACATCAGCCCCACGCTCCTCAACCTGCTCGACCTCGGCCTGCCCAAGGAGATGACCGGCGGCGACATGCGAACTCCGGTCGCAAAGTAACTGAACTTCCGCGCGAGCATGGGGGCCGGTACGAACGCACGGGCCCTGTGCAAATCTCTGTGGAAAACCGTGCTGGTGAAATCCTGTCAAGTAGGGAATATAAAGCGAAACACAGTTATCTGCTTTTATATCAGAAGGCTACATCATGAAAAGAAACCTGCTCAGAGTGGCCGATCCACTCTTCGATGTTGCTAGTCTTAAAAATAGAGGGAGCGAACGCCACTTCGATGCCCGCACAAAGAGAGGGCATTTCGCTCTTCCGGGGATCAGAAAATGTATACCCCCCCTCCCCCCTCCTGTAACCCCTTTAGAATGTTGGGGTCAAAAACATCCAAAAATTGATAATGAACTGATAATAAAAGGTTTATCTCAATTTCAAAGAGTGCGAAAAGCGCCGCTGTTAGACCGTTTTTTTGCACATTTTTTTGATCGGACTCGGAACTCCGGCGCGCTTCCGTTCTGCAGCTTCTGCTCCCGTTCGGTTGCGTTAACCCTGAAAGCGCCCTGAGTGACGAAATCCGGTCGAGTGACGAAATGCCGTCATCGTCACTCGCCGTCACCTCATCGTCGCGTCTGCGTTTCGTTCTATGCCGTCGAGCGGTAACCCGATTCATTTCAATCACTCTCGCCATCGCATCCGTCTGGGGCGCAATTTGGCATTCCGTGTGCACTTAGCAAAGTCGTTCACGGAAGGGTGTCATGCTGCGGATCTCGATCCACGAGAGCGATAAGACGATCGAGATGGCGCTGACTGGAAGACTTGCCGGTCCCTGGGTCACCGAGCTCGACCAGGCGTGGAAGCACATCTCGCCCAAGATCGCCGAACGCAGGTTATTGCTCGATGTTCGCGATCTTACTTACTCCGACACTCCGGGGATGCAAGTGCTCAGGGCCATCTTCAAAGCGACACATGCGCAGTTCCTGACCAGCTCGATCTGGTCGCAACACCTGGCCGAAGAAATCAGCAGCTCCAATGGAAATCATGGGAACGGCGGGGGGGCCGAACATGGAAACCATGCTTGATACGGGCATCATGTGCAGAAACGACAGGGCCATTCGCACCGGGGAATTCTTCAGTAACTGGTCTCCTGACGCGCTCGACGAGTGGGCCGAGATGGAACGCGCGCACTCGTACGGTCCAAACATCGTGTTGTTCTCCGAACGCGGGCAGGCGCGCGGCTTGTTCGTGGTGCTCGAGGGAGAAATCAGGCTGTCGATCAACTCGAGCGAGGGCAAGCGCCTCAGCCTGCGCATCGCACGCAAGGGAGACGTCCTCGGCCTTTCGTCGGCGCTTTCCGGCACGCCATACGAAGTCACTGCGGAGACGCTCTATCCCTCTAAAGTGGCTCCCATCGGCCGCGATCAATTTATGGCATTTCTCACGCGTCACCCCGAGCTTTATCGCAACGTGACAGACGAGCTCAGCCGTCACGTCTCCATGGCCTGCCACCAGCTTCGTACCGTCGGCCTGTCGTCCTCGGCCCCGGAGAAGCTCGCACGGCTCTTACTCGAGTGGAGCGAGAACGAGCACTCCACCAGCGCCTGCGCCCGCGTCCGGTTCTCTCTCACGCACGAGGAGATCGGCGAATTCATCGGCGCGTCGCGCGAAACGGTTACCCGCACTCTCAGCACCTTCAAGCACCGCCGCCTGGTGTTGTTTCACGGATCGATGCTCGAGATTCCCAGCCGCACGGCGCTCGCAAGTTACGCCGGGGCCTGACCTGCAACCGTAGATCAACCGCAGTTCGCCAAAAAGTTTTCCTGGTATGAAGTTACTAACCGGCAGTTAATAGCCGGGGGCCAACCCAATTGAAGTACATGGGCAGGGTTGAGATCAGAGGTTCGGGAATACGGCCCTGCCGGACATTTTATTTGCTTTCATACGCTGCGGCCGTAAGCCCGGGGCGCCGCAGTCGGGCCCAACATCATTCCGGGCACGTTTTTATCTTCTCTGCCACGGCTTTATTTCTGTCGTATTTTGCTCTCTGCCGAAACATCGATTGACCAGATTCACGCTTCTCGTTTTTGCTCTTTGCCTCGCTTGCCGTTCGCCTCTCAGCCGCTACAATGAGGGCCATCCGCTCTAGCCAGGGAGGCCCTCATGCGCAAGCTCCTCTTCGCTGCTCCGGTTTTGCTCTCTTCCGTGCTGATGGCGGCGCCGCTCCGTGCACAGGGCGCGCCGCCGCAGGGCGCGGCCGACCAGCCCTACACTGTGGAGTACTACTACAAGATTCAGTGGGGACATCAGCAGGAGTTTCTCGATCTCTTCCTGAAGAACCACTACCCGCTTCTTCAGAAGATCGCCGCCACGGGCCGCATTGTGTCGCTCAAGATTGAATCGCCTGCTTACCACATCACTGAAGACGGCCGCTGGGATTACCGCGTCACCATCCGCTACAAGAATTCGACCGCGGCCACCACTGCGAACCCCGACGAGCCGCGGCTTATCCAGGAACTCTGGCCTGACCAGGCCACTTACAAGCGCGAAGAGCAGCGCCGCTTCGAGATCCTTCTTGCCCACTGGGACTTGCCCGTCACCGACATCACGCCGAAGTAGTGAGAGTCCACCCACGCAGCGCATAGTAGTCTTGAAAACGGAAATCCATGATCGGACAAGTCATAAGAATCGGCGCGGGGCTTGTCGCGGCCGCATACCTCGGCTCGCAGGTCCGCAAGCCGTCGAAGTGGGTGGGCAGACCGTTTGCCAGCATGATGAACGAGAGCCACTCCCGCCTGACCGAGTGGGGACTGAGCCATATTGCTGTCGGCGAGCAGTTCACGATTCTGGATGTAGGCTGCGGCGGCGGCCGCACGATCAACACGCTTGCCGGGAAAGCCGCCAGCGGCAAGGTCTACGGCATTGACTACGCAAAGGGGAGTGTTGCGGCTTCGCGCGCCTATAACAGGGAACTGGTCGCAAAAGGCCGGGTCGATATCCGGGAAGGAACGGTATCGAACCTCCCGTTTGCTCCGAATCAGTTCGATCTGGTTACGGCGATAGAAACGCAGTACTACTGGCCGAACCTCCCCGGCGACATGCGCGAGATCCAGCGCGTACTCAGGCCCGGGGGGAAACTCATGATCATCGCGGAGACCTACAAGGGCGGCCGCAACGACTGGCTCCTCGGCCCGGTCATGTGGCTGCTGCGCTCGTCGCACCTCAGCGTCCAGGATCACCGCGATCTATTCGCCGCCGCGGGATTCTGCGACGTGCAGATCATCGAAGAACGGAAGAAAGGGTGGATCTGCGCCATCGGCACAAAGGCGGTGCCAGGGAGGCTCGTGGAGCAGTCCTCATGACCTATCTGCTCCATCCGGATCACTTTGCGAATGTCATCGGGATGTCTCCCCGAGAGCGATACGAATACTTCGTCAAGCGTGCAGCAGACTGGGGCGAGCTATGGGGTTTGTACCAGGACGGCTGGGCCCAGCTTGGGGATGGCGAGGAAAGGGAGCATATGCCCATCTGGCCTCACGAGGAATTTGCTCGCCATTATGCAACCGGAGATTGGCGGAAGTTTGAGCCAAAGCGGATCGATTTGCGCGAATGGCTGGAAAGTTGGACCCCGCGCCTGATTGACGAGGGAAGAGGAGTGGCGGTTTTCCCCGTTCGCACCGGTAAGTGCACGACAGCCGCACCGGACCGCTTGCTTCACGACCTTGTGGAAGAACTGGAGCAACTGGGATAGGCGCGGACCTGCACTTTACTGACGGTTTTTTCGCAGCATCGGCTTAAGCGCCGGATAGATAGTATCCGCGATGATCGCCGCGCACTTCGCCGTAGGATAAATCCCGTCGTTCTGCAGCGTGCCCGGCACGTTCACCCTGTCCTTGTAGATCATGGGCACGAACGCCGTGTGGTGCTGTTCCGCCAGTTCGCGGTACATCTTCGCAAACTCGGCAATGGAACCACGACCGACATATCCGAGCGGGAATAGAATCGATGCAAATGCAACCGAATAAGACAACGGCTCAATTGGGACGAACGATCTTCGTGGTTGCCGTGGCCATTTGTTGCAGTGCCACAGCGGCGTCTCAGATGCTCAGTTCTAGGAAGATAGGCGATAAGTCGGTCCAATGCGTTCAATCTGGCATCGTTTCGGACCTGATGGATTGCGGCCTCCAGTCTTTCCCTTATGAATTTGTATTTGTGGGCTCCATCTCTTCAATCAGGCCGGTCGAACACGATGAATTCGAGTTGCGACTCGTCCCAGAGGAAGTTTTTTCCGGAAAGTTGGATAGCCCTCTGACAGTTCTGACATCGCAGGGACTATGCTTTCCGAAATTGGCCGTCGGTGATCGATGGCTTTTCTACCTTCGGAAGGAGAATGGCAAACCCATCGTTCTGGACTACTTCCAAAATAAGAGCGCTCCAATTGCAAACGCGCACATAGTCATCGATAACCTCCGTCGATTGGATAACATCGGCGATTTCGCGATCGTACGAGGCCAGGTGCTATCGGGCGAGCCCTTCCACGCGAAGGCTGTCCGGAATTTGTCCGTCACGGCCGTGCGAAAGGGAGACGAAACGCGGCACGTTGCGGTCACAGACCGACAGGGGCGCTATGAGTTCTCGCCGCTGCCTCCAGGAAGATACGTCATTCAAATCAGGGCAGACTACCCGCATCGACCCGGTGATTGGGCGATTGACCTCGTCCCTAAAGCCTGTTGGGACATGACGCCAGACAGATTTCCCATCGAATAAGCGCACCACCTGTGCGAAACGAGCTGTTTGGCCCAGTTCCGGGCGAGTTGTCAGCAACTCGCGACAGACTCGACGTCGTGAGCCGATGGCGGTCTTAACGGGCGCCCTTGCGCAGCAGCGGCTTGAGCGCCGGATAGATCGTATCCGCAATGATCGTGGCGCCCTTCGCCGTAGGATGAATGCCGTCGTCCTGCAGAGTGCCCGGCACATTCACCATGTCCTTGTAGATCATGGGCACAAACGCCGTGTGGTGCTGTGCCGCCAGTTCGCGGTACATCTTCGCAAACGCGTCAATGTAATCAGGACCATAGTTGGGCGGCAGCGTGATGCCAGCCAGCAGCACTTTGATGTGCGCATTTTCGAGCCCGGTCAGGACGGCATCGAGGTTCCGCCGCGACTGGTCCAGCGGCAGCCCACGCAGCCCGTCGTTGCCGCCAAACTCCACGATCACAACTTCGGGATGAAGCCGCAGCACCTCGGGCAGGCTCTCGACGGCGTCTTTCGTGGTGGCGCCGCTCGTGCCCTCGTTCACGACCTTGTAGTTGTAGCCGATTCGATCGAGCTTTACCTGCAGCGCGTCAGAGTAAGCCTTGCCCTGCGCGACACCGTATCCTGCCGTTATGCTGTCTCCAAAGCACACCAGCACCGGCCGCGACGCTCCAAACGCCGGCAAACCCAATATCAGCAGTATGGATGAAACGAGAACCCGTCGCCGAACGTCCACATCACTAGTGTAGTGGCTGGTGGCTAGTGGGTAGTGGCTAGGGATCAGAGATCGGAAGGGGCCGCCTTCTTCGGCTTTGTGGAACCTCAAGTGCGCGAATCCGTATTACTACCGTGATTGCAAGCTATCGGACGATTCCGATCGTTAACCACTAACCACTAACCACTGACCACTGGAGCTCCATTGATCGACGTCCGCAACGCAACCAAATCGATTCAAAACGGCGCGCGCCGCGTCGACATTCTCAAGGGCATCACCCTCGCTATTCCCGCGGGCCAGTTCGTTGCGATCGTAGGCGCGAGCGGCAGCGGCAAGAGCACGCTTCTCGGCTTGCTGGCCGGGCTCGACTCGCCCACCTCCGGCGAAATCTGGCTCGATGGAGTGCCCATTCACAACCTTGCCGAGGCTGAGCTTGCCCAGGTGCGCGGCCGCAAGATCGGATTCGTGTTCCAGTCCTACCAACTCATCCCTACGCTTACAGCACTCGAAAACGTCCTGTTGCCATTCGAGCTCAACGCCGACGGCTCCGGCCTGCAGCAGGCGCGCGGGCTGCTTACGTCCGTTGGACTCACCGAGCGCATGGATCACTACCCCATCCAGTTATCTGGGGGAGAGCAGCAACGCGTAGCGATTGCTCGCGCCTTTGTCGTGGAGCCGCCGATCATCATGGCCGACGAGCCCACGGGTAATCTCGATACCTCAAATGGGCGCATGATCCTCGACCTGCTGCTCGAACACAACAAGCGCGCGGGTACAACGCTCGTCCTGGTAACGCACGATCCGGAGATCGCATCGCGCGCCGACCGCAAGATCGTGCTGCGCGACGGGCAGGTCGTCGAAGACACGCTGCCCGGCGCAGCACCCGCAGCAGAACCTGCGATCGCAGCGGAGCAGGCCCATGGCTAACGGCGACTTAGGCAAGAGACGTCCACTGGGCTGGCGCCGCGCGGCGGCCATTGCTTGGCGTGATTTGAAATCCGCCCCGGGCAAGTTCGGTTTCGTCGTTCTCTCCGTTGCCATCGGCGTTGCGGCGCTCGTCGGCGTGCGCGGCTTCAGCGAGGCATTCCGACACACGCTGGGCACGGAGGCACGCTCGCTCATGGCCGCCGATCTGAGCGCGCGCATCTTCCGCCAGGCCACGGACCAGGAAAAGCAGAAGGTCGCTGAGATTCTCAGAAGGATTCCCGGCAGTCGCTCGACCTGGATCACTGAGACGGTTTCGATGGCATCGGTGCCGTCCGATCCGGTTCCGATCCTGGTCGCGGTCAAGGCGGTAGATCCGGCGGAATATCCCTACTACGGCTCTGCACAACTCGAGCCCGCAATGCCGCTTGCGCAGGCGCTCTCCGGAAACTCCGCGGTCGTGGCCGACGAGTTTCTGATCCGGTTGAACGCGCACGTCGGGCAGGACATGCGGTTCGGCGGCAAGACCTTCAGGATCGCAGCGATGCTGAAGCAGGAGCCCGACCGGTTCAGCTCAGGCGCCGGCATCGGCCCGCGGGTTATGGTGTCGCGCGCGAGTCTCGATTCGACAGGCCTCATCGCGCCGGGCAGCCGCGCCACGCAGCGCCTGCTGCTCAAGCTGCCTGAGCAGCTCCCGGCCAGCGTCACGACGGCAACGCTCCGCAAGGACGTCGAAGCGGCGCTGCCGGACGCGCAGGTGATGGATTACCGGGAGGGCAATCCCGCGCTGACTGAGGGCCTCGACCACGCTACCGCGATTCTGTCGCTCATCTGCCTCGTCGCCATGGTGCTCGGCGCCATCGGCGTGGCCATGGCCATGCACGCGCACCTCGAGCAGCGCATGGACATCCTCGCGATTCTCAAGGCTGTCGGCGCAGGCTCGTCGGACCTGCTGCGCATCTTTCTTTTGCAAACGCTTGGTCTCGGGCTCGCGGGCGGGCTGCTCGGCGTGGCCGCCGGTCTCGCGGTCATGGAGTCGATGCCGGCGGTCTTCGGCAAGCTGCTGCCATTTCATGCGGTCCTTGGATTTCCCTGGCGCTCGGTTGGCGCCGGGCTGGGCACGGGCCTGCTGACCACATTATTGTTCTGCCTTCCGCCGCTGCTTGACGTGCGGGCAATTCGCCCGGTGCTGGTGCTCAGGCGCCTCGTTGAATCCGCTCCGGCTACAGTCGCCGGATTTTTCGCCAGGATCTGGGCACGCCGACTGCAATTCGCTCTCTCGCTCATCGTGCTCGCGGCGCTGGGTGGAATTGCCTGGGCGCTTTCCGATTCGGCCACGGTAGGCAAGTGGTTCGCCATCGGGCTCGCGTCGGCGCTGCTTGTGCTGCTGGCTCTCTCTGCCGTCGCGCTGCGCTTTCTCCGGTTCCTGCTGAATCGAGTCCGTCTGCATCTGCCGTCGTTCCTGCGTCACGGACTCGCGAACCTCTACCGCCCCGGCAATCAGTCGGCTGCGGTGCTGGCCGCGCTGGGAACCGGCGTTATGCTCATCCTCTCCGTTTACCTGATGCAGACCTCGATCCTGCGCGACCTGCACGAGACTGCATCGCCGAAGCTGCCTAACATGTTCCTCGTCGACGTGACCACGGAGGAGTCCGCGCCGCTCAAGGCGTTTTTTGACAAGCAGCCCGGCGTGACCCAGCCGCTCGAACTGATGCCGGTGGTTCGCGGGCAGTTTGTCTCGCTGAACGGCAAGACGCTCGATCAGCTCAAGGACCAGCACCTGCCGAGGCGCTTCCTAGAAAATGCCGAGCTTACGTGGTCCGACGTTCCTCCTGCCGGCGACAAAGTGACTCAGGGCAAGTGGTGGACTTCGTCCAACGCGCAGCAGATTGCACTGGGAGACGGATTCGCGCAACGGCTGCACCTCGGCGTCGGGTCGTCAATTGAATTGCAGACCGCTCTCAATGGCAGCCATAAGCTTACCGTCGCGGCGCTCTACAGGGCCGATGGAAACCACCTCGCCGCGCGCGTTCCGTTCGTGCTGCCATCAGAGGCGCTCAAGGGAGAAGTCGCAACGTGGTATGGAGGCGCTCACGTAAATCCCGCGCAGGTGCCCGCGATCGAGCGCGCTCTCTTCGTCGCCTACCCGACGGTCACGGTCATCAACCTCGCGGACGTTCTCCAGCGCATCGAGTCCGTCGTGGATCAAGTCACCTTCGTTATTCACTTCCTCGCCGGATTTTCGATCTTTGCGGGACTTACGATTCTGGCTTCGTCGATCGCTAGCACGCGCTTCCGCCGCATGAGGGAAGCCGTCGTGCTCAAAACACTCGGCGCAACTCGCATGCGCATTGTGCGGACCTTCTCGGTGGAGTTCAGTTTTCTCGGACTGCTCGCCGGCATGGTGGGCGTGCTCTTCGCCAACCTGCTCACGCGGGTGCTGCTTCACCGCATGGACATCTCGTTCCACATCCAGTGGTCCGCGACGGCCGTAGCTCTTATCGGTACGGCGATTCTCGCGACCGCCACAGGATGGATCGCAAGCTATCGCATCCTGGGCCTGCGGCCGCTGGAGGTTCTGCGCGAAGAGTAGGCTGTCCGCGACGAGTTATGAGCGCCAACGCGGGACACCAAGTGTGCATCTAACCCTTACATCCTTGCGTCGGGCAGGGAACTGTAACACTGGGGTTAATTTAGCTACAATCGATCGGTCGCAGAGGCTTTCACCGATGAATCGGTTCGATTCGCGTCAGGGCCCTTCTGCGCCGTCGATTCCCTTGGAGGTACCACCATGTCCGAGACCGATCTCCCCGCACGGATTCTCATCGTCGATGATGAGAAAAATATCGCCGACACGCTCGCCATGGTGTTCAGGATCAAGGGCCACGCGGCAATGGCCGTTTACAGCGCCGAGAGCGCGGTCGAATCCATTGAGGTTTTTGAGCCGGACGTTGTGCTGAGCGACGTGATGATGGGCAAGATGACGGGCGTGGATCTCGCCATCTATCTTTCAAAGGCGCGCCCCGAAGTGAGAGTGCTGCTGTTCTCCGGCCAGGCCGCCACTGCCGACCTGCTCGCGGAAGCCAACCGCAAGGGCCACCAGTTCCATCTGCTTCACAAGCCCATCCACCCGGAAAAGCTGCTCGAAGACATCGCGGCGCTGCCGAAGGGCTAGTCTCCGGACGCTGGAACTTCACACCGCTTTTGAATCAACTCGAGAATCTGCGCCTGGATGCAGGAATTGCGGCAGCGCAGCCGGCGGCTCACTCGCGCTAACCGCGCGACGCATTCGCGCATGCGAATCACGCGAAAACCTATGCTGCATCGCTCGTGTGAACGGATAGCCAAGCCGAGCCAGAGTGTGCCTTGGGCGCGAGACCGCCTCAAGCAGATAATGAACTGTCCCCGATTTCGGATCGAATTCGATCACGAACCGTTCCTGTCCTTCCTCCGTATGCATTGCCGTGGTGGTGTAGAGGAATCCGAATCGTACAGACGTGTCGATTGTCTCCGTGATCCGGCTGAGATGCACACTCCAAAGGCCTGCGGAGTTGGCCAAGACGCCAACCACCTTTCCCCGCGCGATAGGAGTGGTTGGATCGATCGCCTCCAACCAGCCTATGTCGAACTCGACCCACCTCTGCATCGCCTCGCGGGCTCTTGCGAACGCATCGTTTCCGCGCCCCAGTTCGCTTCGCGAAACATCATGCGCGAATCCAATCGGAAGCCGCGCGATCAATCCATCAGCGAGCGAAAGCAACCGTGGGCTCGCATCCGGGCAGCCCTTCACAGTCTCGAATAGCGCATGAAGTTCCGCCGGAGTCGGCCTGCTCAAGCGAAACGTTCCCATCGCATGCCCTCCGGCTTACGCCTCAATACGTCAACTGCAATTCCATTCCCTTGGCAACGTACGGCACAAGCGCCGTGATGCGATGGTGTTCTGCGTCGTAGGCGGTTGAGATCGACGTCGGCCGCGCCGCTTTATCCAGCCCCTGCTCGGTGGCCTCCGTCGCAGGCTTGGACGCTCCGTACACTTCGATCTGCAGCAGCTTCCACCACGAAGCATACGTGCCCATGGTTGGGGCGACCGTCACGATGATTCCCTGCGCCGACAGCCGGCAGGTGAACTGCTCGCGCAAGAAATCACCCTTGCGGAACGCGAAGCTCACGCCGTCGTCGAGGTAGAGGATGCCGCTGCAGTCCTTGTCGAATCCGATCGGCGGATACACGCGCAGCGTCAGAGGTCCTTGCGGCTTCTCGTCGGTGCTCTCGACCAGCGGCTGCTCGGGAATGATGGCGCCCGCGCGCACGAATACCGGAAGCGTATCCAGGTTGCGCTGCTCGCTCACGCCCGGCGGCGCATCGCTGTTGTCGATGGCCTTGTGCGGAGTACCGCTTTCCACGCGCGCGCCGGTCCAGTAGTCGTACCAGCCCACCGGCGGCAAGTTGGCGAAGAAACTGTCCAGCATGTCGGGATAGGGGCTGTGCGCAACGAGCACATCGGGGCCAAGCATAAACTCGTTGTCGACCGTCGGATCGATGCCCTGGCTCGCGCCCGCTTCGGCAGGAAACTCGAGAAACAGCGGCCGCATGATCGGCAACCCAGTCCGGCTCATCTCCTCCGCCGTCGTGTAGAGGTACGGCATCAGCCGGTAGCGCTCTTCGATGTACCGTCGGCGGATATTCAGGTCCTCAGGCGTGCCGTTTTCCCAGGGCTCCTGCGGGTTGGTGCCCTTGGCCGAGTGGTCGCGGTCGATGGGCTGAAACGCCGCCAGTTCGAGCCAGCGCGTCAGCAGCTCCGGCTGCGGCGAGCCGGCAAAGCCGCCCACATCCGCGCCGCTCATGGCAAAACCGCTCAGCCCCAGGTTCAGCAGCTGCGGAGTAGTCTGGCGCAGATGGTTCCACGTGCTCGAGTTGTCGCCGGTCCACGTGGCCGCGTAACGCTGGCCGCCCGCATAGCTGGCGCGCGTCATCACGAACGGCCGCGTATCCGGCGCGAGCTTCAGCAATCCTTCATATGTTCCGCGGCTGTTCTGCATTCCGAAGACGTTGTGAATCTCAAGATGCGAGGCGGTGCGGGTAGTGAACCCCGGCTCCTCGATCCTGTGCTGCACGTCGTCGGGCATCGTCTTCGTGGGCGTTTCAAAGATGGCAGGCTCGTTCATGTCGTTCCAGAATCCGGCCACGCCTTTCTTCACGAAGTCAGAGTAGAGCGTGCCCCACCAGTCACGTGAGACCTTGCGTGTGAAGTCCGGAAACACCGACTTGCCCGGCCACACCGCGCCCACGTAAGTCGAGCCATCGGGATTCTTTACGAAATGGTCGCCGGCCTTGCCTTCGTCATAGGGCTTGTAACCTGCGTTGGGCGCCTCGGCAATGTGCAGGTCAGTAATGACGACCGTCTTGATGTGTTCCGCCTTCAGGTCCTGGACCATCTGCTCGAAGTGCGGAAAGCGTTCCGGATCGACGGTGAACGGTCGGTTCTTGTACTGGTAATCAATATCCAGCCAGATCACGTCGGCAGGAATCTGCTCGCTGCGCAATCGGCTCGCGATGCGCCGCACCTCCGCCTCCGGAAAGTAGCTATAGCGCGACTGCTGATAGCCAAGCGACCACAGCGGAGGCAGCGGCGTGGGTCCCGTAAGCCAGGCCCACGTTTCCACCACCGCCTTCGGCTCTGGCCCGTACAGGATGTAATAGTCGAGAGGGCCGTTCTCCGAGCCGAACGAGTATGCGTCGCGATATTCCTTGTTGAAGTCGAAGCTCGTGCGCCAGGTGTTGTCGAGAAATATCCCTGCCGAAACGCCCTTCCGAAACGTGATGAAGTACGGAATCGATTTGTAGATCGGGTCGGTCGACTCCTGCCAGCCGAAAGAATCCGTGTTCCAGTCCGTGAAGGCCTCATTGCGGCGGTCGAGCGGTCCGGGCTTGTCGCCCAGGCCGAAGTAGTGTTCGTCAGCCGGCGACTTCATGTACACCCTGAACGATGCGCCGTGGTACTCAATCGGCCGGCCGGGGAATTCCTCGACGATCACGCGCCCCGCCAGGTCGGTCACGTGCAGTTCAAGGGGATCGCGGTGGATTGAGACGTGGAGTTTCGCCGTCCTGAAGCCGACACTCTGCCCGTTGTTCTCCTGCGTCACCGGCACAGCGGCCTCGCGCGATGCCGCGAGAACGGCCCACGACGCATCCTCGGGCAGTTGGCCCGCAGGCCCGACGCGCACGCGCAGTACATCATCGCGGAGGGCGGTGATCTGCACCAGAGCGGGTCCGGAGTGGAATTCGATTCCGTTTGGAATTGGCCGGGAAGCGGTGACCCGGTCCAGCCGGACGAATGCCTGCTTCTGCTGGCTCTCGCCCGTCAGTTTCGCTTCAGTGGTTGCGGCTAGAAACAGGACTCCAAATACAGCAAAAACGATCTGTCTGCCCGTGGGCACTCAGCACCTCATGGGAGCCAAATTGACCTTATGCAAGCCAGAATATCCGAATGATCCGGATAAGTCGTTGGAATTCAGGCTGCCTTTTCCACTTCTCCTGAACGAAATTTCTTGACATGGAACACGAGTCCCGTGTTTCCTGTGACTACTTCATCGATTTTCGGAGGGGGGATGGGGGCCTGAAGAACCGGGTTTCCAGGGGCTACTTACCCTTTCGAAGGTTGGAGCTGCCTTCCAGCCCTCCCACTTTTAGGGTCCAGATGCATCCTGCAACATTGCGGCTGCACTTGCATTTTTGTGCCTTCACTCAACCTTCAGAGCTGAAACGCGCTCGCGCGTCTGCGCAACGAATGCTTCTTCTTGCGGCAACTCCGGCTTCATCGATCCCAGGTTGATTTCGACGTTCGCCAGCGCTCCGTCTATGGCCGCCTTCGCCAATGCGATCGCCGTCGCAAGGTCCGAGCCCATGTTCGGGTTGGTTATCGGCTTCAGCGCAACCGCAATCTGCGCCGTCTCCGCCGCTCGTTCCGCCACGCCCAGTGGCACACTTGTGGCCTGCCGCAGCGCGGCGTTGATCACGCGCCCGCCATCCGCTGCCTCTTTGGCCGACTTGTATGCCTTCATCACGACGTTGTAGGACTCAGCGTCCGCATCGATCGCCGCTTTCAAATCCTCGCGCAACTGAGTCAGGCGCGCGATAGCCGTGCTGAGTTGGCTCTCGTGCTGAAGGTAAGCCTTTTTGCCACGCGACATAGCTGCCACCATTTGAGCGAGCCCTGCCGCCATGGCCGCGCTCGCGGCCGAGGCGCTGCCTCCGCCGGGCGTCGCGGTGGGCGCGGCAAGTTGCTCGATAAAGGGCTCGATGCCGGCGCGCAATCCGCCAACGGCCGCCTTGCCGCTCATCACTGCGGCCAGACGGTTTTCGAGGATTAGGGACGCGTCGAAATTCTCCACTTGCAGGAACCACTCGGCGGCCTGCTCGAGCGCGGCTTTGGGGACGAGGCCTACGATCTCGCTTGAGACCGGCATGACGCCGTAGCGCGCCGCCTCGCGCTTGACGAAGTCGAAGACGCGGTGGATCGGCGTCTGGTCGAAGTCGGTGAGGTTCATCGACACCTGCGCCATTCCGCGCACCAGGAATCCGGCACCCTTGACGAAGCGCAGACCGCCGGTTGAGAAGCGCACGGCCTTGGCGATTCTTTTAGCGATATCGACGTCGGCCGTGTTCAGGAAGACGTTGTAGGCGATAAGGAATTTGCGCGCGCCGACGACAGTCGCACCCGCTGTGGGGTGCACCCGCGGTTCGCCGAAGTCAGGCAAGCGCGCGGGATGGGTGGCGATCTCATCGCGAATTCCCTCGAACTGCCCGCGGCGAATATTCTCGAGGTTATGCCGTTCCGGCGAAGTCGCCGCGGCTTCGTAAAGATAAACGGGAATCTGGAAGCGCTTCGCAATCTCCGCGCCAACGTCTTTTGCCATTGCCACGCAGTCTTCAATCGTCACGCCGTCGATGGGGATGAACGGCACCACGTCTGCCGCGCCCATGCGCGGATGCGCGCCCCGGTGCTGCGTGAGGTCGATCAGTTCCGCGGCCTTGCCCACCCCGCGGATCGCCGCCTCCGCGATCGCCTCGCGCTCGCCAACCAGTGTGATGACGCAACGGTTGTGGTCGGCATCCATCTCGCGGTCCAGCAGATAAACGCCGGGGATTTTCATCGCGTCGACAATGGCGTCAACCTTGGCCTTATCGCGGCCTTCGGAGAAATTCGGGACACATTCAACGAGAGTGTTTGGCATCGAGAGCAGAATAATGACCGGCATCGAACAATGGCAAACGTCCGCTATTGTGCCAATGTCGGGACCTCCTCGCGGGATCCCAGGTCATTCGTCACTTGAGAGCGAAATGCGCTCATCACAAGCTGCAGAAGCAGCCATGCCCGTTGCGCCGGCGCCTCACCGGCGGCCGTGTTCCGGGGTTCGCCCTTGAACGCAGTCACATAGTCGCCTAATTCCTTGAGTTCATAGAACGAGTCATCGTCCTTGGGTTCGATCCCCAACTGCTCCTTGCGGAGTTGACGCAGCAACTCGATCGTCCGATCATTACCCGCAAACAATCTCTCTCCGGCGGGACGGGAGAAAGGGATCGATCGCACCACGAAGAAGTTGAGCACTTCCTGCACCAGAAAGTATCGTTTCTTGGCGCCCTTAGTGAGGTTCCATCCGTGCGTGAAATACCAATTTGTTAGGTTTTCCGATAGCTGAGAAGCGGTTTGCGGGACCGGAGGACCGAAGAGATTGACCGAATGCATCAGCTTCCAGATCTCCGCGTAAGCCTCTCCGCGGCTTTTCATCAACTCGCTCTCGAGTCTGTCGATTCTCTGGAGCCCGGACTTGATCTGTTCGAGGCCTTTGTTGGTTTCACCCTGCAGGCTCAGCAGGTTCCTTTCGTGGGCCTCGTGCTGGTCTTGCAGGATCTTCTCTTGATCCTTTCTGAAGGCCTCCAGACGCCTCTCGTGCGCTTCTCGCTGATCCTGTAGGATCTTCTCCTGGCCCTTTCTAAAGGCTTCCAAACCCCGTTCGTGCGCCTCCCGCTGATCCTGGAGAGCCTTCTCCTGCGCCTTTCTGAAGGACTCCAGCGCGAAATTGTGCTCGGCGTCGAGATTGGACTTGTATTGTTCAAGGTCTCGCTGCATGACGTGCGTGATCGCGGACCGTATAAACCACCCGATTCCGATACTGCTGATCAGAGCGGTGCCAAGATATTGCATCAGGCTGTTTGCGTCCATGGGCTCTGCCTCCAGATTCCAATTCCGCAAGGGGGTCCAGTTTCGGCGATTCAGGCGTCATCTTACCTCTGAGCGAGCTCGTTGAGGAAGCGGTTCTGACATACCCTCGCCTGCAGCGGTTTACAATCGCTCAGGCAAACCAGGGCGTGCAGCGCTATTGCTTCGCAGTTGGAGAGACTATGGCAATAACAGGAAACGAAATCATTCGCGCGCAGCGCGGGAATCAGCTCAGCTGCAAGGGTTGGCAGCAGGAAGCCGCCCTGCGCTGCCTGATGAACAACCTCGACCCCGAAGTAGGCGAGCGCCCCGCCGACCTGGTCGTCTACGGAGGCATCGGCAAGGCCGCACGCAACTGGGACTGCTACCACGCCATCGTGCGCGAGCTCGAGCGCCTCGGCAATGAAGAGACCCTGCTCATCCAGTCCGGCAAGCCCGTCGGAGTCTTCCCCACGCACGATCTCGCTCCGCGCGTCATCATTGCCAACTCCAACCTCGTCGGCAAGTGGGCCACGTGGGAGCACTTTCATGAATTGGACCGCCAGGGTCTCATTATGTACGGCCAGATGACCGCCGGCTCCTGGATCTACATCGGCACGCAGGGAATCTTGCAGGGCACATTCCAGACCTTCGCCGCCATGGCCGAGCGGCACTTTGGCGGATCGCTTAAGGGCAAGCTTGTGGTGACCGGCGGCATGGGAGGAATGGGGGGCGCGCAGCCGCTCTCCGTCACGCTCAATGGCGGCGTGGTGCTCTGCATCGAAGTCGACCGCACCCGCATCCAGCGCCGCCTCGACACACGCTACTGCGACACCATGACCGAGAGTCTCGACGAGGCAATGGAGTTGTGCGAGGCGGCGAGACGCGAAGGGCGCGCGCTGTCGGTGGGCCTGGTAGGAAACTGCGCGGATTTGCTGCCCGAGATTGTGCGCCGCGGCGTGCAGGTGGACGCGATTACAGACCAGACCAGCGCCCACGATCCGCTGAGCGGCTACATCCCGCAGGGCTTGTCGCTGGAGCAGGCTGCTGAGCTTCGGGCGCGCGATCCGCAAGAGTATGTTCGGCGATCAACCGCGTCGATGGTGATTCATGTGAACGCCATGCTTGCGCTGCAGCGTGCCGGTGCGGTCGCGTTCGACTACGGTAACAATATCCGCCGGTTTGCGTTCGATGCGGGATGCGCGGATGCATTCGACATTCCGGGGTTTGTGCCCGAATACATTCGGCCGCTGTTTTGCACCGGCCACGGCCCGTTTCGTTGGGTCGCGCTTTCCGGAGACCCCAAAGACATCGCCCGCACCGACGATCTTGCCCTCGAGTTGTTCCCAGACGACGAAATCCTCACCCGCTGGCTGCGCCTCGCCCGCGGCCGCTTCGCATTCCAGGGTCTGCCCGCGCGCATCTGCTGGCTTGGCTACGGCGACCGTGCCAGAATGGGCGAGGCTATGAACGACCTCGTGAAGAAGGGCGAAATCTCCGCGCCCATCGCCATTGGCCGCGACCACCTCGACACCGGCAGCGTCGCCAGCCCCTACCGCGAAACCGAAAAGATGCTCGACGGTTCTGACGCCATCGCCGACTGGTCGCTGCTCAACTTCGCCCTCAACACCGCAAGCGGCGCGAGTTGGGTCAGCTTTCATCACGGCGGCGGCGTAGGCATGGGCTACTCGCTCCACGCGGGACAGGTCACAGTAGCCGACGGCACCGAAAACGCCGCCCAGCGCATTCATCGCGTCCTGAACAACGATCCCGGCATCGGCGTAGCGAGGCACGCAGACGCAGGTTATGATTTGGCGAAGCAAACCGCAAAAGAAAAAGGCATTCGCATTCCAATGGCGGGGAACTAGTCTATGCCATACCTTCTTATCTCAGCAGTGTTCGTCGCGGTTGTGATTTCCGCAGCGGCTTGGAATCGCCGGGCCCACAAGGAAATCGAAGAGGCAGCCGATTGGCCGACTACTGAAGCGACAGTACAACAGACGGAGGTCCAGGAATTCATTGTAAATAACAGGCGTGACGTGCATGAGTATCCGTGCTTCACGTTCTCCTATGTTGTCAACGATGACTATTATTCCGGTGTTTTCGGGCTAGCGGTTGAGGGGGAACCCGCAGACAGGCTTCGCAGAGAGATGATCGACAAAAAATTTGCGCTGAACTATAAGCCCACTGAACCTGCGGAATACTATATCGCCGATGAAATGATGGATGGGTACGAGATGCTTCAAAGGCTCAGCGCCAGAGGAACCCTGAGTCCAGAGGAGTGAGTCCGGGAGCAAGACGCCGATCCAGCAATGCAAATCGCCATCGTCAACATCGGCCAGCTCGTCACGCTCGCCGGCCCCGCGCGCCCGCGCACCGGCCCCGAACTCCGCGACCCCGCCATCCTTCCCAAAGCCGCCCTCCTCATCGAAAACGGTCGCATTCTCGCCGCTGGCCACTACTCCGATCTCGAATCGCAGATCCCACCCAACACTCCCGAGATTGACGCCGAAGGACGCTGCGTAACCCCAGGCTTCATCGATGCCCACACCCACCTCGTCTTCGCCGGAAACCGCGCCGATGAATTCGAGCAGCGAATCGCCGGCGCCACCTACCAGCAGATCGCGGCGGCCGGTGGGGGCATCCTGCGCACCGTGCGGTTCACCCGCGCCGTCAGCGAAGACGATCTGCTGATTGCTGCGCGCCGGCACCGCGACTGGATGCTGCGAAGCGGGACGACAACGATGGAGGCAAAATCCGGTTACGGCCTCGACCGCGAGACCGAGCTGAAGATGCTGCGCGTCGTGCGCCGGCTGAATGACGAAGGCCCGGCGCGTATCGTCCCCACGCTGCTTGCCGCCCACACCGTTCCACCCGAGTTCGCAGACCGCCGCGCCGAATACGTCCGCTTCGTCGCCGAAGAACTGATCCCCGAAGTCGCGCGCCTCAAGCTCGCCCGCTTCTGCGACGCCTTCTGCGACGACCACGCCTTCACCGTCGACGAATGCCGCACCGTCCTCACCACGGCCAAACGCCACGGCCTCGGCCTCCGCATCCATGCCGAGCAGTTCCGCCCCGGCACCGGAGCCGCGCTCGCCGCCGAACTCAACGCCGCAACAGCCGACCATCTCGAAACCGCGACCGACGAAACTCTCCTCCAGCTCAAGCAAGCAGGAGTTCAGCCCGTCCTGCTGCCCGGCTCAGTCTTCGCGCTCAGCCGCACGCAGTACCCGCCAGCGCGCCGCATAATCGAACTTGGTCTAGCTCCGGTCCTCGCCACCGACTTCAACCCGGGCTCGTCGCCCGTCCCATCGATGCCATTCATGCTCTCGCTTGCATGCCTGCAAATGGGCCTCACGCCTGCCGAAGCGCTAACTGCTGCCACCATCAACGCTGCGTATTCGCTCGGGCTCGGCGGCGAAACAGGCTCCCTCGAGCCCGGCAAATCCGCCGACTTCCTCATCCACGAGTTCTCGGATTATCGCGAGCTCGCCTACTTCATCGCAGCGCCGTTGCGCCCGCGCGTCTTTATCGGGGGAAGGGAAGTCACGCCGTAGTCAGTTGTCGTCAGCGGTTTTGCTCTCGATTGGGTGTTTCAGGAATTCCTCGATGCTATTTCCGTTGCGCTTGCTTCCGTCGAGCCATTTGACTTGCCATTCCGTGATGCGCTCTCCCTTTTCAGGAATGAACCAGCCGTGCTTCGGTTCGTCTATCCATTCCAGTTGTCGAATAAGGACCAAAGGGGGCTCCGCTCCCGTTGTCTTCAGTGAGAACGCTTCTGCCGGTTCGTATTGAGCGAAAGCGAAATAATAATCCTTATCGCCGTTGATCGGTGCCCCACCCTTGTCAGGGTGCACCCAGACACGATACTCAAGCACATCATCGTAGAAATAGCCAGCCCCGGATTTCGTTTCAGCGGGATATGTGCCGACTTTTCTCGGATTGATTGCGACTGGGAATTTGCTGTTCTCCGCAACTTGTCGGTCGGCGCTGATGAGTAGAAATCCGTTCGGAGAGCCGACGTGGCAGCCCGAACAAAATAGAACTATCGCGATAGTTACTTCGATCAACGAAGATTTTGCATTCGCTTGCAACGGAGTCCGTCCAGGAAGGAAATAGGGGTTTAATTATGCAATCGTACACCGCTCCTCTCAGAGAAATCGCTCGCAAGAGTCACGCCGTAGTTCGCAGCCTCTCGCCGCGCATTCGCCGCCCCTTGTGTCGTCCCACAAGGTACAGTGCGATGCCGGCGGCCACAACGACTGCGCCGCTGCCCACCACCTTCAGCACCGCCAGCGGCTTGTTCGGATCGTCCTCCGACGGAAACGCCGAAAGCACGATGGTCACAATCGTGCTTATCAGTCCCAGGACGCCGAGTACGATTGCCATCGGCTTGCCTCCCGGCACGCGCCGCACCTCCGGCCCGGCCGGCTCCCACTGCAGCCGGATCATCGAGGCAAAGATGAACAGGAACGGCAGAAAGGTAACCAGCACCGCCATGCTCACCAGTACGTCGTACGCTCCACGCACCGTGGTCCCCGCCTGGCCAAGCAGCGCGACGATGATCCCCGCGAGTCCGTAGAACCCGATTGCGACCCACGGCGTACGGTAGCGTGGATGAATCGCTCCGAAGATTGGAGGCAGGTAGTAATCGATGCCGGCAACAAACGGCAGCCGCGATGTCGATGACAGAAACGCCGCCGCGCCACCGAGCGCATTCAAGGCCACCAGCAGAGCGGCAACCGGCAGTAGCCACCCGAGGCCGAGCCGCGAGGTCAGCGCATGAAGCCCATTGACAATACCATCCGGCCCGCTCACCGCGCTTCCGGGCAGCGCCACCAGCAATGCCGCGGTGCCGCAGATGTAGCCGATCGTCGTGATCGTGCCGCCCGTAAAAATCGCCAGCGGAATCGCGCGGCGCGGGTTCTCGATCTCATCGCCCATGAACGATCCGGCCTCGACGCCAACGAACGCAAAGAAGATCGTCGACCAGAAGATGGCGTTCTTCACTGACCAGTGCAGCGCCATGCTGCTTGCGCTGAATTCGGTTGCGGAACCGAATCGCGTCCAGGACACGGCTCCCAGCACAATCAACAACCCGAGCGGCAGCATCGCGCCGAACGAACTCACGTTATTGAGCCACTTGCCCGCATTGACGCCGCGCATGTTGAGCAGCGTGATCATCGCCAGCGCGATACCCGCAAAGAGAATGAAATAGAGAGGGCTTGCCGCGAGCGACCTGCCTCTGCCGCCAAATGCAAACAGCGCCGACGCCGCGCCGAAGTAAAGCACGCTGGGAAAGTACGGCAGGTTGCTCATCCAGTATGTCCACGCAGCCAGGAACCCGCATCCGTCGCCGAATGCGTGCCGCGCCCACACATACAGGCCGCCCTCATCCGGGTAGCGCGACGAAAGCTCCATCACGCTCGCGGCCAGCGGAAGGAAGAAGCAGAGCAGTGCGGCGATCCACACGATGAGGCTGCTCGGGCCCGATGCAGCGGCGGTCGCAGACCAGCGAATGCTCAGGCTGCCGGCCACGTAGAACAACGTGAGATCGCGGAACCGGATGCCTCGTTTGAGCGCGGGAGCTTGAGCCATGTAGTTAGGGCGGAGCATAGCAGAGCCCCGCGAAGTGGAAAAGGAAAAACCGGGGAAAGGAAAAATGCGGGAATGCTACATCGCGCCGAGGTCTTTCAAGATCGCCATCGCGGCATTGCGGCCGTTCGCGCCGATCACGCTGCCGCCCGGGTGCGTGCACGCGCCGCACAGGTACATGCCGGGCATCGGCGTGCGCGCCGTCAGCCGCCTTTCCCACATGTAGGGCGGCAGGCACTCGCCCTGGAAGATGTGCCCGCCCGTCAGCCCTACCTTCTTTTCGATATCCGGCGGCCCCAGCACCTGCGCGTCGATCACTGCGTCCGGCATGTTCGAGCAGAACCGCGCCAGCGACTTCAGCGCGAGCCCGCGCACTTCCTCGCGCCTGCTCTCCCAGTCGCCCCGCGCAAAGTTGTAGGGCACATATTGCGCAAATACGCTCATCGTATGCGTGCCCGCGGGCGCGACGGAATCGTCATGAGCGCTCTGGAAGTACAGTTCGCACCACAAGTGCTCCGGCAGCTCGCCGCGCTTTGCCGTCGCAAAACCCGCCTTCCACTCATCTTTCGTCAGCGGCACGTTGATCTGGCCGTAGTGGTGCGGCTCGTTCGTCCCCGGCCGTGCCGTAAAATTCGGCAGCTCGCGCAAGTGCACATTCAGCTTCACTGTGCAGCCTTCAATCGGCACCCGCTCCACCTGCGCGCGCCACGCGACCTCGGTCCGATCACCGAGCAGCCGCAGCGTCGTCCGCGGGTCTGCATTCGACACCACCACGCGCGCCGCGATCCGTTCGCCGCCCTCGAGCCGGACGCCTTTGCTCGGCACGATTTCCGCTACCGGCACGCCTGAAACCACCGTCGCGCCTGCCTCGCGCGCGGCATCGCAAAAATAGAACGACACCATCCCCATGCCGCCGCGCACGTAGCCCCACATGCCGGGCATGCCACCCAATCGCCCAGACGCATGGTGAAACCGGATTGACGCCGTGCCCTTGTGGAACGGGCTGGCATTCGTGCCGATCACGCCCTGGCCGAGATACGCCACCTGCAAGCGCTCGTCCTCGAGATAGCGCTCCACGAACTCCGCCATGGACCAATCGAACAGCAGCGCGCGCGCTTCTTCGTCGTCACCAAGGCGCTCTTCAATAATTTCGCGCGTGGGCGCTTCGTTCAGCCACAGGTCGCGGTCGTCTGCCGGGCGCAGCGCATCGCGCAGCCGCCTCAGCACTTCGTTCATCTCCTCCCACCCGGCCACATCGCCCGGCGAGAGGGCTCGCACTTCGGCCGCGCAGCGCTCGTCGTCATCCCAGAGCTGGATGCTTGAGCCATCGAGAAACGGCACGAACAGCCCGTTAACCGCCGGCGTCCACGTGAAACCGCGGCGCGGCAACTCGAGCTCCTCCACAACCCGCGGATGCAGCAGGCCAGCCAGGTAAGCGCATGGCGACATGCGAACACCCGGGAACGGTTCTTCGATGGTGCACGCGCCGCCCACGCGCGCGCGGCTCTCGATCACAAGAACGCGCTTGCCGGCGCGCGCCAGGTAGGCGGCGCAGGCGAGGCCATTGTGGCCCGCGCCCACAACTATCGCATCCCAGGTTTTGTTCGCAAGTTCGTTGATCGGCGCCGGAAGGCCGATCTCGCCCAGAACATCAGCAGTCGGGGAACTCATGTCGCCAAAATATCAGCTTCTACGCCCGCGCATCATCCGCCAACTCTTCGCCGGCGTGCTCGCTCTCCGCCGTCACCCTGCGCAGGTTCACATTTTCAAATTGCGCCCAGCTCAGTCCCACTGGGATGATCCCCAGAAATGTGACCACCAGCAGCATCGCTGCGCACGCTGTCGCCGCCTCCGGGGCCGCTCCGAAGAAGCCCCCGAGAGCAGCGGCCACAATGCCAATCTGCGAGAACCACCCCAGCACTGGCAATTGCACCACGCTCGCGCTGCCGCTGATCACCATCAGCAGCACGCATCTTGCCGGGTCGATTGACGCAAGCTGCGGGCTGGCCACAAATGCGCGCAGCGTCTCAAAATAGCCGCACGTAATCAGTACCCACATTCCGACTGAAAGCACGAACAGGATCGCAAAATCCGCAAATGAGCGGATTGTATCCAGTCCCGCCCGAAACGTGCGGATTTTGTGCCCCACCGCATGCCCCAGCTTCTTTGAGATCACACCAAATGCCATTTCGAACACGCGCGCGATCGCTTCGCCGCCTATCCGGACGCTCACCAGAAACAACACTCCGAGAAGCGTGAGCGCCAGACCGCCATATCGGAAGATAAATGCCGCAACGTGCGGCGCGCTCTCGTTCAGGTGCGACAAACGTGTGGAGTGATGCATGGCCGCCGCCACCTGATCCTGCGGCAGGCTGATAATGGCAAGCGAAAGCACGAGCGCCATTGCGCCCATGTCCGAAAGCCGCTCCACGATGTATACGGCGATCTGCGAGCTCAGCTCAGAATTGGTTTTTCTCGCTACCAGGTAGGGCCGCACCAGGTCAGCTACTCGGCCGATCAGTGCCACTGCGGTAAATCCCATCACCTGCGTGCCCACCAGGCTCAGCACCGGAACGCGTTTATTGTGCCGCATCAGCAGCGCCCAGCGCACCGAACGGAAGACGTAGCCCAGATAAATGCAGCCCAGCGCCAAGACTATGCGCGGCCAATCCGCCAGCGCCAGTTGAGAGCGAAACTTCCCGAAATCGAAGGGGATATGGTACCGCGCCCAGACCAATAGGGCCACCAGGGCAGACAGCACCACGAGGCCCGCGATCCATTGCTTTTTACTCAAAAAACACTCCGTTCTTACTTTGCCGGTGACTCCAGTCTACTTTCCGCACACGCCCGCGCTGTTATCGTCCGGTTTCTGGCCTGGATTTACTTGATGAAGCGCGGGCGCATCCCTTGCGAGGGTTCGCGGCTGCGCGGTCTATTCCGATCCGCGTTCGGTCTCGCCGGCCCCGCGCGAAGCAAGCCGCTCTCGCTCCAACACGCGCCGGTTAAACTCGTGAATCACGCGCGCCACGTACAGCCGCGTCTCGCGATATGGCGGAATCCCGTGATATCGGTCGACGGCCCTGGGGCCCGCGTTGTATGCCGCCAGTGCCATTGCCAGGTTGTCATGATAGCGGTCGAGAAGTGCATCGAGGTATGCCGAGCCGCCGCCCACGTTTTGCTCCGGCTCGTAGCTGTCTTTCACGCCGAGCTCGGTCGCCGTCCCCGGCATCAACTGCATCAGCCCTCGCGCGCCGGCACGGCTCAATGCTCGCACATTTCCGCCGCTCTCAGCCTTCACCACGCTGGCGAGCAGGTCCGCGTCCAGGTTGTGCGCCTGCCCCGCATGCGCGAGCATTTCGTGCAGGTCTGCCGGCGTCAGCTTCGCCGTATTAGTATTCTCAGGCTGCGCCGCCACCACAGTCTTTTCAACCGGCGGATCGGGAACCGTCTCGATCGTCCCAACCTCCTCAGGCGCGAACTCGATGTAGCTGTCGGCGTCGGCGCTCATATAGAGCCGAACCCGACCGTCAACCTGCGCATGATGGTTGCACAGCTGCGAAAACCCATTCGTCAGCGTCACCCGCTCCGCCGCGTCAGCCGACACAGCTAAGGCCAGCACAATCGCGCCCGCCACCACCACCCGATTCAATCCAAGCCTCATCCTCAGTCTCTTAGTTCTGACCCTTCCGGTCCCTGACCACTGATCCCTGCTTCTCGACAAGGTTCTCAAGCACCGCAGCCACGCCTTCCTCGTCATTCGGCGGCGCCTGTTTCCATCCGCGCAGCTTCGCCAGCGCCCGCAACTCCCCCGCGGCATTGCCCATCATTACCGCCTGCCCGGCCCACTCCAGCATATCCACATCGTTCCAGTTGTCGCCAATCGCCATGGTCGCCAGCCGGTCCATGCCCATCCGCCCGGCCAGCCGCGCGAGCGCCCATCCCTTTGAAACGCCGGGCGGCATCAGGTCCAGAATCGACAAATCCCGCCCCGGATACTCCGTCCGTACGCACTCGCACCACCCGTGCAGGGGGCTCTTTTTCAGCGCCCGTTCGGCTTCCTTCATCCGGTCGAGCCCGCCGGTCACCATGCCCTGGATCGGGTCCTCGCCGCCATCCAGCGCATGTTCCAGCGGCTTCACGACCTCGATCGCATCCCGGTTCGCCTCCATCCACACTGTGATGCGGCTGTGCGCCGAGTCCCAATCCTCCAGCACCAGTTCGCCCTTGCCGGCGCGATCGAACGTGAACACCAGGGTACCGAACGGCCGCAGAAGCGGGCATAGTTCCCGGGCCACCCGCGCCTCCAGGTGGCAGCGGTCGATCGCTTCGCCGCCCAGCGTACGGGTCACTGCTCCATTCGACGTAATCAGGGGTGTATCCGCTCGCAACCCCAGCCCGTCGAGCAGCGGAACCGTGTACGCCGTCCGCCGCCCGGTAGCCACCGCCACCGTGATCCCCGCCGCCTGCGCCGCCCGCAGGGCCTTCGCCGTCCGCTCGCCCACCGACTGCGAAAACGAGGGCAGCAGCGTCCCATCCATATCGAGCGCCACCAGGCGAACCGGAGGAAACATACTTCCAGTTTACCGGGCAGTACGGTATTGCGCCCGCCACAGGAGCCGCCGCCTTACACCCCCGGCACCGGCGGGCACCCCGGAAACTCAGGCAGATAGGTATTCCCCTTGTACCCCAGGTACTTGATCCCGATCTTGCTCGTGAAGAACCCGTCCGCCGTCATGTTGCGCAGCAGCCGGAAGAACAGCAACGGCTCTCCCATGTTCGCGTCCGCATCCGCGTTTTTCTTGTACGCGATCAGATCGAGCGCCTCGGCCTGCTCCTTCGCCGCGCAATCGACCCACGCCTTCCCATACCGCTGCGTGCACGTGGCGTCCAGCCATTTCAAACCGCCGCCCAGCCGAAGCTGGTATTCCGTGTTTTCGCTCGTCAGCAGGTCTATGAACTCCGGAGCGCCGGCTTCAATCGCCCCGGCCGCATCCGCATCCGCCGGCAGAATCGTCTCGCACAGCGCCTGCAATGTCTTGTATCCATGGGCGTCGAAGTACTTCGGCGTGTACGCACCATTCGGTGTTGCTGCCTTCTCCTGTTCGATCATGTGGTGCGCGTACTCCGCCGCCTCGGCCGGAATCACCCGCAGGACGGATCCGACCGCCGCGCCCATCCCCAGCGACTTCAGCACCGTCCGCCGCGACAACTCCTGTTGCGCCATCAGATCTCCCCCTTCTTCGACTGGTCGAGCAGGTACTCCGACGTTCTCCACGCCAGCGCCATGATCGTGAGCGTCGGGTTCTTGTCCGCATTGGACACGAATGGCGCCGCATCCGCCACAAACACGTTCTTCACGTCGTGCGCCTGGCACCAGCGGTTCAGCGCCGACTTTTTCGCGTCGTCACCCATCCGCACCGTGCCCAATTCGTGGATGATCTCCCCGCCCGTCGAGATGTGCCCGGTTGTCGGCGGCCGGATCTCGTTCATCGAGCCCGCGCCGGGCGGCGGGGGCATCGGCGTCCTCCGCGGCACCACTGTTCCGCCCGCAGTCTCGATGATTGACCGGAACGTCGCGTGCATGTCGTCGGCCATCTTCAGCTCGTTCTCGCCCCACTGCCAATGGAACCTGAGCACCGGGATGCCCCACTGGTCCTTGACCTCGGGGTCGATCTCGCAATAGCAGTTTTCGTTGGGAATCATCTCCCCGCGGCCGCTGAAACCGATGTACGTTCCGTACGCCCTGCGGCACGCCTGCTTCAACCCCACGCCGTACCCCTCGTGGTCCTCGCACACGCCGTCGAACTCGCCCACGCCCGGCATGTTGCGCCCGCCACCGAACTCGATGTGGTACCCGCGCAGGAACTCGTTCTTCTTCCCGAAGCGCCACCACGGCATGTAAAGGTGCATCCCGCCTACGCCGTCGTGGTTGTGTACCGGCATGCCCTCGAGCTGGGGAAAGTGTCCCGCCAGGCTCGTGCCCACGGAGTCCGTCAGGTACCGCCCGACCACCCCCGACGAGTTTGCGATCCCGTTTGGAAAGCTCGCCGATTTCGAATTCAGCAGCAGCCGCGCGCTCTCGCACGCGCTCGCCGCCACCACCACGGCCTTTGCGTAGACGCGCTGCTCGATCTTCGTCGCCTTGTCGACATAAGAGACAGCCTCGGCCTTTCCGTCCAATCCCAGGACGATCTCGCGCGCCATCGCGTTGGCGATCATCGTGAGCCGGCCGGTTGCCGCCGCCGGCGGAATCATCACCTGGCTCGAGCTGAAGTTCGAAGCCGTCCTGCAGCCGCGCCCGCACTGCGCACAGTAGTGGCAGGGGTCGCGTTCGTTCAGCGGCTTGGTCAGAATTGCCAGCCGCGATGGAATGCACGTGATCTTCAGCTGGTCGCACGCCTTCTTTACGACTGTCTCCGTGCAGCGCGGCTTCGGAGGCGGCTGAAAGATCCCGTCCGGCGCGTTGGGCACGTTCTCCTTGGTGCCGAAGACACCGATGTAGGCTTCCACCTTGTCGTAGTAAGGCACCAGCTCCTCGTAAGTGATTGGCCAGTCGTCGCCCATGCCGTCGGTCGAGTGTGGGCGGAAATCCGCCGGACCGAAGCGCAGGGCGATGCGTCCCCAGTGGTTCGTGCGGCCGCCTTCGATGCGCGAGCGGAACCACCGGAACGACGATCCCGGCGCTGTTGTGTATGGCTCGCCTTCAATTTCCCAGAAGCCGTTCGGAGCCATGAACTCGTTTCCGATGCCGCGCTGGCGGCCGCCCACGCCTACGCCGCGGTGCGGCAGCTGGTAGGGCCACACGTGCTCCTTGAAGTCGTCGACCGGATTGAGCCGCGGGCCAGCCTCGAGCATGACGACGGAGAGCCCGCCCTCGGTCAGGACCTTTGCGACCGTACCGCCTCCCGCGCCCGATCCAATGATGCAAACGTCGTAGACCTTCCTTCGGACGCCGACTTCGAGCATTCAACTTCTCCCTGACGCGGGATTCCAGACCCCTGCAACGCCTGATACTCGACTCTTGCTTGCGAATTCGAAGTCCACTATACGCTGCGCCGCGGACGCCCGGCGATTCGGCCGCGCTCGTTTACTCTTTATCCATGGAGCGCATCTGCACGCAATGCCACGCTGTGCTGGCCGCCGAAACGCGCGCCGACTGGTGCCCTGCCTGCGGCGGGGCGCTGATCGAGCGTCCGGTCGATGCGGCGCTGGCTTCGCTCAAACCTGAGGTCGACCATCGCGGGATCGTTCTGCCGCGACGGCACGCGCTCGGCGGGATCATCACGCCGCAATAGCGAAATCTCTGCCCAAACCTCATTGGCAAAATCTCTGCCCAAACGTGCAAATAAGCGATGTTTAGCGCGCAGTTTTAGCCAAGAATTGTTTCAATTCGTGGGACGGACCCAGGGTGCTCTTGAGATAAACCCTTTATTTTCAACATCAGAATATCGACGGATTGACGGGATTCCTGCGAAAAAAATTAGGGGGTGGGGGGGTGTTTTTCTGCTGTTTTTGCCTCACTTCTGGTGCTTTTTGGCTCACCAGCGGGCTTGACAAGCGGACGCCCTAACTTGCGAGGTCCTCACCGATGTTGGCATACAGTGGGCGGCTTTCTTGCCGTGTCAATTATACCTCTCGACCCGATGCCGGGCCGCCCCGCTGACCCGCCGCTGTGGTGCCTATTTCAGGCCTCCCGGTAGAACCCCAGCGACTTCACCATCGCACAATGCGGCTTGAGCGCCGCCAGCGCCCGCGGGGCTTCTTCCCGCGCCTTCAACTGGCAGTCCACGTAGAAGACGTACTCCCAGGGCTTGCCATGAACCGGGCGGGACTCGATCTTTGTCAGGTTGGTGCCCATCGCCGAGAGGGCAGACAGGGCCGCCACCAATGTGCCCGGGCGGTTCTCAAGGCTGAAGGCGATGCTGGTCTTGTTTGCCGCCGCGTCTTCGCTTGCCACGGCCGCGCGGCGGATCTGGAAGAACCGCGTGTAGTTTTCGGGGTTGTCTTCGATGTCCGCCGCCAGGACTTCGGCGCCGTAGTACTTCGCAGCCGCCGCGCTGGCGATGGCCGCCGCGTGGCGGTCGCGGAGTTCCACGAGCTGCTTCACGCTGCCGGCGGTGTCGTAATGCGCGAACGACTCCATGTTCGGGTGCGCGGCGAGGTAGCGGCGGCACTGGGCCAGCGCCACGGGGTGCGAAAACACCCGGCTGATGTCTTCGATCTTTGCGCCCTGCATTGCGATCAGGTTGTGCCGGATGCGCAGCAGCGTTTCGCGCTCAACCAGGACGTCGTGCTCGAGGAGAAGGTCAAAGTGCTCGAGGACGGAGCCGGCGAGGCTGTTCTCGATCGGGATCACGGCGGCGTCCACCGTGCCGTCGGTTACGGAGGCGAACACGTCGGCGGAGAGGGAAGTGGGCACGATCGTTGCGTCCGGCACGAGCTTGAGCGCGGCCTCGTGACTGAACGATCCCGGTTCGCCCTGGATGGCGATTTTCATTCCTGTCATCTTGTTCGCACCTTAGCACAGAGGTCCGCGCAGCTCTGCAGCATTCAGCTCTCAGCCGTCAGTCGGTATCGTTACACATCATCTTGTTTGTCAGTGAGTTGAATGATGTTTTCTGGAATTAACTTTAGGCATTGGCGAGGTGGATTGGGGCTGTGGAAATCCGGTAAGGTCCGGTCATGTCGGGGCATCAGCGAGGCAGTGGCTAAAGCCCGGATCTCCAGGATCGGGTATTTGTGGCCCGGTGAAGCCGCGCCCCGATACGAAGCCTCTCCGCGTCGAGTTTTTCCGCAAGTTGTAACGCCTCGGACGGCACTGGAGACGAACAAAAGACGAAGACGTCGATGGTCTCAACTGCATACGTGGTGGATTCCGACAACATATGTAGTAATAAAATAGCGAACAAAGGGCGAAAAAGTGAGTTGCCGGCCCGGGTGTGATTCAGGCTTTCAGCCAGAGATCGGCGGCGACGAAGGCGAGGAAGACCATGGCGATGACGCCGTTCATGGTGAAGAAGGCGGCGTTGAGCCGGCGCATGTCGCGGGGCGAGACGATCGAGTGTTCCCAGGCGAGGAGCGCGGCGACGGCGGCGATGCCGATCCAGCCAGTGAGATGAAACTGAAACAGGACAGCGAGCCACGCAAGCAGCGCCAGCATGAGCAGGTGCATCACGCGGGCTGCGGCGAATGCGCCCCGGATGCCAAGGAACCGGGGCAGGCTGAAGAGGCCGGCGGTGCGGTCGTGGTCGTAGTCCTGGCAGGCGTAGAGCACGTCGAACCCCGCGACCCAGAGAGTTACCGCGCCGGTGAGCACGACGATCCGTGGATCGAGCGATCCGCGGACGGCGATCCAGGCGGCCGAGGGCGCGAGACCGAGCGCGAGACCGAGGACGAGGTGCGACCAGCGCGTGACGCGCTTCATGTAGCTATAGCCGAGAAGGATCAGCAGAACGATCGGAGAGAGGATCAGCGTGAGCCAGTTGAGCGCAGCTGCCGACAGCACGAAGACTCCGCCCATGAGCACGGTGAAGGCGAGAACGAACTGCCGCGTGAGCAGGCCGGCGGGAATGGCGCGTGTCTTTGTGCGAGGATTCGCGGCGTCGATGTCGGCGTCGGCCCAGCGGTTGAAGGCCATGGCGCAGGAGCGGGCGGAGACCATGGCGACGAGGATCCAGAAGAGGGTTCGCCAGGGGGGCAGGCCGTGGGCGGCGAGAAGCGCGGACGTCAGCGCGAAGGGGAGCGCGAAGATGGAGTGCTCCCACTTGATCATCTCGAGCGTGGTGCGCGTTCTCGACCACAGGTTCGGCATGGTTGAGCCCATGAAATCAGTGTAAACAAGGGACAGAGGGACAAAGGGACAGAGGGAAATTTCTGCTCTGTTCAGGAGAGACGGGATTCGGCTTCGTCTACGGTGGCGACGATGGGCATCACCTTGTCCACCTGGGTCATTTTGAAGAGCTCGGAGACGCGCGTGCCGACTCCAGCGACCATCATGCGGATGCCGTTGCGCTGGCAGTGGGTGAAGTAGTTGATGACCGCGCCCATTCCGGCCGAGTCCATGTAGGGCACTCCGCTGAGATCGAGGATCGAGACTTTCGGGATGTCGCCCTTGCGCACGGCGTCCTGGAACATGGGCAGGTTGGGAAGCGTTACCGGGCCCGATATGCGCAGGATGCGCGTTCCCGCCCTGCTGCCTTCGCGGCACTCGATGGTAAGGGGATCGTCCCTGAGCATGGGTGAAGTGTATGAAAGGAAAGGGCGGGTTTCAATGCCAATCGCGGGGGATGTGCCGTCCTTGAAAAGCCCCGGGCAGGCCGTTGGTGTCCGCGCCGCGCCGGAAGCCGGCCGCGACACGCGCAGGAGCCCGAGCGGCTTCTGCGATCTATTGAAGCGAGAAAGTCAGGAAATGCGGCCCTTCTGCGGGGGGGGGGCGGAGTCCCCAATGACGGCAAGGCCTGTCGCCGATTTTCGCGCGAAACACAAGAGCCGCCGTTGTCATCGAAGCCACGCAGAGTTGCGTCTGTGCGGGCGATGGTGTTGTGTGTCTGGCAGATGCAATCCCATGTTCGGGCCACGATGTCGCGCATTTCGCAAAGCTCCGAGCGGCTGGTCGTGAGGCAATCGCGCGAACGGCGAACCAAGGAGCGGCTTTGTTCGAGGACTTCATCGATGATGTGGGAGTTCAATTGTGCTCGTCCGATCTAATGCTACCCATCTAGTTAGATGTATTGTCGGGCACCCGCGGGTTTTTCGGGAAGTCCAGATTCTGCGGCCCATGCTTTGCCGGAAGCCGTGTGCGGCAGAAATGACTCGGTCCGGCGAGAAGATTTGGGAAAGAACATGAGGGCAATAATGGACTAAACTGGCGGCCAAGCGTCGCGACCGCGCGTTTGGGGAGGTAGGCATGCGATACAAGAGGATTCTTGCATCTTCGCTGGCGTTGGCGATGTGTGGTGCGGTTGCCGGGGCGAAGGACAAGAAGAAGGTGCTGCTTCCGGCGGACGTGCTGCAAGCGAGAACGGTGCTAGTGCTGATCGATCCGAATGCGGGGGTGACGCCGGAGGCTCCGAATGCGAACCGCGCCGCACAGGAGAACGTGGAGAAGGCGCTGATGAAGTGGGGACGCTTTGAACTTGTCCAGAACGCGACCTCTGCCGACCTGGTGATCATGGTGCGCAGGGGGAACGGGAAGATTGCACAGACGACGATTGGCGGCCTGCCGACGAACAGCCGCCCGGTGATCTTCGAACCTACAGATTCGGGCGGCCGCGTGGGCGGCGGCACAGTTCCACCCATGGGCGGGACGAACCCGGCGGGGGCTCAGCGCCCTGATCCGGCACCGCAGATTGAAGTCGGATCGGCCGAAGATATGTTTGAGGTGTACCGAGGCAGGCGGAACGACGTGCTGGATTCCCCGGCGGTGTGGCGTTACGGCGCGAAGAATGGGCTGGAATCGCCGGATGTTCCGGCTGTGGATGCGTTCAGAAAATTGATTGCCGCGGCGGAGAAGCAGCAGGCGTCGAACCCGTAAAGTTTTGCGCCGCGCGATCCTTCCTTATCGCGCGGCGCTTGATTGCTGGACACTACTTCTGCTGCTTTTCGGCGACCGCGCCTTCGCCGGCTACCTGAAGGTCGTTCTGGACGCTGAAGATTCCAGGAACCTGGCTGGCGCGGATGTAGGCGGTCTCCTTGTCGGCCTTGCTGTCGACCACACCGGCCAGCTGGACGTGGCCGTTCTGGACCGAGATCCGGATGGGCTGGGCCGGGTTGATGGCATACTTCTGGAGCGTTGGGGAGCCGTAGACCGCGCGGGCTACGCGCAGGCGCGTCTGGTCATCCATGATCGAAGTCGGATCGACCTGCATCTCGTCGTTGACTTCCTTCACGCCCGGGAAGGTGCTTGCCAGGGCCAGCGCCGAATCTCGGTTGATGTAGTTGTGCACGTGGCCGCCGAGGGTCACGATGCCGTTCTCGACGCCGATGGTGATGGCGTCGAATGTGTGCCCGTATCCGGTCTGGTCATAGGCGAGCTTTTCGCCCAGCTCCTTCTTGAGCTGCGCGTCGGAGACGGATGGGCCCGCCACTTCGATGTCGTTGCGCACCCCGGTGACGCCCTTCACCTTGTGGGCTTTCTTGTCGGCTTCCATCTTGTACTCGTAGAGATCGACGGAGCCGGTGAGGGTGGCGATGCCATTCTGGTCCACCGTTACCTTGACGTTCTGGAAATTCTTGCTGTCGAGCTTCTTCTGGACCACGCCGGCCACGTTTGAATTGTCCTGCGCGGTTGCGCTCCAGCTTCCGGCGGCCGCAAATGCTCCGGCCAGTGCCAGCGCCAGGAGAGCGGTGCTGAGTCTTTTGGAACTGGAAATACGCGTAGATGCTTTCATGTCGGTGAAACCTCCTTGCCTGAACGCTGGAGCGTGCGTGTTGGGACCCGGATCTAACGCTGGCCCGAAGCCCCGCGGCTGCGCTCGAGCGCGCCGGCTTTTGATGCCGGCGCTTTCATAGACACTGATTCCGGATTCAGGTTTCGGAGTTGTGCCGTGCGTGCCAAAAAAACTATTTTCACGCGAGGAAGTTGGCGCGAATGCGGCTTTTCCGCGCCCTGACTCGTCTATTCCCCGGCGACGCATCAACTCCGTCATCTGCCTGCGGAAGGTTGTTGCGGCAACTCTATTTCCGGCGTTGCGCATCGTAACAGACAGGTCCCCCGCCCGGCGGGTACCACCTTATCTATCTCTATATTGCAAGTGCGCATCCGGAGGAATGTTGTTTCCCAATCAGCCCGATTCAGAAGCCAGGGACCTGCGCACGAGCGTTGCGCGTGCGACTCCGCACGCCTGCTCCCACGCGGTCCATTTTTACGATGACGACGCGCTGTTTCTCGACAGCCTGGGCGAATTTGCCGGCGGCGCCCTGGGTTCGGGAGGCGCATGCGTGGTGGTGGCCGCCGAGCCGCACCGCGCCGGAGTGGCGAAGCGGCTTTCGAAGCTCGGAATCGGTGTTGCGTTGAATGCCGGCCGGGGACGCTACATCGCGCTGGATGCGGCGGAGATGCTTGACAAGTTCATGGTGGACGGCTGGCCGGATGAGCAGCGGTTCATGGGTTTCTTTGGCCCGATGTTACTGCGCGCCCGGGGAATCTCCGGCGGCGCGGCCCCGGTGGTCGCGTACCAGGAGATGGCCGCTCAGCTGTTTGAGAAGGGCAGGCGCGATGCAGCAGTGTACCTGGAGCAGCTGTGGAAGAAGCTGGCCGCGCGGCACGATTTCCAGGTGCGCTGCGCGTACCCGATGCGCCTGTTTGCGGGGCAGGCGGATGGCGGGCACTTCCATCGCATCTGCGACGCTCATTCCGACGTGATTCCGTCGGAGAGCTACACGCGGCTGGGCAGCAATGCCGAGCGCTGGCGGATGGTGAGCTCGCTGCAGCAGCAGGCGTCGACTCTGCGAGCGGCTATTGAGTCGAGTCAGCGCGAGACTGAAGAGCGGCTGAGGGTGGAAGAGCAGCTGCGGCAGTCGCAGGCATTTGCAGAGACGGTGCTCGACAGCAGCGTGGACTGCGTGAAGGTGCTCTCTCTCGAAGGGTGCCTTGAATACATGAACGCGCCGGGTTCGCGGGCGATGGAGATTTCGAACATTGCCGACGTGCTGGGCTGCCCGTGGGCGGAGTTCTGGAGGCCGGAGGACCGGCCGCGCGTGCAGGCGGCGATTGCGGAGGCGGCGGCGGGCTCGGTGGGGAGCTTCCAGGGCGAGTGCGACACATTTGGCGGCAACCGGCGCACGTGGGACGTGAAGATCACGCCGGCGCGCAACGCATCTGGCGAGATCGAGCGGCTGATCGCCGTGTCGCGGGATATCACGGAACTGCGGCTGGCGCAGACGGCTGCAATGCACGCGGAGAAGCTGGCCACAGCGGGCAGGATGGCGGCGACAATCGCGCACGAGATCAATAACCCGCTGGAGGCGGTTACCAACTTTATCTATCTTGCGTTGTGCGACTCCAACCTGCCGGAACAGGTGCGGCAGAACCTTCAGGTTGCCGACCGGGAGCTGACCCGCGTTGCGCACATCGCCCGGCAGACGCTCGGGTTCTATCGCAGCACATCGACGAGCCGGTGGATCGCGGTGCCGGAGATGGTGCGCGACGCGTTGATGGTGTACGAGCGCAGGCTCAGGAACAAGGAGCTGCAGGTGCAGATCACCGTCGACCCCGGACTGCGTGTTTATGGCAAGGAAGGCGAACTGAGGCAGGTGCTGCTCAACCTGACGGCCAATGCGATCGACGCGTGCCGCAGCGGGGGAAAGATCTGGATCCGCGCGCAGAGGGCCAGGAGGTGGTCGAGCGGCGGTGAGTACGGAGTCCGCTTTACGCTGGCCGATAACGGAGCCGGCATGCCGCGGGACGTGAAGCGGCGGCTGTTTTCGCCGTTCTTTACGACCAAGGCCGACGTGGGCACGGGGCTCGGACTGTGGGTGACGAAGAGCCTGGTGGAGCAGCGGGGCGGGTACGTGCGGTTCCGCAGCAGGCAGGGGGAGAGGAGCGGCACGGCGATGAGCTTCTTTGTGCCTTCGCCGAAAGCGGTGGAGGCGGCCGCGGCGTGACCTCCGGGCGGTGAACTCGACAGGCACCGCGAATTGGGGCAGGAAAGCGGCGAGGACGATCGGTGGCGCGCTGGGGATTCCGCGGGGCTGGGTCTAGGAGGCGATGAGCTCGTCCTTCGGTCCCTTGGCGCTCATCTTGTGCTCGGCCAGCAGCTCGTTCCCGATGAGCCACTCGCCTTTGCGGCGGCGCGCGGAATAGGTGACCTGTTCCAGAGTGATCACGTAGTCCCCATCGGGCGCGTCCATTGGGGCATTGAGGAATTTGATATTTGAGAGCTGGCTTCTGCCTCCCGGGGTAATGTATCGATTCGCCATGACATCACATAGGGACTCTCTCCCCATGCCCTTCAACCTTCCCCGTAAGAGCACCGCCAGTTGCATGATTCCGATTCCCGAATATGAAATGAAATATTAGGAAGAAAACCGCATACACCAAGCCGCAGCCCAACCCGAGTGGGGGCGTATCCATCATTACCTGGAGTCAGATGCCTCGGCCTGGCCCGATTTTCGTCCTTGTGTCGCTTGGATGACAGAGCGTTTGGGGGAGTTGCTTCGCGTCAGAGATTTTTTAGAAGGACGAGCAGGGCGGAGAATTTCGCCAAAAACAGGGGAATTCCCTAGGTGTGCGGGGACCGGGAGTCGATTCATGATGAGCCATACAGTTTACGGATGAGACTTGGCGCGGAGGAAAGCGCTCCGCGCCGATTTTTTGTGGCGGCGTTTGCCGGGGCGAGTGACGAGGGCCATCAGACGCCGGTGGTGCGCTCACGTGCCGATCCAGCGATCCAGTCGATGATTGTCTGTGGGTGAACCGGCTTGGGCAGCGCCTCAAACTTGTGGCCGTCCTGGCGTGCCTTTGCGAGCAGCTCATTTGCGCCGGGATGGCCGGAGAAGAGCAGGATCCGGCAGAGGGGAAACCGGTCCGCGATGACGATTGCGGCCTCGATTCCGTTCATTCCGGTCATGTGGATGTCGCTGAGGAAGACATCGGGCGTGCATGCGGCGGCGGCACCGACGGCCTCTTCGCCGCTGTACGCAGCGTGCGTTTCGAATCCGCGCTGGCGAAAAATAAGCGCCAGCGTATCGGCGATGATGCGCTCATCGTCGACCACCAGGATGCATAATGGTTTCTCTGGCCCAGCCATGGCAGCCGTTCCGTCTCCCCCGGGGTCTCGGAAAGGTCCCGGCCTGTGCTTTGAAAGCACAGCTTACCGCATCCGCCCCATTTCAGATACTGGGGTTTTCCCCAGTTATCAGGGAAGCAGAAGCGTGGTTAACCTGACCTCCGGATGCTGCGGCATCCGCACTCGGGAGGGTTCGTGTCGCCGTCCAGGGATCAGATCATCAGGACTATTCTCTCTTCACGCAAGCGCCTTCACGAAAGCCGACTTGCTTACCTTCGCGGGCATGCGGCGCTCAACGCGAGCCGCAAGGTCATTGTGTCTTCACAGGAAAGGATTCGCCACAGCGACCTGCTGGTGCGCGAGCTCCATCGCTGCTTTGGACCTGCTACATCTGCTGGGAAAATCGATGAGATGCGAGCGGCGAGGGCGCAGGAGCAGACATCGCCCCCACCCCCGCTACCGCATTTTCAGGGTTGGTGTATTCGAAGCAGGGACTCAAGAGGCTCCGGAGAAAGTCGGAATGACCGTGCCGGGGAGAGTGAAAACATCAGGGTCTGAAAGCCCAATGGACTTAGAATGCGGCTTTCGGCATGACTGAAGTCATGCCCTGTTACAGGGCATGGCCTCGGATACAGCAACCGAAAGTCTGTCCTAGCCCTGCTGAACTTGAAATAATTGCGGCATGACTTCGCCGGCTTTTCCTTCGACAATCTGGCTGAAGGCGGCGGCGTTCAGCGGCCGCTCGGGGCCGATGTAGACGGTGCGCGCTCCGGCGTGCCGGGCCCAGTTCACGAAGTTGGCGGCGGGATAGACCGAGCCAGACGTTCCGATAACCATCATGATCGTGGAGCGGTCGATTTCCTTCTGAATGCGGCTCATCTCGAGCGGCATTTCGCCGAAGAACACGATGTGCGGCCGGAGCCGCGCGCCGCATGCACAGTGGCCAACCTCCTCCAGGCTGGCGTATACGGCGCGATCCTCTACCGGAAGCTGGCCGCACTCGGCCTCGCAGCGCGATTTGGCCAGCTCGCCGTGCATGTGGACCATACGCCGCGAGCCGGCACGCTCGTGCAGGTCGTCGACGTTCTGCGTGCAGAGGAAGAAGCGGTCAGCCAGCTTTGATTCGAGCTCAGCCAGGGCGATGTGCGCGGCGTTGGGCTGCGCCTTTGCGCCCTGCGAGCGGCGTTCGGAGTAGAACTTCCACACCAGCCAGGGGTCGGCCTCAAGAGCTTCGGGCGTGCAGACGTCCTCGACGCGGTGGCCGGCCCAGAGGCCGTCGGAGGCGCGGAATGTTGGCAGGCCGCTCTCGGCGCTGATGCCGGCGCCGGTGAGGACGAAGACGCGGTCGGTGGGGGAGATTGTGATCACAGTTCGCAGTTCACAGTTCGTAGTTCACAGTGGTCAGTTTTCAGTTGTCGTTGATTGCGGAGAAGATCGACCATCGCCCATCTGAGCTAATAACAAACTGCTCTCAAGTCACGACGCATAACGGATGACTAACTACCGAAAGCTTAGAACTGTGAACTACGAACTGTGAACTCCGGCTCACGGCTCAAGCAAAATCTTGCCCGTCGTCCTGCGGTTTTCCATGTCGTCCTGCGCCTTTCCGGCTTCGGTGAGCGGGAAGGTGTGTTCCATGCGCAGGTTCAGCTCGCCTGTGGCTACCCAGTTCAGCACGTCGTTTGCGCGCCACTCGAGTTCCTCGCGCGTGGCGACGTAATGCCATAGCGTGGGGCGCGTTACAAAGAGCGATCCCTTGCTGCTGAGCTGAATGAGATCGACGGGCGGCACTGCGCCGCTCGATCCGCCGAACAAGGCCAACAGGCCGCGGGGGCGCAGGCAATTCAGGCTGCCGTCAAATGTCGTCTTGCCCACGGAGTCGTAGACCACGTCCACGCCCTTGCCTTCGGTGAGGCGCTTCACCTCGGCGACGAAGTCCTGCTTGGTGTATTGGATTACTTCGGATGCACCCGCCTCGCGCGAAAGCGCCTCCTTCTCTTCAGTGGACACGGTGGTGATGACGCGCGCGCCGATGCGCGCCGCCATCTGCGTGAGCAAGAGACCGACGCCTCCGGCGCCCGCGTGAACGAGGCACGTGTCGCCGCGCTTGAGCGGGAACGTTGAGTAGGCGAGATAGTGCGCGGTCATGCCCTGAAGCATTGCGGCGGCGGCCTGCTCCGGAGTGATGCCGTCGGGAACCTTGACGAGCTGCGCCGCGGGAACGAGCGCGTACTCCGCATAGCTGCCGAGGACGCCGGTCGAGGCGACGAGATCGCCGGGTTTGAAGCGGTTCACGCCGGGGCCGAGTTCTTCCACAGTGCCGGCGGCCTCACTGCCCGGGATCATGGGCAGCGTGGCCTTGTACTGGCCTTTGCGGAAGTAGATCTCGATGAAGTTCATCCCGATGGCTTCCACGCGGATCAGCACCTGCCCCGGCCCCGGCTCAGGGATGGGCAAATCGACCAATTGCAAAACCTCGGGCCCGCCCGTCTCACGTATCTGGATGGCATTCATAACAGCCAAAGGATAACGCAGAAAGGAAGGGATGGAGGGACTAAGGGACAGAGGGACAGAGGGAACAGGGGGACAAAGGGAAACATGGAACAGGGAGCGCGAAAAGGAGGTAGTGAGCAATGGACGGGGGAACAGACGATACCGATCAGAGCACAAAATTCTCCAGATTGGTATCAGAAGCTGAACTTAGTTTGGCTGGCAATCCATGATCCGTTCCACGCTTTCAGCCTGTACGCAACGCCGGGTTGCAAATTGAAGGTCCTTCCACTTTCAGGCACACGAACTTCGTATGAATCAATTCCGGGCTTCAGCAGATGGGTTGAATTCTTTCCTGAGACTAATGAGAAGTTGCGGGTCTGCGTCGCGCCTGTGTTAGCGTATTCAGCTTTCGCAACAAGGTCGAGCACGACTCTTCCGGAACTGGCTTCGACGATCCGCAGGTGGCGAATCGTAGTCGGGTACTCTCCCAACGTCTCGACGTGAACAACCATGGAGCTACCGCTCTTCTGAATCGAAAGGGGTGGGCCAAACGCGTTAAGAAAGACGAGCACGACCAAACCAGCGAGGCACGCAAGGCACACAACTGCTCCGATGAGCAGCGAGATTGTCCACCGAAGCCAAATCTTCTTTTTCACTGGTTGTGCGGAACGGCACAAACAAGCATACCGCGGGGATCAAGTGTCGCAGAGACTAAAGTTCCAACCCTTTTTTAGGCGCTTTCGGTACGACTGAACAGCTCGCTGAAATAAGGGAAGATGAGATTGCTGGTGCCCGAAAACCATCCCCCAGCGGCTAAAGCCACGCAGCTCTTGTGCGGTTCAGTGGCACGGATGAATCCGTGCCCTTTCAAAACACCACCACGCGATGACTTTTTCAGCAAGCTGTGAAATCGTGCGCTTTCAAAGCCGGCCTGATGCGATCGCTCCGGTTCCAATATTCTTAGTCCCTGTCGTTGAGGATGCTTGGTTCCTCGGGCGAGCGCAGGCGGACGAGGCGGTCGATTGTGTAGGGCGTGTGGTGCTGCGCGCTGTAGTAGTGTCGCACCACCAGCTCCCCTAGCAGGCCGATGGCGAGCATCTGGATGCCGGCCAGGATCAGGATGCCGGCGATCACGAACAGCGGGCCGTGATCGTCCATCACGTTCTGGTGCGGGTGCAGAATCTTCATACCGAGCAATAGCGCGGAGAAGAAACTGCCCAGCAGGATGCCGAGCGCGCCAAAGGTGCCGAAGAAGTGCAGCGGGCGGCTCATGTACTTGATGAGGAAGCGGATCGTCAGAAGGTCAAAGAAGACGCGGAAAGTGCGGCCGATGCCGTAGTGGCTCTTGCCGCGCACGCGGTTGACGTTCTTGATGGGGATCTCGCAGATTGATGCGCCGTACCAGCTTGCGAGGGCCGGAATGAAGCGGTGCATTTCGCCGTAGAGCGGGATGTTCTGGATGACTTCGCGCCGGTAGGCCTTGAACGTGGTGCCGAAGTCGTGAATGTCCACGCCGCTGAGTTTTGCCATGAGCCAGTTGGCGATGCGCGACGGAATGCGCCGCATGACGAAGTTGTCGATGCGCTTCTCGCGCCATCCCGACACGACGTCGTAGCCTTCTTCGAGCTTTTCGAGGAATGCGGGTATGTCGTTGGGATCGTGCTGCAGGTCGCCGTCCATCGAGAGGATGAACTCGCCGGACGCGTGGTCGAACCCCGCGGCGAGCGCGGGCGTCTGGCCGAAGTTGCGGCGGAGCTTGACCACGAGCACACGGCTATCGACTGCGGCGATCTCTTCGAGAAGCTTGTACGTGCGGTCGCTCGACCCATCGTCCACCAGGACCAGCTCGAAGCTGTCGCCAATCTGCTCCATCACCTGCTTGAGGCGGGCGTAGAGCGCGGTGGCGTTTTCTTCTTCGTTGTGGAATGGGACGACAATCGAATACTTCGGCATATCAACAGTATAGATGTTTGGCAATTTCAAAGGAGAGCAGATTGCCGGGAACGCGGCGGAGCAGGGAATGTGGTCCGGGCGGGCCGATTGTCCATCCTAACCGGCAAGATTGTTAATTTCCTGATAAATCGGGGTCAGAAGCGGATCTTCTGCTAGCGCTCGAGCTCGTCCAACATTCCCTGCATCTCACTGAGCGCGTGGCGGTTGCCTGTGCGCGCCGCACAACTGATGCCGGCTTTCAGCCGATCCACTGCCTCGGGGGTGCGCCCGGCCTTCGAGAGCGTCTGCGCCGCCATGAAATATCCGGCCGTGTAATCGGGATCTTTCGCCAGCAACTGATCGAACTCCGCCATGGCAGCGTCCACCTCGCCGCGATTGGCCAGTTCAACGGCAATGCCGTACCTGGCAAAGCTGTTCTTCGGATCCAAGGCGAGAATCTCTTTTAGTCCTGCAAGCTTGTCCATGGTGCTCATATAGTAGTCGGGCTCTCTAGCGGACGATTTGCTTAATTCGGATGGATTGCTGAAACTGGAATTCGGCCCCCGAAGATCGGCCTCCGTCGATTCATTGTAGCCGGAGGGAAGCGTTTCGGGTTGCCGGTGAATAAGGATCGGATCAGGAAAATGAGCTCGACGGATGCCGTTCCCGCTTTGGCGCGCGCAGTGGCCGACTCGCAGTCGGAGATGGCCGAGATCGTTCTGCCCAATGATGCCAACGTTTTAGGCAACATGCTCGGCGGCCGGCTCATGCATCTCATCGACCTGGTCGGAGCCATGGCGGCCTATCGCCACTCGCGTACCCATGTGGTTACGGCTGCGATGGACCACATCGACTTTATCCAGCCTGTGCATGTTGGCGACCTGCTCACGCTCAAGTCCAGCGTGAACCGCGCGTTCTCAACATCGATGGAGGTTGGAGTGAAGGTGTGGGTGGAGAACACGCAGACCCAGGCGATGCTCCACGTGGCGAGCGCGTACCTGGTGTTCGTCGCCGTGGATCAGAACGGCCGGCGCGTGCGCGTTCCGGAGCTCAAGCCTGGGACGGCAGATGAACAGCGCCGTTATGCTGATGCGCTGCTTCGGCGCCAACACCGCGAAGCTGAAGCAGCGCGGCGCCGCGAGGGCCGCCGCGCCGCTGCGCAACAAGGGACGGACGCAGCCCGCTCCTGACGCGAAACGGGAGCGAGAGATGCAGTTTCCAAACCGCATTGTCTGCCTGACCGATGAAACCGCGGAAACCCTTTACCTGCTGGGCGCGCAGGACCGCATTGTCGGCGTGTCGGGATTTTCAACGCGCCCGCCTGAGATTCGCTCCAAGCCGCGGGTGTCCACGTTTGCTGAGGCGAATGTCGGGGCGATCCTCGATTTGAGGCCTGACCTCGTGCTGGCGTTCTCCGACGTGCAGGCGGGCATTACGCGCCAGCTCGTTCTTGCCGGACTGAATGTTGTCCATTTCAATCAGCGCTCCGTCGCGCAGATTTTTGACAGCATCGCGTTGCTCGCGCGCATCGTCGGCAAGGAGCGCGAAGGCGATGCGCTGATCGCACGGCTGCGCGGTGGGCTTGATGCGATCTCCGCGGCGGCGGGTGAGCTTCCTTTCCGCCCGCGCGTTTACTTCGAGGAGTGGAATGATCCGCTCATCAGCGGCATTGCGTGGGTGGATGAGCTGATCGAGATTGCCGGCGGAGAAGTGATTTTCCCCGAGTTGCGCGGGTGCGGAAAGGCCCAGGACCGCGTTGTCGATCCTGCGGCGGTGGTCGCTCGGAATCCTGACGTGATACTCGCTTCGTGGTGTGGGATGAAAGCCGACCTGGCCGGGATTCGCGGGCGCTCCGGGTGGGACGCCATTGGCGCGGTGCGCAATGGCCACGTCTACGAGATACCTTCGAGCTGCATTTTGCAGCCTGGCCCGGCTGCGCTTACGGATGGAGTCAGGATGATTCATAAGATTCTTGCCAGGGTCGCCCACGCCGAAGCTGGCTCGCCACAGCCGCAAGAGCTCAGTACCAATTCTCAACTCCTGTAGAATTTAGGAAGGGCCCCAAGCGCGAATTCTCCGCGAGTGGCCGAGGTTTCATATGACATCGGGTCCGAAGCAATATCGGATCCGCAAGGAGTAGTAGCAGATTATGGCCGCCCATTCTCATGCCGCGCCGCAGCCGGTCGCGCTGCCTGGAGTTTCGAAGATCATCGCCATCGGTTCCGGCAAGGGCGGGGTAGGCAAGACCACCGTCGCCGTGAACCTCGCCATTGCGCTCTCGAAGCTGGGCCAGCGCGTGGGCCTGATTGACGCGGATATCTATGGCCCCAACGTTCCGCTGATGATGGGCTCGAGCCAGTCGCCGCGCGTGGGAGCGGGCAACATCATTGAGCCGAACGAGACGCACGGGATCAAGACGATCTCGATCGGCTACATTTCGCCCGGCGACAAGCCGCTGGTGATGCGCGGGCCCATGCTGCACCAGATTATCCGGCAGTTCCTGCAGCAGGTGAACTGGGGCGAGTTGGATTACCTGATCGTCGATCTGCCGCCGGGTACAGGCGACGTGGTCATTTCGCTCGTGCAGACTGTTCCGCTCACAGGGGCCGTGGTGGTGAGCACGCCGAGCGACGTGAGTTTGCAGGATGCGCGCAAGGCTCTCGAGATGTTTGCGCAGGTGAACGTGGAGGTGCTCGGCATCGTGGAGAACATGAGCCACTTTACGTGTCCGCATTGCCACGAAGTGATCGACATCTTTTCCAAAGGCGGCGCCGAACGCACTGCGCAACAATTCAAGATTCCGTTCCTCGGTTCGATCGAACTAATTCCGGCGATCCGCGAAGGCGGAGACCGCGGCTTGCCTGTCGCGCTTGCCGGTCCCAAGAGCCCGCAGGCGACCGCGTTCTTCGACGCGGCGCAGAAGCTGATGGAGCGCGCGGAGGCCGCAGCGGCAGCTACCAAGGACGTCTTCGAGATAAGCTAGGCCGATGAAGCGGGTCCTTCTTTCGTGGAGCAGCGGCAAGGACTGCGCCTGGGCACTCCACGTGCTGAGGCAGCAGGCGGGCGTTGAAGTGGTGGGCCTGCTGACGACGCTGAATTCCGAATTCGATCGCGTGGCCATGCACGGTACGCGGCGGTCCGTTCTCGAAGCGCAGGCGGAAGCAGCGCAGCTTCCGCTGTGGGTTGTGCCTCTACCATGGCCGTGTTCGAACGAAGTGTATGAAGAACGCATGGCCGCCACATGCGAGCGCGCAATTGCGGAAGGCGTCGAGGCGGTTGCGTTTGGCGATTTGTTTCTGCGGGCGGTACGTGAGTACCGGGAGAGGCAGCTCAAGCCGACCGGACTCGAGCCACTGTTTCCTCTCTGGGGCATGTCAACGGACCAGCTTGCCCGCGACATGATTGCCGCGGGACTGCGTGCGAGGATCGTCTGCATCGACACTCAGCAGCTCGACGCGTCGTTTGCCGGGCGCGACTTCGACTCGGAGCTGTTGCGCGACCTTCCGGTTGGTATCGACCCATGCGGCGAACTCGGCGAATTTCACTCCTGCGCGTATGCCGGTCCGATGTTCGAATCGCCGCTCCACCTGGATGCCGGCGAAGTTGTCAATCGCGATGGATTTGTCTTTGCCGACTTCCTGCTCCAATCCTGATTCGCATTTCACGATTTCCTGACAGAGCATTTCGGAATGAAGGGTAGAATGAAGTGCGAATTCCGGGTGTGTCACCGGCAGTTTCGGAGCGAACTCGATTCGACTTTCCCTCGGGAGGATGATCATGGCCGCCGTTACAGGCAATCCGTACATCACGCCGTTTCTCTGGTTCGATGGCAACGCCGAAGAGGCAGCCGAATTTTACATCTCGATATTCCCGAATTCTCGTCGCCTGACCGAGCTGCGCAACACCGGAGATGCGCCCGGCCCCAAGGGCGGCGTCCTCACCATCGCGTTCGAGCTCAGCGGAACCAAGTTCGTCGCGCTTAACGGCGGCCCCGGATATAACTTCAACCAGGCCGTGTCGTTTGTGGTGAACTGCGATTCCCAGGAGGAGATCGACTATTACTGGTCGAAGCTCACTGCTGGCGGCACCGAGATCCAGTGCGGATGGCTGAAGGACAAGTTCGGCCTGTGCTGGCAGGTCACTCCGACCCGCATTGGGGAGCTGTTGAAGAATTCCAAGGGTATGCAGGCGATGATGAGGATGAAGAAGTTCGACATTGCGGAATTGGAGCGGGCGTCGCAGGAGTAGCGAACCTACATGTAGTCGCGGCGCTCGATGCGGAGTTTTTTCATTTTGGAGTTGAGCGTGGTGCGCTTGAGGCCGAGGCGCGCTGCGGCGCCGTCTGGCCCGGCGATGACGCCCTTGCAATCGCGGAGCACGCGGATGATGTGTTCACGCTCGGCGGCATGAAGCGTGGGGGTTTCGGCCGCTTCAGGCTCGTCTTCTTCAAGGGGAGATTCCAGCTCGGCGAGCGGGACGTAGAGCACAGTGCCACGCGTGAGGATGACGGCGCGCTCCAACAAGTTTTCCAGCTCGCGAATGTTGCCCGGCCACTTCCACTTGATGAGCGCGTCCATGGTGGCGTCAGGGATGGTCTCGATGACCTTGCCCATGCGGCGGCTGTGCGCGGCAACAAAGTGGCGCACGAGCATGGGAATGTCGCTCAAGCGCTCGCGGAGCGGCGGAGCGGAGATGGGGAACACCTTGAGCCGGTAATAGAGGTCGGAGCGGAAGGATTTTTCCTGGACCATCTTTGCCAGGTCGCGGTTGGTGGCGGCGATGAGGCGGACGTTGACGGAGATGGGGCGCGTGCCGCCGAGGCGCTCGATTTCGCGCTCCTGCAAGGCGCGGAGGAGCTTGGGCTGAAGGTCGAGAGGCATTTCGCCGACTTCGTCGAGGAAGAGCGTGCCCTCGTGTGCGAGTTCGAGCCGGCCGATCTTGCGGGCGATCGCTCCCGTAAACGCGCCTTTCTCGTGGCCGAAGAGCTCGCTTTCAAGCAGGCCTGCGGGAATGGCAGCGCAGTTGAGCTTGATGAAGGTGCGCTCGCCGCGGCCGCTGAGGCGATGGATGGCGCGCGCGAGCAGTTCCTTGCCGGTGCCGGTTTCGCCCTGGATGAGCACGGTGGCGTCAGTGGGCGCGACGGTTTCGATCTGGCTGAGCACCTGGCGAAGGCCGGTGCTTTCGCCCACGATGTCTTCAAAGCGGTTTTCGAGGTTGATCTCCTCTTCGAGGTATTGCTTCTCCTGGGTGATGCGGTCGCGGGCCTCCGTGATCTGGCGGAACGCGACGGCGTTGCTCACGGCCATCGCGACCTGGTCGGCGAACTCCGCGAGCATGTCGGCGTCCTTGCGGGTGAAGGCGCTCTCCGCGCGGCTTGAGACAGCCATCGCTCCTATGGCCTCGCCGCTGTGGATCAACGGGACCCAGCACGCGGAGCGCATGCCGAGGGCGGTGAGGTGTCGCAGGCCAGGCGAGGAAAAGCGCGAATCGTTGAGGTTCTCAAGCACGATGGGCTCGCGGGTTCGGAACGCTTCGCCGCCGGGCGAGTCTGCGACAGAGATACGCACATCGCCGAGGCGAGCGCCACCATTGCTCTCGCCGAGAAACTGGACATACAGCGTGTTGCTTGCGGCGTCGTGCATGCCGAGGGTGGCTGCGTCATGCGGAATGACCTCGCGGATGCTGGCCGAGAACGCTTCAAGGAGCTTGCGCACGTCCATGTTCTGGAGCAGCGCGTTGCTCAACTGAAGCATCACGGCTTCTTCTGCCCGCTTGCGGTCGGTGCGGTCTCCGGTGACCTTGGCGAATCCGCTGAGATTGCCATTCGAGTCGCGGATCGGCGTGAGGACGCTGTGTGCCCAGAAGCGCGAGCCGTCCTTGCGCACGCGCCAGCCTTCTTCCTCGTGGCGGCCTCGTTCCGTAGCCTGTTGAAGCATGGATTTCGGCGCGCCGCGTTCGATCTCTCTCTGAAGAAAGAAACGCGAGAAGTGCTTGCCGAGGATCTCGTCTACCGTGTACCCGAGAATGCGCTCGCCGCCGATGTTCCACGTGATCACGTGGCCTTCGGTGTCGAGCAGGTAGATGGCGTAATCGTGAACGCTTTCGATGATGGAGCGGAGCTGCTGGTCCTGCCGGCGCAGCTCGTCCTGAGCGGCGCGCTGCTCGGTGGTGTCGCGCACAAAACTGAGAACCACCGGGCCCGTCGCCGTGCCGATGGGGCGAAGCATGATGTCGACGGGGAACTCGGTGCCGTCCTTGCGCTGCGCGAAGAGATTGAGGCCGGCGCCCATCTGGCGGGTGCGCGGGTGCGCATTGAAATTCTCGCGATGGGCTGGGTGAACCGTACGGAAGCGCTCGGGCACGAGCATCTCAATGCGCATGCCGATCATCTCCCCGCGCTCGTAACCGAACATCTCCACGGCACGGGGATTGGCTTCGCGAATGAGGCCCGATGCGTCGATGACGAAGATGGCATCGGGGCTGATCGCGAAGTGATTCTCGATGGCAATTCGAGCGAACTCGGCACGGTTCTGCCGCGCAAGAGCCGCCGCGTCCTGCTCAGGGGAATTTGAGGGGCGCATGACCTCCGAACCTTGGCAACACAATAATGCTTTTCGTAATTTGGCTGCAACGGCCGGCGCCGGGCGCGAGAGCTACTATTCCCGCCGCCCGAGAACCGGCGAAATCCAGAGACTGATTCTACTGCACCAAAACTACACGCCGGGACTACGCGCAAAGACTGCGGGGCCGAGAGGGTCCTTCAAATGCAGTGAAGGGCGACCTCGAACGGGCCACTTATGAAGTTAGATGTCAGGATAGGTCGGCGAGCAACCCTTTTTCTATATCCTGGGCGGCGGACTCGACGTGCTCGGGGCGGCCGAGGTCGCGCCAGTGGTATTCATCGGCGTGGAAGGCGAGGATTTGCTCGCCCTCGGCGGCGAGGCGAAGGTAGGCGGAGATGATCGAGAATGCGCCGCCTTCAGTGAGCCGGGAGAAGATGCGCGGCGAGAGCACATGAATTCCGGAGAAGGCCACGGCGTGGGCAGCCGGAGCGGGGCGGACGAGTTCCGGCTCACCATCCGTGCCTGAGCGGCGGCCGCAGAGCCGGCCCTCCTGATCGAAGAGCAGGTAGCGCGAGGTCTCGCGGTCTTTTACTGCAACGGTCGCGAGAGCGTCGTGCCCCTCGTGGAACCTGGCCATGCGCGCTATGTCGATGTTGCTGAGGACGTCGACGTTATGGACAAGGAAGGGACGGCCGAAGTCGGGGCCGGGCTCGAGGAAGAACCATGCGGCCTTTTTGAGCCCGCCGCCGGTGTCGAGGAGCTCTTCTTCGCGCGAGATTTCGATCCTCATGCCGAAGTTGTCACGGTTGGCGAGAAACTGCTCGACCTGCTCGGCGTAGTGATGGACGTTGACGATGACTTCGCTGATCCCGAAGTGGCGGAGGCGCAGGAGGGCGCGCTCGAGCATGGTCTGCCCTGCGACTTCGACGAGTGCCTTTGGGCGGTCGTTGGTGAGCGGGCGGAGCCGCGTGCCGAGGCCAGCGGCAAGGATCATGGCCTTCATTGGCCAGTCTTCTCCAACTCGAGATGGCGCACGACGACTTCAAGGTGGTTGTCTGGCCCGCTGTTGGCGCGGAGATGGCGGGCCAACTGCTCGGCCAGGAAAACGGACCGGTGCTGCCCGCCGGTGCAGCCAAAGGAGACCATCAGGTGGGCGAAGCCGCGGCGCTGGTAGCTGGCCACGCTGGCGTCGACCATCGAGAGAACGTTGGACAGGTACTGGTGCACGCTCTCCTGCTGATTAAGGTAGTCGATCACAGGCGCGTCCATGCCGGTGAGGGGCTTGAAGTGTTCGTGACGGCCCGGGTTGGGGAGGCTGCGCGCGTCGAAGACGAAGCCTCCGCCATTGCCGGACTCATCTGTGGGCGCCTGGGTGTGGAACGAGAAGCTGAAGATGCGGACGGTGAGGCCCTGCGCGGAGGCGGCAATGCGCATGAGCTTTTCCGACCCAAGCATGCCCTGAAAAGCCTCCATGAGCGCGGGAAGCGCGATGGGAAGGCGGACATTGTGCGCCAGCCAGCGCAGATTCTTGAGCGCGTAGGGAACGCTCTGCAAAAAGTGGGCCTTGCGCTCGTAGAATCCGCGAAATCCGTAGGCACCGAGGGCCTGCATGATGCGCACGTAGACGAATGCGTAGTAGTGCTCCATGAAGGCATCGCGGTCGATGCCGTGGGCGGCGAGGCAGTCCATGTAATGGTTGAGGAGGTCCTGGCGCAGCGCGGGCGGCAGGTCAGCTTTGCCGTCGTAGAGCAGCGAGGCGATGTCATATTGCAATGCACCTTTGCGCCCGCCCTGGTAATCGAGGAAGAAGGGCATGCCGTCGCGCAGCATGATGTTGCGGGACTGGAAATCGCGGTAGAGGAAATAATCGCGCGGCGCGGCGAGCAGGAACCGGGTGAGGCGGCCGAAGTCGTGCTCGAGGGCCTGTTCGCTGAATGGGATGCCGGCAAGGCGAAGGAAGTAGTACTTGAAGTAGTTCAGGTCCCAGGAGATGGACTGGCGGTCGAAACTGGCGCGGGGATAGCAGACCTTGTAGTTCAGGTCGCGGCCAGCCTCGATCTGAAAGCGCGGCAGGACGGCGACTACTTTGCGGTAGGCCTCGACCGCGGGCGGCGCGACGTCGTCGCCCAAGCGATTTGTGCTGAGGAACTCGAAGAGGGAGGTGTCTCTCAGATCCTCTTCGAGGTAGGCGCCGTCGTCCAGGCTTTCGCCGTAGATCTCGGGGACCGGCAGGCCGTGGCGGCGGAAGTGGCGGCTGAATTCGAGGAAGGCGGCGTTTTCCTCGCGGACCGAGTAGAGGATGCCGATGGCGCTGGTGCCGCTAGCCGAGAGGCGAACGATTGCGCGCCCGGAGCCGCCCAGCTGTCCCTGGAGCGGCTTGACGTGTTCTGCCGGGAAATGGAAATGCTGTTCGAAGAGCCGCTTGAGAACGTCCATGAATGTCGACCCGCAACTGGCGCGAGGTGCTTCACAAACATTATCCAGCGTGAGAGGGAACTGCAAGCGCGCGGAGCGAGCGCCGGCGCGTTAGGCCAGCCGGCGAAGGAAGTCCAGGAAACCACCGCCCAGGCCCGGCTTCCTCTCAGGACACTCGCAGTAGACGGCGCGGTTGAGGCCCATTAGAAGCTGAATCGCCTCCACGCGGCCATCGCGCGGATCAAGGGGTCCGGAATCCTGCACGAACTCGTCGCTCAGGTACTCGATCGCATGAGCGAGCTTTTCGATCGCGCGTCCGGCCTTGGGGCTGATGCGCCGGCGCACGTCGGCCCCGGCAGCCGGGAGCGCGGATGCCGTGCCGGAGAAGGAGATAAGGCCAGATGTCGACGTTGCCATGATGCGATCTATCCTCACCCTGCTCCTCGGCTGATTCGCCAGGTTTCTCTATGTGTCGGAGGTAACCAGTTTCACAATAAGACAGTTCAATTATTTCGTTTCATTCGGGGAAATGACGTGATCTGCATCACCCACGGATTGCGGATACCCATCCTATCTTTTTCTTTGGATGCCGGCGATTGTGGGCAGGGTAGCCGCCTTGACGCCAGCAGTTTGAAAACCTAAGCTCAAATCAGGACTTATCCAGTTTGGGGCGGAATTGCCGGCCCCTTTTCGGCAACTGTTTTTGGCACCTTCAGGCGGGCAGAAATGGTTCTTCCGTATCACTGGCAATACGTGCCGCTCCTCTTGCAGATCGTAGTTGCATTCGGTTTGGGAACGGCAATCGTGCTGGCATCGTGGTTCATTGGCCGGCACCGTAATACCAAAGTCAAGCTCTCCGCTTACGAATGCGGAATTACGCCGGTGGGAGACGCCCGCGGGCGGTTCAGCGTGCGCTTCTACATGGTGGCGATGTTGTTCATCCTGTTCGACGTGGAAGCAGTCTTCATGATGCCCTGGGCGGTGATCTACAGAAAGCTGCCCGCCATCACAGGCTCGCGCCTGTTCGGGTTCTGGGAGATGGTCGTTTATCTCGGATTCATCGCGGTCGGGCTGTATTACATCGTGCGGAAGGGCATCCTGGACTGGAGCCTGGATAAGGCGGACCTTTAATGGCCGACACTGTGTCAGCCGCGAAGACGCTGCCAAACAGGACGGCGGTGCTTGAGGGCCTGCCCGAGCATCCGGCCGTGAAGGCAATCCTGGCGTGGAAATCCGAAGCCCTTACAGACGCGAAATTCGACTGTGGCGAACTCTCGCTGACAATTGCCCGGGATTCGATCCGCGGGGTGTGCGCGACGCTGCGGACGGCCGGCTACAACGCGTTCCAAACGGTGACGGCGGTGGACTGGTTTCCGGCGGCGCCCAGGTTTCAGGTCACATATCACATTCTTTCCCACGGCTATAAAGAGATACTGCGGCTGTGCGCAATGGTGGATGAGTCTGACCCGACTATCGAGTCGATCACGACTGTGTGGGCGGGAGCCAACTACTACGAGCGCGAGGTCTTCGACCTGTTCGGAATCCGGTTTGAGGGGCATCCCAACCTGCGCCGGATCCTGATGCCGGATGAGTGGGTCGGGTATCCGCTGCGCAAGGATTACCCGGTGGAGGGATACCGCTGATGCCGACCACGCCGGATGTTGGCACTCCGATACTAGAGGCTCCTGTAGCCGAGGGAGCGCGCGATCAGCACATGGTGCTGAACATGGGCCCGCAGCACCCCTCCACGCACGGCGTGCTGCGCCTCGTGCTCGAGATCGACGGCGAGATCGTGGTGCGGTTGTATCCGGAGATCGGGTACCTGCACACGGGCATCGAGAAGACCTGCGAAGCGAAGTTCTATCAGCAGGTTGTTCCGCTGACGGACCGCGTGGACTACCTCGGCCCGATGGCCAACAACCTTTGCTACGCGCTGGCCGTGGAAAAGCTGCTGGAGCTTGAGATCCCGGAAAAGGCGCAGTGGATGCGCGTGATGCTGGCTGAGCTGACGCGGCTGAACTCGCACCTCATCTGGCTCGGCACGCACGCCATGGACATCGGCGCTCTTACGGTGTTCCTGTACACCTTCCGCGAGCGCGAAGAGCTGCTGCGGATCTTCGAAATGGTCTCGGGCCAGCGGATGATGACCAGCTACATCCGCATCGGCGGGCTGGCAATGGAGCCGCCGCTCGGGTTCTTTGAGCGCGTGCAGGCGTTCATCCAGACCTTTCCAGAGAAGATCGACGAGTACTCGAACCTGCTTACCGGGAACCCGATCTTCTTCAACCGGCTCAAGGGAGTGGGGTACCTGTCGGGAGAGGATGCGATCGCGCTGGGCGTGACGGGGCCGGTGATGAGGGCGTCGGGGATCGACTTCGACACACGGCGCGACATTCCGTACTCGGGATACGAGAAGTTCAAGTTCACGGTTCCGGTTTCAAGCGACTGCGATGTGTGGGCGCGGTACGTGCTGCGCCTCGAGGAGATGCGGCAGAGCGTGGGTATCATCCAGCAGGCGCTCGACGGCCTGCCGGAAGGGCCGATCAAGGCCGATGCGCCGAAGATCATTCTGCCGGACCGCGAGGCGATGAAGACGCAGATGGAGGCGCTGATTCATCACTTCAAGATTGTCACGGAGGGATTCCCGGTGCCTGCCGGCGAGGTGTACCAGCAGATCGAGTCGGGTCACGGGCAGATGGGCTATTACGTGGTGTCGGATGGGACAGCGAAACCGTACCGCGTTCACATGCGCTACCCGTCTTTTGCGGACTTGCAGGCGCTGGAGTCGATGTGCCAGGGACGGCTGCTGGCCGATGTAGTCGCGGTGATCGGGTCGATCGACATTGTGTTGGGAGAGATTGACCGGTAGTGGCAGCAGCGTTAGCGGAGCTAGCGGGGTTAGGACGGCAAATGCCGGACAGCGATGGCGGACAGGTATTCGTCGAATTGTGGGTATCGCTGGCCTCACTGCTGCGCAGTTACACCGCGGCGCTCGGATTGAACGGCAACCGGCAGGCTACGGTGGAGCTGGGCGAGGAGAGAATTACGGTCCGGCACGGAGACAGGTGGCTGGACCTCGCGCGGAACGGCGCCTCATTGTGTTGGCGGCGCGAAGACGGCCGCAGCGGCGAGATGGAACTGACGGAGGCCGGGCGATTGAGATCCGGCGGACATGAGGAAGAGATGGACATGGCTGCTGAGGCGTGGGCGCGGGAGTTGATGGCATGAGCCCGGCGGATTCAAATGCGGAAACCATGAGCGTGTTTTCGCCGGCACTCGCCGCCCGGTTCGACGCGCTGGTGATGAAGTATCCGATGAAGCGCTCGGCGCTGGTGCCCATGCTGCTGTATGCGCAGGATGAGATCGGCTACCTGAGCGACGCGGCTATTGCGGAGATCGCGGGCCGGCTGTCGCTGACCGAGCTGGATGTGAGGAACGTGGCCAGCTACTACTCCATGCTGCGGTTCAAGCCGGCGGGGCAGTTCAACGTGCAGGTTTGCACCAATATCAGCTGCATGCTGCGGGGCGCGTACGACGTGTTTGAGCGCTTCCAGCAGGAACTTGGCGTCGGGCACAAGGGGATCACGAAGGATGGCGTCTTCAGCCTGGAAGAGGTCGAGTGCATCGGGGCGTGCTGCTGGGCGCCGGCCATCCAGGTGAACTATGACTTTCATGATGAGCTGACGCCGGATCATGTGCCGGGGATTCTCTCGGGATATCGCGGGCAGGCTAAGGCAAAGGAGGGATTCTGATGCCGCGGCTGGTTTCGCATCCCGATGAAGTGAAGATTGTGACGCGCCGGTTTGGCATGGGCGCGGCCGACATCGAGAAATACGTTGAGCTTGGCGGCTACGAGGCGGCGAAGAAGTGCCTTGCGCAGGGACCGGACTGGATCATCAATGAGATGAAGGGGAGCAATCTGCGCGGCCGCGGGGGCGCGGGGTTCCCGACGGGACTGAAGTGGTCGTTCGTTCCGAAGCAGAGCGCGAAGCCGAAGTATGTACTCGTGAACGGCGATGAAAGCGAGCCGGGCACGTGCAAAGACCACCTGATCTTCCTGCACGATCCGCATTCGGTGATTGAGGGCACCATCATCGCAGGATTGGCGATCGGCGCGAAGGTGGGTTTCATCTACCTGCGAGGCGAGTACCGCTACCTGCTGGAGATTACGGAGAAGGCGGTCGCCGATGCATACGCGAAAGGGTTTCTGGGCAAGAACATCTTCGGTTCCGAGACTGAGTTCCAAGTGATTACGCAGACCGGTGCGGGCGCTTATGAAGTGGGCGAAGAATCGGCGCTGATGGAGTCGCTGGAAGGAAAGCGCGGCGTGCCGCGGATCAAGCCACCGTTCCCGGCCGTGGTCGGCCTCTACGGCGGCCCGACGGTGATCAACAACGCGGAGACGATTGCAACGGTGCCGCACGTGATCGCGATGGGTGCGGCGGCGTATGCGGCGGTGGGCACGGAGCGCAACGGCGGGACACGGTTGTTTGGATTGAGCGGGCACGTGGAGCGGCCCGGAGTCTACGAACTTCCCATGGGTTACAACCTGAAGAAGATGATCTACGAGGTGGGCGGCGGCGTCCGCGGCGGGCGCAAACTCAAGGCTGTTGTCCCGGGTGGGTCGTCGACGCCGGTGCTGCTGCCTGAGGAAATCGAAAACCTGGGCATGGATTTCGACCAAGTGGGCAAGGCGGGATCGATGCTGGGCTCGGGCGGCGTGGTGGTGATCGATGACCAGACGTGCATCGTGGAGTTCGCGCTGCGCACGATCAGTTTTTATCAGCACGAGAGCTGCGGGTGGTGCATCCCGTGCCGCGAAGGAACGGACTGGTTGAAGAAATCGCTGACGCGTTTTCACGCGGGATTTGGGACGGAGAAGGACATCGACAACATCCGGTATCTCGCCGAGAACATGATGGGCCGCACCTTCTGCCCACTGGGAGACGCCGCTGCGATGCCGACACTCGGATTTGTGAAGAAGTTCAGGAAAGAGTTTGAGGATCACTTGAACGGGAAGGAGTGCCCGTTCGCGAAACATGCCGAATTGGCTGTTGTGTAAGGGTGCAGGAGCAGAATGGCTGACGTAACATTCACCGTCGACGGAAAAAAGCTCACGGCTCCCGCGGGGACGCTGCTGATCGAGGCCTGCCGCAAGGCCGGCATCGAGATCCCCGCGTTCTGCTACTACCCGGGGTTGAGCCTGCAGGCCGCGTGCCGCATGTGCGTGGTGCGCCAGGAAAAAGTCCCCAAGCTCCAGACGGCCTGCACCACAACGGTCGCAGAGAACCAGGTGTTCGTAACCGAGTCGCCCGAAATTGCCCAGGCGCGCAAGGCGACCATCGAGCTGCTGCTCGGCAATCACCCGCTCGACTGCCCGGTGTGCGATGCGGGCGGCGAGTGCGAGCTGCAGGACATGACGTTCAAATACGGCGCGGGCACCAGCCTGATGGTCGATGCCAAGCGCCACCGCGACGAGCAGCAGTGGTCGCCGCAGGTGTTCTTCGACAGGCCGCGCTGCATCCTCTGCTACCGCTGCGTCCGCATGTGCGGCGAAGGCATGGACGTGTGGGCGCTGGGCATCCAGAACCGTGGCGTAACTTCGGTGATCGCGCCGAATGGTGAAGACCACCTGGACTGCGAGCAGTGCGGCATGTGCATAGACGCGTGCCCCGTGGGAGCGCTCACCAGCGGGGCATACCGGTATAAGACGCGGCCGTGGGAGATGAACCACGTCTCCACGGTGTGCACGCACTGCGGCGACGGCTGCAAGGTGACGCTCGGCGTGCGGCAGTCGCACGAGGGAGCCGACATTATCCGCGCCGACAATCGCGACAAGAGCGGCATCAATGGCGACTTTCTCTGTGCGAAGGGCCGCTTCGGATTTGATTTCGTCGACAACGCGGAGAGGTTGACTAAGCCGCTCGTCCGGAACGCGGCGGGCAAGCTGGAGCCGGCAACCTGGGAAGAAGCGCTGCGCGCAGCCGCCGACGGACTGAAGAAGGTTCGCGACGCCCAGGGCGGGGAAGCAATCGGCGTTCTCGGGTCGAACCGCACGACGAACGAAGAGAATTATCTTCTTCAGAAATTCGCGCGCACGGTTCTGCGCACAAATAATATCGATCATCAACGGACAGCGGACTTCGCGGCCTTTGCGCGTGCGATGGCGGGCCATCCGGAGAAAGCCGCGTCCCTGCGCGACACAGGGACGGCGCCGGCGATCCTGCTCGTGGGCGGCAACCCAACCGAGGAGCACCCGCTGCTGGCGTGGCAGTTGCGCAGTAACGTGCGGCTCAACAAGGCCCGCCTTTATATCGTCAACCACCAGGGCATCAAGCTGGAGCGCCAGGCGAAGGCCGTTCAGGGTATGCCTCCGAACGGCTATCGAGATCTCACGGCATTGCTCGACCGCAATGAGGGCGATTTCGCCAAGGCCGTGATGGCCGAGGAATCGCTGCTCATTATCTTTGGGCAGGAGTTCAGGGGTGAGCAACTTGAGGCGCTGGTGGCATGGGGCCTGAAGCGCGGCAACGTGCGGTTCGCTTACGTCGGCGACTTCGTAAACTCCCGCGGCGCGGCTGACATGGGCCTTCTGCCAGACCTGCTCCCCGGATATGTGCCCTTGACTGCGGCCGGCTCCTTCGCGCAGGAATACACGGGCATGCCATCGCAACCCGGCAAGACTCAGCCGGAGATGTTCGAAGCTGCGCGCAGCGGGGCAATCGGCGCAATGCTGATCGCCGGAGCGAACCCGATCGGCGAATCCAATATCGATCCGAACACATTGCAGAATTCGTTTGTCGTTGTGCAGGATCTGTTCCTAACAGAGACGGCGGCCCTTGCCGACGTTGTTTTCCCGGCTGCGAGCCTGTATGAAAAATCGGGCACTGTGACAAACACCTTCGGTGATGTGCAACTGGTGAAGAAGGGGGCTGACCGGCCCGGCGTGCGCTCTGACTTCGAGATCCTCGTGCGGCTGGCGAGCGCGATCGGTGCGGACGTGAAAGCCCTGGTGCCGTTCGGCCAGCGCGGAGTGCGTGCGGACCTCGGGCAGACCCGCGGAGCGCAGTCAGGCGAGGCCGACCGCCACGGAGTGTGGCTTGCTGCGCGGGGGCTCGAGCCGAAGGTAAGCCCGCTCGATCCGCTGGCTCTACTGGATGAGATCGAGCGCCTCGTGCCTGCCTACAAGCTCGACCGGATGAATCTGTTTGCTGGTAACGATGTGCGCACGGAGCCGGGATTCGTGCCCGTATCCTCGCTTACGGGGGCGCGGCCCGAAATGGTGGCACCATCGCATGATGGGTTGTTTACGTCCGGCACGCTGGGGCGGTACAGCTCGTATTTGCGCGAGCTTGAGAAGCATCAGACGCAGTTCGAGGTAGTAGGGACGGCGGCGGACTGAGCCGCACGGGATAAAGACAACCGCAGATCCTTCGACTCGTCGCCGCGGAGACTCGCTCAGGATGACAGCATCGAGAGAGGGAACACGGTGGACACTTTGACGAGAAAGGCTAAAGGCGAGTGACGATTCTCGAGTTTGTACTCTGGAGCGTGCTGAAGGTCATCGTGGTCACGGTGGTGCTGCTCATTGGCGTCGCCTACACGGTGCTGCTGGAGCGCAAGGTCGTAGGGCGCATCCAGAACCGGTGGGGACCAAGCCGCGTAGGGCCGTTCGGGTTGCTGCAGCCGCTCGTCGATGGAGCTAAAAACTTCCTGAAGGAAGACATCATTCCTGGGTCGGTCTACCGGCCCCTCTATCTGCTCGCGCCGATCTTGAGCCTTGGATGCGCGCTCATTTCCATTTCGGTCGTGCCGTTCGGTTCGCCGCGGATTGCAACGAACGGTTTCCGGTTCTTCCAGATCAGCGACGTCAACATCGGCCTGCTCGTGATCCTGGGAATCACTTCGATCGGCGTTTACGGCATCGCGCTTGCCGGCTGGTCGTCGAATAACAAGTACTCGCTGCTTGGGTCCTTGCGCTCCTCGGCTCAACTCATCAGCTACGAGCTTGCGCTCGGGCTGTCGCTGGTAGGCGTTGTGCTGCGCGCAGGCACCCTCAACCTGCGCGAAATCGTCGAGAGCCAAGCAAGGCACGGCATACTCTCCTGGAACCTTTTCGGCGGGTTCCAATTCGTCGCATTCTTCATCTATCTGATGGCCGCCTACGCTGAGACGAACCGCGCGCCGTTCGACCTGCCCGAAGCTGAGAGCGAACTCACCGCCGGCTACCACACCGAGTACAGCTCGATGAAGTTCGCCATGTTCTTTATGGCGGAGTACGCGAACATGATCACGGTTGGATGCGTGGCTACGCTCCTGTTTCTCGGCGGATGGACCAGCCCGCTCGGCGATTTGATCGGGCCGCTCCAGAGCAACTTTGCGAATGTCGTGTTTCCGCTTTTCTGGTTTGTGCTCAAGGTGTTCTCATTCCTGTTTCTCTACATCTGGGTGCGTGGCACGCTGCCGCGCTTCCGCTATGACCAGCTTATGAACTTCGGCTGGCGGTTCCTGTTACCGCTGGCGATTTTGAATGTCGTAGGAACAAGCCTCTGGCTTGCCTACAAGCAATAGTTAGGCGGGCGCGCTGCCGGCTCCGTGGCAGATGAACTGAATCACGGCGAGTGCGCTCAGTTACAATCGGAGAGGCTCTCTTGAAGCGGATTCTGCTTCGCGGCCTTCTCTCAATCTGCGAGCCGGAACGGCTTGCTGCCTGCTGCATGCGATGGAACGATGCACTTAGTTCTTTTTATCGTGTTTGCCGGACTGTGCCTCGCGGGAGCTTTGAACCTGCTACTGCAGAAGCACCCCATCAATAGCGCGCTCTCGCTCGTAGTCGTAATGAGCTCGCTGGCAGTTCTCTACCTGTTGCTCGGGGCGGAGTTCTTGGCCGCCGCGCAAGTCATCGTCTATGCAGGCGCAATCATGGTGCTGTTTACCTTCGTGGTCATGCTGCTCAACGCGGGCCGCGAAGAGCACACTCTTGGCAGCCGCGCGGCGAAGGCGCTGGGATTCCCCGCAGTTGCGGCGCTGCTGGCAGTCGTCGCAACCGTGATTTTGAAGGCGCAAGGACTCGGATCGGTTTCGCTCAGTGATCCCATCACCAGCACCGAGGAGCTTAGCCGCGTGCTCTTCCACGAATTGCTTCTGCCGTTTGAAGTGACCTCGGTATTGATACTCATCGCGATCCTCGGCGCCGTGGCGCTGGCTCGCGCTGGAAGCGGAGAAGGGAAGGCGAGCAAATGATTCCCACCTCCTGGTACCTGCTTTTGAGCGCGGCCCTGTTCAGCCTCGGCGTGATTGGGTTCCTGATCAAGCGCAACCTGATCACCGTCTTCATGTCGATCGAGCTCATGCTCAACGGCGTGAACCTTTCATTCGTCACCTTCGCGCACCAGTGGCACCTGGTGAAGGGCCAGATCTTCGTGTTCTTTGTCATGGTGGTGGCTGCGGCTGAAGCCGCCGTGGGACTCGCCATCATCATCGCCATCTTCCGCGCCCGCGCAACGCTGGCCGTCGACCGAATCGACCTGATGAAACTATGAACGAACCGCTGCTCGTATTGCCGTTGATACCGCTGCTGCCCTTCCTCGGGTTCCTTGTCAATGGACTCCTGGGAAGCAGGCTGCCGAAGGCGGTGGTGACGTTCATCGGTCTGGCCGCGCCGCTCGGATCGTTTGCGATCGTCGCGCATGCGGCGTACCTGGTCTGGTCGGGAGCGCTCGCGCTGCCGTGGATTGAGCCCGGCGCCCCGGCGTGGATTTCCGCGGGCCCGCTCCATGTCGATTTTGGCTCCGTGCTCGACCCGCTTTCGCTCGTCATGCTGCTCGTCGTGACCGGCGTGGGGTTCATCATCCACGTCTACTCCGTCGGATACATGCACGGCGACAAGGGCTACTGGCGTTTCTTCGCGTACCTGAACCTCTTCCTGTTCTTCATGACGGTGCTGGTACAGGCCGGCAACGTGCTGCTCATGTTCGTCGGCTGGGAGGGCGTGGGTCTTGCCTCGTATCTGCTCATCGGCTTCTGGTACCAGAAGACCTCGGCAGCCGACGCCGGCAAAAAGGCATTCATCGTCAACCGCATTGGCGACTTTGGGTTCCTCATCGGTATATTCCTGCTTCTCGGGAACTTCGGCACGCTCACGTTCCACGAGATTTCTGCAAAGCTGGCCGCGAACCCCGCGTGGCAGGGTGGTGTGCTCACCGCTATCGCGATTTGTCTGCTGATCGGCGCCACGGGCAAGAGCGCGCAACTGCCGCTGTATGTCTGGCTGCCGGATGCGATGGAAGGCCCGACGCCGGTTTCCGCGTTGATCCATGCGGCGACGATGGTCACGGCGGGCGTCTACATGATCGCGCGGACTCACTTCCTCTTTGACCGTTCGCCGCTTGCGATGTTGATTGTCGCGATTGTCGGAGCGGCGACGGCGCTCTTCGCGGCGACAATTGGCCTCGTGCAGAACGACATCAAGCGAGTGCTGGCCTACTCGACCATATCGCAACTCGGCTACATGTTCCTGGCTTGTGGAGTGGCGGCATATTCGGCGGGCATCTTCCACCTGATGACGCACGCGTTCTTCAAGGCGCTGCTCTTCCTCTCGGCAGGCTCGGTCATCCACGGACTCGGCGGCGAGCAGGACATGCGCCGCATGGGCGGCCTGCGGACGCGGATGCCGATCACGTTCTGGACGATGACGATTGCGGTGCTGGCGATTGCAGGAGTCTTCCCGTTTGCCGGATTCTTTTCAAAGGACGCGATCCTGATGGTGGCGTTCATGCAGGGGCCGAACGGAAAGATCTTCTGGGCCGTGGGACTATTCACTGCGCTTCTGACATCGTTCTACATGTTTCGGCTCTGGTATCTCACATTTCTCGGCAAGCCGCGCAGTCCCGAACTGCATGCGCATGAGAGCCCATGGTCGATGCTCGGTCCGCTGGTGATCCTGGCGCTGCTTTCGCTCGGCGGCGGATGGGTGGGCGCGGGACGATTCGGCGAATTTCTCGCTCCGGCCCTCGGCAACGGCACCGCGGAAGCTGGACACGGCACGCTGGAATGGATCCTGATCGGGGCAGCGCTCGCTGCCGCGTTCTTCGGCTGGCTCATCGCGCATCTGCTTTACCACGAGAACAGGGGCGAGGAACCGCTCGCGGCGATTCCGGGTGCGTATCCAGTGCTGGTCAACAAGTACTGGGTCGACGAGCTCTACGGTGCCGTCATCGTCAAGCCACTGCTGGCGGTTTCGCGATTCGTCCTTGAGTGGATCGTCGAGTTCGCCATACTCGGCGGAATCGCATGGCTACTTGGCGGCATTGTGAACTTCGGTGGTGCGATCCTGCAGCGCTGGCAATCCGGCAACCTGCGCTCGTATGCCGCGTGGCTCGCTGCTGGAGCGGCGGTTGTTCTCCTGTTCGCGATGGTCTCCTGGCCCGCGGTGCTGGCGCACTTCGGCATCCACTTCAACATGGCGGGACGGTGAGAACATGAACGGACTCAATCACTCGATTCTCACGATGATCCTGCTGGTGCCGCTGGCGGGTGCATTGCTCATCGCGTTGCTCCCCGACCGCGGCAAGCTTTCCGCGTGGCTGGGGCTCATCACCACCTTGCTCACCTTCGCGCTCACGCTGCATCTGCCCGCGCACTTCATTCTTGGTCAGCCGGGGTTCCAATTCGAAGTCAACCGGCTTTGGATCGAGAGCCCGGCCATTTCCTACCACGTGGGCGTGGACGGGCTGAGCATGTGGATGGTCGTGTTGAGCGGACTCCTCGGCCCTGTCGGCGTGCTGGCAAGCTGGAACGCGATACGCGAGCGGAAGAAGGTCTTCTACTCGCTGTTCATGGTGCAGCAGACCGCGATGTTCGGCGTCTTCGTGGCGCTCGACCTGATGGTCTACTACGGCTTCTGGGAACTGTCGCTCGTTCCCATGGCCATCCTCATCGCGATGTACGGCCGCAAGGATGGGCCAAAGGCCGCTACTAAATTCTTCCTGTTTACGTTCATTCCGTCGGCGCCGCTCCTCGTCGCGATCCTCTGGCTTTACGCAAAGACCGGCACGTTCAACTTCGGCGAACTTCGTCTAATGATTGCTTCGGGCGCGCTACCCGCCGGGGCGCTGTTCTGGGTGGTGCTGTCGTTCCTGGTTGCGTTCGCGGTCAAGGTGCCGGTGTTTCCGCTGCACGGCTGGCTCGCAGACAGCTTCAGTGAAGCGCCCGTCGCTCTCTCAATGGTGATCGCAGGCAAGCTCGGGCTCTATTCGATGATCCGCTTTCACGTCGGCCTGTTCCCGGTGCAGGCGCGCGCGATCGCACCGCTGCTCATCACGGTGACTGTCATCGGCATCCTATACGGAGCCTGCCTCGCGCTGGTGCAGCGCGATTTCTGGAAGCTGATCGCCTACGCGACCGTGAGCCATTTCAGCCTGATCACACTGGGCGTCTACGGCTTCACGCTCCTCGGACGCGACGGCGCCATCTACCAGACGCTCAACGAAGGCGTGATCGAAGGCGCTCTATTCGTCCTTCTCGGCGTGCTCGACACGCGCTACGCCACCAGTCAGATCGCAACCTATGGAGGCCTGGCCGCGAAACTGCCGCGCACCGCGTCTTTCTTTGTCATTACTATTCTCGCCATGGCCGGCCTGCCCCTGCTGAACGGATTTGTCGGCGAGTTCCTCATCCTCTCCGGCACGTTCACCGGAGTCAACAAAGGCTGGGCGATAGCCGCAACGGTGACAATCATCCTCGGCGCAGCATACGTGCTGTGGCTCGTGCAGCGCGTGTTCTTCGGGCCGGAGAGCGCCATGGCGGCGACCACTTCCGCCTCCGACCTTCGCTTCAACGAGTGGGTAGCGCTGGTTCCGCTGGCCGTGCTGATGCTCATCATGGGTGTTGCGCCGAACGCCTGGCTGCCCGCATTCGAGCGCTTTGAAGGTTCAACCAGCGTGCAGCAGGCACGCACAATCGATAACGCTCATCCGATGCCTACATCTGTTACGCAAGCCGCGGAGGCCGGCCAATGAACGCACAGGACAGCCTTCGCATTCTGCCCGAAATCATCCTCACCATTACCGGCGTGCTCGTCATGCTCGTTGACGCCAGCCTTCCCACCGGATGGCAGCGCCGCTGGCTGGGATGGCTGGCTGCGATCGGCACAACGGCCGCCCTCTGGGCCAGTTTGTGGCAGCTTACCCTCGGTACGGGAACGGCCTTCTTCGGCGCGGTTGAAACCAGCGCATTCACGGTGTTCTTTCACGTTCTTATCTGCGGCATCATTCTCGTCGCGCTGCTTCTCTCGCTCGATACGCTGCCTGAAGACAGCCACCACCAGGGCGAGTACTACGCGCTCATGGTCTTTGGCGCGGTGGGCATGTGCCTGCTGACAAGCGCCGTCGAATTGCTGATGGTCTTCATCGCTCTCGAGATCTCGTCGATCTCCACCTACATTCTCGCGGGCTACCGCAAGCAGACGGGCCAGGGCCCCGAGGCCGCAATCAAGTACTTCCTGCTGGGCTCGTTCGCTACTGCATTTCTGCTCTATGGCATCGCGATGATCTTCGGCGCAACGGGAACGACGCAGGTCTATGAGATCGCGCGGCGCGCTCCGGGTGCGCAGAATCACAACTTCATCGTCATGGGGCTCGTGATGATGATGATCGGCATGCTGTTCAAAGTCTCGGCCGCTCCGTTCCACGTCTGGACGCCCGACGCCTACGAGGGTGCTCCGTCGCCTGTGGTTGCGCTGCTCTCCACCGCGCCCAAGGCCGGCGTGTTCGCGCTCCTGCTGCGCGTCACCTACGAGATGCTGCCGTCGCTACGCGGGCTCTGGTCTCCGATGCTGTGGGTCATCGCCGTTGCTTCGATGACGATCGGAAATTTGGCCGCGCTGCGCCAGCAGAATGTGAAGCGCATGCTCGCCTACTCCTCCATTGCGCACGCCGGATACCTGCTGGCGGCCTTTGCGGGCATTGGTTCAACGGGAGTCGCCGCGGCCGCATTCTACACCGCTGCCTACGCTGCCATGAACGTCGGCGTATTTGCAGTGGTCACGCTTGCCGGCGGCTACGATGAGCAACTGCCCATGGTGCGCGACTTCCGCGGCCTGCTTTATCGCTCTCCGCTGCTCGGCATCCTGCTCATCTTCTTTCTCATCTCGCTCATTGGCATTCCCTTCACGAGCGGGTTCTTCGGCAAGTTCTACGCGTTTTCCGCGGCAGTCGGCGGAGGCGCTGTGTGGCTGGCGCTCATTGGCCTGCTCAACTCCGGCGTTTCGGCGGCGTACTACCTGCGGCTTGCGTTCTCCGCCGCGCAGCGGCCAGACGACCAGGATGGGAGACCGCGCGTTGCTCTGCCGCAATTGGGCGTTGCCGTAGGCGCCGCTCTCCTGTTCACGACCGGCGCTACGCTATCGCTTGGCATCGCTCCAAATGAGATTCTGCGAGCGTCAGAACGCGCTGCCCATACGCTGCAGCTGCCGCCCGACGAGGCCCCCGCGGCCGCGGACGTTAATCCCCAGCAGCAACCGCGTCCGTAACTGCAACCGCCCGCTGCGCCTGCGGATTCTCCAGCAGCGACGAATACAGCCTCACCGTAAGCTCGTGAACGTGGGTGCTCGCGAACCGGCTCTTCACCCACGCGCGTCCCGCCGTCCCCATGCGCTTGCGGCGACCGGGATTCTCGAGAAGACCCAAAACTGCGCTTCGAATCGCCTCCGGGTCGCCTGCCGGAACCACAAGCCCCGTGCGTTCCGGCAGAACTGCATCCCGTGCTCCGGTCGCATGCGTCGTAATCACCGGGACTTCCGATGCCGCCGCCTCGAGCGCCGCATTCGGAAAGCCTTCGCGCCAGGTCGGAAGCACCATCACATCCATCGCCCGGTACCACGCCGATGTGTCCGCTACAAAGCCGGTGCAAACAATGTTCGGATCGTCCTCGATGCGCACGCGCTGAGCCTCGCTGAGCGCGTCTTCCGAATCGTCGAACCACCCCACGAGCAGCAGCCGCGACTGCGGAAAATCCTTGTTGACTGCCGCGAACGCCTCAACCAGCTCAGGAATACCTTTGTCCCGCGTCAGCCGGCCCACAAAGCCGATCACCGGCGCATCGTCAGCAATTCCGATGCTGGCTCTCAGCTCGTCCGGCCCGGGACTGAAGTGATTCAGATCAACGCCGTTGCTGCTTCCGTTCCCGATCACGCGCAGCTTTCGCTCCGGACCGATGCCGAGCATCCGCGCCTTCTCGCGAAGGCTTTCGCTGTTGCACACCACCATGCGGCAGCACGCGGCTGCAATGTGCTCCGCCATATGCAGAATCCGCCGCGTCAATCCGGACGCGGTCTCCAATCGCAGTCCGCGCAGCAGGTAGATCCGGACCGGGACCCCGCACAGCAGGCTTGCCAGGCTGCCCAGCAATCCAGCTTTCGGCGTGCTGAACTCGGTGATCTCCGGCCGGAGCCTGCGAAGCACCCGCCACAGCCGCACAAAGGAGACAACGTCCGCCCACGGCGAGATTCCGCGCTTCATGGGAATCGCAACCGCCTCAATGCCCTCCTGAGCGGCGGTCTCGTCAAGCAAAGGCCCCGGGCTCGAAATCAACACCACCCTGAAACCCGCCTCCCTTAGTGCGCACAAACGCCCGCGCAGAACCAGGCAGGTTTGCGGATGAGTAATGCCCACCACGAGGAGAGGTTTATCTTTGGCGCCGGTAGAGGTCCGGCCTAAGCCGGGGTCTGCCTTTATTCCCAGCTCGGCTTCCGAGTCCAGGTAAACTGCGATATTTCCCATGCCGAAATGTGCGGCCTTTCCACTTCTCCCTCCCGTCCGACGGGATTCTTAGAAGAAACTCAGAGACTGTAGCAATAGCGCACACAAAGAGCGTGTGACTAAAATCACTCGTATTCGTCTGCCGGGCGTCTAAGGCTTGATAATTTCATTATGAATCAAAACCCCAGGGTTCTGCTGCTGATTCCCCATCTGGGCGGGGGCGGCGCAGAGCGGGTCATCGCCGAACTCGCCACCTGGCTGGACCGCTCCCGGTTCGATGTGCACGTCTGCATTGCAACCACCCAGGGGCAATTCTCCGAAACCCTCCCTTCCGGCGTCGAGGTTCACGCGCTTGGCGCATCGCGGGTTCGCCACGCCGCATTGCCGCTGTTACGGCTCATCCGCCGCCTGCAGCCCGACCTACTTTTGCCCGGCATGGCCCACCTCAACTTCCTCGTCCTGCTTCTGCGGCCCTTCCTCCCGCGCCGCACGCGCATCGTGGTCCGTCAAAACGGCCCGGTTCCGTCGCAGCCGAGCCGGCGCATCACGGACCTCTGCATGCGCCTCCTCTACCCGCAGGCCGACGCCATTATCTGCCAAACGGCAACGATGGCAGATGACGTCGCCTCCTACACAGGCGCGCGTCACAACCTTCGTGTACTGCTCAATCCTGTGAACGTGGACGAGATCCGCAACTCCGTCCTCGGCGCCCATTCTCACTGGACCGGCCCCGGTCCCCATCTCCTCGCCGTCGGCCGCCTCTCCCACGAAAAGGGATTCGATCTCCTCCTGCATGCTCTTTCGTCTCTCAGAAGCCGATACTCAGGCATCGATCTCACCATCCTCGGCGACGGACGCGACAAATGCGGCCTCGTCCGTCGCGCCGCCACCTTGGGACTCAAGGACGCCGTGCGCTTCGCCGGGCACGTCCCCAATCCCGCCGAATGGTTCAGCGGAGCAACCCTCTTCGTCGCGCCGTCGAGATGGGAAGGCCTGCCCAATGCGATGCTTGAAGCAGCCTGCGCCGGCCTGCCGATCGTTGCCACTCCGGCGCGCGGCGGAATGGCCGGCGTATTCGCCGGCAGGCCGGGTATATGGCTTGCGGGCGAAGTCTCCATTTGCGCACTCGAACAGGCACTGCAAACCGCGCTCGACGGCCTCGAGCCCGGGCAGCGGTTTGCTCACGCCTGGATCGACGATTTCCGGTCGCCTGTCGCCGTTCGCGCCTACGAGGACCTCATCGCTGAGATCGTAGCGGCCGTTCCATGACCTCCATCGCCTTCCTGATTCCGGGCATCGATCGCCTGGCGGGTGCGGAGAGCCAAGTCATGCTTCTGGCGCAGGGGCTTCAAAAGCGCGGCTGGCGCGTTACCGTCATCGCTCTCTCGGGCAGCGGGGGCGAGTCCGCCTCGGCCCTGGCCGCTTCAGGAGTCGGCTTCCTCACCCTGGGAATGCGCAAAGGCCTGGCCGATCCGCGCGGCTGGCTGCGACTTCATCGCTGGCTGCGGCGCAATCATCCAGATATTGTTCACGCGCATCTTCCCCATGCCACCTGGATGGCGCGGCTCTCCCGTCCATTCGCCCCGGTCCGCGTTCAACTCGATACGATCCACACTGCTGTCCCCGCAACACCTCTCCAGCGCCGGCTCTATCGCTGGACGCGCCGGCTCCCGGATCGCGTCACCTTCGTAAGCGTCGATGCCTTGAATGGTCACGAAGCGTCCGGCATGGTTCTGCCGGTGGGGGCGACGATCGTGCCGAACGGCATCGACACGGACGAGTGGCGCCCGCTCAACTCGGCCCGCGCGGCTATCAGATCCGAAATTGGCCTCCCCGAAGGCTTTCTCTGGCTGGCCGCCGGCCGCCTCGAGCCGATAAAGGACCACGTTGCGTTGCTTCGCGCTTTTGCGCAGCTTCCTGCTGAAGCACGCCTCGCGATTGCGGGAAGCGGGTCTCAGGAACAAGCTCTGCGCGCGCTTTCCGGCAGTCTCGGAATCGCAGGCCGCGTGCGGTTTCTCGGCTTTCGAAGCGATATTCGAAGACTCATGCAGACTGCCGACGCGTTCGTTCTCTCCTCGCTCTGCGAGGGGCTTCCCGTGAGCCTGCTCGAAGCTGGTGCGTGTGGCTTGCCCAGCGTCGCCACGGACGTTCCTGGAACGCGTGAAGTTCTCGCGGATGCCGCAACTGGATTCCTCGCGTTTCCGGTCAATCCGGAGTCGCTGCGGGCGGCCATGCTTCGCGTGATGGAGATGTCCCCCGAAGAGCGGCATGCCATCGGCTTGAATGCGCGCGCGAGAGTCGTGGAACGCTACCGGCTCGACCTGGTTTTGGACCAGTGGGAGCGGCTCTATGCAAAGCTGCTCGAGAGCAGTCCCCATTCGCGGCGCCGGGCTGGAACAGCGTGACGTTCAGCGGCGCGAGGCCAATCCGGTATTTACAAGTTTGCGCCGCATGCGCAGGCGCGCCATGGCGATGCGCTCGTGCATGCGTTCGAGCGCGCCGAGCCTGTGGCCGTCGAACTCGGCCGCCACGCGCTCAAATGTGGTGAATCGCTCCGAGTGCTCCCCGATGAATGCGCGTAGTTCAGCGGCCTTCGATTCCGTCGTGGAATTGGGATGAATGCAGATTGTCCAGAGTCCTTTTGACTGCGCCAGCGGAGACCACAGCTGCTGAGGAATCCACGTGACGCCGCTGCGGCGGAAAGGAACGCGGGCCAGGCCATCGGAGAGGTACAGGATGCCGTGTTTGCGGAGCGCGCGCAGGGTGCTCCGGTCGAAGCTGTGCCGGGGAGCGACCCACAGCCGCGGGTTGAGTCCGTGGCCCCGAAGGATCTCCAGACCGGCGGCGATCATGTCCCGTTGAACTTCATACGGCTGTCCTGCGAACTCGGAGCGCTCGTGGAGAGCGATGAGCCCGCGCGCCCGTTGAGTGCAGAGGTGGCGATAGCCATGGAGAGCGACAGCGGCACCGGCGGCCTCCATCTGCCGCATCTGGTCCCAGAAACCCGGGGCGAATGCCGATCTCCTGAGTTCGCGGTCCTGGTTATCGGGAACGATGGCCAGCAGTGGGCTGATTTTGTGCTCGTCGATCATTTGCCGGATGCGCTCCCAGCGCCGCGCGTGAACCGTGGGGCACAGATCGTCGATCCGAAGCAGGTATTGCGCGGGCTTCCTCATCTATCGCCAGTCCCTGACCCCTGTTCGCGGGAGAGCAGGCGCCTCGACCAGTACCGCAGGAACGCCCAGGTGGAGACGGTCCAAAGCGACGTTGCCAGTGCGATGCCGGCGATGCCCATGAAGCGCATGAGGACAATGTTCAGAACCACATCGAGCGCAAGGTTGAGCGCTCCGCAGTAGAAAACCAGATCGGTTCGCCGCATCGCGATGATGAAGCGGTAGTCGACGCGGCTGACAACGTAGAACGGGATCTGCACTGCGTACATTGCGAGCACAGAAGCCACCACGGCTGTGTCGCTGCGGCCGAAGGCCCCATGCTGGAACGTCAGGCGAACGAGAGGGCGGGCGAAAGCGATGAGCGCCGCGGCGATGGGCGCAGACACGAGCGCTGTGCGCCGCGTCCAGGTGGCGAGCGTGTCGCGGCAGCCGCGCCAGTCGCGCTGTGCGATGAGCGTCGAGAAAGCCGGAGTGAGGGCAGTCGAAATCGACCCGGCGAGCAAAGCCATCGCGACTGAGACGAACCGCCCGGCGAACACCAGCGCCGAGACCGAACCGGCCGGCAGCATGGCCGCCATGGCCTGATCGACGAGCAGTCCTCCGGACGCGACGACCGAACTGAGCAGCACCGGTACGAACTGCCGGGCCACTTCGCGCGTCGGCTCGGCCAGGGCGGGCTCCCGCATGCCGTGCCATTGGAACCGGAATCCGCAGCCGTGCGGTTGCAGGCTGAACGCCATCACGGACGCGTGGATCGCCGTGCCCGCGAGCGTCGAGACGACCAGAGCGGCGATTCCGAGCTCTCGATGAAGAGTGAGTGTGATCGCAACGATCGAGACCGGAACGAGCGCGGGCGCAAGAGCCGGAAGCGCGAATTGGCCGCGCGAGTTGAGTACGGCCGTGCAGTTGGAAGCAATGCCGCCAAGCAATACGCATGGCAGCAGCGCGTAGAACAGGTGCACGGAGAGATCGAGTTTCGCGGCCCCGAAGTTCGACGCGATAAGCGGAAAGAATGCTCGCGCAGCGAGAGCCATTACGGCTGACGCGACTGCGAGCAGCAGGCACAGGCAAACCGTGGAGTTTGACAGCAGTTGCCGCGCGCATGTCTGTCCCTCAGCGAGCCTCACGCGGATGAGCGTGGGAATGAGCGCCTGGTTCATCGACTCCGCGATGAGGTTGATGAGCAAGTTGGGGATGAGGAACGCAGCGAGGAAGGCGTCCATTGCATCGGAACGGCCGTAAACACCAGCGACGACGATTTCCTTCCCCATAGCCGCGAGCTTGACGATGATGCCTGCCGCAGTAACCGAGGCGGCGGCGCGCAGAATGCTCCGGTTGACCGGGGAGCTTCGCGGCTGCGCGAGGATCGAATCGAGTTGGGCGTTGGCGCTCATGAGTGTGAGGGCGCGGATTCTTCCTGGGCCGAGTTCCCAAAGGCCGGCCGTGCGAGCCATTGCGGATTCCCACCCGTCCGGCACAAAACCCCGGATGGATGGGGCACCTTCGCTTGTGACTGTGCCGGCTGTTTATCCGAGGATTCGGACGCGAGGCGGCCGGCCAGCGCGATGAGGCCGAACAGCAGCCACGTGGTGCGGTTCTCCTGCACTGAGGCCACGAGAGACGAGAGAAGCCATACCACCAGAGCGGTGGCCAGGCCGACACGCACGACTCCCTGGATGCGGAAAACAGAGAATGCGGCAGCGGCGAGGATGAGCGAGGCGAGAAAGAGCGCGACGATGCCGCCCTCAACGAGAAGGGCGATTGCAGTGTTGTGGGCGGTGTCGACTGGAGCGAGGCCCGCGGCGCTGACGAATGAGCCTGTTCCGGAACCAATGAAAGGCGAGTGAACAAAGGCTTGCCAGCCGGCGGCCCAGATGCTCCAGCGCTGATTGAGGTCGCCGCCCGCAAGCTGCTGCGGAATGGTGGCGAGGCGTCCTAAAGTTTCGCTGGGAAGCGCCAGGCCGACGGCGAAGGCGGGGATTGCCAGAGCGGCCGTCCAGACTGCGCGTGCGTAGTTGCGCCTGAGTAGAATCCCGCAGCCGGCGAGGGCGGCGATCGCGGCGACAAAACCTCCGCGCGACGCTGTGAGTGTCACGGCGATCAGCCCGATGGGCATGAACGCCCATGCGAGCAGGCGGGCGACGGCGCGCGTTTCGCAAACGATGAGGAGCGCGGCCATTGGGAGCGCGAGATCGAGGAAGCGCGCTACGTCGTTGGGGTCCTGGCCCTCCGGGACGAAGCGGACCTGATTGGCTGCCGGCGAAATGAAATTCGCGATGGTGAGGAGCGCGAGAATCCAGCAGCCTGCAACATATGCGCGGAGCAGTCCGCGGAAGTCATCAGGGGATTCGGCTAGCTCCCACACGCACCAGACGATCATCATCTCCTGGACGTAGCCGCGGATGTGCGCCAGAGTTTCCGAGGGCTCGATCGTCCAGAAGAGCGAACAGCAGAACCAGAGAAAGAGGGCGAGCACGAGCCAGAGCAGCGGACTGGGAGTGCGAAGGCGTCCTGATTGGAGGACGCCGGGGATGGCGGTGGCGAGAACAGCAATCCCTGCGATGCGTGCGATGTTTCCGAATGGATCGGGAAAGACGAGGGAGTACTCCCACGGAATGGTGAACGTAAAGGCGAGGAGCAGAACCCAGGCTATGCGGCGCATGGGCTAGAACCTCTGCGAGTAGACGAGGCCTGCGTAGATGCTGACTCCGGCGGCGGACTGGACGACGGACTCCATTGTGCGGTTCCACAGGTTTTTGGCAGCGGAATCGGGGACGAAGAGGATGTCGCGTTCTGCAATGGGCAGATCCGGGTCGAGTCCGCGAAGCATGCGGTGCAGGTTGAGCGTAGTGACGGTGCGCCCGTCGCCGTGAGCGTGGATGAGCAGCGCGCTCTTGAGGGCGGCATTGGGGCTGGGGCCCCAAGCGAGCGACAGGGCCTGGAGGACGGTCATGGGCTGGGCCGGCTCCATGGTGAAGCCGCCGGGCCGGATCACGTCGCCGACGACGTAGACGACGCCGGCGCGGCCTACCTGGACCGTGTCGCCGGGTTGGAGTTCGGGGTTCTGGGTGGCCGATGCGGTGACGGCGGCGTCGAGGGCTACGAGAACGGGTGCGGTGGACGAGTCGCGGTGCGCGATGCTGATGACGCTGCCGGCGGTGGGGCTTAGGCCGGAGGCGGAAGAGATGAGGTCCAGCAGGCGATGGTGGGCGCCGTATGGGTAAACGCCGGGGCGGAGGACTTCGCCTAGGACGGTGACATCCTGGTCAACCGATGAAGTGATGAGGACGTTGACCTGGGGATGGAGAAGCATGCCCTTCGCGACGAGTGCTTCGCCGACGGCGCGGGCGGCGGCGGGCTCGTCGAGGCCGCTTACGGGTATGTCGCCGATGAGCGGCAAAGTGATCGACCCGGCAGAGGAGACTCGGACGCTCGAGCGGAACTCGGGGATGTGAAACTCGCTGACATCGAGTAGATCGCCTGGAGCGATTGGACCGGGGACCGCTGCGGTTGCTGAGGCGGAGCCCGGCGTGGGTGTGGCGGGCTGGCCGTTCCAGAGCATCGGAGATTCTTTTGGATTCGGGACGGCGCGGGTGTCGCGGCTTTGTGGAATGCGGGCGACGCCCGTGGGAAGGCCGGAGGTTGAAGGAGTTGGGGCCTGTGCATGAACGGTAAGAGTGCCGGCGAGGATGGCGACAAGGATGAGGACGCGCGGGTCACGAAGAGAGGTTGTCGGACGGAGAGATTCCATGAGGAACACGGTTCCGGTGGCCAGCCAGAGGCCGGCGAAGAGAGTGATGGCCATGTAGAGCGGCAGATCGGGCGCTGCGGGTTTGGCAGGCGGGTGCGCCGGGTCTACGACTCGGAAGTCGGGGGAGCTGACGCCGGCGGCAAGTCCGGCCTCGGCGACCTTACCCTGCATGCGGAGGTAAAGTTCGCGGCTTGAGTCGGCTTCGCGGCGCATGGCCTCGTACTGGGTAGCGGCTTCGCTGGCCTTCTGGCCGGCGCCAGTTTGTTCGGCAAGGGCCTTGCGGAGCATCTGCTCGCGTTCGGCGGCGGACTGGAAGGCGAGTCGGAAGCGCTCGCGGAGGCGGGCATCTTCGGACTCGAGCTGGTGGTCGAGATCGGTTAGCTGGTCCCGGATTTCGACGACTCGCGGGAAGCTGGGCCCATGCTCGGCGGCGAGTTGCGCCTGCTCCTGCTCGAGGTCGCTGCGGCGGGCGCGCAGCTGACGGAAGGCGGCTGCTGAGAGGCCACCGCTTTCGCTTTCGAGGCGCGGATCGGAGGCGAGGACGGTTTCAGGGTCGCCTTGGGACGCGGCTCGGAAGGCGGCTTCGCGGAGGATGCGGTCGGCGCCGGCGGCGACGAGATCGCGGCTGAGTTCGTCGACCTGAAGCCATGAGGAGATGTGCTGGGAGGAGCCGGCCTGGCCGTTGGCGAGTGTCTGGGGCGCGATCAGGAGGCCGTGCTTGCGCTGGAACTCGGCAAGGTGCTGATCGTCGCGGTCAGCTTTTGCCTTGAGCTGGCGAAGCTGGTCCTGGAGCCAGCCGGATGCCTGCGCGGTGGCGACGATGCGGTCGTCGGATTCTTCGGACTGGTATGCGCGAATGAGGCGGTTGACCACGTCGGCCGAAAGGGCTGGATCGCCGGAGCGGAAACGGATCTCGAGAAGCAGCGTGCGCGGGATAGTGCGGACGTGGAGGCGGTCCTGGAAGCGCTCGAGGAGCCAGGCTTGCGCTGCGGGTGCGGGTGAGTCGGGATGGAAGTCCGGGAAGCGGGCGGTGAAACGGCCGCTGAATGCCGGATTGCGATAGAGCTGGAGATCGAGGATGACGCGCCAGGCGAGCTGGTCACTGCGGAAGACGTTGGCGAGGGTTTCGAGTTGGGTCTGGCCGGAGGCGAAGGAGCCGGAGTAGGCGGAGGCATCGTCGCCGTCGATGTGGATCGGCGTGCCGGGTGCGATGCGGAGGGCGAGACGGGCGCGGGCGTCGTACTGGTTGGGGGCGACGAGGCAATAGAGGAGGCAGCCCAGGAGCAGGCTGCCGAGAGTGACACCGACGAACCGGCGATGCAGCCAGAGGGTGCGCGCGACCGAGCGCAGCGATACGGAGTAGGCGGCTGGCCGATGGTCGTTCGAAAACGAGCCCGGTTGCGAGTTGGGGGGCGCTGGCAGGGTTGCGTCCTGCACTGCGGAAACTTCGGACAACGCGCGAAAGCCCTCACTTACATGAGATCTACATCGGGCTTTCGGCCGGGGAGAGACGATTGCTTCCGGATGGAGGTTTGATATCAGTATCAAACATGAGGGGGTGGTTTGTCGTGCGGCGCATCACAAATTGAAGGGATACGGGAGGGTTTTGGGGCCCGGCCTTCGGGAGCGAGATAGGTTTGCGACGGCGGGGAGTTCGATCGTGTATCTTGGGTTGTTTGCTTATGATGCCTTTGCACGCAACGCTGGCTGAGCCGCAGCAGTTCTCGATTGTCGAGAAGGTCCTGCTTCTGGTCCTGGTGATTGCGTCGGCCGCGGCGTTCTGGCGGCGGTTCGGGCCGGTGGCGCGGCGCATCCTGGCGTCGCGCAAGGACCCGGATTTCCATCTCGACCACGTAGGCAGGCGGGTGTGGGACTTCTTCTGGGAGGTGATCTGCCAGGCGAAGGTGATCGAGCAGAGGCCGCTGCCGGGGCTGGCGCACGCGTTCGTGTTCTGGGGGTTCTGCGCGTTTGCGCTGGTGACGCTGAACCACTTTGCGACTGGGTTCGGGTTGGGGTTTCTCGATCCGGCGGGTTGGTTTGGGCGGTTCTACTTCTACCTGGCGGCGGCGTTCGCGCTGGCGTGCGCGGTGGGGATCGCAGGGTTGTTTGTGCGGCGGTTTTTCGTGCGGCCGCGGTGGCTGGGAGCGAAGGTCTCGAACGAGTCGGGCGTGATTGCGGGGCTGATCTTCCTCCTGATGGTGACGTACCTTGCGGCGTTCTTCACGACGGAGGGGACGGTTGCGGCGCGCGTTCTGTGGTGGATTCACAGCCTGACGATACTGGCGTTTTTGCCCATCATTCCGCATACGAAGCACCTGCATCTTGTGCTGAGCCCGGTGACGATCTTTCTGTCGCGCGGAGGGTTCTCGAAGATTCCGCCGCTTGTGGGCGATGAGGACTTCGGGCTGGTGTCGGGCAAGGACCTTACGCAGCTGGTGAGCCTGCAGGCGTACTCGTGCGTGGAGTGCGGGCGGTGCAGCGAGCATTGCCCGGCTACGAACACCGGGAAGGAACTGAACCCGAAGGAGATCATCCTCGGTGTGCGGGCTTATCTGAACGGGCCGGGACCGGGGAGCGAGGAGACGCTGCTGGGCACGTACAACTCGCAGACCGCGGTGTTCCAGTGCACGACTTGCGGGTCGTGCGAATTCCAGTGCCCGGTGGGGATCGAGCATGTGCCGATTATGGTTGGGCTGCGGCGTGGAGCGGTGAACACGGGCGCGTGGGAAGACGATTACGGTGCAAAGCTGTTCAATCAACTGGAGCGCGGGTCGAATGCGCTTGGGATCGGGGCGCTGGAGCGGGACAAGTTTGTCCAGAAGCAGGGATTTCCGATCTTCGACGGGACGCAGGAGTATTGTTTGTGGCTGGGGTGCATGGGCGGATATGACCCGAAGGGACGCGAGATTGTGGCGGCGTTTGCGCGGGTGATGGATTTTCTCGGGACGAGCTATGGGGTGCTGAAGAAGGAGAAGTGCACGGGCGATCCGGTGCGGCGGCTGGGGAACGATCTTGTGTTCCAGACGCTGGCGGAGGAGAACCTGAAGAACCTTGCACAGAACAAGGTGAAGAAGATTGTGTCGATCTGTCCGCACTGCGTGCGGACGATCCAGGAGGATTGGAAGGCTTATGGGACGCCTCCGGAGATTGAACATCATTCGGAGTTCATGGCGCGGTTTGCGGACCGGCTACCGAAGCAGGAGAGCGGCGAGAAGGTCGTGTTCCACGATCCTTGTTACCTGGGGCGGTATCGCAATGTTTATGACGAGCCGCGCGCGCTGGTGCAGATTTCGGGGCTGCTTGTGGAGGCGCCGCGGAATCGCGAAAGAAGTTTTTGCTGCGGGGCCGGCGGCGGGCTGGCGTTCCTGGGCGAGGAGACGGGCGAGCGCGTGAGCCAGACGCGGGCGAAGGAACTGGTGGCCACGGGGGCGCAGACGGTGGGGACGGCTTGCCCGTTCTGCAATACGATGTTCCGGGATGCGCTGGGGGAGATGGATGGGACGGCGCCGGAGTTGATGGATGTGGCGCAGCTGGTGGCTCGGGGGTTGCCGGAGAAGCAGAACACACAAGCCTGATCGAATGGAGAGAAGAAGATGGCTCCCGAATCGGTTATGCAACGAGAACGCTTGAGAGACTGGATTCCGATCTTTCGCGCGCATCGACCATCGATGGTCTCAGTAACAATCGTATTCGTCTGTGTGGAAGCAATGACGGTTACGCAGTTCTTTGAGCTGCACCGGTTGCAACTTCAAACGTCCACGTTCTGGCTGTGTCAATTTCTGCTCGTCCTCGGGACCCTCGAGTTCTGTTCCGGGTTCCGAACACTCGCGTTGGGGGAGTTGAAAGAGGAGATTCGAAGCAAGGCCATAAAAACCTTCTCGCGTGGAATACTCCTTACAGGAGTTTCGCTTATCATGCAGGCGGGCGTCTGGGAGACGATCGAGCGGGCGCGCTTAGCCGCCAAACCGTAGATTATCTTGCGACCATAGCGAATTCGAGTAGGGATATCGCTTGGGTGGTGTGACCGACTGTCTCGGCGAGGCCGGCTTTGAGGCGTTCGAGGGCGAATCGGAGTTCTAGGTGTGTTTTCGTAGCAGGGGCTAAAGCCCCAGATTCTAAAACGGAAACTGTTGCGGCCCGGCTGAAGCCGTGCCTGATACGAAGCCCCAAAGCAGGTCATGGCTACGCGGAACCTCCGTCGCGGAGTTAGCGGCGTTGGCAGATCTAGCTGAGGGTCGATTTTGGCTGGTCAGGCGGCCTGAATTTGCTGCTGCGGCGGCATTAGGCCGGGGTTCGGATCGATGCCGGGGCCGGCGGAGGGCGGATCGGTGAAATACGGGACGGCCTGGCTGCAGTAATAGAGCGCTTCGAGAGGGTTTTTGCGCAGGTGGCTGTTGCTGGGCAGGGACATGCCGTTCTGCCTGAGTGTTTTGAAGATCATCTTCTGCATGTCGAAGCCGGGCAGAGCCTCGACTGCAATGCGGAGGGCTTCGTTGTGGGAGAGGTTACCGTTGGGGGGGAGGGGGTGGCGGTTTTGGGGTGGTTCGGAGGGTCGATTGGGGGTTTGACGGCCTTCCCCGGTCCCCAAATGCGAGGGACCGGGGGCACCCCGCCTCTGGAAGAGGTTACCGTTGGGTGGGAGGGGGTGGGCTGTTTTTTCGCTTTCGGACTGGGCGAGCTTCCAGGCGCGCATGGCGATTTGCGCAACGTGGCAGTATCGGCCGACGTCGAGCAAATCGATCACTCCCAGGGCGACGGCCTTGCCGATGCAGGCGAGGAAGGCGTGGAAGCCGGCGGGGCCGGAGAGGGTGGGCAGCTCGGCGAGGAAGGCTTTGCAGGCTTCGTCGTGGTTGTGCTCGCAGCGGAATGCTTCGACGCAGCGGTTGACGGATTCCTGGACTTCGAATTCAGGCATGAATTTCTCCGGAAATGGAAAAGGCCAGCTGGTGGGCTGGCCTTGGTGGTTGCGGTAGGTGTGTCCGGACAGGGATGAAGCGACAAGGGACCTATTGATTGAAAAGCAGATTCCCGTCGGGAATGACAGAAAGAAAAGCAAGGGCAACAGCAAAGACCAAATGAAAATGCCCCTCGCGATGAGGGGCTTTTTTGGCTCTTATTCAATGATAGCGGTTTCGAAAAGTAGATCGGCCAAGTTGGAAAGTATTTTATTGGGTATTTTTCCACAGGGTAGGCGTTTGAAGGGTTATGGTTTACGCGAAATCGGCGGTGATTTTCCACAAGGGGGTGGGGGTTGACAGGGTTGGGATGCGGGTCCGGTTTTGAGCAACGTCCCTACGGGACTCCCGGGTCTGCTCCGATTGGTTTCCCCACGCTGAAGCGCGGGGCTAACGAACGCTGCGCCTAACGGCGCGGCCGGGTGTGGGCCACGCTCTTGGTTGGGTGGTTTCCCGGGTCCCCAAATGCGAGGGACCCGGGGCACCCGCTTTTGGTGGTGGGGCTGGCTTCAAAAGGGACTGTGGGGCGGGGGTGGTTATTCGCCGGGGCGGGAGAGCTGGACGGATGCTGCGTCGGGCGGCACTTCTCCATTCAGGAAGGCTTCGCGATGGCCGGGGTCTCCTAGATCCATTTTGAAATGATGCCAGGTTCCATCCTGCAGGACCGCCATGTTCCATGGACCGGAAACCGTGTCGGAGAACTGCCAGACGATGTGGTACCCGTCTTCATTCGTGAAGCCCTCGAGGTCGGCCTGGATGATGGATTCGCCGCGCTCCCAGAGGGAGGAACGCAGGCCATGGAGGGCCGCTGAACCTTCTTCTAAATCGGAGCCCTGGAGGTGCTGGAATGCATAGACCGTTTTGACTTCCGCGAGAAACTCGTGGAGCCATTGGACGCCGCTCACGGGCTTGCAGTCCTCTGTCTCTTCAATGAACTCGGCGATTTCACCTTCGCCCAGTGAGCCGTCCAGTACGGGATTGCGCTCAAGCACTGCGATTTCGACGTCGCCGCCGGTCGAAAGCAAGAGGGATGTCCATTCCTCGTCCGTTCCTTCTTCGATGGTGAGCTTGCAGGAGGGGTGCTCGGAACGAATGAATTCGTTTAGTTCATCGAAGGAGGGATAGTCATCGTGTTTGGACAGGACTCGCGTGTAATATCCCACGGTTTCCTCCAGAGGATTGCCGACGCTCTCAATTCAGATGTTATCGGTTCCCAGGGCGGCGTCCGCCTGGCGGCGGACTTGCCCTCGGCTATTTTCGCGCCGTCCCTACGGGACTCCCGGGGGCATTTTGGGGTTCGGTTCCCCACGCTGAAGCGCGGGGCTAACGAACTTGCGCCTACGGCGCGGCTGTGACGGTTTCCCACGATTGCGCTAGAGGAAACACGCAAGGATAGGGCACGGGCACGGGCGCCTGATCGGCGACCGTCATTGCCCTGCCGTGGCCGGCTTTGCCTGATCCGGCGCGGGGGCCGGCTTCTCCTCAGAATCACGAGCGCCCGATTGGTCAATGAATTCCGTCAGCTGTTCCAAGTAAGCGACGTGTGCCTGCTCCTGATGCGTCGCGTCGATGAGCTCGCGGGTATCCTCGGCGGAGAAGTTGCCGCCCGGATTGTCACGAAGAATCGCCATAGCACGCTTCTCTTGAATAAAGAAGGTGGTAGCCGGGCTCATGTATTCGCCGATGATCAGATAGAAATAGGCGTACCGTTGGCGCTCACGGTCAGGCATCAGGGCGAGGACCGCACTTTCCCTGGCCGTTTGCCAGGCGACATCATGGAGCGCATAGCCCTTGATCTCGTAGTTGAGTTTGCCCGCGAGCGAACTCCTGTCACCCTCGGCGCGGCGCTGGAGCAAACGAGCGTCCTCGGAGAGATCGGCATCCGCGCGGGCCAGCAGTCCCCGATTCAGATTCATCGCATGGAGGTCCAGATCGCGCTCCTGATCGAGCGCGGCGCGGATCTCGGCAAGCTGGTGGCGATGATGTACCCATTCGACCGTCTGCTCGAGCCCGATGGCGATCAGCAGGCCGACGACGATGGTCGCGATGTGGATAAAGAAATCAGTCCAGCTGTGGGTGGCTTTGTGCGGAGGATGTACGTCGATCATTCTGCGTTCTTAGGCCTTGCTATTAGAGATGGATGGGATTGATTTCGATTATAACCGGCGCGATCTACGCGGTGGTTTCCCACCCATTTCGCGATGAGACTGCGAAATGGATGGGGTACCCGCCGCCACGATTCTCTTCTGGACATAATCGTTATCCCAGCAGGATAATCATCCAATGATTGATCCGGGGCCGCATCCGCCAGGGTCAACGCTCTCGTCCCCTTTGGTCAATGGGTGGACGGTCGAGCAGATTGGTAAGCTGCGGCGCATGCTTCCCATCGATTCAACCGCGACCGCGTTATTCGAATTAGCGTGTCAAGCGCCCGGCCAGCGAGTGACGTTTAACCAGGCAATCGAACGAGCAGGGCGAACGGTGGATCAGGGGCGTTCGGATCTTAGTCAGCTGTCCAAGCTCATTCGGGGGACATGGGGCAGAGATCGCAGGTGGCCGATTCACTGGGCGAAAGAGGGAGGTCGCCTCGTCTATCACGCCTCACAAGCCCTCGCCGATGCATGGAACTCCGCAACGAGATTGCGACCGTAGGCGGTAACTGTGTCGACCGCGTCTGTCCATTGAGTTTCCGCCTGGACGCCGGTTGCATGTCTAGCCAATGCTGGCCTACAACCAACAACAGTTAGCTGTTACGGTTTACCCCACTGGAATTTTGTGTTCGGGCAAATCGAAAGGATCGAAGAATGGCAGAGGTGCCCCGAACCATTGAGGAGATGCCAAAACCGATGCCAAATCTTACAGAGTGGACCTTTGCGGAATGGACCGAGCGGCGCCTGCGGCAGGTGCAGGAGATAGCGCCGGACTACCCGGTGGTAGAGCTGATTCTGGAATTGACCAGTGCGGGGCAGAAAGTTCCCTGCGCGGATATCCGACAGCGGCTGGGTTTGACTGTGGGGCAAATGAATGCGCAACTGGGGTACTTCACAAGGCGAATTAAGCATGAAATCGCCCCGGAGTGGCAAGGACTGAAATGGCACTGGCCCTTCTCGATCTACCCCGTAACGGGCCGCACCTGGGGATATTTCATGCTGCCAGAAATTCGGGCGCGTTGGCAGTCACTGAAATAGTCCCACGCCACTCGGCTACTTCTCGCAATGTATCGCCATCCGTTTCAGAATAAAGAAAGCAAGAATCGCATCCAGCCTGAAGTTCAGCGAGATGCGGTTCGATGCTAATGGCTTGGTTCCCCGCCAAAGGCGAGTTGGCGGCACCGCAGGTGACTACTTTTCGGTTAGCGCTTCTACGCCGGGGAGCTTTTTGCCTTCGAGGAATTCGAGGCTGGCGCCGCCGCCGGTGGAGATGTGGGTGATCTGGTCGGCTACGCCGGCCTGGTTGATGGCAGAGACCGAGTCGCCGCCGCCGATGATCGACGTGGCGGCGCGGTTGGCGGCGACTGCGTGCGCGATGGCGTTGGTGCCAACGGCGAAGGTGGGGAACTCGAAGACTCCGGCGGGGCCGTTCCAGGCGATGGTGCGGGCGGTGGAGACCACGTCTTCGATGGCGTCGACGGAATTGGGTCCGATGTCGAGGCCCTGCCAGTCGGCGGGGAAGTTCTTTGATGAGTCCCAGGGCTCGGTCTTCGCGTCGTTGGCGAACTTGTCGGCAATGATGTTGTCGGAGGGGAGGAGAAGATTGACGCCCTTCGCTTTGGCCTTGGCGAGAGTGTCCTTGGCGAGATCGATCTTGTCTTCTTCAACGAGAGACTTGCCGGTGGAGACGCCGAGCGCGCGGTAGAAGGTGTAGGCCATGCCGCCGACGATGACGAGCGTGTCGACCTTGTCGAGCAGGTTCTGGATGACGTCGATTTTGCCGGAGATCTTGGAGCCGCCGATGATTGCGACGAAGGGCTTCTCGGGCGACTCGAGGGCCTTGCCGAGGTAGGTGATTTCCTTTTCCATGAGCAGGCCAGCGACGGCGGGCTTGAGGAAGTGCGTGATGCCCTCGGTGGAGGCGTGGGCGCGGTGCGCGGAGCCGAATGCGTCGTTGACGTAGACGTCGGCGAGGGAGGCGAGCTGCCTGGAGAAGCCGGGATCGTTGGCTTCTTCTTCGGCGTGGAAGCGGAGGTTCTCGAGCAGGAGGACCTGGCGCGACTCGAGCTGGCGCGCCATTTCTTCGGCGACCTCGCCTACGCAGTCGGGCGAGAAGGCGACGTTGACGCTTTCTCCGAGTTCCTTGTCGAGGAGCTCGCGGAGGCGGTCGACGACCGGGCGCATGGAGTATTTCGGATTGGGCTTGCCCTTGGGGCGGCCGAGGTGCGAGGCGAGGATGACTTTGGCGGAATGGCGGAGCGCGTAGACGATGGTGGGAAGAGTGGCGACGATGCGCGTGTCGTCGGTGATGGTCTTGCCGTCTTCGGTGAGGGGCACGTTGAAGTCTACGCGGATGAAGACGCGCTTGTGGGCCAGGTCGATGTCGCGGATGGAGAGCTTGGGCATAAAACCTCAGTGGTTAGTGACTAGTGGTTAGTGATTAGTGGGCTCACTGATGATTGCGTCGAATTCGATTTCTACGCGCCACGATGGGTTGAGAAGGGCAGCGACTACTACCATGGTGGCGGCGGGGCGGATGGCGCCGAAGAATTCGCCGTGGACTCGGCCTACGGCTTGCCAGTCTTCTACACGGGTGAGGTACATGCGGGTGCGGACTACGTCGTTGAAGGATGCGCCGGCTTTGGCTAATGCCTGGCTTGCGATCTCGAAGATGCGGCGGGTCTGGCCGGCGGCGTCTTCGTTGTCGGCGCCGACCGGGCCGGTGCCGGAGAGATGAACGGCGTTGCCCACGCGGACGGCGCGGGAAAAGCCGATGATGGGCTCGAAGGGGGATTCGCCGCTGATGTTTGAGCGCATGGGCAGTGATCAGTGGTCAGTGATCAGTGGTAAGAAGGAACGTCGGATCGACGGTTAACGATGATCGTGCGCGGAATGTGTGCCCGGTGCGCAGCGGCCAGAGGTTGCAGCGTGGAATACGTGCTGACCACTGACCACTGAGCACTGACTACTGGTTTACAGGCCTTTGGAGGCCAGGAAGCCGACGAGGTCTACTACGCGGTTGGAGTAGCCCCACTCGTTGTCGTACCAGCTTAGGACCTTGACGGACTGGCCTACGACCTTGGTGAGGGGCGCGTCGACGATGGAGCTGCGCTTGTCGCCCTTGAAGTCGGAGGAGACGAGTTCGTTTTCGTCGTAGCCGAGGATGCCCTTGAGGTCGCCCTGGCTGGCGGCCTTGAGCGCGGCGTTCACGGCCTTGGCGTCGGTCGTCTTTTCGCTGATGAAGGTGAGGTCGACGATGGAGACGTTGGGCGTGGGGACGCGGATGGCGAAGCCGTCGAGCTTTCCGGCGGTCTCGGGGATGACGAGCTTGAGGGCCTTGGCGGCGCCGGTGGAGCTGGGGATCATGTTGAGGGCGGCGGCGCGGGCGCGGCGGAGGTCCTTGTGCGGGAAGTCGAGGATGACCTGGTCGTTGGTGTAGGAGTGGATGGTGGTCATGATGCCGCTGACGATGCCGAACTCCTTGATGAGCACCTTGACGACGGGGGCGAGGCAGTTGGTGGTGCAGCTGGCGTTAGAGATGATGTTGTGCTTCGCCGGGTCGTACTTGTCCTGGTTGACGCCGAGGACGATGGTTATGTCTTCGTTGGAGGCGGGGGCGGAGATGATGACCTTTTTCACGGTCGCGCCGAGGTGCGCCTTGGCGGCAGTGGCGTCGGTGAAGCGGCCGGTGGACTCGATGACGATCTGCGCGCCGGTGTCGGCCCAGGGGAGCTTGGCGGGGTCCTTTTCGGCGAAGACCTTGATTTTTTTGCCGTCGACGACGATGAAGTCACCGTCGACCGAGATCTGGTTCTCGAGATTGCCGAGGATGGAATCGTACTTGAGCAGATGAGCGAGGGTCGCGGGGCTGGTGAGATCATTCACAGCCACGAAATCGATGTCGGATGAGGGATTGCTGATGGCGGCGCGCAGAACGTTGCGGCCGATTCGGCCGAAGCCGTTGATGCCAACCTTCACTGCCATAGTATGGAGTCTCCTTCGTACGCGTTAAGAATGGGATTGAAATCGCGGTGTTCGGCGGCCAGAGAACAGGCCAAGAGGCAAATCCACCAAACCCTTGATGCTAACACCGTTGCCTACGGGAACCAACTCGTTAAAGTGCGCGGCGCATGCAACGAAATGCACTGAAACTCCAGTTTGCACGTCGAAGCGGGCGATTGGATGTGACGGAGTGCACATGATCGCTGAAGCGGCGCGGGACCGTGCGCGGGTTGCGGAGAGCGGCTGCGGAATTGCGGAGGCCGGGCTGCAGGGATCAAAGGAGTTATTTGCAGCCCCGTCGGGCGGTATGGTATCCCGGTAAGGAATGGGCAGGTGCAGAAAGAAGGCATGAGAAGAAGGTCACGACGCGGCCCCAACCTTTCGGAATCCACTGGAAAGATCGGACAGGAACTTCCCTCAAATCAGCCGGCTCCGCTGATGCCGAGTTATCTGGACCAGCCGGGGGCGCGGACGGCTGTGCCGCAGGAGGGCAGGCGGCATCAGCAGGAACAGGGTCACCGCGATCAGAGCCGGCAGGATCAGGGTCACTCGGCTCACGGTCACCAGGAGCAGCGCCCGCAGGCGCAGGCCAGGGCTCCGCGGCCGCAGCGACAGGAGTGGACGCCGGGTGCGCAGCCGGGCAAGTTGGAAGTGGAGACGCAGCCTGAGGTGCCGAGTGTGCCTCCGCCGGAGCCGCAGGCAGCGGACCGGTCGCCGCAGGCTCCGAAGGGCTATGTGGTGCTGGCGATCGGGTTGCCGGGATCGGGGAAGACGACGTGGTTCCGGCGGCGCGGGGTAACGCCGCTGTCGAGCGACCTGCTGCGCAACATTTTGTTCGATGACGTGGAGGAGCAGCGCTACCAGGGGCTGGTGTTTTCGACACTGCGCTCGCTGTTGCGCGCGCGGTTGATCGCGAAGATGCCGTGGAACTACGTGGACGCGACGAACCTTTCGCCGCACGAGCGGCGGCAGTGGATCAAGATGGCGCACAGTTTCGGGTACGAGGTGCAGGGGGTGTTCTTCGATGTGCCGCTCGAGGTTTGCCTGGAGCGGAACCGCTCGCGCGACCGCATGGTGAGCGAAGACGTGATGCGCAAGATGGCCGAAAAGCTGAAGCCGCCGGTGTTCGAGGAGGGGTTCTCGAAGATTACGGTGGTGCGCGTGAAGAGCGCGGGCTGATGATGACCGGCCCTGAGGCGGTGCAAATGCGATGGAGATGGGTTGGCTACCGCGCTGCGGCGGCCCGGGTTGGGTGCGCCGGTTTGCTGCTGGCCGGTTTGGTTGGTGCATCGCGCGGGGCGGTTGCACAGAGCGAGGATAGCGAGCAGCAATCCTGCAGGGCGTTTGTGCAGAAGTTTTACGACTGGTATTGGAACCCCGAGGCGGACCAGGCTGATCAGCCGGGGTTTCATCAGACTCATACGCCCGCCGATGTGGTGAAGATGAAGCCGCCGGTGCTGGCGCCCAATTTGCTCAGGCTGCTGAAGAGTGCGGCGAGGCTTCCAGGCGGGATCGCCGGGATGGAGTTCGACCCGTTTCTGAGCGGGCCGGATCCGCGCGGGAAATACACGGTCGGGCAGGTGGCTGTTTCCGGAGATGAGTGCCGCGCGACGCTCCCGGCGGGGCACGTGGTCGCCGAAGTGAAGAAGGCGGGCGGGAGCTGGGTCTTCGCCAATTTCCATTACAGCTTCTATTACAAGGACGGGACTAAAGAGGATGTTCCGGATACGGAACTGATTCAAATGCTTACGATGTAGGATCTTTCGCGAGGCCGGGACTCGACTCGGGCGTCGATTAGCTATTTTAGCTATAATAGCTATTCTGGAGGGCCCGGCAATGATTACGAAGACTTCGGCGGAAGCCCAGAACAATTTTGGACAGCTGCTGGACACCGCGCAGCGCGAGCCGGTGGCGATCACGCGGCATGGGCGGACCGCGGCGTTTGTGATCTCGCCAACGGAAATGGAAGAACTGCAAAGGTTACGCGATAAACGGCGAAAAAAGATCGCCACGGATTGGGAATCATGGCGCGAAAAGGCGCGAAAGAGCATGACCCCGGAAGCCGCGGCCTTGACCGATGAAGAAGTTAACCGCATGGTTCATGAGCTGCGGTGAACCTGCGAGTAGTGATTGATAGCAGCACATTGGTGAGTGCGGCACTCCGGCCCGATTCGATTCCAGATCAGGTCTTAAATCGCGCGATTCTCTTCAATCATCTTTTCACGAGCACAGATACGCTAAGCGAGTTGGAGCGAGTGCTGGCACAGAAGAAGTTTGACCGTTACATTAGTCGAGATTTGCGTGTTGATTTTCTTCGAAAACTCCGGCGGGATTCGATTTTGTGCATGCTCACATCATCCATGCTCGAGCAGACCGTAGGTATTTGCCGCGACCGGAGAGACAACAAATTTCTCGCTCTGTGTCTCGCCGCCAATGCGGACGTTCTGGTGAGTAGCGACCGGGACCTTCTCGTTCTTCATCCCTGGAACGGGATACCGGTTTTGACTCCGGCGCAGTTCCTGGCTGAATCTGAAAAGTGAGATTGCATGGGAGGGTCATGCATGAGTGATTCTTCGTTGTCTGCTCCGTACATTGAGCCCTGGCTGCGCGGGACGCATGCGGATGTTCAGGCCGTGGGGCGCGCGGTGCTGCATGCGCTGGAACTGGCGGAGGACGACCTGGCGAAGTGGACGGAGGGCCTGAGCGATGCGGAAGTGCACGCGCAGCCACTGGGGCTGACGTCGGTGGCAACGCACCTGAGGCATATTGCGGGGTCGGTGGACCGCATTCTGACGTATGCGGAAGGGAACCAGCTTACGGCGGATCAACTGGCCGTGATGAAGGGGGAGCAGACGGGCGCGGAGACGCTGGAGGATTTGCTGGGCGCGGTCAAGGCTTCGTTTGAGAATGCGGCGGAGCGGGTGAGGGCGCTGGCGGGCGGCGATTTCAATGCGGCGCGGGCGGTTGGACGCAAGCAGTTGCCTACAAGCAAGGGTGGGGCGCTTGTTCACGTGGCGGATCACACGCTGCGGCACGTGGGGCAGGTGGTGACGACGGCTAAGGTGCTTAAGGGGCTGCGCGGTTGATCGCGCTGGATTGCGATTAATTTCGTGGAGGGTAGAGCGTGCCGAGGAAGCGCCAAATATCGATTCCGATAGTCTTCCTCGCGCTCTTGGCGGGGTGCACCGGCTTGCGGAACCCTGAGTCATTGATTGTGCAGAAGAACTTGATTCATCAGGCGGAAAAGTGCCGGGGGAATGCAACTTGTTTCATAAGCGTAAAGAGCGCAACCCCGTTTGACTGGGACGAGATGTACTTTTTCGATGTTGGTTCATCTCGTTCCGAGCGGGAGCACGCAGTTGGAATCAAGGGAGTAGAAGTTTCCGATTTGGAGGGCGAACTGGTTTTTACGAGGAGCGGAAGGATCACGCATCAGGAACCTGTCCGAACCGGCGTGGAAGAACCTTTGAAGAATGAGATCTCGTTTAGTGGGCTCCCCGCTACTGGCGGAATTCTGAAGTTCGCGTCAAGTGCCCGGTTTGAGGTGCAACAGGAAAGTTCAAAAAACGGCCCATACTTCATTCTAAAAAGTGCTCAGTGAAACGCCGGCGCTGATTCGCTGCAGGCTCGTGTGTCTGCCGCCGTGATTTGTTGTCGGACTTGGTTCTTACTACAATCCTTCCGTTATCTGCGCGCATTCCACAGTCGGGCGCTTATCGCCTGCTAAGTTAGTTAGGATGCCATCGATTCCGACACCCAGGGGAAAGGGTCTGCGCAATCCCGTGACGCTTGTTGTTTTCGCTGCGGCGCTGATTGCGCTTGCGGTGCAGTCGGGGGAGCTGGGGTCTGCGGACACGACGCACCGGTTGCAGTCCGCGCATTCGTTCTGGACTTCAGAGCCGCCTGTGTTTCCGAATGAGTATCCGGAGTTCGGGATTCACGGCAAGGACGGGAGTCTGCAGAGCTGGTACGGCATCGGGCAGTCGCTGCTGATGCTGCCTTCGGACATTGTGGGCACAATGATCGAACGGCTGCCGGTGTTCGCGAATTACAACGGGAATGATCCGAGCGTGCGTAACATCTTCGTCAGCTGCACGGTGAATACCGGGGTGAATATGCTGACGGCGCTCGTCTGCATGCGGTTTCTGCTGCTGCTCGGGTTCAGCATGAGGCAGCGGGTGGCGGGAACGCTGGCGCTGCTGGCGCTGACCACGCATCTCCACTACACGCAGAACATGATGGAGAACAACTACATCTGCCTGCTCACGCTGACTGGATTCGCGTGCTATTGCGAGTGGACGCAGACGGGCGGGCGCAAGGCGCTGCTGCTGGGTGCGTGCGCGTTCGGGCTGAACCTGCTTACGCGGCTGACGACCGGGCTCGATTTGATTGCGGGCATCCTGTTCCTGTTGCTGGTGCTGTATATGCGGGGCGAGCGGCGGGCGCAGTTGTGTGCGCGGTGCCGCACGTTTGTGGCGACGGCGGTGCCGGTGTTTGCGGTGTTTGGCCTGCTGGACCGGCTTTACCAGTACCACCGCTTCGGCTCGTTCTTCAATACCTATGTCTCCATTGTTGCCCGCGAGGCGCGCGACCGCGATCCGCATTTACCCGCCACGTATCCGTGGACAACACCGTTCCACATCGGCTTCTTTGGCGCGCTGTTTTCGCCGGGAAAATCCATTTTTCTTTTCGATCCGCTTCTGATCCTGGCCATCCTGGTGTCGATCGCGGGCTGGAGACGATTCTCACCCGAGGTCAAGGCGTACACGCTGGCCTCGGCGCTCCTGTTGCTCGCTTATCTCAGCTTCTATGCCCGTTATTTTGCGTGGGCCGGCGGCTCGGATTGGGGCGATCGCTACGCGGAAACCGCGGTGGAGCTGGCCGCACTGCTGGCTGTGCCGCTGCTGGTCAAGTTTCGCAAGCAGTTCAGCCGTTTTGTGATCGCGTTCGGCGCGGTCGTCATCGCGGTCAGCGCAGTCGTCCAGGCGGGGTCGGTCGCGTTCTGGCAGCCGCTCGAGCTCTACCAGATGGAGACGCTTCCGCGGCCGATGTTTGTGGTCGGGTTGCGGATGGAGAACATTGTCGCGTTCGCGCTGGGCAAGATGGAGGCGTGGGGTTTGAACACTGCGTCCATGCGCGAGGACGCCTGGGATTACGTGCACATCACGAGCTGGAATTTTCTGCCGTTCGTTTTGAAACGCGGCGGCGAAGCACCCATGTGGGTGGTATGGCTGACTCTGGCGTTCTGGCTGGCGGGGCTGGCGGCGCTGGCGTGGGTGCTGGTGCGGCTGTGGCGCGTGCTGCGGGTGGCGGAGGTTGCCGAAGGGTGATTTGCCGCATTTGAGTTCTTTCCGGCTCAGACCGGCGAGTTCATGGATGCAGCACGGTGTCGCACCAATTCGTTGGATGGTCGTCGCTGGCGGGCCACTGGCCGTACAGAATGCCGTCCGGTGTGAATCCGCAGGCGAAGGCCATCAACGCGAGAATTGCCGCCATGAACACGAGGATGAAAGCGCTTCGAACGAAGTTGCGCACACGACTGCCCCGGTGAATTGGTCAGCAAGTCGAGGGCCGGAATTCTGGGGGAATGGTTAGAGAATCCTAACGGGACTGCACCCTCTTTTCAATCAGTCCCTGTCGTGGCCATGGTCATGATCTTTTCCATGGCCGTCGTCGTGACCGTGGCCGTTGCCGTGGTCCTTGTCCTTATCTTGTCCGTAGTGGTGCCCGTTATCGTGGCGGTGTTCTTCGTGAATTTCGTTGCCGCGAAAATGCTTTTCCCAGCCCTCGTGCCTTCCCCAATCCGGCCTTTCGCCCCGCTGCGGAAACTGACCTCTGTATCCGAAGCGCGGATCGTAGTCGCGATTCACATATCCGTGAAAGCCTTCGGGGCCACGAAACCACGGTCCCGCACCAATGAAGACTCCTCCGGTGAACCACTGCGGTCCGTAGTATCCAAACGGAGCGCAGGAATACGGGGCGTAATTGTAATAACCGTATGGACACACCGGGGCGACCCCGATATTGATCGTGACCTGCGCGGGTGCCTTCCGAGCACCGCTCGCAACACAAAGTCCGACAAGAGCGATGGCGACACAAAGCCGCGATCTCTTCATTTTGTCCTCCATATAGATCGGTGAATGACCCGAGCCAGTCTACCTGACCGGAGTTCTGACAGAAGCACTGAATATTTGTTCGGACCCACTAAAGTCATGCCCGTGTTACAAGGCCTGCCAGCAGAATCTTTGCGGGAGTGACAGAAAGAAAAGCGAAAGCGCGGAGACGCTCCAGCGCAGGTTCGCTCTAATCGGCGATGCCTTCTTCTTCGCTCACCATTGTGTCGAGGATGTGGCCCATCTTTTCCTGCTTGGTGCGGAGGTAGCCGGCGAAGGTTTCGTGGGCTTCGACTTCGGCGGAGACGCGCTCGGTGACCTGGATGCCGGCGGCTTCGAGGGCGGCGACTTTTTCGGGATTGTTGGTCATGAGCCGGACAGCGGACACGCCGAGTTGCTTGAGGACCTCTGCGGGAAGCTCGTAGGCGCGGCAGTCGGGCGCGAAGCCGAGCTCGACGTTGGCTTCGACGGTGTCTAGGCCCTTGTCCTGGAGCTCGTAGGCTTTGAGCTTGGCCATGAGGCCGATGCCGCGGCCCTCCTGCTGCTCGTAGAGAAGGATGCCGGCGCCTTCGGCGGCGATCTTGCTGAGGGCGAGCTCGAGCTGGAGGCGGCAGTCGCAGCGGAGCGAGCCGAAGACGTCGCCGGTGAGGCACTGCGAGTGAACGCGGACGAGCGGCGGCGCGGAGTGGATGTCGCCCATGATGAGAGCAACGAGTCCGTCGACGGTTTTGCCGGAGCGTGCGCCATTTTCGCAGCAGGGACGCGCTGCTGGAAGGATTCCTTCGAAGCCCATGATTCTGAAAGCGCCCCAACGGGTAGGGAAGTCCGCCTCGGCGATCTTGTTCACGCTCTCATATGCCATGCGTCTATTCTACGGTGGGAGCGCGACCGGCGAACGCGCGTGATTCACGATCCGGAATGCACGAATTGCAGAGGGTGTTCCTGAATGGCGCAGAAGAACGCAGCTGTCGTGATTCGCATCGTGGAGGGCACGGAGGAGCTGGCTGCCGTTCGCGCGCTGATGGAGGAGTACTGGAAGTCATTCGGGTTTACTCCGTGCTTTCAGAACTTCGGGGAGGAACTGGAGCGGCTTCCGGGGGCGTACGCGCCGCCTTCGGGCAGGCTGGCTCTGGCGTTTGTGGATGGTGAGACGGCTGGTTGCGTGGCGCTGCGCCGGGTGGATGCGGCGCGGGGCGAGATGAAGCGCCTGTACGTGCGCCCGGTGTTTCGCGGATTCGGAGTGGGGGGCTCGCTGCTCGAATGGGTGATTGGAGAAGCGCGCGGGGCGGGGTACTCGGAGCTTGTGGCGGACACGATGCCAGTCATGACCGATGCGCTGGCCCTTTACGAGCGCAGGGGATTTGAACGGACGAGGCCGTATCTCGCCAAGCAGGCGGAGGACGCGATCTGCATACGGCTTAGGCTGTAGAGCAGTGGCGCGGGCTTTTGTGGTTTCCCTGGTCCCAAGATCGGGACCCCGGGCACCCTCGTGTCGTGATTGAACAGAATTCCTGAAGACTTGTGGTGCGAGCTTTTGTGGTTTCCCACCCATTGCGCGGTGAGGCTGCGCAATGGATGGGGCACGCTCTTGTGGCGGCCGGGCTGGCTTGCAAAGACGTTTGCTGCGGGCCTTGGTGGCCTTCAGGGATTTGGCCGCATATGCCTGAAGCGATAGAGTGGAGGCGTGACCAACACCCTCATCCTGATCACGCTGCTCATCAAGATGGGCGTGGCCGCCGCGGTGGCCAGCGCGCTGGCTCGCGCGCGGACCTTTCAGCGGCTGCTGTTCGCGGAGAGGCGATCACGCGGGCAGACGCTGGCGCTGCTGGCTTTCTTCCTGGTGCCGCTGACGCTGGGCGTGTGGGTGCGGACCACGGTCTCGAATTTTCTTGCCGCCGATATTTCGTTTGAAACGGTGATTCTGCTCGGGCTGCTGGTGGGCCCGAGTTGGGCCATGCTGAGCGGAGTTGTGCTCTCGCTGCCGGCCGTGTACCACCACGAGTACCTGGCATTGCCTTTCAATGCGGCGCTGGGGCTTGCGGCCGGGGTGCTGGGGAAATTTGTCGAGAAGGAAGAGATCTGGGACTTCACACCGTTTGTCGACCTGAGCCTTTACCGGTGGGCGCGGCGCATCATGCGTCAGCCGCGGATCGATCGCCAGTTCACGATGCTTTTTCTCATTGTCGTGCTCGAGGTCATTCGCGAGTGGATTGCGCGGGCTTATCCGAAGCGGTTGTTTGCGCTGCACTCGGACGTGCAGGGGCTGCAGTTCCTGGTGTGGCTTTCGGCGCCCGTTGTGGTGGGCATCATGCTGAAGGTGTGGAATGCGCTGCGGATCGAGCTAAAGCTCGACGAGCAGAAGAGGCTGCTGCTGGAGGCGAGGCTGGACGCGCTGCAGAGGCAGATCAATCCGCATTTTCTGTTCAACACGCTCAACTCGATTGCCTCGCTGGTGCGCATCAAACCGGAACTTGCGCGGGAGATGACGGTCAAGCTCGCCAATATTTTTCGGGCGCTGTTGAAGGAGCATGACAGCTACGTGCCGCTGCACCAGGAGCTGAGTTTCACGGACGACTATCTCGACATCGAGGTTGTGCGGTTCGGGGCGGAGAAGCTGAAGGTGGAGAAGGAGATCGATCCGCAAACGCTCGATCTGCTGGTGCCGAGCATCCTGTTGCAGCCGCTGATTGAAAACAGCATCAAGCACGGGCTCGAGCCGCGTATTCACGGCGGGACAGTGACGGTTCGCAGCAGGATGACAGGCGACCGCGTCCTGATCGAGGTGGCCGATGACGGGGTGGGCATGGTTGCGCAGCCAGCGTCGGCACTGCGGCGCATGGGCAATGGGATCGGGATGAAGAACGTGCGCGAACGGCTTGAAGTGCTGTACGGAAACCAGGCGCGGTTCGACGTGGTGAGCAATCCGGGGCGCGGCACCGTGGTTTCGATCGAGCTGCCGGCGAACCAGATGCGCCCTGAAAGCTGATGCAGACTCAAGACACGAACGGAGGCCGCGGATGAGCTACCAATCGCATACGCCCGAGTCGGTGGGGCATCTCGAGAAGATCATGCAGATCGCCATGACGGTGACGGACCTGGCGCGCGCGAAGGACTTTTACCTGAACACGCTGGGCATGAGATTCCTCTTTGAGACAGGACCGCTTGTGTTCTTTCAGTGCGGGGATATCCGGCTGATGCTGAGCAACACCGAGCGGGACAAGCCGCGCGGCGGCACGGTTCTTTATTTCAAGGTGGAGAACCTCGAGGCGGCGTATGAAGCGCTCCGGCAAAAGGGAGCGGAGTTCATCGAGGCGCCGCACCTGATTGCGAGGATGCCGGATCACGAGCTGTGGATGGCGGTTCTCAAGGACCCGGACGGAAATGTGCTGGGCGTGATGAGCGAAGTGAGACAGAATTAGAGCGGCGGTACTGAGGCACCGCCCTGGTGCGTTTTGGAATCGAGAACGCGCAACCCATTCTCATTACGGGCATGCGCCATTCACAGTGATGGCCATCTGTGATTCGAGTCACGGCAGCATCCGCGCAATACGCGCATTGTGGTGCCGTGAACCCGGGTAAACTTTTTCTGCTTCGAACTCTCGTCCTCTGCCTTTCTTTTGTAGCCGGACCTCTCGCGGCCCAGCACAAGCTCAAGAACGAAGACTGCCTCTCTTGTCACGGCGACTCCACGCTCAGTGAGGACGTGAACGGCAAGCCTCGCAGTCTTTTCGTCGATGCGGCAAAGATGAAGCACTCCGTCCACGGCTCCATGTTTGCCTGCGTCGACTGTCACACCGACGTCAAGAGCCTCGCGCACGAAACGCCGCCGAAGAAGGTCTCCTGCGCGCAATGTCACGCCGATGCCGGAACGGCCTACGGCCACAGCACGCACGCAAAGCTGACCACTGCCGGCCACCCCGCCGCCACCTGCGGCGATTGTCACGGCAACGTGCATGAAGCCGTCGCCGCCACCGATCCCAAATCGCCCGTGGCCCATGCCAACATCCCGCAAACCTGCGGGCGCTGCCATGGCCAGCGCATCCTCATGGAGTCAAACGGCCTGAGCGCCCAACCGTTCCTCTCCTACCAGGACAGCGTGCACGGCCGCGCCGTCGAGGGCGGATCGCAGAAAGCCGCCGTCTGCACCGATTGCCACGGCGCCCACGAGATCCTGCCTGCCAACGAGCAGGCCTCGCCCATCTACAAGTTCAACGTGCCCGCCACGTGCGGCAAGTGCCACTCCGCCATACAGCAAACCTTCGCGGCCAGCATTCACGGGCAGGGCATCGCCCACGGAAACGAGCTCGCCCCCGACTGCACCGACTGCCACGGCATCCACTCCATCAAGCGGCACCAGGACCCCAACGCACCCGTCGCCGCGGCCAACCTCTCGCGCGACGTCTGCGCCCGCTGTCATGAAGGCGTTCGCCTCTCGCAGGAGTTCGGCGTTCCAGGCCACAGCGTCTCAAGTTACTTCGACAGCTATCACGGCCTCGCCACCGAGGGCGGGTCGCTCATCGCCGCAAACTGTTCGAGTTGCCATGGCGTGCATGACATCCTGCCATCGAGCGATCCCCGCTCGACGATCAACCGCGCCCATCTTGAAGCCACGTGCGGAAAGTGCCATAAGGGCGTCAGCCAGAAATTCACGCTGGCCCACGTGCACCTGCAGGACGGCGGCGGCCCCGGTCCGCTCGGCGGCGGTGGAGGCGGCGACGTCAACTCCTTCGCCGTACACCTCGTTCGCCTGATCTACATTCCGCTCATCATCCTGGTCATCGGCGCGATGGCCCTGCACAACCTCATCATCTGGCGCCGCAAGCTCGCCGACCGCCGCAAGGCGCACTCCATCACCGTCGTCCGCATGACCTCGAATCAGCGCAGGCAACATTTGGTTCTGCTCGCCAGCTTCATCGTGCTGGTCATCACCGGCTTCGCGCTCAAGTACCCCGAATCGTGGTTTGCCCAGATGCTGCACATGACCGAGCGCTGGCGCAGCATCATTCATCGCATCGCCGGCGTTGCGCTCATCGCCGCGGGCCTGTACCACGTCCTCTATGTATTCATCGCCCGCGAAGGCCGCCGTCTGCTGCGCGATCTCGCGCCGCTGCCGCGCGACCTGCGCGGCGCACTTCTCGCCATGCTCTACTACATCGGCCTGCGCAGTGAAAAGCCAGAGTTCGGCCGCTTCAACTACGCGGAGAAAGCCGAGTACTGGGCGCTCGTGTGGGGCACCGCGCTCATGGGCCTCACCGGCGTCATGCTGTGGGCCAAGGTATGGGTCGGCAATCTGCTCGCCCGGTGGTGGGTCGACGTTGCAACAGCCATCCACTTCTATGAAGCCATCCTCGCCACGCTCGCCATTCTCGTGTGGCACTTCTACCAGGTCTTCTTCGACCCGGATGTCTACCCCATGAACGGCGCATGGCTCGACGGCAAGATGCCCCTCGATCACTACCGCGAAGAACACGCTCTCGATGCCGAAACTGAGCCCCAACCGCTCCCCGGCAACGCAGCCACGCAGCACGGGCAGGATTAACGCAGATTTCGAGTTGGTGTAATAGTGTCTTGTAAGTCAGTTGATGTCGCTCTCAGTCCAGATGTGAAATGCCCCGAATACAAGATCTGCTGGTTGCCTCTGTGCCGTTGAACGCATTGTTATTAGTTCCTCAGGATAGTCTGGCTCTTCCATGCGCTTTTCAATCGGCTGTACGCGGTCTAGTTCCAAGAGGATGCAATCAATCGTCGGCACTATTCGTTCGACTCGTTCGGTGAACTCGGTTTCTGACTTGACCGAAGCCACTAGATTTACATAGGCCCCTTTGCCACTCTTCCCGAATCGCCTGAAGCCCTTACACTTTGGATCGGCAACCAGGCAGGCTACACCCGTCCAAACTTCCATCTCACGTTCTCCCAGGCGTCCGCAGCAATTCTAACGAGTAGATAACAAACACATCCTCTGTCCACACGAATTTGCGCTAATTTGTGCTGTGTGCCGACGGAATGTATTAGCGTCGCGTGTTTTCGAGGGCCATCACGGCGTAGCCTGTGGCCGCGTCGCTCATAAACTGCGCCGCGGGCGAATCTGGGTCGCGGTTCTTGTTCAGCGACCATGCGGGCCATGCGCCGGTGTTTTTGTCCTGGTTTGCCTCGAGCCAGGAGATGCCGCGCGCAATTTGAGGAACCGAGTCTGGATCAGCGAGCCCCTCACTTCTCGCGAGTACGATCAGGCCCGTTGCGTAGCCATCCGAGCGCGTTTCGAGAGCGGTGCCGTCCCGCCGCTGCCACGCGCCCAGATCGGATGTGCTCCAGCCGCCGTCCTGGCGCTGGAGACCGTCAATCGTCTCAGTCAGCTCGCGCCTTTGCTCGGCGGTCACAATGCCGGGACAGGAATTGGCGAGCCAAAGCGCCACTACCTTGTTCAGCAACGGCTGCTTTTCGTAGTGGGTCTTGAGGTAGCGAGCCAGGAGGTCAAAATGCGGAGCGATCTTCCTGTCGGTCAGGTATGCGCGAGGCTGCCTGCCCGTGAGCAATAACGAAAGCCGTTGGTGCGGAAAGGGGCCCTGTTCCCTCAGCGCGGCGATGGCCATCAGCGCAGCCCAGTGATACTGCGACTCCTTCGACTCCCAGGGCGTGTAGGCAAAGTTCTGCCACACCCAGGCGCCCGCGTCCGGGCCGGTCTTCGATTGCAGCTCCCACGCATGGTCGAAGGCAAGGAGAGTGATTTCGTGCAGTTCAGGTTCGTGCGCGGCGTCCCGGCGCGCGTCATAGCTTGAAAGGATTACGGCATTCAACACCGATTCGGCGTTGCGCGACTCGATCGCCTTGCCCTGGCCGTAGACCTCATCGCTGTAGAAAGGAAGCGCGTCCTTCCACGCGCGGACGCGCCATTCAACGTCCGAGAGCATGGCGGTTTCTGAAGGCGCGAATCCGGTTTCCCCGAGCGAATTGCGGAGCACTGGGCGGGCCAGCGCATAAGGAGCCTGCGTGTGGCAGGAGACGCACCTGGTCCCATGATCCCGCTTGTCATGGTCCCACTTTTGCCACCAGTCCTCGCGCGCGTCCAGGTAGCGCGCAGCCGCTTTTTCATCCCATGCCGCAGCAGCGGGAGCGGCGTGCACCTCGGGACGATGCGCACAGATCACGATGGCGGCAAGAGCGCCGGCAAAACATCCGGCCAGGGCTGCGGCAGCACGCTGGGTGGAAATCGGCACGTTTTGACCTCGGGCTTCAAGAAAGGATAAAGCCGATTTCGCCTGGGCAAGCGATTTTCTGAAGTAAGGCCCGGGAACGCTTCCATTCCCACGATTCAGCCGGCCACCTTGTCGGCCTGAGCATGCGGCGCGGCGTCGTGCTTGTGGCGGTCTTTGAGCCACGCGGCAAATTCGTCCTGAAGGGTAAAGCCGGGCCGCTGGAACTTGCGCTGACCCAGCTTCATGTAGGCGAGGAACTCGTTGTACTCCTCATTCGAAGGATGCGGCCTGTTATCCCCCGCGGTGGAGAACTGATTCAGATCTCCGTAGACGTGGGATGATGCTGAGTTCGGAAATGCCGGAGCGGAATCCGCCTTTCTCTCTTTTCGGAGAATGAGACCAGACCGCACAGCGTTTACATAAGCGGGAAAGAAGATCACAGTTCCTATCAAGCCGCCACTCAACACATGCGGACTGTGCAGGAATGCCAGCAATCTTTCGGTCGTGAACATTACGAGACCAGCTATCGACCACGGCAGAGAGAGGCGATAGACGCGCCATGCCACGACTGCGAACAGTGCGGCATCGATAAGGCCCCATCCATTCATACCCATTACAGGCTGGTCAGAGAAGATTGCCATGACGTTGGCTGTAGCAGTTATGGCCGCGAACAGCCCGGCGGCTAACGCTCCAATCCTCATTCCATGGACGGCCTTCTTGTGGTTCGCGGCAGATTGCCCCCGACCGCTGTCGTTGTCAAACGGCATCGTGCGCTCCGCAAAAAAAGAGTTTGCACCAATTTTAGTGCGACTTAAATGCTATGCAATCACGCTTTAGTGGGAGTCGTGCTGAGCGGCGTTTCCAGACGGCGGGGCTGGTGCAGGCTTTTCCGGCAGTGAAAGGATGGGCAGGTAACTGACTGGTAACGGCAACCGGTGCGCGGCGCCGGGTGCGGCTGTATGCTCAGAGAATGGTTCGCTTCACCGTGCTTGCTTCGGGTTCCAAGGGAAACAGCACGGTTGTCTCCGGCGGGCGGACGCGCATCCTGGTGGACGCAGGGCTGAGCTGCCGGGAGTTGTTCAAGCGCATGGCGCTGGCCGGCGAGGATCCGGCGACGCTGGACGCGATCATCATCACCCATGAGCACCAGGACCATGTGAACGGGCTGGCGGTGACGGCGCGCAAGCTGGGGATTCCTGTTTACTTTACCGAGGCGACACATCGCGCGTGGGTGCGATGGCTGACTCCGCGGCGGCAGATGACCTATGCGCAATGGCTGGAACAGTGCCGCAAGCAGGCAGAGGCGACGCAGGCCGAGTCCAGCCCTGAGCAATGCGAATGCGAGGACGCCGAGAGCGCGGTGGAGGATGGCGCGGCGGCGGCGCTGGCAGAGGCTGATACGACAGCGCAGGCCGCGGCTGCGGAGGCGGCGAAGCCGGATCCGGCGTGGCTGCCCAGGGTGGAGTATTTCGAGGCGGGGCGGCCCTTCAAGGTTGGCGACATTGCGGTGAGCCCGTTCACGATTCCGCACGATGCGGCCGATCCGGTGGGATTCGTTTTTCAAGCGGAAGGAGTGCGGCTGGGGGTGGCGACGGACCTGGGCTACATTCCACCGAATGTAAAAGCGCAATTGAAAGGGCTGGATTTATTGCTGCTCGAATCAAATCACGACCTGGAGATGCTGCGCGATGGGCCGTATCCGTGGCAGGTGAAGCAGCGCGTGCTTTCGCGTGTAGGACATTTGTCAAACGAAGCGACGGCCGACTACCTTGAGTCGGGGTACGATGGGCAGGCCGCGTACATCATTTTGGGACATTTGTCTGAAAGCAATAATCTTCCGGAGCTGGCGAGGGTGGCGGCGGAGCGGGCGTTGAGCGGGCGGGCGAGCCTGCTGGCGAACCGGCTATTGCTCGCTGCGCAACATGAGCCGTTATCAACTATCAATTTTTGAGTGGGAAAAGTTAAAATGGTAATGCACGGTCATCACTCGGGGGTCAGCGATCCGGTACGGGTCGTCCGGGCTTGAGCGGCCAGGGAGTGCGTTTTTGGCCGGTCACATAGCCCGGAAAGCTGCATTTCGGGGCCACGGGAATCGATCCCGGGGCATCGTAACGCGGAGAACGTCCATTTTCTGAAGCGAAAGCGGCGCCAGCATGGGCTTCAGGCCTGAATTTTTTGCGGAAATGAGTGATAACTATGGCGAGAACCCGATGCAACGACCAAGTGGTCGGCGCGATCCTGGCGAGCTGGAGATATGACATCTCCGGTATTTCGCCTGAGATGCGGAAGGACTACGAGCAGCACCTGGCGGACTGCCCACATTGCAGAGGCCGGCTGCAATTTCACCGCAGCCTGGATGTAACGCTTGCGGCGCTGACTTCGCTGGCCGTGTTCTTCTTCCTCTTCGCTCTTGCGGTGCTCAAGCATATTGAGCCGTTGAGGCACATGGCCTTCAACGTGTTCGGGCTGGATATGGAAGATACGTACCACATGCTGTTTTCTGCAGGGATTGCGGGGCTGATCTTCTCAGTGATTGCGCTGGCGCTGGTGCTGACGGCTACGCCTGCCTCGACGTACCTGGGCGGTATTGCGGCGGAGCGGGCGAAGTCGATCGAGGAGCATTTGCCGGAGGCGATTCGCTCGCTGCGATCGCGGTCGTAGAAATTCGGAATCGACCAGGCGGCCTCCCTTTGCGGAGGCCGCTGGTGTTTTTGTTTGCAAGAGCGGATTCCCAGACAGGCCATCAAAATTGGAACTGCGGGGGCGGTGTTTCGCGTAAGGGATATTGATGCGCCTTCCCTTACTCATCGTGCGCCTCGGGCTGGTGTGCGGAACCGCTGCGGTTGCCGGCCAGGCTCCGCCCGCTCCCGAACCATCCGCTGCCGAGATCATGATGCGCGTGGCTGCCAACCAGGACCAGGCTGAGGCTGCGCGAACGCATTACATCTATGTGCAGCACGCGAAGATGGCCTCGCGGAAGGGCGAACAGGTGATGTGCGAAGAGGTGACGGATTATCGCATCTCGCCGTCGAGCGGCGGCGAGCACGAAGAGCTTATGAAACTTGACGGGCGGCTCAGAGTCAAGGGGAAGTATGCGACGTACAACACGCTTGCGCCGGTGGGCGAGAAAAACAAGTGGGATAAAGATGTGAAGGGCAAGGACGGGAAAGAAAAGAGCGCGCAGGACAAGGACGCGCAAGACAAGGACGCGAAGGATGGGGCGGCGAAAGGCAAGGATGCGGACGAGAACGGCGACTCGGATGCGATCGCGATCACGATCGGGGACGAGGAGATGGATCGTGAGCTTGTTGAAAACCTGCGCAGGGACCTGATGCACAACAAGTCAAAGGACGGGATCAATGCGCATCTATTTCCGTTGACGACAAAGGAGCAGGGCGATTACACGTTCGAACTGGCTGGGCGCGAGCGGCTGAACGGGCGCGACGTGTATCACATCCGCTTCCGTCCGAAGGACAAGAATGAATTCGCGTGGAACGGAAACGCATACGTGGACGCGGCCGCGTTTCAGCCGGTGCTTGTGACCACGGAGATGTCGAGGAAGATTCCTTTTGCGGTGCGGACGATGCTGGGCACGAATGTTCCGGGCCTGGGGTTCACGGTGGTGTACGCTCCGCAGGCGGACGGGGTGTGGTTTCCAGCGTCGTTTTCGTCGGAGTTCAAGATTCACGTGCTGTACTTCTTTCACCGCGAGATCTTGATGAATGCCGAGAACCGGGATTTTGAGAAGACACACGTATCGTCGCGGATATTGGAGGGAATGACGCCTGTAGAACCGCAGAAGCCTTAAGGCGCGGTTCGGGCGATCGAGAAGCATTTGCCGGAGGGGATTCGTTCGCTGCGATCGCGGTCGCAGGAAATTCGGAATCGACCAGGCGGCCTCCCTTTGCGGGAGGCCGTTGGTTTTCTTGCTCGCGAAAAAGCGTGTGGCGATTACAGGTTCTTGAGGATCATGTTCAGGTCGCTCACGATCGCGGACAGCGGGCTGCCTGTTCCGTTGAGGAGGCCTGCTACATCACAGAGCAAATTGCCCAGCAGATTGCCGGCGCCGGGAACCGCGGTGATGTTGAGGTTGACCTGATTGAGGTCGATCACGAGTCCAAGGACGTTCAAGTGGAGCGGTCCCAATGTGAGGTTCAGGATGGAGCAACTGGGATCGGCCCCCGTGACGAGCGTGCTCACGGTCTGACTCACCTGGCTGGTAGTTCCATCGAGGTTGGTGATGGTGCCTGTCAGCAAGGCGTTTGCGACGATCTGTCCATTCTGAACGGCGAAACTGGTTACGTTCAGAACTCCGCTGAAGGTTCCTGCGGCGGTACCGGTGGGAGTTGAAACGGGGCCCTGGACCAGCACTTTCGAGGAAGACCCGCGAGCGTGCGGGTTGGTGATTGATTGCGCATGCAGGGCCTGGGGGGCCAGCAGTGCAGTGGCTGCGAACGCTGCGCCCAGTAAGGCACACGCCAGCTTATGCGACTTTATATGTAGCATTGGGTACTGCTCCTTCTAATTTATTCCGCCGCTCCCTTGGCTCGAATCCGGGTCGGGCGGGTGTACCGGGAACGGAAACACAGTGGATGTGGTGTTCCGAGTACGACGTTGGGATGCCGGGCTGTTTCGAAGGAGATGTCCGCAGGATTGAGAATCGTCTGATTCGATTGAGAGGCGGAGAGAGGTGAGCCGAATCCGGCGTTAGAATCATTTTTATTGTTTCCAGTCCAATGCAGCTGAAGCGGGAAACTTGTGCGACTCATTAAGATCGCTTTTGCGCTTGCCGTCATCGCCTATATTGCGGGCATGGGCGTGTTCTTTGCATTTCAGCGGAGTTTGCTTTACTACCCGACGCATACGTGGGTTCCGCTTGCGGAGGCGCATGCGAATGCGGCGTACCGCGAAGTCTCCGTTACGACGGAGGATGGAGTGGCGCTGAAGGCGTGGTATGCGCCGGCGACTACGAAGCCGTTCACGATCGTGTTTTTTCATGGGAACGCGGACTTTATTGCGAATGCGGCCCAGGGTGGCGATGCATACATTGCGGCTGGATATGGATTTCTGGCGGCGGAGTATCGCGGATACAGCGGATTGCCGGGGAAGCCTACTGAGAAGGGTCTCTATGCGGACGGGCGCGCGTATGTTCAGTACCTGATCGGTGAGGGAGTCGATCAGGGGAAGATCATCTTGTTTGGGCAATCGCTTGGGACCGGCGTGGCGACGGAGATGGCCAAGGAGTTTCGCGTGGGCGGGCTGATGCTGCTTTCGCCATACCTTTCGATTCCCAAGGTGGCACAGGTTCATTACCCGATTTTTCCGGCGGGGCTGCTGGCGCTCGACCGTTATGAGAATGCGAAGAAGATCGGTAGCATTCATGCGCCGGTTCTGATTGCGAACGGGACAGTGGATGATATTGTTCCGCCGGCGCAGGGGAGGGAATTGTATTCACTTGCCAATGAACCGCGGGAGTTCCAGTCGATTCCGGGGCGCGGGCATAACGATATCAACGGGGATTTTTTGCCGGTGAGTTTGGAGTGGATTGGGAGGGTGTGCGGGTCACCTGTCTTGTGACATTCGACTGGATATGAAAAGCTCAATGCATCTTCAGCGAGGGGCCTATTCATTGCGGATAAGAGAGGCGCTGTTCGGCCTGAGTCTCGTGTTGCTGAGCACAGGCGCGTGCGGGGCGCGGGCGCAGACCGCTGGCGGCGCGTTTTCATTCGACAAGGCCCGAGAGCCAGTGGCCTCGCTTGACGGGCAATGGCGGTTCCATCCGGGAGACGACACGCGGTGGGCGCAGCCGGACTTCGACGACAGCAAATGGCCGCTGATCGAGACGGGCAAGAACTGGTATGTGCAGGGCTACCCGCACATGGATGGGTTTGCCTGGTACCGGGCGACGATCGAGGTTCCCGATCAGCCGCAGGATCTTTCCCTGCTGGTGCCTTATGTGGTCACGAGCTACCAGGTCTTCGCGGACGGACGGATGCTCGGCGGCGTGGGGGCGATGCCTCCGCGCAAGCATCCGATAGCGCAGGTTCACGCCAATGCGGTATTTCGCCTGCCGGCCGGCGCTCTGAAAACGCATTCGGTTGTGATTGCCTTTCGCGTGTGGCACTCGCCCCTGTGGCAGGACCTGATCGGGGGCGAGATCGGCGATGGAGTGCGCCTCGGCGCCACGCCGCTCATCGAGCAGCGCAGGGATAATCTTTGGATCCAGTTTCTCTGGTCCGAGGGCGCGGTGTATTGTCTTGCCCTCATCGCTCTGCTAGCCGCGTGCGCCTCGCTCGGGTTCTACCTCAGGCACCCGGCGGAGAAGGAATACCTGTGGTTCATGGCGGCGCAGGTGTTGACCGCCGCGACCTCGGTTCTCGGGTCCGTTCGCGGGCACGTGGTGATGGATGTCGGGTTGCGCGATCTCGTGCACAACCTTCTGATGTTGGCCTCGATCTGGGCAACCGTCTGCTTCTTCCGACTACTGCTGGGAGGAGCACGCGACTGGCTGTTCAAGGTCGTGCTCGGCTCTGTTGCAGTTCAGTTGGTGCTGGCGCTGCTATTCACGGTTCCCATGCTCTACGGCTCCCAGTGGAGACCGTTCTCGATTGTTCACTGGAACGAATCGAGCGCCGTGCTGTTCACCATTCAGTCGTTCTGGGTAGTGGGGCTGCTGATTCGCCGGGCGGTGCAGGGAAGGTTTGACGCACGCCTGCTGCTGGCTCCGGTGCTGGTGGGGGAGCTGGCGGGGCTGGTCGCTGTCGCTGAATGGATTTTTGATTTTGTGGTCGGACACAGGCCCGCGTTCTACGTCTGGTTTTTCAGCCTGACCCGATGGCCGTTTCCCATCTCCGTGCCGGACGTGTGCGATTTTCTGTTCCTTGCCGGGATGCTCGCCATTTTCGTGCATCGTTTTCAGCGCACCAGCCGCATGCAGGATGCGCAGCAGCGTGAGCTCGAGGCCGCGCGGACTGTGCAGCAGGTGCTCGTGCCACAGGAGACTCCGGCTATTCCGGGGTTCGCGATTGAGACTGTGTACCGGCCGGCGGGCGTGGTAGGCGGCGACTTCTTCCAGGTGCTGCCGCATGCAAGCGGTGCGCTGGCTGTCGTGGGGGACGTGAGCGGCAAGGGATTGCCCGCGGCGATGACGGTGTCGCTGCTGGTGGGCACGCTGCGCACGCTTGCGCAGCAGACGGTGAGGCCGGGCGAGATTCTCGCCGCGATGAACCGGCTCATGCTGGGACGGAGCGACGGGGGATTTACGACGTGCCTGGTTCTGCATGCCGGCGCGGATGGATCGCTGACCGCGGCGAGCGCGGGGCACCTGGCGCCGTATGTGGATGGGCGCGAGGTGGAAGTCGATACTGGGTTGCCGCTGGGGCTTGGGCCTGCGGATGCGTATCCGGAAACAAGCTTGCGGCTCGAAGCCGGGCAGCAGCTTACGTTGATCACCGATGGTGTCGTGGAGGCGCGCAATGAGCGCGGCGAGCTGTTCGGATTTGCGCGGGCCGCGAAGATGAGTGCGAACACGGCGGAATCAATCGCCGAGGAGGCGCAGCAATTCGGGCAGGAAGACGATATTACGGTCGTGACGATCGAGCGGGTAGCGGCGGAGGAGAGGCGCGAGGTGGTGGGGATGGCTCCGGCCGCGGCTCCGGCGTAGGGGTGCGGGGTTTTGTGGTATCCCGGGTCCCAATAGCGGGACCCGGGGCACCCTTGGGTGGTCAGAGCAAGGCGAAAAACAAATGCAGGTCCTTCGACTCGGTCCGCCGCGGCGGACTCCGCTCAGGATGACGGCAGTAGTGTGAGAACGGGTGTCATAAGCAACCTGGGCCGTCCCCGCTGGATTCGCTGGATGCTTCCGGCTATAGCGCCTTCGCGCTGTGGGCGGATTCGATTTCTTCGGTGAGGGCTTCGGCGGCGCGGATGCAGTCGGCGCGGGTGACGTCGTTGTGGGTGACTAGGCGGATCAACTGCGGGCCTACGGTGCTGGCAAGGATGCCGCGGTCTTTGAGGCGGGCCAGGAGGGTTGAAGTGCCGATTGCGTCGGAGATGCGGAAGATGACGATGTTGGTTTCGACTGTCTCGGGGTCGATGGAGACGCCTTCGATGTTGGCGAGGGCTTCGGCGAGAAGGCGCGCATTGGCATGGTCTTCATGGAGGCGCTTGGGCATCTGTTCGAGGGCGATGAGGCCGGCGGCGGCGAGGACTCCGGCCTGGCGCATGCCGCCGCCGAGAGCTTTGCGATAGATGCGGGCCTGGGCCATGTGTTCCTCGGAGCCAACGAGCATGGAGCCGACGGGCGCGCAGAGGCCTTTCGAGAGACAGAACATAACGGTGTCGAAGCCGCGCGTGAGGGTTTTTGCGTCGGTGCCGAGAGCGGCGGCGGCATTGAAGATGCGGGCTCCGTCGAGGTGCACGCCCAGCCCTTTGTCCTTCGCTTTGGCGCAGATCTCGTCCATGACGGCGAGGGGCGTGACGCGGCCGCCGGCCATGTTGTGGGTGTTCTCGATTTCGACGGCGCCTGTGGCGGCGCGGAAGTTGCCGCGGCCGTAGACGACGGGCTCGATGTGACGCCAGGTGAGGATACCGTCGGGCGTGGGGATGGTGCGCAGGAGGCAGCCGGAGAAGACGGCGGCAGAGGCCATCTCCCAGTCGAGGATGTGGGCGCGGGCGTCGCAGACGATCTCCTGGCCTGGCTGCGTGAGGAGGCGGAGGGCGACCTGGTTGCCCATGGTTCCGGTGGGGACGAATAAGGCATCTTCGCGGCCGAAGATGTGGGCGGCGCGCTTTTCGAGGAGATTGATGGTGGGGTCTTCGCGGTAGACGTCGTCGCCGACTTCGGCGGCGGCCATGGCGGCGCGCATCTCGAGCGTGGGGCGGGTTACTGTGTCGGAGCGGAGGTCGATGAGCATTGGCTAGTGATTAGTGGCTAGTGGTTAGTGGTTAGAGGCCAGTGGTTAGTGGCTAGTGATTAGTGGTTACTGATTTGAGAGTCGGGGTTAGTGGACTAACCACTATTCACTAATCACTGACTACGGTATTTGTGCCATGGGGAGCTCCATTACGGGGGTGACTTTGCCGTTGCTGGAGGAGTAGGCCCAGAGGCCGTGGAAGCTCTGGCGCATGACGGGGTGGGCCTTGAGGAGCGCGCTCATGACTGCGGTGGCTTCGGTGCGCTGGGCCGCGGGGTCGGTGACGCCGGTGGACTGGTAGGTGATGCCGAGGTCTGCCTGGTGAAGCGATGGGTCGAAGCGGATGGCATCGATTTTGAAGGTGCGGTCGCCGGACTGGAGCGAGGCGGGGAACTGGTCGGCGGGAGAGCCCTTGATCTGCGCCTGTTCCTGGCCGAGTTTTTCGAGGTTTGGCGAGGAGATGAAGTCGACGGGCAGGAGCAGGTAGCGCGCGGCTTCATAGCAGTAGTAGGCGGCCCAGGGCGAGTCGGAACGCGCGAGCTCGCGTGCGCGCTGCCAGTAGAAGACGCCGTCGTGGCTGTCGAACATTCCGGCGCGGATGAAGAGGCCGCCGAGCTTCCAGGCGTTGGCGTCCCAGCCGAGGATGAAGCCGATCTGGCCCGCGAGGGGGGCTGCGGCGGCGTCGGCGAGGACGACGGCGTAGCGGCCGGGAGGCAGTTCGCGGAGCGAGACGGTGACGGTCATGGCGCCGTTAGCGCTGGAGCAGAAGAACTGGGTGTCTGCGGGAGCGGCGTTGCCGGTGGCGTCGAGGACGTAGAGGCTGCGGAGCTGCGGCTGGCCTCCCTTGACGGTGGGAGCGTTGTAGGTGAGGGCGCCGCGGATCGAGTCCCATTGCGATGCGACGGATGGAAGGAGTGCGTTATGGAGGGTGGTTTCGTCCTGCTGAATGACGGCGGCGGCGAGGCGCTGACCGGTGGAGGCGAGGAGATCGCGGTCCTGGGGGGAGAGTTCGGCCTGGGTGGTGCAGGTGGCGGCGCGGGTGGCGAACGGGGCGGCGAGAATAAGGGCTAGAATCAGGAGCGCGGCCCAGGTTTTCGAGAGGCGCATGGATGATCTCTCCGGCCCGGAGACTTGAGTTTGAAGATTCGAGGGCCTGATTGCGTTGCGAGCCCGTGTGCGAGCGCAGCAGTTCGAGCGTACTCGGGCCACAACTAGTCTAGTCTATAGACGTGGAGAATATTGGCGCGCAGGACTCAGCCAGGGGATGATGAGGGAGAGGCGGTTGTGATGGCCGATTCGGTTTTGCATGCGCGGACGGCAGGATGTGCGGCGATGATGCGCGGGGTTGGCGCCGTGGCGCTGGGGCTGGGGATCGCTGCGGGAGGCGCGGGGCTATCGTGGGCCGCGGGTGCGCAGGCTGCTCCGGAAGCGAAGTCAGCGATTAACACGCATCCGAAGCGCGCGCTGCACAAGCGGGCCGCGGCGGTAGCGCCTGCTCCGGAACCGCAGGCAGCGCCTGTTCCGCCGGAGCCGGAAAAGCCGAAGTGGCCGGCAAATCAGCCGGCGAATCCGCCGTATGTGAGGTGGGACAGCCAGGGGTTGAAGATTTCGGCATTCAATTCGGACCTGAGCACGATTCTCAATGATGTAGCGAATGAAACGGGCGCGAAGATTGAAGGGCTGGGAGACGACGAGCGGGTGTTCGGAGATTATGGCCCAGGACAGGCCCGCGACGTGCTGGCGCAACTACTGCACGGGTCGCCATATGACTACATGGTGCTGGGCGACCAGGGGCAGGGAACGCCGCGAGAGATCATTCTGACCAAGCACCGCGAGAGCGGCGCGGCACAGCAGGGGAATGCGTCGAGGCCGACGCAGGAGAACCAGGACGACGACTATCAGCCTCCCGAGCCGGATGATCAGCCGCAACCGCCGGTGTTCCGGCCGCAGATGAACCCGCCGGGGATGCCGCCGCGGACGCCGCAGCAACGATTCGAGGAGATGCGGCAACGGCAGTTGCAGATGCAGCAGCAGCAACAGCAGCAACAGCCGCCGGAGCAGCCGGCGCCGCCGCCGCAGTGAGAAACAGGGACAAAGGGATAGAGGGATAAAGGGAGGAACGGCCGGACACTTTGTCCGGCCGTTCTATTGGTGCGAGGTTCGCACGGTCCGGAGGGCGGGACTCAGGGCCTGATTTGGGCAGCGGCGCGGCGGGCGGCGTATTCCCTTGGCGTGGGGACCGGGGCGAGGTTGCGGCCGGCGAAGAGGTCGGCGAAGAGGCCGACGAGCTCATCGTGGATGAGGCCGTTGGAGGCGAGGACTTCGCGGCTGTCGAGGCGGAAGGGGCCGCCCGAGAAATCGGTGATGCGCCCGCCGGACTCTTCGACAAGGAGGAAGCCGGCGGCGGTGTCCCACGGATTGAGATTGAATTCCCAGAAGGCTTCGAAGCGGCCGCAGGCTATGTAAGCGAGGTCGAGGGCGGCGGAGCCGGCTCGCCGGACGCCGTGCGAGCGCAGGGTGAATTCCTGGTAGAAGTGAATGTTGGGGTTGTCGTGGCGCTTGCGGCTGGGGAAGCCGGTGGCGATGAGCGACTCGGCGAGGTTCTCGACATGCGAGGCGTGGATTGCGCGGCCGTTGAGAGCGGCTCCGCGGCCGCGCTCGGCGGTGAAGAGCTCGTCGCGCATGGGATCGTAGATGATGGCGGCAACGATCGTGCCGTCGTGGTCCGCTGGGATTGAGGCGGGGCGGTGCTCGAGGCCAAGCGATACACAGAAATGCGGAAAGCCGTGGGCGAAGTTGGTGGTGCCGTCGAGTGGATCGACGTACCAGCGGTACTCACAGTCGAGGCGCTCGCGGGTTCCTTCTTCGCCGTAGATGCCGTGGCCGGGGAAAGAATCGGCGATGCGGGAGCGGATGAGTTTTTCGACGGTGCGGTCCGCAACGGTGACGATGTCGACGTCGCCCTTGTACTCGGTTTCGACGCCTGAGGCCAGGAACTCGCGCAGCCGTGCGCCGGCTTCGCGGGCGATTGAAGATGCTTCAGGAACCCACTCGAGCTGGGTTGAGGATTCCGTCACTGGCTGGGACCACCTGGAGCGGGGAAACCCGCGACCTTGGAAGAATCCCTGGGGCCGCGACGCTTGCCGGCCTCGGTGATGGTGCGGATCTGGTGCTTGTAGATGAAGAGGTTCGGCCGACCATCGCGGGTGAGGCGCAACATGCCGTCATCGAAGTACTCGATCCAGCCTTTGACGACTTCGCCGTCGCGAAGCTTGACGCTGACGGGGACCTGGCGCTCGCTGAGAGAACGGAGGTAGAGCGCTTCCTGCCCGGTTTCGCCGGGCGGAGGAGTCTTGGAACGGCGGCGGTTCGGCAGTGGTGGGGTCATAGATGCCATTTTAGATGCGGGGGAGGGTAGCGGCGGCAGGGGAAAGCGCTAAGCCGACGGAAATTCTTGACAATTCCGGCGGTGCAGGAGAGTATGGCGGCGACCCTCTCCTTCCGTTATTTTCGCAATTCCGGAGTCAGCGCGCGCGGAAGGCCAGCGGACTGCTTCATTCCCCGGGTGCAATTCACGGTTCGAAAGGAGCAACCATGCCGGAAGCGAATCCCTCAGGTGTTACCGATAAATCAGGATTGTCAGACAATGCGGCGGGCGCGATTGCGTATGTGACGATCATCCCGGCGATCATCTTTCTCGTCGTGGCGCCGTACAACCGGAATTCGTATGTGCGCTTTCACTCCTGGCAGTCGATCTTTCTGTTCATTTCCGCGATGGTGATCGACTGGGTGTTGAGCATCGTGCTTGGGTTAACGTTTGCGTTTGCCCCGTTCCTGCACCTCGCGTTCTGGCCGCTAATCGAACTGGCGTGGCTCGCGATATGGATCATTTGCGTGGTCAATGCGGTGCAGGGCAAGCGGTTCAAGCTGCCGGTCATCGGACAGCTCGCGGAACAGCTAGCCAATAAGTAGGACGCAGTTGAGGGCGGCTAGTGCGCGCGCGGATTGCGCGCATGGCGGTGTCGTGTGTCTTCATCCCGGATGATTGGGTTAGTGCAAATTTCAATCGACGGGGACTTTGCGGGGCGTGGCGGGGGGCTCGGAGTAGTAGCCGGTTTTGCAGCGGATGCTGTAGACGCCTGCGGCGGCGCGGGGGACGGTGACGCTGACTCGGTGGAAGCTGAGGCCGGGAACCTGCTTGTGGGGGTAGTAGCCGATGAGGTATTGCGTGCGGAGGTCGTCGCTGACCTGAGCGAAGGCCTTGTCGAGATGGCCGGATTCGACGTAGAAGTACTTGCCGCCAGTCTGTTCGGCGATGGTGATAAGGGCGTGCTCGCCGCCGGTGTCGCGGCCGGCGCTGGATTCGACGGGGACGTCGATGACGGAGTAGATCATGACCTCGGCGCGGAGGGCCTGCTCGAGGGCCTGGGGATACGTTGTGCGGTCGACGGTGTCTCCGCCGTCGGAGACAATGACGAGGACCTTGCGGCCATGGAACTTCGCGAGGCTCTGGGAGGCGAGATAGATGGCGTCGTAGAGGGCCGTGGCTTCGCCCCGGTGGAGCCCATTCAGGCCGTGGTCGAGCAGGCTGACCTTGTTGGTGAAGGGCACGAGCTGGGTGACGTCAGTGGCGAACTCAATGAGGCTCATCTTGTCCTGCTCGCGGAGCAGGGAGTGGATGAAGGTCTTGGAGGCGTTGCGCTCGCGGTCGCGGTCGATGAATGTGCTGGCGCTGGTGTCGATGGCGAGGGTGAGGTTGAGCGGCATGCCGGATTCGCGCTCGAAGACGGCGATGTCCTGGGGACGGTTGTCTTCGGAAATGCGGAAGTCGTCCTTGGTGAGGCCGCCGACGATTGAGCCGCTTTGATCGGTGACGTTGACGAAGAGGTTGACGAGTTTCACGTCCATGCGGAAGGTGGGGGTGTTGTCGGGAGTGGGGTTGTCCTGGGCTGGGAGGATCGGAATCAGAAGGAGTGCGAGGATAACAGCAAGGGAGAGCCTGCTCGCCGAGACGATTGACCCGCGCAAAGGAATATTCCAAGCGCAGTCCCTAAGGGACTCACCTGTGAATTCCATTAACGAGCCTTCCCCACGCTGAAGCGCGGGGCTAACATGCATTGCGCCTCCGGCGCGCTCTGTCCAGCTCCGCACAGAATGACCGAGTTCGGGTTGGGTGCGGGCAAAAGGCAACCGCAGATCCTTCGACTCCGCAGTTCGCAAAAAACGCGACCTGCTCCGCTCAGGAAGACAGCCTTTTATTTGCGCACGATGATGCCGTGGTGTGATCTCAGGAGGCATGGGGGGCCTCCGAGGGGTGGATGGCGATGGTTTCGGGGAAGGGCTCGCCGTCGGCCCAGACGGCGCCGTCGACGAAGGTCTCCTTTTTCCAGATGGGGACGGTGCGCTTGAGGGTGTCGATGAGCCAGCGGGAGGCTTCGTAGGCCTGGGCGCGATGGGCGGAGGCGACTACGATGAGCACGCTGGTTTCGCCGACGAGGAGCCGGCCGAGGCGGTGGACGATGACGATCTGGCGGACGCCGAAGCGCTCGCGGGCCTCGGCGGCGAGAGCGGTCATTTGCCTGAGGGCCATCTCTTCGTAGGCTTCGTAGTCGAGATGGAGGGTCTGACGGCCGCGGGAGTTGTTGCGGACGATGCCGTCGAAGACGACTACTGCGCCGTCGGCGCCGTGCTTGATCGCTGCGACGAGGGGAGCGGCATCGATTTGGTCGCGGGTGAGACGGATGTAGGGTTCCGAGTCCTGTTGCGGGTTTTGGGGCGCGCCTCCGGAGACGGGCGGGAGCAGGCCGACCTCGTCGCCGTTGCTGAGAATCCGGGTGGCGGGAGCGTACTCGGCGTTGACGCTGACGGCGATGGAGGACCAGAGATTGGGCGAGACGGCGCCGCCGGCTGAGAGACGGGCGAGGAGAGTGGCGACGGTTGTGCCCTCCGGCAGTTCGAGTGTCGCGAAGCCGACATAGTCTTTGAGTACGCCGAAAGGTAGAACACGCACTTCGATCACGGGAAGAGAATATCGCCTCAAGGGGATTAGACGCGCGGAGAAGGCGGGTGGCGAGGCGGAATCCGATGCGAGGGCTCAATGACGGGAGTGTATTGCCCGGGGCGGTAAAAGGTGAGACAATCCCGGGCAGTCACCCGAAGCTTGCATATGAGACCGCTTCCCCGCCACCAATGCTTTATGTATGAAGGCGCGCCTTCTGTCTACCTGACGCCCGTAGCCAAGGTCATGCGCGAGAAACTTGCGGCGCACTGGCGGTGCCTGTACATGAATACCGCGCCGATGGTCGCTGGGATGCGAACGTGCCTCGAGGCAAACGGAGTCGATGTGGAGGCCGAGGCCGGCCGGGGAAGCCTGTTGTTCCGTTCAGAGCGTGAGCACCTTGTGGACGGCCGGTTTAACGTGGAGAAAATGATCGGGGGTTTGAAGAATTCCCTCGACCATGCGCTGCGCGATGGTTTTCAAGGGTTGTTTGCCACCGGCGACATGACCTGGGAGTTCGGGCCGGCTGGGGATTTTGAAAAGCTGGTGGAATATGAGCTGGAGGTGGAATATTTCATTCGCGCACATCCAAAGTTCAGCGCGATCTGCCAGTATCATGCGAGCACGCTGCCAGCCGAGGTGTTGCAGCATGGGATGGCGGCCCACCCGGGAATCTTTGTCAATGAGACGCTGTCGCTGATCAACCCGGAATTTGTGGATCGGCGCTATAAGAACCGGACGAATGAGGTTCGGCCGGAGAGCCCAGCCGTCTAAGCTCGATTTTGCGGGCCCCACAGCAGATTCCCTTCGGGAATGACAGAAAGAAAAGCAAGTACAAATGCAAGAGGCCGTCTGCTCCAGGCTGAAGCCGTGTCCTTCTTACAAAGCGCCCCACTGAGATCAAGATTTTTCGAAGCGTATGACCTGGCTCCGTGCAAAGAAGAAGGCCGACGGGTGTGCCGGCCTTTTTTGTGCTGGTGGAAGTTACGCGGCTGCGGACGCCGGCTGTTCCGCGGCCGCGGAAACGGCGACCGGGTGCGCCTTGAAGTGAGGCAGCGCCACGGCGAGTGCGTCGTCGATAGTGCGCGCGTAGTGGACGGAGACGCCTTCCATGAGCTCGGGGGTCAGATCCTCGTCGACATCCTGCTTGTTGTCGGCGGGGAGGATGACGGTCTGAACGCCGGCACGGCGCGCGGCGAGGAACTTCTCCTTGATGCCCCCGACGGGCAGGACATTGCCGCTCAGCGTGATTTCGCCGGTCATCGCGGTAAGCGGCTTGACGGGCATGTCGGTGAGCAGCGAGGCGAGCACCGTGGCCATGGTCACGCCGGCGGATGGGCCATCCTTGGGGATGGCGCCCGACGGGACGTGAATGTGGATGTCGATGTCCTTGTTGAAGTCCTCCTGCAGGCCGAGGCGACCTGCATTTGAGCGGACCCAGGTGAGAGCGGCCTGCATGGACTCCTGCATGACCTCGCCGATCTGGCCGGTGATGGTGAAGCCGCCCTTGCCCTTCATCTTGTTGGCCTCGATGAAGAGGATGTCGCCTCCGGCGGGCGTCCAGGCGAGGCCGATGGCGACGCCGGGGCGCTTGACGCGCTCGGCGACCTCGGTTTCGACGCGGACCTGAATGTTGCCGAGGAACTCCTTGATGGTGTCGAAGGTGACGTCGAGCTTCTCCTTCTTGCCTTCGACAACGCGGCGGGCTTCCTTGCGGCAGATGGTCCCAATGACCTGTTCAAGCTTGCGCACGCCGGCTTCGCGCGTGTAGTGCCGGATGACGTGGCGCACCGAGTCGTCGGGGAGCTCGATCTGGTCGGTCGTGATGCCGTTTTCCTTGATCTGCCGCGGGATCAGGTAGCGGTTGGCGATGTGGAGCTTCTCCTCTTCGCTGTAGCCCTGGAGGGGGATGATCTCCATGCGGTCGAGCAGTGGCGGCGGCACCGTGTCGAGCATGTTTGCGGTGCAGATGAAGAGCACCTTGGACAGGTCGAACGGCACGTCGAGGTAATTATCGCGGAACGTGTTGTTCTGCTCGGGGTCGAGCGTTTCGAGCAGAGCGGAGGCCGGGTCGCCGCGGAAGTCGCGGCCGAGCTTGTCGATCTCGTCGAGCATGATGACGGGATCGCAGGTTTCGGCTCGGCGGATGGACTGGATGATCTGGCCGGGCAGAGCTCCGATGTAGGTGCGGCGATGGCCGCGGATCTCGGCTTCGTCGTGCATGCCACCGAGCGAGATGCGCTGGAACTTGCGCCCGAGAGCGCGCGCTATGGAGCGGCCGAGGCTGGTCTTTCCCACGCCTGGGGGGCCGACGAAGCAGAGGATGGGGCCCTTCATGTCAGGCTTCAGCTCGAGGACGGACAGGTAGTCGAGGATGCGGTCCTTGACCTTGCGAAGCTCGTAGTGGTCCTCGTCGAGGATTTCGCGGGCCTTGTTGATGTCAATTTTGGAGCCGGATGACTTGGACCACGGCAGGACCGCGAGCCACTCAATGTAGTTGCGGGTGAGCGAGTAGTCGGCGGCCATGGGGGACATGCGGCCGAGGCGGGCGAGCTCCTTGAGAGCCTCCTTTTTGACCTCCTCGGGCATTCCGGCTTCGTCGATCTTCTTGCGCAGCTCTTCGATCTCGCGCTGTCCCTCGTCCTGCTCGCCGAGCTCCTTCTGGATGGCCTTCATCTGCTCGCGCAGGTAGTAATCGCGCTGCGACTGCTGGACCTGGTCCTGGACTTCGTTCTGGATCTTGGCGCGCAGCTGCTGGACCTCGATCTCCTTGGCGAGATGGGTGTTGATCAGCTCGAGACGGGTGGCGACGCCGGGGGTCTCGAGAAGGAGCTGCTTGTCGTCCGTTGTGAGGAAGGGCAGCGAACTGGCGACAAAGTCGACCAGGCGGCTCGGCTCTTCAATGTTGGCGGCGATGGTGCGGAGCTCGTCGGAGAGCGTGGGGGATTCGGAGACGATCTGCTGGAACTGCCCGATGACGATGCGGACGAGGGCTTCGATGCTGGCGCCGGCCTCGCCTTCGACGGTTTCGAGGGTCTCGACTTCGGCCACCATGAAGGGCTCGGTCTGCACATAGCGCACCACGCGAACGCGCTCGACGCCTTCCGTGAAGACGAAGCGGCTCTGGTTGGGCATGCGGACGACTTTATGCACGGTGGCAAGGGTGCCTACGGTGTGCATGTCGGCGGGGGTGGGGGTGTCGAGGCGGGCGTCGACCTGGGCCGTGACGGCGATGGTGCGCTCTTCGCCGAGCGATTCAATGAGCTGGATGGAGCTTTCGCGGCCGACGGTAAGAGGCAGAACGGCATGAGGAAATAAAACGGTATCCCGAACGGGAAGTACGGGAACTCGCCGGAGCGTCAAGGCAGGGGCGCTCGGAGGCGGGGTTGGAGGAGAGCTTGCTTTCTGGTTCGGCATTGAGTGTCCTCGTATCAACTTCTCTTACATTAGACAGCGCAGTATACCAAAAGATTCATTCCGGGGTCGTTGTACCGATCGATTATTGCCGGCCGGACGAATTCAGCTACGGTCCGGAGGGGGAACGGGTTCCCACGGTGCTTCGATCCCTCCGCGAGCCCGCGGCGATGCCTGAGGGTACACCGGAGCGGGGCCTGCGGGCCAACTTTTCGGCGGCGATTCCCAGGGCTAAACGGAGAGGCGGTGCGGATACGGGAATCGAGGCGAAGGAGGGCGCGAATCGGGCACGTGCAAGCCCGGTGTCCGCATGGTTTATCGGCCTGGGACTGGGGATGTTGAGCAAATGGTCAGGGGGACGGGAGGGCAGGGGAAGGCTTTGGAGTGAGCGCGGGCCTGACGCCATGAGAATTTTCCTCCTTGAGAGCGGGGGAGGACGAGCAGGCCCGGGGGGGAGCGGAAGGGATCAGCCTGTGCCTGGCTATTTTTCCTGCTTGATGGCGGTTTCAATCTGTTCCCAGACGCGATCGGGCGGATCTTCAACGGGGAATAATTGGCGGGCGGCCTCGGCGATCGTTTCGAGATCGTTCAGGAGGGCTCGGCAAAGAGCGCAGTTCTGGACGTGCGGATGAGCGGAGGCATCTTCGCCGGCGCCAATCATGTCCGGCATCTGGGCCTGGAACTCTTCGCACGTCATATTTTTTCTGGGGTCATCGATCATCGCCGCCCCTCCCTCCGAGGTATCGTCCTCATGGCGTCGCGCAGCTTGAGCCGCGCCTTGTGCAACTGCGATTTGCTGTTACCGATGGAGCAATCGAGCATGGCGGCGATTTCATTATGCTCGTATCCCTCGATGTCGTGCAGCACAAAGATCAGACGGTAGCCGGCGGGGAGGTCGGAGATGGCGCGTTCGAGGGCGAGGCGGTCGATGGAGCCGGACAGGGCGATGTCGGGCGCGCCGAAGCTGCGGCCGGGACCCTCTTCGGGGGTGGGCTCCATGGCCTCGTCGAGAGAGATGACGGAGAGGCCTTTTTTGCGCAGGTGCATGAGCACTACGTTGATTGCTAGGCGATGCAGCCAGGTGGAGAACGCGGAGTCGCCGCGGAAAGTGGCGATTTTGCGGTGCAGCTGAAGAAAGGCTTCCTGCGTGAGGTCTTCGGCTTCGGCGACGTTGCCCACCATGCGCAGGCACAGGGAGTAGATGCGCCGCTTATGAAGCGCGTAGAGCTGCGCGAAGGCATAGTGGTCGCCTGCCTGAGCCCGGGCAAGGGTGTCGGCGTCGCTGCCTGGCGCGGGTGGAACGGGAACCGGAGCGGGAGCTTCTGCAACGGCTTCGGATGGCGGCGGTGGCGTCTCGACCGCGGGCGTTGTGACGGCCCGCGGGGAAGGAGATTCATGCGCGTGCATGGAGAATCGGGTGGGCGTCATTCGTTTCCTTGGGGGCTCGACCGAAAGGCCGCGAAGTGCTGCACCGCTCATCATTCCTCGTTAGTATAGGGGGCAGCGGTTGGAGTGGCGGAACTCGGCTGGGTAAACGCCGGAATCGTAGCCTCGCTGATAAGGGTTTAGATGCGGCTTCATGGGAATGTGTTTTATCAGCAAGTGATCCGAGGGAAAGATATTGATTTCACAACCCAGGAAGCGGCGCGGAATCAGGCCAACGGGAGTTCTGCCGGGTTTGGCCCTATTGATCGGACTCACGCTTCGATGCGGGGCGACGCCGCCAGGTTCTCCGATTCTACTGGGGTCACCAGTATTAGAGGGTGCACCGGTATTACAGGCAGATGCCGGACCCGTGGTCCAGTGGGCGGGTCTGCCGGTGAGGAAGATTTCGTTTGAAGGGGTGTCGGAGGAGCGGCTGGTCACGCTCCGGGGGCATTTGCCGCAGGGAGAGGGCCAGCCGCTCGATACAGACAAGGTGGCGGACAGCCTTCGGGCACTGTTTGCGACGGGGCTGTTCGACAGCGTGGAAGCTGTGGGGACGCGCGAGGGCGATGGCGTAGCGATTGTCTTTCGCGGGGCGCCCCGGATGTTCATCGGCACGGTGTCAGTGGACGGCGCGAAGGGCGCGACGGTGAACACGCAACTGGAGCGCGGGAGCCGCTTGAATCCAGGGACACGATTTACCGAGGCCAAGATAAAGACGGCGCTTGACGTGATGCGGCAGGTACTGGCGCAGAATGGGTTCAACGAACCGGCGATCCACTATGACGCCACTCCACACCCGGCGGACCAGCTCACCGATATTGCGTTTCATGTGAACTCCGGGGTGCAGTCGCGCGTGGGCAAGGTGACGGTGACGGGCGAGTCGGGAATGACGGCCGAGGAGTTCCAACGGCTGGGACGTTTGCGCGCCGGAGCGAAGGTGAACCGGGAGACGGTGAGTCGCGCGCTGGCCGGAGTGCTGAAGCACTACCGCAAGCAGAACCGGCTGGAGGCGGAGATCAAGCTGGAGTCGCAGAAGTACGCAGGGCATCGCGTGGACTACGGGTTCACGGCGACGCAGGGACCGGTAGTGAAGGTGGTGGTGGAAGGAGCGAGCCTGGACAAGGGCGATATCCAGCGACTTATACCGATCTTTCAGGAGGGAACGGTTGACGACGATCTGCTGAACGAGGGCAACCGCAAATTGCGCGACTACTTCCAGAGCCTGGGCTACTTCGACGTGAAGGTGGACCACGTGACAAGCAAGCCGAGCGCGGGCGAAGTGCTGATCGCATACGACGTGAACCTTGGAGCCCGCGAGCATGTGGAACGGGTTTCAATGGACGGGAACCACTATTTCGATTCCGCAACGTTGAAAGAGATTCTTAGCGTGCGGGCGGCGGACACGCTCGACCGGCGCGGGGCATACAGCCAGGCCCTGGTGTCCGCTGACGAGGCGGCGCTTGAAGGGCTGTACAGGAACAACGGATTCTCCAACGTGAAGGTGACGGCAGAGACGAGCCTCAAGCAGAACGGCGAGACAGGAGCCTCGGGCGCGAGCGCACAGGGAGCCGCGGAGCCGCTGACGGTGGTTTATCACATCGTGGAGGGGCAGCAGGAACGGGTGGGTTCGGTGCGCCTGGAGGGCAATGAGCACGTGGATGCGGCGACGCTGACGCCGCTGATGAACACGGAGGCGGGGCAGCTGTTGTCGCCAAGGAACCTGGCTGGAGACCGCGATGCGCTGGTGACGCATTACATGAGCCTCGGCTTCGAGAATCCGCTGATTGAGGTGGAAGAGAAGCAGGAGGCGAACGATGCGACAAAGACGGACGTGGTGTTCCGGATTGCGGAAGGGAAGCAGGTGTTCGTGCGCAATGTGCTGGTGACGGGCCTGCACTACACGCGGCCGCAGACCGTGCAGCCTGCGATTACGATTCGGGCGGGCGATCCGCTGAGCCAGACTGCCCTCGAGGAGACGCAGAAGAATTTGTATGAATATGCGCTGTTCAACGAGGTTAACCTGGCGGTGCAGAATCCGAATGGCGACGAAGCATACAAGACGGTGCTGCTGCAGGCGATCGAGGCGCGGAGATGGACGTTTACCTACGGCGGCGGTTTCGAGGTGCAGACCGGGACGCCGGTGAACGGGTGCCAGGGCCTGCAAGCCAGCGGAGTAAAGTGCACTCCCAGCGGAAAGACGGGGATCAGCCCTCGGCTGCTGCTTGCGCTGACGCGCAATAACCTGTTCGGGCGGGAGCAATCGGCATCGGTGCAGGGGACGTACGGCCTCCTCGAGCAGAAGGTGGACCTCATCTACCAGAATCCGCGGTTCGCGGGGAGCCGTAACTTCGGGTTCACGTTCACGGGCGGCTACGCGAACAGCCTTGACGTTACTACATATGTAGCATCTCGGCTCGAGGCCGGGTTCCGCTTGACGCAGACTTACAACCGGCCGGGTAGCACAGGCCTGTTCCGGGCCAATACGTTCATTTACGCCTTCGATTTCAGGCGCGTGAAAGTGGCGGAAGAGAGCCTGCAGGTCTTCCCACAGTTTGTTCCGGTTCTGTCGACGGCCGTGAGGGTGGGCGGCCCGAGCATCACCTGGGTGCGGGACACGCGCGATAACCCTGTGGATGCACATCGCGGCACGTATACGAGTTTCCAGGAGTTTCTGTCGTCGGGAGTTTTTGCGGCTCAGGCGTCATTTAACCGGCTCGATACGACAAACTCGAGCTACTACGGGTGGGACAAGGACAAGTGGGTGCTGGCGCGCAACACGCGGTATGGGCAGGAGCGCGCATTTGGTTCGGACGAGAGCCGGCTGCTTCCGCTGCCGGAGCGGCTCTATGCCGGAGGCGCCACATCGCTTCGGGGCTACTCAATCAATGCAGCCGGGCCGCGCGATCCAGATACCGGATTCCCGATCGGCGGAGCTGCGGCGTTTGTAAACAGCACGGAGCTGAGGCTGCCGCCGGTGCCGCTTCCTTACTTCGGGAATGCGTTGAGTTTCGTGGTCTTTCACGACATGGGCAATGTATTTAATAACTCGCGGGATGTTTGGCCAAGCCTGCTGCGTTTCAGCCAGCCGGACCGGGACGCTTGCAAGACGCTGAGTCCTCCGCAGGGCAACCCGCCAACTTTGCCATACCCGAGCGGACCGCCGTATTCGACTGGTCCCTCGGGGGCCTGCAGCTTCAATTATTTCTCGCAGACTCCGGGGCTGGGCTTGCGCTACCATACGCCGGTTGGGCCGATCAGACTGGATTTCAGTTATAACCTGAACCCACCAATCTTTCCGGTCAACGTCGATTATTCAAAAGCCGAACCTTTTTCGGACCAGCACGTCGGCGAGGCCAGCCACTTTAACTTCTTCTTCAGCCTTGGGCAAACATTCTAATGAAGCTTGCACGCACAAAGCGGCGGCTGATTTGCGCGGGTACGGCGCTGGGGCTCGGCGTGTGCGCGGCAGTGGCAGCGCAAGCACCGGAGGCGCGGAACGGGGTTGTGCTGGACAAGGTGGTCGCGGTGGTGAACAACCACGCGATTCTTGAGAGCGACGTGGAACGGGAGGTGAGGCTGACGGTCCTGGAGCCGGGTGGAACGGGAAGCGAGCCGCGGAGAGATGCGTTGCAGAGACTGATCAGCCGCACGCTGATTCAGCTTCAGATCAGAGACGAAGAAGTGCAGGCTCCGCTGCCGTCGAAGGAAGAAGTGCAGGCGAGGGTTCAGGAGTTTCGCACGGAAGTGCCGGCGTGCGTGCACGCGAATTGCACGACGGATGATGGGTGGGCAGAGTTTTTGAGATCTCATGAGCTGACTGAGACGCAAGTAGAAAATTACGCGCGGCTGCGGCTTCAGCTTCTTGCGTTTATCGAGCAGCGCTTCCGGCAGGGGATCAATATATCGCATGAGGAGATTGAAGATTACTACCGCAAGACTCTGCTGCCTCAGTATCACAGCGGGGAGACGCCTCCCAAACTGGATAGCGTGAGGCAGCGGATTGAGGAGATCCTGCTTCAGGAGCAGGTGACCAAGCTGTTCGGGGCGTGGCTCGACACTCTAAGGAAACAAGGGAACGTGGAGGTTCTCGATCCAACTCTGGAACCCGCGCAGACGGAAAACGCCGGCGGCGGAGGGCAGTCGTGAGTACGCATGTGACCGGAAGCCCACCGGAAGATGACGAGATTGCGCGCGTGCCGCAGCGACGCAAACGGAGACGGCTGTGGTGGAACACGGCCGGTGCCGCGGTGGCGCTGGCCGGGATTGTGGGCGCACTGGTCCTGTGGGCGAATTCGGAACAGGCCCAAAACCTCGTGCGCGAACGACTGGTATCGCAGATCCAGAACGTGACCGGCGGGCGGGTGGAGATGCGCTCCTTCAAGTGGCGCCTTATGCAACTGGAATTCGACGCCCGCGGGATTGTGATTCACGGCGACGAAGAGCCGGGCGAGGTTCCGTACGCGCAGGTTGACGATTTGCGCCTCAAGCTGAGCCTGCTTGGGCTATGGAGCCCGCGGATATTGCTGCGCGACCTGGAGATTACGCGGCCGCGGATCCACCTGATCTTCTATCCGGACGGAGCGACCAACCAGCCGCGCCCGACGAAAAAGCCCGAAGCGCAGTCGTCGGCGATGGAGACGCTGTTCAAGCTGCAGGCGGGGCACGTGTCGCTGGAGCAGGGACTGCTCGACATCGATAATCGCGCGGCTTACCTGGATGTTCAGAACCGGTATGAGCCGCTGGATTTTCGCGGGAACGACGTGTCGGTGGCGATGGCCTATGTGCCTGCCGCGCCGGGGGGCCAGGAAAGCTACCGGATCGATGCAGGCGTGCGAGACCTGACACTGGCGCGCGGGGGATCGCTCGAAAAGAGTGTTGCGCCGGTGCACGGATACTTGCAGGCGTCAGCGGACTTGATGCGCGATGCGGTGAACCTGCGTTCGCTGCGGATGACAGGGGCTACGCGTGGCGCGCCTGATCGCACGCTTGACGTAACTGGATCGTTGACGCACTTTGCCCGGCCGGAGTGGAGAGCGACTTTCCGGGGCGACCTGGACCTGCGGTTGCTCGACCCGGTCCTTGGCTATCCGAACGCGCCGCAGGGCATCGCGCGAATCGACCTTGAGAGTGGCGGACAGAATGGTCAATTCCGGATCGACGGGACAGTGCGGGTGGATCAGGGATGGTACATCCAGCCGGGGGTTGTCGTGCGCGGCGTGGATTTGTCGACGAAGGTGCACGCGGATCAGAACGAGCTGCGGATTTCGTCGATCGCCGCGCGGCTGGCGCAGGGAGGGGAGATTGACGGCGATCTGGTGCTGGATCACTGGCTGCCTCCGGGCCCCGCTACGCCAGTGGTGGAGGCGGCGCCCGACGAACAGGGAACTCTAACGACGCCGCTGCGCAAGAAACGAGGGAATGCGCAACATAGGGCACAGCCCGAACAAGCGCCGGCGAAGAAGCCGCATTCAACGCTGGTCAAGCAGGTGGTCCCTTCCATTCTGGTGAACGGGACGGTGAACGCCCAGTTCCGGAACGTCACGCTGGATACGGTGCTCGACATTGTGAGCCAGCCGCCCTTTCAGCGATTGGGCGTCGATACATTGCTGAACGGCCCGGCGAGAGCGGTATGGGTGCATGGGGACGTGAACACGCTTACGGTGACGTCAACGCTGAACATGAGCCCGTCGGGACATGCGATCGCAAACGAGGCGCCGGCGAGCGGGAAGATCGATGCAACGTACACGCAGCGGGACGGATCAGTAGATGTTCGCGCGCTTGAACTCATTCTGCCAGCGAGCCATTTGACGGCGAATGGGAGGCTGGGCGCGTATCCGTTGACAAGCACGACGGCGTTGAATGTCGAACTTGAGACGCGCAATTTGGGCGAGTTCGACGCCTCGCTCAGAGGGCTCGGGCTGGCACGGAACGGCCGCACGGGGGCCGCGGCGCTTCCGGTGGCGTTGAGCGGAGTGGCGGAGTTTCGCGGCACGTGGTCTGGATCGCTCGAATCGCCGCGGCTTGCGGGAGATCTGAAGGCAACGCAGGTGGCAGTGGAGATGCCGCCGTCGATGAATGACCCAGCAGGGAAGCCGCGGGTGCTGCGCTGGGATTCCATAGTGGCCGGGGGGAGCTACGCCGCAGAGCAAATCGCAATTATGCACGCACAACTGAAGCACGGGGAGGCTGAGATTTCCGTCGACGGCACGTTGTCCGCCGCTCCAGTTGCGCTTGCGGCAACGCCGGGCCGTTCGGCCGCCCGCGGGAGCGAGATGCCGGCGTTCGATGAAAATTCAGTACTGCATCTGCATGCTCGCGCTGCGAAGGTGGACGCCGCGGACCTGATGCCGCTGGCTGGAGTGGACTGGCCGGTGAAGGGTCTACTTGATTCTCAACTGACGGCTGAAGGACCGATGCAGGCGTTGCGCGGGTCGGGCTGGGTACAACTGAACAACGGAACGGTGTACGACGTGCCGGTGATCGACATGCGCGCGGAGGGGTCGTTCGCCGATGATGCATTGAACCTGACGAAGTTAACGGCAAGGGCGAACGCCGGAACGATCACTGGTTCGGGCGCATTCGACCTTCGAACGAAGCGATTGAAGGCGGAAATCACCGGAACGGGAATCGAGTTGGCGAAGATCGAGAAGCTGCAGGCCACGAATGCGGATGTGAGAGGCGAGATCGGGCTGCATGTCACGGTGACTGGAACAACTGAGAATCCGGATATTGAGGGGAAGGCGACTGCAGCCGGATTTGCAGTGCGAGGCGAGTCCCTGGGAACCGTGGCGCTTACCGCGCATACGACCAATCATGCGCTGATGTACGACGTGACGACGCAACTGGATTCAGCGGGGGTAGTCGTCCACGGGCAGACGGAGCTTCGAGGCGATTACGCTACTGAAGCCAAGTTAAATTTTGATCGATTCGACATTGCGACCGTGCTGAGATTGGCACATGTACAAGGGATTGACTCAAATTCAGCGTTGAACGGGGTTGCGACGATCTCCGGTCCGCTGGCCAAGCCGGTGGAAATGCGCGGGGATCTGCGGCTTCAGGAGATGGCGTTGACAGTGGAAGGCGTCCATCTGAAAAGCGCCGGGCCGGTGCATGCGGCACTGGGCGATGAGAAGGTGAGCCTCGACCCGGTGCACATTACCGGCGAGAACACCGATCTTTGGCTGCAAGGCAATGTTGGGCTCAAGGACGAAAAGCGGTTGGACCTTTCGGCAAGCGGCTCAGTGAATCTGAGGCTGGCGGAAACGCTCGATCCGGATGTGACGGCAGGCGGGACAGCGACGTTTCAGGTGGAAGCGCGCGGTCCGATCGACAATCCCGGGCTGCGGGGACGCGTGGAGTTCAAAGACGGGTCGCTTGCGCTCGAAGACCTACCGAATGGGCTGAGCCAGCTGCACGGAGAGCTTGAGTTTAACCAGAACCGGCTGGAGGTACGGTCTCTTACAGCGATGACGGGAGGGGGGCAGTTAAGTGTCGGCGGCTACCTTGCCTACCAGAAGGGGATCTTTGCCGACCTTTCGGTAAAGGGCAGCGGGATTCGCATTCGATATCCGGAGGGAGTGAGTTCAGAGGCCGACACCACCTTGCAACTGCAGGGAACGCCGGCGAGCATGCTGCTGTCGGGCAACGTGCTGCTGACGCGGTTTTCGGTGAGCCCCGATCTGGACATTGCAGCCCTTGCGAATCAGGCCACGGCGGCGCAGACCGTGGTCCCGCCGAATGCGCCGTCGAATCGAGTGCGGCTGGATGTGCGAATCCGGTCGTCGCCGCAGCTGAATTTTCAAAATGCATACGCAAAGCTGGCGGGTGATGTGGATCTGAGGCTGCGCGGAACGGTCGCCTCGCCGTCCTTGCTGGGGCGGGTCTCGATTACCGAGGGAAATGCAACGATTGCGGGAACGCGCTATGAGTTGCAACGCGGCGACATCACGTTCACGAATCCCGTGCGCATTCAGCCGACGATCGATATGACGGCGACGGCGCGCGTAGAGGACTACGACATCACGCTTGGGCTTCACGGAACTCCGGAGAAGATGACCGCGAGCCTCCGAAGCGATCCTCCGTTGCCGGAGGCGGACGTAGCGGCGCTCCTCGCGCTGGGGCGCACGCAGAGCGAACAGGGCCTGTATACGGAGCAACAGCAGAGATCGGCGGGGCTCACCCAATCCAGTGATGTATTACTTGGCGGCGCTTTGAATGCGACGGTGAGCAGCCGGGTGCAGAAGTTATTCGGAGCCGGGTCGGTGAAGGTTGACCCAAGTTACTTGTCGGCGCTCGGCAACTCAACGACGCGCATCACGGTGGAAGAACAGTTAGGACCATATGTAACTCTTACTTACGCAACAAATGTGGATACGACCGCGCAGCAGCTAATCCAGGGGGAGATCGCGATCAACAGGCATGTATCATTACAGATAACTCGGGATGAGTCCGGGGTGTTCTCGATGGTCTTAAAGGCAGTAAGAAGGTATCGCTGAAGGGCGACTCAGCCTGCGGATGGCGCAGCAGGACTCCCAATACAAGTCTTGCTCGCAATCAGGACGACGGTCGACCGCGGGCCGGCGTGGTAGAGATCGCCTAAGACCGGCGGAGCGCACTGCCAATCGACAATGTCATCGGGCGCTTCAAGGGTTGTGTCGATCCATCTGCGCCACGGGCCGTGAGAAACGAAATCGATCTCGGGCACTTCGAATGTCAGCGAGTCCCAATATGCGTTGAGGATCAAGTAGAAGCTGACGCCTTCTCCCTCAACTTCTGCGCTGAGAGCTATGCTGCGCGAGTTTTCGCTCCAGTCGGGCTGGTTGAGTCTGACGCCATGCCAGCATTTGACCGCTGAGCGGATCACGTCATTGAGGGGCTTATGGCTGAGTTCGGGACCCAGGTCTCTCAAGACCCTTCGTTGAGCAAGAAGTTTTACAAACCGTTGCACGTCCCGATGCTTGTCGAGCAGGCTCCAGTCCATCCAATTGTTCTCATTGTCGAGACAATAGGCATTGTTATTGCCGCGTTGCGTCCTCCGGATTTCGTCGCCCATATAGATCATGGGAATGCCCAGGGAGACTATGGTCGCGGCAAGGAAATTCTTGGCTTGGCGATTGCGTAGCTTTTCGATGCCGGTGTCTTCGGTTGGTCCTTCGACCCCGCAGTTCCAGCTGCGATTATCGTCGCCGCCGTCGCGATTGTATTCGCCATTTTCATCGTTATGTTTTTTATCATAGGAGACGAGATCGTTGAGGGTGAATCCGTCGTGGCATGTAACGAAGTTCACACTCTGCTCGGCTTCGCGTGCCTCGTGGCCATAGACTTCGGGGCTGCCAACGAGCCGGTCGGCGAACCGCCGCACGGCGCCAGGCTCGCCACGGAAGAAGCTGCGCAAATCGTCGCGAAATCTTCCGTTCCATTCCTTCCACGCGTCGCCGATGAAACTGCCCACCTGGTATAGACCGGCCGCATCCCACGCTTCGGCGATCAGCTTGGTCCCCGCGAGCATGGGATCGGACTCGATGTCCCAAAGTACCGGAGGGGTCGGCATCGCGTTTCCGGAGGAATCGCGGGCCAGAATCGAGGCGAGATCGAATCGAAACCCGTCGACGTGCATTTCGCCGACCCAATAACGAAGGCTGTCCAAGATCATGCGCGTAACAACGCAATGGTTTCCATTTAAGGTGTTGCCCGTGCCGGTGAAGTTTGCATAGCGGGATCTGTCCTCTTCGAGAATGTAATAAGTAGGGTTGTCAATTCCTTTGAAGCCGAAGGTCGGTCCGGATGCGCCTCCCTCGGCAGTGTGGTTGTAGACCACGTCGAGAATGACTTCGATGCCGGCTCGATGCAGCGCCTTTACCATGTCGCGGAATTCATCCAGCGGGCCGGATCCACACTGATTGGAGCTGTACGACTGATGCGGCGCGAAGAAGGAGACGGGCGCGTAACCCCAATAATTTACTACCCCGCGAGGACAGTCCTGCGCGTCGAACTGGAAGACGGGGAGCAGCTCGACAGCGGTGATTCCCAACTCCCTCAGATAGGGGATCTTGTCGATCAGTCCCGCATACGTGCCGCGCTTTTCGCCGATCACACCTGAGTTCGGATTGCGCGTGAACCCAGCCACGTGCATTTCGTAGATGATGGTTCGCGTGGACGGCGTGCGCAGCGGTCGATCGTTCTCCCAGTTGTAGGGCTGAAGATCAACCAGCATATTCTTCATGGCGCAGGCGGTATTGTCGCCTGGGTCGCAGGCCGCGTCGCGGCTGTAGTTTTTCGGGACGACAACGCGACGGGCATATGGGTCGAGCAGAATCTTCGTTGGATCGAACCGCAGGCCCAGTGAAGGGCAAAAGGGGCCGTGAATGCGGTATGCGTAGATCTGGCCGGGTCGAGCGCCTGGCACTGAGATGTGCCAGTAGTGATAGGTCCGGTTCAAGTAAGGATCGAGACGAAAGGTGCGCGTGGGCAGGGCGCTGTCGTCGGAATCGAAGAACAACAGGTCGACGCCAGATGCATTGCGAGAGTAAATGCTGAAGTTCGCGCCTTCGGGCGTCAAAGTTGGACCTAGCGGATAACTTTCGCCGGCAGATTCAGCTTGCTCCATTTGATCCTCGCGGCAACTCAAGACACCGGGCAGGGCACCGCATTCCAAATCTCCGCCGCGTACTCCGCGATTGTCCGGTCAGACGAAAACTTTCCCGAGCCTGCAACATTCAGGATGGCCTTGTGCGTCCAGGCCTCGGGGTCAGCGTACAGCTGGAGCAAGCGATGATCTGCGTCGAGGTATGACCGAAGGTCTGCGAGATGCATGTAGTGATCACCATTTGTAAGCAGGGTGTCACGAAGCGGAGTAAAGATGCCAGGTTCGTCGCGGCTAAAGTGGTCTGAAAAGATCAGGTCAAGAGCCGCACGCGTTTCGGGCTCGTTTTCGTAGTGCCATCGAGAGTTGTACCAGCTACGGCTGGCGGCTACCTGATCTGCCGTGAGTCCGAAGAGGAAAAAGTTCTCCTCACCCGCTTCCTCGGCCATTTCAATTGTGGCTCCATCGCGTGTGCCGATCGTAAGGGCTCCGTTCATCATGAACTTCATGTTGCTGGTTCCGCTCGCTTCATACCCGGCAGTCGAAATCTGGTTTGAGACGTCTGCTGCGGGGATGAGATGCTCAGCGAGGGACACGTTGTAGTCGGGGAGGAAGACCACGTTGAGGCGGCCGCGCATCCTTGGATCGCCAGCGATTGTCGTAGCAATATTGCTGATGAACTTAATGATCAATTTCGCCAGAACGTATGCCGGCGCCGCTTTGCCCGCGAAGAAGAATGTCCTGGGAGGCATTGAGAGGTCGGGATTTTCCCGCAGGCGGTTGTACAGGACGACGATTCGGATTGCATTCAGCAACTGACGTTTGTACTCATGAATGCGTTTGACCTGGCAGTCGAAGATGCTGTCAGGATCCACAAGGAGGCCTTGCGTGGACTTGAGCCACGCCGCGAAGTGCAGCTTGGCATCGTGCTTGGCGCGGCGGACTCGATTTCTAAAATCCGGAAGATCGGCGAGAGGCTTGAGCTGGGCCAATTCGCCCAGATCGGTGATCCATCCGTCGCCGATCGCATCGGTGATGACTTCAGCGAGCGCAGGATTGGCGAGGAGAAGCCAGCGCCGCGGTGTTACGCCATTGGTTTTGTTATTGAAGCGCTCGGGAAACATCTCTGCGAGGTCCTTAACCGTCGTTGCACGCAACAGCCTCGAATGGATCGCCGCGACTCCGTTAATACTGTGGGAACCGACGATGGCCACGTTGGCCATGCGAATGCGGCGCGGCGCCGTTTCTTCTACAAGGCTGATTCGTTCAACGCGCCCTTCGTCGCTGGGATAGCTCTGGCGAGCAGAGTCGAGCAGGCGACGGTTAATTTCGTAGATGATCTCAAGGTGGCGAGGCAGCAGCATCTCAAACCAGGCAAGAGGCCATTTTTCGAGAGCTTCCGGCAGTAACGTGTGATTCGTGTAGGCCAGAGTTCTCCTGGTGATGTCCCAGGCGTCGTCCCACGCGAGGCGAGCTTCGTCGAGCAGGATTCGCATGAGTTCGGGAACTGCGAGAGCAGGATGCGTGTCATTCATCTGGATCGCCACCTTGTCGGGGAAGGCGTTCCAGTTATCATTATTGCTCTTGAAGCGACGAGCCAAATCTGCAAGAGAGGCGGCGACCAGGAAGTACTCCTGCAGGAAGCGGAGACCCTGCCCGCGGCTGGTTGAATCGTCGGGGTACAGAACGCGCGTGATCGACTCCGCGGCAAGACCTTCGGCCAGCGCGGCAATGAAGTCCCCTCGGCTGAACCGCCGGAAGTCGAAGTAGTTGGGTGTGGCGGCGGCCCACAGGCGCAAAGTATTGATTGTCTTGCCGCCGTATCCTACGACCGGCCGATCGTACGGGATGCCGATCAGGCTGGAAGGCTCGCCTGGAATCAGATGCAACCTGGAATCCCTTAGCTCAACAGAGCAGTTAAGCTTGATTTCGACCGTTTCGTTGAGACGCGGGATCTCCCATGGATCCGCGCGACGCAGCCAGTTGTCGGGCTGCTCGAGTTGCCACCCTTCATTGATGGATTGCTTGAAGATGCCGTATTCATAGCGCAAGCCGTATCCCATCGCCGGCAGCTGAAGAGTTGCCATCGAGTCGAGAAAGCAGGCGGCAAGCCGTCCTAATCCACCATTCCCCAATCCCGCATCCGGCTCCTGCTCCGCGATGCTAAGCCAATCAAGGGATTTGGTCATGATGAGGTTTTTGACGACGGGGTCCAGCAGCATGTTCCGGATGTTATTGCCCAGCGAGCGGCCGATTAAAAACTCCATGGATAGGTAGTAAACGCGTTTTGCATTTTTCTTTTGGTAGGCGTTCTCGGTTCGCATCCACCGCTGCGAAAGTACATCTCGAGTTGCATGAGCCGCGGCTTCATACTGGGAACGTAAATCCGAAGACGTAACATCCGTCAGGTTATCGAAAGTCAAGTGCCGTTCGAAGAGCGCGTCGTCAGTTCCTGAGAATCTGATTGGACCAAACCCGTACTGGTTCAGGAGTTCGGGTGCAATGGGATTTAGCGCAGAAGGAGTACTCGCCGCGGTTGAACCTGACAGTTTCATCGTGCTTCCAGTGCTCATTGGAACTCCCTCGAGGTGCGGTGACTCTTTTGGATAAGTATGGTTAGCGGGCCGCGAACTGCCTGGTCCGATTGAAGCTATCGAACAATCACCCAGAATTCGCTTGCGACTCGCGTTTGTGCTGATGTTGTTTTTGAATTCGGACGCGAATTGTCATGTCAGTTTTCAAGCGGGCCAGGTCCACTGATCGATCTCCGGCTTATCGATTCCGTGCTGATAGGCGTAATCGAGACACTCGATTTGCATGTTGCGCAACATTTCCTTGGGGTGGGCGCCGATTCCCTGGAGAGACGCTACCCGGTCGATGACATCGATCGCGAGGCTGAAGCGATCGATCTGATTCTTTATTGCCAGGTCGAGCGGAGTGTTGATATTGCCCTTTTCCTTGTATCCCCTGACGTGAAGGTTCTTGTGATTCGTTCGCCTATATGTCAGGCGGTGTATCAGCCATGGGTAGCCGTGAAAATTGAAGATGACGGGCCGGTCTTTTGTAAACAAGCTGTCGAAATCCGCGTCGGAGAGACCGTGCGGATGCTCGGTTGACGGGACAAGCCGGTAGAGATCCACCACATTGAGAAAGCGGATTTTGAGGGCCGGGAAAAACTGGCGCAAGAGTACAACGGCAGCCAATGCTTCCTTAGTTGGAATGTCGCCAGCGGACGCCATTACCACATCTGGCTCCATGCCCTCATCGTTACTGGCCTTTCGCCATATTCCAAGTCCCTTTGTGCAATGCACGATTGCTTCGTCCATGGTCATGTACTGCAGGTGCTTCTGCTTGTCCGCGACGATGACATTCACATACCCCGTACTCTTGAGGCAGTGATTTGCCACACTCAACAGCGTATTTACATCTGGCGGCAGATAGATCCGGCAGACTTCGGGGCTCTTATTGACCACAATGTCAAGGAACCCGGGATCCTGGTGCGTAAACCCGTTGTGGTCCTGTCGCCATACCGTCGAGGTGATGAGCAGGTTGAGAGACGAAATCGGCGAGCGCCAACTTTGTTCGCGCGCTGAAGCGAGCCATTTGGCGTGCATATTGAACATGGAGTCGATGACGTGAACGAAGGCCTCGTATGTTGAGAAAAATCCGTGTCTGCCTGTGAGGAGATAGCCTTCGAGCCACCCTTCGAGCGTATGTTCTGAAAGCATTTCGAGCACTCGCCCATTGGGGGCAAGTTCGCCGCCATCGGCGTCTTCGGGCAGATAGTTGGCAAGCCACAGCTTCTTACTGGCCTCATAGATCGCGTCGAGCCTGTTGGACGTGTTCTCGTCCGGAGAAAAGACGCGAAAACTATGCGGATTCTTTCGCATTGTGTCTCGAAGGAACTGGCCTAATGGACGCGTGTTTTCTGCGAAAACCCGACCGGAATCTTTCACATCGATGGCATAGTTCTGAAAGCCTGGAAGGCGTAGCGCCCGGCGAATCAATCCTCCATTGGCATGGGGGTTTGCGCTCATGCGTCGCGATCCGGTGGGCGCCAGCGCCTTCAATTCGGGAATGAGGCGGCCGTCCTCATCGAAAAGTTCCTCGGGGCGATAAGAACGAAGCCATCCCTCCAGGAGTTTGAGATGCTCAGGGTTTTCGCGAACACGCGCGAGGGGTACCTGGTGCGAGCGCCAAAAGTTCTCGACTTTATGACCGTCGACTTCCTTCGGTCCGGTCCATCCCTTAGGACTCCGCAGCACGATCATTGGCCACCGCGCTCGTTGCGGCTCACCTCCTCCCAGCCTCGCGTGGGCCTGAATGCGCCGAATTTCAAGTACGCACGACTCCAGCGCGACAGCCATTTTCTGGTGCATTTCATGAGGGTCGGTTCCCTCCACGATGTGCGGAGTCCACCCGTAACCCTTGAAGAGCGCGTCGAGTTCTTCGTGTGGGATCCGCGCGAGGATTGTCGGATTATTGATCTTGTACCCATTTAGGTTGAGGATTGGCAGTACGGCGCCATCGCGGAGGGGATCGAGAAACTTATTAGAGTGCCACGATGTGGCCAGAGGCCCGGTCTCCGCTTCGCCATCGCCCACTACGACAGCTACAAGCAGGCTCGGATTGTCAAAAGCCGCTCCAAACGCATGCGAAATGCTGTAGCCGAGTTCTCCGCCTTCATGAATAGATCCCGGAGTTTCCGGAGTGCAGTGGCTGCCGATACCACCCGGGAATGAGAACTCCCTGAAAAACGTGCGCATTCCCTCGACGTCTTCGCTTTTGTTGGGGAAGACCTCAGAATAAGTGCCCTCGAGATAGACGGGGCCCAGCACTCCGGGCGCTCCGTGCCCGGGACCGGCCAGGAAGATGGCATCCAGATCATATTTTCGGATCACGCGATTGAGATGAACATAAGCAAAGCTCAAGCCGGGACTTGATCCCCAGTGTCCGAGGAGGCGCTGTTTGATGTGCTCGGGCCTCAGAGGCTCCCGCAGCAAAGGATTATCGAGGAGGTAAATCATTCCAACAGCCAGGTAATTGCATGCGCGCCAATAGGCGTCAACCTTGCGCATCTCTTCGGATGAAAGTTCGCCCGCATCCGTCGGCTGAGCAGCGTTGCCCGGGAGCGCGTTAACTTCAATCGTTGCTGGATGCATAAATTGTTTACTCCCCCTGTGCGAACTCTGACGGCCGTCAACCCAATCAGGGTCGGAACCGCGACAATGCGGTCAGAAATCTGCTAGCCGCAGTGAATGAATGATGGAGATTCAACACATGGATGAGAACTGGCAAAAGTGTGAGCAAAAGCCAGCGGTAGCAACTTCAACTTGCGAATTTGATTAAAGTGAACCGCGCTACGCCGGGCCGTCAAGGCGTGACCCAATCCGGTGCCGACGAGGCCAGGGCAACAAGAGTCAGCTTCGGCTCGCACTCCGGGGCATTGCGTTGAGAGCAATAGCACAACTTACTTTTTCGTCATGATTCATTTCGCGGCGAGGAGACACTTCTGAAACTACTGGGGGATTGCGCCTAGTGCGTTTTTGTCCGGGCCACTCCGATATTTGCGAGTACCAGTTTCTGCCTGATTTCTCGATACTTCCATTGAGTTCCAGCCTGTCGGCGGGAATGTACGCTACTCATTTTCATCGATCCACGGAGCTTACGGATAGGTGTTTTTGGGACCCGCCCTGGACCTCATTATTCAGGGAGGCAATCATGAAAATGCGATATGCAATTCAAATCACGGCGGTAATGCTTTTGAGTACCTGGGCGTGGGCGCAGGAAGCACCGAAAGCGGAATTGAGCTTCGACTATTCATTCGCACGCTATTCTCCAAGTGCTTCCTACACGAAGGGCCACAGCTTTAATGGCGGTGGCGGCGCCTTCAAATACAATTTCGGCCAGTATCTCGGGATCGCGGCGGACTTCCAGGGATACAACAGCAACACCACAACCTTCAATATTTCGCCAAACTCGACATTTCCAAACGGGCTCCACGGATCCGTATCGGGCAACCTGTTTACATACCTGTTTGGGCCGGAGGTGAAGTTCCATGCGGCTCCCCATGTCAACCCCTTCTTTGACGTTTTGTTAGGCGCTGCTCATAGCTCGGTGTATGGCAACGCCTTCACCACCCTCTGTCAGCCAGTGGCCGGAAATTGCGTTGGCGCCTCAACAACGCCAAACGGAAATGGCTTCGCCATGACGGCTGGCGGCGGTATCGACGTTCCGATCAATCAACGATTCGATATCAGGGTTGGTCAGTTCGATTACCTTTACACCCGCTTCACGAACATCTTTAACAGCACCGGGCAGAACAACTTTCGCTACCTGGCGGGTCTAAACATCAAGCTGGGAGCGCCGAGTTCGAAGCCGCAGCCGTAGTTTCGTGTCGTGACGGAGAAACGAAAGCAACTTGCATCCGACTGAGCTATCAGCGCTATGCGAACAATTCGCCAACTCCGAGTTTATAAACGAAAGCGCACAGCCCGCGAAGCAACCCCGACGAAGGTGAGATAAATAACTGGGGTGTGTTTCGATAATAGTTAAAACTCCCTCCCTCGAGCGAGCCGGGAAAGGGCGCCGGCTCGCTCGCCTTCCTTGATAGGGCATATTTTCCGCCGGAACGAGAGCTTCAGCAGAGGGACTCCTGGTTCCAGCCGGCAGATCGGTGAGCTTGCCCGGCCAGAGCATCGAAGGTATCTGTAATTCGCGATCAGTCTATTGGTTCAAGCTGGCGTCTGCGCACTGTAAACGCCGCAGCTACTTGGCTGCCTGCGCCGTATGCTTGCTAAGCGGACTTCAGTCCCTGGCCTTTGGATGCTGGATCGGTATGCAGGTACTTGACGAGCATAACTTCATTTCCTTGCTCGTTGTAGACGAGTTCATCAACCAAATGAAGAGAAAGAAGGATGCCGTATCCACCGGGAGGCAATCCGGCCGCTTCGCGAACGGGAATATGCCGAAATGGATCGTCTGGAGGGTTGGTTACCGCTGCATGATAAAGCTCGCTGAGAGAGAACCCTTCCCCGGGATCTTTGACCCTGCAAGCTATTGCATGGCGCGCCCGAAAATATGAGATCTCAACATACTGACTGGGGTCAAAGTTACCGCCATATGACATTGCATTTATCAGGATTTCGCGGAACGCATATGCAACCTGCCCCTTTTCTTCATCCGGCAGATCGACGACCTCGAGGAAGAACTGCATCAGCCGGTCCGCTGTACTACGGTCGCATCGAACCAGAAGGCGAATCCAGACCGGGGTCGCAGACACAACCTCGATTCCATCATCCCAGCAGGGTGTCTGCATGGCCGCGTGAATCACATCCCTCAGGGAGTCGAACGTGTAAGGAGTAGAAAAATAGCAGAACGCCCGCTGGCGAAGAGCGAGGATCACGTCTTCCGGCGTGCTGTTCTTCGTCAAAATGATCATCCTTGTATGGGGACGAACAGATCGGAGTTGCTGAAGGAGCCGAATATCTTCCTTGGCTGAAGATCCCTCCGCTGTCAGTATCAGATCGAATGGCCGTGTCCGCGCGGCTCCAAGTGCTTCATCGTTGCTCAGCACGTATTCGACTTTCCATTCTTGCCTTAGCAGGTGATCGAACAGTCGTGGATCCAGGTCAACATCTGCCACGACAAGCATGGAACGAGCCTGCGTGGGAGAGTCCTCAAGGTTCTCTGTGGCAGTCATGTTTGTCTTTCCAAATTGCATGGCGACTCGGCGAAGTGCCAATATCTGACACCAAGGCCAGCATATGGCGCGGATCTCGATACTCGGTACTGTCAGAAATACGAGGGGCGTGAATGGTATGTGTCAACATCGAGAGTGCTCGATCACAAGCACTTTGTCCTGACATCCACAAATCACCACTAACAGTTCTGGGAGTGTTCACGCCCTGGCCCAAAAAGACAACATCGAAGCGTTAAAACGCATGGTTCGAAAATGATTGCGATTGGCATTCCGGGTTACCGAATCGAAGACAAACTCGTTTGATGCGCTCCGCGTTCAACCGCTTAAGCAGCATTGGAGGCTCAACAATGAAGAAATTCAGGATACTTGCTGCAATCTCTTTGGTTGCATTGGCGCTCGGTGCCGCGTGGGCACAAGATGTTCGTTACAACTTCGATAAGAAAACCGATTTTTCGAAGTTCAAGACGTACAAATGGGTCGCTATTAAAGGTGCCCAAACTTTTAATAGCCTCATCGATCAAGACATCAAAGACGCAGTTGACGCCCAACTTGTGACGAAGGGGCTTACGAAGACTGACGGTGAAGGTGCGGATTTGCTTATCGGGTATCAGGGAGCGGTCGGCCAAGAGAAGGAATTCAGCTCCTATAATTCATCCTGGGGTTATGGCCCTGGCTGGTATGGGGGAGGGTGGTACGGCGGCCCCTCTTCAAGCTGGAGTACGGGTCAAACTTCCACAATCTATATTGGCCAGGTCGCCGTGGATATGTACGACTCCACTAACAAGGATTTGGTTTGGAGAGGAGTGGTAAGCAAGACCATTGACGCAAAGGCTAAACCTGAAAAGCAGCAGAAGAATATGAACAAAGCAATGGGAAAGCTCTTCAAAAACTATCCCCCAAAATCCAAATCATAATGCGGCCTCCCGACCGCCGATTCGTGGTCCCGATGCGAACCCAGTTGATCTGGTCGGGACATTTTCTGCGAGTTCAATCGAAACGAATCCCGAACGAGTAGCAATTCGGCAAGATCTGAACGCGCTTCGACGCCGCCAGAACAGAACTTCATCGCCCCACCCAAACGCAGCTGACCTAGCTCATGAATTTCCAGTCAAAGCAAAAACAAGAGCAGCAGAAAAACGATGACGAGCGTAGCAAAGAATGCTCGAATTAATACTTTGAAAATAGCACTCGGGCCTCGATCGGGCGCGTACCCGCCCAGGGAGGACCTCCAACCGAGGGGCTGGCGAACGTCGACAGCGATCATGTCGTGCTTGGGAATTCGGAGCATAAGGCCTCGCGGCTAGGACGACTTGCTGTCCGGATACTGAGGGATCGGTGCCTCTGGAATGAACACCTTGTCATTCCGCACCATATTTATTGCCGTGCGCAAGTCGGTATTCATGCGAGACTTGAAAACGTAACCGGATGCGCCGGCGTCAAAAGCGGCGCGAATGAATTCCAGCTCCTCATGAACCGTAAGAAAGATAATTTTTGAACGGCACAGATTAGATCTCAACTGTCTGGTGATTTCGAAGCCGTTCATATCGCCCATGGAGATGTCGAGCACCACCACGTCGGGCTTGAGCGCCGGTACCTCCGCCACTACGGCGCTCGCTTCCTCGAGCGCGGCGACCACGTCGAAATCGTTGTGAAGCATGTGTTGCACGGCTTCCAGCATATCTGGATTATCGTCGGCAATGAGCACACGAAGCCGGTCAGCCACACGGATCTCCTGGATGTCCACTCTCAGGAACCCCAAAACACGAAACCATGCTAGAAGGTGACCCAATCAGGAGAAACTGATAATACCAACGGTCTCGTCTTGTTAAAGATATAGTCGCTACTGGGGCGAGATCATGTGATGCCTGATTGCATATTCGATCAGTCCTGCGCTTGTCTTGATGCCTAGGATGTCCATGATCCGGTACTTGTGAAAGGCCACAGTCCCCGGCTTGAGCTGCAGGATGAATGCGACCTCTTTCATGGATTTTCCTTCGGCCAGCAATTGCAGGACCTCGCTTTGCCGGGTGGTAATGTGCTTTTCTTCACGGTAGACGGCTCCCGACCGCAAGAGGTATTCCACCGTGTCTTTGGTAATGAGGGGCGAGAGGTAAGACTGTCCACGCATGACGCGGCGAACGGCGGTGATCAATTCCTCAGCGCTGCACTGCTTGAGAACATATGCTGAGGCGCCGCGTCGAAATGCCTCTGCGGCCACGTCGGCCGCAAGGGACATCGTGAGGTAGATGAGCTTAATTGAGCGATTCCTTTGTTTAATGACTTCACCAGCATCCAGTCCGTTCAAACGCGGCATCGAAATGTCAAGGATGACGACATCCGGCCGCAGTTCCGCCTCAGCCTTCAAGAGCTCCCGCCCATCTGAAACCATCGCAACGACTTTGAATTCAGGCTCCAGGAGGTTTTTGCAGGCTTCGGCAATCAGCCTATGGTCATCTGCTATTAGAATGCGTGGGCGATGATGGTTTTCCATGGTAATTAACCGTTATTCGACCGAAATGTCAGTGTCAACTAATAGTACTACTAGTCTGCATTGCGCTTCACGAGGATGCAGGGTGTCGCTATCGCATTGACCGAGAGTTAAGAGAATTCGCATTTTCGTTGCCTTGGGAGAATCTAGAGCGCTACAGCCGCGGTCACTTTGGTTCCCGATCCCAACTTCGAAGCAATTGCGAAGCGCCCTGCGACAAGATTAATCCTTTCTCGCATGCTCAATACACCGAGACCTGAGTTGATCGCGACAGTGTCTCCGTTGTCAAATCCAGTCCCGTTGTCCGTCACATCCAGTACCAACTCGTTTTCGGCCGGGTGCAACTTTACGGTGACTCGCGAGGCATGACTATGCTTCGCTACGTTTTGAAGTGCCTCCTGCAGCACGCGATAGAGGCAGAGTGATTTTGCGCTGTCGAGCAGCGGTGGCGCAGACTTTGCCTGGTAATCCACATTGATTCCGTACTGGCCTGCAAAATCGCGACAGAGGCGCTCGGCCGCAACTGCTAGCCCAAGGAAGGTGAGTTCCGACGAGTGCAGCCGATGAGACAATTTGCTGATGTCGCTGCTAAGAAGTTGAATTCTCCGATAGAGCTCGTGAACATCAGAGCGAGTGGTATTTTCCTCATCAGCGACACCAGAATCGACTCGCTGAGCCTGCACACAGAGCAAAGCCGCCTCCTGGCCGATGTGGTCGTGCAATTCCCGCGCGATCCGGCGCCGCTCCTCTTCTTGCGAATTGATGAGGCGTCGGCTGAGCTCCCGCAGCGCCCGCTCGGATTGCCGGACTTCGGTTACGTCAGACGTTATGCCTAAGACCTTGCGGATTTGTTTGTCCGGCCCAAACATTGCCCGTCCAGCCTCTTCCAGCCATGCCACACGCCCATTCTGGAGCGACAAACGGAAAACGACTCTATAGTCAGGTCTTTCCGGGTTGAGAGATTGAAGCGCGCGAATGTAGCCTTGCCGGTCCTCGGGATGAATACGATTTATAAAGTCGTGTTTAGTGTGCCGCGAATTATGGCCGGGAAAGTCCAACAGGGCAGCACTTTGTTCCGACCGTTCAATCACGTCCGTTACTACGTCCCACTCGAATGCATGGAGTCGTCCTGCTTCAATTGCGGTGCGAAGCCGCTCGTCGCGTTCATAGGATGCCAGAGCCTCTTCGCGCTGCTCCTTTTCCGATTGAATGTCGCGGACTGCGTACGCGACTTCAGCAGCGACGCCTCGCCGATCGCGGCGCGTGATCTTCCCACGCATGTGAAACCATCGGTAAGGGCCGGGCTTTGTCCGGAGGCGAAACTCGCAATCGAGTGCCGGAGACTTGGCGGATAGGAGCGCTTTCAAATGCGCCTGGAAGGTGTCCACCTCGTCAGGATGGATCAGGCTTTGGAGTGGAATATGATGATTCGACCCAGGGGCCTTATATCCCAATATTTCAACGCTCGAATCGCTAAGGTTGAGTGGGCCATGAGATGGGTTCCAAATCCCGTAGAAGTCGTTTGTGGCATGGAGGATGGTCTTCAATCGGTCCTCTGCCAATGAGGATCGCTGCCGGGGAGATCGCGCAACCGCGCGGTGGGCTTTTGGCGTTGTTCGAGTGTGCGCAAGCTGGGTTCTTTTCATCAGACGCAAGCTCCGAATTTAGCGCAAGGTTACATGCAGATGATTCCAGGAATGCACAGAGCGTAATCGACTAGACCGTTAAACAGCGTGAACGACAATTCAGGTAACTATCTTGCCTGCACGCCGCCCATCCGTTGCTCTTCTATTTCATGACGCGAGCCAACTGCTGCTGAGCTATTTGCAGCCTGCTCGCGCCACTTAATGCGTGATAAGTCCGGCGGGGAATCACGTGACCCTTCCCCGCCAGTCGTCGCCGGCGATCAAATCACGGTCTCAGGAAGCGATCGGATTCGAAGTCCGGAATCTTTGAAACACGCGAATACCTGCGGAACCCGCCAAAAGCATTAGCCCAACAAGTCCCGTGAGCGGCAAATCACTTCCGGTCTTTGGCAACTCTGCGGGTGCAGCGGCGGGCGCGGCGGGCGGAGGAGGAACGGGGGTGACAACCGCTACCAGAATCGGAACGTCTGCCGGTGGGGGAGGCGGTGGTGGCGGCATCTTGCCGGTAAGCTTGGCCTCATGTTCGACCTGAGTCACGGGCTCTTCGACAACTTTTGTGGCTGTGACGATCATGCCTTTCTTTAAGCCGAATACATCGGTTTCCTGGCCATTGACGACGAATTTCTGGCCATTCGGAACCTTGAAGGACTGATTCTCGCCGTTGTCCATCGTCAAAATCACTGTAAGTGGCGCGTTTACGTGAAACACTTTTCCAGTAACTGATTGCGTGGTGACAATCACCTTCGGTGTGGTGGTCGTCGTAACGGTTTTCTGAAGGTGCATGCCGGGTTTCAGATCATGAATGCCAAGTTCTTTGCCGTCGACAGTTACGCGCGAACTCTCGGGCAAATTGGCTAGGTGCCTGATAGTCCCGTCGTCCATTTTCAAAATCAGGTCGTTTCCGTCAACCGACAGCACTTGGGCATTTTCGACCTTAACCGTCTTGGTCGCCTGCCCTTTTTGTTCCTGCTGAGCTGTTTGGACCTGGGCATTGACCGCGATCGTAACGGCTAGCCCAATCGCCCCCACCGCGAAAACTCTCGCCGCTCGCATCCATCCGTTGTGTTCGTTCATTGCGTTGTCTCCTTAGCTCTTAAATCAGTGGCTTGCAAACTCGCCTTAGCAGGCTCGTTCAATGTTGTGGTCTCGCTCTTCAAAGACGCGTGCACGATATATCGTTGAGGAGCGCTTCCAACGAAGTAAAATGGAAAACAGGTCACAAGGGTCAAAGAGGGTTGCGGACCGCTTTTTAACACGCTTACATCGCTGGGACTGACCAGCGAGATCGAATCGATGACATATGTTTGCGTACCGGCGGCGGTTTCGAGTTCCATTGAGTCACCCACCACAACGTCTTTGAGTCCGCGAAAGAAACCATCACGGTGGCCTGCAATGCCAATGTTTCCGGACCCGCCGATGGGAGCGGTGCCGCCAATTCTTCCCACACCCCGGTTCAGAATGAGATCGCTTGTTCCCTCGTAGACCGGAACGTTCAGATGTATCTTCGTTACCGTGAGTATTGCGAGAGGTTCGTCGAAATGCTCTGCGAGTGACGCCTTGTAGTGCTCGATTCGTTCCGGAGACCAAAGCCCAAAGTCGATCTGCATTGGGTTTGCCCGACCAACTCCTCCGGCCGGAATTTGGCGGGCGGAACGTGAATGAAACCTTGCAACTGCACCCATCGAATAGATTCTTCCCCCAAAATATGTAAGCGCAGCAAAGCCCGTTAAAGCCAAACCAATCACGAGCAAAATAAACTCCAGGCGCTTCATATTGAAAATGCGTCTACTCATGCAGTCACAGTCACACCTTGACTCCTCACCCACGATAGCGGGGCTCCGAGGATGGAGCGGGGCGCTTAGTAACGCGTAGAGTAGTTCTCGCTCATGCTCCCTAAGAACTCCCAGTTTTGCTAGTTAAACGCGTCAATCTCGTCTACGAGATGAGACACGAACGATATGGCTGCAGATGCGAGCCTTGCGGGTCAAAGTCGCCAGCCCTTCGTGAACATGACCGTCTGTTGCCTATTGAGCAGGCGTGGGTTTGGCTGTGGCGAGGTCAACTTCAAAGAAGAAGCCGATCACCGTTTGATTGAATGCGCAGGCTCAGTGTGGTGTCCGAAAATGCGTTTCCCTGTAAAAGCCGCGCATCGAGATCAACTCTGAAATTCATGGGCCGTTTCCTCACCGCTGCTCGCCTTTTGCGGTGGTCGTTCGAATCGTTCTATGAGGTTTCCCATGTAGTCCGAAATATGGATAGCGCGAGCCGGATAGCCAATTCTGATCCCAGCGGATGTGAGTGTTTCTCTGATTCGGATCAATAAGTCCTCCTGAATTTCGAGGAACTGATTCCAGTCCAGCGCGGAAACATACGCGAAGACCTCGAGCTCGAGATTGGATTCGGCGAAGCGCATGAATCGAACTCGTGGGGTCAAAGGGAGGACTCTCGGATCTCGTTCCAATAGATTCCGCACTTCGAAAACCAAAGAATTCAAAGCCTCGGACGGCGTTTGATGCTCCACCCCGATGACATGGCGGAGCCAGAATCGATCACGGGCAGAAAAGTTTTCGAGGATCATGGTGGCCATTTGGCCATTTGGTATTGTGACCAGAGTTCGATCAAGCGTTCGAACTCGGGTTGAACGGAGCCCGATAACTTCAATTGTTCCGGACACATCTCCCATCTTGAAGAAATCGCCCACGCGAACCGCGCCGTCCATTATCAAGGACGCTCCACCGATCACATTTTCCAGCGTTTTCTGCGCTGCGAGGGCGATTGCGATTCCGCCCACTCCCAGGCCGGCGAGAGTGGCAGAGGGGTTGATGCCGAGGTTGTGCAATATGAACATCAAACCGACAATGATCGCAATCAAATCCACTAATCGCCGCGCGGGCCGCAGAACAACAGTGGAACTCAGCCGGCCTTGACGCTCCATCCGATTCTTCAAATACACTTCGCATCGCGCGCCCACCAGGAACATTGCCCAGACAAAGGCCACGATCAGAAGCAAATGCGCAACGATAATGCCGGCCTGGCGAGCGAATAGTGACAAGCTGAGTTTTGAAAGGCTCTCGTAGACCGTACCCGAAAGAATTACAAGCCGAATCGGGTGCGGCAGGACTGTGAGTTTCTGCGTGTCCTGACGATGCGCCCAGCGCCTGAGTGCATAGCTCAGTCCCAGGCTAATCATCCGGTCGAGGAGGCTGAGCCCGAGATAGAGCAACGGCAGAAAAAGTAGAAAGAACAACCAAGCAAAGAGGGTGAGGCCAAACTGCTTTCTGAGCAAAAAGTCGGGTACATGGTCTTCAATCTTGGCGGAAGCATTAATTTCGTTATAGACGTCGGGAATATCGGCAAGCGTGTCGCGCGAAAAGAGCCAAATCGACTCTCCGTTCGGCCGGTCAATTCGCACAAGATAAATATCGACACCTCCCGTCTCAGTCACAACACTCCCGATCAGTTCGCGTGTCGAATCAGACGGATTCGCCAAAGATCCGTGCGGGTCGTTGCTCACGTTGTTCAGCTTTGCCGGCAGTTTTCGATCCAAGACGAAGAAGAGTTGTTGAGCGAGAAGGGCGGCATCCTTCCCATGCGCATGGGTTTCCAGGTACTGGGACGCCATGTCGAACTTTTGACTGTATGCGGCAGCGAGGAAACCCAATACAGCGCCTCGGGGCGTCGCGCGTCCAAGTGGGTCTTTCGGTACTTCGGTTGCCTCCGCTTGAGGTGGCGGAGCGGGAACGGCAGCCTTTGGAAGCTGGCCCCAGGTACTTGGGAGACACGTCAGGAAGGCGAAGATCAGGCTACGAAAGAGTAAGTGCGCTATGAATTGCCGTGACCGTCTGGACCACACACTCGACCTGCCTGAAAGATTCTATTGGCCTGATCCGGCATCAGGGCTTCAGCGTGAGCGGCTGATCGAGCTTGAAAGTCAGTACAGTCTCCGCAGGCAGCTCAATATCCCGATTGTTCCCCGTAAAAGCGCCAGCCGTCGTGCCTGCGGCCGCTCCAGCAAGAGCGCCAATTGCCGCACCCTTGCCGCCGCCCGCCAATCCGCCGATCAATGCACCGGCGCCAGTGCCGCCACCGACCATAACCGCAGTGCGCTTTCCTTTTCCCTGTGACTGTTGCTGGAAGAGTTCAGTCACGATGTTATAACTGTGCCCATTTACAGTCACAGAGTTGAGCGCGAGCATGAGAGAAGCTCCGCCTTTAAACTTTCCTGCCTTCTTCGCGTCCGTAACAGTTCCGGTAACATCGGATCCACTGGGAATTGCCGTTGTGCCGTTTAGCGAAACCGACTTCGAAATCGTGCCGGAGAAACCGGTTCCAGTCTGAGTGGTCTTGGTGCTCAGAGCCTGGTTGATTCGTGCGGTGATTACAGTTCCGGCTGGAACGACAATCGGCGGAGGAGGTGGAGGTGGGGGCGGAGGAGGCTGCGGGGGCTGAGCTGTCAACGAGGGCGATGAAGCAGGAGCACCGGCGGCTCCGGATGGGGTGGTGCCCATGCCGGATGGCGCAAATGCTTGCTGGCCCACAGACGTCTGGTCCACGACCGATGACACGCCCGGCTCTTCCTTGGCCATTCGAACGAGTTCCCGCTTTGCCGCCACTGTCTTCGTCGAACCTGTCAAGGTGACCTCGCCGTCGTGGGATGCCACCGAGACTTGGGAATCCTGAGTCGTGGGGTTCGCAGCAATTTTGCCCTGTATCTCCTTGGTGATGTTTTGGTCGTCGGACTTGCTGTGACATCCCGATATGATTGCGGCGAGAATGCCCAGGATCAGAATTGCCCGGAGGTTGCGCATTGACGTCTCCTCCAATTCTCCCAGTGTGTCCAATTTCAGATGGAACATACCGCCCGGACGTGCCCGTCGAAACTGCCAGAACTGCTAGAGCAATCAGTTCCAAATAGGCGCGCGCAATCGGGATGGAGCAAATTGTCTTGCTGTCAGAACACAATGGGCATTGCTATGCCATTTGCTAGTCTGCGGAGACTATGGGAAAGGGTATGAATGAGAGGGACTTGAGGAATGATTGGTGCCCAAGGGACAGCAACGACGCTTTTGCCAAAGGGTTTTGCGGCTTTACTTTTTCTCCATTGCTATTGCCGCATTCGCTTGCCGGATGGTGTTTACCCAGGATTTGGCTCCGCGGTCCTACCTCATTACGCCTATCCACAGCAACGCGATCATCGTGACCTATTCGTTTTTTGACGGAAACCTCGACCTACAGGGCGCGCTCCCGATTACAGATGCTACCGCGAAAGCAAACGTACCCATAGTCGCGCTCTTTCATTCGTTTGATTTTTTTTCCCGGAGCGCAAGCTTTACCGCTGGGGTGCCCTATGGCCAAGCGAACTTCCGGGGTTCGGTACTTGACACTGAGACCAATGTCTACCGATCCGGGCTGCTCGATTCGGTTTACCGGCTCTCCGTCAATTTGATTGGCGGCCCGGCGATGACTGCTCCGGAATTCAAAAAGTGGCGACAGAAGAACATCCTTGGCTCCAGCCTTCGTGTTGCCGCTCCTACAGGACAATACGACGGTACAAGACTGATCAATTTCGGAAGCAACCGGTGGGGGTTCAAACCGGAAATTGGGTATTCCCGCCGCAATGGGCATTGGCTAATCGATACATATTTTGGCACGTGGTTCTACACAAGGAACCAGAAGTTCTTTTCGCAAACCCAGTACAATCCCGGCGTGCAATCGCAGACCCAGGAGCCGGTTGGTGCGGTCGAAGGACATCTGAGCTATGACGTGAAGCCGCGCTTCTGGCTGTCATTCGATGCAAATTACTGGTTTGGGGGAAAGACAAGCCTCAACGGCGTTGAGAACCCGAAGAGCGAGCTCAGTAGTTCACGGCTGGGCGTCACCACTTCGCTTCCGATCAACCGTCATCAATCTGTAAAGGTTAGTTATAGCAACGGCGCATATGTGAGATATGGGGGCAATTACCAAAATGTGTCGGTGGGGTGGCAGTTCTCCTGGCTTGGGCGTCCGAACTGATCGATTTCGGATGGCACGGGAAGACGCCGCCTGCTCGGACTGGCGTTCTACTCCACCTCGGTCGAGCGAGGAATGCACGCACCTCGCGCCAAACTAAACCGCACAAATCGCTGGTAGTTTTCGGAGTACCGTCACAGCCCACCGCTTTCTAGATTCATATCCGAAGCCGGGCTGCATTTACCGAACGCGCGTGGGTGCTCGACAGTTCCCGATGAAATGACACAATCACTTTGAATGCCGTTGAATCTGACGCCATTTGACTCGGGGCGGGAAGGAACGGGATGTTCATCATGAGACTTGAAAAAGCTATACCTGGAAAGATCAAGTATGCGTTCCGAACCCTGGTTGCCTCCCTGTGTTGCTTCGTGATCGCGCCGGGTGATGGAGTTTGGGCCTCTTCTTTTTCTCAGGATCAGAGTGCGGCGCCAGCGACTGCGGATGCGACACTGTCGTCACAGGAACTTGATTCGCTAGTGGCGCCAATCGCTCTTTATCCCGATTCTTTGTTATCCCAGGCACTGGTTGCGTCGACATACCCCCTGGAACTCGTGCAGCTGCAGCAATGGCTCACCTCAAACTCAAGTCTCAAAGGCCAGGCGCTCACAGATGCAGCCATGAAACAGCCATGGGACGCGAGCGTTCAAGCGATGGCCGAGCTTCCCGACCTGGTGAAGCAACTGGCCGGAAATATCCAGTGGACGACCGACCTAGGGAACGCATTCCTGGCGCAGCAGAAGGATTTGATGGATGCAGTGCAGCGCATGCGCGCAAAGGCGCAGGGAAACGGCAATCTCAAATCCACTGAACAGCAGAAGGTCGAAACGGAAACGGTCGAGGGCCAGCAGGTCATCGTGATTCAGCAGTCGAATCCTGAAGTCGTGTATGTCCCGAGTTACAATCCGACAGTCGTCTACGGCGCACCTCCCTATCCCGCCTATCCGTATCCGCCAATTGCTTATCCACCTCCGGGCTATTATGCAGCCGGAGCGGCAATCTCATTCGGCGTAGGAATGATGATGGGCGCAGCCTGGGGAGGCGGCGGGTGGGGATGTGGATGGGGCGGTAACAATGACATCACGATCAATAACAACAACAATTTCGTGAGGAATAGCAATGTCCAGGGCGGAAACCGAGTAAACGCGAGAGGTAATGGCAACACCTGGCAGCACAACCCGCAGCATCGCGGCGGCGCACCTTATGGGAATCGTGCAACTGCGAACCGGTTTGGCGGGTCTGCGCGAGGTGACGCGCGCGGTGGCGGACTTGGGAACAACCGCGGCGGACTCGGGAATAACCGCGGAGGTCTCGGGAACAATGGCGGACTCGGGAATAACCGCGGAGGTCTTGGGAACAATGGCGGTCTCGGGAACAACAACCGTGGTGGTCTCGGGAACAACGGAGGACTTGGGAACAACAACCGTGGTGGTCTCGGGAACAATGGCGGTCTCGGAAACAACAATCGCGGCGGCGTTGGAGGCAACAACGGCGGCCTCGGAAACGGCAATCGCGGTGGCGCCGGCGGGGGAATTGGCGGCGGTGGCGATCGCGTCGGCAATCGGAGCGTCGGCAATTCATCCAGGGGCGGCGGCGCGTTTGGAGGCGGCAGCGGCGCGTCAGCAAGAGCAAGCAGTTCGCGTGGAGCTTCCAGTTTTGGCGGCGGGCGCGGCGGCGGCGGAGGGGCACGCGGTGGTGGCGGCGGGCGCGGCGGCGGCGGTGGACGGCGCCGCTAGAGACAGCGGATAGACGCGAGCATATGAATCCGAAAGGACGGAGAGAGATGAAGCTCAGACTACTTATAGCTCCTTTGGCTGTGTCCGTTTCATTCGCGGCCGGCGCTGTGGCTTACTCGCAAACGGATGCAGCGAGTGCGAATTCAGCTGAGCCGATGACGTTCTCTTCCCCCGAAGCTGCCGTCGAGGTGCTTATCAAAGCTGCGGGCGACTACGATGTGCCTTCACTGATGAAGATCTTCGGATCGGCCGGACATGACTTCATATCTTCGGCGGACCCCGTTCGAGATAAGAACACCGCTGCGGCATTCGCGGACCGCGCGCGAGAGAAGAACTCGATACAAACGGATCCGCAGAAGCCCAACAAGGCAACCCTCGTGGTCGGCAACGACGATTTTCCGTTCCCGATTCCGCTTGTTAAGAAGGGTGGAAAGTGGCACTTCGACACCGCCGCAGGCCGCTCGGAGATTCTGTACAGGCGCATCGGCGCCAACGAGCTTGACGCCATCCAAGTGTGCAACGGCTATGTCGATGCCCAGCGCGAATACGCCTCCACGCTTCACGACGATTCGCGCGTAAATCAATATGCCCAGAAGATCATCAGCACTCCCGGGAAACAGGACGGCTTGTACTGGAAGAATGCGGACGGGACACCGGGCGGCCCGGTGAGCGAGGCCGCGGCCAGGGCTCTTGCTGAGGGTTACACGCTCGAAAAGCCGAGTGCCTACCATGGCTACTACTTCAAGGTGTTGAAGGGGCAGGGGCCGGCCGCTCCGCTGGGAAAGATCGACTATGTGATCCAGGGAGCCATGATCGGTGGATTTGCATTGGTTGCTGTGCCCACGGATTACAGGGTGTCGGGCGTAAAAACATTCATCGTCGGACCAGAGGGAATCGTGTACCAGAAGGACCTTGGCCCTGACTCTTTGAAGATTGCCAAAGACATGGAGCTTTACAACCCCGACAAGACCTGGCAACCGACGGATGACAGCTGGCCCACAGACTCCAACACGGACTCGGATTCCGCTTCAAATTAACCATTCGAGACTATGTCTGCGCCGACTGATAGGTAAAGGTTACCGAGGCTTCGTATCTCCCGACCTGTCATGTAACACAGCATCTCTCAGTGACAGATGAATCGCCATTGTCTGAACGCTTGATCCAGACTTCGAGTTCATTGCTTCTGTGCTGATCAAAAGGCAAAGAGACGGAAGAACTTTAGAAGTTTAGCGGCGGCGGAACTGATTCCCATGATTACGCGGATTAAGAATCAACTCTGGGGTGGAAACCGCGAGAAGCGATCGATGCTATTGCTCGTCTCGATCGTTTTGTTCTTTGTGCTCGCTCCGCTTCTCGAGGGCCATCGGTTCGGCGGATTGCTTTTGCTCCTCAACCTCTATGTCACCCTTGTGGCAGCGACAAGTGAACTTGCGGAAACGCGTGCACTGTTCCGGAGTGCCATTCCGATTGCGACGCTTTCGATGATTCTCCTTTTAACAAGTCATTTTCGTCCCACGTGGCCCTGGTTGTTCGCAAATCACCTGGTGCTTGCAGTATTTCTGATGCTCGTTTCTGCAAGCCTGTTCAATTATCTAGGCCAACGCGGGCAGATCACCAGAGGCCGTCTTCTTACGTCCGTCAGCCTGTACTTCCTAATTGGATTGACTTGGTTTGCTTTATACAGCCTGATCAATGTGGTCCAGCCGGGATCCTTTAATGAAGCCGGTGTGCCTGTGCGTGGCGATGCGCACTGGAGCACAATGCTCTATTTCAGCCTGGTTACACTAACGACATTGGGATATGGAGACATTGTCGCTGTCAAGCCTATGGCTCGCATGGTTGCCACACTAGAGGCTGCTGCCGGGGTTCTGTATGTCGCCATCACTGTCGCCCGCCTAGTATCTGCCCAGACTCCGGCGAACGATCAAGAGCGGTGACCAGTTCCTCATCGCGCAAAGATTCGGTGTTTGGCAGCGTTGAATGTCTCGAAGCGCTAACGTCAGTGCTCAATACACTTCCGGGATGAAGTGGCGGCCCTTCAAGGTGGCTTGATCGTCGTAGTGGCGCTTGTTGCTGCGCGGACCCAGTTTGATTCGATCGTGGCGGACCTTCTTGTAAGGGATAAGACTCAGAAAATGCGTTATGCAATTGAGCCGCGCGCGCTTTTTATCGTTAGATCGAACGATGTTCCACGGGGTCTCTTTTGTGTCGGTAGCTTCTAGCATCATGTCGCGAGCGAGCGAGTAATCGTACCAGCGCTTCCACGATTCGACATCCATCGGGCTTAGTTTCCACTGCCTCATCGGGTCCTTCAATCGCGCTTCGAACCGGCGTGCCTGCTCCTTCTGTCCAACTTCAAGCCAGTACTTGACGAGAATGATCCCGGAGCTGACCATCTGCCGTTCAAAGAGTGGACAAAGCACGAGGAATCTCTTGTGCTGCTCCTTGGAGCAGAACCCCATCACAAGCTCGACTCCGGCCCGGTTGTACCAACTGCGGTCGAAGATGACCACTTCGCCTGAAGCAGGGAAATGCGCGACGTAACGCTGCAGGTACATCTGGCTCTTCTCGCGGTCCGAAGGGGAGGGAAGAGCTACCACTCGGAACACACGCGGACTCAACCTCTCCGTGAGCGCGCGAATAGTTCCGCCCTTGCCTGCCGCATCGCGCCCTTCGAATACCACGACGACGCGCAGGCCGGCGTGTTTCACCCAGTCCTGGAGCTTGCACAACTCGCCTTGAAGATGGCGCAATTCCTTCTCATAATCCTTATTTGACAGCTTCTCATCGGCCGTGCCGTTCGTGGTGTGCCGTTCTTTCGCCATCGAGATGTTACTCCTTACAGGTGCTTCGTTAAAGGTCCCATCCTCCGCCTAAGACTCGATACAGTTGGACGTAATTCTGCAGCTCGTCGTCCCATGCCTGCGCAAGAGCCAACTGAGAGGTAAAGTATTGCTGCTGTGTGACTAGAACTTCAAGGAAGCTTGTGGCCCCGCCATTAAAGCGTACATTCGCCAGGCGGGCCGCTTCGTAGTATGTGTCAGTCTGTTCCTGGATCTTGGCTCTGTACTTTTGGGATTGCGAGTAACCTACCAGGCTGTTCGAGACATCGGTTACGGCTGTTAGAACAGATTGCTTGTATGTCAGCTCGGCCTCGTCCCGCCTCGCCCATGCGAGTTTATAGTTGGAACGAATCCGTCCGCCCTCGAAGATTGGCTGTGTAACCTGCGCCGCCACATCCCAGAACTGCGCAGGCCCCTGCATGAAGCTGGTAATGGAAGTGCTTTGTATGCCGTACTCGCCCGTTAGCGGGAATTGCGGAAAGAAGGCGGCCTTTGCGACGCCCACATTTGCGTTAGCAGCGACCAGATTCATCTCCGCCTGCTGCACGTCCGGCCGTCGTTTCAGCAAATCCGAAGGCAGGCCGGTGGGAACGTTTGGCATATGGGGCTGTTCAATGAGGTTGGTGCCCCGACTGATCGGCGCAGGATTTCTACCTGCCAGAAGGCTTAATGCATTTTCAGTCTGCTCGATGAGCTGGTGAAGGCTGACGATCTGCGCCTCCGATTGCTCGACGAGCAATTTCGCCTGCAGAACATCGGTTTCGGCGCTCTCACCACCCTTGAACTTGATCGTGTTCAGGTTCAGCATCTCGTTATCGGCGACGAGAGTCTTTTCAGAGTACTCAAGCTGAGTGTCGTATTGGCGCAGACGAAAGTACGCGCTCGCCAGGTCTGATATCAACGTGGTTCGAACTACTTGCTGCCCAAACTGCGTGGACACCAGGTTTGCTCGCGCGGCTTCGGTGGCGCGACGGTACTGGCCCCAGAAATCTACGATGTAGGACGCGCGAACGTAGACGGAATCAAATGTTGGTCCTCCCTTGAACAGATTCGACTTGACCTGCTCAATGCCGCCTCCAGCGCTTATTGACGGGAACTGATCGGCACGCGTAACTCCAAGAGCGGCCTCAGCCTGTGAGACGCGGGTGGCGGCAATCCGCATATCGTAGTTGTTGGTTAACGCTTCCTTGATGAGGTCGTCCAGCGCTTTGTCCTGAAAAACCGCCCAATACTTCATCTCGGCAAACGTCTCCGGAGAAGCCTGTGGTGCTGCCTCCGGAGCGAGCCCCCGATACTGGCCCGGAACATCGAGATGCGGCCGCTGGTAATTCGGCCCGACTTTGCAACCGAAGAGCGAGAGCAGCAATAAGGATGTGGTGAATGACCGGCGGTCGATCATACGTGCGCTCCAGTTTCTTCCGCGGCAGGTTTAGCTTCAGACTTTTTACTGAGACCGATCCAGTGCCCGAATTTTTCAACGACATCAAAACTTACCGGGATGAAGAAGATGGCCAGCACAGAGGCGGCCAGCATTCCTCCAATGACGGCCCATCCCAGGACCTGACGTGAGATGGCGCCCGCCCCTTTGGCTATTGCCAATGGCACACAACCAAGAATGAAGGCAAAGGAAGTCATGAGAATCGGGCGAAGACGGAGCTTTGCGCCCGTAAGTGCGGCTTCCCTCAGGGGAGTGCCCTTGTCGTACTCCATCTTGGCGAATTCGACAATAAGGATGGCGTTTTTCGCGGAGAGCCCGATCAGCATGACCAGGCCGATCTGGGCGTAGACGTCGAAGTCAAGCCGCCGCCAAAAGAGAACCGCGAACGCACCGAACACGGCAATGGGCAATCCCAGCAGGACGCTGAAAGGGAGCGTCCAGCTCTCGTACTGCGCTGCCATGATCAGGAAGACTACAAAGAGCGCGAGCCCGAAGATGACGGCGGGAGACACTCCTTGTGCCGCCTTCTGTTCCTGGTAAGACATGCCCATGTAATCGAATCCCATGGTCGAGGGCTGGGTCTTGTGGAAGACGTCCTCGAGCGCGGCCATCACCTGTCCCGAGCTGTAGCCAGGCGCAGCAGAGGCGTTGACCTGCACGCAATTGAACAGGTTGTAGCGCATGACAAACTCGGGGCCCATTCGTGGATATGTCGTCGTTAACGTACTTAGCGGCGTCATATCTCCCGTGACGTTTCTCACATAGAACTTGCCGAGGTTATCCGGTGTTGTTCGAAAATCGCCATCGGCCTGGACGTACACCTGCCATTGCAGGCCAAAACGATTGAAGTAATTGACCAGGGTGCCGCCCATAAAAGTCTGGACTGTTTCGTACAAGTCACTCAGCTTGATCTGCTGGGTCATCGCCTTCGCGTTGTCGACCTTTACGCCTACCTGAGGGACACTCAGCAAAGCCGTGGTCATGACCCCGGCCAACTCAGGACGCTTGCGGGCTTCGGTCAAGAAAAGTTGTGCATTCTTTGAGAGCGATTCGATCGTTCCGCCTCCGCGGTCTTCAAGAACGAAGCTTGCCCCTCCAGACGTTCCAACGCCAGGAATCGCAGGCGGCGGAAATGAAAAAGCAATCCCACTCGGCAGCTGCGACAGGGCTTTTTGCAGATGAGCTTTAATGCCGATGTAGCTGGTCTCTGGAGTCTTGCGTTCATCCCAGGGCTTCAGCGAGATAAAGAAGAATGAACTGTAGGTCCCATTCACGCCGCTCAGCAGGCTGAATCCCATGACAGAGCTGACGTATTGGACCCCAGGGGTATCCATGATGACCTTCTCAACTTCTCTTGCAGCGGCTGAAGACTCCTGAAGCGAATATGCATTTGGCAGTTGCAGACCGGCGTAGAGGTACCCCTGGTCCTCATCCGGAAGGAAGGCCTTGGGAAGCCGCTTGCCGAGCATACCCGCGGCCACGGTCACCAGCGCGAGCAGGATGAATGCAAAGCCGGCTTTACGGATAAGGTGATCACACCAGTTCACATAGCCGTCAGTAGTTTTCCCGAACACCCGATTGAACCACCGGAAGAAAGCCCCCAAAGGTCCGCGGGCCTGCTTTCTCGGCCTTAGCAGCATGGCCGAGAGCGCGGGGCTGAGCGTGAGAGCGTTGAACGCCGAAAAGAGCACGGAAACTGCAATCGTTACGGCAAATTGCTTGTAAAGCTGACCTGTAATGCCCGGAACAAACGCGGTAGGAACAAATACCGCAGCCAGGATCAGGGCGATGGCAATCACCGGTCCCGAGACTTCTTCCATCGCTTTGACCGTCGCATCATGTGGCGAGAGCCCGTGCTCAATATGATGTTCAACCGCTTCCACCACAACGATGGCGTCGTCGACAACAAGGCCGATGGCCAGGACCAGGCCCAAGAGAGACAGCGTGTTGATGGAGAAACCCAACAATGGGAAGACGGCGAAGGTCGCGATGAGAGAGACGGGAACAGCAAGCAGAGGAATTAGTGTGGCCCTCAAGCCTTGCAGGAAGATGTAAACCACGATGATGACGAGGACCAGAGCCTCGAACAGCGTGTGATAGATCTCGTTGATGCCCGCACTCACAGCGAGCGTTGTGTCGAGGGCAACAATATATTCAAGGCCCTGAGGGAAGCGGCTCTTTGAGTCATCCATTAATTTGAGAACTGCGGCTTCAGTCTGGAGGGCGTTGCTGCCAGGATTGAGGTAAAGCGCCATGAGGGCGGCTGATTGAGCAGGTTTACCTTCTCCGCCTCTCCCCAAACGAGCCTGATACGAATAGTACTGAGACCCCATCTCCACACGCGCAACATCGCTGAGGCGAAGGACTCCGCCATCCGGCTGCGCGCGGACGACGATCTGATTGAATTCCTCGGGAGTTGGCAGGCGGCCGGGCGCGCGCACATTGTAGGTGTATACCTGGCCATTGGGAACCGGTTCACCGCCAATCTGCCCGGCCGGGTTGACCTTGTTTTGGGTTTTAACGGCGTTGGTGATGTCGGAGACGGTTACGCCGAGCGATGCCAGTCGATCGGGGTTCACCCAGATGCGCATCGCATATGGACCCGCCCCGTATATGTTGACCTGTGCGATCCCCGGTACGCGCGTGAGAGCGTACTGCAGGTTGATGATGGCATAGTTAGCGAGGAAGATATTGTCGTAGGTGCCATTTGGCGAGTAAAGGTCGAGTAACATGAATGGCGCCGTTGTGCCCGGCTGCACCAGCACGCCTTGCTGGACGACGTCACTCGGCAATTGCGAATTGGCTTGTCCAGTCCGCATCTGCGCCAGAATCTGATCGGTGTTGATATTCGTTCCCAGTTGAAAATCGATGTATAGCTGGCTAATGCCGCCTGAACTGGCGCTCAGGGAGTACATGTAGCTCATGCCGGGCACGCCCGACATCTGCTGCTCAATCGGTGTTGCAACGGACTCAGCGATTGTCTGGGCATCTGCGCCGGGGTACGTGGCCTTCACCTGGATCATTGGGTCGGCGATGTTGGGGAATTGCGCCGTGGGGAGACCAAGCATAGCCACCACACCGACCAGGGTCATGAGGATGGCAATAACAATCGCGACGATGGGTCGATTTATGAAAAATTTTGACACGGTTATTTGCCCTCGGCGGCCGCTACTTCCGTGTATGGCTCGGCAGAAACAGTCATGCCGTCACGAACCTTCTGGAACCCCTCAGCCACGACTTTGTCTCCAGCCTGCAGGCCATCTGTGATCACCCATTTACTGCCAATCCTGTCACCCACCTTGACTGGGCGGAAGGTCGCCTTGTTGTCCGCGCCGACGACGACCACCTGGTATGCGGACTGGACCTCGATGACAGCGGCCTGGGGAACCAGAAGAGCTTCGCGATTGTCGCCTGTCTTGATGCGCACGCGACCGAATCCGCCGGGTCGCAGAGTGGCCTGGGGGTTCGGGAATTCCGCTGCGAACTGAATCGTCCCTGTCTGCGAACTAACCTCGCGATTGACGAGTATCACCTTGCCGCTGCTTGGATAACTAACGTTGTTCGCCTGGATGAATTCGACCGGCAATGCGCCGCCTTTGACCGCTCCAGCGATCACAGCCGAGATTTTGGGCGCATTTTCAAGGTATTGGTTCTCGCTGATGGAGAAGTAAGCCCGGATGGGATCGACCTTGGAAATCGTGGTCATTTTTGTTGTAGGCCCGACCAGATCGCCGACCTGAGCGGTTGCCACGCCGGCTACACCATCGATGGGGCAATAGACCTTGGTCCATTCAAGGTTGAGCTGGGCCTGACTGACCATTGCTTTTCCCGCATCAACCTGTGCAGTTGCGGCGGCTTCTGCGGCCTTGTCGTTGTCCAACTGCTTCTGAGGGATCGCATTCTGTGCAGCCAGGGGCGTATCGCGAGCAACGTCTGTTTGAGTCTTTGACAACTCAGCGCTCGCGACTGCCAGTTGCGCCTTGGCCTGATCCAGGGCTGCTACGAACGGGCGGGCGTCGAGTTCGAAAAGAAGCTGTCCCTTTTGAACGAAAAAGCCCTCTTTGTAATCCTGCTTCAGGAGGTATCCCTGCACCTTTGGCACAATTTCGGCGTTCGTGTCGCCATTGAGTTGCGCAATCCATTCGGAATAGGTGGGGACGTCCTGTTGAACCACCTCAACAACTTTCACAACCGGTGGAGCAGGCGGTGGGGCAGCTTCCTTGTTCTCGCAGCTTGTAAGCGGCACTAGCGGCAGGCTAAGTAACAGGGCGCGACTACAGGGCCTGATCCACTGACGAGCTGATCTGGTTTGGCACGCGCGTCGAATTCCCATGGAAACACTCCCCTTCTCGGCTGAGTTCGCCTTGTGGATCGAAGCAGGATCATGGATGTTGTAGTTCCCGGCTGCCTCTCATGCCACTAGCAACAGTCATAGTCAAGTCCGTTGAGCGCCTTGGGAATTGGTCTTACAGTACGAGTGATACCGCAAATGAAGTGCGGCGACATGGAGGCGCATCGCTGGAGCATGCGCCGGTCCAGGCTTTGCAAAATATTGGATCAGGCAATGAAGAAGGGGCGCGTGGGTAACCATCTTCGCGGTTCCACTCGTGATGAGGGGTTTTGTTCGACCGAAGATTTGTTGAAAGGCACTTCATGATATGCCAGTTCCGGATCGTATAGTTTCCGCATAATCTCGATCCGACGCCGTACATGGTGAGAGTCGCCGTTTACGAATCCTGAATACGTAAGAGGGGCGACATACTCATGCTGTCCCGGAGTTCGCCGGAAAGATAGATACGTGTGAGACGGCAACATCAGAAATCTAAGTGATGCTTAGATTTTCAGTTGAAATTGCGGCGTTCAGGATCGACGAGTTGGCGCGGCAATCGAACAGGGAAGCCATGAGATGAAGAATGAGAGTCCCAAAGATCCGAGGAAGACCGTCCTTGTCGTGGACGATGTTCCGGAGAACCTGGCGGTAGTAAGTGTGATCTTGAAGGAAACTTGCAGAGTGCTAGTTGCGACGAGCGGCGCCAAGGCGCTCGAGCTTGCACGAGAGCTGCCACACCCTGATTTGATCCTGCTCGATGTGATGATGCCGGGGATGGATGGATACAAGGTATGTAATCTGCTTAAAGAAGATCCAGGCACGAACGATATTCCCGTCATCTTTCTCACCGGACAGTCCGAAACATCCGACGAGACACATGGCTTCGAGGTGGGCGCCGTCGATTACATCCGCAAGCCATTTTCACCCGCCATTGTTCAGGCCAGGGTACAAACTCACCTCGTGCTTCGGGGAATTCGTGAGCAACTCGCGCAGCAACTCTTAACAATTCAAAAGGAACTTGAAACGGCGCGAAAGATTCAGGATTCGATCCTGCCGCGTGAGTTTCCTGTGATTGGTGGACTCGACATAGCGGCTCGATATGTCCCCATGACGGCGGTCGCTGGAGATTTTTACGACTTCATTGCGGTAGACGACAAGCACATCGGAATTCTCGTGGCCGACGTCTCAGGCCATGGAATGCCTGCTGCGCTCATTGCCTCAATGCTGAAGATCGCGCTTGCCATCCAAGCTCCCAACGCCGCGGATCCGGCACTCGTTTTGAGTGGCCTGAACAGCACCCTTTACGGCAAATTTCAGCATCAATATGTCACTGCCGCATACGTTTACCTTGACATGGAACAACACAGAATCAGATACGCAGGCGCCGCGCACCCTCCGATTCTGTATCGGTCTTCGCCCGGAGACCACGTTAGACAAGTACTCGAGAACGGCCTCTTTATAGGCTGGTTCGAATCTCCAGCCTATAAAGCCGTTGAACTGGAGATGTCGGCCGGCGGCTGGTGCGTGATGTACACCGACGGAATTCCTGAAACTGCAAACCCGTCCGAAGTGGAGTTCGGGGAAGAGCGGTTCCGCGCATTCCTCGGCGAACGTGATTGGACCTCCGCCGATCAACTCGCTGACGCACTGCTCGAAGAGGTATCGCGGTGGTCAGGCGCCGCACCCGGCGTCGATCCCGAAGATGACATCACGATGGTTGCCTTCCGCCTGACCAAATAACCCCAATCAGATTCGTCGGCATTCATCGACTCTGCGAAAACAGGCCGGCTGGCTATCAGTTTTGCGCGGTGCAGAAGCACCGGAGCAGTGCGACGCTGCTCCTCGATGGCCGCGCGCTTCTCGCGGGAGCCGGTGCCTGCATCCTTGCCGCATCAGCCGCGGAAGGAGGAGATACTTGTCATCTAATGATCGCAATGTCCGAATTGTCATCTATTTGTCCGCGGTCTTATTGCTGGTTGAAGTCATGTGCGGAGCTCAGGACACATATCTGCGGTCGGGCAGGCTGGCAGCAATCGAGAAGCGGGCGGATAAAGGCTATCCGAATGACCAGCTTGCGCTGGCGGATGCTTACATGAGCGGCAAGGGCGCTCCGCAGGACTACTCGAAAGCCGCGTACTGGTTTGAGAGGGCCGCTCAGAATGGCATTCCGATCGCGGAGCACCAAATTGGCTATCTCTACAGTGTGGGGCTTGGCGTGCCCCGGGACCCGATTCACGCTCTCCATTGGTATCAGCTCGCCGCGGCTTCCGGAGTAATCAGGGCCAAAGTCAATATGGGCGTGATTTACCTGGAAGGACTGGGAGTGGAACGGGATGTAGCCAGGGCCAAAGAACTGTTTCAGCAGGCTGCGGAAAAGGGCCTGGGAATGGGGGCCGCATATCTCGGCGTGCTGGAAATTGCCGGAGTTGGCGGTGCGCCGGATCGAGCGGCAGCACAAAAGTGGTTTGACCTCGGCGTGAAGCTGCATGATCCGGTTTCCGAGTATGCTCTCGCGATTACATATCTAGGAGATGAAGCGAATGCGCGAGATATGCATAAGATCGCGGATCTTTTGCGGCATTCGTCCGAGAAAGGGTACGTCGAGGCAAAGTATTCGCTTGCCTGCATTCTGCTGAAGCAGCCGCAGCTTGCTCGAAATGAGCGGGAGCCAGCACAGCTTCTCGAGGAGGCGTCTCAGGCGGGGGAATGGCGGGCTACGGTGGCGCTTGGAGAAATTGCTTTCAGGCCGCGATCCGCGGCGTTAGCGCCGGACCCTGGGAGGGCGTTCTACTATTTCCAACTGGCCAAGCTGCAAGGTTGCGACCCGGCGCAGAAAACATTGCGCGAGGACATCCAATCAATTGAGAAGGAGCTGTCGTCAGAGGAACAGATTCGCGAAGCAGGACAGGCAGAGGCTTGGGTTGCGCAGCACCATCTGCCGCTTATCTTCGTGCCGAGGGGAGACGAAGCAGTTCCGGCCGTTCAGGACTTATCGGCGAGCATACTGGGTGCGCCGGCTTTGGCCGGCGCCGTGCAATAAGAAAATGGACGTGACGAGCTTAGTTATTTTCCGCAGTCTGGGCCAACTGCGGGCTGTCGACCGTTACTGGATTCCATGAATCGTCAGGGTTGAAGCGATCCATGGCCTTGAATTTGTCGACGGTTGAGAGGCCGAGATCCTGCTCGTATACGACACCATCCTGGCTGACGATGAAGCTTCTCACTCCGGTCACCCCGTATTCGGCAGGCGCGGCCACGAGAGCGAATCCGCCAATCATCGCGCCTTTCACGACATAGTCAAGCTGGCCCATCGGAGCGGCCGGACCCTGACCCTTGAGGATCTTGAAGTAGTAGCCGTGGTACGGATCCGCATTGAGGTCGTAGCCCTGCTCGATCGCCTTTGCGATCTTTTCGCCCACGGGGCCGCTCCAACTTCCGTCGGAGGTCTGCCATGCGAGGCCATCCTGCGTGCCGGGTGTGCTGGTGATGCGCTGCGCATACTGGTTGACGTCGTAACCCTGGCGCGGCTGAAACGCGTAATCATATTGCGCCTCGACGTAGCCGTGGCAGATCGAGATTGCGTCGAGTTCGTTCGAACCGATGCGGCGATAGAGGAGCTCCTGCTTGCCGGCTTTGGAATCGAAGAACCAGACCCCTCCGGATTTCACGATCGGAACCGGGAAGGGCCAGTCTTCATTGCCGACGAGGAGGAACGCACGATTGCCGGTTTTGGGATCGACCGAGACGCTCTCCTTTTCCTTTGCTTCGGCGGCGAAGTCGGCCGCGTGCTTGCGGTCCTGCGCGGGCTCGCCGCTAAAGATGATGTCCTCGCCGCCTGGGCCGAAGATGGCGATGAGTGCCGACTGGTCAAAGTTGGTCGCTGCTGTGACGAGGCCATCAGCGGCCTGCTGCGCGCTCGAAAAGGTCTTCTGGCCAGGCGCCTTGCTGACGGAGGATGCCCCTGCTGCGGGGGCCGTTGTTCCGGCAGCGGGTTTCGCCTGTGCGGATGACGACGGGGTCTGCTGTGCGGGGCTCGATGCGAGTATGCCCAGGAAGCCGATTGCGGCCGCAGCGTACATCATCGATTTCATAAGAGTGTTTTCACTCCAGTTGTTACGTCTCATATGCATTGCCCCAAAATCATTGCACTCTGAACAAGCGCTTACCGGCGACGGCCACCACCGCCGCCTCTGCCGCCGCCACCTCCGCGGCTGAAGCCTCCGCCTCCGCGCGAACCCATGCTGGATGCACCGCGGCTTCCTGACGCGCGAGAACTTGCGCCGTTGAACCCGCGGTTGCCACCGCCGAAGGCGCTGTTATTACCACCGCCTCTGCGCGAAACATCGCGGCTGCCGATGCGATCTGCACCGCCACCCAGGCCGCCGGCGCCGCCGCGGCTGCCGAGGCCTCCTCCGCCGAGTCCGCCTGAGCGGGGACTGGAAATGCCGCCCTGGCGGCCGAGCTGCTGCCGTGCGCCGGCCTGGCGACGCGAAAGGGAATCGCCGCGCGTGGTGCCGCCGAAACGGTCAGCCGTGGCGCGGTCGCGATATGGAGTTCCGCCACGATGTGCGGGGTTGTGCTGCCACCGGTCGCCCGCTCCGCCTGCCGGCAACTGAGATGCTCCGTTGCCGATGCCGCCAGGGCCGCCGACGCCACCCGGGCCTCCAACTCCACCTACGCCTCCCGCGCCGCCGGGACCACCGACGCCACCGACACCGCCAGCACCGCCGATGCCTCCGGCGCCGCCCACTCCTCCAACGCCGCCGGCACCGCCAACACCTCCCACGCCGCCGACCCCTCCGACTCCGCCGACCCCTCCGACTCCGCCGGGGCCTCCAATTCCACCGCGGCCGCCGTTGCCTCTCGAGGGAAGCTGGGACGGGCGGTTGCCGGCTCCGATGTTGGAGTTTCGGTTGAAGTTGTTATTGCGGTTGATGGTGATGTCGTTGCCGCCCCAGCCGCAGCCGCAGCACCAGCCGCCGCCCCACATCGCTCCCATGAAGATGCCGACTCCGAATGCGATCCCGATGCCGACGGGGTAGTACCAGCCCGGCGGATAGGGATAGACGGGCGGGCCATACACATAGACCGGGTCGTAGGAGGGCACGTATACGACCTGCGGGTTCGCCTGCTGGATGACAACCATGGGCTGGCCGTCAATCACTTCGGTTTCGACCTTCTGCTGCTCGGTCGTCTTCAGCGTGCCCTTGTCCTGGGCCTTCTTGCGCATTCTCTGCACTGCGGCCATGACGTCGGTTTGTTGCGACAGGAATGCATTGCCAAGATCGGTGGTCCACTGGATGTTGTTCGCAAGGCGGTCGACAACATCGGGCAATCCTGCCATTGATTGCACGCTCGGGTCCCACTGCTGCTTCGCTACAGCGTCGGCGAGGGCCTTGTCTTTGAGGCCAGAATTACTCTTGAGCCACTGCTGAAGCTGGATCATCTCAAGGGGATAGGTGGACGCGGCCAGGCACTGCGCGAGGAGCGGATCGGGATAGAGTGCGATGGGCGCGACGAGCGAATCAAGCTGGTCGGCGGGGATCGACGTTGCCTGGCTGGGCGGAGTGGATGCCGGAGTCTGGGCGGGCGACGATGCCTGACCTGCCGGCGGAGCGGACGCATAGATGTCGCCCGGGACGATGGCGAAGGAGCAGAGGATGGCCACCGCGCTGCGCAATACTTTGCCGAGGGTTTCGCGAAGTTTGAACTGAGCTCGCGGTTGGTCCGAGTTAGGCCGTGCAAACCAGGCAAATCGGCGGCGACCGATCATGGTGCATACCTCTTTTCGCTGGCGCGAAATTACTCATCGCATCATCGCCACGGTAAAGAGCTTCGTCTACTGGTAGAAGTAAGGGACTATGTTGAGGGGGTGTCGCAGCATCTTAAGAATGTTGAAGGTTAGGATTTGGAGCCGTTTTGATTATGTAAAGGTTGATTTTATTGGTTTCGGGGTGAATCGCTCAAGAGCACTGGCGAACTGAGGTAACTGCTAGTTAGCTCGCATATGCGGGAATGAAATTGAGAGACGGGGGCAAGTTGCCGCGCAAGTGAAAGGAATTCCCGGATCTCAAAATCGGGATCCGGGGCGCCCTCGTTTGGTAGCGTTGTTGGCTTCCATACAAGACTGGGGTGCGAGCCTTGATGCGGCCGAGCGCAAGGTCGTTATCGGCGATGTACGAAGCACGATACGGATAGCCGTCTTCGGGGCGCGGATCCATTGTGTGGTCATTGGGAAGGCGAATGACGATGAGCGCAGGGACATTGCCCGCTGCAAGCCTGCGGCGAAAGTCGCGCTCGAACTCCGAAGCGCGGAATTGATCGGGGATGCCAAGATTGAAGGTGGGGAAGCGGCGGTCGGACGATTCGAAGACGGGCCTGGGCAAAGGAGCATTCAAAAATTGACGCTGTCCCTCCGGCGCGGTTCCATCCATCTCGTTGCTGCCTTCGATCTCGAGGCCTTCGCCGTAGTTAAGGATTCCTGCAGATCCCTTGCCGCTGTTCGCGATGTGTTCCCTGAGGGAACCGTATTGCGGCTCGTCTTCCGGCATAGCGCCATCGGCCCCGCCGAAGAGCGCGCGGCGGCCGGGTCGCGCGGCAAAGGCGTCTTCGCTGCGCCGGCCTCCGTAGTTCGAAGTCCATGCGGTGTTGAAAAACGGAGTGGGATTGATGCCGACGACCCATCGATGGCCGTCTGCGGAGACATCGGAATCGACGTAGAAGTTGTCGCTCATGGCGAACTGGCGAGCGAGCGCGTGCAAATTCGGCGTGATTTTCAGGTGCGTGGCGGAGCGTTCAATACTTTCGTTGCGGCGTTGAAATGGAAAGATTGTAGGGGTCATCGCCGACCATGACATGCGGCCGGAATAGGCGGGCGCCGCAATTCCTGAAAAATGTGACGATTGCGGGGCGGAACCCAGCTTCAGAACAAATGGCATTCTGGCGGAGAGAGTGGGATTCGAACCCACGTTAGAGTTTCCCCTAAACACGCTTTCCAAGCGTGCGCCTTCAACCACTCGGCCATCTCTCCTGAAGGGTGGTCTACCTTATTGAATCTACCATAGCGGCGCATGCCGTTCCGGCTTGCGGTGGCATGTGCGGGCGGCGGTTTCGGGCCACTTTGGGACGCCATATGAAACCGTTTACTTTTTGGCCTCACTTGGTTTATAGTTCGGCCTTGCTTCACCGTTCCTGGTTCGCTCCATCCGTACACCGCATTCATGCTTGGAGCGCATTCCCGATTTGAAGAGGACTCCCATGCCTGAAATCTCACGCCGCGAACTGCTTGCCTCTGGAATGGCTCTTTCCGCCTCGTCGCTGCTCGCCCGCTCTGCCTGGGCTCGCACCGCTGCCGCACTCGCAGGGCAGCTCTCCGGTCATGAGCCTGCCGGGTCGGCTGCGGCGCTGGCGGCAGTCACACCGCGTGAGCAGCAACTGTTTGACTTCGGGTGGAAGTTCACGTTCGGTAATGGCGAGGATCCATTCAAAGACCTTGGATTTGGCATTGGGCAGGGCGACTTCGCCAAGACCGGCGATTTCAAATTCGCCAAACCAGGATACGACGATTCCAAGTGGCGGTCGCTCGACCTGCCTCACGACTGGGCGGTCGAGCTGCCGTTCGTCCACGATGAGACGAAGGTGGGCGACGACGTTGTTCTGCGCACGCATGGCTACAAGCCGCTCGGCCGCCGTTATCCCGAGACAAGCGTGGGCTGGTACCGCCGCGAGTTCGACGTGCCGGCAAGCGATTTGGGCCGCCGCATCTGGGTCGAGTTCGATGGCGCCTTCCGCGACGTGCTGGTCTTCGTGAACGCCTGTTTCATCGGCCGCAATGACAACGGCTATGCTCCCTTCCGCTTCGATCTCACCGACTTTCTTTCGTACGGCAAGAAGAACTGCATTACCCTTCGCGTCGATGCCAGTTTCGGCGACGGATGGTTTTACGAGGGCGCGGGTGTCTATCGGCACGTGTGGCTCACCAAGACGGACGCTGTACACCTGGGCAAGTGGGACAGCTATGTGCGTTCCGAAGTGAACGGCGGATCGGCCGCGCTCACGCTCAACACCGTTGTGAAGAACGCCAGCACGCAGCCTGCGAACGCAAAGGTCAGCTGGAAGATCCTCGACAGCTCCGGCGCCACTGTAGCTTCGGCCGAAGCACCAGCACAGTCAATCGCGGCGGATGATGCGGCGAAATTCAGCGCCACGGCGACCCTCGCGAATCCCGCTCTCTGGTCCGTCGACACGCCGAATCTCTATTCCGCGATCGTCACGGTCGAGTCCGACGGAAAGACCACCGACGGTGAGCGCATCAACTTCGGCGTGCGCACGGCGAAGTTCACCGCAGACAAGGGCTTCTTCCTCAACGGCAAGTCCGTAAAGATCCAGGGCACCTGCAACCACCAGGATCACGCCGGCGTAGGCGCGGCGGTGCCCGATGCGCTGCAGTGGTTCCGCCTCGCAGTGCTGCGCGAGATGGGTTGCAACGCCGTCCGCACTTCGCACAACATGCCTACGCCCGAGTGGGTGGATGCATGCGACCGCATGGGACTGATGATGATGTGCGAGACGCGCCAGATGAGCTCCAACCCAGAAGGCATGAAACAGCTCGAGCTGATGGTCAAGCGCTACCGCAACTCGCCGTCGATCATTCTGTGGTCTGTCGGCAACGAGGAGTGGCACCTGCAGTACGACATGGCCGAGCAGGGCGCGAAGATCGCCGCGGACATGGTGCGCCTGTGCCACGAGCTCGACCCCACGCGCGTTGTTTCGGCGGCAGTGAACGGTAACAACAAGCAGGGCGTTTCCGAAGCATTCGACATCATCGGCTTCAATTACAACCTGGCGTTTCCCGACAAGTACCACGCCGAACATCCCGACAAGGCCTGCTACGGTTCGGAGACATCGAGCGCCATCAGCACGCGCGGTGTCTACTCGACAGACAAGCTCCGTAACACAATGAGCTCCTACAACGGGGTTGTGCCGTGGGGCGAATCGCCCGAAGAGTGGTGGAAGTTCTACGGCTCGCGCGATTGGATGGCCGGCGGCTTTGCATGGACCGGTTTCGACTATCGCGGCGAGCCCACGCCCTATGGCTGGCCCTCCATCAACTCGCAGTTCGGCATCGTGGACATGTGCGGGTTTCCGAAGGATTTCTTCTTCTACTACACGGCGTGGTGGCGCTCCGAGCCTTCTCTTCACGTGTTTCCGCACTGGAACTGGGAGGGCAGGGAAGGCGACGAGATCCCGGTGTGGGTTTACTCAAATCTTGACGAAGTCGAGCTACTTGTCAATGGAAAGAGCCTCGGCCGCCAAAAGGTTCCGCAGCTGGGACACGTGGAGTGGAAGGCGCGATACGAACCCGGATCCCTTGAAGCTCGCGGCTACAAGGGTGGCAAGGTCGCGCTCACGCAGAAGCGCGAAACTACTGGCGCACCCGCGCAAATCCGGCTTACCTCCGACCGCACCGAGATCAATGCCGATGGCGAAGATGTCGCCGTTATCAAGGTCGAAGTACTCGACAAGGACGGCCGCCTGATGCCCATTGCGGATAGCACCATCGGATTCAATATCTCAGGCGCGGGCAAGCTCATCGGCGTCGGCAACGGCGACCCCAACTGCCAGGAAAGCGACAAGGCGCCGAAGAGGTCGGTCTTCAATGGGCTCGCGCAGGTCATCGTGCAGAGCACGAAGAGTCCAGGCGAGATTCACGTCCAGGCCACCAAGGACGGCGGGGACGGCCCCGGCCTCACGGCGGCAAGCCTGGTCGTCACCACGAAGCAGGTAGAACTCCGGCCGTCGGTTGCGTAATGCAGCCATCGCTGCTTCCGATTGCGTTTCACGGTATCCGGGGCCCCGCTTCCAGGCCCCGGGGAACCCAGGCCACTCAGATTCGTTGCTCGGCGTACTTCTTCAGCAACTCATCCGCCTCGTCGTAGCCAGTCGGAATCTCCACTCCCTCGAGCGAGGCGCCGGCCTTCAGGAGCGCCTCAATCCAATCGGGCGATCTCCGGCTCTTCCAGTAGGAATCCGTGCAGGCCTTCACGGCCAGTTGCAGCGAAGTGCGGCCATCTCCGTCGAGGGCGTTCACGGGCGTGCCGCGCTCGATGAGAAGTTGTATCGTATCGGGGTTGCCGCGCCATGCGGCCACGTGAAGAGCAGTGGAGTTCCGCGGCGTGCCGAAGTACGCATCACCCGAGTACAGCGCATCGGGTGGCACTCCCGCATCGAGCAGGCACCGGACGCCTGCTGTATTGCCCGTTCCCGCAAACGCTCCAAGAAACTCCCCGCCTACGGCAATCAACGCCTGGCGCAGCGCAGGATCGTCACGTAAGTGCGCATCGATCGCGCGGCGGTCGGCCCTCGCGCACGCGGCAAGCAGGTTCTCCGCGCCGGCCAGCCTTGTGTCCACGCCGCGCTTTTCGAAAACCGACAATACATCGCCGCGCCCGCGGTGCGCCGCCAGCTGAACGGCATTGCTGCCGTCCTTTTTGTTTGGTAGCAAGGGATCGCCTCCACGCTCGAGCAACAGCTCGACGATTTGAATGCGGTTATCGCGGAGGATGGCGTGCTGGAGAGCGCTCGTGCCCCAGTGGGGTATGTAGTTAGGGTCGCAGCCGTAGTCGAGGCCAAGGCGCATGCCGTCGAGATCGTGCCAGTCGGCTTTGCGGCACAAGATCCACGCTTTGCCTCGCTCGTCGACCTTGCCGCTCTTGAGCAGAATCTCGAGTACGGAATTGTCGTAGCCTTCCGGTACGTGATAAGGAGTTTCGCCGTCATTCGGATCTGCGCCGCGATCGAGTAAGAGTTGCGTCAGGCCTGCGTGATGCGCGCATCCGGCAGCGCCGTACAACACGGATTCCCACACGTCCTTTTCTCCAGGCTGCCAGGGCTTTTCATACCACCCCGTGTTGGCGCTCGCGCCAGCATCCAAAAGCACGCGAGCTGTGCGCACAAACGCAACACCGCGCGGCTCATCCAGTCGAAGGTAGCGCGAGAAGCACAGATGGGACAGAACGTCCCAGCCGTAGGGCCCGCCTGTCGCATTTACGGTCGCCGGATCGCGCGCAAGAAACCCGCGCACAGCGGCCTCGTCGGCAAGCACGGCAGCCGTGTAGATGCTTGCCTTCGCGACATTCGGATAACGTGTGAGAACTGCAGTTGCCTCGTCGAGCGTGCCGGACGCGTGAGATGACCCATCGCGCGGGACCAGCGCCGCGCGCAAAAATGCGTCGACCGGATCGGCCAGGTCGGCGATGGCCGCCGCGATCCGGCAGCGCTCGATCTCGTGCGCGAACTTGGGCCAGCTCTCGAAGCCGTGCTCGCGCGCAAGCACGAGTTGCGCGTCGGTCAACATGACCTTCTCGCCGTGCTTCCAGTGCGGATGATGGGACTGGAGACGCGCAAGTCCGGCCGCATCACCCAAGCGGCATGCGCGTACCAGGTCCTTGGCTTGTTTTTTGTATTGGTTCAGGTCCGGGTGGGCGGGGATTTCCTTTTCAGGCATACGAAGCTCCTTTCGCTGTTCGCCCCGTGTCCGCATCGTTGGGCGGGAAAGAAGATTCGCTGAATTGTCGAAAACGTAAGGTGGGCACGGCCCTTTCCGCGGACTGGATGCGCCCTTCGCGCTGAGCCTCACCGTACCCGAGCGGTTACGTCCAAGTCAAGGTAAACTGTATCCCCCTTACATTCTCCTCGAGATCGCGCGCATGAACCTTCGAGTAATCTCGTACCTGTGTCTTGCGATTCCCGCTGCGTTTTCGCACCGGGCGATCTGCCAGACCGCCGCGCCCGAATATGCGGAGACCGCTAGTACTCTTCTCGCCGACGCCGATTCAGAAGCAAAACGAGGCGTCTACCTCTTTTACTCGCAGAATTACGTCGACGCCAAAAAGGAGAAGGTCGATATTCACGGCTCCGTCTACGGCGTCCTTCGCGACGTGAGGCTGACCGGATGCGATCTTGAAGCCACGATTCAGGTCTTCGATCTGTTCTCGGGATTTGTCAAGGAACTGCCCACTGGCGAGCAACAGGATTTGACCGAATACTCCATTCGGATCCATCTCACACCCGATCTCGCCGTCACTCTCATCCAGGCGCGTCCAGCACAGCTCGCACACACCATGCATACGCAATGCAATGACGATCCTTCCTGCACGTTCAACTGGCTCAAGATTCAGTCCGCGAAGCCCGACATTCACGAGCGCATCGTGATGAACCACACGCTCTCGTTTGACGGAAGCGTGCAGCAAGTTCTCGCCCCCGTCAGCTCGCTCGAGGCCGGCAAGCTGCTCATGCGCGACTTGCAATCGCTGGCCAGAGCACGTTGCAGATAGCTCCGAGCGCCTTCATAATCTGCTCCGCTAAAGTAGAAAAATGGCTCGTGTCGCCGCCCAAGCCGAGTGGAGAAGGGAACTGCGTGCCATGGTCGCGCTCGCCGTCCCCGTTGTGCTCAGCGAACTCGGCTGGATGCTTCAGGGCGTAGTCGATACCATCATGGTCGGCCGGCTCGGCCCCGCCGCAATCGGCGCTGTCTCCGTGGGCAACGCCGTTTACTACACGCCATCTCTCTTCGGCATCGGCCTCGTCCTCGGCCTCGACACGCTCGTCTCCCACGCCTACGGCCGCGGCGACCACGAGGCCTGCCATCACTGGCTCGCGCAGGGTGTCTATCTCGCCTGCATCGCGAGCGTGCCGCTCATGCTGTTGCTCGTCCCCGCAAGCCTGATATTCGTCCACGTCGGCATTTCGCCTGAAGTGGCAGCGCCGGCCGGAAGCTATCTCCTCATCCTCACGCTCGGCACTCTTCCGCTGCTCCTCTACGCAGCGGCCCGCCGGTACCTTCAGGGGGTAGGACAGGTCCGCGTCATCACTGTCACGTTCGTGCTCGCCAACCTGCTCAACTGGCTCGGCAACTGGGTTTTGATCTATGGCAAGCTCGGCTTTCCCGCTCTTGGTGTCCGCGGGTCCGCCATCTCCACCGTCATCGCCCGCATCGGCATGGCCGCAGCTCTCATTGGTTTCGCCTGGCGGTACGAACGAAGGCGGGGACACCCGCTGTTCGCCCGCTGGGCGCGCCCGAGCCTGCTCAAGCTCCGGCAGCTCGTCCGGCTCGGCGCTCCGGCGGCCGGGCAGATCCTTCTTGAAGTCGGCGCCTGGAACCTTGCTACCTTCACCGCCGGGTTCCTCACTCCCGTCGCGCTCGCAACGCACGCTATCGCACTCAACTACGCCAGCCTTACTTATATGGTCCCGCTCGGAATAAGCGCCGCAGCGGCCGTCGGCGTTGGCCACGCAATCGGCGCCGAGGACCCTGCACGCGCCCGCCGCGCCGGGTGGCTCGCCCTCGCGCTGGGAACCGGCTTCATGCTCCTTGCCGGCATCGTCTTCTTCGTCATCCCTCGCCCGCTCATTGCGCTCTACACAACAGATCCGCGCGTGCTCGCAGTCGGCCCCAGCCTGCTCTGGATCGCCGCAGCATTCCAGATCTTCGACGGCATCCAGACCGTCTCTACCGGCGCACTGCGCGGCCTTGGAGAAACGCGCGCTCCCATGTGGGCGAACTTGGTCGGTTACTGGGTTCTCGGCCTTCCGCTTGGCTTCTTCCTCTGCTTCGTCCTCAAATGGGGTGTCTATGGCCTCTGGATCGGACTCACGGTTGCGCTCGTCATCATTTCGACAATGCTCCTGCTGCGCTGGAACAAGGACAGTCGCCACCGTGCCGAAATCCGCGCGCTTGAACGCGGCCATGGAGCCTAACCTGCGGGACGTCGTGCCAGATTATGGTACGTCCCGAGGTAACCCAATCGGTGCGCCGGGCGACGTTTAACTGTCACGCGACTATAATCACTTAGGAGCCAATCGTAATCTCCGCAACGAATTTCATCGGAAGGAATCCCGCCCAAATGGCGACTGGAGACCTGGCCCTGGGTCAAGAACAGGGCCTTAAAACCGCGCGCCAGCGCGTAGTGAACGACTTCAGCATCAACGTAGCAACGGTGAACGGGTCCGGCTCGCAATCCGCCAATAGCGTACTGCTGAAAAGCATCTTCGGAATGGGAGTTCCCGTCAGCGGCAAGAACCTCTTCCCGTCGAACATCGCCGGACTGCCCACCTGGTACACCATCCGCGCCAGCAAAGACGGCTACGTAGCCCGCAAGCGCGACACCGAAGTCCTGGTGGCCCTGAATCCTGAAACGGCCAAGGACGACATCCTCAGCCTGCCCGCCGGCGCCGCCGCAATCTATGAAGAGAACTTCAACCTGAAGCAGTACCGCGACGACGTGGCCTGCTACCCGGTTCCCTTCGATAAGATCACGGCTTCCGTCTGCCCTGAGGCCAAGCTGCGCAAGCTCGTGAAGAACATGGTCTACGTGGGAGTGGCCGCGCAGCTGCTCAACATCGATCTGACAGTTGTCGAGAAGGCCGTCAAGAAGCAGTTCGCCAAGAAGCAGAAGGTCTTCGACCTTAACTTCAGCGCCGTCAAGGCCGGCTGGGACTTCGCGAACGAAAAGCTCGTCAAGCACGATCCGTTTGTCATCGAGAAGATGGACGAGACCAAGGGTCTCATCATCATCGACGGCAATGCCGCCTGCGGCATGGGAGCGGTTTTCGCCGGCGTCACCGTGGTCGCGTGGTACCCGATCACGCCGTCCACTTCATTGATCGAAGCCACCACAGACCTGCTCAAGAAGTTCCGCGTCACGCCTGAAGGCAAGGCCACGTTCGCGGTCGTCCAGGCTGAAGACGAGCTCGCCGCCATCGGCATGGTGCTTGGCGCCGGCTGGGCTGGCGCGCGTTCCATGACGTCCACCTCCGGCCCCGGCATCTCGCTCATGGCGGAGTTCTCCGGCCTCGGCTACTACACCGAAATTCCCGGCGTCATCTTCAACGTGCAGCGCACCGGGCCTTCCACGGGCATGCCTACGCGCACCCAGCAGGCCGACATCCTGTCCACCGCGTTTCTTTCGCATGGCGACACGAAGCACGTCATGCTGCTGCCCGCATCAGTCAAGGAGTGCTTCGAACTCAGCATGGAAGCCTTCAACCTTGCCGAGCGCTTGCAGACTCCCGTCTTCGTTCTCACCGACCTCGACCTCGGCATGAACAACTGGATGTCCGAGCAGTTCCAGTATCCAGAGAAGCCTCTCGATCGCGGCAAGGTCCTCACTGCCGAAGACCTGAACCGCCTCGGCGGATTCGCCCGTTATCGCGACGTCGATGGCGATGCGATCGGCTGGCGCACGCTGCCCGGCACGAACCACCCCAAGGCCGCTTACTTCACCCGCGGATCGGGCCACAATGACGCGGCCGGCTACACCGAGAAGCCCGACGAGTACCAGAACGTCGTCGACCGCCTCAGCCGCAAATTCGAGCACGCCCGCACGCTCGTGCCCGGGCCGATTACGGTGAAGAACGGCACCTCGAAGATCGGCTTTCTCGCCTTCGGCAGCTCCGACTTCGCCGTTCGAGAGAGCCTCGACCAGATCACGAAGGAGTACGGCCAGAACGTGGACTACATGCGCATCCGGGCCTATCCGTTCGCGCACGACATTCTCGACTTTGTCGCCTCGCACGAGCGCGTCTACATCATCGAACAGAACCGCGACGCGCAGATGGCAAGCCTTCTCAAGCTCGATCTGCCCGCCGACCAGGTGGTGAAGCTGCGGTCAATCCTGCACTACAACGGCCTGCCTCTTGACGCGCGCAGCATCACCGACGAGTTCGCCACGAAGGAGGGCCTCTAAATCATGGCTGCAACAGCAACACCGAATCCCAAAGTCAACCACATCGGCCTTCCCATCATCGAGTACCGCGGCGGCAAGTCCACGCTCTGCGCAGGATGCGGCCACAACGCCATCTCCGAGCGCATTATCGACGCGATGTACGAGATGGGCGTTCAGCCCGAGCGCGTCCTCAAGATGAGCGGCATCGGCTGCTCCTCGAAGAGCCCTGCCTACTTCATGAGCCGCGCGCACAGCTTCAACAGCGTGCATGGCCGCATGCCGTCGGTCACCACTGGCGCGGTGCTGGCCAACCACACCATGACGGCACTCGGCGTTTCCGGCGACGGCGACACCGCGTCGATCGGCATGGGCCAGTTCGTTCATCTGCTGCGCCGCAACCTCCCGATGATCTACATCATCGAGGACAACGGCGTGTACGGGCTCACTAAAGGCCAGTTCTCCGCGACTGCCGACATTGGCTCAAAGCTCAAGACCGGCGTCATCAATGATCTTCCCGCAATCGACACGTGCGCGCTCGCCATCCAGCTTGGCGCAACGTTTGTGGGCCGCTCGTTCTCCGGCGACAAGAAACAGCTTCTGGCCATGCTCAAGGCCGCCATCGCGCACAAGGGCACCGTAATGCTTGACGTTATCAGCCCATGCGTCACGTTCAATGATCACGAGGGTTCCACGAAGAGCTACAAGTTCATGCAGGAAAACGATGAGCCCATCAACGAAGTCGGCTTCGTCGCCAGCTTCGACGACATCGAGGTCGACTATGACTCCGGTCAGGTCTACGAGGTCGAGATGCACGACGGCTCGAGCCTCCGCCTGCGCAAGCTCAAGGAAGACTACGACCCAACCAACAAGGCCGAAGCTGTACGCACCCTGATGGAGGCTCACGAGAACCAGGAGATCCTGACCGGCGTCTTTTACATCGACACGCAGAAGCCCACGTTCACCGATCTGCTCAACCTGATCGATGAGCCGCTCGGCACTCTGCCCGAGTCCGTGACCCGCCCGCCGAAGAGCGCGCTGGACGCACTGATGGCCAACCTGCAGTAAAGCGCCGGTTTAACGTTCAACGCTTAGGATCTGCTTACGAAAAAGCCCCGCGCCAGCGGGGCTTTTCCATTCCGAGGTCCAGCCGCTATTGCGGGAGCGTTGTGCCCGTCGTCGCGCCGCCATCCCCATTGTTGTTATTGCCGAAAGTTACCAGGGTGCCCCCGTTCACGGCATGCAAGCCGACCAGGCCGTTGTTAAACACGTCGTTGTTCGCGACGTGGACGCTTGCGTGCCCGCCGTTTGACTCAATTCCGAACTGGCCATTATTTGCCGCAAGCGAATTTCCAATGTACAAATAACTGTTTACGGTAGTCGGCTGACTCACGAATCCTGCCAGGGCGTTCCCGCTTGCTTCGCTCTCAAATACCGCTGTCCTGCTGGAGTCCAGCGTCTGAATGCCGAACTGGTTGCCGTTGAAGTGGGAGTTGCTCACCGAAACGTAGACCTCTGACGACGTGTTGCCCTGGATCGTCAGTCCTGCGCCGTTGCCGGCAGCCGGGTTGGGTGTACCGTTGTTTGTTGCAACTGTATTGACAACGGAGACGTGAGCCGCTCCCGATTGATTAACCGCAATCGAGATGCCGTTCTGGCCGAATCCGGTAATGGTACAGTTCACAATGTGCAATTGCCCGCCCGAGATGAATCGGATGCCGTTCAGGCCGGCGTTCGAATTTCCGGCTCCGAGCAGGCCCTGAAACCGCACGTTTTGTATGACAACAACATCGGTCGGTTGAGCTGCCACTACGATGCCATTCGTCCCGGCCACAAGTATCGAGGCAACCTGGCCCCCGCCGCCGTCAATCGTGATCGACTTGTTGATAGTGAGCGCACCGAAGCCACCAGGATCGAGCGCGTCAATTTCGCCGCCGGGTGCCGTCTTTGAGATCGCGCCTGCGAAGGTTTTGCAAGGAGCGGTGCGGGAGCAGGGGTTGGCGTCATCGCCCACACCGGAAATCCAGGTTCGCGTGGCCTGGCTATATCCGACGCTCGCCGACAACGCGGCGAGCACAGCGATGCTAAGGAAACGGGGGAGGAATCTCATGGCGCATTCTCCTTGTACTGTCTGGGATCAGGGCAGGAAAGCTGGGGACGGGGTGCCCTTCTAAGACGTTCCATAATGACACTCTTACTTGGACCCGATCAACAAGAAAAGCTAGTGCTGCCGACACTTATGTACTCGGCCTCCCGGGCCTCTAGTAATCATTCAGTAGAGCCGTAAAATGCGGGCGAACCCGTTCGCAGGCGGAGATTTGCCCCTGTTCGGCGTCGGAACCCTAGGTCTCTCTCTTCCAGGTCCCTTTCGTTCCTGGTGCCGCAATCAGATACTCCGCACCGCCCGGAAGCTCTGCGCAAGCAGGGCTTTTCATGTTTCGAGAGCAATTCGACTGCAAGAACACTGTTGACTTCGGATTTTCCGCTATGCAATCCTCGTATCGCTTTCCAATTCCCTTTAGCCGAGCGGAGGTACTGGTGCTGCGCTCATTCTTGCGTCACTGCGCGGTAGTTGTGTGCGCCGGCGGCCTTCTCCTTGCCGCGACGCCGGCCGGGTCCGGGCAGGCATCTCAGTCCGATCAGGCGCCGCATCCGAGCCCGATCAAATGGCAAAAAGGTCCCATGACCGCGCAGGTAGGCGACATCGCCACGATCGACGTGCCAAAGGACTTCCTTTTTGCCGACGGAGACGGTGCGCGGAAGGCCATGGAGATGATGCAGAACCCCACCGATGGCCAGGAGGTGGGATTCATTACGCCCAAATCGGACAAGGAGACTTGGTACATCATTTTTGAGTTCGATCCGGTCGGATATGTAAAGGATGACGACAGGGCGTCGTTGGATGACGACGCGATCCTCAAGTCAATTCAGGATGGAACCGAGGAAGCAAACAAGACGCGCAAGGAGAAGGGTTGGGCTCCCATTCACATAACCGGGTGGCACACGCAGCCATATTATGACCAGGTGACGAACAACCTTACCTGGGCAGTCGACGGGGCGCAAGACAAAGGCGAGAATCCGAACGTGAATTACTCCGTGAGGATACTTGGGCGCCGGGGAACGATGAATGTCGACCTTGTCCTTGATCCCAACGATCTCGCGGCGGTCGAACCGCAGTTCAAGTCCATCATGACTACCTTCCGGTTCACGGCGGGGAGCCGCTACGCGGACTTTACTGAGGGCGACAAGCTGGCAGGGTATGGCCTGACTGCATTGATCGCCGGAGGCGCGGGTGCAGTCGCTGCCAAGACCGGGCTTCTGGCCAAATTGTGGAAACTCATAGTCGCGGCATTCGCTGCGCTTTGGAAGCTGATCGTTGTCATATTCGCCGCGATCGGTACGTTCTTCAAACGGCTATGGGCGAAGGTCACGGGTTCCCGCAAGGAAATAGAGAAAAATGAATTCCCTCCCGCCGACGAACCCGGCGTGCAGGGCTCGAGCAACCTCGTCGCCGCTGGGCAGCCCGGCGCAGGGACGGACGAATCGCGGTCCGCATGAGAATTGAGCAGGAACTGGCTTTCCTGATCTGGGTGCTCTATGCAGTCGACTGCATCCACTGGTTGGGGCCCGGTCAGGCGGCGCTGACGCGCCGAATAAACGGAACGTGGAAGATCGCGCGCCATTCCGAAGGAACATTCACCCTCCTCGGACGGATGCCCGTACTTGTGGCCCCGCTGGATCTTCGCCCTGGGTTCGTGGTTTCGAACAGCACGGACCTTCCTGAAGGTCAGTCCGGCATCGAAACCATTGGTGACAAGGTAGAAGACCTGGAGGCGCACACGCGCATCCTGACGGCGCTTGCCATCCTGGCAGCGGCGAATCTCCTGATCATCATTCCGGTGTTGTTATTCATGCAATGGTTTGAGGGTGCATGGGCACCTATCGGTGTATTGGCCGCCTGTCACGTCGCGATTGCCGCAGAGGTCTTCCGGCTCTCTGGAGATTGGCGCGCAGAGAAGGACAGCAATTTCTGGCAACACTATATCGCTCTCGTGCTGAATCCAGCCGCGGCCCTGCGCGCCGGTGACTTATTTTCGGAGCGATTGAAGATAGCTGTTGAGGTGCAATCTCCAGTAGCTGTCCGCTAGGTTTCCCGTCCCTTGGTGCCTTTGTCTCTCCACCTTAGTCCTGTCGCGGCTCTGAGTCCATTACGGCGGACCCTTCGATCGTTGTGTATACTGGGCTCTCTCTGGCTCACCCCCAAAGCCATCAGGTCGAACTTGCACATGCAGGCGAATTCCGCAGCCGCGTAGGTTTGCGCCTGCCTGACGCGGGTTTCGTGGGCTCCTTCTGTTCCTGGCGACGCATTCCGCGGCAACGTGGGCGTGTTCTCTGCCGGAGACCCGCGCCCAGCCCACTCAGGAAAGGAGACGGAATGAAAGCATTCAAGCGGTTCTCTCTCTGTGCTGCGGTGTCGATCCTCACAGCCGTTCCCCATTTGCTGGCCCAGGCGACGCAGGCTTCCCTCGACGGAACCTACACGTTCCTGTTCTCGAACATGAGCGACTATTCACCCGCATTCAACATGAACGGGCAGCAAGTCGGGTTCTGTGACGGCATTACCCCCATTGGTTATAACTGTGGCTACACGGTCACCTTCGGCGTGATTAGGGGAACACTGGTCGCGGACGGGAGGGGAAACATCACATCGGGCGCATTTACGCAGACGAACGATCCCAACTCCTACGAGTGCAGTCCCGGCAATAACCCGACCAGCACATGCCCCGTAAAGGTCCCCTCCCGCAACTCGTATTCGTCGAACGAGTCCTACGCCGTCGGTTCGGTCGTCGATTTCATCGGATTGACCAATGTCGGCCCGGTCACCAGGACCTTCCAGGCAGTCAGGGCCAGCAAGGGCAAGCGGCCGGATTGGCTAAATACGAAAGACCTCGAAAACGTCTGCAACAATAGCAACCTCAATACGTGCTATTGGGTCCAGATTCCCGCGAGCCTCACGAACACTGAGGGTGCCAGCCAAAGCGCCAATGTCGTGGGGACTTACACGGTAAGTGCCAACGGTTCCGGAATGCTTTACCTGAGGTTGGCTAATTGCACAACCTCCTGCGCAATTGGCCAGTTCGCGATGGTCGTGCCGCCAGGGAACTCAACGGTGGGGCAGACGGTGCATGTTTCAGGCGAGTCCCAGTTGGGCAACCACAATAAATGCGTAGGCGGAGCGACGCGCGTCAAGTGAATCAACAGTCGGGAGCTTAAAGCAGAGAACCCCGCTCGCGAGCGGGGCTCTTCAACTGCAATTGAATAATCGTTCAGGTCCTACTGCCGCGGCGCCGCTGAAATCCGCACTCCCATCCCGTTCAGCTTGCTGCGCGCCGCCGCCGCTTCCGGGCTCTGCGGGTGCCGCTGGTTCAACGACCGCAGCTCCTGGATTCCCGCTGCCCGCTTGTTCTCAGCCAGCAGCGCATACCCTTTGTGCAGCTGCGCGGCCGGGGCCTTCGTGCTGCTTCCGTAGTTCTCCAGCACCGCGTTGTATGCCTTGATTGCGTCCGAGTAGTTCTGCTGCCGGTACGCAATCTCGCCAAGATAGAACTGCGCGGCAGCCGCGAGGTCATCCTGCGGATAGTACTGCACGACGTCCTGGAACTCGCCCTGCGCCACCGAATATTTCGCGGCATTAAAGTCGCGAAGCCCTGACTGATAAGTCTCTTCCAGCGGCGGAGCCGAGCCTGATCCCGGCGCTGCGCCCGAGCCATTTGCGCCCGCCCCCTCTCCGCCACCTGAGCCCGAACTCGCTGCGGGGGCCATTCCCTGCGCGCTTGTTCCACCCCCCGACTGCCCGCCCGCAGAATTCTGCATGTTCTGCATCTGCTGCTGCAGGTTCTGCAGCGCCTGGTCCATCCTGCCAAGCCGCGACTTCAACTCTTCCACTGAATCGTTCACTGACTGGACCGATCCCGCCGTCGCATCCATCTTTCCACTCAGAGCTTCATTCTGCGCCGCGAGCTTTTGTTGCAGCGCGTCGGCCGCCGCCGACGCCTTGTTGGCGGCATCCGTAGCCTGCTGCACAAGCTGCAGCAACCCGCCCATGTTTTTGTCCACGGACGATTGAAGCCGCTGCACCATGTCCATCAACTGGCTCACCTGGTCCTGGAGCTGAACGATTTCCTTTGACGTAGCGTGAGCGCGAACCGGGGCCAACGCCGAGATTGCAACTGCCAGGGCCACGGCAAGAATACGGTTGCGGAGAGTGCGTTCGTTCGACATGGAGTCACCTGTTCGAAACTGACCATTGGCTGGTTACGATCTGGCCGAAGTCAGCTTGCGGATTCTGGTTCCCCGGTAAGCCCTGGGACGCAACCGGGGAACGTGGTGCGCCAACCTGCGCGAGGCCGAAGAAGTAAAGGTCCACGCTCAAATTTCAGACGTGGACCCCGCGCGTTCGTTTGTCGACGGCAGCCGCGCCGAGTGCTGCCGGCGCGTTCATTACTGGTCGACCGAGAAACCGTCGCGGCGGTTCTGCTGCCAGCAGTCTTCGGTCGATTCGGTGCAAAACGGCTTTTCCTTGCCGTAGCTGATTACGCGGACGCGGTTCGCCGCCACTCCAGCATTTACAATCGCGTTCTTTGCCGCTTCCGCGCGATTCTGCCCCAGTGCGAGGTTGTACTCATTCGATCCGCGCTCGTCGCAGTAACCACCGATCACGACCTTGATGTTCGGGTGGCTCACCAGGTAGGTCGCGTCCTTCGAGAGCGTGGCCTGCGCGTCGGTGCGGATGTCCGCAGTATCGTAGTCAAAGAAGATGTCCTGCACGTTGGCCTTGAACTCCTCCTCAGCGCTCATTGTGTTGCTGGGAACCGGAACCGCCGCCGGAGGCTGCGTCACGGTCACTCTCGCCGTTGCATCGGCTGACCCGCCTTCGCCCCGCGCCACAAGGTGGTAGGTGGTCGAGCTCGCCGGAGTCACAGTCTTCACGCCGGTAGTCGGAACGTCGCCGATCCCTTCGATCGAAACGTTTGTTGCATCGGTGGTCTTCCAGGTCAGCACCGCCTGGTCTCCTGCCGAGATCGACGACGGAGTAGCTGAAAGAACCGCGGTCGGCGCCGGCGCAGCGGGCGGCGGGGCCGTCTCTCCAGCCGGAAGAGGCTTTTCTTTTTTCTTGCATCCGGCTACGGCAATCAGGGCAACACAAAGCAGGACCGGAACAACAACGCGAAAGAAATTTTTCAAAATTCATCTCTCCTTGAAACGAATTCAGTTCAGAAACGAATTCAATGCGGCCCTTCACCTTGGCAACCGATCATTGTAGTTCTTCAGCGGGGACGACCGATTGTCTCGTTCGAACGGAGAACCGGTTCGCGCCGTGATTGCCAGGGAACTTAAAAGCCATGGATTTGCGCCTGGTCTCGAAGCTGGAAAACGAATCACTAAACGACAACCCCATGATAAATCTTCCCCTCGCCGCGCTATTGCACGACGTGGTGCGCGTCGTTGCTCGCCACAATCCTATTTCCAGCTCCAGTTCGGCATGTAGTTGCTGCCGGCGTTCGTCAACTGCACCTGCTGCGTCCCGTCGGCAAGCATCGACCAGATCTCGGTCCGCTTCCCAATTTGCCGCTCAAACACAAGGTGGCGCCCGTCGGGCGACCAGCTCGGAAAATCGTTGGACCCTGATTCGTGAGTAATCTGCAGGTAGTTCTTGCTGGCGAGTTCCAGCACGTGAATGTCCTGTTTCCCTGGATCTCCGGGCCCGTACTTCCGGTTCCACGCGAATGCAAGCAGCTGTCCGTTCGGCGACCACGACGGCGATACCGCGTATCCGCCATCCGTAATGCGCTGCACGTTCGAGCCGTCCGCGTCCATCGTGTAGACCTGCGGCTCGCCGGTCCGCCCGCTGACAAACGCTACTTGGGAATTCGAGCGTGGGTTCCAGGTGGGTGAGATCTCGGCTCGTTGGAAAGACGTGAGCTGATGCAGATTTCCTCCGCTCGTATCGGCCGCCCAGATCTCCGAGGATCCGGATCGCGATGACGCGAAGGCGATTTTGCTTCCGTCTCCCGACCACGCTGGAGAGAAGTTGTTGCCACCGGCTGTTCCTCCCGGGAAGCTGACGATGCGGCCAAGCTCCATTGACCACATCCGAATTGCCCAACCGTCGCGGCTAAGCGAAGAAAACGCAATTCGGCTATTGTCAGGTGAGATGCGCGGCGAGAGCGAAGTGCTGCCCAGGTGCGTGATCTGGTGCTGGTTCTCCCCGTCGTAATCCATCACCCAGATTTCCTTCGTCCCCGTTCTATCGCTAACAAAATAAATCTTCGTCTCGGCGATCCCGTTCACCCCGCCGCCCAGCTGGGCGATGATCTCGTCGGCAAACCGGTGCGCGATCGTCCGCGCCATGTCCTGGCTCGCGGCCTCGTTGTATTGCTTCGTAAGTACTTGCGGGTTCGTCGTATTTCTCGTATCGTCCAGCCATCCGAAAACGGTCAGCCGACCGTTCTCCACCTTGAAAGCGCCAAACGCAACGTCAGTCGCATTCGCGGGCTCCGCTGCCCACTGCGCCAGGCTGATCTCCTGCGGCGAGCCCGGCGTTCCCTGCGGCGACATGCTCTTCGAAACCATGTCGAAGATGCCCGCATTCTGCAAATCGTTGAAGAGCGTCGAATCAAACGTCGCCTTCAGCTGCGGAGTCTGGGGGTCGGTCCCCATCGGCTTGAAGTCCGCAGCCCCCAGCCGGATCTTCTGTTGCCCGAGATTCGTTCCCGTATGCACCCAGTCCTGGGCGCGCGCGGGCGCAGCACAGCAACAAACCACGGCAGCAAATGACAGACCGAACAACAAGGGAAGAAGAAAACACTTTGCCTTCATGCGGATTGCGATCCTTCCTGGATGATAGGGATGGAGTGGATAGCGCAGTTGCGCAGGCAGTGAAACAGAATGCGGCCGCCGAATTGGGAAAACAGGCCTAATACTCACAATAATAAGAGACGTTCAACGAGCTTCCGTTATACGCCGCAGGCAGGGGACCGAACGTGTCAACCCGCTGCACCCCGCGAATGCACGAGCGGTCCAGCGTCGGGCTGCCGCTCGAGCGGTCGAGCTGCACATTACCCGGCGTTCCATCGCGGTGAATCGGGAAAATCACGTACACGCGAGCGCCCTTCGGCGTTCTCGGATCGACCTCGCCCTTGTTCCAGCTCTGGCCCATCTTGCGGTTGATCCCGTCCACGTACCACGGGAAGCGGCTTCCGAAATCGCCCTGCTGCACAGTCGTCGGCCCCGGCGAAGACTGCCCCTGGATCGCCCGCGGCAGATTATTCGCCGCCATCTCGCCATACTGGGCCTTGTTGTTCTCGACCGGCTGCGGCGACTTCTGCTGCGGCTTCGGCACAGGCTGCGGCTTCGCCTGCTCCTTCTTGCCCTGGATCGGAATCGCCGTATCGTCGATCTTCTCGGTCGCCTTGGGCTGCGGCGCGGCCGGAGCCTGGCTCGGGGTCTCAGTCGTCAGCACATTCTGGTTGGGGGGCTGCTCGCTCGGCAGCGGAATCGCCGGTGAAACCAGTTGCACGCGGATCGCCCCTCCGTTCGTCGCCCCGCCCCACTGATTCGATTTGAAAAACCCGCCCGCAATGTAATACGCCACAATGGCGCCGGCCAGAGCAGCGTGCAGCAGCACGGCTCCCGTCGCCGGCGCGGCGACAGGCTCGCCAGTCAGCTCGCGCTCCAGGCTCTCATCGTGTTCCAGCAGTGCGCTCATCGTTCGATTACCCAATCGGTGGGGTGCCCCACCTTTGCCGGGTCTTTGTTCTTCCGGCTAAGGTCGGATGCGAAGCATCGATTCCATCCTCCGATCGCGAAACCCTACTTCTCCGCCTTCGTATCCAGTGGTTCCGTCACCACCGAAATATTCGTAATCCCCGCTTGTTTGACGGCATCCATCACGTGTGCAAAAGCGCCGAACGGCACACGCTCATCCGCCCGCACATAGATCGTCTGCTTCGAAGGATCCGTATTCGACGCGTGCAGCCTGTCGGCCAGTTCGTGGATGTTGATCGGTTTGTCGTCCAGGTAGACCGTTTGGTCATGCGCGATCGTCAGCGTGATCCGCTGCTCGGTGATCTCCTTGACGGTGCGTGTCTTCGGCACCGCCACCTCGATGCCCGACTGCAGCACCGGCGCGGTGATCATGAAGATCACAAGCAGCACCAGAACGACGTCCACCAGCGGCGTGATGTTGATGTCCGCGAGCGACGACTGCGTCTTTCCGTTTGCGGTTGTAAATGCCACGGCTAACCTCGCGAGGGCAGTTCGCGGCCCGCTTCAGAAAGCGACCGCGGCATCTGCCCAGTCGCTGCCGCAGCCGACGGCATGCGCACCTGGATCTCTTCCATCGAATTCAGAAGCTCGCGCGCAAAGTCGTCAATCGCCGAGGCAAACACGCGGATCCGCGCATTGAGCTGGTTGTATGCCACCACCGCCGGCACGGCGACAAACAGACCCGCCGCCGTCGTGATCAGCGCATCGGCCATGCCCGGCGCCACGGCGCGCAGTGTTGCCGATCCCGCAGCTCCCAGCCCGTGAAAGGCTTCCACAACGCCCATCACGGTTCCGAACAATCCCACGAACGGGCTCGTGGCTGCAATCGTCGCGAGCCACGTCATGCGCCGCTCCAGCATGGTCACCGCCTCGCTCGCGGCCGTCTGCGCAGAGCGCTCCAGCGGTCCAAGGTTCCGCGGCGGTCCAGCCCCGCCGGTCTGCCGGCGATAGGTCTCATATACGTCCTCGAACACCACTGCCAGCGGGCTGTCCTTGTATTCGCCGATGACGCTGGAAATCTCCTGGAACCGCGTCGCTTTGCGGAACATGCGGATAAATCTGCGGCTCTCTTTCGTCGCCTTCCGGAAAGTGGACCACTTGCCTAGGATCACGGTCCACGAATAGAGGCTCGCAATCAGCAGGACGATCAGCACTCCGATCGCAACCCCGCTGAGCTGGCTCATCAGGTCCATGAGCCCATTCATCCCATGCGCAATCCCGCCGTCTGGCGGCGTCGCCGCCGGCTCACTCTGCAACAAAAATGCAAAGGCTACAAGCGTAAAAATCGGCATTCACCTCTTCATCAACGGTAACAGACACAGGGGTGCTGCGAAAGTTACGGTCCAGATGCCCCTTCTACCTATTAGATGAGCCAAACAGCCGTCCGTGCCTCGCTCGTGCTATGCTGCGCTCGGATTATCCCGGCATTCACAAGACCCATGCTCATCGAACTCCGCGCCGAGAACTACGCCGTCATCGACCACGCCATTGCCGTCTTCGGCCCCGGCCTCAATCTCCTCACCGGCGAAACCGGCGCCGGCAAGTCCATCCTGGTCGACGCGCTGGCCCTCCTCATGGGCGGCAAATCGTCCGCGGAAGTTGTCCGGCACGGCGCCGACAAGGCCGTCGTCTCCTGTGTCTTTGAGTCCACGGCAGGCGCAGAGTCCATCCTCGAACAAAACGGCATCGACGCCGACGGCACTGAGATCATCCTTCGCCGCGAGATCCTCTCCAATGGCAAGGGCCGCGTCTTCATCAACAACCAGCCCGCCACCGTGGCCGTCCTCAAGCAGCTCGCCCCTGAGCTTGCGCTCGTCCATGCGCAGACAGAGACCCTCACGAGTTTTGACCAGGGCCAGCAGCGGCATCTTCTCGACCGCTTCGCCGGCATCTCCACCGACGCCGCCTCCGAGGCGTTTAACCGTTGGAAGCAAGCCTCCGGGAAGTTGGAAGACCTCCTCCAGGGCGAGCAGGACCGCCTCCGCATGGTCGACCTTTGGACTTATCAATCGAAGGAGATCGAATCCGCCCACCTCGAGGCCGCCGAGGACGAAGCCCTCGAAACCGAAAAGCGCGTCCTCGCCAACGCCGAAAAGCTCTACGCCGCCGCCATGGGCGCTTTCGACCAGCTCTATGAGGGAGGCATCTCCGCCGAAGTCTGCCTCCGCGCTGCGCTCAAGCACGTCGAAGAACTCGCCCGCTACGACTCAAAATTCGTCGAGTCGGCCCAGCAGCTTGAGTCGGCCCGAGCCACCGTAGGCGATCTTGCCGCAACTCTCCGCGACTACGCCGAAGGCATCAACGCCAGCCCTGACCGCCTCGCCGAAATTGAAGACCGCCTCGCCATCATCGACCGTCTCAAGCGCAAATACGGTAAATCCGTCGCCGAGATCCTTGCCTTCGGTGAAGACGTTCGCCTCAAGCTTTCGGAAGTAGAAGACCGCGACGAAATCCTGAAGGCATTACATGCAGCGGTACGAGAGGCTTCAGCGGCCTATCAGAAAGCTGCCGCCGCCGTGACCGCCGAGCGCAAGTCCGCTGCCGCCCGCCTCGCCAAAATGGCCGAGCAGCAGATCAACTCCCTCGCCATGAAAGTGAAATTCGAGATCGGCGTCACGCCTTCCGAACCGGAGTCGAATTGGACCCCCCAGGGATGGGACGAGGTCGAATACCGCATCTCCACCAACCCCGGCGAGCCGCTCAAGCCACTGCACGAAATCGCCTCCGGCGGCGAAATGTCTCGCGTCATGCTGGCCTTGAAGGTTGCAGTGGAACAAAACTCGTCCAAGACGAGCAAAAAGCCGACGCCCCGCACGCTCGTCTTCGACGAAATCGACATCGGCATCGGGGGCCGCGCCGCCGAAGCAGTCGGCCAGAAGCTCAAAGCCTTGAGTCGCGGCCAGCAGGTCCTCTGCGTGACCCACCTTCCGCAAATCGCCGCCTTCGCCGACCAGCATCTCGCCGTCGAAAAGCGCGAAACCGCGGGCCGCACCAAGACGAACATCCGCCTGCTCGACCAGCGCGCCAGCACCCACGAAGTGGCAAGAATGCTAAGCGGCGCGACGGTTACCGAAACCAGCCTCCAGCACGCAGCGCAGATGATCGCCGCGAGCAAATAGCCTCAAAACAAACACCCCGCTCCGATCCGCATCCCACCAAGTGGGCACATCGCGCCCGCTGGGGCCATTCCAAGTGACAAACCAACAACTTGCTTCCGTCCTTCTGTTTCTTCTGGCGCTCGTCGCCACTGCGCAAATTCTTGGCTACCTGTTCACGCTCCTTCGTCAGCCAAAGGTCATCGGCGAAATCCTCGCCGGCATCGTGCTCGGTCCCGCGCTCCTCGGCCACTTGCCTTTCATCGCCCATCTCGAAGCCGCCGTCAAGCAGCAGGGCTCGATCCTTGACTTCGTCTACTGGCTAGGCCTGCTGCTGCTCATGTTTCTCTCAGGCGCTGAAACCCGTCAGCTATTCACGCGCGACGAGCGCCGGGAAGTCGGCTGGCTGGCGATTGTTGGAACCGGACTGCCCTTTGTCCTCGGCCTGATCTTCGGACCATGGTTGATTCGCCCCTCGCTCGCCGGCCCCAATGGCAATCGCGTCTCGCTCGTCATCATCCTCGCCGTCGGCGTCGCGGTCACGTCCGTTCCCGTCGTCTCCAAAATCTTCGCCGACCTCAAAATCCTCCACACACGCTTCGCCCGCCTCGTGCTCGGCGTCGCCGTCGTCGAGGACATCGTCCTGTGGCTCGCATTGGCGATCGCCACGGCTACGGCAGGCAAGGCCGTGCTTCATCCGCGGCAGATGACCTTCCACCTCATCGCCACTGTCGCGTTCTTTATCCTTGGCCTCACGCTCATCCCGCGCGCCGTCAAACGGCTCAACAAGTCCCGCCACAACGTGCTCGCGCGCCAATCCCCGACCGCCTACGCAATTGGAGTGCTGCTCGCGTACTGCGCCGTTGCCGGAGCGCTCGATGTCTCGCTCGTCTTCGCGGCGTTCCTCGCAGGATTCGCTGTAGTTCACCGCAAGCGCATGCTCTTTGCCGAGGCCCTCGAAGCCATCGGCAAAGTCTCCTTCGCTTTTTTCATCCCCGTCTACTTCGCGATCGTCGGCCTCAAGCTCGACCTCATCCGCGGCTTCGCTCTCTGGATGACGCTGGCCTTCCTCGCCGGAAGCTGCGTCGTCAAGATCCTGTCCGTAACGCTGGCCGGCCGCTGCGCCGGATTTCGCGGCCTCGACCTCGTCAATCTCGCCCTTACGACAAACGCGCGCGGCGGCCCTGGAATCGTCCTTGCCAGCGTGGCCTTCGAAGCCGGCATCATCAGCCCGAAGTTCTACACCGCTCTCGTGCTCGCCGCAGTTGTCACGTCTCAGTTCGCCGGCGCGTGGCTCGAGTATGTCCTGCGCAAAGGATGGCCGTTGCTCACGCCATCCGTTCCCATCGAAGGCGCAACACCCAGCGATACCGCTCCCGAAATCGCTGCGTGATCCAGCCCTCGTCTCAGGAAGCGACTGGCGCGACTGTCAGGCCGGGCAAAGTCGCCGCTTCTGGTTCGGCGGCAGGAATGCGCTCGATGGAGACCACTGTGATGTCGTCACACTGGCCGAATCGGCGGGCCGCATCGGCGATCTGAGCAGCAGGTCTGCTCGACAGTGCGCGACTCCGCTCGAAGCCGTATAGCTCGCCTTTCGCGTTCTGAGCCTCGACTACCCCATCGGACAGAAACGTGATTCGGCTTCCAGGCTGGATGCGGAATTCAAAGGTGGAGTACTGAATGCCGCTTTGCACGCCGAGAGGCAGCGCGCCGGGCAGATCAATCTCCGCGCCATTGAGATATGGCGGAAGATGCCCGGCATTCGCTATCGAAACCTGTCCGGACGCCGAGATGTGAGCAGCCAGTGCTGTGGAGAACCCGCCGCCCGAGCGGCCAACCATGCGCTCGTTGAGGCTGCCAAGGAGCTCCGCGGGATCGGAGGTGTAAGCGGCAACTCCGCGAATCGCGCCGACCAGCACGGAGACAAGCATGGCGGCAGGCAATCCCTTGCCGGCAACATCTCCAACGACCAACAGCATCCCGCCGGAGGATACGGGAACGACCTGGAAGAAGTCGCCGCCGACCTGCTGCGCGGGGTGGTAGACGGTCTCCACACGATAACCAGGTATTGTTTCAATTGCTTCGGGCAGGATGACCTGCTGCACCTGGCGCGTTGCTTCCAACTCGTTCTCAATCAGCGCCTGCTGGCGGCTGACGCGGGTTGCGCGGAGAACGATGATGGTGGTGAGGCACAGGACGTAGAGCAGGCCGGTGAGGGAACTGACGTTGATGAGAAACGGGCCAACGTGAGGATTGAGATAGACAAGCGCGAAGTTCGTGGCAGCCAATGCGGTGGCTGGGATCACCTGCAGGAATGCGTTTGCGTAGACGACATACAACCAGAGGCTCTGAATCAGTGCGGCGATGAGCAGGATGCCGGCCTCGCGATTGCCACGTCGGTGATGGATGAAAAGGAGGACGGGCAGGACCACGGCGTACAACAGGACGATTGGTACCTGCACAAGGACGGACGCGAGCATCGACAGACTTCCGTTCGACGCGCCGAACCAGTTGACGATCAGCCCAACTGCGGCCACGGCGATGATACTGCGGAGCCACCAGTTGAAGCGGATGCGGAGGATGGCAAAGTACGTCAACAGGCTGAAAACCAGGTTGGCGATGTTGATGGGCTGCCGCGCCAGTTCCCAGTTTGCAGGGATGGTATGAAAGTGGCGCACAAGGTCGAGGGGCAATGTGAGTGCGGCTGTGAGCGATGTCAGAAACATCCAGAGGTACTCGCGCTGCCCGCGATGCGCCGCGAAGAGAGCGAGCCCGACGATGCCCATGGCGAGCCAGGCACACGTGTTAAGCCACGCAAGCGCGTGATCGCCGATAACCCGAAGCCAGTCGGCGTTGTTGAGCGCTTCGTATTGGCCGAGTGTGAGGTTCTGGTACCACAGGCCGGGGGCGGCGCCGCCCCATTCGTAGTGGGAAATATGAACGCGGACCGCGATGAGGACCGAGCCCGAAGCCGTGTCCGCGCTGGAAATTGGCGCGAGCAGAAGGGCGTCGAAGGTGTAGGGCTTGAACGGCGCCACGCTGCCGGATTTGAGAAGGCGGCGCCCGTTCACGTAGACCTCAAAGGCGCTGGCAATGGACCACTCGCGGAGGGCGAGGCCTTCCTGGCCGGGCCGGGCCTTGACGCGCAGCCGATACCAGACAACGGGTGGGCGGCCGCTGGGGATGACCTTATGGATGGAAGTGCGAGCGTCGAACGCGGGCCACTGCGAATCGTCGAAGGATGTGCTGGCGAAGCTGGGATCGTCGCCTGCGTGGACGCGCCAGCCAGTGGCGAGATCGGCGGGTGCAGTGAGCGCGGTGGCGTCGAACTCCTGGGCGTCCGCGATGGCGGGCGCGGCGATCGAGAGCAGAATTGGCAGAAGGCACAGAGGCAGGGCGACACGCGCAAAGGCGCGAAGACTCATAATTTACGGGTCCTTCGGGAGATGATTCACCTTAGCACATCGATGGGGGCAGGGGAGCCAGGCGAGGCATCGGCCCAGGCCGAAGGGCTCTTCAAAATCCCAAAATAGTTTTTTTGATAGGTCTTCCGCCGGGCGGATGCCTACTCAGTTCGGCAGCTGGCTCATGTCCGGGGGTGGCGCCGACAGCATGTTCGCCACGGTCGCCAACATGAAGGTCGGGTGCAGGGGCTTCGCAAGGATCTCGAAGAGATATCCCTTCTTCTTCGCCTCTTCGAGCAGTCCGCCCGTGCCGGGCTGGCCGCTAAACAGCAGAAAATGCACGTCCGGATAGCTGGCCTTCAGGAAGATCGCAAACTCGATCCCATTCATCGCCGGCAGCACCACGTCGATGATGGCCACATCAGGCCGCCACTCTTCGAGCATCTCCAGCGCCTGCTCGGCCGAGTAGGCAGACCGGGCGTCGTAGCCGTTCGACGAGAAGATCAGCGCCAGCGTATCGGCGATCGTCTCCTCGTCGTCCACCACCATAATCCTGCGGCTTCCCGGAAGGCCTGGCATGAGTCCCTTCTTTGCTGCCGCAATCGCCGGTTGCCGAGATTGGCCGGAAGTTTCGATCGGCCGCGAACCTCGCCTGGCGGTAGTTGGCAAAGCGCCTAAATGAAATACGCAAAGACCCTTATTGCGATGAGCCCGCTTGCGCCGCGGGTTGCTTCAGGCTTTACCCGCGATGATACCGCCCCTGCGGTCCCATTAGCTCATTGGATGCACACGAATTCCTGCTAGGATACCTGCACGGGCCTCAAACGCATTGCCAAGCTGAAAACCGCCCTGCTCAACTTGCGGACACTCTTCCCCCCCGATCTCGTCCGTGGAGAATCATCATGTCTTCATCAAGAGCATCCGTGCAGGCATTGCCGGCTGAGGAATCGTCCATTCCCGAGTGGTCGGAGCGCATTCTAAAGCTTCTGGCCGATCTAAAACTCACCCAGGCCGGCCTGGCGGAGCGGATGGGAGTTTCTCCTGCCACCATTTCACGCTGGATTCAGGGCAAGCACGAGCCCACGGCGGAGGGATACGTCTCATTGGGAAATCTCGCGGCGCGGCGATCGGATGGAGTTTATTTCTGGGAGCGGGCCGGCATGGAAGTCGCAAATCTACCCGACGCCAGCCTGCATAAGTCAGCCCTGTCGCTGCGCGTCAGGCTGGACGAGTTCAACCTGGTGGCGGGGCGGAAGGTTTCTAGCGAACTGGGCGGCAGCCGGAGCGCGGTCGTGGTGCCGTTGCTCAGAGCCTCCGCGTATGGGGACCGCGTGCCGCCGCGCGAGCACGTGAGCATGGCTGAAATCGAAGTCGAAGACGTTCTGCTTGCGCCGCTTGCGTGGTGCCCGAATCCGGAGAATGTCATCGGAATGCACCTCGCGGGAGATTCGATGGAGCCGACGATCGGGCAGGGGTCGATCCTGTTTGTGGACACGGCCGTGACAGACCGCGGCCAACTCGACCGCAAGGTCATCGTGGTGTCGCACCGTGACCTGGGCTTTAAAGTGGCGCGGTTGCAGCGGCTTGCGACATCGGACCTTCTCATCTCGGCCAACCCCCGCACGCTTCCGCTGGACGTGAGCAATGCCTCGAAGTGGAAAGTCTTCGGCGAGGTGCTGTGGTGGGTGTCGCGCGACCTGGCCGCAGCCTCGAGCGTGTAGCCGGCTTCGCGATCCAAACAGTTACACGGTGAAGCTCGATCTCTAGCGGCAGCGTGCGGCTTCAGTTGACGTCGACGTTGCGGAAGCCGAGCGCGTAGAGCAGGCTGGTGATGCTGACGCGGGCGTTGGCGGAGGCCTTGTCGAGGATCCTGTCGTCGAGGGCGGCCTGGGTGATCTGCTGCTCGGCGGCCTTGCGGGCCTGCGATTCGAGGTTCGGGTCGGGCGGGACGAGCAGGCCGGTGGTGCGCTCGTAGACGCGGGTGCGGGCGTTGTCGATGCGTGTGACGAGGATCTGCGCCGGCGGGAGATGAACGCGGACGGTTGCACCGTCGACGCGGACGTCGCTTGCCTTCAGTCCCGTTAGGTCGACTCCGGCGATCACTTCGCCGTGGGCGATGAGAAGAAGGCGGTCGCCGGCAAGGAAGTCGGGGATGCCGGGCGCCTGGCGGTTGCCCTCGACGATCTTGTCCACGGAGTACTCGACCGACTCAAGGCGCGAGAGCTGGCGGATCTTGTCAACGACCGACGGGGCAGAGGTGTCGATCCGGGTTGTGCGGCCCGAGTGAAGCAGGTGGAACGGCGCCGCGAGGCCCAAACTGACCAGCATCGCGGAGATTACGAAGAAAGCCAGCAGAAACCCGAAGAGCAGCGCGGCAATGATGAGCGCCCATACCGCGCGCTTGCGCGGGGGAGCGTAGACAGTGGGCGGCGACTCAGCCATATTGAGTTGGATGCGCGGCCGGGCACGTGGCGGATGGGTCCTGTTTGGGACAAGACGCCGTAATTATTCGCTCCGGAGAGCCACCAGCGGGTTCACGCGCAACGCGCGAAGCGCCGGTACCCCACACGCGGCCAGGGCGACGACGAGCAAGAGGCCTGAAACCGTCGCAAATGTCCCCGGATCACTGGGCCGGACGTTGTAGAGCATCTTCGCCATGAAGCGCGTCACCGCGAATGCCCCTCCCATGCCGAGAATCACCCCGCCTAGCGAAAGAAGAATTCCCTGGCGCAAGACCAGCTTCACCAGGTGGCGCTTTTGCGCGCCGAGAGCCATGCGAATGCCGAGCTCGCGCGTGCGCATCGCCACTTCATAGGAGAGCAGTCCGTAGAGGCCGATGCAGGCAAGCACCGTCGCAAGCACCGCAAAGAAACTGGACAAACGCGACAGCAGCCGCTCCTGAAAATGCGTCTGCGCGATGTGCTCGGTTTGCGTATACACATCGAAGACGGGCAACCGGCTATCGGCATTCGCGACAAGGTTGCGCACGGAGCTGACGAGCAAAGCCGGATCGCCCGCAACGCGCAGAGCGAAGTAGGCGTGACTGCCAACCAGCGGAGAGTAGAAGTTCGGCCTGATCGCACGCTTCAGGTCACGGTACTTCGTGTCGCTTGCGATGCCAACGATTCGATATCCGGGACGGGGGGCGAAATGAGGATCATCGGCCTCCCCATGGCCCATGTGCAGCCCGACCGGGTTCTGCTTCGGGAAGAACCTGCGCGCAAAGGTCTCATTGATGATGACGGGAATCGGAGCAGCCGTTCCTGCTGAAGGCGGCATCGCGAGTGACGAAGAGGACCGAGGGCTGGGGCTTCCAGCCGATTTCGCGAGTGCTTCATCCGCCGCTTTCATTATGGCGTCGGTTTGTTCAGTCGATGAGAAATCGGCGGAGTTGAAGGCGCGCCCGGCGAGCAGCGGAATCCGCATTGTCGAGAAGTAATCGGGACCAACAGTCAGTACGTCGGTGTTGACGTTTGATTTGGGCGGGGTCCCGTCAAGATGCACTTCGTTCCCGGAATAGCCTCCGCTCAGCAGCGGTTCGTCCGAGTAGGTTGCTGCTACGACGCCGGGCAATGCGGCAAACCGCTGCTGCAACTGGCCGTAGAGTTGCATCATCTGCTCGTCCTTGTAACCCGCCATCGTTGGGTTGACGCCGAAGAGCAGCAGGTTCTGCGTGTCGAAGCCGGGATTGACGGCCTCTATATTCATCAGCGTGCGGACCAGCAGCCCTGCGCCAACAAGCACGACGATGGAGAGCGCAACCTGCACCACGACAAGCGCGTCTCCGAAGCGGATGCGTTGGCCGGTATGCGCGCCGCCAGGAACCGACGAGGCATTCTCGCGAAGTTCCCCCGTCAGGTCCGAGCGCGACCCGCGCAGCGTGGGAACAAGCCCGGAAAGAATCCCCGTACCCAGAGTGATCGCAACGGTGAAGGCGAGCACGCGCGCGTCCGGTGCGATGACGAAGGAAAATGGCTCGCCAAATCCGCTCTCGACCAATTTGGTCATCGCGCCAACGCCCAGGTACGCGAAGACAATTCCGAGCGCGCCTCCGGCTGCGGAGAGCAGGACGCTTTCCGTAAGAAGCTGGCGCACGATGCGGGCGCGGCCTGCGCCAAGGGCCTGGCGCATCGCCATTTCCTTCTGGCGTTTTGCCGACCGCGCCAGGATGAGCCCGGCTACGTTGGCGCAGGCGATGAGCAAGACAAAACCTACCGCGGCCATGATCACGCTCAGCATCGGCGCAATGTTGCCGCTTTCACCGCTCAGTGCCTGCCGGATCGGCACAAGTGTGACGGCGGGAGCGTCGCTCTCTGCGAACAGCGAATTCCCAACCACCTGGCTGCGAAAGAGCGACATGGCTGCCGACTGCGCCTGCAGAATTGAAACGCCCGGCTTGAGCCGCGCCACAATGATTACCCAGAAAGTGGACGGATCGTTGAGCCGGTCCTTCGTTCCCCACCATTCGCTGCGCACCCTGGTTGAAAGCGAGAGCGGCATGAAGAAGTCCTGGGACTTCCCGGGCGTGAGGTGATTGAATCCGGGCTCCGCAACGCCGACGATCAACGTCTCGATACCGTTGAGGCGGACCGTGCGGCCGACTGCCGAGCGGTCCGACCCAAATGCGCGCTGCCAGTAGGCGTAATTCAACACGATTGCGGGTGGGGCGGCAGGCATATCATCAGCGGGCCCGAGCGCGCGGCCCAGATAAGTTTTGAGCCCGAGAATCGAGAAGTAATCGCCCGACACATATTCGCCGCGCGCGATGCTTGCCGGCCCGTTTCCGCTGAAATCCACTTCAAGCGGACCGGCGAACGCGGCAACACCGGAAAACGCGTTGTTCTGCCCATGCAGGGTTCGAAAGAAGGGTGCGGAAACCGAACAATGATATGCCTCGCCGCAATCGCCGTAGTCGCTCTGGCCCCAGGACTTCGGGTCGTGACGCGCCGACCAGCTGAAGATGACAAGATGCTGCTGATCTGCAACCGGCAACGGCCGGAACAGAACCGCGTCGATTGCGCTGAAGATGGCGGTGTTGGCGCCGATGCCGAGAGCCAGCGTCAGGATTGCGACAACAGCGAATCCAGGGGATTTCGCGAGCATGCGAAGCGCGTAGCGCAGATCCCGCACAACATCGCTCCAATAGTCCTTCTCGCTCTTGCGCCGATCCACCCTTCCTCCAATGCGTTCGCCAATCTGCTGAAAGGCCCGGAGGTCGCCGAACTGGCGCTCGGCTTCGTTTCGAGCCGCATCGGGATTCCAGCCTCTCGCAATGAGTTCTTCCGTCTTCGCTTCGATGTGAAAGCGAAGCTCATCCCTGACATCGGACGCGCGGTCTGCGCCGAGCAGCCGGTCGAAGCGGCGCCACATCGGGACCGGCTTCATCCCAGCTCCTCGCGCAGCGGAGGCTGAGTTGCTCCGAGCACCTTGGCTACCGCGGCCGCATACGCTTCCCAGGTTTTTACTTCGTTGCGGAGGTGACGCCGGCCGGCGGTTGTGAGGGAATAGAACTTCGCCTTTCGGTTGTTCTCCGAGAGCCCCCACTCGGATTCCAGAAGCCCTTTGCTCTCGAGGCGCCACAGGGCCGGGTACAGCGTGCCCTCTTCGACGATCAGGGCTTCGTCGCTCTGGCGCCGGATCAGGCTGGTGATGGCGTAGCCATGAAGCGCCCCCCAAACAAGAGCCTTGAGGATCAGGACATCCAGCGTGCCGCGCAAGAATTCGAGCTTGGAAGTGTCGTCCACCCGTTCCCCTGACATTTCAAGGGGAAGCATCGCACAACTCCCCTGTGAATGCAAGGGGAATTCGGCAACTAAATCAGCCGCACCCGGATCGGGTCAAATCTCACGGATGTTCTGCTTCGGCAATGGAGGATCGAAACCATTTCGCCAGTTGTTCTTCCGACATGACGCCCGAGGCCAGCGCCACAATCGTATTTACGACTGCTTCGTCCGATGCATTCATCGCGTACCCGTTCAGATCGAGAAACGTTTCAGCGACAACATAAGCCGTGCGTTTGTTTCCGTCGAGGAAGCCATGATTCCTGCATAACCCGAACGCGTAGGCAGCCGCCAGACGTGCCGCATCGGGCTTCCCATAGGCCTGCAGGTTACGAGGCCTGGCGAGCGCGGATTCCACGACGGCAAGGTCGCGCACTCCGCCCATCCCTCCATGCTCCGAAATCTGTTCGTCGTGAATGGCAAGAACTGCCTCGAGCGGGATCCAGATCCATTCGCCGGATTTCACTTCGCCAGCTCACGAAGTGCGTTCCGGCGGCGCTTCATGACGCGGCGTGCCGACTCCATGGTCTTCTCGAACACGGGATCGAACGGAGTGATCCTGAAGCCGTCCTTTTCTTCCGTCAGAAAAATCGAGTCGCCCTTATCAACCTTCAGCCGTGCCAGGGCCTCTTTCGGCAGGATCACGCCCACGGAGCTCCCAATCGTTGTCACTTTCAGCTTCAGCATTGCGGCCCACCTCAACTCCATTATAACAACAATTAGAATAAAAGGGCCGCATCGCAGACAAGCGGCCGCCGAGAGAGAACCGCTTGATATTGAAGGATTTCCTGGCGCCAAACTCGAATGGTGAAAAGAGTTTACCCACTGGTATACTGTTCATGTGACCTCCACTGTCCTCGAAAACATCTCGAACGGTGACCGCACCCAGTCTTCCCCAGAAGAAAAACGGGTATTGCTGCTAAAACCGCGGGGATTCTGCGCCGGTGTGGTCCGCGCCATCGACATTGTGAAGATTGCCCTGGAAACGTTCGGGGCGCCGATCTACGTGCGCCGCGAGATCGTGCACAACCGCTATGTTGTGAACGAATTGGCGGAAAAGGGCGCGATCTTTGTGCACGAGATCGACGATGTGCCGAACGGCCAGCGCGTGATCTACTCCGCGCACGGTGTTTCGCCCGCCGTGCGCGAGCGATCCAAGGGCCGCGGCCTGAAGGTGATCGACGCGACATGCCCTCTGGTCACGAAGGTGCATATCGAGGCCGTAAAATTCGCCAAGCAGGGCTACTCGCTCATCCTGATCGGGCACCGCGATCACGACGAGATTGAAGGCACGCTCGGCGAGGCGCCGGACGTAACGCAGGTGGTTTCAAGCGTGCAGGAAGTTGCATCGCTCAAGGTGCCGAACCCGAACCGCGTTGCCTACCTTACGCAGACGACTCTGAGTCTCGACGAAGCGCGCGACATCATCCACGCGCTTAAGCAGAAGTTCCCCAACATCGTCGGACCGCACTCGCAGGACATCTGCTACGCGACCGAGAACCGCCAGGTAGCCGTGCGCAACGTCGCGCACAATGCCGACCTTGTGCTCGTCGTCGGCTCGACCAACAGTTCGAACTCGAACCGGCTCGTCGAAGTTTCGCGCAACCTGGGAACCATAGGTTACCTGATTGATAACTCGCAGGCGATCGATCCGAAGTGGCTGAAAGATGTGAAGAATGTGGCCGTTACGGCCGGCGCGTCCGCCCCTGAAGTGCTCGTGGAAGACGTGGTGAATTATTTGCGTCAAAACGGCTTCGATCGAGTCGAAGAAGTAGAGGTCATGCCGGAAAATGTGCGCTTCGGCCTGCCTCCCGAGATCGTGCAAGCGATTAGCGGCGCAGGCGGCGCCGAGGCTGTACAGGTTCGCTCCTGAGTTTCCTGCGCATTTTGACATACCACCCAAGCGGCGCGCTCGCACTCAAATAAATGCGTCCGGGTCCGAACTTTTTCGGCTGCCATGGGTTAAAGTAGCGGGAAGCCGGAAACCTGCTGCTCGCTCTCGTCTGGGGACGTTTCCGGACAGGAACTGAGGCTTTTTAAGACTGCATGAGTCTACCGCAGAGGAAAATTCAGACCGCGGCGCCCCGTTTCGGGCGGCTGGACGCGGACCCGGCGGACGTAAAGTCGGCCATTGATCGCTCCGCTGAATACATTCTCTCCCGGCAGCATCCTGAAGGCTATTGGAGCGGCGAGCTCGAAGCGGATTCGATGCTCGAGGCCGACTATATCTTCCTGCACACGCTGCTCGAGAGCGGCGAGCCCGGCCGGCTGAAGCGCGCATTCACCGAGATGATGCGCTACCAGAACGACGACGGAAGCTGGAGCCTCTATCCCGGCGGCCCCGGCAATATTTCGCTCACGGTCAAGTGCTATTTTTCCGCGAAGCTGATGGGGCTCGACAAGAACGACCCGCGCATGGCGAAGGCGCGCGCGTGGTCGCTGGCGCACGGCGGCGTGGTGGCGTGCAACACGTTCACCAAGATGTACCTGTGCGCGCTCGGGCAATACGACTACGACGCGGTGCCGGCGGTCCCTCCGGAGATCGTGCTGTTTCCAAAGTGGTTCTACTTCAATATCTACGAGATCTCATCCTGGTCCCGCTCGATCCTCGTTCCGCTTGCCATCATCTACGCCAAGAAGCCGTTCAAAAAGATTGCCGCGGAGCAGGGAATTGACGAGCTGTTCGTAGGCGGGCGCGACAAGTCGAAGCTCCGCCTGCAGTGGGACAAGAAGAAGTGGTTCTCATGGCGCAATTTCTTTATTGCGACCGATCGGCTTGCACACTGGGCTGAGGCCGTGCACCTGCGGCCGGTGCGCAAGCTCGCGCTGAATAAGGCCGAGAAGTGGATGCTGGCGCGCTTCGAAATGACGGACGGTCTGGGCGCCATCTATCCGGCCATGATGAACGCGATCCTCGCGCTGCGCTGCCTCGGCTACTCCGAGGACGACCCGCAGGTGATTCGCGCGCGCGACGAATTTGAGAAGCTCGGCATCGAGGAGCCCGCCAGCGAAGACATGCCGGAGCCGACGTTCCGCATGCAGCCCTGCATGAGTCCCGTGTGGGACACGGCGCAGGCCGTGTTTGCGCTGGGCGAGGCGAGCGTGCCGGCGACCGATCCGCGCATGGTCAAGGCGGCGGACTGGATGCTCTCGAAGGAGGTCCGCCACAAGGGCGACTGGGCCGTGAAGGTGCCGAACACCGAGCCCGGCGGCTGGTACTTCGAGTTCAACAACGAGTTTTACCCCGACACGGACGACACCGCGCAGGTCCTGCTTGCGCTGAGCAAGGTGAACAACCCGCGCGAGCGCTACCAGCACCAGGTGGCGCAGCGGGCCATCGACTGGGAGTGGGCGATGCAGTGCCGCAACGGCGGCTGGGGCAGCTTCGACAAAGACAACACGAAGATGATCTTCCAGTACATTCCGTTTGCCGATCACAACGCTATGCTCGATCCGCCGACGGTGGACATTACCGGGCGCATGCTGGAGATGGTGGCCGCGTACGGCTACACGCGCGACGACAAGCGAGTGCAGAAGGCGATCAAGTTCATCCTTAAGGAACAGGAGCCGGACGGAAGCTGGTTCGGGCGCTGGGGCGTGAACTACATCTACGGCACGTTCCTGGTGCTGCGAGGGCTTGAGGCAATCGGGTTCGACCACAACGAGCCCCAGGTGCAGCAGGCCGCAGAGTGGATCCGCATGGTGCAAAACGCCGACGGCGGCTGGGGCGAGTCGGTCGGCACATACGACGATCCCGATACGCGCGGCGTGGGCGTCAGCACGCCTTCGCAGACAGCCTGGGCGCTGCTCGGCCTGCTGGCGGCTGGCGACGACCGCTCGGATTCCATTGCCAAAGGAGTCCGGTGGCTCCTTGAGCGCCAGCGCCATGACGGCAGCTGGGACGAGTCGATGGGCGAAGGCGCAAAGCGCGAGAGCATCATCACGGGAACGGGCTTCCCCAAGGTGTTTTATCTCGCTTACACCATGTATCGACACTACTTCCCGCTGATGGCACTTACTAGTTATCGCCGGGCTATGGAACGCGCGGCCTGAAATTGAGACAATAGAAGTTGAGGCGAAACCCGGGGACGGGTTCGCTGCATAGGAACTGAAGGCTGTTATTTGGGGACAACCGCTCCCCGCAAGACGAGGAATTACTGACCACTGATCACTATCCACTGATCACTGGTTTTGGGGCAACCGCCCCGAGGGGAAAAGAGATATGGCAGTTCCGGTCTCCCAGATGGGCACGGTTGCTTGGTACGTGATCAAAAAGCGATTGGGCGGCAACAAGCGCTACCCGCTCGTGCTCATGCTGGAGCCGCTGTTCCGCTGCAACCTGGCGTGCGCCGGGTGCGGCAAGGTGCAGTATCCGCCGCACGTGCTCAAGCGCATGCTATCGCCGGAAGAGTGCTTCAAGGCGGTGGAAGAGTGCGGCGCACCGATGGTGTCGATTCCCGGCGGAGAGCCGCTGCTGCATCCGCAGATCGTCGAGATCGTCAACGGGCTCATCGCGCGCAAGAAGTACATCTACCTGTGCACCAACGCCCTCGAACTCAAGCGCCGCCTTCCGGAGTTCACGCCGTCGAAGTACCTCACGTTCTCGGTCCACCTCGACGGCCAGCGCGAGCACCACGACTTCAGCGTCTGCCGCGAAGGCGGATACGACATAGCGGTCGAGGGCATCAAGGAAGCGGTCAGGCGCGGCTTCCGCGTGACGACGAACGCGACCTTCTTCGACGGCACGGATCCGAACAGCGTCCGCGGCTTCTTTGACGAAGTCATGGACATGGGCGTCGAGGGCATCGTTCTCTCGCCGGGCTACAGCTACGAGAAGGCTCCTGACCAGCACCGCTTCCTCGGACGCGCGCGCGTGCGGCGTCTGTTCCGGGCCATCCTGTCTAACCGCAAGCCCAACTGGAAATTCAACATGTCGCCGCTGTTCCTCGAGTTCCTTATGGGCGACCGCAAGTACGAGTGCACGCCGTGGGGCTCGCCGGCCTACAACATCTTCGGCTGGCAGCGGCCGTGCTACCTGCTCCAGGACGGCTACGCGGAGACATTCAAGGAACTCCTCGAGACGACGAAGTGGGAAGAGTACGGCGTGGCCAGCGGCAATCCCAAGTGCGCCAACTGCATGGTTAGCTGCGGCTATGAGCCGACGGCAGTAATGGACGGCTTCGGGTCGCTGAGCGGCTTCTGGTCGATGGTGCGCGGCACGTTCTCGAAGTACCGCGATCCGCACGCGCAAAAGCTGCTCCAGGACTGGGCGCCGCAGAACCACGCGCCGTTGGTGCAGATCGAGAGCCCAGACCGCGAGATGGCCAAGCTCTAGTATCGTACCGCCGGTCTCCAGACCGGCTGTCGTGAGGGCCTCAAGGCCCTCACCTGACCGGGAGTCGCTGACTCCCCTATGAGGTTCCATGACCGCCGAAGTCCAACGCTACTCGTTAGAACAAATCGAAGCCCTTGAACTCGCCCCCGGCACGGAGCACGAGCAACTCGAAGGCTCCGTTCCGTCGCTCGCGAGCGACGAGGAAGTACGCCAGGCGCTCGAAAAGGCATTCGACTATCGCGGCGATGTGACCATCACGACGAAGGCCGGGCAGAAGATCGAAGCCTACATCTTCAACCGCCAGTCGGGCAGCACGCTGGCCGATTCATCCATCCAGTACTTTGCGCCCAACTCGGCGGCCAAGCAGAGCCTGAGCTACGCAGAGATCGCGCGTCTCGAATTCAGCGGCAAAGACCGCGCCGCCGGCAAGCACTGGGAAGACTGGGTGAAGGCCTACAACGAGCGCAAGGCAGCCGGCGAGAAGGACATCGCGCTCCACCCTGACAAGCTCGAATAGACACCTTTCGACGGTTCGGCCAGCGAACGGATCGCCGGCAACCTCGGCGCGCCCGCGCCGCATCTTTCTTTAAAGGGCCCCTTTGTTCACTCGTCGCGAAACGATCCCCGGGGAGTCCTCTCCCCAGACATCGAACATCCCCTAAATGATATGAATGAATTCACAGATGGAATCTGGATCATCGATGCGTTGGGCAGAACGGTATACGCGAACAGGTCCATGGCCGGCATCCTGGGCACAGAATCTTCGACCATGATCGGCGAATCCTCATTCTCCTATGTCTTTCCCGAAGACATGGCCGCCGCTCAGCGCCTGTTCGCGTCCAAGAAGGAAGGCGATCCTGCGCCCTTTCGCTTCAAACTGCGGAGAAAAGGCGGAGATGCAATCGCCGTTGTGGTGCAGGGAACGCCGATGCACGACGCGAATGGCGAGTTTCAGGGGGTCGTTGGCATGTTCACCGTGTCCGATGACGACGGATCTCTAAATCGCACCATGCAATGACATGGCGAGCCTTTGCACGCTCCTCAGTCGTGGGCCACCACCGGCCCCTCCACAATCTCCGGCTTCTGGGTCAGCAGCTTCGACATATGGTCGCGTACAAAATCCGCGGCGAGATGAATCGACTCGTCGGCGCCAGCCTTGTCGGCGAAGAGGCCAAATGACGCGCCTTCGCCTTTGCCCGTATCAAGCCAGTAATAGCGGATAAAGCCCCTCGCCTTGCGAATAAGCGGCACGAATCCTTCGCGGATCAGACGGTCGATCTCGGCGCCGTTCTGGGCGTCGAAGTGGTAGTGGCGGATCACTGCGAACATGGTCGCCTCCTGAGAATCATGATTTGGCGGGGGAAAGTACGACGTGATGTCTCGAGTTATACGACACGGACAGATCGGCTGTCCAAGCCTTTCCACTGCGCCTACCCTGCCCCGGAGTCAGACCGAGTCCGGGGATTCCGCGATGCCTGACCCCAGCCCCGCTTCCACTCATGCCTCCGCGGCGCTGCCTTCTATTCTGTGATGGCCATCACATGCCGCGGCTGGCGCAATCGTGCATACTTCGTCTGCGCGTCAGTTCGCAGAGGTTGGGGAATCCTGTGCATGTCAACGAACTGGTAACGAAATGTCAGGAGCGTTCGTTGACCAGAAAAATAACTACCCCCCCACCCCCCCCATAAAAAATTTAATTTCGTTCAAGTTTTTGGAATAAAGATGTAACAATCCGGCGAAACCGCAGTACGGATGCGAGCGGGATCGCGCCTTGCGCATGCGCGCGCTTCGTTCCTCGCCGCGGCGATAACATTTAGACTGAACACTCGCAATCGCATGCGGATCTTCGTCACAGGCGCAACCGGTTTCGTCGGCCATCACGTGGCCCGCGCCCTCGCCGCGGAAGGCGCCGATCTGCGTCTGCTCGTCCGCAAGTCCAGCAATCTGGCCAATCTTGAGGGAATCCGGGGCGATACGCATGTGGGCGATCTGGCCGCCACGGAGTCGCTGCGGCCCGCGCTCACAGGATGCAATGCGGTGGCGCACGTCGCGGCCGACTACCGCCTCTGGATCCGCGATCCTGACGCCATGTACCGCGCCAACGTAGACGGCACCCGCGAGCTGCTGCGTCTTGCCCGCGAAGCCGGCGTGAAGCGCGTTGTGTACACCTCGAGCGTGGCCACAATGGCTTTTCGCACCGACGGCGTGGTCGTGAACGAGGATACGCCCGTGACGCTGGCCGACATGGTCGGCCATTACAAACGGTCCAAGTTCCTCGCCGAGCAGGAGGCGATCAGGGCGGCCGAGGGCGGTCAGCAGGTGATGATCCTGAATCCGACCACGCCGATAGGGCCAAACGACGCCAAGCCCACACCGACCGGCCGCATCTTCGTCGACTTTCTCAACCGTAAATTTCCCGCCTACGTGGACACCGGCCTGAACCTCGTGGACGTAAATGAAGTCGCCCGCGCGCACGTGCTGGCGCTCACGAAGGGCAAGCCGGGTCGTCGGTACATTCTCGGCGGCGAGAACCTGACGCTGAAGCAGATTCTCGATAAGATGTCAGCGATGACCGGGATTCCATCGCCGACGACGGAGATTCCCTTTGCCATAGCCGCGACTTACGCGTTCTTCGAGGAGTGGATTACGGGGCGCATCCGCGGCAGGGAACCGAGGGCTACGCTTGAGGAAGTGCGGATGGGGCGGAAGAAGATGTTTGCATCGAGCGCGCGGGCGCAGCAGGAGCTTGGATTTCGCATCCTGCCGGTGAACCCGGCCATGCGGTCAGCAATCGAGTGGTTCCGAGCGCATGGGTATGCGCAGTAGGCTGTGCGTGTGAGCCTCAATGAGTCGAACACACAAAGATTCGGTACGAAACGCACGCCGAGATATCCAGATTTTACTCGTCGATGATGACTGCTTCGACGTATTCCTCAGAGGAGAGATCGTTCACACGAGGATCTCGGAGCGTACCATGTCCGAGATTTTCTGCATTGGATGGGGATACTGTGGACCGGAATTCGACGAGATTCTGAAAGAGGTTCGTTCGGTTGGCCGAAAGACAATTCTGATGTAGAGACTATCAATAAATTCGTGGCAAAATCGATTCAATTCATGATGAACTGCCTTCAGCCAAAGGACGATCTGGCATGACCCGCGTCGCCATCATCGCAGCATTTCCCGGCGAACTGAAGCCGCTGGTTCGCGGCTGGCCGCACTCCTCGCGCAACGCAATCCAGTATTGGGCATTGCGCAACGAGGAAGAGGAGTGGATCGCCGCCTGCTCCGGAGCGGGCCAGTACGCCGCGACGCGCGCCTTCGAGGGCATCGAGGATGGCGGTCCCATCGACCTGGTGTTCTCAATCGGCTGGGCCGGCGCGCTCAAAGCCGGAATCGCCGGCGGGACGGCCCACAACGTCGCCGGCGTGATCGACGTTCGCACCGGCGAGCGGTTCCACTGCGATGCAGGCGCCGGAGAATTGTGGCTCGCGACCAGCCCAACCGTGGCCAATGAGAAGGAGAAACGCCGCCTGGCGGAGTCTTACGGCGCAGCGCTGGTGGACATGGAAGCCTCGGCCATAGCACGGTTGGCGCTGATGCGCGAGATCCCGTTTTATTGCATCAAGGGCGTAAGCGACACGCTGACAGAGCACCCGCCGGACCTGAATCGCTTCCTCACGGCCGACGGGAAACTTCAGATCGGCGCGTTGATTCTTTTTTCGCTTGTCCGGCCATGGTACTGGCCTGCGCTGGTAAAGATGGGCGAAAATAGTAGCAAAGCTGCACAAGACATCGCCGCATCCCTGCACGAGTTTCTCGACGAGCGAGGTCAAATCAGGAAAACGAATGGCTACTCAAATCTCCAGCCCTGAAGTTGATTTCCCCACCGCTCTGCCTTCCACCATGCGCGCCGTAGTCTACCGCGGAATCAATGACATGCGGGTCGAAACTGTGCCCGTGCCGGCGATCGGGCCGGGCGAGCTGCTGGTGAAGATCGCCACCTGCGGCATCTGCGGAACGGACCTCAAAAAGATCCATTACGGGTCGCATTCGGCGCCGCGCATCTTCGGGCACGAGATGTCCGGGACAGTGGTCGCCATGGGCGAGGGCGTCACTTCGTACCGGATCGGCGAGCGGGTCGTTGTGCACCATCATGTGCCCTGCAATGAGTGCTACTACTGCCGCAAGGGAACGCCGGCGCAGTGCCCGCTCTACAAGAAGACCGGCGTGACCGCGGGATTTGAGCCCTCCGGAGGCGGGTTTGCGGAGTACATCCGCGTAATGAGCTTCGTGGTGACGAACGGCGGTGTCGTGAAGATTCCCAAAGGGATTCCGTTCGAGCAGGCCGCCTTTGCCGAACCGGTAAACACGGTGCTGAAGGGCGTGAAGATGCTGAACCTGGCGTCCGACGACACGGTGCTCGTGATCGGGCAGGGACCGATCGGGCTGATGCACGCAGCCCTGGCGCAGAAGGCGGGCGCCCGGGTGCTCACGTCGGACCTGTACCCCGAGCGGCACGCAATTGCGGCACGCTTCGGGCTCAGGAATCCGATCGACGCCGGCAAGGAGAACGTGGTCGATCGGGTGTTCCAGGAGACGGACGGGCGCGGGGCGGATGCTGTTATCCTCGCTGTGGGCGGGAATGCCTTGATCAAGACGGCAATGGACTCATGCCGTCCGGGGGGCAAGGTGATGCTGTTCGCCCAGACGCAGCATGGGGACGCGGCCTTCGATCCGGGCGCGGTCTGCATGGACGAGAAGACGCTGATGGGCTCGTACTCGTCCTCGTTCGACATTCTCGACGAAGTCACTGCGCTGGTATTCGGGGGCTATCGAAACGGGTTCGACATGACCCAGCTGATCTCGCATCGTTTTCCGCTGGAACAGGCGGTTGCCGCGATAGATGTTGCATCGCATCCAAAGGCCGACTCGATGAAGATCATGATTGAGCCGGTACCCGGGGCCGGGGCGCAATAGGGAGGAGAAAATATGCCTGGCAGCGTGAAAGGCGCAATCCTCCGTAGCCGCCAGAAGGTCGAATCTGTGGTTGAAGGAGGCCTCGATACCGTCGAAACGGTCGTTGAGGCTGGTCTGAATACGGTCGAAGCCGTCGTCAGCGGGGGCCGTAAGACGGTCGAATCTGCCGTCAACCTTGGCCGCAAAACCGTCGAGCATGCCCTTCTCAGCGGCCGCAGCACAATGAAGGCCGCGGTCCTTCACGGACGCGAAGATATTCGCATCGAAAGCGTGCCCGTGCCCGAGGCGGCACGGGGCGAGCTGATTGTAAGGGTCGGCGCGGCGCTCACGTGCGGGACAGATTTGAAAGTATTCCGCCGCGGCTATCACGCGCGCATGATCGTGCCGCCCGCATTGTTCGGGCACGAGTTGGCGGGAACCGTGGTTCAGGCCGGCGAGGGCGTCGAGGATTTTGCGCCGGGCGATCGCGTGGTGGCGCTGAACTCGGCGCCATGCGGGCAGTGCTACTTTTGCGAGCGCGCGCAGGAGAACCTCTGCGACGACCTGATGTTCAATAACGGCGCGTACGCCGAGTTTATCCGCATTCCGGAGCGCATCGTGGCGAAGAACACGCTGCGTATTCCGGACCACGTCCCGATGGAACACGCGGCGCTGACCGAGCCGCTTGCGTGTGCCGTGCATGGGTTCGAGGATTCGCGGCCGCACCCCGGCGACACCGTCGCAGTCATCGGTGGAGGGCCCCTGGGATTGATGATTCTGCACGTGGCCGCGCTCGCCGGGTGCGAAGTAATCGCGATCGTGAAGCACGATGGCCAGGTGGAGGCCGCGAGGCAGCTCGGCGCGGCGCACATCGTGCAGACAGGAAGCATCCGGAAGGCGATCCAGATGACCCGTGCACTCACCCCAAAGGATCGCGGCGTGGATATAGCCATTGAAGCTGTGGGCGTGCCGGAGGCATGGCAGGAAGCTGTGGAACTGGTCCGCAAGGGCGGAACGGTAAATTTCTTCGGCGGCTGTGCGGTGGGCACCCAGGTGACTCTGGATACAAACAGGATTCATTACAGCGACATCACGCTTCGCGCTACGTTCCACCACACCCCGGCAATCTGCCGCAAGGCGCTGAGCCTGATCGCAAGCGGGCGGTTCCAGGCGAGCGCGTTCATCACCGGGCACGCGCATCTCTACGAGCTCAACCGCGTCTTCGAGAAGCTGATGAACCGCTCGAGCGAGATTAAGACGGCCATCGTGCCATAATGCGTGTCCAGCTCCGCTGACTCCGCCGACCCCGCTAAAATATCCTCATGCGCACCGCGGCCCAAAACGAGGAGTTGATCGAGCGCGGCTGGGCTGCGCTTCCCGCCGCTTATCGCATCCCCGCGGTGGCGCCAACGCTGGACGAGGCGCGCGCCTATTGCCGCAATCTGGCCGAAACACACTACGAGAACTTCCATGTGGCGACGTGGTTTTTGCCTAAGGCATTGCGGCCGCACTTTCACGCTATTTACGCGTACTGCCGCGTCTCCGATGACCTGGGCGATGAAGTTGGCGATGCATCGGTCGCGCTGGCAATGCTGGATCTGTGGGGCAGGGAACTCGATGCGTGCTACGAGGGCCGCGCGCGGCATCCGGTGTTCGTTGCGCTGGCTGAGACGATCGGCGCATGCGCGATTCCGAAGGAGCCATTCTCGGATTTACTGATCGCGTTCCGCCAGGATCAGACGGTGACGCGCTTCGCAACGATGGACGATGTACTGGCCTATTGCCGTTACTCCGCAAACCCGGTGGGACGGTTAGTACTGTATGCCTGCGGCGAAGTTGACCGGGAGACGATGGCTGATAAGTTCCGCCTCTCCGATGCCACGTGCACCGCGCTTCAGCTTGCAAACTTCTGGCAGGATGTGCGCGTGGATTTTGGCAAGGGGCGCGTGTATTTTCCGCAGGCGGACATGCAGCGATTCGGCGTGACCGACGCGACGATCGCAGCAGGCGCGGCCACGCAGGAGTTTCGCGCCCTCATGAGATATGAAGTCGGCTACGCTCGCGGCCTCTTCGAGCAGGGATTACCGCTGATCGGCATGGTGCAGCGCGACCTCGCAGTCGATCTCGATCTCTTCAGCCGCGGCGGCCTTGAGATCCTGAATGCGATTGTGCGGCGCGCTTACGACGTGCTGAGCGCGCGTCCGGCGATCGGAAAGGCGACAAAGCTCCAACTGGCGTTGCGTGCGGTGACGGGAAAGTTTCTGCCGTTCCTGCGCCTCGGGTCGAAAAAGGCTCCTCGACAGCCGGGGAAGGCGGCTTGACTACGACAGTGGCTTCCCGCGCGCCATCGATCGACACCGCATACGACGTGTGCCGCGCGATCGCAAAGCGCGAAGCGAAGAACTTCTATTACGCCTTCGTGGCGCTTCCGCCGGCGCGTCGAAACGCAATTTGCGCCATCTACGCCTTCATGCGCAAGGCTGACGACCTTGCAGATGACGAAACACTCTCGGGCGATGAGCGGCGCAGGCAATTGAGCACGTGGCTGGCCGAGTGGCACAAGGCAGCTCGTACCGGCGAGACGGGCGACCCGGTTTTCGTCGCGGTCAGGGATGCTGTGAGTCGGTTCGGGATTCCGCTCTCGCTGCTGGACGAACTGGTGGCCGGTACCACGATGGATCTTGAACGCACCTCCGGCGACGCGCCGGACACCTACGCGACGTTCGACGACCTCTACCGCTACTGCTATCTCGTTGCGTCTGTCGTTGGGCTGGTGTGTATCCGCATTTTCGGCTACTCCGATTCGCGCGCGGAGAAGCTGGCTGAGGAGACTGGCATTGCATTCCAGTTGACGAACATTGTGCGCGATGTCGCCGAGGATGCCGCGCGCAACCGCGTGTACCTGCCGCTTGAAGATCTGGCTCAGCATGGCGTGTCGATTGAATCTCTGATCCATCGTAAAGCTGGCACGCCACCGATGGATAATGAGCGCGCAGTGCTCGCAGGAATCGTGGAGCGCGCCGATGCATATTATGGGTCGGCGCAGAAGCTGCTGCCGCTCATCGACCGCGAGAGCCGGCCGGCGTTGTGGGTGCTGGTGGGGATTTATCACGCGCTGCTCAAGCGCATCCGCGGCGCGCAGTACGATGTATTCTCAAAGCGCGCCAGCGTGCCGGCGGCGCAGAAGATCACGATCCTGCTCGCGGGCATGGCGCGCATGGGTTGGGCGCGGTTGGCGGGATAAACTTCTTCGAATCGGCAGAACATGACAACAAATGCGGGCGAAAACTCGAAGACTGTCACGGTAATTGGAGGCGGCGTGGCCGGAATGAGCGCGGCCTGCGCGCTCGCCGAAACTGGCTTTCGCGTGCAGCTCGTGGAGCGGCGCAGCTATCTTGGCGGACGGGCTTCATCATATCTGCATCCCGGCGTGAACGAGGTCATCGATAACTGCCAGCATGTGCTCTTCGGCTGCTGCACGAACTTGATCGGGTTCTACCGCCACATCGGCGCGTCTGACAATGTGCGTTGGACAAGCGAGATGACGATGATCGAGGCAGGTGGACGGCGGTCGGTGCTGGGCCCAACTTCGCTGCTGCCAGCTCCGTTGCACGGCCTGCCGCGGCTGCTCACGGCCGGGGCATTTTCGCTGGAAGATAAGCTTTCGCTGGCGCGGGCATTTCGCGCGATGATGCGACCGGTTCCACAGGATTCGAAAGAGACGCTCGCCAACTGGCTGGTGCGGCATCGGCAATCGCGCGGCGCGGTCGAGCGATTCTGGAAGCTGGTGATCGCAAGCGCACTGAACGCGGAGATCGAATGCATTGCCGTGCCATACGCGGCAAAGGTGATCCGCGAGTTGTTCATGAATTCAGCCGAGGCTGGACGCATGGGCATTAACGCGATTCCGCTGAGCGAACTTTACAACGGCGTCGATGTGCTGCTCCAGAAGAGCGGCGGTTTGGTGCATTTGAACAGCAACGTGGAGCGCGTGGAATGGGACGAGGAGGTGTCGGAGTGGACCGTCACCACGCGCACGAGTGCGATTGCTTCGGATTACCTTGTGCTCGCTCTGCCTTTCGAGGCGATGGGCAAGCTGCTTCCGCTGATGCCGCCGGCCAACGGGGCTCCGGCGCTCGCGGAGCAGATCGCGCAGCACGAGCATTGGCCCATATGCAGCGCGCACCTCTGGTTCGATCGCGAGATCACGGAATTAGACCACGCAGTGATGCTCGACCGCGAAGTGCACTGGCTGTTCAACCGCAGCAAGCTGCAACCGTGGCGAAAGACGCAAGGCAGCTACATCGAAATAGAGGTCAGCGCTTCGCGTGTCTATGCTGCGCGTGAACGCAATGAGGCGATCGCACTTACGCTGCGCGAATTGGCGGAGTTTTTCCCCGCGGTTGCGTCGGCAAAACTGCTGAAGGCTGCGCTGGTGAAGGAGGTGCGCGCCACGTTCGGCGTTCCACCGGGAATCGATGCGGAGCGGCCTGCGGCAGCCCGATCGCCATGGCCCAACAGCTTTCTCGCCGGAGATTGGACCGCAACGGACTGGCCATCGACCATGGAGAGCGCTGCGCGAAGCGGACATTTAGCGGCGGAGGCGCTCTGCGAATTGACCGGTGAAACGCGTAACTTCCTCGTCCCAGATCTGAAACCGCGAGGATTGATGCGGTTCGTCTAGTGCGCCAGAAGATAAACTCCGATGCACACGAATACCGCAGAAGCCCATCGCCGCCGGTCTACGTTTTCTTTCAGAAAGATCTTGCCCGCGATGGCATTCGTCACTAGCGTGAGCGAAGCCGCCGCCGGCGCTACCAGGCTCAGATCCAGGTGATTCAGCGCGAACAACAGCGAGAAGAACGCCAGCGCCAGGAACGTCACTCCGACGAAGAATAGTGGGCAGGTAACAACGGCTTTGATCGCGCCTTTCATCCCCGCCCGTGCGCGAATCGCGTCCAAGTCGCCGATCGACTTCATCGCCGCCGCCGTCAGCACTTCTCCGGTAGTCGACAGCATCACGGTCGCTGCAATCATCGCAGCAGCGGTCCACGCACCCGTCGTGCCGTTCACCGTCAAGATCGTCATCGCGCGTGCTCCTCTTCGGGAACAGCCTGAGCCGCCGCAGCTTCTTCAGGCCGCTCCGTTCGCGCCGGGCCCTGCGCCACGAAACCCACGCCCACGGTGATGAGCACGATGCCGGCCCAGCGCTGAATTGAGATCGCCTCGTGCAGCCAGAACTTTGCCAGCAGCGCGACGATGACGTTGCCGAAGGCCGTCGCAGGAAGCACAAACGTGAGGTCGGCCCACGAGAGCGCGGTGAGATAGCTCGCGAAGAAGCCGATCAGAAGCGCAATGCCGGCAGCGACCCACGGCGTAAAGACCGCCGCTACGAGGGTAGCCGGATGCTGCAGCGATATTGCAGTCACATGCGTCATTCCTCGCGAGAGGCAAGTGTCGCCGAGCGGAGCGCAAAGCGCCACTACGCCCAGGATCATCCATTGGTTCAGCGAGAGTGAGTGTCGAGCCATCCGTCCTTCAGGCTAATTTCCATTGCAAGCGAACAGCAAATGGGGCGGCGCTCAGGCCGCCCCTTGTTGTGAATGTGACCCGGCTTTACGCGCCCGCGCTGGCGGGCGCCTGCGGTTCGGCTGCCTGGCTCTTGCGCGCTTCTTTCACCATGCGGTTGCGCTGTGCCCGCAGCTTCAGGAAGGACTTGGCTTCCTGGTAGAGACGCGGCACGTCGCGGTTCACTATCGCCTTCCACACAACGCGGAAGGCCGCCTTCGGGCGGAAGTAGTACTCGTCATAGAAACGGTGGACCATCTCCATAACGTAGTCGGTGGGCAGGCCGGGATACTCGATGTGCGCCATCTGGTGGCCGCCGCCGTCCTGCATGTTGTGATTGGTGATAAAGCCGTTCGCCGCGGCGAATTCATAGAACTCCGTGCCGGGATAGGCGTGCGCGATCGACACCTGGATGGTTTCGCAGTCGAGCGTCTTGGCGAAGTTGATGGTGTTGCGGATCGACTCTTTCGTCTCGCCGGGCAGGCCGAGGATGAAGTCGCCGTGGATGACGAGGCCGAGATCGTTGCAGTCCTTGGCGAAGGCACGCGCGCGCTCAACGGTGGCGCCCTTCTTGATGTTCTTGAGGATCTGCGGGTCGCCCGACTCGAAACCGACGATGAGCAGGCGGCAGCCGGCGTCCTTCATGGCCTTGAGAGTATCGCGGTCAGTGGTGACGCGCGAGGTGCAGCTCCAGGTGAGATTCAGAGGCTTGAGCTTCTCGCAGAGCTCGATGGTGCGCTGCTTCTGGATGTTGAAGGTGTCGTCGTCGAAGAAGAACTCCTTCACGTGCGGGAAGTTCTCTTTGGCCCACTTGAGCTCGGCGGCGACATCATCTGTTGACCGCTTGCGCCATGCGTGTCCGCTCAGCGTTTGCGGCCACAGGCAGAAGGTGCACTGCGCCGGGCAGCCGCGCGTGGAGTAGAGCGCGATGTACGGGTGCAGCAGGAAGGGCACGTTATAGCGCGTTACGTCCATGTCGCGCTTGTAGATTTTTGTCGCCCACGGCATCGCGTCCAGGTCTTCCACCTGCGGCCGGTCGGGATTATGGACGATCTTTCCGTCCTGCTTGTAGCTGATGCCCAGAATCTCGTTGAGCGGCTTGCAGTTGGCGAACTCCACCACGGAGTAGTCGAATTCGCGGCGGCAGATGAAGTCGAGTGCCCAGCATTCGTTCAGCGCGCGGTCCGGATCGGTGGTCACAGGCGGCCCGACGAACGCAATCCTGATCTGCGGATACTTCGTTTTGATGGCCTCGGCCAGGCGCTGGTCGCCCTCCCAGCCCACGGTGGACGTAAACAGGACGAGGAACTCGTAATCCTTGCAGATCCTGATCGTCTCTTCCGCGGAGACGTGGTGGGGCGGCGCGTCGAGCAGGCGCGAGCCCTCCAGCATACCGGCGGGATACGTCAGCCAGACCGGGTACCAATACGACTCAATCTCGCGCGTCGCCGGCCAGCGCGAGCTGGCGCCGCCGTCGAAATTTTCGAACGAAGGCGGGTTGAGGAAGAGGGTTTTCAGGGGTGTAGCCATTCCCTTCCATTCTATCAAAGAGCGATTTTCAAGCGTTGGCGAATGAGGTAACCCTCTATTTTCCTTTGAGTTCGTCGAGCCAGTCCTGCATGTGGCCCAGGGCGCGGAGCAGGCCCAGGCGCGCCTTGGCGAGATTCAGCGCCGCCTCCTGCGCGTCCTCGTATTTCTGGCGCTCGTCGATCGAGGCGAGCTGCTCCTGCGTGGGCGCAACTTGCGGCGGAGCGCCGGGCGTGCCTGCGGCGCCGTTGCCGGTCTGCATTTGGGTTTGCACGGTCTTGAGGTCGTCAGCTGCGATCTGTTGCTTCAGGCCGGCGACTTCGCCCTGGGCGTCGAGTTCGCGAAGCGTGCCGGTGAGTTGCGCGATCTGGATGTCGTTCAGGTGCTCGGCTTCTTCGGCTTCGACTTTTGAGCGCAGGGCTTCGGCGGCGGATTCGCGGCCGTGGGCGCGATGCACCATGTCGAACAGAGGTACCTGGACGTTGATTCCGGAGGAGAAGTTGTTGGCCGGAAGAGGATTCTTAAAGTAGAAGTTGACGTTGTTTAGGACCGTCGTATTGCGGTTGTATTGTGCAACGAAGCTCAGCGTGGGGATGTAGTTGGTGTCCTGGTCGCCCTTCGCCTGCTGTTGCCGGGAATTTGCGAGAAGGCGCGCAGATTGAATGCCAAACAGCGTGGCCGCCTTTTCTTCGCCGTTCACCTTCGGAATCTCGGGAATGCTGGCGTGGTCGGGCGTGATGGAGCCGACGGGCATGCCGGTCAGCGCGGCAATCTGCTTGGACAGCGTGGCGGCGCGCGACTCAAGATGCAGGCGGTCAAGATGGACTTCGGCGGCGCTGAGTCTCATTTGCAGAAGCTGGTGGAGGGAATCGACCCCGGCCTCGGCGCGCTGCTGTTCGATCTCCACCAGGCGCGCGGCCATCGCCTCCTGCTCCCTTGCCGCATCGAGCTCGCGATTGACAGAGTCCAGTTCGATATAGGCGTTGCTGGTGTCAAGCGCCACCTGCTCGCGCGCGTCCTTCAACCGCGCGTTGGCGGCCTGTAGCCCACTTCGCGCCGCATCCACGTAGCGCTTCTGAGGAATGCTGAAGACCACCGAATCGATGGTCACACTCCAGATCGACGGCGGCTGGCCGGTGAATCCATACTCTGGAAAAACTGGGATGCCGGTGCTGAAGTTCAGCGCAGGGATGTACACGTCCTTGGTCTGCTCGTAGGCAGCTTGGGACTTGGCGACATCAGCCTGCGCGATGCGCACCGCGGTGCTGTTGCGCTGCGCGAGATCGACGACGGTGCGCAGCGAAACCTGCGCGCGCAGCATCGCCGGCGCAGCGGGGATCAATAACGCGAGGACGAGAGCCGCACGCAGTCTCATGTATTTGTGCGCAATGCCGGTCAAAGCTTCAGATCCTGTGCGGGCTTGTAGTTACTCGCAAGCCCGAGAGCTGCGCTGCGCTCGCGGGCGGCTGCGCCGGAGTCGCCCGCCTGCTTCTGAAGGCGCGCCAGCCACAGATGCGCGACGAATGCCGGGGCCTCCTCGGTCTGCGCGGGGCTGGCCAGGTAATCCTGCAAGAGCTTGATGGCCAGCGCCGGGTTGCGGCCGGCTTTCATCAAAACCGACGCTCCGTTGAAGAGCGCAACGCCTGCATGGTGGTCCCGATCCGCCGCTGTGCTGCCCATTCGAACGGCGTTTTCCATGTCGGAAAACCGCTTCATCTTGCGATAGAAGCTCGCCAGCCGCATCCATTGGAACGCCGGATGCGGGCTCACGGCGACGGCTTCGCGCATTTCCCGCTCCGCTGTGCCGTAGTCATGCGCCTCCTGGGCAATGCCCGAACGGAGCTCGTGGGCGCGCGCGGGATCGATGCGGTCGAGGCGTGCGGCGATCGACTCAGCCTTGGAGGTGCCGCCGCCTACCACGCCGGGAGCCTCGCTATAAAACTCACCCAGGTCGGCAAGCGCTTCGGGGTTCCGCGCATCGATTTGTACCGACAGCTCGAACGCCGCGCGGGCGCGCTTGGCCAGGTTATAGGCGGTCCAGAACGGCGCATTGTCTGCCTGTTCGCCGAGCGCCCGTCCCAGCCAAAGTTGATACACCGAATTCTGCCCATTCATGTTCGCGGCTTCCTGGCATTGGCCGGCGGCGGCGTCCCACTGCTCGAGCGTGAACAAGACTCGGCAGCGCAGGTTGTGCGCTTCTGCGGAATTGGCCGCAGGCGGCGGAAGCGAAGCGAGAATCGACATGGCCGCATCGGCCTGGCCCGCCTGGAGCGCGGCGTTGGCTTCGGGCAGCCCGATCCTTCCTGGATCTGCTCCGGCCGGCTCGGCATGCGCGGCCCCAAGAGCGAGCGCAACAAGTATGCCGGCTCCCAATTTCATCGCGTTGGCCAGGAAAACCCTCGTCGTCACTTCAACGCCTCGATGGGGATGCCCTCCTGCAAGGGCTGCCCGCTCGTCGTCCCGGTAGCTACCCAGTCGCCGGTCTTCAAACCGGAGAGGATTGCCATCTGGTCTACATTCATGACGCCTGTCGTTACTGGCGTACGGTGCAGCTCGTCCCCGTCCACCCGGAAAACAAATGCCTTGCCATTCTCCATGCGCAGTGCTTCGCGCGGAGCGCTCAGCGCATTTGCCTCGCTGGAAGTTGTCACGGTGACCGTCACGTTGGTATCCGGCAGCAGTTCGCCGCCGTCGCCATCGATTTTGACGATCGTTTCGCCCACATTGCGTGTGGTGTATTGCGACACCGTGATTGGAACGCGCTCGATGTGGCCGTGCCAGACCTTTCCAGGCTTGGCGCTCCATTCAATCTTGATGGGCTGGCCTACCCGCAGGCCGCCAATCGAGGGCTCATCAAAGTAGGCGCGCACCTGCTCATGGTTCAGGTCGGCCATCTGGAGCAGCAGCTTGCCTTGCTCCACGAAATCGGTGGCCTTCACGTTCAGCTGGTAGATCGTCCCTGCAATCGGCGCCCTCACCACGGTCTTGGACTCCACATCACGGGCTGCCGCGAGCGCTGTCTCGGCATCGTGGAGCGCAGCCTGGGCTCGCGCCACCTCAACCGGTGAATAGTGATTGTGGGCGCTCGTCTCGGTGGCGTGCAGAGCGGCCGTCGCAGTGGCCACCCGCTGGCGTGCCGCCGCAACCTCGCTCGCGGATGCGGCTCCGGAAGCATTCAGCCGGGTGAGGGCGTCCAAGTCGTGCTGTGCCTGGTCGAGTTCGATGCGCTCGCGCGCCAGGTCGGCCGCGGAGGCCTGCTGCTCCGCCAGGGTGCCATTGTGGGTCGCTGCATCCAGCGCGGCCTGTGCGGCCTTTACGCCGCTTTCTGCCGAGGCTACGCGGGCGCGGGCGTCCATGTCGTCCAATTGCAGCAGGACTTTCCCTGCGGAAACCTGGTCGCCATCGTGCACATAAACGGCCTTCACCGTGGTCGACAGAGGGCTGTACCTCTCATAGTTCGTCTCCGGCTCCACGTGGCCGTTCGTAGATTCGGTGTGCTCAATCGCCTGGCGCGTCACCTCGACGACCCGCACCTGGAGCTTGCCGCGCGTCAGTGCGCGGACCCAGAAAAAAACCACGACTATCGCGACGGCGGCGCCGAGCCAGATCCAGCGCCAATCCAATTGCCTGCTTCCTTTTGCCATTGGGACAACCTGAGCCAGTATATAAGACTCAAAAACGGGCTCAAGGGCGCAGGAAAATGCATGAAGCGGTGCGACTTGGAGCGCAAACCGCGTGCCCGTAAAATAAACGTATGGCAACTCTACCGCGCTACACAGACGACCACGCCAAGGCCGGCCTCGACTTCAAGTTCCCGCCTATCGAGACGTGGAGAAACCAGTTTCCGGGCTACGAGATCGAGATCGACGACCCGGAGCTCACCTCGGTGTGCCCAAAGACGGGCCTGCCGGATTTCGGGACATTGAAGATCCGATACATGCCGCGCGAGCGCTGCCTGGAGCTGAAATCGCTGAAGGAATACCTGTTCTGCTACCGCAACCTCGGCATCTTCCAGGAAAACATCGTCAACCAGGTGCTTGAGGACGTGGTGAAGGCTACGGATCCGGTGTGGGCGCTTGTCAAAGGCGTGTTCCGGCCGCGCGGCGGGATCGGGACGACGGTCGAGGCGCGCTGGCCGCGGCCTGGCGCGTGATTTCTCCACACTGTTCCTTGTGTGTTTGCTGAGGGACGAAACTGGCTCCTGCGCTTCCCATCCATGTTCGTCACTTCCTCGATATCCCCCGGGATTTCCAACGAGCGGTTTTTGTGAGCGGGAATGGCATTGTCCCTATATCCTGATCCCGCGTGTCCACTGTGATCCAGCCCGTTCGCCGCTCGCGGTTCAGCCCTGCGCTGGCTACGCTCACGCTGCTCATCTGCCTCAACCTGCTCAACTACATCGACCGCTACATTCTGCCCGGCGTGCAGTCGCTCATCCAGAAAGAATTTGGCTGGGACGACGCGAAGATTGGCCTGCTCACCACGGCAATGTTCGTCGTCTATATGGTTTGCGCGCCCTTGACAGGCTGGCTAGGCGATCACATGAGCCGCAAGCCGCTGATCGTGGGCGGTGCCATCCTGTGGAGCCTGCTTACGCTGTGGACGGCTTGGGTGCACGACTACTCGAGCATGTTTGTGCGGCACGCTCTAGTGGGTGTGGGAGAGGCTTCATTCGGCATATTCGCGCCAGCCGTGTTGTCGGACTTTTACGATGAGCGGGCACGCAATCGAATTTTGTCGATCTTCTACCTTGCGATTCCGGTGGGAGCGGCAATTGGATACACGTCCGGCGGCGTGCTCGGCAGCATGTACGGGTGGCGGACGCCATTCTTCGTCTGCGCGATTCCAGGCCTGGTAGTGGCCGTTCTCTACGGGATCTTCGGCCGCGAACCGCAGCGCGGTGCCAGCGACCGCGTAAAGGAGACTGCTGATCGCACAACCTTTTGGGGGTTGTTCAAGAACCCGGCATTTCTCACGGCGACATTCGGGCTCGCCATGCTTACGTTCGCGATGGGCGGCATCTCCAACTGGATCGCGGTGTTTCTGGAGCGGTTCGCAGGATTGTCGACCGCGGCAGCAGGGACGTGGGTCGGCGCCATCACAGTGATTGACGGCATCGCCGGAACGGCTGTGGGCGGGTTCATCGCGCAACGGTGGCTGAAGACAAACCACAGAGCCCTTTACCTGCTGTCGTTTTGGAGCGTCGCGCTGACCATCCCGTTTGGGGCGCTTGTGTTCTTCGGACCGCGCGCCTGGACGCTGCCTGCTCTTTTCGCCGCGGAGTTCTTCCTCTTCCTGAATACCGGCCCGCTCAATGCTGCGATCGTGAACTCGGTTTCAGCGCCGGTGCGGGCGACAGCTATTTCAGTGAACCTGCTCTGCATCCACTTGTTTGGCGACACGTTCTCGCCGGGGATCATCGGGATAGTATCGGACCGCACCAATCTGCGGCTGGCGTTGGGAATCACACTGGTCTCGCTCGTGATCTCCGCGATCATTCTGCGCGCCGGCGCGCGCTTTGCGCCTCGGTTGGAACTGCGGGCAAGCGAGTCAGCCAGTTAGCGAGTGAGCCTGCGAGTAGGAGCTGCAGTTCCGTTGGCCTGATGACTTGCCGGCCCGCTGAATCGCTACCTCGTTTCCCGCTCTCTCATATTCATGAACGCCCGTCCGCGCCCCTGCGGCCGCAAATTGGGATCGGCGACCGGAGGCCTGCTGATCTCGGCGCTGAATCCATGCGCAAGCCGCGGGTTCGGCCGGAACTTCGGCGGCCCTCCGTTGAACTGTCGCGCATGGCTGAGCACGATTCCCGCGCGCCCGTGCATTGGCTCCACGGTGCCGCGCATATGAATGTTGGCATCGCGGTATTTCTGCAACTCGCCTACCGTCTCGCGATCCTGCCACAAGTTGACGATGGTGAAGCGGCACCGATCGTCCGGCGTGTCGGGCGGGCAGATATCGAGGAAGCGCGTGCCGTTCGGCAACTCCACCACATCGTAGACGTGCGCTTCGATGCACACATCCTTGTTGAGCATTTGTGAGGCCTGGTCCACAGAGACGCAAGCCTTAGGCTGACCTGCAAAGGCAACCGCCGACAAACTCGCAACCGCAAGCGGCTGCACTAGCCACACGCGCATTCAACCAACTTTCCGGGGAAATGCGATTGTAACGCTAATTCCGTCGAGCCGCAGCAAGCGGCCCGCGGTCAGTAAAACGTTCCCTTGTAATGCTCCTCGTCGATCTCCATTACCAGCTTCAAAGTGGCCCGCTTGCCCGGTTTGATCTCGACAAGCTTTGCAACTGGCTTATAGCCCGGAAACGCGATAAAGACGTCGTACAATCCCGGCGACAGATCGGTCTTGAATTCGCCGTATTCGCTTACAGCAAGCGCCTTATTGATCGGATTTCCGGCGCGATCACTGTGAATCAGTACAAATGCCTGGATGGCTGCACCACCGTTGTCAATCAAGCTGCCGTTTAGCACGCCGTGGGCGGGCTGATGTGCCCCTTGCGAGTAAAAAGGCACGGGGAAGGAGAATAGTGCAATCAGAAGCACAGTAACGCGTAGCATGGCTTACCCCGGTTGGCGTGAATTGTGTCATGCAGCAATGCCGTAGTCTATCTCGTTCCGCTAGTTCTTCGATCTTGTAATGGCTTGAACGCATGTGAGGAGCGTCACCTTGAATCCTGCAGCGATTTTGTCGCTTCGCAATGTCCATAAGCGCCTTTGATCGACATACGACTGGTTTTGGGCTTTCAAGCGGTGAGTTCCGCGCATGCATGTCGTGCCTATTGTCGCGGCTATTTCGAATTGTCATCAAGTAGCGGCATTCAAGTGACACGTAACTTACCCGGCATTGACACCTGATGCGCAAGCGGAGAGCAGTCTTGCGGCTAGGAGGTCCTCCCCCATGCATGAAATGTGGAGCGACATGAAACCTGGATTAAACCGCCGCGCCTTCGTGAAGTCGATCGGTGCGGCCACAGCAAGTGCCGGGTTGCTTGGTGGCAGTACGGCGCTCTTTGCAGACGACCCGGACCGCAGCGGCCGATTGACCCGGGGCGATGCGGCTATGCTGCGGTTCGCAGCAGCAGCCGAGATTCTTGAAACAGATTTTTGGGTTCAGTACAACGAGCTTTGCGGGATTCCCGACAGCGAAGTCCCGGGTGGAACGGGGAATCCGCTGTTTACCAACGCGCTGTCGTTCCTCGATTCCGATATGGCGCAATACGTCCACGACAACACCGACGACGAATTCACGCACCAGAACTTTCTCAATGCCTACCTTGCATCGAAGGGCGCCGACACCGTGAGCCTGGAGAAGTTCAGAACGCTCTCCGGAAGCACAGCGACGGGTTCGAGCGGGAAATTGCGCCTTACCAACCTGATGCAGCTGACGCTGGATACGAGCTGGTGGACGCGCTACAGGAGCAGCACGCACAATCCAGACCTGGACCCCAACTTCGTCTTTCCGCAGGCGATTCCAACTCTTGCGGTGGGCCAGCACACAGCCATTCCGCGGACGGATGCCGATACTTCCGATCCAAACTTTCTTCAGGCGATCGCCAACACGGCAGGATTTCACTTTGCGACGATCGAGCAGGGCGGCAACAGCCTTTATCCCTCGATGGCGCAGCGGGCGAGCAGCGTGGAGGTGCTGAGGATCCTGATCAGCATCGGGCCCACGGAGACGATGCACTTCCAGACATGGTCAGACAAGGCCGGGAACGTGGAGATCCTGAGCGCCACGGACCCGGTGACGGGAGTGCCAGTGACATTTCCCGACTTGAACTCGTCTCCGTTTGGCGGCGAGGACTTCCAGACCAACCTGATCATGCCGGAGCCGTGCCCGTTCCTGAGCCGGAAGCTCCCGCCATGCTCGATCATCCGGCCCACGGAGACCAAGGGAATCGCGATGGGCGTGGTGAAGTTCCTGACGGACATGGGCCTCTTCATCGGGCAGTCGCCGGCGTTCTTCGCGTTTATGAAGGACCTGGCGGAAGATGCGGATGCAGCGAGACGCGAGCTGCACGACTAGTGTTTGCGGCTCAAAATCCCTCCCCTGAACATCCCCGGCGGCAGAGGGTTGCCGCCGGGGAGGCCTTTTTAGTGGGGTTATTTCCGGATAGTAGGTCAAACACCCCGAACGAGTGTGCGAGCCCGCTGTTTTTCCGATTTCGTTACCATGGAAGCGGGAGGCGTCACCTGACTCTCATCCAACTGCCACCTGCAATCTTAAAGACGCTCTGCGAGGCCATGACTTGGTGTTCGTCCAAGCCATTTCGCAGCCCCGTAATCGATCCTTCCGCCATTCTCAATGTGCCGGAGTGGTCCCGTGAGTCGGAACCGATTGCAGCTTGGAGCAGCCGACAGCGCGACGCCTACCGGCGCGCGATCCCATGGATCAATGAAGCCCGTTCGGAGCATCTCAAATCGACGAAGTCGGAGACCTATGACCCCGTTGATGTTATTTCGAACTGTAAGCTCCTGATTTACGAGTGTCAGGAAACTGTAGAGGACGGTGCATCGGAGGCGGCGTCCTTGGGCTTCTACGACCGGCTCGACGCGCCGCCTTGGGACACATGGGTTTCGTATAGGGATGGTGCAGTGTTTTGTTGTGTTCCCAATTTTGCCATTTCTCGTGCTCAAAATGGTATCGATGCAAATCCAGTTGATTGCATCCATTGGGCCGACTGGTCACGGTTGAATGAGGACAAGGGTTCTGCGAATCAGTCCTTAACCAGCAGCTTCAAACCAAAGCGATTCAAATTTAGGCGGATAGGCGGCCGATGAGGTTTGGACGGTATGTCGCCTATACGTACTTAACCGAACTGGTAAAGGACGTGCAGGCGGTATTACGTCCCGAAGCTGGTTTGGCGCGAGGCTAATCGACAAGATGCGACTTGCGTCGATCCTGAGCGCCGTCTGTAGACTTTTCAGAATGAGACTTTGGTCGCTGCATCCTTCTCTTCTTGACCGCTCAGGGCTCGTGGCCTTATGGAGAGAGGGGCTGCTGGCCCAAAAAGTACTTCTCGGGCAGACAAGGGGTTATCGACACCATCCCCAGCTTTGTCGCTTTTGGGCAAGCGAGCATCCAGTGGCGGCGATCAGCACCTATCTGTGGGCCGTTCTGGATGAGGCCAGAGTGAGGAGCTACAACTTCAACGCCGAGAAAATCGCAACCGGTTGGCGCGAAATTTCGATTCCAGTCACGTTGGGTCAATTGGAATTTGAGTTTCGACATTTAAGAAGAAAGCTCCGCATTCGCGATCAAGCGAGGTTACGCATGCTGGCCGGGACCGAACCCCTGCCTCACCCGATGTTGCGGGTAACGCCTGGGGGTATTGAGCCTTGGGAAATTGTCTGAAGTTATTCTGACTGCTTGACGACAATCCCCGGTCCCCAAATGCGAGGGACCCTTCGCCAGGCTCAGGGCAGGCTCGGGGGCACCCTCACTTGAGTTTTGAAGGGGACGAAAGGGACCGGGGGCCACCCGCCGATCCCTGTTTCATCATTCCTGTTCTTTGCTTTATTGTGTCGGTAGAGTCTCGACGATGGAGGTCGGAGATCGATGCCGACGATCGAAGGAAAAGACGCAAAAGTTTGGATTGATGCGTACGTCAGCGAAGCCGGCAAGTTTGCGCCCGTCGCGACGGCTGTTCGCGCATTGATGAAGAAGGCAGCAGCGGGTTGCGAGGAGTACGTGAGCCCGTGGAAGACTCCGGCGTTTGATTTGAATGGACCGCTGTGCGTCTTTGTGATTCAGAAAGAATATGTGACGCTGGCGTTTTTGCGAGGGGCAGTGCTTTCTGATCCGGAAGGGCTTCTTGAAGGCAAGGGCAAGGGTGTTCGTAACCTGAGACTGCGGACGCCTGAGGATGTTAAGCAGCCGGCTGTGAAGAAACTGATTGAGGAAGCGGCGGAGCTGAATAAGAGCGATCCGCCATCGGGGAAGATGGTCGGGATGGACAAGAGACGGAAGACTGCCAGTAAGAAGAAGTGATGATGCAGCTTCTAGCTGCCGGCTTGCATGCTCGATTGTTCTATTCCATATTGAATTGCCGCCTTAAGTACGTCGATTTTTATGTCTGCCAGGGTTTTGAATTTGATGCAATACCCCGTGACACTTGCCTTGCCGAGTTCCTTCCCAAATTTCTGGGCCAGGTACTTCTTGTCATTTATTCCCATGATGTAGACGGAAATGCCTGTTGTATTCGCACTTAAGCCGATTTGATAGAATTCCCTGGCTTTTCCGCCGGCATATTGAATGGTTTGCGATCCATACCCAATGTTCGGGTTGGAAACGATTTTTCCCTTTTCGTCTTTTCCATCCAGGAACCACAATTTACACGCCGGCATCAAGCCCAAAATAGTGCGGTGCAACTCCTGCATTTCGGCGTGTTTTGGTTCCAGTTGAGCGGCGATATACTCCTTGATTTGTTGCTGCACGTTCATGCAAATCTCCTCGGCTCAGGTCCAGCGCTCCCGGATCTTCGGATTCCAAGGAGCTTGCCAGCTGCGCACGTCGATCAAAATGGTATCCGGTTCCGTTGAGTCATCACCGGCGCCCCGAAGTCTAAACTATGGGGGGCGTGCAATGTATAGACCGGATTAAACGACAGAAGGTGATACAAATCACGAATATTGCCGGCCGCCGGCGTCGCAAAGACGGCGTTGCACGTGATTGAAATCACAGATCGTGTGGTCTAATGCCTGAGACATTGAACTTTGGCGCCAACCGGGCCGATCAAGATCGAGAGGACATCCCGAAGCGAATGCAACTCACAGGCAACGAGGCCGTGGAGGCCCAGGGCGAGCAGGGAACAGAAGCTTATTCGCGCAAGCGCCCATTTGCAGCGACTGTGCTGGTGAACCGGCTGCTGACGGGCGAAGCCTCGGAGAAGGAAACACGGCATATCGAGCTGTCGCTCGAGGGTTCGGGCATTCAGTACCTTCCGGGAGACTCGCTCGGCGTGCTCCCCGAGAATCGTTCCGAAATTGTGCAGGAAGTGCTGTGGCTTCTAGGCTTGAGCGGCAACGAGCCGGTGACCGACTTCTATGGTGGCTCGCTTCACCTTCGGGAGGCATTGTCCTCCTGGCTCATGATCGGCAAGCTGGCCGGATCGACTGTGCGCGCCTGGGCAAAGCTGACGGGAAATGCGGAATTGGCGGCATTGGTGTTGCCGGAAAACAAAAGCAAGCTCGACGACTACCTTTGGGGGCGGGAGTTCCCGGATTTGCTCGAGCAGTATCCGATGACATTGGAGGACCCGCAGGAGCTGTTCAAGATCCTCCCACGCCTCGTTCCACGGCTTTACTCGATCTCTTCAAGCCAGGGGCTGCATTCGGAGGCCGTGCACCTGTCAGTGCGCGTTGTGCGCTACGAGAGCCATGGCCGGGAGAGGTTAGGAGTGTGCTCGGGCCAGCTCGGAGAGCGCGCGCCGCTGGGAGCAAAACTTCCGACGTTTATCCACTCGAACAAGCTGTTCCGGATGCCTGCCGACGCGGATGTGCCGGTGATCATGGTGGGCCCGGGGACCGGACTGGCTCCCTTCCGGGCGTTCCTGGAGCATAAGCAAGCTGGATTCGGGCGCTGGCCGATGTGGCTCTTCTTCGGCGAGCAGCGGGAGCAGCAGGATTTTCTTTATCGGGACGAGATGCTCGCCTGGCTTCAGAACGGTGTCTTGCAGCGGCTGGATACGGCGTTCTCGCGGGACCAGCAGAAGAAGATCTATGTGCAGGACCGGATCCGCGAGCAGGCTGCACTGCTTTGGAGCTGGCTGGAGCAGGGCGCATATTTTTATGTGTGCGGCGATTCGAAGCGCATGGCTCCGGATGTGGAGTCGGCCGTTCACGCAGCGGTCGCGGTGCATAGCGGCCAGGGACCGGAGTTTGCATCCTTGTATCTCGCCGAGATGAGGAAACAGAAGCGGTATCTGAAGGATGTGTACTGAGCATCCGTTCCCTTGCAAGTTTGGTTGAGCGCTGAAGGCCGCCTTTCACCGCTCAACCAAAACCTCCGGGCCCGATTCCCGCGGCCTATCCTCTGCCATACAAAAGAATTCATCGACCTATTACAAGCGGAACTCGTGTCGGGCCCTATAGTTCTGCGGGGATAGAGAACCCTGTGTCCCCTCCGTCCTGATCCGGTCTCTATCCGGACTCTTTGCCTATCTGCTTTGACGCGGCGCTACCGGTGCCGGTGGCGGTTCCGCGTGGCAACCACAACCGAAGATTGCTCCCCATCTGGAGGTTAATGGAAATGAATCTGAAGAAGGCCGCACTGTGTCTCAGCGTTGCTGTTTTGCCGACGGTCCTTGCTGCAGCGCAGGACCAAAACAAGCACTCCGTACCGCGCCTCGATCACATCTTCGTGATCATGATGGAAAACCATGGGTATATCCAGGTGTTCGGCAACCCCAATGAGCCGTACCTGAACAGCCTGATCTCGAACCAGCAGGTCAGCCTCGCGACCAACTACTTCGCTGTCGGGCATCCGAGCCTCACCAACTATCTCGAGATTGTTGGCGGCTCCAATTTCGGCGTACGCAGCGACAACGCGCCGGCCTGGGGCAGCACGTCCTGCTCGCCGAATATCAAGACCGCCATTGTGAACGCCGACGGCACGCCTCCGTCGGGTCCCGTCGACAATGGGAGTGTCTGCCCCATCGCCGGAAGCGGCACGGATGCGGCGACCCCAGCGATCGATACCTGGAATGAGACCAGCGGACCGTTTGTTGCACTCGCCGACATCGATGGCGTCAAGCAGGTGAATGCGGCACCGACGGTCGGGAAGACGATCGCGGATCAACTCTACGAATCGGGGCGCAGCTGGAAGTCGTACCAGGAGAGCCTGCCGCTCGGCTCTGTCTTCGGCGTCAACTACAGCAACGGAACTGCAACCAACCTGACGAATTTTTCCACACTCACTCCTCTCACGTCGGGCGATGTGGTTCAGCTTTACGCCGTGAAGCACAACCCGTTTGCATACTTTGCCAGCGTCCAGAGCGGCGCCGAGGCGGGCAACAGCCTGGCGAACTCCGTAGGGTTCGACGCTCTCTATGGTGACCTGGCGAGCGGCAATGTGCCTACGCTTGCCTTCATTGTCCCCAACCAATGCGACGATCAGCACGGCCGCGGCAATGGAGACGCATTCTGCGCCTTCGACTATGGCCTGAACAACAGCGGCTTCACCTATGGCACGCAAGTCGGGCTCAACCCGGGGCTGATTCAGCAGGGCGACACCACGATCCAGCACGTTGTGGGGGCGATCCACAGTTCACCGGTGTGGAACGAGGGACACAACGCGATCGTGATCGTGTGGGACGAGAACGACTACAGCGGCAGCACGAACCCGAATATCTCGGGGCTGTTTCCTTCGCAGAACCAGAACCGCGTGGTGCTGACCGTGGAAACGAACGGGAAACACCACCAGGCCGTGCAGAGCAACAACTACTACAACAGCTTCTCGCTGTTGAAGTCCATGGAAGAGGGCTTTGGCCTTCCGTGCCTGAATCATGCCTGCGATCCGGGTGTTCAGGATATGTCCGACTTGTTCGGCGACAAGTAGGCCTTGCACAGACTCCAAAACTCAAGCGGGCTTTCACTTTTCTGGTGAAAGCCCGCTTGTTTCGTCCTGGGAGGAAACTACTCGCCGCCTGCAGTCGGCGCCGGTCAACCTTTCGCAGTTCAAGGGGCTGTGACATAATCCCCGCATGAGCGACGAGGAGCAGAAGGAAGAAAAGCCTGATCCTCCCAGGAAGTGGAGGCCATCGATGGGCGCCATCCTTCCGGTAGTGGCGCTGCTGATGTCGTTGTTTTCTCTCTACTCATCTGAAATGGCTCGAAGGGATGTAGAAAGAGTCGATGTGATCAAGACCGAATACGGTCTATTCCACGATCTGTCGCAGCTTCAGCTCCAAAACCCCTTAATGGAGCACCTTCTGGCCACGACCGGCGAAGTCTACGATACAACCGTCAAGAACATTAAGGATGCGGTGTCATCCCAGCCTCCGCAAGAACGGAGCAAACTTCTCCTGCAGGAGCGGGCGACGGCGCACTATATCTTTACATCGCATGAGGAGACGTTCTACATCTGGCAGCAGTCTCGAGGCAATGATGCGCGTCGGGCTAAATTCGCCGAGGACGACTTGCAGTTCTTTGACGATCTGATCTGCAATAACCCGCGCCTTCAATGGTATTGGGACATCAAGGACGGTGGAGAGCAAGCGCGGGAATTCCCCGACCTTGCGAATTATTTAAAACAGAATGTGCTTAAGGATTGCGCGGCAGGCAAAGATCCAACCGGGCCCTTCAGAAACTGAAAGGGAGCACGGAAATGAACCGGACAGGAAAGCTTATGACTGCGGTGGCTACGTCGCTACTGCTGAGCGGTACGCTGCCGGCGAGAGGCGCCTTACCCTCGATCCACGAACAGAGCGCGCCTCAACCGGACGACTCGTGGAAGACGGATCCCGGTGTGAAGAAAGCCGCCGACACCATTCTCGATTGGCTGACCGGCGCGACCGGAACCGCGGACAAGGCAAAGAGCCAGCGCGAAATCGAGAAGAAGTTTCCGGAACTCAACACAAGCCTTGTGGTCAATGCTGTGCAGTTAATGATTTGGCAAGGTTCCATCAGGCGAACCGGGGACGGCAATGAAAGCAGTCCGTACCGCTACTGGGTTTGCGAAAGCAATTGTGGCTGAGGATGGATCGAGCGATGCTCTTTTCCGATATAGAAAAGCGCGTCAGGATTTTTTTGCGCGCCATGGTGGGCGCTGGCCCGGCACTGTTGCCGACGAATTCGATCTGCTGGCGCCTCTCGACCTGAGCCGCTCCGAAGCTGACGAAATCCTGAATGCGGCTGGAGCTCTGGGCCGGATTTACGAGCGAGCCGCGCAACTCGTTCGCCGGTTTTCCGACGCGGCGCTCTCCGAATTGGGTGTCCCGGAAGACCTGCTGCAATTCGCGCGCTGCTCTATCCCTGGAATGGCAGACTGTGTGGTTGGGCGCTTTGACCTGGCGCGCACCGATAGCGGGTACAAGCTGCTGGAGTTCAATCCTGATGCGCCCGGTCTTATAGTCGAAGCGTTCTCAGTGAACGCTGAAGTGTGTCGCGATGCCGGAAAGGCGAATCCCAATCATCGCGGAGAGGATGTCCTCGTCGAGGCTCTTTCGGATGCCGTTCAGGCTGGCGTCGAATACACCGGCCGGAGGAATCTCAGAGAACCCAATTTTGTAATTGCCGCCGGACCCTTCGCCAGGGACGCCGCCATGGCTCAATACCTGTGCGGTCTGCTGGCGCCGCTAATGGCGCGCTCCGCACCGGTAGCGGCTCTGAGCATCGATTCAAATGGGATCTACGATCCTGAAGGCAGGCGAATAGACGTTTTGTACCGGGTGTTCCCGCTCCGCTACATCCGCGCGGGGATCTTCCAACCGAAGGAGGTTGCGTCGGATCGAGCGAAGTGTGGGACGCTGCAGAGCCTGGTCGAGAACCGCCGGCTCGCTCTCATCAATCCTCCGTTCTCGCTTCTTCTGGAAAGCAAGGCATTGCAGGCCGTGATCTGGAACCTGGCCGAATCAGGATCCTGGTTCACAGCCGAGGAACGCCAGATCATTGCGAGATATTTTCTGCCGACCTATCTTGATTTGCCGGAGGATGGCGCAGAATATGTCGTGAAGCCTGCCTATGGAGCTGAAGGTGACAGCGTCAGAGTCATGGCAGGGGATGGCCGCGTGATCACCCGGTCAGCGCGCAGCACTCATAGCGATGAGCCTATGGTCTATCAGAAGCGCGTGCCGATCCCCGCACTCGAATTGATGACCGAATTCGGCCCGCGAAGGCTGCATCTGGTCACGTCGTGTTTTCTGATATCCGGAACTCCGGCCGGAATCTGCGTGCGCGCAGGAGAAGAAATCACAGACGAATCCGCCTGGGTGCTCCCAACCTGCATCAGCTCCGGCCGAGGATGAATTATCTTGCGCGAGCTAGCGGGCGGCGATTAGCTCTTCGCTTTTTGCGCGCTGCCCGTAGTGGCTTACCACGTACTTATCGAGGATCTCCTTGAACTCAGCCACGATCGTGTCGCCGTGCAGGGTCCGCAACAGCTTGCCGTCGACATACACCGGCGCCTTGGGCTCTTCGAATGTGCCCGGCAGGCTGATGCCAAGATTTGCGTGCTTGCTCTCGCCAGGGCCGTTCACCACGCAGCCCATGACGGCGACCTTGAGGTCTTCAACGCCGGGATAGGTCTTGCGCCACTCCGGCATGCTGGTGCGCAGGTAACTCTGGATCTGCTCGGCAAGCTCCTGGAAGTATGTGCTGGTTGTGCGGCCGCAGCCGGGGCAGCTCGTGACCTGCGGCATGAAGCTGCGGATCGAGAGCGATTGCAGGATCTGCTGAGCGGCCAGGACTTCTTCCGTACGGTCGCCGCCGGGCTTGGGCGTGAGCGAGACGCGGATCGTGTCGCCGATGCCGGCAAGCAGCAGCGGGGCAAGGCCGGCGGTTGAAGCGATAAGGCCTTTTGCGCCCATGCCTGCTTCTGTCAGGCCGAGGTGCAGAGCGTAGTGGCAGCGCGCGGCGAGGTTCGTGTAGACGTCGATCAGGTCGCGCACGCCGGAGACTTTGGCCGAAAGGATGATCTGGTCATCGCGCAGCCCGTAGCGTTCTGCGGCCTTTGCGGAATCGAGCGCGCTCACGACCATCGCCTCCATCATGACGTCGCGCGCCGGCAGCGGGTCGGACTTCCGGTTGTTCTCATCCATCATGCGCGTCAGCAGAGCCTGGTCGAGCGAGCCCCAATTCACGCCGATGCGCACCGGCTTCTGGTTTTCGACCGCGCACTCCACCATGGTGCGGAAATTGTCGTCGTCCTTGCGGCCGATAGAAACATTGCCGGGGTTGATGCGGTACTTGGCCAGCGCCCGCGCCGTGGCGGGGTACTTCTTCAACAGGATGTGCCCGTTGTAGTGGAAGTCGCCGACGATGGGGACGGTGATGCCGCGCTTCTCCAGGCCCTCGACGATTGCAGGAACGGCGGCGGCGGCATCTTCGTTGTTCACGGTCACGCGCACGATCTCGGAGCCGGCGAGGGACAGGGCAGCGACCTGGTCGATCGTGCCCTGCACGTCGGCTGTGTCGGTGTTGGTCATCGACTGCACGACGACCGGGACCTCCCAGCCGACCTTCACCTGCCCGATCCGGACGGTCGGCGTCTTCCTGCGTTGAATTTCTGGCATACAGACCTCATTTCCAGTCTACTAGGAGCGTGGTATTGGAGGTCCAACATCGTCCGATTCCCCACCCGCCTCAAAATCCCCTAAATTGCTGCAATAATAGGAAAGCGTGGCCCCGTAGCTCAGCTGGATAGAGCGTCGGTTTCCTAAACCGCAGGTCGGCTGTTCGAATCAGCCCGGGGTCACCATTTGTGTCGTCCTCGCGATAAGTCTTTCCCGCCTTTTTTGCTACGAAGAGTCTCCGATGGGTGCTAAGATCAGCCGCATCCATGGAGAATCCAAAGACCCCATTACCTGAGAGACAGTGGTCCATTGTCGCGCTCGGCGCGCTCGGCGTTGCCACCGTGGTGCTCTCTTACGTGCTGGCGATTGTGCTTGCTATCGTTTGCCTGCTCCTGCCTGTTCCGTTGCTTCTGGATTTCGGGCTCGGAGACTTCAATCTGATTGCGGTCAGAGTCCTTCTCTCTGCATTCGGCATTGCCGCGGGATCGACGATCTGCTGGTCTCTCGTGCCGCGCAAGCACAAGGTGCAGGTAAACGGAGTTCTGATCGACGTCGCGAAAGAGAAGCGGCTTGTAGACGAGATTGAGTCAATTGCCGCGGCACTCGATGAACCAATGCCGACCGAGGTCTATCTGATCGGAGACGCGAACGCGTATGTGGTGGAGGAGGGCAGATTCTTCGGGTCGAGGCGTCGAATCATTGCTTTGGGACTTCCCCTGCTGCAAATGCTGTCGATCGCGCAGTTCCGGGCGGTTCTCGCGCACGAATTCGCGCACTACTACGCGGGCGACACTCGCTTGGGACCGTGGGTGTATAACGCCCGGACGGCGATTTTGCGCGTTTATGAGAACCTGGGCCGCAAATCGGAGGTGATCCGGTTTCTGCGGCGCTGGGCCGTGGTGTCGATTGCGTTCAGCGGCCTGATGGCGGCCATGCGCGCTTACTGGACCTGTTTCATGCGCGTCACGCAGTGGATCTCGCGGCGTCAAGAATATCGCTGCGATGAACTGGCCTGCTACGTGGCCGGATCACGATCGCTGGCGGACGGCCTGGCTGGCATCAATCGGTGCAGCGCAGCATTGAATGCCTATTGGAACTCGGTGGTGCTGCCTGTGGCTGTGAACGGATTCCAGCCGCCGCTTGCAAGCGGCTTTATGCAATTCATGGATGCTCCGGCGATTTCAAAGGCCACGGACGAGTACATGGCAAAGATGAACGAGGAGAAACCGAGCCCACTGGACACTCATCCGCCCATGCGCCTCCGTATCGAACGGGCGAATTCGTATGGCCGTCAGGCCCCCGGCTTGAAGGATGCGGCGGTGGACCTCAGCTCTCCAATGGTTTCGCTCATCGACGACCTGAGCTCGCTTGAAGCAGCCCTCCTGAAGAAACTCCTCCCCAACCTGGCGAACACGCCGCTCAAGACGACGAGTTGGGAAACCGCGGCAATAGACGTTTTTGTTCCCGCGTGGAAGAAAAGGGTGGCTCCGCATCAGTCGGTATTGTCGTCGACCGCGATTACTGGACTGCATTGGCTTGCCTCTTTTCCGGATCGCATATCGCGCGATATTCCGAATCCTCCGGGAAATGTCCTCAACCAGGCTCAACGCGACGGGATGGCGATCGATGTGTTGCGCTGCGCGCTCGCCCTGTGTCTGATCGAGAATGGCTGGACGCTGGTGAGCCGACCTGGCGTCTTCTATTTCGAAAATGGCTCCCACAGGCTTGTGCCTGGCGAGGTGGTCCCAGCCATGCGCACGGGAAAGCTCTCGGCCGGGGAATGGCAGGCGATGTGCAGCGAAAAGGGATTGTGTGACTGGCCGCTGCTCAAGGCGACCGCCTCCGATCTTGTCCCGGCGGAAAGCTGAACTTTACCTCCTGCCGCCCGGCACCTTATCTTTAGGAAAGTTCATGTTGTGAAAGTTCAACTGCCAGACATTTTTTTTGATCAGAAGCGGATTGCGCAGTCTTAGATGGCGCACGCTCCGCGACTGCACAATCCAGCAATCGTCAGGATGCTCGGGAAGGCGGTGAAAATCCGCCACTGCCCCGCAACTGTAAGCGCCGTTCGCGCGCCATCCGTCTTTGGGATGAGCGCCGGATGAAGAGCCAGACGAACCACTGAAGCAGGACCAGCCTGATTGCGAGCGTGGTCCGGCTTTGGGAAGGTGGCAGGCGCAAGTCAGGAGACCGGTCCTTGGCGCGCAACCGCTTTGCGTCCCGAGGGGGACGCCAGGAGCATCTATGACTTTGCACATCTTGCGCGGCCTGTCGGTCCTTCGCGCCGTTGTTATCGCCGCCTGCCTGATCTTCTCGCTGCCTGTGTTCGCCGCCTCCATTCGCGGCGTCGTTTCGGACGCCACAGGCGCGCGCGTCACCGGCGCAACCGTGGTCCTCATCCAAAACGGCAAGCCCATCGCCACGGCTGTCTCCGCGGCAGACGGAAGCTACGAACTCAACACGGGGAACACCGGCCGCTTCTTCCTCGTCGTTTCCTCGAAGACGTTCCGCCAACTTCAGACGCCTTCGTTCTATGCGGGCAGTCTCGATTCGATCGAGCGCAACCTCGTGCTCGAGCCGGAGTGGGTGCGGCAGTCCATCGTCGTCACCGCCACCGGCACGCCCACGCCGCAACCGCAGACCGGCGCGGCCACGAGCGTCATCTCGTCCCAGGACCTCGACCTGCGCACCACGCTTACGAGCGATCTGCGCCTCATGCCCGGCACATCCGTTGTGCAGACCGGCCAGAGCGGCTCGCAGACGTCGCTCTTCGTGCGCGGCGGCGACTCCGATGACAACATGGTGCTCGTCGATGGCGTTTCCGCCGGCGATCTCGGCGGCCGCTTCGATTTCGGCACGCTGCCCACCACCGGAGTCGAATCTGCCGAAGTCTACCGCGGCACCAACTCCGGCCTCTACGGTGCGGACGCCGAGAGCAGCGTAGTCGGCCTGACAACGCTCCGCGGCACCACCCCATTTCCGTCCATCTTCCTGCGCGCTGACGGCGGCAACTTCAACACCATGCATGAAGAGGCAGCACTGGCCGGCGCCCACAACAAGCTCGACTACTACGGCGCATACAGCTGGCTGCAGACCTCCAACGACCTGCCCAACGACCAGCACCACCTCGGCGCGGCCGCGGGAAACCTCGGATGGCAGCTCTCCGCAAGGACGCAGATCCGCGGAACGGTTCACTACAACGTCGCGAGCACGGGCGTTCCCAACGCGTGGGACTTCTATCACGTAACCGACCATGCGACGCAAAAGGATCAGGACCTCTACGTCAGCGGATCCATCGACAATCAGACGACGGCGGCCTTCCACAACATGGTGCGCTACGGCCTGGCGCGCAAGCGCGAGCAATCCGCACTGTGGCAGCAGAGCGGCAGCGGTGACTTCGACGCCTTCGGCGACTCGCTCGGCTACCCGGTCACGATCGTCGGCGCAAACGGCGCGTCGGCCACCGGCCAGGCCGTACTCGACTACGCCCAGACATATCCATACAGCTACCAGCTGGTCTCCAATCGCGACCAGCTCGTCTACCAGGGCGACTACCGCTTTACGCCCCACATCGTTGCCCTCGTCGGCTTCCACTTCGAAGACGAGCGCGGCTCAGAGTACGTGCCCACCTACTCCACGCACGAAACCACCAGTCGCACCAACTACGACTACCTGGTCGGCGTTCACGGCGACTTCAAGAATCGCTTCTATTACTCGCTCGGCGGCGATCTCGAGCACTACTCGCTCTTCGGCGTTGAAACGACTCCGCGCGCCGGCTTCTCCTGGTACGCGCTGCGGCCGCGCTCGGGTATCTTCTCGGGAACCCGCATCCTGTTCAACTACGGCGATGCAGTCCGCGAGCCCGCTCTTACGGACGAATTCGGCTCGCTCTACAAGTTCCTCGTCGAGAATGGCTTTCAGAGCACAGCGCAACAGCTCAACATCGGTCCGCTCTCCGCGCCGCGCGCCCGCATGTACGACGGCGGCGCCGAGCAGGCATTCCTCTCCGAGCGCATCCTGCTCCGCGTGCGCTACTTCCACAACCAGTTCAACAGGCAGATCGAGTACGTCGGCGGCTTTCTGCTGCCCAGCATCCTTCCCGGCCTTACTCCGGATGAACAGCAGCAGCTTATCGACGCGCTCGGCTTTTACTACACGAACGACTACCCTCTCTCCGTCAACACGCAGGCCTTCCGCGCGCAGGGCATCGAGTCCAGCGTCGAAGGCGGTATTGGCCGCGACATCTTTCTTCGTGGCGGCTACACGTATCTCGACGCGGTCGTGCAGCAGTCCTTCAATTCGGACAACGAAGCCCTCCTCGGCGGGTACGCGCCGACGTATAACGGAATCCCTATCGGCGCATTCTCGCCGCTCGTCGGCGCGCGCCCGTTTCGCCGACCGCCCCACACCGGCTTTATCACCGCAACGTACACGCACAGCAAAATCGCAGCCAGCCTGAACGCTGCGTTCGCCAGCCGCAGTGACGATTCAACCTACCTGGAATTCGCCGACGCCAACGGCGGCAACAGCCTGCTGCTGCCCAATCGCAACCTCGACTACGGCTTCGCTAAAATCGACCTCGGGGCCAGCTACCAGTGGAAGTCGTGGCTGGGCTTCTACGGCATCGCGGAAAACCTCACCAATACGCAGCACATGTCGCCGATCGGCTACCCCAGCCTGCCGTTTAACTTCCGCACCGGCATGCGATTCGAGTGGGGCCTCGGCAACTCGCGTTAGGACTCTGCTCCACCTGAACCTGTCCAGATGTCGCGGGGGCCCACGGCCCTCGCGGCTTTCCCGCGCCTTCGCCCCGCAACACCTCCCGGCAGGATTTCCACAGGCAATTCGATACTCGTAAAAATTACCGGCGAAATCTTTATCTCTCCTCTGCTAACTTTGCAATCAATCCACTGGCTTCCTTCGTATCCGTTAACGGAATTCGCGTAAAAGAGGGTTCCCCAACCCGCATCAGCTCGACGCAACGCTGCGAGGTCAATATGTCCCGTCTCTTGTGGAGGAGTGCCGCCATCTGCGGGCTGGTAGTTCTGTCCGCCGTCGTCTTTTTGCCCCAGCTCGCCGCCCAGCAGACTCTGGGATCGATCAACGGCACCGTCCTCGATCCCTCCGGAGCCGCCGTTCCTGGCGCGACCGTAACCGTCACGGCCGACGCCATCGGCGTGACTCGCGCCACGACAACGCAATCGAACGGCTTCTACCAGATCTTCAATCTGCCGGTCGGAACTTACACCGTTAAAGCCACGCACGAAGGCTTCGACACCACGGAGGTCGCCGGCATCCATGTCCTCGAAGCGCAGGCAAAGACCGTCAACACCACCCTGCAAATCGGCCGCGCGTCGGAGTCCGTCGAAGTTACTGCGAACCCGCTGCTGAATGCCACCGATGCCACGAACGGATACACGCTCGACAACACCGAGATTGAACTGACACCGCTCGCCACTGGCAGCTTCACGCAGCTCGCGGTGCTCTCGCCCGGCGTCAATGCCGAGCTGCTCTCGAATCTCGACTCCAACGCCGGCCTCGGCAACCAGAACATCTGGGCCAACGGGCAGCGCGCCACTTCCAATACGTTCCAGGTCAACGGCGCCGACTCCACCAATCTCTTCAATGGCATGAGTTCCAGCGGAGCGACCTCACAGCGCTACAACTTCAACATCGGCACATTTGCGACTGTCGGCGGCTCGTTCTCGGTGGGAACCTCTGTCTACGGCTCCAATGGAAACAGCCTGCCTTCGCCTCCGCCGGAATTCCTCCAGGAACTTCGCGTCAACACCTCCATGTACGACGCGCAGCAGGGCGCCACAGCCGGCGCGCAGATCGACGTGAATACCGCGACAGGAACCAACAACTGGCATGGCGAAGTCTACGGCAGCTACGCCAACAACTCGATGAACGCATCGCCCTACTTCTTCAACCAGGCCTACCAGCTCGCGCAGAACCAGATCGGCGTCTTCCCACACTCCCTCGTCAACCCCTGGCTCAGCCGCTGGGATACAGGCTTCACCGTCGGCGGTCCTGTCCACAAAAACAAGGTCTTCGTCTTCGCTGCGTATCAGCACCGCAGCGACGAGGACAACGCGACCGGAATCTCGCAGATGCAGGTTCCGGTGGGCCTGACCAACGACCGCTCAGTCGCCGGACTGCTTGCCGCCGATGCATCCTGGGGAGGCTCCTCTACCGCATCCGACATCGATCCCGTCGCCGAGTCCATCCTTCAAGCCAAGCTGCCCGATGGCTCTTATCTCATCCCGTCCGCGCAGAGCACCGCGTCCTATCAGTACGGTGAGCCTAACGTGACCCTGATTGGCACGTCGGTCGTCAAAGCCGATCAGTTCACTGCTTCTGTCTCCTGGGACGTGACCAACAGGGATCGCTTTGAGGCCAAGTACTACTACCAGGACGCCCCCGTTACCAAGCCATACGGCTACTCACAGGTACCCGGCTTCCCCGTCACGCAGAACAACGGCGCGCAGGTGGCCGCCCTCGATAACACCATTACCCTCAACTCCCACCTCAACTGGGAGCAGCGCCTCGGCTTCGTGCGCGAGGGATCGTACGGATTCTTCAAGCAGACCGCGCCCGGCGGCAACTTCGGCGTCGGTGGCGGCAGCTCCACGATCGCGCCCGGCCTGCCCGGCCTCACGATCAAGAACTTCGCCGACCAGGACCAGTACTCGCAGGCCGCCAGCATCGGCCCCGCCAGCGTTTTTACAAACATGGGGTACTACCAGAACCGCCTCAACCCCTCCACCAACCTTATTGCAGTACTCGGCAGGCAGACACTGATGTTCGGCGGCGGATACGCATTCAGCCAGCTCAACGTCATCAATAACCGCGACGGCATCGAGCAGATCACCGTCAACGGTTTCGACGACTTCCTTCAGGGCAAAGTCCGCGCCTCCAACTTCATCGAGAGCACCGCCGACGGCCGCAACAACGCCAACCGCTACTACCGCGAGAACGAGATCTCAAGCTACGTTCAGGACAAGTGGCAGGCGCGGCCGAATCTCAGCATCACCGGCGGCCTTCGCTACGACTACCACGGTGGCCTCACTGAGAAATACGGCAACATGTTCAACTTCGACCCCAAGGTCTACAACGTCACCGGCGACACCACCAACGGATTCGTCGTGAACAATGCCGGCTTTGTCGTCGGCGGCAACAACCACTACTTCCCGACTGCGGGAGTCAGCGACTCCACTCTCCGCGGCCGCCAGTGGGGCGTCTCGCCGCGCGTCGGATTTGCCTGGACTCCCGGCTTCGGCCACAGTAGCGTGGTCATCTCCGGCGGCGGCGGCATGTACTACGACCGCGGCGAATACTTTGTCTATCTCTCCCAGCCAGCCGGCGGACAGATCGGCGGACCGTTCGGCGTCACCATGTCCGCGCCTCTCGTCAGCTACGTCAATGGCATGGGTTCCACTCTCGCGGATCCTCGCGGCGGCGCTACCGGCAATCCCAGCGCAAATCCCGCTGTCATCAAGGAGGCGCTCCAGGAACAGCTCAACATCATGACCGGACCCGCCGCCGATCCCCAGTACGGCAAGGCTTGCGGCGGCATCGACTCGCAAACCTATCCCGGCTATCTCGACTGCACACCCACGCTCAACTTCGGCGCTTACGATCGCGACAACGTACTCCCTTACACCATCAACTACACGCTCAACGTGCAGTGGCAGCCGATCAACACGCTTGCGTTTACACTCGGCTACACGGGCAATCGCGGCCGCCACCAGGTGCTGCCGCTTCCGCTCAATGAGCCCGGCATTGCTACTGCCACGCATCCCATCTGGGGCGAATCCGACACCTACGGCTTTGAGGTGCTCAACCAGAACAATCTCTTTACTGATTCCAACGGCTACCAGTACTACAACCCCATCGCCCCCGAGCCCTGGAACACATACTCGGGCGGCAACACGGACTTCCGTTCACCCTACGTGGGCTACAACCCCAATGCCGCCGACTTCAAGACGGCCGGCATCTCCGCCTACGACGCTCTCCAGCTCAACGTGCAGAAGCGCCTTTCGCATCACTTCCAGGCCGGAGGAAGCTACACATGGTCGCACGCGCTCGATGAGCAGAGCGCGCTCGGCCTCTTCTTTACCGGCGACGACCCCGCCCGCCTTCGCGACTCCTGGGCCTCTTCCGACTACGACCGCACCCACGTTGTCAGCGCCAATTTCGGGGTCGATATTCCCAACACCCAGCGAGCACACTCGCTCGGCTCGTACTTCCTCAACGACTGGAACCTATCCGGAGTCACGATCCTTCAGAGCGGACAGCCTTACTCGCTCTACGAGTTCTACGGCGCCGTCGGCAGCATCAACTTCGGCGACTATCCCAACCTGATGAACCCGGTGCTCGGCATCAAGGACCCCGCGCATCCCAAGTCCGCGCTTACCGGCAACAAAGGTGCTACGCGCGACAGCGGCGGCAACTACATCCCCGCCATCGACCCCACGCAGATCGCCATCAACTACGTGCAGCCGGGTAACGACGGCGTTCCAGTCTCCACCGGTACCGACCCCCAGGACATCTACCAGACCGCATTCAACAAGGGTCAGCGCAACATCTTCCGGCAGTCACCTCAGAAACGCCTCGACTTCTCCATTCGAAAGAGCTTTCACCCGTCCGAGAGAATCGCCGTCCAGTATGACTTCAACATCTTCAACCTCACCAACACCACGTCCCTCGACGTGCCGCAGAACCAGGCGCAGATCCGCCAGGCATACGCCTGCTCCAACTCCGCCATCGCCGATTCCGAGGCCAACTATCTCAACTGCACGCCCGGCGGTTACTACATAAACTACGGCCAGATCGTTACCAGCCCCGATCCAACCGACCAGCAATCGGCCAGGAACAATCTGGACCAGATCCCCTACGCCAACGGATCCGGCCGCAACACCAAACTGCCTCTCACCGTGCCGCTAAACCAGGGCCTCTGCAGCGACCCCTACACCATCCAGAACACCAACGCCTGCCCCAACAACGCCGCGAACTTCGGCTCCGCCACCGGCTCTATAGGCGGCAACCGCGCCGTTACCATGGGACTTCACGTTACCTTCTGATTGCGAAACGACGCAGCTCTCGGCTGAACGGGTCCTCTGGGCCCGTTCGTTGACTCGACAGTTGTAGAGCATGAGATACGAATGTCAGACAACTTGAGGAAATACCAGCGCATGTCTGAAAATCTTGTGAAAATTGACTATACAGAAAAACTTTTCACTCCAATAACCATATTTATGTAGAATGCTTCAATTTTTACGAAAGATATATTGACCAGCACAAAATTCCACGTTACCGTTGTGCATTCCCTAAGTTTGGATCTGCGCATCCCCCACGGATTGAGGTGTATCCCGTGTACTGTGCGAAATGCCACTCGGACGCTGTTGCCGCCGTACCCGCTGAAGTCCGGCTCTATCGCAATCCTCTGCGCACCTTGAGCCACCCGCCTGTCAACCCATCACCTGAAATTCTGGTGTGTACCGACTGCGGATGGTGCGAGTTCTCCGTGCCCCGCTCATGGATCTCGGCCGGCTGGCTCCGTTCGCAGTCCCCGGCTTCGCCTCCGGCTGCGGCACCCGTCCCGGTCCCGGTACGAAAGGCCGGCCCCATCGCAGTCCCGGCCGTCGCCATCGCAACCTAGTTCCTCGCCGGCGACCGACCGCGCCTTGAAACCGCGCTCGCCGCGGTCTGGGCTCGCGCGCTTGGGTCTTATGGATCTTCGCCGCCAACAAGAAAAAGCCCCCAGCCGAAGCCGGGGGCTTTTCAATTCTGATCACTGGTCACTGACCACTGATCACTGCATTTAGTACATTCCGTCCATGCCGCCGCCGTGTCCGCCGGGTGCCGCCGCCTGCTTCGGCTCCGGAAGCTCAACGACAAGCGCTTCGGTGGTGAGCAGCAGTGCGGCGATCGAAGCCGCGTTCTGCAGCGCCGTCCGCGCCACCTTGGTTGGGTCGATCACGCCGGCCTTCACCAGGTTCTCGAACTTCCCGGTCTGCGCGTTGTAGCCGTAGTGCTGATCCTTCGATTCCTGCACCTTGGCTACCACCACCGCGCCCTCTTCGCCGGCGTTGGCCACGATCTGGCGAAGGGGCTCTTCGAGAGCACGCAGGACGATCTGGGCGCCGATCTTCTCGTCGCCTTCGAGCGTCTTGATCAGCCCTTCGACCGTGGGCATGGCGCGAACCAGGGCGACGCCGCCGCCCGGAACAATGCCTTCCTCGACGGCCGCACGAGTCGCATGCAGTGCGTCTTCCACGCGAGCCTTCTTCTCCTTCAGCTCGGTTTCGGTCGCCGCGCCCACCTTGATGATCGCCACGCCGCCCACCAGCTTGGCCAGCCGCTCCTGGAGCTTCTCCTTGTCGTAGTCCGAGGTGGTCTTCTCGATCTGCGACCGGATCTCCTTCACGCGCCCGTCGATGTCGCTCGCCTTGCCCGCGCCGTCGACGATCGTCGTGTTGTCCTTGTCGATGGTGACGCGCTTGGCGCGGCCCAGGTCCTCGAGCTTCACGCCTTCCAGCTTGATGCCCAGGTCTTCCGTGATCGCCTTGCCGCCGGTCAGGATCGCGATGTCGCCCAGGATCGCCTTGCGGCGGTCGCCGAAGCCGGGAGCCTTGACGGCAGCAACATTCAGTGTGCCGCGAAGCTTGTTCACCACGAGCGTCGCCAGGGCCTCGCCCTCGACGTCCTCGGCAATGATCAGCAGCGGCTTGCCGCCGCGCGCGATCTGCTCGAGCAGGGGCAGAAGGTCCTTCATCGCAGAGATCTTCTTCTCGTAGATCAGGATGTACGGATCGTCCAGAACAGCTTCGAGGCGCTCAGCATCCGTCACGAAGTACGGGCTCAGGTAGCCGCGATCAAACTGCATGCCGTCGACAGTCTCGAGACCGGTGTGCATGGTCTTCGACTCCTCGATCGTGATCACGCCGTCCTTGCCCACCACCTTCACCGCGTGCGCAATAATGTCGCCGATCTCCTGGTCGCCGTTGGCGCTGATCGCGCCCACCTGCGCAACGGAGCCCTCATCGACAGGCTTCGAAAGCGTCCCAAGCGCGCCGCCCTCGGCCCACTTGCCGTCCTTGTCGCGCGTTCCGATGATCGCCGTCACGGCCTTCTCGATGCCGCGCTTCAGCGCCGTCGGGTTCGCGCCCGCCGCCACCGTCTTCACGCCTTCGCGGAAGATCGCCTGGGCCAGCACGGTCGCTGTCGTTGTGCCGTCGCCGGCCACGTCGCTCGTCTTCGAGGCAACTTCCTTCACCAGCTGCGCGCCCACGTTCTCCAGCGCGTCCTTGAGCTCGATCTCCTTGGCCACCGTCACGCCGTCCTTGGTGATGGTGGGCGAACCAAACTTCTTCTCGATTACGACATTGCGTCCCTTGGGACCCAGCGTCGCCTTCACCGCATCCGCGAGCGTGTTCACGCCGCGCAGGATTGCCTGGCGGGAATCCTCACCGTGCAGAATCTGCTTTGCCATTTGCTATCTCCTAAAGAAGCTGTCAGCTATCAGCTCTCAGCTTTCCGTAATTGTTTTGCGTTGCGGCCATGCAGCCCGTTGCGCCACCAGCTTGCTGAAAGCTGAAGGCTGACGGCTGAAAGCGGCTACTTCTTCACGATTCCCAGAACTTCCTCTTCGCGCATGATCAGGAACTCCTCGCCGTCGATCTTGATCTCGGTGCCGGAGTACTTGCCGAAAAGCACGCGGTCCCCCGCCTTCACATCCAGCGGAAACACCTTGCCTTCGTCGTTCGACTTGCCCTTGCCAACCGCAATCACTTCGCCTTCCTGCGGTTTTTCCTTGGCGCTGTCGGGGATGATGATGCCCCCCCGGATCGTCTCCGTCTCTTCGAGGCGGCGGACCAGGATCCGGTCATGGAGCGGGGTGAAGGTCGTCGTTACAGTTGATGCCATCGCTTCGCTTCTCCTTCACACGCGGCCGGGGTTAACTCCCCATCCGCGGGATGTAAAATGGATTTGCTGCTGAGTCGTGCGGTTGAACCATCCGGAAGTGCCCGGTTTCTCCAGGCAGCCAGTCCCGCTCAAAACATTCACTCCATCGAGCAGTCCAGCCAGGCTATTGCTAGCACTCTCGCCTTCCAATTGCTAAATTAGGGAACTCACACCTATCTTGTCAAGTCTTGTTTTGCAGAATATGAGTGCGATTCACTCATCTTTCATGATTGCGCATAAGCGGACCCTAAGGTTGCGAGGATGAAGGCCATTCGCAGTAATTTTCGTAATTTTTTCGCTCATTCGAATGCTTCGGGATGGATAAACAGTCCAACAGATACAATGTTGTCCATGCACCGCCGTTCGACCCCAATCGCCTTTGCCGTTCTTGCCGTCCTCACCCTGTCCCTTGCAGCTGTTTCGACCACCGCATTCGCGCAGCACGCACGCAAGTACAAGGCCCCGCCGCCGACCGCGCGCATCGAGGTCACCGTCATTCGCAACGATGACGGCAAGCCTCTCGAGAACGCCGCTGTCGTCTTTCATCCCATGCACAATGGCAAGGACGAGGGAAACATGGAGCTCAAGACCAACGAGGATGGCAAGGCGGTCATCGACGTCATCGCCATCGGCGACACGATTCGCCTCCAGGTCCTCGCCAAGGGCTACCAGACTTACGGCCAGGACTACTCTGTCGACAAGGACAGCCTTTCCATCGGCGTCCGCCTCAAGCGCCCCCAGCGGCAATACTCCACCTACGAGCACCACGACGACCAGGGCCAGAATCCGGAAAGCAACAAGGACAAGCCGCAGGAAAAGCCGCAGTGAGAAGTGGTCAGTGATCAGTGGTAAGTGTTCAGCCTGAGTGGTTAACCGTCCTCAGCTGAGCGGGTGTTCTTTGTTTCCGGTGATTCAATTGACCAGTTCTCGATAAGCATCTGTCACCCTTCGCCGCTGTCGTTCGTATCTGATCACTGAGCACTGACCACTGACCACTGCATCCCAATCCGCCCTCGTCACCGGCGGCGCCAAGCGCATCGGCCGCGCCATTGCACTCGCCCTCGCCCGCGCCGGCTGCGATGTGGCCATCACATATCGCACATCCTCAGACGAAGCGGTCGAGACTGTCGACGCCATCGAGCAGCTTGGCCGCCGCGCCTTCGCCGTCGAGTGCAACATTCGAAGTGAGGAGTCAGTCCGCGAAGCAGTCTCCACTGCGGTTCAGCTCCTCGGACGCCTCGGCATCCTGGTCAACAACGCCGCGATCTTCGAGGCCGCCCCGCTCGACCAGATCACTGTCGCGCAGTGGGACGAAATCTTTGAGACGAACGCCCGCGGCCCGTTCCTCGTCTCCCGCGAAGCGATTCCGCACCTGCGCGCCACTCGCGGCCGCATCGTCAACCTCGGCTCGCTTGGCGGCCTTCAGCCCTGGGCCGACCACGCGCATTACTGCTCATCGAAGGCCGCGCTGCACATGCTCACGAAGTGTATGGCCAAAGCCTTCGGTCCCGACGTCGCCGTGAACGCCGTCGCCCCCGGCTGGATCGACATGGACCCCGAGCCGACGGAGCAAACGAAGCGATTTGTCGGCAAAACCCCGCTCAAGCGATCCGGCGCTCCAGAGGATATTGCCGAGGCGGTTCTCTACTTCGCCACCAGCGCCAGCTTTGTTACCGGCCAGATCCTCGCGGTCGACGGCGGCCTCAGCCTCTAGACCGGTCAGGGCCAGTTTCCGAACGATTTTTATCGCGGCGGCTTCTGGGGACGTGGCGCCTGCTGCTGACGCAGTTGTTGCGTCTCCTGCGTATGCCGCTGGACCATCTGCTGTGTCTGCTGCGCGTGACGCTGTTCCATCTGCTGCTGTTGCTGCGGGGCCGCCTGCCTCCTTTGCAACTGCTGGTCTTCCTTTTCCTGCTGAGCCTGAAGCTTCTGATGCTCCTGGTTTTGCTTATCAATCAGCTTTTGCTGTTGCTGCTGGTACTTTTGGTCAAGCCTGGGATCGCCTGTGTTCGGAGGCGGCCCGGCCTCGTGCGGCTTCAGGTCGCGCGCATGGCTCGCATTCAGGTTCTCATTGGGGTTTACGGGCTCTGGAGTCGCACGGGGTGTCGCCTCGCGGTTCGCCGGCGGATGATACGGCGCGCCTGCCGACTTCGCCGCCACCACATCGCGCCCGCTGAACGCGTCCGCGCGAGCAGTCGCCGCCACCTGCGGCCTGCCCTGGTTGGCGCTCGCGCGCGACTGCGGATTCGCCCGCGCCGTTTCCCGTCGCTGCATCTGCACCTGGGTGGCAGCCAGGTGCCGTCCTTGCGCGGCGCGCTCCTCCTCCGGCGTCGGCCGCAACCCGATGCCGCCTTCACCGCCGTTGTAGCTCACGTGGTTGTTGACGATCGTCGTGTTGTTGATCACGTTCTGGTCCACGTAGACGTTGCGGATCACGGTCTCGTTCACGTGCACGACAGCCTTGTTGTAGTAAAAGCGATCGTGGTCCCATCGTCCGCCGTAGAACCCGCGCCCGAAGTAGCCGAACCCGTAATTAACGCCGCCATAGAAGCCAATCTCCGGGCCCCAGTATCCGTCATGGAAGATGAACGCACCGTTCTCCCAGCCCCACCACGGCGGAGTCCACAGATAGCCCGGCTGCGGCGCAGGAACCCATGTTCCCGGCACCCAGTAGTAGTCTCCGAAATCAGCGTCCCAGGCCCAGAACCCGGGAATCCACATCCAGCCATCCGTTGGGCAGGGCGGTTGTTCATACACGGGCAGCGCTGGTGGCGCAAAACCGACGCTGATGACGACCTGGGCGAATGCCGGTGTGAGAAGCATCAGCCCCAGCACACCGAGCAACGAGATGCGAAGAATTCGTCTCATGGGGAAGCCGTCCTTTGTCTGAGGAGTGTAAACCGGGCCAGACGAAAAAGTCGCCGTCTCATCGCGGAATTTGCAAAACCCCGGAGCGCATTGCGCCCCGGGGCTGCTTTGTCCACGGATTCACTGCACGTTCGTTACTGCGGCTTCTTTTCCTCCTTCGGAGGGGTCTTGGGACTTGACTCGGGTTTGGACGCCTCCGGTTTTGGCTCAGGTCTTGGCGCAGGCCTTGCTTCCGGTTTTGGCTCCGGCCTTGTCTGCGGCCTTGACTCCGGCTGTGATTGCGGCCTCGACTCCGGTTTCGCCGCCGGCGTCCGCTCCGTCATCTTCGGCTGTTGCTGCGCGCGCCGCTGTTCCGTCTGTTGCTGCCTTTCGGCGTTCGCCCTGTTCCTCTCCGCGGCCTGGGCTTGCTTTTCCTGCTGGGCCTGGAGCTGCTGTTGTCTCTGGGCGTTCTCGTGCTCGGCTGAATTGCTGCTCCGGGCAGGCGGCGTTACTTCGCGAGGATGACTCGGGGCAGCCTTTGATTCCGGAGGAGTGGTCCGCGGCGGCTCAGCCGGTTTCTCAGTCCGAGGCTTCTCGGCCGGTCGCGTACTCTCGCTACGCGGTGTTTCTGGCGGACGCGCATTCTCGGTCTGAGGCTTCTCTGCCGGGCGAGCAGGTTCGCTTCGTGGTTTTTCAGCAGGGCGAGAAGTTTCATTCCGCGGGGTCTCTGCCGGCCGCGCAGTCTCATTCCTAGGCGTCTCATGCGGGCGCGCGGTCTCGTTCCGCGGCTTCTCTCCCGGGCGCGGGTTCTCATTGCCGGGCCGCACATTCTCGTTCCGCGGCGTCTCGCCCTGCCGCGTCACGGCAGTGCCCGGCCGCGCATTTTCGTTTCCGGGTCTCGCGTTTTCGTTTCGCGCCGCCGGCCGGTTCGCTGGCGGATGGTATGGCGCACCCGCCGATCTTGCCGCCACCGCGCCCCGCCCGCTGAACTCATTCGATCGTGCTGTCGCTGCGATTGGGGGCTTGCCCTGGTTCGCGCTCGCGCGCATCTGCGGATTGGACCGCGCCATCTGAATGTGCTGCTGTTGCGCCTGTGCCGGAGGCAAATGCCTCATCTGCGCGACCTGCTCCTGTTGCGCCGTTGGCCTCGCCGTAATGCCGCCCTGCCCGCCGTTGTAGCTCACGCGGTTGTTCACGATCGTGGTGTTGTTGATGACCGTCTTGTCGACATACACGTTGCGAATCACCGTCGTGTTCACTTGCGTCACAGCGGTGTTGTAGTAGTAGTGGTCGTGGTCCCACCGGCCGCCGTAGAAACCGTTGCCGGTATAGCCGTACCCGTAGTCGATGCCGCCATAGAACCCGACCTGCGTGGCCCAGTAGCCTTCGTGGAAACCAAACCCGCCGTTCTCCCAGCCCCACCACGCCGGCGTCCACAGGTATCCTGGCTCCGGAGCCTCAACCCACGTCCCCGGAACCCAGTAGTAGTCTTCATCATCGGCATCCCAGCCCCAGTAGCCGGGAGTCCACATCAAGCCGTCCTGGGGGCAGGGCGGCTGCTCATACACAGGCAGCGCCGGCGGCGCAAACCCAACGGTGATGGCGATCTGCGCCGATGCGGGTTTGAAAAGCACCAGGCTCATCAGCGCCAGAAATGTAATTTGGAGAACTCGTCTCATGGGGAAAGCCGTTCCTTCTGCCTGCTCGTCTATATGAGGCCGATTAAATACGTTTATGAGAGGAGCCCATTGCGCGACCCCGCGCCTGCCGCTGATGCCAATGCGGCAACTACCTTGGATGAAGCATGAATGGAGATTGGTTGCAGGCGGGGAGGCGTTGCCTGTGAACTATGAACTTAGAACTGAGAACTGACCAACTACTTCGCCGCGAGCGCACTCACCATCGCCTTAAAGACCTTCCAGCCGTCGCTTGACCCAAGAATCGCCTCGCTCGACCGGTCCGGGTGCGGCATCATGCCCAGCACGTTGCGCCGCTCGTTCAGGATCCCAGCGATGTTCGAAAGCGACCCGTTCGGATTCGCCTCCGCCGTTACGTCGCCCTCCGGCGTGCAATACCGGAACGCGATCCGGTCCTCCGCTTCGAGCCGCTTCAGTTCGTCAGGAGTGCAGAAGTAGTTGCCTTCCATGTGCCCGATCGGAATCCGCAGTACTTCGCCCCTTGTGAGCGTGCTCGTGAACGCGCTATCGGCAGTCTCCGATCTAAGGTGCACCTGCTTGCACACGTACTTGAGCCCGGCGTTCCGCATCAGCGCACCCGGCAGCAGGCCGGTCTCGGTCAGGATCTGGAACCCGTTGCAGATGCCCAGCACGAGTCCGCCTCCCGCCGCAAACTTCCGCACCGACTCCATCACAGGCGAAAACCGCGCAATGGCTCCTGTCCGCAGGTAGTCGCCGTAGGCAAAGCCGCCCGGAACCAGCACCGCATCCACGCCCTGCAAGTCTGCGGAGTCGTGCCAGAGAAACGTCACCGGCTGGTGCGCAATCGTCTCGATCACGTTGTAGGTGTCGTGGTCGCAGTTGGAACCGGGAAAGACCGTCACGCCGAATTTCATGCTTCTAGGGTAGCAGTCCCGCGCATCGCCGCGAGATGCCGGCCTCGGCGCCCAACCGTCGCGCCTCTAAAATGTGAACAGCGCGAACGGGTGTTCCTCGCCCCTCTCCCTCAGAAGGCTAAGCGCCACATTGCATACCCGCACGCCGCCCCTGGACTCGGCGGAAAACGTACCGTGATGCGCGTGCCCGTGCAGAGCCAGCTTTGGCTTGTGCTTGTCAAGCGCCCGCTGCAGTCTTGAGCTGCCCAGGAACGGAAAGATCGGTTCCGGCTCCCCCACCACCGTTTCCTTGATTGGCGCATAGTGCGTGATCGCGATCTTCACCGGCGTCTTCAACTGCTCGAGGCCATAGTCGAGCTTGATCGCCTCGCGCTCGGCGATCTCCACAAATGTCTTTATGCCGCCTTCGCCGAACGGCATCAGCTCATAGGGCGCAAACCCTCCTGCAAAGCCCTTCGTGCCGGCGAATCCCACGCCATCCACCTCGAAGCAATGCCCGTCCAGCAGGTGCACTCCGGCCACGCGCAACATGCCCGCGAGTTCATCCTGGTTCCCGCTCTCGTGGTCGTGGTTGCCCAACACCGCAATGATCGGAATCTTCACGCACTCGATCACGCCCAGGCAGGCGCGCATCTCTTCCGGGAGGCCGTGATTCGTAAAATCGCCGGCGATCACCAGAGCGTCGGCCAGCTCGTTCACCACAGAGAACGAGCGGATATTCTTTTCCTGGTCTTCGGACTTCAGATGTATATCGGCAACTGCTGCTAGCCTCATTCCTCGCTCTCCAACGAGCCTTCCTGCTCGATCGGGCATGGGTGGTTTTCGCAATACTCGCGGTAAAGATCGCGTTCGCCCCACTCCTCCACGTCAATCGCAAACATCCGCGGATCCACGAGCGACCCGCGAAACGGCGCATTCCTGTCAGGCTGGCGTACCCGTTCGTTGAATCGCCGTGCCAGCTCCGCCCACACATCCGCGGGAACCACGTCGGTGCGCGCCGGGTACACATACGCAAACAGCACCAGCGACCAGTACAGCAGCTCCCAGTACCCGTCCATCATCGCCAGCAGCCTCGTCCAGTCCAGGCTGCGACCGCACGCCTTGATCAAATGCGCGACATCCGCCCCGTCGAACCGCTCCCGGAATGCCACAAAACACTTCGACGCGATGCACTCTTCCGGTCCCAGAACCCGGCAGGGAACGCCCAGCACTTCCTCCGGCAACCCGCTCTCGATCCACGAAGCATCCACCGGCATGCTGGCGCTGCCCACGCCCGTGATCAGGTCCACGAAAACATCGTCCCGCCGCGCCTTGGCCAGCCACACCGGGTCTTCAACTTCGGTCGTGAATCCGACTCGCTCCAGGCTGCGAAAGGCCGCCTGAATCGATCGTGCCTCGAGAAAAAAGTCGAGATCCTTCGTCGTGCGCCAGATGCCCGTGTGCCGGTGGATGGCGAATGCGCCGCCAATTACGAACTGAACTCCGGAATCTAGCAATGCTCGAAGCGCATCCCGGTAGCACTCTTCAGCGCTCGAAGAGAAAGCCGGCTCTTCGCTCGAAGTAACGGGCAGGCTCGGGTCCCAATGTGCCATGAGCATCTTTGACGCGCAAACCCCGTCAAACAGCCGCTTTGGTCGTCACATTAAAGTTGCGCATGGCGGCGCCCTTTGCTCGTCAACTTGCTCAGGCGCAGTTACAGCGACGGAGACTCGTTGATTTTGAGCACCAGGCACGTGACGCCCGCCTCGCCAGCCAGCAGTATCTGGTGTGGGGTTCCCGCCGCAACATGCGCCACATCGCCTGACCGCAGTTCCCGGCTCGATCCGCCTTCGATAGCCTTGCCGGTCACTTCGCCTCTGGCGGCCCGTTTCGCCCCCAGCAGCGTTCCCCCTGTCGCGAGCGTGGCGCGTCCTTCCACGACGACCAGGATCACCGCGGAGTCTTCGCAAAGTACCGGCGGCCCGCTCCGCAATAAAACCGATAGCTGGATTCGGTTTGAATCAGACTCGCACAGCGTATCGACGGCAGACGCTTCGCTGAACCGTGCAAGCTTCCTGAGGTAAGCGGCACGCTCGAGCAACACCGGCCGCGCCCAGTGATCGCACGCGCGGGATGAAGGCGTCTCGTCTCGCTTCGACGGCGCGTAAAAATCCGCTTCAGCCGCCATCAGCTTCGCGAGGATATCGTCCTTTTCAAACTTGCCCATCACCGTACTGCTTATTGGACGGTCAGAAGTCCTCTCCCGTCTCAGCCGCCGGCAACACATCGTCTTCGCGCGCCCACCAAACGTAAAGCGCGGGCAGCAGGAAAACGCCGATCACGAGGTTAGCGAGCAGGCCGCCCACAATCACGATTGCGAACGGCCGCTGCGAGTCCGAGCCGATCGCATGCGACAGCGCCGCGGGCAGCAGTCCCAGCGTGGCCACCAGCATCGTCATCATCACCGGCCGCAGGCGCAGCACCGATCCTTCCACTGCCGCTTCCACGATGTGCTCGTAGCTCGATACCTCCATCCCCTTACGCCGCGCGCGCAGCTGGTTGATGAACTCGATCATGATCACGCCCGTTTCAACCGATACTCCGAACAGCGCAAGGAACCCGACCGCCGACGACACCGAAAAATTTGTATGCGTGATAAACAGCGCCAGCGGCCCGCCGATCGACGCCATCGCCACCGAAACCAGGATCATCAGCGAAAACTTGAATGACCTGAACATCGTGAACAGGATGAGAAAAATCGCCAGCACCGTGACGGGAACAACGATCGCCATGCGCGCGTTTGCGCGCTGCTGGCTGGCGTACTCGCCCGCCCACTCAATGTGATAGCCGCTGGGCAGCTTCACATTGTGATCCACCCGGTCGATCGCTTCTTTCACCGTCGAGCCCAGATCGCGCCCGCGCACCGAATACTTGATGGCGATGTAGCGCTGGCCTCCCTCGCGGTAAATTTCCTCCGCTCCGTCGTCGGTTTCCGCGTGCGTAAGCTGCGCCAACGCGACGCGCTCGCCCGAAGGCGACAGCAGCCGAATGTCATTGATCGCCTCGCGGGTATCGCGGTATTGCTTCTGGTAGCGCAGCGTCACGTCATAGCGCGCCTCGCCCTGCTGCACCTGCGTGAGCGCGTTCGAACCGACCGCCGTCTGAATCGCGTCCTGAATATCGGAGACGTTGATGCCCCATCGCGCCGCCGCCGCGCGATCGACGACATAGTTCAGGTTCGGCTGCCCGATGATGCGGAAGATCCCTAGGTCGGAGATGCCCTGTACTGTCGCCATCTGCGTCTGGATATGCTCCGCAGTCCGCTCGAGCGTGCGCAGATCATCGCCGTAGAGCTTCACGGCCAGCTCGCCCTTCACGCCGGAGACCGCCTCTTCCATGTTGTCCGATATAGGCTGGGAATAATTCCAGATCACGCCCGGAAACTGCGAAAGCTGCCTGTCGATCGCTGCAATCAGCAGTTCCTTGTTCTGGTGGAACACCGGCCGCCAGTCCTTCTTCTGCTTCAGGTCGACAAAGTACTCCGTGTTGAAAAACCCCGCCGTATCCGTCCCATCATCCGGCCGCCCGGTCTGGCTCACCACCGTCGTCACCTCCGGGAACGACGCCATCACCACGCGAGCCTTGTTTGTAAAATCGATGCTCGCCGTCGGCCCTTCGCTCGGCGGCAGGGTGCCTCGAACCCAGATCGAACCCTCGTCGAGATGCGGTAGAAACTCCGACCCGATCGGACCGCCGAACGTGAGGTAAATCGCGATGACGAAAAGCGCCGCTGATATACCGACCGTTAGCTTGCGATGCTCGATCGCTGCCCGTACCGCCACGCGATAGCGCGCAATGAGCCACTTCATCAGCGGGTTGTCCCACTCTTTTGCGCCTTTGCGGAACACCAGGCTGCACATCACTGGCGCGCTGAGGATCGCAAACACGAGCGCGCCGATCAACGCAAAGCTCACGGTCCACGCCATCGGCTTGAACAGGCGCCCTTCAACAGCCTGCAGCGTAAAGATCGGAAGATACGACGTCACGATGATGCCTCGCGCAAAAAAGACCGGCCGCTGCACCTCGTGCGCCGCGTCGCGAATTTTGCTCAGCGGGGTGCGCGTGTCGTCCTTGTGCGCAAGATGGCGGACGATGTTTTCCACCATGACCACCGACCCATCCACCACCATGCCAAAGTCGAGCGCCCCCAGCGACAACAGGTTTGCCGGAATGTGCGAGAGGTCGAGGCAGATCGACGCGAACATCAGCGCGAACGGAATCGTCAGCGCGACAATGATCGCGCCGCGCACGTTCCCGAGGAAGAGAAAAAGAATGATCGAAACGAGGATCATTCCCTCTGTCAGGTTGTGCTCAACTGTATCTACCGTAAAGTGAACAAGGTCGGAGCGGTCGAGGAAGGGAACTATCTCTACTCCTCGCGGAAGAATGCCCTGGTGTTCCTTCGTCCCGTTGAGATTCTCAACCTCTTCGTGAATGCCCTTCAGAACAGGGTCCGAGTCGTCGCCTTTTTGCAGCAGCACGATTCCTTCAACCGTGTCGGGATTGTCAATGATTCGCCCATCGGGCAAGTGCGTCGCCCGGCCAATCTGGCCGAGGCGAATCCGCGGCCCTTGCTCCACTGTCCCGAGTTGCCCGATCTTGACCGCCGCGCCGTTTGAAGTCTTGACCAGCGTATTCGCAATGTCTTCCGCGCTGTGGTACAGGCCGAGCGACTGCACGTTGATCTGTTGCGCGCCCTCTTCGATGAAGCTGCCTCCGCCGTTGCTGTTGTTGTTGGCGATCTGCTGCTCCACCTGGCCGATGGAGAGGCCGTAGTTGATGAGCTTCTCGGGATCGAGCCGGACCTGGTACTCCTTTGTCGGCCCGCCAAAGCTCGAAACATCCACCACGCCATCTACGCCCTTGAAGTTCTTCTCGAGAGTCCAGTCCTCAATGGACTTCTTTTCCATCACGTCATACGCGGGGTTCGTGCTCTCCACCGTGTACCAGAAGATCTGGCCAACGGGGCTCCAGTCTGTGCCCATCTGCGGCGTCAGGTTTCCGGGCAGGTTCACCTGGCTCAGGCGCTCGAGCACGTGCTCGCGGTTCATGTCGCTGGTGGAGTTGTCGTCGAAGATCAGCATCAGGCTCGAGAGCCCGGCAAGCGTAGTTGAGCGCAGGTGCGTAAGGTGCTTGATCCCGGCCATCTGGATCTCGACGGGGACCGTGACCTGCCGCTCGATCTCCTCCGCGGATCGTCCCGGCCACTGCGTGATGATCTGCACGTAGTTGTTGGCCACATCGGGATACGCCTCGATGGGCAGATTTCGAAAAGCGATGACACCCCATGCCGTGAGGACCACCGTGCCGCCGAGCACCAGCCAGCGGTTGCGAAGCGCAAAATCGACGAGGGCGCGAATCATTATTGAGTCCCCGCGGTTTCGAGCAGAAGCGCGCTCGTCACTACCTTTTGCCCGGGCTCGACGCCCGACTGGATCACCTGCCGGTTGCCGCTGATCATTGCGCCCGCGTGCACTTCGGTGCGCCGGAACTGGTTGTCTCCCGCCGGCACAAACACCCAGTCGCGATCGTGCAGATGAAGCACGGCGTCTGCGGGAACCACGGCATGCGGCTCCGTCTTCGCGTTGGTGAACATCGCGGTCACAAACATTCCCAGCTTGAGAAATCCGGGATTCGCCACCTGGATGCGCACCTTCGCAGTTCGCAGTTGCGGATCGAGCACCGGTCCGATGTCGCTGACGTGGCCGGTCACGGGGCGGTCAGGATATGCGTTCACCTTGATTCGCGCCTCCTGCCCGACCCGGATCTTCGGAATGTCGTTTTCGTACACATCGCAGAGGATCCACACCGTGCTCAGGTCGGCAATTGTGAAGGCGGTCGCAGATCCTGACAGCGTGACGCCGGCCGCTGCGGCATTGGTTACGTTCTGGCCGATGATCACGCCCGAAATCGGCGCATAAACATTGACCACATCGGTTGGGTGATCCTTGTTCACGCCAAGCATCTTCAACTGCATCTCCGCCGCCGACAGATCGGCCTTGGCGTCCTTCTCCGCGTCTTCAGCCTGTTCCAGCATGGCCATCGAAATGGCGCCGTGCTTGTAGAGGTCGTCCGCGCGAAGGTAAGCCTTGTTCGCAAGCTGCTCGTCGTTCACCGCCTTGAGATATGCATCGAAAGCATTGGTGATGTCGGGGCTCTGAACAGCGAAGAGCAGTTGACCCTTCTTCACGTTGTCATCGAGCCGCGTCTTGATATCGACCACGCGGCCATTTGCGAGCGAGATCACCGGAACCTCCCGCGAAACATCGGGAAACACCGATCCTGTCGCACTCAGCTCCGAAGCGGTTTCGATCCGGTCCGCGGCGACGACGGGAAACTTTGAAACATCGTTCCTGTCGATGGTGATCAGGTTCATGTCGGCAACCTGTGTCACCTGCGCTGGCGGCGGAGCGCCATCGTCCTGCTGCTTGCCCTTGCACCCGGCGAGCGAGACCAGAGCGAAGAGAACGGCAGCAAAAACTACAACCGGTTGACGGCGATAAGAGAGCGGCATCATGGAAGCACCTCGCGTCCGACCGCAAGGTCCAGTTGACCGGCGGCATTCAGATAGGTACCGATAAGTTGCAGGTAAGCCAGTTGCACCTGGCGGTATTCGCTCTGCGCGCTCAGCATGTCGAGCAGCGAAGCTCCGCCATGCTGGTAGGAATACGTAACGGTGTCGCGAACGCGCGTCGACTGATCCTTGTATGTGGCCTTATAAGGCTTCAGCAGCGCGATGCTGCTCTCGATCTGCGCGTAGGCCGAATCCACATCGCTGAATACCTGTGCCCGCGTCGCCTCGCTGGCCTGCTGCGTTCGGCTTATGTCGATCAGCGTGCGCTGCTTCTCGCCCTGGTTGTGGTCGAACACCCGCAGTGGAATGCTAAGGCTGAGGCCGATCGTCTGGCTTCCCACGGTCTGGGGGTTGTTGTTGGATGAGTTCCACGTGTACCACCCGCCAAACGTCGGGTCCGTTGACCCATTCGCCTCCGCGAGCTTGTGATTCGTTTGCGATTGCTGGATCGTCTCGAGCGCAGCCCGAAGGTCCGGCCGCGAGTCGATGGCCATCTGGCGGAATTCATCGAGCGGACGAAGCGCCTCCGAAAAATCGAATGGCCCCGTCACGTCGAACTGCTCCACTGGCGTCCGGTCGTTGAGAAACTGCAAAAGCTGGATCTTGGCCGTGCGCAGATTCACCATCGAGGTCTGCAACTCTGACTCGTACTGCACCCGCTGCAGTTCGATCCGGTCGAGATCGATCTGCGCAATATCGCCGGCATGATACCGGTCACGGCTGATCTGGATGATGTGGTCGTAGTAATCCAGATCGGCGTGGGCCAGGTCGAGCACGGCCTTCGCCTGCAAAGTATTGTTAAACGCCGTGCGAAGGTTGAATTCCAGGTTGCGCTTCAGGTCTTCATGCTGCGACTCCCCGATCTGCGTGCCTTCCTTCGCGCTCTCGTAACGCAACTCGCGTTTGTGATCGCGTTCGTGCAGATAGGTAACGGCTGGCTGCACGAAAGTCCCAGCCAGCGGCTGCCATACGCCGCTGTTGGGGGCGATCTGCGTCCCGTCCACCGTCTGCGTAAACTGCGGGTTCGGCCGGAGATTGGCGGTGATCTCCTCGGCGCGCGTCTCGTCGACGTTCAGCGCGTCCGCTTTGAGGACCGGATTCGCAGCCTCGAATCGGGCCTTGACCTGGTCCCACGTCAGTGCTTGCTGGGCACAGGCGCAGGCTGGCACAAGGACAAGCACCGAAGCCGCCGCCAGGCGCGGAAGGGCAGAGAAAGTTTTATTCATATGCGACCATGAGCCGCGGTTTGCGCGGCAAGCTCACTGGATAGACCGGTCGATTTGTATGGGAGAAGATCGCGCCAGAAATCAGGCCGCGGGAGGGGGACGATTCTGAATGGGGGTGAAATCGGGGCAATCGAGATCGGTCGGCACCGCGATTGGTTGGGACGAAGGGCCGAAGGCTGCAATGGCAGCGCCCCTGAATTGCACTACCGGTATAGCCGTTGCGAGGTCAAGCAGCGGGTGGGCGGCCCGATCGCCGGGATGATCGCGCCGCTGGCACGTGTCCGTCTCGGCAGGGTTTTGGGCTGCCATCAGATCGTCGCTAACCGATATGACGGGAAAGAGAATCGCAATCAGAATCGCGATTGCAACGATCTGGCGCCGCCGGTCTTCACTACCGTTGCCTTCAATTTGCAGCCACGAGCAAACGATAAAAATGGCGAGAGCCGCCCACGCGAAATTGAGGATGATTTCCACGCTTTATCGATCTTATCGCAGCCGTTCAGGATCCGAACCGGGCACACTCCGCCCGCGCACGCCCGCACGAGGCGCACCCCGGCGCTCCCCGGGGTGTCGCGATTGCGGCTCCGCGGTCGCTTACTTCTTGAAGACCTGCATCATGGTGTCGTTCTCAGCCTGGTTGAGCTGCGCCAGGGTCTCCTGCACCAAGGGCCTGTCCTGGTAGCTGCTGGAGTGGAGCAGTTCGGTAAGGCGGAACGCCGTGTGCCGCAGCAGGATCTGTGCATCCTTAAGCTTCTTGTCGTTGCTGGCCAGCACCACGTGGATCCTGTGCGTGAATTCCTGCGCCTTTTTCAGCAGGCCCGTCGCCTTGTCCACGTCGCCCGCAGCGTATTGCTGGGCACTGAATTCGATCATTTCGTGCACCAGTTCGGCATACAGAAAGCACTGATCTTTTGGGGGAGCCTGCGCGGCGCGCTGTTCCAGCGCGTTGATGCCCTGTTCGGTTGGGGGAACTGTGTCGAACGAGGCGGCACAAGCAGGGATTGAGAGTGCGCTAAACAGTACAAGTACTACCGGGGAAATGCGCATGACGAACCTCCGCAATCGCGGTTCGTTAAGGTCTCACTGCACTGCTACTTTCTAAGCGTCGCTGGACCGTATCTGGACAGACCCGCCCCAGCAGCAGAACCCACATCCGGGTGCAGCAAGACGAAGTGCACTCTTGGGCCGTGACTATAGGAGCTTTAGAGAGAATATGCAAGGGAAAAATGGATGCACGTGCTCTTTCCGGCTCGGCATTACGGCAGGAACTTCCACTCTAATCAAATCGTCGCCGGCTTAGTGCTCTTTCTTTAACAATTCCAGACGCTGCCGGGCTTGCCATTCCTGATCGGGAAACTTTCCGGCCGCCGCCTCCAGAAACTGCTGATAGTACTTGATGGCCGATTTCCGATCGCGCAACGTATCATAAGATGTAGCCCAAAGGAAGTATGTAGAAGCATTTTCTGGAAGTAGTTTCGATCGCATCGTAAGAGCATTTAGTGTAATCGAAGGTTGGCCCGTTTTCGACGCGGCGAACGCCAATCCGCTCCACGCATCCCCGTCCGCCGGGTCCTTTTGCGTCACCTTCGAGAAGACCTGCAGCGCCTCTTGGAACTTCATCTGGCCGATCAGGTTCTCTCCATGCGCCGCAAGCAGTGCCGTGTCGTCTGGATGTGTCGCCAGCAGCGCCATATAGTAGTGATCCGAACCCGTGACATCGCCGGCTTCGGCCAGCACCTCTGCAAGCATGCGCGTTATGTTTTCATCCTGCGGATGCGCGTCGTGCAGCTTCTCGAGCAGCGGCACCGCCTCTGCCTTGTCCTGTGCCACCAGCACTGTGGCCAGCTCCGCCGTCAGAGCCGGGTCGTCCGGCGACCCCTCCAGCGCTTTCCGCAGCAGCGTTTCAGCCTCGGGGTATTGCTTCTTCACCGTCAGCACATGGCCCAGGCCCGTATTCGCCTCTCGATTCTTCGGATCATTGGCCAGCACGCGCCGGTACGCCTTTTCCGCGTCGTCCCATTGCTTGCCCGCCTCGGCCAATTCGGCCGCGAGCAGGGTATCTTCCGGCGTCTCCGGAGTCAGCTTCAGAGCCTCCAGCAGATCGTTTGAAGCCGCGACCGGGTCGGACCGTCGATCTATCTGTGCCAGCGCCCGCCATGCCCGCGCCTTGGCCGCCGGTCCCGCCGGCCCCGGATCGAGCTTCGTCGCCGCTTCGAGTTCGGGCCGTGCTTCGTTCATCTTGCCCTGGCGTGCGAGCAGCAGCCCGAGAGAAACACGCGCCTCAAATGAATTGGGATCTGCCTTGACCGCTCGGCCATAAAATCCCGCCGCATCGTCGAGGCGGCCCTGGGCGTCGGTTGCGTATCCGGCATCAAACAGTGCCCGCGCATCCGCCGGATGCGTACCCAGGTAAGAGTTCAACTTCGTCTCCGCGCTCTTCCAGTCAGACTTGACGATCGCCGCCTCAGCCTCCGCGACTTCTGGCGCGATTTGCGCCTGCTCCGTCGCCACCGGTTGGGTGGCAGCCTGCGGTTCGACGGCCTGCCCGCTGCCCGGCACCGCCGGAATCCAAGCAATAATGGCCAGAATCAACGCGGAAAAACGCACGAATTACCTCACACCCAAGTGTAATGGCCGGTCGGGTATTAGACGTGCAATCGGACTGGACGTGCGAGTGTTCAGGCCGCAGCCGTTTCCGGGGTCACCGGCTGGCCGCAATGCGCGCAGCGCTTTGCCGCAACAGGAATGTCGCTCAGGCATTCAGGACACGGCCTGGTCTTCGGCGGCGCGGGCACGTTGCCCTTCGCGCGCTTCAAAAACCAGTTCAGCGGAAGCACCACGCCGAAGTACACCACGCACGCCACAATCAGAAACGAAATCGCGGCATTCAGAAAGTTCCCGTACTTCACTTCGCCGCCGTGTACGTGGAGCACGAGATAGCCGAAGTTTGGCTTTCCCACGGTGCCGGCAATCAGCGGGTTGAGCAGGTCTCCCACCATCGAGTTCACAATGGCGGTGAATGCCGCGCCGATGATCACGGCCACGGCCAGGTCAACTACGTTGCCCCGGAGAACAAAATCGCGAAACCCTTTCAGCACGGCTGCGCCTCCTCGCGTTAGGATGCAGCCTACCAGCCGATTGCGTTTTGCTTCAAGGCGTCAAGGGTAAAAGAAGAGAAACACCGCCATCGCCAGGATCATCATCTCCGTATAGAGAAGGATCAGCACGCCGGCGTAGTACAGGTTCCATTGCCGCGGAGCGCAGCGCATTGTTTCGATCATTCCGCCGAAAGCCATCACCACCGGAACAAGCTGCCAGCGCGAGGAATGCAGCGCGTTGATATCGGGAAAGCCGCCCAGGCGCAGGCTGATCGCAAACGCCGTCAGCGACACCGCGATGGCGCGCACCAGCGACGATCGCCTGAGTTGAAACACCGAAGTCCGGGGAAGCGCCACGCATCTATCGTAGAATCGCCGCCCCAGCCGGATGCGCCCGGCATCTCACCGAATGGGAGGGCGCATGCAAGCCTTCGACAAGGTATCCACCATCACCATTGCCGTCCAGGACCAGGATGAGGCGCTGACTTGGTTCACCCAGGTGCTCGGCTTCGAAAAGCGAATGGATCAGCAAGGCAGCGGATTCCGCTGGCTCACCGTGGCGCCTCCGCAACAGGCGGAAGTCGAGTTTCTCCTTGCTTCATGGTTCCCGGATCGCGTCGGGAAAAACGCCACGTGGGTTCTATCCACGCGCGACTGCCAGGGCGGCTACGAGGAGCTCAAATCGAAGGGGATCGAGTTCACGCAAGGCCCCGACATGAAGCCCTGGGGTATCGAAGCCATCTTCGTCGACCTTTACGGCAACAAGTACGCACTCGTCCAGGAATCCGCGCAGGTTGTGACCGACGAGGCTGAAACGCGAGCACTCGGAGTGCCTGCAATTGCGGCCAAACCCACCGTCGCCGCATCAAGCTGAGAAGGGGTTCGCTCCGTCAGCTCCGCACCAGCTCCATCTCCCTGAGTGTTTCGGTATACGGCCCGTGCAGCACCCCGCGCTCCGTGATAATCGCCGTGATGTACTTCGCCGGAGTCACGTCGAACGCCGGATTGCGGATGCCCACCCCATGCGGTGTCAGCTGCTTCCCGCCGTGGTGTGTCACTTCCGCTGCGTTGCGCTCTTCGATTGGAATCGCTTCACCCGTCGCCGTCGCTGTATCGATCGTCGACCACGGCGCCGCCACGTAGAACGGTATCCCGTGCTCCTTCGCAAGAATCGCCACGTTGTACGTGCCGATCTTGTTCGCCGTATCTCCATTCGCCGCGATGCGGTCCGCGCCAACCACAACAGCCTTGATCTTTCCCGCCCTCATCAGGCTCGCCGCCATGTTGTCGCAGATCACCGTCGTCGGGATCCCGTCGGCCATCAGCTCCCACGCCGTCAGCCGCGCGCCCTGCAGAAATGGCCGCGTCTCGTCCGCATACACCTGAATCTTCTTCCCGTGCTCCACCGCCGACCGGATCACGCCCAGCGCCGTCCCGTATCCGCAGGTCGCCAGCGCCCCTGCATTGCAGTGGGTAAGCACTCCGCCATCTGGGGGAAGCAGCTCGCCGCCAAAGCGCCCCATCGTTTTGCACGCTTCAATGTCCTCGTCATACATTGCGTGCGCTTCTGCCAGGATTTTTTCCCTGACCTCCACCATCGACGCGCCTTTCGCGCGCAGCTCCCTGAACATCCGCTTCATCCGGTCGATAGCCCAGAAGAGGTTCACCGCCGTCGGCCGCGTCCCCGCCAGCCGCGCGCAGATCTTCTCGAACTCCGGCGCAAAGTCTTCCACGGTCTTTGCCGCCGAGTGCTCCGCTCCGAGCGCCACGCCATACGCGGCAGAAACCCCAATTGCCGGCGCCCCGCGCACCACCATCGTCACAATCACGTCCGCCACCTGCTCATAGCTGGTGGCAAGCACATACGTCTCCTCAAGCGGGAGCCGCGTCTGATCAATAAAACGGACCCCGTCTGGAGTCCATGTAAGCGTAGGTATCATGCTCTTCCATTGTAATTGGCGTGCAATCCCGCGCTGGCATCCTCTTGGCCCTGCATGGTGGGAATGACCGGCCCGCCGCCACAAGCATCCTGCTATACTCTCCTTGCCTTTTTGCAGGACACGCGAAGTCTCCCCGTCCGAGAGGCTCGCAAGCATTCGACGCTTCAACGTCTGCCGCTCATCATCCTTCCCCGGTCGTGCATATCTTTTTGCAGGAACCTCGCGCATCTGCGTGTTCTGCGTGTTTCTCCAGGTCAGTTCAATTCATCCATCAGGAGACTCCGAAATGACTGCCACAGCATCTGCTGCCGCCGCTGGACGAGGCACTGCGCGCGTCGCGGCCCTGGATAACGCCGACGAGTCGATTCTGCTTCCCATGTGGTCCGATGGCGCCGGATGGGGAAGCCCGCAGTACTACGAAACGCTGCACGCGGCGCCGCTTCTCGGCAATCCGAAGCAGCAGCAACTGCTGATCCGTTCGCCTCTGGGCATTCTGGCGCAGACCTTCAATCCCGATTTCGGCTACTGGGTTCAGTTGCCCGACGGCCCAACGCTCACCGACGCTGACTATTGGGACCAGCCCCAGTACTACTCCACCATCCAATCGGCCGACATCAACGGCGATGGCTGTACGGAGCTGATTGCGCGCGGAGGGGATGGGGTTGTTGCGTGGGCATTCAACCAGTCGCAGCAAGCGTGGAACATGCTGCCCAGCAGCGGGGCCTGGTCGGACGCGAATGGCGGCACCAACGTCTGGACCTACCAGTCCATCTGTTCGGGCGATATCAACGGCGACGGCCGCGATGAATTGGTGACCGCTGTTCTGGGTACCGGGGCCATGTTGACCATCGACGCCTGGGGCTATAACCCCGAGACACAATCGTGGTACCAGCTCCCCAGCCCGTCCACGATCGGCTTTGAATTCCTTTCTTTGCCGCAATACTACGAGACCCTCGCCTGTGAAGACATCGATGGCGACGGTGTTGCGGAAGTCCTGATCCGCCTGGGGACCGGACTGGCGGTGCTCTCCTTCGATGCGAAGGCGCAGAGCTGGTCGCGCGGAAGCGATCTCGGAGCGATGAGCGATGCCAACGGCTGGAACGCCGCGTATACCTACGGCACAATCTGCTATGGGAACATCCTGGGCGTGAAGGGCGTTGAAGTTGTCGGCCGGCGCAGCGATGGGACCGTGGTGGCCTACCGTTTCGACAAAGGCCAAAACCACTGGGTGGCCGCTGCCTACGACAACTCCGGTCCGGGTAATCCGCCGCAATTGACCGGAGTGGACTGGTTATTGCCTGCGTACTACAAGACACTCCAGCTTGCCGATATTGACGGCGACGGCCGGGCCGAACTGCTGGTTCGACTGCCGACGGGCTATGTCTTCTGGCGCTACGGGGATGGAAGCTGGAGCAACCAGCAGCCGGCCACCGCTTTCACGGACGCGCAGGGATGGAACGGGCCCGCTTACTATCCGACCATCCGTTTTGTGGATGTGAATGGTGACGGTTGTGCCGAGGCTCTAGGCCGCGGCTATGCCGGCCTGTGGACCTTGCAGTGGGCAAATAATGGGTGGACCAACGCATGCGGAGGAAAGTCTCAATTTCCCCAATACTCGGGCGACGAGCAGGACGCCTACATCTCGATAAGCCAGCAGCTCACGCAGTACCTGACCCCGACAAGCAACATTCGCTCCACCTACGGGCTTGAGAGTACAGATTTCGACACGCTGCTCGCCGACCTGAGCAACCAGGTGACATGTCCGAGCACTATTCAGTCCACCGTCTGGCAACCTGTCTTTCAGCAGATCGACATGGAGCTCAATAAGATGAGCGCAGTGAACATGTGGTTCTCGCTGGTGCGCAACTGCCTCGGGCAGACCTTCAACTCCGAGAGCCTTACCGTCAGTTCCGTTCAGAACCTGGTGCAGATGTCCACCAAGGACTCAAATCTCGACGTGATTTTCGACGTGCTTTCGGTCGTCGCGGACATTGCGTGGGCGGTGATCGGGATGATGCCTGGACTCATGGGAGGCGGCGACGAGGTGCAGAATGACTACGACGATGAGCCCCAGTTACAGGATGCCGGCTCCGTAGGTATCGCCGCGGGCGCGGCCGGTATGATCTCCGCGACATTCTCCGCCGCGACCATCTCCAATGGCGGAGGGCAGGATACCAGCATTTCCACCACGGTCGGCGAAATCCAGTACAACCTGGGGAACTGGTACACGAATATCAAGAAATCCATTGACACCTATCAAGCCAAGGTGGCCACCGACTGGGGGCTCATTCAGTCAATTGCCAGTGGCCCAGCCTGGCCTGTCGGGCTGTCGGACGCCATCAGCGCCGTCGCGGTGCAAGGTTACAATCTTTACCTTTTTCAGACCCTGATGCCGCTGCATTGGTATGTAGTGCAATGGAAGGAAAATAACGTGCCATTGAGCGGTTATCCAGGTCAATACTCGCTGTGGCAGGGGGGCCAGGAGTATTGGCTGGCGGACGGCGTCGATGTCAACAGCGCGAGTTATCCCAACGACACTCTCTTTCAGATTCTTTTCACCACGGGTACCGGCAATCTGGGAGCATCGGTCAGTGATGTGCTCCTCGGGAACAATGGCTGGTCGATTCCTTCCGCCGCAGCACGAGGATACTGAACCCCGGAGCTTGAGGGCCGGAGCGGGCCGGTAGTGCCACGGCCTTGATCTCTGCCGCTTTCCGCGAAGTTGAGAGCGTGTGGGGAGTCTTTGTCTGAAAACGTTTGCTGTTTTCGCTGGACTTGCCCACCCACCCTGCGTAGAGTTGTTTCGACTCAAAAAAAGAAACGGGGAAAGACCAACAATGGCGACGACGCGATCGAATCCATCCTCATCCGCCGGCTCTCAGAGCTATCTCATTCCATTCATCATCGTCACCGTTCTGTTTGGCGCCTTCGGGTTCCTCACCAACCTGAACAGCAACCTCTCGCCCAAGCTCGAGGACATCTTCAACCTCGATCACGCCTGGTCCAACCTCGTAGCGACGTCGTGGTTCTTCGCCTACCTCGTCTTCTCGGTGCCCGCGGCCCGCCTCATCCAGGCCGTCGGCTACAAGCGCACAATGGTCATCTCGCTCTTCGTCATGACCGCCGGCGCCCTTTTGTTCGTTCCCGCCGCCAACCTCGTCAGCTTCCCGCTCTTCCTCACGGCCAGCTTCGTTCTCGCCACCGGCGTCTGCGGACTTCAGACCTCCGCCAATCCCTACGTCTCGATCCTAGGCCCGGAGCACTCTGCGCCCGCCCGCCTCACGCTTTCGCAGGCATTCAACTCGGTCGGCGCGGCGCTCGCCCCCATCGTGGTGGTTCATTTCATCCTGACAAACTCCAGCAAGACTGACACGCAGGCGAGCGTCGCCCACACTGTCGAGGGGCCATACCTCGCCATTGCCGCCGCGCTCTTCGTGCTCGGAGTGGCAATCCTGTTCATGCACCTGCCCGCCATTACCTCGGCCGGCGATTCCCAGGCCGCCACCATCGCCGCTCCGGGCCGCAGCATCTGGACCTACAAGCACACGGTCCTCGCCATGATGGGAATCTTCTTCTATGTCGGCGTCGAGATCGCCCTCGCCGCCAGCGCCATCAAGTTCTTCAACTCGCAGGGAGTCACCGCCGCAAACACGGTGGAGCTGATGGCGGCGCTGTATTTCCTGCTCATCGGCGCGGGCCGTTTTGTCGGGACCATCCTCATGAAGTGGATCGAAGCCTCGACCCTTCTCGCCATTCTCGGCTTCTGCGGCATCGCGCTCCTCTTCATGGCGATGTTCTCGAGCGGCGCAGTCGCCGCATGGTCGCTCGTCTTCTGCGGACTCGCCAACTCCATCATGTATCCCACCATCTTCGCCCTCGGCATCGCGGAACTCGGCCCCCGCACCAGCGAAGCATCCGGCGTCATCACCATTGGTAACGTAGGCGGAGCAGTAATTCCGCTCCTCTTCGGCGCGCTCGCGGATCGCTACGGATACCAGCACGCCTTCATCCTGCCCATCCTGTGCTACATCTTCATCGCGTATTTCGGCCTCTCGGGGTATCGCCCGCAGCGCCCCGCCGGGGCGTAACTCGTCGCACTATCCCGCTTTCTCCGGCCCTCCGCACCGCGCGCGAGGGCCTTCGCTTCCGCGCTCAGCCATTACACTGGCGTTCGCGACTTCGCGAATTTTCGCTAGTCAGTCAGGGAGCCGTAAATCGTGCATCGCCTCGCCGCACCCGACATCCTGATCCTCTTCATCTACGTCGCGTTCGCATTGGGCATCGCCCTCACTCTCCGTCCGGCGATCAAGACCACCCGTGATTTCCTCGAAGCCGGCCGCGCGCTCCCTGCCTGGCTTTGCGGCCTCGCCTTCATGGCAGCAACCCTCGGCGCGCCAGACGTCATCGGCATCAGCGCTCTTGGCGCTCGCTACGGATTCGCAACGGCGCAGTTCTACTCGCTCGGCGCCATCCCCGCCATGCTCTTCCTCGGCGTCTTCATGATGCCCATCTACTACGGCTCCGGCGCGCGCACGATCCCCGGCTACCTCGGCCTCCGCTTTGACGAGAAGACCCGAGTGCTCAGCGCCTGCCTCTCTCTCGCCACCGCCGTATTCATCTCCGGCCTCAGCCTCTACGCCGTCGCACGCGTTATTCAGGCCCTGCATTTATTCGATGGCATGACCCTCTTCGCCCATTGGCGCAGCGGAGCGTTCATCGTTCCCGTCATCGTCGCCGCAGGCCTGGTGCTCATCTGCGTCATCGTTGGCGGCCTCCCTGGAGTCATCCACAACCAGGCGATGCAGTTCTTTCTCATCGTCGCCGGCCTGTTCCCCGCAGTCTTCCTCGGCTTGAAGAACACCGGCGGCTGGTCCGGTTTCAAACAATCCATCGCAAAGGTCGATCCGTCTCTCCTCCACGAATGGAGAGGCATGCTCCACGCCGGCTCTAATCCAATGCGCATCGACGCTATCGCGCTCATCGTCGGCCTCGGCGTCGTCTTCGGCAGCACATACCTCTGCGCCAACTTTTCCGTTGTTCAAGCCGCCTTCGCCGCGCGGACCGTCGACGCCGCGCGCAAAGCTCCGCTCATCGCAGCGATCCCGAGACTCCTGTTTCCATTTCTCCTCATCGTCCCCGGCCTTCTCGCCATCGGCCTGCCCACACCGCACAGCCTGACCACTATCACCGTCGGCCCCGACGGCTCCATCACGCACAACATCGAAGTCGTTTCGCCCGAAGTCGAGCAGGGGAAGGGAATCGTCCCCGCTCAAATAGACCGCGCCACAGAAAAGCCAATCCTCGACGCGGCTGGAAAGCCCGCACTCGACTACGATGCCGCGCTCCCCAAGCTGCTTCTTCACTGGTTGCCCACCGGAGTGCTCGGCCTCGGCCTCTCAGCGCTTCTCGCCAGTTTCATCTCCGGCATGTCTGCCAACGTCGCCGCCTTCAACGCAGTGTTCATCTACGATCTCTATCAGCCGCACTTCCGCAAAGACGCAAGCGACAACCATTACCTCAAGGCCGCGCGAGTCTCTACCGTCACCGCAACCATCCTGTCGCTCGCCGCCGCACTCGCCCTCGCCGGCATCCATGAAGTCTTCGCCGCACTAATCCTCATCGTCGGTCTTGGCGCTGCTCCCGCGTTCGCCACTGTGCTTCTGGGCATGTTCTGGAAGCGCACAACCTGCCACGCCGCTTTCTGCGGCTTGCTTGGAGGAACCGCCGCCGCGCTCCTCCACCACGCCCTCACTCTGCCCATCGGCGCCGCACGTGGAGTCGCCGGCGGCTGGCTTCGTGACATTCACCAATATCCGAGCGAAGTCGAGCAATTGCTCTGGACCGCGATCGTCGCCTTCGCTGCGACTACGCTCGTCACCGCCGTCCTCAGCTTCGCTACAAAACCCTCTGCCGAAACCGATCTCGCCGGCCTCGTTCGCGCGAGCTCGAACATCTGCAACACACCCAACGAGCCATGGTGGAAGCGCCCCGAAGGCCTCGCCATCGCCATTCTTATCGCAGCTATTGCGATCAGCGTTTTCCTCAACTGACCCATCGGTCTCCGGCCTGCTTTCGGCCCTTCAACTATGTTATATTTGTTCAAGTAGCCGCGAAAATTTCGCGCGCTCGAGCTGTGGTTTGCGCACAGCCGCTTACCCCGGGGACGCGTAGCTCAACTGGCAGAGCATTCGGCTCTTAACCGACAGGTTGAAGGTTCGATTCCTTCCGCGTCCACCATTTGCCCCTCCTCGTCCTGTCCCCCTTACTGCGCTTGGTTCCGGCCCGATCGTCGTCGCCTTGAGCGTCTTGACGTCTCGGTATTTCAGCAGTCAAATGTTGTTGGGTTCATTTCTTCGCGCGCACAAGAAAGGTAAGACAGGTTGCCGCCTCGAATCCCATCAGCGTCTGAATCCACGTGGCTAAACCGCGCGGTTCGGGCAGATGCGCGAGGCTTGGCGCCGTTATGGTATCTACCCTTGCGGATTCGCCCGGTCAAGGTCGGTCTCGTCGCTCTCGCTATCGCGATCTTCCTCTGGGGATTCGCCTACAAGATCTCGCGTTACCAGGTCCATCGCACCACTCTCTCGCGCGTTTCCACATTCAGGCTGTGGGATGAGTCGCGCCATATCCGCGCCGTCGTCGATGTATTGCGCAAAGCGCACGCCGACCAGCCTCCTAACGCGGCCGACTCCCTGTCCACGGCGCAACCGACCTCCACCCAACCGGGTGCTCGGCTCATTCAGTTCGCGGTTCCTCACCTCCCGCCGCAACGGATTCCAGGCTCAACTCTCCCATCGCGCGCTCCGCCGGCGTTCCGCTGCTCCCTGGCATAGTCCATCGCCGGTAAATCAGGAACTCCCCAAACGCTGTCGTCGAGAATCTCAGGGTCCATGATCCCGTTTCATGATCCAGGGCTTTCGTTGCAGTGCTGTTCCCGCCCGAGCGATGCTGGCTCATTCCAGGCGAAGCAGGCTTTCCCCTATGCGCCACTTGTTGCCCCACCCCCACGGGCAGCCATCGTGCAGTTACTAACCAGGGAGAAAGACATGCCGGATACAAAAGAACCTGCGGAAGTCAGAGGTTCAATAGCGTACAGTCCCACGGGCAATGCGGAAGCTCAGCCCGTGCAGGAATCGTGCACCACTCCAGATTTGGCCCTCTTCGCGCACATGTCCAGCGAAAGGCGGGCGCAGCTTCTGTGGGATGTTCAACGCGTCACCAGGAGCAGTGAAGATGCGGAAGACATCGTGCAGGAGGGCCTGCTCCGCGCATGGAGGAACTTGCAGCAATTTCGCGGAGACTCGCAGATCTCCACCTGGCTCCGGGCCATCGTCAGAAATACTGCGCGCGAGTGGCTCCGAAACCGCGGCAGCCGCGTCCATATCTCCATCGGGGCGCTCAAAACGGAAGATGATGAACAGGCCCCGCTCGAACTCACTGACACCCGTCCCGGCCCCGAAGAAACCTGCGCGCGCAGGGAAATGGAAGAACTCCTTCACGCGGAGATCGAGGCCCTCACCATGGTGTCGCGCACAGCTATAGAACTCTGCGCTCTTCAGGAGCAGTCGCTCCGCGACGCGGCGCGCGCCCTCAATGTCAACGTCATCACTGTAAAATCGCGGCTCTTTCGCAGCAGGCAGCTATTGCACCGCGGCCTGTGCCACCGGACCGGCGGCCGCGAACATTGCTACGTCCCATAACCGCGCAAGCGCACTACGAATCGAAGTAAGTGTGCCAGCTCTCCCATCCATCGCGCAGTTTTATCGCGCGATGGATGGGAAACCACGCAAACCCGCACCACAGGCCTTGCAGGAATCCGTAAACTAAGGTTCCTCATCCCCCGCGTCTGGCCCGCCCCGCATCACCGCCTGCGTCGCAGAATACGACTTCATCTTGTATTCGTTCGGCGGAATATCGCCAGCGAGGTACCGCACAAAATAATCCCACCGCCTCCGCATCATGTAAGGCGACGCCGGCCCATATCCGTGCGGCACATTGGGAATCATCAGCAGGTCGAAGTCCTTGTTCGCCTTAATCAGCGCGTCCACCACCAGCAGCGTGTTGTCGGGTGGAACGTTGTTGTCCATCGTCCCGTGCGCCAGCAGCAGGTGCCCCTTCAGGTTCTTCGCGAAGTTCTGGTTCGCCTGCGAATCGTAGTTGCTCGTCCCGTCAGGATTCTTCACTTCTAGCCCTGACCACTTCTCCGCCCAGTCATCCTCGTAGTCGCGCTGGTCGTGGTTGCCGCTCTCCGCAATCCCCACCTTGAAGAAATCCGGGTAGTGGAACATCGCCGCAGCCGTCGCATTCCCGCCGCCCGAGTGCCCGAACATCCCCACGCGGTCCAGGTCGATAAACGGGTACTGCCGCGCCAGGTCCTTCATCCCGGCCACCTGGTCTGGAATCGTGTTGTCGCCAAGGTTCGCGTAGTACGCCTCGTGAAAGCTCTTCGACCTGAAAGGCGTCCCCATTCCGTCGATGCACACCACCACAAACCCCAGCTCCGCCAGCGACTGCAAATCGCCATGCGACGCCCTGAACTCGCGGTTCCCGCACGACCCGATCTGCGGCCCCGGATACACGTAATTCACAATCGGATATTTCTTCGAGGCGTCAAAGTGGGTCGGCTTGAACATGAACCCATAAAGATCCGTAGTCCCGTCGCGCCCCTTCACTGTGATCATCGTCGGCGGCTGCCATCCGGCCGCGATCAGCGGCGCAATATCCTGCTTCGCCACCTCCATTACCTGCTTGCCGTCGTGGTCGCGCACCACCGTCACTTCCGGCTTCGTCGGAGTGGAGTAGGTATCCACAAAATACTTTCCGTTCGGAGAAATCTTTACTGCGTGGTCGGCATTCTCCGGCGTCAGCAGCTTTAGACCAGTCCCGTCAAAGCGCACGCTGTAAAAGTGCTGATAATAAGGATCGCGTCCCTCTTCCTTGCCCACGCCAATGAAGTAAATGACTCGCGTGTCCTGGTCCACATACAGCACCTGCGTCACATTGCCCGGCCCATGCGTGACCTGGTTCTTCAGCTTCCCGGTCTCAAGGTCATACAGGTAGAGATTCCCCCAGTTGTCCCGCTCGCTGAACCACAGAATCTCGTTCGACTTCGGCAGGTAGTGCCAGTTGATCCTGCCGTTGCCGCTCTCGTAGAACTTCGGCGCCGTTTCGCCCATCACCTCGCGTACGTCGCCCGTCGCGGTGTCCGCCACGCGCAGCCATTCCTGTTTGTGATCCCGCGAAGTCGAAACAAACGCCAGGTGCGCGCCATCCGGGCTCCACTCCACGTCCGACCACGTCGTCCCTTCGCACGCCACGTCGTCGCAAAGCGTGGACCGGTGCTGGTCCGGCGGCATCTTCAGCCGCACCATGTTCTTCGTCTTCACGTCGATGATCACCCGCTCGATCATCGTCACGATCTTGTCGCCCACCATCGGGTACTTCCACGCCTTCAGCTCCGGGTGCGTGTTCGTCACCGACACCAAATAGTTCTCGCCCACCTTGCGTTGGTCCTGCTGGAACGTCGCGATCTTCGTCGAGTCCGGCGACCACAGCAGAATCGCCGCATCCGACGACTTCCACCCCGCGTTGTCCGTCGCGTACCCGAAGTCCTTCACGCCGTCGGTTGTCAGCTGCGTCTCCGCGCCAGTCGCCAGGTCCTTCACCCACAGGTTCCAGTCGCGGACGAAAGCCCCCAGCTTTCCATCCGGCGACATCGTAAGCGGAGCCTCCGAGTCATGCTCATCCATCCCCGGCGGTCCACCGCTCGTTCCGCCCACCCGCGCGCACTTGCCCGCCTCCATGTCGCACCGGTACACCGACGCGCGCGAAACTAGCTTCAGAACGCGGTCGTTGTCCGAGAACTCGAGATCCGACAGATTCAGGTGCCGTGCGTCGTTGCGAATGCGCCCCTTCGACGCCGCGCTCAGCATCCCCGCCAGCTTCGCCTGGTCGAAAACCGGCTCGCGCGTTCCCGTTGCCGGATCCACCATCACATACGAGATGCCCGTGTCATCCACCGCCCTGTACCAGAAGCGGTTGTCGTCGAGCCAGTTTGCCTTCACCTCGCCCTTGTACGCCAGCGGGTTCACGTTATACGACATGAACTTCTCCGCCGCCGCATAATCAGCATCGGTGTACTGCCTCGGCTGCTGCGCCAACGCCGCGACGCCGCACAGCGCGATGGCCACTATGGTCCCTGCCCTTGCTCCAAAGTGCTTCATATACATTCGCTGGATTCCTTTTCCGTCGCGCGGTTCACCATCCGTGGCTGGGAAGCACGACGGTCAATTGGTGGGAAACACAAATCGAAATTGTATACCGTCAATCGCCGCCCTGGCCCAACTCAGTACCGCCGGTCTCCTGACCGGCTGTCTCGTGGGTCCCCAGACCCGCGCACGGCTCACGGAGTTTAGAGATCCGCCGCCTTCCCACCATCAACACGATGACGGGCGCCCCTGACGCACCAAGGGCGGCGCACCGTTCCCGGTCCGCCGCCCTGGATCAACCCACATTCGCGCCCTAGAACAAATTCCAAAGCGACTGGTTATACACCTCGTGATGGAACTGCACCTCGGAAGCCTTCACAAACGTCCCCAGCACGCGCGGGCAACGGTCTGCCGCGGCCTGCTTCAGCTCCGCATACCGCGTCTGCACGTCCGCTCCCAATATCTCGGCAATCCACTTCGACGTCTTGAAGTCATCAATCGCCGTGTAGATGTTGTCCGGCAGAAACTTCCCGCCTCCGCGCAGGTTCTCCTTCGAGATGTTCCCATCGATGCCCGTCTTGAAGATCCCGTACATCGAGAGATACGGATTCGCATCCGGCGCCACAGCGCGAACTTCGGTGCGCATCGAGCGCGAATTGCCGATCGGCACGCGGATCATCGCCCCGCGGTCCGTCGCCGACGCGCGTATCTGGTTAGGCGCTTCAAAGTGCGGATCGAGCCGCCGGTACGCGTTCACGCTCGAGTTGAATATAAGGCAAAGGTCCAGCGCCTTATTCAGAATGCGATCCAGGAAATCCCATCCGAACTTCGAGAGCTTCTCCTCGCCCTTCTCGTCCCAGAACAGATTCTTCTTGCCCTCGCTCACCGAAACATTCGAGTGCATTCCGCTTCCGTTCACGCCCACCACCGGCTTCGGCATAAAGCACGCCGTGTAGCCGTTGTTGTTCGCAATCTGCCGGCACAGCAGCTTGTAAAGCTGGATCTGGTCAGCAGCGGCAACCACTTCGCTGTACCCGAAATTAATTTCGAACTGGCTCGGCGCGACTTCCGGGTGGTCCTTCTCGTTCTGGAAGCCCATTGCGCGCTGCACTTCCGCCGAAGTGTCGATAAACTGCCGCAGCGGATCGAGCGGCAGAACGTGGTAGTAGCCGCCCGTGTTGATAAATTCGAACTTGCCCGTCTCGTGGAACTTCCGTTCCGTGTCACGGCCCGCGAAAAGAAAGCCTTCGATCTCCGTCGCAGCGTTCAGCGTGAGCTTCTTCTCCGCATACAGCTTCTCGGCGTAGTTCTTCAGCACGCCGCGGATGTCGCCCGCATACTGGGTCCCATCCTTGTCGATCACGTCGCCGAACACCAGCACCTTGCCGTTGCCGAACACGTCGGCCGGCACCCAGTAGAACGCGCTCCAGTCGATGCCCAGCCGAAGGTCGCTCTCCTTCTGTGCCGTAAACCCGCGAATCGACGAGCCGTCGAACGTCAGATTCTCGTATGAGCCGAGCAGAAACTTCTTGTCGTAGTCGAGCAGGTGCAGCCGCCCCTCGAGATCCGAAAACAGCACCGTCACGGCCTTGATCCGCTTCTCATCGGTCAGGTACTTCAACCGCTCTTCGCGGACCTTGTCCGCGGGCATGCGGCTCAGGCGTTCTGCCTTGGCTTGAAGGTTCTTCTCCTCCAGCTCCTCATACGAAAGGGCCAGAAAGTTCCGGTAATCGGTCGACATGGATCTCCTTTTGGGGCGAAGTATGTTGATTCGCGGCCACACAGCGATTCGCTGCGGCGGGGCCAGGCAGACGTTGAGGTCAGAGCAGCACGATCCTGTCTCGACTCGGACGTGCGAATCCGGGAAACATCGGCGTTTCCCCTATTCTAAACGCCCTGCCGGAAGGCGCAGCTGCCATACTTCAACCAGCGCCAAATGAAAACGGCCGGCATTCACCGCGCCGGCCGTTTCCATCCCCGATGCCCTCACAGATCGTAATAAAGGAAGAACTCGTACGGCACCGGCCGCAGATTCACCTGCGCCAGTTCGCGCTCCCTCTTGTAGCTGATCCACGTCTCGATCAAATCCGGCGTGAACACCCCGCCTTCCAGCAGGAACGCATGATCCTGTTCAAGCGCATTCAGCACCTCGCCGAGCGAGCCCGGCGTGCTCTTGATCTTCGACGCCTCCTCCGGCCCGAGTTCGTAGAGGTCCTTGTCCAGCGGCTCGCCGGGATCGATCTTGTTCCTGATCCCGTCCAGCCCTGCCATCAGCAGCGCCGGGAAGCACAGATATGGATTCGTCGAGGGGTCGGGGCACCTGAACTCGATGCGCTTGGCCTTCGGGCTCGTCGAATACACCGGGATCCTGCAAGCCGCAGACCTGTTCCGCTTCGAATACGCCAGGTTCACCGGCGCCTCGTAACCCGGCACCAGTCGCCTGTAGGAGTTCGTCGTCGGAGCCGCAATCGCCAGCAGCGCTGGCGCATGCTTCAGCAGCCCGCCAATGTAGTACTTCGCCGTCTGGCTCAGCAGCGCATATCCGTCCTTGTCGTAGAAGACGTTCGTGTCGCCCTTCCACAAGCTCTGGTGCACGTGCATCCCCGAACCGTTGTCGCCAAACAGCGGCTTCGGCATGAACGTCGCCGACATCCCATGCTTCTTCGCGATCATGCGGATGACGTACTTGTAGGTGAGCAGGTTGTCGGCCATCGTCGTCAGCGTGTTGAACCGCATGTCGATCTCGCACTGCCCCGCGGTTCCCACTTCGTGATGGTGCACCTCGACCTTCACGCCCATATCCTTCAGCGCCAGGATGATCTCCGACCGGATGTCCTGCAGCTGGTCCGACGGCGGCACCGGGAAGTACCCCTCCTTGTGCCGCAGCTTGTAGCCAAGGTTCGACTCTTCCTCGCCCGTGTTCCACACGCCCTCGCGCGAGTCCACGTGGTAGTAGCCGCTGTTCGCCGTCTGGTCGTAGCGCACGTGGTCGAAGAGGTAGAACTCCGCCTCCGGTCCCCAGTAGCTGATATCCGCAATGCCGGTCGTCTTCAGATACGCCTCGGCCTTCTGCGCCACGTATCGCGGATCTCGCGTATACGCTTCGCGGCTCAGCGGGTCGAACACGTTGCAGATCAGGTTCAGCGTCGGCACCTGCAGCACCGGATCCACCACCGCCGTGTTCGCGTCCGCAATCAGCAGCATGTCGCTCTCGTGGATGTGCTGGAACCCGCGAATGCTCGATCCATCGAATCCAATTCCGTCGCTGAACAGCGAGTCATCCAGGTCTTCCACCGGAATCGAAAAATGCTGCCACATCCCCGGCAGATCGATGAACCTCAGGTCGACGATCTTTATGCCGGCATCCTTCGCAATCTTTCTTACGTCATCAGGCGTGCGTGCCATCGAGGTCCTTCTCCTTTCAGTGCCTGCTGCGATTCGCTGTTGAGGTGTCGGCTTATCGGGCTGCTGCCGAACCGCGGTCTACGGCGAAATGTGAAACTCCGTGAAAAGCAACACCGGGCATGAGCCGGAACGAAGGTGCGCACCACCCTCGTTCCGGCTCATGCCCGGCCAGTATTTGCCGCGTCCATGTTCTACTGCGCTGTGCTTCCATGCGTGCCTCGCAGACTTGAGGCAGTTAGACCAGCCCGTACGCGCGCGCCGGCGCGATCAAGCCCCTATGCCAACTCCAGCTCCGGCAGCGAAACGTTGCTCACCGTCTTCAGAATCCGCGAAACGATCTGGTACGGATCCGCCTCGGAATTCGGCCGCCGGTCTTCGAGGTACCCGCGGTATCCGTTGCGGATAAAGTTCACCGGCAGCCGGATCGAAGCGCCCCTGTCCGACAACCCATACGAAAACTTGTCGATCGACTGCGTCTCATGGTGTCCCGTCAGCCGCAGGTGGTTATCGGGCCCGTACACCTCGATGTGCGCCGCAATGTTGTCCTCGAACGCCTCCATCAGCGACTCGAAGTACTCCTTGCCGCCGACCTCGCGCAGGCACTTTGTCGAGAAGTTCGTATGCATCCCCGACCCGTTCCAATCGCCCCTGATCGGCTTGCAGTGCCACATCACGTCCACTTCGTACTTCTCGCAGAGCCGCATCATCAGGTAGCGCGCGATCCACAAATCGTCGGCAGCCTTGTGCGATCCCTTCCCGAAGATCTGGAACTCCCACTGCCCCTTCGCCACTTCCGCGTTGATGCCCTCGTGGTTGATCCCCGCATGCAGGCACAGGTCGAGATGCTCGTCAACGATCGTCCGCGCAATTGACCCCATGTACTTGTATCCCACGCCGCAGTAGTACGGACCCTGCGGGGCAGGGAAGCCCTCCGTCGGAAATCCCAGCGGCCGCCCGTCCTTGTAAAGGAAGTACTCCTGCTCGAATCCGAACCACAGGTCCGGATCGTCCTCGGCTGTCGCGCGCATGTTGCTCGCGTGGGGCGTTCCGTCCGGGTGGTTTACTTCGCAAAGCACCAGGTACGCGCTCTTGCGGCTGCCATCGGGATACAGCGCCACTGGCTTCAGAATGCAATCGCTGCTCTTGCCTTCGGCCTGCATCGTCGAGCTGCCGTCAAATCCCCACAGGGGCAGATCGGCAAGGGTGGGCGTCGCGTCGAACGACTTGATCGTCGTTTTGCCGCGCAGTTCAGGGATGGGCGTTTTGCCGTCCAGCCAGATGTACTCCAGTTTGTATTTCGCCATGGGTCTCCTTGGGAGGCAGGTGTTTTTTTATGTACCTGCATCCTAGGGCACCACCCATAAAGACCCCGTGAGGATTTCATCCACAATCTGAAACGCTTGTAATCTACTTCGACTTTGCCACCAGGAACATGATCAACAGCACAACCACCGGTATCAGCGCCAGCGCGCCATAGTAAAGAAACCTCCGCAGCGTCGGCGATTTCCGCTTCTGCCACTCGCGAATTTCGACCCGGTCTTCCACACCCACCTGGTCCAGGTGCTCCAGGTCGCGCGCAAACTCTGCCGCCGATACATACCGGTTCTTCGGGTCCCGCTCCATCGCCCGGTAGATCACTTCCTGCAGCGCCGGCGAAACCGCCGGGTTCGCCACACGCGGTGGAATCGGGTAATTGATCAGCCGGTCGTTGATCACCTGCATCGGGTTCGCCCCCTGGAAAGGCAGCGTTCCCGTCAGCATCTCGTACAGGATGATCCCCATCGCATAGATGTCGGTCCGCGCATCGCCGCGCTTGCCCTTTGCCTGCTCCGGCGAAATGTAATTCGGGCTGCCCAGCGCAGCCGTCAGGTTGGCATACGTCAGCCGCTTCGCCGCTGAGTCGCCCGCAATCCCAAAGTCGATCAGCTTCACGTTGTCCCGGCCGTCCACCATGATGTTCTCGGGCTTCAGGTCGCGGTGAATCACGCCATTTTCATGGATGTACTTCAGTGCCGCAAGCGTCTCTACAGCGATGTGAAGCGCGCGCTCCTGCCGCATCCGGCCGTCCCCAAGAATGGTCCGCAGCAACCGCCCTTCGCACCACTCCATCACCATGTAAACGCGCGTCCTCGGCTCGCCTCCGTACACCTTCATCACGCCGGGGTGGTTCAGCCGCTCCCCGATTTTCGCCTCGCGCTGGAACCGGTCGAAGAGCACCGGATCGGCCTCCAGGTCCGGGTGCGGAAACTTCAGCGCCACCACCTTGTTGTCGCGCGTGTCCACGGCGCGGTAGATCGAAGCCATCCCGCTCGTTGCCACGGGCGCGTCGATGCGATACCAGTCCACTTGCGTTCCGGCTTCCAGGGTGTCGAAGAATCCCATTTTCAGTCCGTCTCCAGGGACAACGCACGCGTCTGGCCAGGGCAAACTTTGAGGGAAAGAAACTCTATAAGCAGCTGCGACCTCATGTGCCTGGGAAGACTCAAAACCCGGAGAGGTCTTGTCAGGAGGGCGCCAATTAAGCCGCGTCTCAACGGATCTCGAAAGACCCGGCCCTCAGCCCCGCCCGTTACCGATACTCTACCCGCAAAGCACCGCCGGAAATATAAGGAAACCGTAAGGTTATTTCCAATCCCCGAAATTCCGACGCTTCCATCCCCGGACGACTTTTCTGTGCCCTCGCATAACAATCCATAATTGCGCTCAGACTTAAAAACAGCTAAAAATACCAGAGAACGCGCAAATGCCCGCTGGAAAATCACATTTGTTCGCCTAAATTCGTATCAAATTATCCGAAATTGTCCCACATCGTGATAAAAGCGACCCATTCGGTCGGAATTAACCGACGCACCATTGCAAAAGGGTGTAAGCTTTCCCGTAACCATTGCTCCTTAGGTTGGTCGGTTCACAAAAAGCGATCCTGATTCGGTAGGGAATCGCGACAATAACTCCACCGGGCCTCTGTAACCTATGCCACTTCTCCCGTGGGTGGCGCGGGATTATATGACGCAATCAGGGCCGGAAGCGGCAAATCCAGCCGGAATTTCGAAGGTAGCCTCAGTCGCGGCGTGGGCAATAATTCTGCTCTCTGCCGTCGTGTTGGCTGGTTGGGTGTTCAACCTCAGGCCGCTCCAGTACTTTCTTCCAGTCTCCCTCTCCATGAAGGCCAACTCGGCCGTCTGCGCAATCCTGGCGGCGGTTGCTCTCCTTCGCCGCGACCATCGCGACCGCTACATCTACGCATCTCTCGCGTCCCTTCTCGCCCTGCTCACGCTCGCCCAGTATTACTGGACTCCGGATCTCGGAATCGACCAGCTCCTCTTCCGCGACACCCATTTCCACACCTTTCCCGGCCGCATGTCGCAGTTCACCAGCGAGGGATTCCTGGGGCTGGCGGTTTCGCTCCTGTTCATGAAGGCCCGCCCCCGCCTGCTGCGGGCTCTGTCGCACGCCTTCGCTATCTTGACGGCGCTATGGGGCGGGATCGTCCTTGTCACGTATGCCTTCAATTTTCCCTCGGACGTGCTGATCGGCCCGCACAGGAACGTGTCCGTCCCTACCGCTATCTGTTTCATGCTCGGTGGCATCGGCGTGCTCTACGCCCATTCGGCCGAGGGGTTTGTTCGCATTCTTCACGCCAGCAACCCCGGCGGCGCCATGCTTCGGCGCTTGCTTCCCGCATCCATCGCCGCCACACTGGTTCTCGGCCTTGCGGTGGTCGATTTGCAAAAGTATTACCGCTGGGAATTCGGCTTTACCTCTGCGATGGCCGGCGGCGTCGTCACCCTGTGCCTGATCGTGGCGCTCGCTCTCACGGCGTTTGATCTCGAGCGCGAAGACGTCGCTCTCCGCGACAGCGAAAGGCGCTTCCGCCTTGCCGCAAACTCCGCGCCCGTCAAGATTTGGGTGACGGGTCCCGACCGGCAATGCACCTACGTCAACGAGCGGTGGCTCAAGTTCCGCGGCCGCTCCCTCGAGCAGGAACTCGGCAGAGGCTGGACCGAAGGCCTCCATCCCGAAGACCTCGTGGGATGCATGTCCACCCTGACAGACCAATGGAACCGCCGGCAGCCTACTCATTTGCAATACCGGCTGCGGCGCCACGACGGAGAGTACCGCTGGATGGTCGACAATGGCGTTCCGCGCTTCGTCGATGGCGTGTTCGCCGGATACATCGGATCGGTTGTCGATGTCACCGATCACAAGCTGGCCGAGGAGGCGCTCGCCATCCTGCACCGCAAGGTGCTCGAAGCCCAGGAGGAGGAGCGCTCCCGCATCGCCCGCGAGCTCCACGACGACATCAATCAGCGCATCGCCGTGCTCACCTGGCAACTTTCCTCCGCGACCCAAAAGGCAAACGGCTCAGATCCGGCCATCCGCAGCGCCGTGGCCACCTCGGTCACCCAGCTTCGAAACCTCGCCAACGACATCCAGGCCATTTCGCGCCGGTTGCACTCCTCGCACCTCGAATATCTTGGCCTTGGAACGGCAGCCGCGGCGCTCTGCAGGGAAGTGAGTGAGCAGCAGGAAGTCCAGGTCAACTTCAAGTCCGATCCCAACCTGCCCCACCTGCCGAAGGACATCTCTCTCGCCCTCTATCGCGTCCTCCAGGAAGCTCTTCAGAACGCGATCAAGTACAGCGGCGTGCGCGCCTTCTGCGTAGAACTTGCCGGAGACAAGGATGAAGCCCGCCTGACCATCGTCGATCACGGCGCCGGGTTCGATCCTCACAGCCTCAACGGCCACCACGGCCTCGGCCTCATAAGCATGCGCGAACGCATGCGCCTCGTGCATGGCGAGTTCGAGGTGGATTCAAAACTCGGCTACGGCACCACAATTCGAGTCAGAGTCCCCGTCCCCGCCGACTACTCCGTCGATGACTCTGCCGACGATATGGAGTCCACCACCCACGCTCCCACCCCCAGCCTCTAGGAATCCACCCCCGCCACCAAGTTCCTGTTCCCGCGCTTCCATCACAATCCTGTGTCCCTGTAGAGTCTCCGCTCTTGCTCTACCATTAAAGAAATGGACCAGGGAGCAAAAAAGCCGGCAGTAGTGCTCCTCAGCGGCGGTCTCGACTCGGCCACCGTGCTCGCCATCGCGCGCAGCGAAGGCTACGCCGCGCACGCGCTCTCCTTCGACTACGGCCAGCGCCATCGCTTCGAACTGCTCGCCGCGCGCCGCGTTGCCGAAGCCGGAGGAGCCGCGGATCATCGCGTCGCTGCCATCGACCTACGCGCATTCGGAGGCTCGGCCCTCACCTCCGACATCGCCGTTCCCAAGGGCCGTGGCGCCGCCGAGATGAGCCACGGTATCCCCATCACCTACGTGCCCGCCCGCAATACCATCTTCCTGTCCTTCGCCCTGGCATGGGCGGAAGTCCTCGGCTCGAGCGACATCTTCATCGGCGTCAACGCGCTCGACTACTCCGGCTATCCCGACTGCCGCCCCGAGTTCGTCCGCGCCTTCGAGCAGATGGCCAACCTCGCCACCAAAGCCGGTGTCGAAGGCCGCCAGCACCTCGTCATTCACGCCCCGCTTGTCGCGATGACCAAGGCTCAGATCATTCGCGCCGGCCTCGACCTCGGCGTCGACTACAGCCTCACCAGCAGCTGCTACGACCCCGCTCCAGATGGCACCCCATGCGGCGAATGCGACTCCTGCATCCTGCGCCGCAAGGGCTTCGCGGAAAACGGCATCAGCGATCCGCTGCATTATCCCGCCGCGCCCGCACAGGCCGTACTATGACGTACACAGTCAAGGAGATCTTTTACACCCTCCAGGGTGAAGGCGCGCAATCCGGCCGCGCCGCCGTCTTCTGCCGCTTCTCCGGCTGCAACCTCTGGACCGGCCGCGAAGACGGCCGCGCCTCCGCCGTCTGCAAATTCTGCGACACCGATTTCTTCGGCACTGACGGCCCAGGCGGCGGCAAATTCGCCACTGCCCGCGAACTGGCCGATGCCATCGCGAATGCCTGGCCCGCTCGCACTGCCCGTGGAAAACCCTTGGTCGTCTGCACCGGCGGCGAGCCTCTGCTTCAGCTCGACGCCGAACTGATCGACGCCCTGCACGCGCGCGGCTTTGAAGTGGCGGTCGAAACCAACGGCACGATTCCCGCTCCGACTTCTCTCGACTGGATCTGCGTCAGCCCCAAAGCGGGCGCAAATCTCGTCCAGCGCTCCGGCGACGAGCTCAAACTCGTCTTCCCGCAGCAGGGAATCGACCCCGCCGACTGCGAAAAATTCGCCTTCCGCCACTTCTTCCTTCAGCCGATGGACGGCCCCGACCGCGAAGCCAACACCGGCGCAGCCGTCCGCTATTGCATGGACCACCCAGCGTGGCGTCTCAGCCTGCAAACGCATAAGATTGTTGGTATTCCGTAGGGATTGTTTATGGAAATCTTCAAGAAATTCTCGATCGAAGCGGCGCACTGGCTGCCGAACGTCCCTGAAGGCCACAAGTGCCACCGAATGCACGGCCACAGCTTTCGCATCGAGATCTACGCCGAGGGCCCTGTCGATCCGAAGCTCGGCTGGGTCATGGACTTCGCCGAGATCAAAGAGGCCTTTACTCCCATCGAGGACCAGCTCGATCACCGCTGTCTCAACGACATCGAAGGCCTCGAAAACCCCACCAGCGAAAACCTCGCCCGCTGGATCTGGACCCGCCTCCAGCCCGCGCTTCCCGCTCTCAGCAAAATCGTAGTCCGCGAAACCTGCACCACCGGCTGCATCTACACCGGCGAGTAGCGTCACGCTCTGGCTGCCCGCCCTATCCGGATGCGAATGTCTTCGCGGGTAAAATAGAAGCAGCTTTCATGTCTGCAAGCAATCCAAGTCTGCCCAAGTCCGTGCTCGCTCTTCGGACCTATAACGCGCAGTCGTTTCTTCACGATCTATTAGCTGGTGTCACAGTTGGTCTCGTCGCGCTTCCCCTCGCAATGGCATTCGGCATTGCGTCCGGCGTAACTCCGCAGGCGGGCCTGTACACGGCCGTCATTGCGGGATTCCTCATCTCCGCGCTGGGTGGCTCGCGTGCTCAGATCGGCGGCCCCACCGGCGCATTCGTTGTCATCGTTGCCGGAATCGTGGCGCACTTCGGAATGAGCGGCCTGGCATTGGTCACGCTCATGGCCGGAGTCATTCTGATCGTTATGGGCCTGACCGGTCTCGGCGCCGCAGTTCGGTTCATCCCGCGCGGCGTAGTAATCGGGTTCACCAACGGCATTGCCGTCCTGATCGCTTCTACACAGATAAAAGACTTCTTCGGCCTGCGCACCGGACCTGTGCCCAGCGAGTTCCTGCCTCGCATGAAACTGCTGGCAGCGCATGCGACTACGGTCAACTGGGCTGCCTTGGGCATCGGGCTCTCGACACTTGCGATTCTCATCGTTCTTCCGCGGTTCACTCGCCGCGTTCCTGCGTCAATCGTCGCCGTATTGGTCTGCACGGTTGCGTGCGCAGTCCTCCACCTGCCGGTCGAAACCATCGGTACGAAGTTCGGAGGAATCCCGCGTGGTTTGCCGCCGTTTGCAATCCCCAGCTTTCACTCCGAGCACATCCTTCCGCTACTGCCTTCTGCATTCACAGTCGCGATGCTGGGCGCGCTTGAAAGCATGCTGTCCGCTGTGGTTGCAGACGGCATGACAGGCGACCGTCACAACTCAAACGTCGAACTCGTCGCCCAGGGCATCGCAAACCTCGCTTCTCCCGTGTTCGGTGGAATTCCGGCCACTGGTGCAATCGCCCGCACAGCTACTAACATTCGCGCCGGAGCTCGCTCTCCCATTGCCGGCATGATCCACGCGATAACGCTGCTCGTTATCCTCCTTGCCGCGGCGCCGCTTGCAAGCTATATCCCATTGGCGACCCTCGCCGGCGTATTGTTCATGGTGGCCTACAACATGGGCGAGTGGCATGAGATCGGCGCCGTGTTTCAACTCGATTTCGCGGCGATCTCCGTGTGGCTGGTAACGTTCGGCTTGACTGTCTTTGCAGACCTCACCATCGCTGTCGGAGTAGGCCTCACGCTCGCCGCCCTTCTTTATATCTACCGCATTGCCGAAACGACCACCGTGAGCCCGGTGGACGACGACTACATTCGCGACGGCCTGCCGCACACGCTGCAGGGGCGCATCATTCCTCCCTACGTCACGTTGCTGCGCATCCACGGTCCGTTTCTATTTGGCACTACCGAAAAACTTGTCGATGCAACCGCCAACCTGGAAGCATTCAACCAGGTCGTAATCCTGCGGCTGCGCAACATGACCGCAATCGACCAGACCGGAATCCATGCAATCGAATCGTTCGCGAGGCGCCTCAACTCTTCTGGCCGCGCGCTCATACTCTGCGGAGCCATGAATCAGCCGAGCAGGCTCCTCGCGAATCCGCGTTTTCTCGATCACGTGGGCCGCGAGAACATCATGCCCAATGTGCAGGCTGCTCTCGACCGCGCGCAGCAGCTCAACTTGGCGAATTCCAACTCCGAGCGCACTCTGGAGTCTTTGAAATGAAATAAGGCGGCAGCGTGCGGGAACACGTTGCCGCTTGATCTCACTTCCCCGCGTCCGTCTTCGTAATAAACGCAGCCACGCGGTCGTGCAGCTGCTTCAGGCTCTCGTCGCGCACGTATACCATGTGCCCCGACTCGTACCAGTCATACTCGATGTTCTTCGCCAGCGACTTCGGAATCGGCAGGTGCTTCTCCTCGTACTGCGCGGCGAAAAACGGCGTGGCCAAATCGTAGTACCCGCCGTTCACCATCACCTTCAGCCGCGGATTCGTCTTCATCGCCTCGGCCAGGTCCGGCGCCACGTTCAGGCTCACCGGGTTCCCGTGGTGCACCATGTCCCACTGGCTCGACCCGAACAGCGCCTCCGGCAGATACGTCTGCCCCTCTCCGTACTTCAGTTCCTTGCGCACGTAATCGTTGAACAGCGACACATACGCCGACGAAATCGCCGAGCTTTGCGGATCGTAGTCCGCAGACTGGCTCAGCGGATCGATCGTCGGCCCAGAGAACCGCGTATCCAGTCGCCCAGTCGTCAGGTTCTCATCATCCTGCAGGCTCTTCGAGAACTCGCCGCCATTCACGCGCAGGTCGGCCTTCAGAATGTACGCCGTCGGCAGTCCGGTGTACTGGTGCAGCTTCTCCGCCGTGGCCTGCTTCTCCTCCGTCGAAAGATCCGTCCCCTGCGCCAGCGCGTGCGTATACGCGCCCATGGCAAATTCCTCCACTTCCTTCAGGAACGGTTCCAGCGCCGCCGGCTGTGTGGGCAGCTTCTTGTGGTACCACGCCGTCGCAGCGTATGTCGGCAGCGCCAGCACGTACGGCAGATCCACGCCCGGGTTCCCCTGCGGCCCGTCGATATCCGTTGTGAAGTTGAAAATCTGCGACAGCAGGATCACGCCGTTCAGGTCGATGCTCTTGTTGTTCTCCAGCACGTCCGCCAGCACCGCCGACCGCGTCGTCCCGTAGCTCTCTCCGAAGATGTACTTCGGCGAATTCCACCGGCTGTACTTGGTGATGAACCGCGCAATGAACCGCGCAAACGCATTCGCGTCCTCATCCACGCCCCAGAACGCCTTCTCCGGGTCCTTGCCCATCAGCCGCCCGAATCCCGTCCCTGGCATGTCCACGAACACAATGTCGCTCACGTCAAGCAGCGAGTTCGCGTTGTCCACCATCTTGTACGGAGCCGCCGGCAAGTGCTCGTCGGTTGACGTCACCACGTGCTTCGGCCCCAGCGACCCCATGTGCAGCCACACCGTCGAGCTTCCCGGCCCTCCGTTGTAGAAAAACGTGATCGGCCGGTCCTCTGCTTTGACGTCCTTCTTAAAATACGCAAAGAACGACATCCGCGCCGTCGGCGCCGCGTCCTTCTCTTCCTTCGGCGCGTCCAGCGCAAGCTGGCTTCCCGGCTCCGGCTTCCCATCGAGCCCCAACTGCGCGTCCTGCACATCCGTCGCGCCCACCGTGATAGTTCCCGCAATCGCGTTGTATAGGATGTGCTGCCCGCCCGCATCCACCGAGCCCTGCGTCGTCACGTCCGCCTGCGCCGCCGGCTTCTCCGCAGGCTTGTTGTCGGTCTTCGTTTTATCGTCATCGCTTCGCGCAATCGAAGGAACCACAAACGCGAGAGCAAGCAAAGCTGCAAACAAACGTGCGGAACGTCGCATCAATCAATCTCCAAAAATATTGAATTGGAAAGGAGGCAAACCGTGAAGCTCAGTATAAGACGCCGCGCACAGAAACTTCGAGATTACCGCATAGGGCGTCGTATCAGCACTCCTGGGTACTCAATTGAGAGCGGCATGGGAACTGCGCTGGCAAGCGCGCCGGAGGCGCAAGGTTTGTTAGCCCCGCGCTTTAGCGTGGGGAAAGGGAATTCCAGGAAGGTGCCACGTAGTCCCGTAGGGACGCTGCAAGGAAGCCCCGATCGCGCGTATCGTTGGGCCCGAAGCCGCAATCTCGCTTTCTTGCCTGGAATTACTGTGAACTCCCGACCCTGCTAACCCGCAGCGCGATCCCATTCTCAAACGCCGGGGATATAATCAGGCCCTCGCCACCATCGCTCGCAAACTCCGCCACCGCTGTCGTCTCGCCGCTCACCGTGTTCACCCACTCCCCGCGATACCTGCCCTTCGACAGCCGCAGAGTCAACCGGCTCGGGCCGCTGCCATCCAGATAAACCGCATACACGCCGCGCTTGCTCGACATCGCATGCGTCACCACTCCCTCCGCGTGCTGCACCGCGGTCTGATCCGGCGTCATCTCGGCCAACGGCAGCGCCGTCAGAAACTTTTGCAGAATCCCCAATTGCTTCCGCAGTGCCACGCTTCCGCCGCCCGGCCCATTCGGCTCCGCATCCGTCCCATCCGGATGCTGAGTCGAAAACGAGTAATCCAGCGCGTCGAACGTGCTCCCGCCCGAAAGCATGAAGTTCCACGCCTGCCGCCGGTATACGTCATCGCTGCGCCCGAGGAACCCCGTCTCGTCGTACCCGATCGCGTTGCCGAGCCCATAGTTCCACGCCACGGCCTCCGGGTACGCATAGTGAAAATTCACCACGCTCACGCCCGCGATGAGCGCCCGCACCGGCGACCGGAAATTCGAATAGCACTGCGCAATCAGGTGCTTGTTTTTGAGCTTTGCCTCCTCGCTCGTGATCCACTCCGCCACGCGCGTCTGCCATGCAATCGACGCCTCGTCCGCCACCTCAACCGAGTTCGGATACATATCCCGCGCCGGCGGCCGCAGATAAGGGTTCACCACATCCGTCAGCACCGGATGATCCGACCACGGCTCGTTCTGTATCTCGAAGATCACGTTCGGAAATGCATTCGCCTCATCCACCAGCTTCCGCACATACCGCTCCTGCAGCGCGAGCACATTCCCGTTATCCGGCGTGTTCACCTTCTTGAAGTCGGTCACGTCGGTCTGGTTCACGTTGTTCGCGTCGTTGAACGGGCTCGCCTTCCACTCCGATTCTGTGTACTGCGACGAGAACAGCGAAATCTCCACCACCACGCCGCGTCTTTGCGCCTCGCCCAGGAAATCGCGCAACCGCCTGAAGTATTCCGGGTCCCACTTCTCCAGGTCGAACTTGTTTCCTCCGCCCGCGTACCCCGGCTCAGCGCTCCGCGCCCAAGGCAAAATCAGCCGCTCGGCCGCCGGAGCCAGCGTGTTGCGCTTGATGCCGAATGAAATCCCCGGCACCTCCACGGTGCTCCCGCCGAAGATCCGCGTGTAGTTCAGCCCGTCCGCCTCGAGCGTCTTCAGATAAATGTGATAGTCGAAGTCCGCATTGATCACCGAGCCGTAGTGCTCACCGCTCGTGACCAGCGCAATCGTCTTGCCGTTATAGAGGAAGTAGTGCGGATTGCCCGGATCGAGCCGAATGGGCTCATCCTTCCGGTCTTGGGCAGCGACTGAGAGTGCACATGCCGCCATCGCAATAAGTAGAAACTTCACGCGTCGCACTCTCCCTTTGTCCCTATGTCCCTGTGTCCCAATGTCCCTTTGCCCCTGCTACTGCGGCTTATCAAACGGCTGCTTCTCCGTAATCCGAGGCCGTTCCTCCGACTGCAACTGCTTGCTCACTTCCTGCACCTCGCGGAACACCCGCAGCAAATTCCCGCCCAGGATCTTCCGGCAATCTTCCGCCGAGTAGCCCCGCGCCATCAGCGCCGCCGTAATCTTCGGCAAATCCGCAGCCGAGTCCATTCCCTCCGGCGTCTGCCCGTCCACGCCATCGAAGTCCGACCCCAGCCCGACATGATCCACGCCCGCAACCTTCGCGATGTGGTCGATGTGGTCGATCAGCATCGACAGCGGCGGCCGCGGAATCCGATCCGCATACTGGCGTTGCACCTTCGAAATCTCCTCGTAGTTCACCTCGTGCCCTTCGGCCTTGGCCTTGTCCTTCAGCGCCTGAACGGCCTTGTCCACTTCGGCCTTCTGTGCCCTCTGCGCATCGCGGTACGCCGGCGAGATAAACGCCGAGTAGTAATTCACCTGCACCACGCCGCCCTTCGAATCCGGCCCGCCAGACCGCGCCACAGCCAGCAGCATGTTGTCCGTCATGTTGCGCGGTGCATCGTCGAGCGCCCGCGCCGACGAGTGCGACGCGATCAGGGGTGCTCGCGTGATGCGCGTCGTGTAGAAGAACGTCTTGTCCGAGACGTGCGAGATGTCCACCATCATCCCCAGCCGGTTCATCTCGTACACCACGTCCTTGCCGAACTCGCTCAGCCCGTCCTTCGTGTGCGGCACCGATTCGTCCTTGTCGTCGCCCGAGCTGTCCGCCCACCCGTTCGAGTTCGACCACGTCAGCGTCATGTACCGAACGCCCAGCGCGTAATAATCCCTCAGCAGCGCCAGCGAATCCTCGATCGAGTGCCCGCCCTCGATCCCCATCAGCGCCGCCAGCTTGTGCTCGCGGTGCGCCTTCTCGATGTCCTCCGGGCTCACCGCCAGCATCATCTGCCCCGGATGCCTCGCCACCTGCTGCCTCACCGCGTCAATCAGCACCAGCGTCCGCTTCGCGTAGTGCCCCTTGTACAAATTCGGCTCCACCCAGATCGAAAAGAACTCCGCGCCCAGGTTTCCCTTCTTCGCGGACTCCAAATTCAAATTCCCGCCCTTCAGCGGGTCGCTCATGTCAAAGTTCTCATCGACAAACCGCTGCGTAGTATCAGCATGCGTGTCGATCACAATGGCGGAATCGTGCACCGCCTGCGGAGAAAGTTTCTGCTTCATCGTCTGTGAGGAATTGTCCGTGGATTTCTGTTCAGGAGTCTGTGCGCCAACAAGCGCGGGAAGGCAAACGAGCAGCGTGGAAATCAGGAGTCGGGCTCTCATAGGCTTGCAACGAGTATAGACCGCCGTTGCAGGCGCCTTCGCCGATGGCTAAGCCGGTACAACCGGCTCCCTTCGCTGAAAGGTCACTTCAATCGATGATTCAACGCCGGCGCTGGCGATCCCGATGTCCCCTTCGGCGGTAACGGCAAGCGAGATCTTAATCTCGTGCAGGCTGAAATCCTTGAACGATCGCTCGATCGCGCGCATCGCCTTGTCGATCGGCCCCATCAGCTTGTCGAGGAACGATGCCGTCTCGACCGGGGTCGCTTCGTACCTGCTCAGGTTCAGCGAGATGATCTCGGCGCTGTGTTGTTCCCCGCCTTGCCGGTCCCGCTGAATGGGTGCCTGAACCTCCGCGCGGCGCACCGGCACAATGATCTTCAACTTGTCAGAACCGTTCAAGGCGTCCCTCCTTCATTGATAGAGTTCAACCTCAAAATAGGTTGTCACCTGCCGCATCAGTTGAACCAATCCCAAAGCAGGCGTGCCCGGGATCATGCCGATGTACAGGCCGACGGCCTGGCCGGTGAGTTGCTCGGTCACTAGCGCACCGCTGTCGCCTGCAATGCCGTGACCGTCCAGAACTCCCCGGTGCGCCAACATATTCCCGCAAAATGGATCGTCCATCACGCGCAGGACCTTCGCGGAGAATTGCGTTCGCGCGCCCGAAACGTTCACGTCAATTCCCGGCGCGATCGCTGGATGCACGCCGACCTGGCGCGTCCCCGCCGCTATCGAGCCAATCCCTGCGTCGAGGATCGCCGCGTCGATCGTCGTCGCACTCTCGTCGATGTCCACAACCTGCCGCGTCCCGTTCGGCTCCAAAGACACCTGCGCGCCGGCGTAGGCCTGGTTGCGCAGCACATGGCGGGCAATAAGAACCCCCTCCGACCACTGCCTGCTGTAATAGCGTTTCCCTGCGGCCGGCCGCACGAAGCATGTCGAAGTCGCTCCAGTCACATGCGGCGGCGCGTGGAAGACCGTGGCCTTCTCATGAGGATCGGCATCGACCCGTTGCTCGCACATCACCGGGAATCCGTCATAGTCCCGCAATTGGCTGATTCCGGGCGTTGGAGTCAGTAGCTGCCCCGGAGGACTCTCCTGTACCCCAACCACTAGCCCGAACGTCCAGAAGAGCCCACTCGTATCCGTGTAGTGAGTCCGGCGCTCCTGGCGCGTCATCAAGGCAAGGTAGGAGTCCTGCTTCGATTGCGGCGCCACCGGAATGAAACCCGCCGTAATGTCACTGATTTCGTACGACCCCTTGAAGGCGTCGTGTACGGCTAAATTCACTACCGAAAGTTGATCCGCCGACGCCTTCTTCAGCAGCCAGTTCGCCCACAGGTAGGCGCGGCGGTGAGGCTCCAGAAGCATCGCCTGGGAGATCGAATTTGCAACCCACGCTTCAACTTCAGGTGGATCGAACGGAGGCACGACGGCCCATGCAAGATCGTCCATCGGATTTCGCCTCGGGGGATATTGGCTTGAGCCCAATGGAACCTGGGTCGGCCCTGTTGCCGCGGGACAGGTGAGGACAAAAGCTTCCCACACCCTCAACCGTCAGTCAAGGACTGTCAATTAAAGATGATCTGTCTGGATCCCCATTCATGAACGCGGGTGGAGTGACCGATTACTTCGCCTTCATCCCCAGCGCCTTCACATACCCCTCATTCACCCGCTCGCTCCCGAACTGCGCCTTCTTCAGCAAATCGTCGAAGATCGCCTGCGCCTCTTCGGGCGACGGCCGCGCCGCGATCCTCTTCTCTGCGTTCCCCGTGCCCGGCGCCATCGCCGCCAGCTTCACCACCTGATCCCAGTGCTCCGGCCGGTCAAAAGTTACCACGCTCGAAGTAGCATCCATCTTTTTGTACGGCCAGAAGCACCAGCCCACGTGGTTGTCCTCGAGCGTCTTTACAAATGCCGCAATCCACTCGTCCTTGTTCTCGCCCGACTCGCCCAGCCAGATCGGCGCATGATACTTGTCGCGGTAGTCCAGATACTCCTGGATCACGCTCGCGTCCGTCGCCGTCCAGTATTTGTGGAACGTGTACATCGTGTTCTTATCGAACGGCGGGCCGAATACCTTGAAGTTCGAATCCCACTGCGCGCCGCCCAGGATCAGCACGTGATTGCGATCCGCATCGCGAATCGCCGCGCCGATTCGCCGGTACAACGGCTCCAGGTCCTTGTTGTACCGCTGCAGTTGCGGGAAGTGCGGAATCGGCTCGTTCAGCAGGTCGTACCCCAGCACTATCGGCTCGTTTTCATAGTGATTCGCAATCCGCCACCACACATTGTAGGTTCGGGTCTGCTCATTCACGTCCGAATACAGCCACGGATATCCGTAGCTGTCGTCGATGTTCGTGCCCGTCTGTCCGCCCGGAGCGCAGTGTAGGTCGATAATGACGTAGATTCCATCCTTCCGCGCCCACGCCACCAGCCGGTCCATCAGCCGGAACCCTTCGGCGTCATCGCCGTCAAAGAACTTCCAGTGGATCGGCACCCGAACCGAGTTGAACCCCATCGCCTTCAGCCGGTCGATGTCGGCCTCGGTGATGTACGTCTCCCGCCACTGCTTCCAGAACGCCGCAGCCTTCTCCGGCCCGATCAGCTCCGTTGTCAGGTCCTCGATCTCCCGCGGCGACTGCGGGCCGCCGTCGAAGTGAAACATGTAGCCTTCGGGCTCAAACCAGTTTCCCAGGTTGATTCCGCGCAGCATCAGCGGCTTCCCCTGGCCGTCCACCAGGACCGCCCCGCGCGCATGCACAAACCCGCGCTGCGCCTGGGCCAGCGCCTGAATTTGAATGGAAACTGCCGCCAACAGAAGAACGAGAAGGGCAGGGAAGCAGAGAGAGAAAAAAGAAGTGAACTTATGAGCTTTCATCGCGCGCCAAGTATAGAACAGGTCGCGGCGTTATCCGCGAACGTGGCCGACGCACTGGGCCGTAGGCGTCACAAACATCATTCAACTGGAGAGATGCAGGGAGCTTATTCCTTCCGTGCCCGCGCTGCCCGCTTCTTAGCGGCAGCCCGGTGCCGCGTGTATCCCGCCGTCCGCACCGTCGCATGGCTCGCATGCCTCCGCGCGGGATGCAGGATCACCCCGATCGAATGCTCCGCCCCCGCCGGGTCGTCCCCGTACTGCGGATCCAGCATTGCAATCACCGCCGTGGCCCGCGCCCGGTAGAGCCGCGCCCACTGGCTGTGCACCAGGCTCAACTGCACGTTCCGCCAGTACTCCGCGTCCGCGTTGGCAAGCGCCGCCGTGTCCGCCCCGTTCCCGTTGTCCTGGTTGAGCAGCGTCAGAAAGCTCGAAAACTCCTCGAGGTTTACGCCCATCTGGTATACAAGCTGCGTCATCGCCATCTGCTGGCTCGCGCTCAGCCGGTCAAAATTCCGGCAATACGCCTTCGCGTTGTCAATCGACTGCACGATCCCGATCCGCAGCAGCGCATCCGCCTCATCGTCAGTAATCTGCGGATCCAGCTTGTAAATCTGCCGCCGGAACGTCCTCCTGCTCCACTCGTCCCGCCGTGCGTAAAACTCCTCCAGAATCCGCTGCAGCTTCGCCGGATCCAGCCCCGCCGCCAGCCACAGATCCGCCGACGAGGGCTCCAGGAACAGGTGAGGATTCAACGGGTCCCGCTGCACGTGCTCGCGCTCAGGCAAATCCAGGCTGAACCCCGCCCCAATCAATGGCTGCGCAGTCTTCGGGTCCGGATACGCGGCAAGCACCCACCCTTCGTGCCGCTTGTCGCGCAAAATATCCATCAGGTCATCGACCTTGAACTTCGCATCCGACGCCTTGAACTCCATCAACGTCCGCGCCGAAGCGCTCAACGCCGAAGAAGGCACCTCGATCGCTGGTGCATCCACACTCGTCGCCGCCGTCGCTCGCTTAGCCGCATCCGCCGCCTGCATTACCGGACCGGCTGTCTGCACAGTCCCAGTCGCCTGAGCGCTCGCGCCCGTTGCGCCCCCCGGAACCGTCTGCGGAATCGCGATCACCGGCAGCTTCGGTGCCTGTGCCGGTGTTGCAGGAGCCGCCGGCCCCTGCGTCTGCGCCGGCATCAGCATCGCAGGCAGCGCCTGATGCACTCTTTGCGCCTCGCCCGCCGCGTCCGGTGTCTCCTGCGAATACGCCGCCGCTGCCATCCCGGCCAGCACACCCACCACCACACCTGTATATAGATAGCCCTTTGTCTTCAATTCCCCAGCACCCCGCTCAACAAGAAACCTGGCCCTGCTCCCACAATGCCCGAAATTCCCGCCCCAGGCAATCACGGAAAAGCGTCAGGCATATCCGGAGTAATGCGAGAAATCTCATTTTCCGGGAAGAGGACGCCCTAACTCCTGCAGCCTCAGTGCATCGTTCAGATGCAAATTCCTGCCCGCGAGAAAACCATTTCTCCCTGGTTTTCCTCAGAAATGCGTTCCCCGCTGTTCCAACCTTCGGATCATCGCACCCGATCCGCGACTAAAATTTACCTAGACCATGCCCGAATTCACCCACCTCCATCTCCACACCGAATACTCCCTCCTCGACGGCGCATGCGACCTCCACAAACTCGTCGACCGCGTCGCCTCCCTCGGCCAGAAGTCCGTCGCCATGACCGACCACGGCAACATCTACGGCGCCGTCCACTTCTTCAACGCCGCCAAGGAAAAAGGCATCCGACCCATCCTCGGCTGCGAGCTCTACGTCTCCAAATCCGAGGACCACTGCGGCACCCCGGTCGACACTAAGAACGAGTACAACCATCTCCTCGTCCTCGCCGAAAACGAAGAAGGCTACCGCAACCTGATCCGCATCACTTCCGAGGCCTCTCTCCACGGCTTCTACCGCAAGCCCCGCGTCTCCAAGCGCTTTCTCGCCGAACACGCCAAGGGCTTGATCGGAACCTCCGGCTGCCTCTCCGGCGAGCTCTGCGAAGAACTCGTCGCCGGCAACTACGACCGCGCCAAAGCCGTCGCCCTCGAGTACCAGGACATCTTCGGCCGCAACAACTTCTTCCTCGAAATCCAGGACCAGGGCCTCGCCGAAGAGCGCAAGATCCAGAACGACCTCTTCCGCCTCGAGCGCGAGCTCGAAATCCCGCTCATCGCCACCAACGACTCCCACTACCTCTGCGGCGAAGACTCCCACGCGCACGACGTCATGCTCTGCGTCCAGACCGGTGCCAAGATCCACGACGCTGACCGCTTCAAGTTCGACTCCGATCAGTTCTACGTCAAGAGCGCCGACGAAATGGCGCGCCTCTTCCCCGACTCGCCCGCCCTCCTCTCCCGCACCATGGAGATCGCCGAGCGCTGCTACTTCAAGCTCAACCCCGTCGACAATCCCTTCCCCGAGTTCGCCGTCCCCGCAGGACACACCATCGACAGCTACTTCGAAGAAGTCTGCCGCGAGGGCCTCAAGAAGCGCCTCGACACATCCGTCCGTCAGCTCGAGTTGCGCGGCGTGCGCCGGTCCACGCCCGAGGAATACGAATCGCGCCTCTCATACGAGATAGGCATCATCAAGCAGATGAAGTACTCCGGCTACTTCCTCATCGTCTGGGACTTCATCAAGTACGCTCGCGATCACGGCATCCCAGTCGGCCCCGGCCGCGGTTCCGCCACCGGGTCGCTCGTCGCCTACGCAATGGAGATCACCAACATCGATCCCATGCAGAACGTGCTCCTCTTCGAGCGCTTCCTCAATCCCGAACGCGTCACCATGCCCGACGTCGACGTCGACTTCTGCATGAACCGCCGCGGCGAAGTCATCGACTACGTCACCCGCAAGTACGGCCGCGAGCAGGTCGCCCAGATCATCACCTTCAACACCATGGCCGCCAAGGCCTCCATCAAGGACTGCGGCCGCGCCATGGACATGCCCTTCACCGACGTGGCCCGCATCGCCAAGCTCGTCCCCGCCACCGTGGGCATGACTCTGGACAAGGCGCTCGAAGAGTCGCCCGAGCTGGCCAAGGTGTATGAGAGCGACAAGCAGATCCGGGAACTGATCGACACCGCGAAAAAACTTGAAGGCCTCTCCCGCGGCGCCGGCGTCCACGCATCCGCTGTGGTCATCGCGCCCCGCCCGCTCACGGAGCTCGTTCCCCTCAACCGCACCAAGAACGACGAAATCGTCACCGCTTACGACATGAAGGCTGTCGAAAAAATGGGCCTGCTGAAGATGGACTTCCTCGGCCTGGCCACGCTCACCGTCATCGACAACGCGGTCAAGCTCATCGAACAGACCCGCGGCGAAAAGCTCGACATCGAAATGATTCCCATGGATGATCCGGAGACATTCAAGCGGGTGTTTCACACCGCGCTCACTTCGGGCGTCTTCCAGTTTGAGTCCGGCGGCATGCGCGACATTCTCCGCCGCTACAAGCCCGACACCGTCGAAGAACTGACGCAGTTGAACGCGCTCTTCCGCCCCGGCCCCATGGACATGATCGACGACTTCATCGAGCGCAAGTGGAAGCGCAAAAAAGTGGAATACCTGCTCCCGCCGCTCGAGGAGATCCTCAGGGACTCGCTCGGCGTCATCGTCTACCAGGAACAGGTCATGCGCATCGCCAACGTGCTCGCCAGTTACTCGCTCGGCGAGGCCGACCTGCTCCGCCGCGCCATGGGAAAGAAAGATCCCGCCGCCATGGCGAAGCAGCGCGAGCGCTTCACCAGCGGCGCCGCGGCGCAGGGCTACGCCAAGGCGCCCGTCGAAGAGATCTTCGAGCAGATGGCGAAGTTCTCCGGCTACGGCTTCAATAAATCGCACTCCGCCGCTTATGCCTGGGTAGCCTACCAGACCGCCTATCTCAAGACTCACTATCCCGTCGAGTTCATGGCCGCCCTGCTCACGGCTGAAACCTCAAAGCCCGAAAATGTCGTGAAATACATCGGCGAATGCAAGGAGCTGAACATACAGGTCCTCCCTCCCGACGTGCAGATCTCCGGCGCGCAGTTTACGCCGTACGACACGCCGGAGGGCAAAGCCATCCGCTTCGGCCTCGCCGCAGTAAAGAATGTCGGCGGCAACGCCATCGAATCCATCATCGCTGCGCGCACCGAGCTCGGCGGTCGCTTTGCCAGCTTCTGGCAGTTCTGCGAGAAAGTTGATCTGCGCCTGATGAACAAGCGCGTCATCGAGTCGTTGATCAAGGCCGGCGCGCTCGACTCTCTCGGCAAACGCGGCCAGCTCTTCGCTGCCGTCGACAAGGCGATGGAGCGGGCTCAGAAGTCGCAGAAAGACGCCGCCCAGGGCCAGACCGGCCTCTTCGGCCTCTTCGACGAAACCCCCGCGCCCGGCCGCCGAAGCGACGATCTGCCTCACGCGGCAGATTGGGAGGAGAGCGAGCGACTCGCCAACGAGAAAGAAGTCCTCGGCTTCTTCGTCTCCGGCCACCCGCTCGACAAGTACGCCGAAAAGCTCCGCAACCTTCCGGGCGTTATCCCCATCTCCGAAGCCCTCGAGCGCAAGCCCCCCGAGCGCACCTGGGGCCGCCAGTCCGATCCCGCCGACGAGCTCCAGGTCGCGGGCATGCTCCACGGCACCGGCGCCGCGCGCAAAAGCAAGCGCGAAGGCAAGCTCTACGCGCAGGGCTTCATTGAAGACGCTACCGGCAAAATGGAAGTGATCTGCTTCGCGCGCGAATACGAGCGCCTCGCGGAGCAGCTCAAGATCCAGGCGCCCGTCCTCATCCGCGGCACGTTGATGGGTGAAGAAGACTCCGCTCCCAAGCTTTCCATCAACTCCATCCAGGCCCTCGACGACGTGCAGGTCAAGCTCCCCTCCGGCGTGCGCATCCGCATCAACTTGGAGCGAGCCACCGAAGAAATGTTCACCGGCCTCCGCTCCGCCGCAGAAGCAGCCCCCGGCCCTGGCAAAGTCATGCTGCACTTGGAAAAGAAGGGCGCATACGCCGTAATCCTCGAGCCCGAGCAGATGTCTGTGGCAGCCGACAAAGGCTGGATCGAGCGCGTGGAAGAGTTAGTAGGTAAAGGCTCCGTCCAACCCGTCTAAGGATCTGAAGCTAGGCGATCAGCTCTACTGCATCAGCCAGTTCAGGGCCGGCGAGGCTCGGAATCGCTTTGTCCAGAGTGGCGAGTTTTCCGCCGCGATGCCTAGCGAGCCCCAGCAGATAAGCATCTGTGATCTGGCGATATCCCTGCATCCGCTTGAACAAGGGCAACGCGGCATCGAGATACGAAGGCTCATCCGGCCAGAACTCGTGTCCGGGCAGTTCAACGAAGATTCGGAGTGCTTCCCGGGCTTCAGCCATTTGAAACCGGTCGCCGTTGGGAAATCCTTGCATCAGCGTGCGCACCATCCCCGCCTGTGTGATCGGACACGTTGCGAACCGATCGCGTCTTATGCGGGAAAACCATCGATGCACGATCGGGAAATACGCTTCCCGTGGCTGATGCAGCACGAAGAGTAAGTTCACGTCCAGGAGAAATGTCATCGCCCTGCTTCGTTCTTCCGCGCGCCGCGAACCGTTCCTCGATTGCCTTTAAGGACCCGTTCCATGGCTTCCCTGTCCATCCGGTCTTCCAGGTCCTTAAATTCCTCTACCGTGATGTGGAAGAGGTCATCAGGATTGGAGGGAGGATCGCTCAGCACAAGCAGACCATTGACCTTCCTCAGCCGCGAGGGCTTCGGCTCGCTCCGCTGAATAATCTCATCAATTGCAGCGCTCGTTGAAGTACCGTTCGCATTCTTGAATCGTTCCACAATCTCGTGAGCCGCCGGAGACAAGGTAATCGTGGTGCGCACCGCAGTCTCCATCGCATGGCTGTGTCCAGGCTTGCGGTGACGAACAGGGGTAGTCGACTTTGAACGAGCGCGATTCATCGTACTCACAATGATGCTGCTAAAACCAGAAGTATGCAAGTCTTGACAAAGATATGCAAGGGCTCGCCTTTCGCATCAATAGACCAGCTTGCTCACCGCCTATACCATCGCAAAACGCGCATCGCCCGCAGCGTATTCCACCGGCTAGGTTCGCCCACTCGGTCGCCGCCGATTGTGACCCCAAGCGCCTCGTCATAGGAAACGTCGAGCAGCCATCGCCCGTCAGCCTGCCCCTTGCTCTCGACCGCCCGCACAGCCTCATCCATCCGCGCATCAGGCTTCGCGCCCACAGCCCTGAAATAATCAAGCCCCCGCAGCACGTCGTAGTGATACCGCGGCGGCCACGCCAACCTGAGAAACTCCGCATTCGCCACCTCGCCCGTGGAAAGCCGCCGAAACAGCGACCGCTTCAGCAGATACTCCTCGCCCCTGCGCCGCGCCTCAGCCACCCACGGCGCGGAACCGACGGCCCCCTCATATTCGAGAAGCCCCTCCAGCACACAGATCGTAGTGTGGAACGAAGACCGCACGCTCTTCGGCGCCTCGCAGTTCCACCCGCCGTCCTCAAGCTGCTCGCTCACCAGCCTATTCGCAAGTTCTTCCGCGGGCCGTCCGAAATATCCACCCAACGCCAGCACGCCACCATTGATGCAAGGCTCCACCTCGCCCTCAAAGAACGGGTTCCCGCCCAATTCCGCCGCGCGCAAATCCCAGTTCGGCCGATTACTCCAACGCAGGTTCGTCTCAAGCCGCGACACCGCAGCTTCGACAGCAGCATCCGCACGATCCACGCCCGTCGCACGCAACAGTTGCATGGTGAAGAGCGTAGTCAGCCACCCAGGCGCGCCATCCCGCCGCCACGCCCCGTCCGCCTCCTGCCGCGCAAGAATCTCCGCGCCAATCCCCTCGCGCGCAACCCGCGCCCACATCGCGGCGACCTCTGCTGGCGAAGCGTCCGTCAAATACCGCATCGCCTGCCACGCAATCGCCGAATCGGACTCAATCAGCCAGTCAATGGTGTCCACGCAGCCATGCTGCCTCACCGCAAAAACGCCTCCGCCAGCCCCCCATCCACCGGAATCAGATGCCCCGTAGTGCACCGCGCCTTTGGGCTTGCCAGGTACAGCATCGCCTCCGCGCAATCACCCGGCTCAATCGGCTGATGCGTCAGCGTCCTTTGCGCGTAAAAATTCGCCAGCAGCCCGCGCAATTCGTCATCGCTCATCGATTCCTCGAACGCAATCCCGTACTTCGCGAGCGACGCCTTCACCCGGTCCCGCGGAAACATCGTCGATCCCTTCACCACCGTCGCCGGGCTCACGCCGTTCACGCGCACGTTCGGAGCCATGCTCACCGCCAGCTCGCGCACCAGGTGCGACACCGCGGCCTTGCTCACGTCGTACGCTTCGCTGCCGCGCTTCGGCACCACCGCATTTGCAGAACTCGTAAGCACCAGGGCCCCGTCCAGCCCCTGCTCCGCGAAAATCTTTCCCGCCTCTTCCGCCAATAGATAATTCGCCGTCACATTGATCTCAAGCGTCGTGCCCCACATCGCATCGCTCACCACCCCGTCCGGCGACGAGGGAAACAGCGCCGCCGTGTTGATCAGCATGTCCACGCCGCCGAACGCCGCCACCGTCGCCTCCAGCGCCGCCCGTATCGCCTCCCGGCTCCGAATATCAAGCGCCGTCGCGCCCACAAACTCCTTCGCCGCCGCGTCAGCGCACTCGTCCGCCACGCGCTGCGCCGCCGCCTGGTCGCGATCCGCCACCATCACGTGCGCCCCGCGCTGCGCAGCCTTCAGCGCAACCTCGCGCCCAATCCCGCTTCCTCCGCCGACAACCAGCGCGATCCGCCGGCTCAATTCCTTCTCCGGAGGCTGCCGCCGAAGCTTCGCCTCCTCCATCTGCCAGTACTCGATCTTGAACGCCTCCAGCGCCGGCAGCGCCACGTAATTCGAAAACGTCTTGAAGCGGGTCGGATCCATCCCCTCGCCGCACTGCGGCACCACGCCCTTCACCTCTCCCTCGGCCAGCAGGCTCGCGCCCTCCATCACGTGAATCGCGTTCGTGTAAAACTCGCCCACGATCCGAGCCTCGGTCCTGTTCTTCCCAAAGCTGAACATCCCCAGCCCCTGAATCAGCACCACCGTCGGACTCGTATCCCGCAGCGCCGGCGAATCCGCCACAGCGAACGAGTGGTAGTACTCCCGGTAAAGCCGCCGATACTCCGTGAGCCCCTCATCGATCCGCCGCTTCAAATCTTCGAGCGATTCCTCCCCCGCCCACGGCACAAACAGCGGCCGAATCTTCGTCCTGATAAAGTGATCCGGGCAGCTCGTCCCAAGGAACGACAGTTCCTTCGCGTCCTTAGCATTCACAAACTCGAGCACGTCCTCCGCATCGCTGAAGCTCGCAACATACCGCACCTGTGCGCTCACCCGCCCGCGCAGATAAGGGGCAATCGCCACCGCCAGCTTCGTCCGCTCCTCCCGCGCCGCAACCGCCGTGCCGCCGAACCGCGCCGGTCCCTTAGACTTCCCATGCCGCTCGATAAACTGCCCGATCTGGTCGATTATTGTGATCGTGTTCAGATAGCACTCGCGCTGCGTCTCGCCCCAGGTGAACAGCCCATGCCCGCCCAGCACGATCCCGTCGCACTCCGGATTCGCCTCCACCGTCTTCTTCATCCGCAGCCCCAGCTCGAACCCCGGCCGCAGCCACGGCACCCAAACCAGCCTGTGCCCGAACTCCCGGTTGAACTCCTCCATCTTGCTCTTCCCATTCCCCGCCGCCGCCAGTGCAATCCCCCAATCCGGGTGCAGATGATCCACGTGAGGGAAGGGAAGAAACCCATGCAGAGGCGTATCGATCGAAGCCGCCGTCGGATTATTCCGGAACGTGCACAGCGGATACATTCCCACCATGTCGTCTTCCGCGTCCACGCCCTTGTAACTTGCAATCAGCGCCAGCAGCTTCTCCTGGTAAAGGGTCGCGAACCCCGCCCGCTTGATGCTGCCCAGGTCGCCGCCCGACCCCTTCACCCACAGCACCTCCACACGCTCGCCCGTCAGCGGATCCACCTCCCGCACCTTCGAGCTCGTGTTCCCGCCCGCAAAGTTCGTAATCCGCAAATCCGACCCCAGCAGGTTCGACCGGTATCGCAGCAGCTCCGGCTCATCCAGCCCCGCCGCCACCTTGTCATCCCACTTGTCTTCCAGGAACTTCAACGCAGCCACACCAGCCTCACTCATCCCTCACCTCAATCTCAGCGCCTGACCACTAACCACTAACCACTAATCACTAACCACTGCTTTTACGCGTAACTACTCACCGCCCCCACCCTCGCTCCCCGTTCCCGCGCGCACCGCTCCACATATCCGCTCTCCCTCAACGCCGCCAGCGGATCCGCCGCCGCTCCGCGCTTCTCCCGCCAAGCCGCCACCATGGGCCGCACATCCCGCCAGAACGCCCCGCGGAACAGCTCCTCCGCCTCCACCAGCGAGCACGCATCCTGCATCCGTCGCAACTCCCCGCGATCCACCAGTGCAGCCTTCACCCATAACTCCTGCGCTGTCATCACGGTCTGCACCGTTGCTTCAACCTTTCCTTTAAGGTTGTGGCTCTGGTCGATCATGTAAGCCACATCCATCTCCACCCCGTCATCCTCCGCCGCATGAATCTCGTGGAAGATCCGGAACACCTGGTAGGGATCGATCGACCCCATGGTCAAATCGTCGTCCGCATACCGCCGGTCATTAAAGTGGAACCCGCCCAGCATCTCGGTCTCGAGCAGCCACGCGACAATCTGCTCGATGTTCTGCCCCGCGTAGTGGTGCCCCGTATCCACCAGCACCAGCGACTGAGGGCCCGCCCTCCGGGCCATCTCCGCCGCCATGCCCCAGTCCGCAAGATCCGTGTGATAAAACGCCGGCTCGAACGGCTTGTACTCCACCAGCAGCCGCTGCTCCGGAGAAAGGTGCCCGTGCGCCTCCTCGAGCGCCTCCGCCAGCCACCCGATCCGCCGCCTCATGCTCTGCGTCCCCGGGTAATTCGACCCGTCCGCGAGCCACAGCGACACGTCCCGCGACCCCAGTTGCTGCGCCAGCTCAATCGACTTCACCACGTGCGCCAGCGCCCGCTCCCTCACCTCCGCATCCGGGTTGCAGAGCGATCCGAACTTGTACTCCTGGTCCTGAAACAAATTCGGATTCACCGACCCTGCCCGCACCCCGTAGCGCTTCTCCAGCCTGCGAACCTCGGCTACGTCGTGCGCGCCCCCGCCCGGCAGGTCCCAAAGAACATGCAGAGCCATCGTCGGAGTCGCCCCGGTCAGCCGGTTCACCTCGCCGGCATCGGCAAATTTCTCCTCGATTGTCGTCGCCGCCGCCGCCTGCGCAAACTTCCCGAACCGCGTCCCGGTGTTCGCAAATCCCCACGAAGGAATCTCGATCCGGAACCCGTCCAGCGCCTTCACTGCGCGTTCCATCGCCGCCGAATCCCCGCCTCCCGGCTTTCCGTCCATCTCCAGTCCTATCCTGCCGCGCCCTCGCCGGCCCGGCATCCCTATCATCGCGCACGCCCCTCGCGCACCGCCACGCCCATCGGTTTTCCCAATCCGGTCAAACGTGCTCTCGTTCCGTGACTTCAGTTCCAACGTGAATTCCGATTTTCATTCTCTTCTATTGACAATCGCGTATATCATCTCCGTCAGCCGATTCAATTAAATACTGGGCCCACGGATCTCCTTGGCTCCCTTGGATTGCACCATCGAGCACCCGCCCCGGCTCGCCCACGAAAGGCAAAGGAAAGCCATATGCGCCGTTTGTATCCCATCTGTTGTCTCGTTGCCTTGGTTTCTCTCCTCTGTGCTCCGTCCCTCAAAGCCCAGGCCCCGGCCTCGCGCATCGTCGCCTCGGTCGACGACTCCGCCCGCGTCACGCTCAACGGCAGCATGTCTGCTCTGAACCGCTCGGAATTCGACCGCGGAGCCGCGTCCCCGTCCGCCGTCATCCCATTCATGCGCCTCGTCCTCACCCGATCCCAGGCCCAGGAGGCCGCGCTCGAAAAGTTCATGGCCGAGCAGCTCGATCCCAGCTCGCCGAACTATCTCCACTGGCTCACTCCGGATCAGTTCGCGCATCTCTACGGCCCGTCCGACTCCGACATCGCCGCCATCACCGGCTGGCTCCAGTCGCGCGGCTTCACCGCCGTCCAGGTCTCGAGCGGACGCACCTCAATTGCCTTTACCGGCTCCGTCAGCCAGATCGAGTCAGCCTTCGGCACATCGATCCACACCTTCCAGCACGACGGCCAGCAGTACTTCGGAAACGTTACGGAGCCGCAGATTCCCTCCGCACTAGCCCCCGTCGTCATGGGCGTCACCGGCCTCACCACGTTTCAGCCCCGCTCGCACCTAGCCCGCGGCCCCTCCGGTCAATACGACCCCCAGCTCCAGCAATTCGTAGAGCAGGCCCCGGAAAACTTGCGCCCATCGCCTGAATTCACCGTCGGCACCGCTCCGAATCAGTTCCTTTACATGGTTCCCTCAGACGCGGCCACCATCTACGACACTCCCAACTCCTACAACGGCAACTGGTCCTCCAGCGTCAGCTACAACGGCACAGGCGTCACCATCGGCATCGCGGGCGACGCGGCCATCACGCCCCAGGTCGTGGTCAACTACCGCCAGCGCTTTCTCAACGGCGACACGACCGCTCCAACCGTCTCCAACAACGGCGCCGTCCTCGGCGGCGACTCCGATGAAGCCTACCTCGACACCGAAATCGCCGGTGGCATGGCGCCCGGCGCCACCATCCACTTCTACACTGCGGGTAGCAGCCAGGGCGGTCTGCAAACCGCCATTGAAAACGCGATCGCGGACCCGAAAATCGATATCCTCAGCGTCAGCTTCGGCCTTTGCGAAGACTTCCTCAGCAACACCCAGAACACGACGATCAATGGCTGGTGGCAACAGGCGTCCGCCGCGGGAATCGCCGTCACTGTCTCCACCGGCGACAGCGGCTCGGCGGGTTGCGACAACCCGAACAACGTGACAACCGCTTCCTATGGGCTCGCCGTCAACGGCTTTTCATCCACCCCCTACAACATCGCGGTCGGAGGCACCGACTTCTTCGGTCTCATCAACCCCAGCGGCCCCGGTTTCTCAACCTACGTCAACGGCAACGCCAGTTCCTCCAATAGTTACCGCTCCGCCAAAGGCTATATTCCCGAAACCCCGTGGAATGACACCACGACAAACATAGGCCCGCTCGCCAGCAACGTGACGTACCTCAACAGGCAGGGCAGCAGCAGCATAACCAGCGGCACCGGCGGGGCGAGCACGTGCTCCAACAACAGCACAACGTTCAACGCGCAGCAGCAGCCCACCATCAAATGCAACAGCGGCTATGCCAAGCCCTCCTGGCAGCGCGGCCCCGGAGTGCCCAACGACAGCCACCGCGATGTCCCCGACGTCTCGCTCATGGCCGGCAACGGCTTCTACGGCGCCACATGGCTCGTCTGCAGCGACCGCTTCCAGCCGCAGGGACAACCCACGCTCTATAACGATTGCAGCAGCCAGAGTTCCTCTTCGTACGGCTTCTACTTCGAGGGCTACGGCGGCACATCGGCAGCCGCTCCGGCATTTGCCGGAATCCTCGCCCTCGTGCAGCAGAAGGTCGGCCACCGTCTCGGCAACAGCGTGCCCCAGACCCTCTACGACATGTTCAACAACAACAACGCGGGCGCTTCAGCCTCATTCCACGACATCACCCTCGGCAACAACTCCGTGCCGTGTTTGCCGGGCACCCCGAACTGCCAGAACTACTCCCCCAACAACAACTTCCTCACCGGCTACGACACCACCGTCGGCTACGACCTCGCCACCGGCATCGGCAGCGTCGACGCCAACCTCCTCCTCCAGGCATGGACCGGCGGAAGCGGCTTCGGCTCAGGCATCGCCACCGTCACCGTCAGCCCGGCGTCGGCAAGCATCACTACGCAGCAGAGTGACCAGATCACCATCACGGTCGCGGGATCGGCCAGCATCGGCACTCCCACCGGATCGGTTACCCTCTCGGGCGGCGGGCTCAACACTCCGGCCATAGCACTCAACAGCAGCGGCGTGGGCACCTTTACCATTCCAGCCGGCGACCTCTCGGCCGGCTCTGTCACCCTCACCGCCAACTACACCGGCGACAACAACTACGCCCCTGCATCCGGAACGGTTGTCGTGACCGTCACCGAGACGAGGCTTACGCCGGGCATAACCGTCAGCACGCCCACTGCGACCGTCACGTCCGACCAGATTGTGCCCGTGACTGTCCAAGTGACCGGACCTGTCAACAAACCCACACCGACTGGCAATGTGAACCTCACGGCCGGAAACTACAACTCCCCACAGGTCCCTCTCGGCAGCACCGGTTCCGCCACCTTCAACATTCCAGCCAACTCTTTCAACAACTTCGGCACCGTCAGTGTAAGCGCCCAGTATGGCGGGGACGGCAACTACATCAAGGGCGCCGATACAATTAGCCTCGTAATCAACCCGCCGTACTCCATGTCCGGACCCTCGTCGAGCGTCACCGTGAGCCAGGGCAGCAACACCACCGCCCAGGTCACCCTCAAGTCCGACGGCGTCTACACGGGCAGCGTCACGCTCACTTGCATGCTGATGAACGGGCCAACTGGCGCCAACGATTCTCCCGGTTGTTCTGTCACCGCAGGTTCTCCAGTCTCATTTAGCCCCACCGCAACCACGGGATCTGCCACCATCACGATGACGACCACTCCCGCCAAGTCCGCTAGCCTTCAGCGTAATGGCCTTCCCGGTTGGCTCGGAGCAGGCGGCGGAACGGCCCTCGCCCTGCTCGTCTTCCTCGGCATCCCCGCGCGGCGCTGCGGCTGGCGTAACATGCTCGGCCTGCTCATCCTGGTCGCCGCTCTCGGCAGCCTCGCGGCCTGCAGCGGCGGAGGCGGCGGCAACGGCGGAGGCGGAGGCGGCGGAGGCCAGGCCGATCCCGGCACCACCAAGGGAACCTACACCTTCAGCGTCACCGGCACCGGCAGCCCAGCCATCAACCCGGCGCCCACCGCCACCGTAACCCTGGTAGTCCAGTAGACGCGCAACAGCTATGTGCCCCATCCATCTCGCAGCCTCACCGCGAGATGGGTGGGCTATCACTCCAAGGCCACACCACAGGCCTTCGCGAAGCCAGTTCTCCCACCACAAAGGGTGCCCCGGGTCCCGATTTGGGGACCCGGGAACCCACCACAGCTCGCGCCACCGGTATTTAGGGGAGTCGGTATCCTCACCGAAACAGGGTGCCCCATCCATGCGCAGCCTCATCGCGCATGGGTGGGAAATCCTCAAACGCCCACACGCTTTCCCCCAGTCCTTTCTGATACACTCAAACATGTTGCCTGGGGACGTAGCTCAGTTGGTTAGAGCGCTGCCCTGTCACGGCAGAGGCCGCGGGTTCGAGTCCCGTCGTCCCCGCCATAAACACCCGAACATGGCCGGTTTATGGAAGTGACAAGACCCGTCGCTATCGATTCGATCGTGACGAAGATGGCGATTCGCAGCAATCGCCTCTGTTAACCAGAAAAATAATACCCCCCTCCCCCCCCTTAAAAAATTTATTTGCCACCAATTTATTGCCGTTTTATCCGCAATATTTCCAATGAAAACCAATTATTTCAACCATTTAACAGACGAAGTCTGTCAACCTCTATTTCATGCCCGAACCCGGGAAATCGGCGTCTCCGGACTGAACCGGAGACGCCGGCTGACAAGCCACTATTACTGGTTGGTAAACGCCGTCGAGCAGGCAAACCCTTACTTCGCCGCCGGAGCCGCCGGAGCAGCCTGCGTCGCCGCCGCCTTCTTGAAGTCGCCGGCCTTGACGATCGTAAAGTCCGCAGGATCGATATTCCTCTTCATCGCCTGCGCCACATCATCCGGTTTCAGCGCCTTCACCTTGTCCTCGAGCGTCTGGTCCCACGCGAACGTGCGCCCGTTGAACTCGTGGCCATTGAGCATCCCGCACAGCGCCGCGTCCTCGGCCCTGCTCACCTGCTGCGACTGCAGCCAGCCGTCGCGGTCCGCGTCCAGCTCCTTTTGCGTAAAGCCATCCCGCAGCGCGCGCTCCACCTCTTCCTTGAACGCCGACTCCACCTTCGTCACGTTCTGTGGTGCGGCAATTGCGAATGTCATGATCGTTGCGTCCGGTTCGTGCGGCGCAGCGGAGAACTGCGATCCGATCCCGTAGCTCAGCCCGTCCTTCACGCGGATCCGCTGCGCCAGCCGCGAATTCAGGAACCCGCCGCCGAGCATGTAGTTCCCGAACAGCATTGCCGGATAATCCGCCGACGAGTCGCTCAGGTTCATCCGCTCGGCAGCAATGAAAACGGCATTCGCCTTGTCCGGAGTCTCCAGCGTCTGCTCCGCCGGGCCCATCTTCTGGAACCCGACCTTGACGCGCTCAAAGTGCGCCGGGCTCTTCCAGTCCCCGAACAGCTTCGTCACCAGCGGCCGGATCTGCGCCGGATCGAAGTCACCCACAATCGACAATTCGCCGTTCGATGCGCCGTAGAACGCCTTGTAGAACGCCCGCGCGTCGTCAGCCTTCGCCGCCTTCAGATCCTCTATTCCCTCATCCGGAGTCGAGGTATAGCGCACGTCTCCCTTCGGGAACGGATACAGCGTGCGCTCGAGCGCAACGTAGGCCTGCGTCTGCGGCTCGGACTTGCTGTATTCGCGCGAGGTGATCGCCTCTTTGCGGGCATTCTCGATCTCCGCGTCCGGCAGCGTAGCGTGCTCCAATACCTCGGCGGCCAGCTCAAGAATCCCAGCCAGGTTGTCCTTGTTCGATTCAATCGACACGCTCGCCCCGCGCGCGCCGCCGAAGACGTTCATCCGCGACTTGAGCTTGTCGATCGCGTCCTGGATCTGCTGGCGGTCCTTGCCTTCCGTGCCCTTGATCAGCGTCGCCCCCGCAAGGCCCGCGGCCGTGTCCTTATCCTTCAGCGACTCGACGTCGCCGAAGTGCAGCGAAATCGCCGCGTGCACCGATGCGCCGCGCGTCTTCTTGCTCAGCAGCGCCACCTTCATTCCATCCGGCAGCGTGAAGCGAACCGTGCGCGCCTCGATATTCGCCGGCGACGGATCGAACGCCTCTCCCGCCTGCACCGTTTCCGTCCCCTTGTAGTCCTTCACCAGCGAGGCCACGTCGCTCTTCGCGGGAATCTCCGCGCGCACCGGCGCCGCCTCCGGAATGAACACGCCGACCGTCAGGTTCGAGGGCTTCAGGTAAGCGATCGCCACACGCTTCACATCGTCCGGCGTCACCTTCTTGATCCGGTCGCGGTCCACAAACAGCAGCCGCCAGTCTCCCACCGCAATGTAAGAGCTGATGAACAGTCCGATCCGCTCGGAGTCGCGCAGGTTCAGGTCGATCCCCTTCAGCAGCCGCGTCCGCGCGCGCTCCACCTCCTCCGCGGTCGGCGGATTCGTGGCCAGGTCGTTCACGGTATCGAACATGATCTTCCTGTCGTCGTCCAGCGAGTCCGTCTTGCGCAGCAGAGCCCCGTTGTAGAACACACCGGGCTCATTCATCTCCATCGCCTCGGAGAAAACTTCACTGGCCTTCTTCGTATCGACGAGCGCCTTGTAGAGCCGCCCCGACACCTCTTCGCCGAGCACGGACGACAGCACCTCCAGCGGCGGATAATCCGCGCTCGCCCCATCGGGAATGTGGTACATCGCGATAATCGCCTGGATGTCACCCACCCGGTGGACCGTAGTCTCGCGCTCCCCGTCCTGCGCCGGCTCCGTGGTGTAGGTCGTGGGCAGCACCCGCGCCGGCTTCGGAATCTTGCCGAAATAGTCGTTCACCAGCGCCACCGCATGTGCCTCGTCCACGTTGCCCGCCACCATCAGCACCGCGTTATCCGGTTGATAGAACTTGTGGTAGAAAGCCTGAAGGTTCTGGATCGGCACGCGCTCGATATCGCTGCGATTCCCGATCACCGACCGCCCGTAGCTATGCCACAGGTACGCAGCCGACATCGTGTGCTCGAACAGCACGCTGAACGGGTTATTCTCGCCCGCTTCGAATTCGTTGCGGACTACCGAAAACTCCTTGTCCAGGTCCTCCTTGCGGATAAACGAATTCACCATCCGGTCCGACTCGAGGTCCAGCGCCCATTTCAAGTTCTCGTCGGATGACTTGAACGTCTCGAAGTAATTCGTCCGGTCCCACGAGGTCGTCCCATTGGGCCGCGCGCCGTGCTCCGTCAGCTCCTGCGGAATATTGGTGTGCTTCGGGCTGCCCTTGAACAGCATGTGTTCCAGCAGGTGCGCCATTCCCGCCTCGCCCGGCCCTTCAAACCGCGACCCCACCAGGTAAGTAATGTTCACCGTGATATTCGGCTTCGACGCGTCGGGAAACACCAGCAGTTCCAGCCCGTTGGCCAGTTTGTACTCCGTGATCCCTTCTACTGAAGTAACCCTGGTGACGCCGTTCGGCAGCGCGGATTGAGCAACAACCGCGGCGCCGGAAATAAGTAACGCAACAAACACAAGCAATCGGGATTTCATGCGAGATTCCCTCCGGATTCGAATGGCAAGAACTGGTAAGACAAGTTAGCGACGGCAAAACACGGCATCCAGGCAAAGCGATCCGGCCCATAACTCGGCCATAGCTCACAGGGTACTGGTGAAGAGTAGACGCTGGTTCGACGCTGCATGCTCATTATTGGTCGCAGGCAAGTTATGTCAAGCGCCATGGGGCCCCGATCATTCCACGCGTTCACGAATTCGTCGATATCCTCCGCAAATATTCCCTTGCGTAGCGCTTTTCTGTCAGCGAATCAGCATCTGGTCACGCAAAGTCTACTTCCCCCGCTGGCGCGCGGCCCAATCGGGTCAGGGCTGCGGGTGATGAACCGTCCAGAAATTCCGCGGAAAATATCGCGAAATCGCTGGTTCACATTCTTCTTGCATTCCACTCCGCGCCCGGGTATGCAACAATGGCGTCAGCCGCCTCCCCGGGCACTTCCTGGCGGCTCAATCGGGCGCTGCGGAAGCTCTCCGGCGCTCGTATTACAAACCCTCTCCCGTATGACAGACGTGCGACGCAAGTTGCTGAAATTTAGTACTTTTCACTTGCAAACTTCGCCTGTCGCGGTTATAAGACAAAGGGAGGTAATACCTTCCCTATTGGAGGCAAGTCATGATCTCGAAGGCGTACCTGGCAGCCGGTCTGTTCCTCGCAGCATCCCCCCTTGCTCTTGCTTCGACTGCCATTGGCACGGCGAGTGCGCGGGGTGACCTCCGCGTCGACGGCTACTCCATCGTGGGCAATGCGACCTTGTTCGATGGCAGCGCGATCCAAACCAATGTGGCCACCGCGACCCTGCGGCTGGATAAAGGAACTGAAATTAAAATGGCCGGTGGCTCGCTCGGAACCCTCTACCGCGACCACATGGTCCTGCAGCATGGAAAGAGCGAAATGGCTACCTCCGATCGCTTCCAGATGGATGCCGGCGGTTTCCATGTCGTTCCCACGCAACCGGGTGCCCGCGGCGTGGTCGCGGTCAGCGGCTTGGGCAACATTGAAGTGGCAGCTCTGAACGGCTCCTTCCAGGTCACGAACGGCAGCGGGAAGGTGATGGGCAAGGTTGTGCCGGGAACCCCGAAGTCCTTTGCCGATGAAGGTGCCGGGTCCGTCAGCGTAACCGGAAAGGTTTCGCGCGTAAACGGCCACTACTATGTTACCGATTCCAACGGCGCGATCCATGAGTTTATCGGCAAGGATGCCGATCAGGAGACCGTCAACAAGGGATTCGATAAGTGGGTCGGTAAGACTGTCACGATCAGCGGTTCCATCGACACGGCTGCGGCCGCAACGGGCGGCGCCGTGAATGTGATCGACGTCTCCAACGTGAATAAGACCACTGGCGCAATGGCCGGCGCAGCCGGTGGCGGCTCGAATGGCTGGACCGGAGCTGACCTGACGGCAGGCATCATCGAGGGCGGCGCTGCACTTGGCGCGCTCGGCTGGGGCCTGTACGCCACCACCGCTAGCCGCTAGTTCCGAACCTTCAATTCGATCTGATTCTTCCGCCGGAGCCGCTTGCGACTCCGGCGGTTGTGCGTTCTGACCACATTGCAATGCCCTGGTCACCTCCGCGATGCAACTGGATCTGCCCGCTTTCGCTTCGGCGGCTTCTCGCTCTTGTTCATTCATCGCAATGCCTGGAACAGCGCAGGCCTTTTGCGCGCATGGACTAAGATGGCCCGGAGGAGCAACCATGGCGCATCGCGGGTTTGACGATCACATGCAGGCCCTCGATGCCATGAAGGACCGGCAACTCGATGCGGAGCAGATCGGGTTTGTGAAAAAAACTCTCGCGCATCGAAGCAATCTCCTCGTCGCGAAGGCGGCGCGCCTGGCCGAAGACAATCAATTGACCGCCCTCGTTCCCGACCTTCTCGCCGCATTCAAGCGCTTTTTCGAGAACCCGGAGAAGACCGATCCGCAGTGCTGGGCCAAGAACGCCTTGAGCCGCGCGCTTCCACGGCTCGAATGCCGCGACAAGGATGTCTATCTGCGCGGACTCCACCACCATCAGATGGAGCCGGTTTGGGGCGGCCGGTCGGACTCGGCCGGCTCGCTGCGCGCCAATTGCGCGCACGCGCTTGCGGCCTGCGAGGGGATCGCAAACCACGAACTGCTGTTGCTTCTCCTCGACCTTCTCGTCGACGCGGACAAGAGCGTTCGCGTCGAAGCGATCCGAGCCATCGCGCAAATCGGCGATCCGGCGGTGCCGCTGTTGCGATTGCGCGCGCTCATTCCGGGAGAAGAGCCTGAGGTTCTCGGCACGTGCATGGCCGCGCTCTTGAGCATCGATCGCGATGCGTCCATTCCATTCGTGGCGCAGTTTCTCGCCGCCGCGGACGATGCCGCGGCTGAGGCAGCATTCGCATTGGCCGAGACCAGAAGCCCGGCGGCTCTCGCGCTTCTTCTCGATCTGCGCAGCCATCCAAATCCGGCGGCCGGCGAGCCGTGGTTCGCCGGCGTGCTGCTCAGCGCGATTGCACTCACCCGCCTTCCGCAAGCCTTCGACTACCTCATCGGACTGATCGAAGAGGAAGATCGCGAGGCTTCTCTGTCCATCGAATCGCTTGCGAAATCCGCTCCCTGCGATGATGTCCGGTCACGCATCGACCGGGCGGTCGAGAGTACCGGGAGCCCTCGCCTGAAGAAGGCGTTCGACGAGCATTTCCCGCCACCGCGCTGACTTGCGCATTGCCCGTTCACATGCTCTGATGGAGTCCGGCAAACAAGAGACAATGAATCTGGTTTGGGGATGGTGAGACGCACTTGAGCGCAGGAGGAACAATGCTGACGGTGTTGCTACTATCGGCCGCAACTATATGCGCATGCGGCGGCGGCAACGGTTCAACCACAACAACCACGCCGCCTCCAACTGCGCAGCAGGCAGCGAAGCCGACGATCGCCACGGCGCCGGCGCAGAACGGCGCGATGATCGTGACCCTCGCCGACGGCACAAACGGCGCAAAGATCTACTACACGCTCGACGGCAGCGCGCCGAAGGAGACATCGCAGATTTATCAGGCGCCGTTCCTGGTGGCGTCGAACCTGACGGTGAACGCCATGGCGGCGAATCCGCCGGCATACGCTGACAGCGCGGTGGCGACGCAGGCGTTCACTCCGAACATCGGTTCCGGAACGCTCATATGGAGCGATGAGTTTTCGGCGTCGGGCAACAGCAACAGCCAGCCCAATGCAAACGTGTGGACGTACGACGTGGGAACCAATTGCTGCGGCAATAATGAACTCGAAACCTATTGCGCGTGGGGCTCCACAGCCGGGCCATGCAATCCATCGAATCCGAACGCATACCTGGGAACCGACGGCTATCTGCACGTTATGGCGCAAAACCCATCAGCCGGCGTCTACACCTCGGCGCGGCTCAAATCGCAGGGTCTCTTCAGCTTCATGTACGGCCGCATTGAGGCGCGCATGAAACTGCCGGAGTCGCAGGGAATGTGGCCCGCGTTCTGGCTGCTCGGCAACAACATTGCCACCATCGGGTGGCCGGCATGTGGCGAGCTCGACATCATGGAGCACATCAACGGAAGCAATCCGGCGCCATATGTCGGCGGCCCGCTTCCGGGCTACGACTGGATCGCCGGTTCGGTGCACGGCGGCACCTCTGCGAGCGAAGCCAACGGCACGCAGCAATACCACCCCAACGGATTCTCCGCCGCCGACTGGCACACCTACGGAATGATCTGGACGAAAGGCCAGATCCAGTTCTACGTGGATTCGCCGACCAATGTGTACGCAACATTCAAGTCCACCGACTCGGCGTGGACATCGAGTCCGTGGCCCTTTGACGCTGGACCGCAGTTCATCATTCTCAACCTCGCGGTCGGCGGCGACTGGCCCGGAAGCCCGGACAAGACGACAGTATTCCCATCGGACATGAGCGTGGATTACGTGCGGATTTACAGCAACTGACGAGGAACCGAGCGGCCCCTTCCGGCTCGCCGCTTGATTCAGGTTTTGTTCCATCCCACGGCCTTCATCTTCCCTCCCGCAACTGAGGCGCATCGGCGCGCGCCAGCCGCGCTAGACTGCGCTTGGCTTCAGCGAGTCGTTTGTCGCGGAAATCTCGACAGGAAGAAAAGCCATGCAAAACCGCAGCCTCGCATCGAACCTCGGCATTTTCGTGTACGGCGGAGCCGCCATCTTCCTTGGCCTGCTGGGTCTCGTGTCCGGCGACTTCGCGGTCGGCTGGCAGCACGTCGGCCCAGGCGTTCCGTTCCGCGTGCCGCTGGCCTATCTCACCGCAATCATCGAGCTGACCGCGGGCATCGCGCTCATCCTGAATCGTATTCAGCCTCGCGCCGCCCGCATCGGCGCTGTCACGCTTACGATCGTCTACTCAATCTTCACGCTCCTCTGGCTGCCCAAGGCTCTGGTCGATATCTTCAAGCCCGAATACGATGCAATGGGCAACGTATTTGAAGAGTTCTCGATGGTCTGCGGCGGTCTTGTTCTGTGCGCGATCTTGTTTCCACCCGAATCGTTCGTTGCACGGCGCGAGCGCCTCTTCGCGCGCATCTTCGGCCTCTGCCCGGTCTCGTTCGGCATCGTACACATCTTCGACACCATGAGGGGTATCGCGAGCTTTGTTCCCAAATGGATCCCGCCGGGACAGTTGTTCTGGGCATACGCGACCACGATCAGCTTTTTCCTCGCCGCGGCCGCCATCCTCACCGGCATCATGGCCCCCCTTGCTGCTCGCCTGCTTACCGCCGAGATCGTCGGTTTCGAGATCCTCCTCTGGCTTCCGATGCTCATCGCAGCGCCGCGTGTGCATTTCAACTGGGCGGGCAACGGCATCGACCTTGCGATCGCCGGAGCCGCATGGGTTGTGTCGGACTCAATCAGCAGGACCGCACGCGCAAGAGAAGCGCTGAACCAGCCTCGCGCGGAAGTCACCGTTATCGGTTGAAGCTCGATTGCACCCGCAGTCTGGCAGCATCACAGGCCCGCAGTCTGCTGGGGCAGTACACTTGCTTTCATGCTGCTCATGGTGATCGAACGATTCCCCCGCGACCATACCACCCTCATACGCGAGCGGTTCACGAGCCAGGGACGAATGCTGCCGGATGATGTGAAATATCTGGGCAGTTGGATTGACCCCGCCGGGCTGCGCTGCTTTCAGTTGATGGAAGCCCCGGACGCAGAATCGCTGACGCCATGGACGCGCAGATGGAACGATCTGGTGGACTTCGAAGTGATCCCGGTGCTGTCATCGGCGGAGTTCTGGGCGGAGTTTCAGTCACCTCGGGCTTGATTTCAGCGCTCGGCATCCGGATCAGCAAATGCGCCCGTCCGCTCAAAAAATCCCAGATCGGCCCGCGCGAATAACGCTTTGGCCCCCGAAGTTCGCAATTTGCTGCAATCGCGCTTGCGCTCACCCCGACCCTGTGATAAAAGTAGAACATTCAAGTTTGCCCCCAAAGGGCAAGCCTGAGTTTCATGCAGAGTGGCTGAGGGACGGGCCCTGTGACGCCACGACAACCTGCCTGGGCAATCCAGGAGTATGGTGTCAACTCTCGCTGGGTGAAAATCCCAGGAACATGAGATTCGGGGGTCGCTTTAGTACTCTGAAGCGGCTTCGCAAGCGGTTTCGAGTCAACATACGTTCGCTCTTCATTGAGCCGGTCACGCGCCCGCATACCTGCAGTCGCTCGCATACTGCGAGGGACCGCTGATGTCTGCTTACGAATTGCGATGTCGGGAATGCGGCAAGAGCTACGGAGTTCAGCCGCTATCGATCTGCGATGAATGTTTTTCCCCTCTCGAGGTGAAGTACGACCTCGACTATGCTCGCACCCGCTTCACCCGCCAGAAGATCTCCGAAGGCCCGCTGAACATCGGCCGCTACAAGGCGATGCTGCCGATCCCGGAAGGCCACGAGCTGGGCACGCCCGCCGGGCTCACGCCGCTGGTTGCTGCTCCGCGGCTCGGAGCGCACATCGGCGCGCGCAATCTCTACCTCAAGAATGACGCGGTATGCATGCCCACGCTGAGCTTCAAGGATCGCGTGGTGGCCGTTGCGCTGGCGAATGCGCAGGCATTCGGATTCGACACCGTGGGCTGCTCGTCCACCGGCAACCTGGCCAACGCTGTGGCCGCGCAGGCCGCGCGCCTGGGATTGAAGACGTTCATCCTCGTCCCCGCGGATCTCGAGCCCGCAAAGATTCTCAACACGCAGGTCTACGGCGCAACGCTGGTGCGCGTAGAAGGGAACTACGATCACTGCAACCGCCTGAGCTCGCAGATCGCCGACCGCTACAACTGGGGCTTCGTGAACGTGAACCTGCGGCCATATTACGCAGAGGGGTCGAAGACTGTCGGCTTTGAGATCGCCGAACAGCTAGGCTGGCGCCTGCCCGACAACGTGGTCGTGCCCATGGCCGGCGGCTCGCTCATCACCAAGATCCGCAAGGCATTCAACGAACTCATCGAGCTCGGCCTGGTCGAAGAGAAGCCGGTGCGCTTCTTCGGCGCGCAGGCCACCGGCTGCTCGCCCATCGCAAAAGCCGTCAAGGGCGGCACAGACATCATCGAGCCGCAGCGCCCGCATACCATCGCGCGTTCTCTGGCAATCGGCAACCCGGCCGATGGAATCTACGCAGCGCGCGCCATCCGCGACACGGGCGGCTGGGCCGAGGATGTGTCGGACGTAGAAATCGTATCGGCCATCCAGGAACTTGCTGAAACCGAGGGCATCTTTACCGAGACGGCCGGCGGCGTCACCACCGCGGTAACCGCCCGTCTCTACGCGCACGGACGCATCAAGCCCGATGATCTGACCGTTACGTGCATCACCGGAAACGGCCTGAAGACTACCGATGTGCTTCAGGGCGCGTACGACCAGGGCCGGACCATCCGTCCTCGGCTCACCGACTTCGAATCCTTCGTAGACGAACAGACAACCAACCAGGAATTTGCCCTGGCGGAGAAATAAGGAAAATGGCAGTACGAGTCCTGTTGCCCAACGCATTTCAGAAACACACCAACAACGTGCGCGAGATATCGAGCGGCGCCGCGAACCTGCCCGAGCTTGTCAATGACATTGAGGGGCGCTTCCCAGCACTGCGGCCGCACCTTCGCGGCGAAGACGGCCAGATCCGCCGCTTCATCAACTTCTATGTCAATGAAGAAGACATCCGCTTCCTCGGCAACGAGAAGTACAGCTTCAAGGAAGGCGACGAGGTGCTCGTGATTCCGTCCATCGCCGGCGGATGCTGCTGACCGCGAATCGAGAGGGTATCAGAACGAAGGCTCCTCCTCGCGAGGAGCCTTCTGTCATTCGCCCGCCACTTCACCAAAGCTGTCAACATGCGGTGACGAATGCTTTTATTGCCCGAGCCGGTCGATTCTGAATCACAGCGAAGGGAGGCTGCATAGCATTTGCGGGCAAAATGGATCCCGGGCGTGTACGGACGACATCTCAACCGGCCAGCCGATGTTTTCATCGACAGGGGTTAAAAGCGCAGAGCCTTTGGCCACTTGCGATTGGGGTTTGCTAGTCTGTTTGCATTGCATACCTGGGTTGGAGGTGATGTATGCGTCTTCGGGATCTTTGTGCCGTAGTGATTCTGAGCGGTTGTGTACCGGCGATTTTCGCGCAAACGGCTTCGACGGCTGCAAAAGTGGCTCCTGGTGCACAGACGCCACCTATGCAAGCGCAGGATGAACTCTTGAATCTCTTCGAACAAGAGTTCATGGCGGTCGCGAAGGCGATGCCTGCCGATAAGTACAGCTTCGCTCCCTCAGCGTCGAACTTTGCGCCCGCGCAGGGAGCGAAATTTGACGGAGTTCGTACCTTCGCCCAGCAGGTTGCCCACGTCTCACAAGCGAACTACTTCTTCGGCTCGAAGATACGCGGCGAAAAGATGCCGGCCGAAGCGCGGGACATTTCAAAGCTCACCACGAAAGATGACCTGGTAAAGGCCGCGGCAGATTCGTTTGTGTACGCACACCAGTCGATCGCGACCATTACGTCGGAAAACGCTTATGTTGCCTTCGACGGCCTTGACGGCATTCACACGCGAGCGACTCTCGCTTCCTTTATCGCCGCTCACGGGTACGACCACTACGGCCAGATGGTGGAGTACCTGCGCATGAATGGCATTGTTCCGCCCGGCTCGAAGTAGCTTATCTGGCAATGTCACCCATGGGTGGGGTGCTCACATTCCCGCTGCCACTGCGATTCATGAGCCTCGTTTGAACCGCGATCAGTCCGAAATCACGTGCAGTATGCCGGCAGCCGGGATGGGGAGAGTTCGCTCTCGATCGATCCGGCCGGAACTCTCTCTACTGGTTCGCCTTGAGAATCGCGTCGGCCCATTGTTCGGCGGTCGTTTTCACCCATTTGACCGTCCCCTCATCCTTGTACGCTGCATAGGTAAATACGGAGAGGACGCGATCTCGCACGCGCACTTCGGCCAGGCATCCCGCCATCCGCGTTATCGTACCGTTCACGTTGTACGGCATGATCATCCCAAATCCGATGGAGTCGGTCTTTGCGAAGAAGGCCCCCAATTGGATCGGTTTATCCATTGTCACGTTTGCCGAGCTGCCTAGGCTCTTCAATTTCTGGTTCAGTTCGTCCTGGCTTTGTGTTTGGACGTCTTTTATATCCCCGCCAAGCTGTTTTGCCATAACCTCCGAAATCTGCTGGAAGGTTGAGGGGTCGATGCGGGTGAACTCCACACGGCGACCGATCTCGACGAGGGCGTATTCATTCATCGGAGGCGCTTTGCCTGCATGAATAGCCTCCATCTGGTCCTGCGGCACGAAGGCAGCAACGAGCCTGTTGGCTGCTCCGGCGAGGGGCTCGAAAAGCACCCGATAATCCGGTCCCGGTTCGACCAGGCCATTAGTGGGCGACGGAATTGCGATGGAAACGGCCCCCACGCGCACGATTGTGGGTTGTTGCTGCGCCGCATCGGGACTGTTGCTATTCTGCGCCGCGGTTGAATGGCAAAGCACGAAAAGGATGCAGACACAAAAACAGCTCGTTACGCGAAATGCGAAGGGGCGGTTCATGCCATCGGCTCCGTGGAAAATTACAGCGAGTATAGCAGCCGGCAGGAATTCCGTTGCTCCATCACACCCTTCTGCCGCGAATCAGTCCGTAATCACGTGCAATGCAACGATGGCGAGGATCGCAAACGATACCAGCGTCGCGCACGCAACGAGGAATGTGGCGAAGTGCGAGCGCAGAGCAGCCACAGCCTGGTGCGCGGCCTCGCGGAGTCCCGCGTCGGCGCGCCACGAGTGCGCCAGCGAGATACACCCGACCACCAGCACCACAAACGGAAGCGCCATCATCAGCAGCCACAGCCCGACGTGCGTGCTGCCGGCATACATCTCCACGATGCGCTCGGCGGTGCGGGCCGGCTCGTATTGCTGAGGCTGCAGGTTGCGCACGAACAGGGCGCTCATAAAGAGCGCGGCCGGAAAGATGAGGACAAGTTCTGCGGCGGCGAGAAATCGGCGGCTCGTTTTCATGGCATACTTTATACTGCAAAGTAATTTGCAATGCAAGGTAAATTTGCGAAAAATAAAAGTCCTCCGCGGATAGAGGATCGTTACATTCCGGCAACACGATTTTCGTGATCCATTTGCATCGGGTTCATCCTTCTCTTACAGACCCCGCCGGATACTACTCCCGTGATTCCGCGCACTGGGCAGAATGTCCCGCTGAACCAAACCGCCGGATCCGCGCTTCTGGATCCTTCCTTTTCAATCCTCGTCCCTGAAATCTCAACTGCGAAGCCTCGCATCCACGCCGAAGTGGGGCGCTACCGCGTTCGCCTTGCAGAAAGCGCGGAAGACCGCGTGGCCGTGTGTCGCCTGCGCTTCAAGGTGTTCAACATTGAGCTAGGCGAGGGGCTCGAAAGCTCCTACGAAACGGGCCTCGACACGGACCGGTTCGATGCCTTCTGCGAGCACCTTCTGGTCGAGGACCGGCAGCAGGAAAATCCGTCGCGGCGCATCGTGGGAACCTACCGGATGCAGTCGGGCGCTACCGCCGCTCACAACCTGGGGTACTACTCCGAACAGGAATTCAACTTCGCGCCCTACGAGCCGCTGAGGCCGGGGATCCTCGAGCTTGGCCGCGCCTCCATCGATCGCGACCACCGCACGCCCGAGGTGCTCACGCTCTTGTGGCGAGGAATCGCGCAGTATGCTCATGACATGGGGCTTCGCTACCTGGTTGGCTGTTCGTCGCTCAACTCCAACAATCCGGCCGAGGGCTGGCAGCTGTACCGCCAGCTTGAGCACTACCGGGTCTGCCCGGAATTCGAAACGATGCCGACAGCCGCGTTTGCCTGCCCCACCGAGCCGCAACGGATCGACGCACAGCCGTCAACCCCGGAATCGAACAACTCCGCAAGCCAGGGAGTCAAGGTGCCCAAGCTGCTTAAGACCTACCTGGCGATCGGCGCTCGCATCGCCGCTCCGCCCGCGTGGGACCGCGCCTTCGGCACCATCGATTTCCTCACCGTGCTCGATCTGAAGCTGCTTTCCTCGGCCGCGCGCAACAGGTTTCTGGCCCCCCTGACGCAGTGACCTTCCGCAAATGCCGGCGCGCTGTGGCGCTGGCCTGGGCGCTCATCATGTGTATGGCGCGCTTGGCGCTCGCGCGCGCGCGGGGGCCGCTCACTCCGGTGCGTCGCGCTCTTTGGCTCCAGTCCGCTTGTCGAGGTGTGCTTTCAAGCATCGGCGTAAAGTGGCGCGTTGCAGGCGCGGTTCCATCGCATGGCCTCGTAGTCTCCAATCACCTGAGCTATCTCGATATCGGCGTCTATAGCGCGGTCATGCCCTGCGTCTTCGTGTCGAAAGCGGAAGTGCGCCGCTGGCCTTACTTCGGTATGGCGGCGCGCGCCGGCGGAACCATATTTCTTGATCGCGCCAGCCGCGCAAGCGCCGCTGCTGCCGCAAGCGAAATGTCTGCGCGGCTGAACTTGCCCGTGCCCGTCCTCTTGTTTCCCGAGGGGACGAGCACGGATGGCTCCCAGGTGATGCGCTTCCACTCCGCCTTGTTTCAGCCCGTTGTGAATGCAGGCGCGCCCGTCACCGCCGCGGCGGTGTGGTACTCGGCAGAAAGCGTGCCGGAGAGCGCTCTCAGTTGGTTCGGCGATGAGGCTTTTCTACCCAATCTTTGGAAAGTGCTCGGCACACGGCACGTCACGGCAGAGGTCAGGTTCGCGGATCCGCGCACGTATCCTGACCGGAGAACAGCGGCCACTGCTGCTCACAGCGAGGTCGCCGCGATGCGCCTGGTCGCCGGGCAAGCGCCGGCAGCGGAAGAGATGCGAGCCGGCCGTTGAAAGGCTCGCTTTTTGAGATCCTCGCGGCTCTCATTTCAGGGGAGCCAGGGACGGATTTACCGCTCCCGATGACGGTGTGAACGTCCCAATTCGTCCCGTCGCGAAATTTTACAATCTGATCCTTGACAATTAATTTTCGACCTGAATATACTCCGATGCGCTGAGTAAATCGAATTACTCGAAGTGATTGCTGTACCTGGTTTTACCCGGCCTCTCTCCGGGTTTTTCCCCTCTGCCTCGGTTCAATTCAGGAGGTTTGTCATGCTTCGTCGCCACCCGGCCTCGTGCGCAACACGAGTGTTTCGTGCCCTTTACCCGATACTTGCGCTCTTGCTGTTTAGCGGCGTAGCGCTGCACGCGCAGGTCATTCAAACTTATGATTTTGAAAACGGCAATGCCGATGGCTGGGGTTCCTTCAACGGAGCAAGTGCCCCTGCCTCGACCACAGCCGCCGCTTTCTCAGGCAACTCCAGCCTGCTTACAACCACCAACTCAAGCGGCGCTTCCAGCGGGCCGTCGATCTCCTTGAGCAGCGTGTTGCAGCCGGGCGCGAAATACACGATTACGGGCTGGGTGCAGCTCACTCCAGGAGAAGCAGCGACCAACGCCAACTTCACCATCCTGCGGACCGGCGGCACCGGGTGTACCTGCTTTGACACCGTCGGCAACTTCAAGGTGGCGGTAACCTCCTCGGGCTGGGCCCAGATCGGCGGATCATACACCGTTCCGACCACGGAGACCGGGCTTCTTCTCTATGCGCAGCTTGTCGGCCCCACGAGCGTTCAGTCGTTCTACCTTGACGACGTTGTCATCACGCAGACCGCGCCCCCGCCGGGCGGCACAACCATTGCGACCTACACGTGGGCCGATGGCGGGCTTGACGGCTGGTTCCCGTTCGGCAGCCCGACGCTTCAGGCTGTCCCGCCGCCGGTTCTCGATCCGAAGGGCAACGTGAACAGCCTGCTCACCACGGGCCGCACCGCGACGTTCATGGGTCCGGCGCTCAATCTGCTCACCGTGCCCAACGTTGTAGCCGGGGCCACATACCAGGTCAGCGCGTATGTGATGATGGCCCAACCCTACAGCGACAGTCCAACGGTCACGATGTCAACCAAGCTCGCTGACTGCGCGACTTCGGGGGCATTCAGCAACCTTGCCACGTCGGGCGTGTTATCGAACACCGCATGGACGCTCGTGACGGGCACATTCAGCTTCAGCAACCAGCCCGGTCCGCCAAGCTCACTCGACCTCTACTTCCAGTCGAACAGCGCGACCGATTCGTTCTACATCAGCAACGTGCGCATCGGTGAAATTGCCCCGCCGCCGCCCGACCCGAGCCAGCAGGACAACAGCGGCATCAGCACCGACTTTGAGGATGGCGGCACCGATGGATGGACCTCTCGTACCGGTTCATCGTCCGTGACGAACTCGACGGTCGTGGCGCATGGTGGCACGCACAGCCTGCTGACCACCGGCCGCGTCGCCAACTATGACGGGCCGCAGATCAGCGTCAACAACAAGATGTACCAGGGCTCGGTGTACAACCTGAGCGCATGGGTGATGATGGTGCCGCAAGACAGCGCGACCCACGTCATCAACATGAGCCTCCAGGTCACGCTCAGCGGAAACACGAGTTTCCCGTCGATCACCGGATATCCGGGCGTTACCGTTCCGGATGACGGTCAGTGGCACCACATCAACGTGATGGGCTTCAACATGGCCAATGCGTACGACCAGGGCCAGGCATTCGTCTACTTCCAGACGGTGCCGCCTTCGGGCACTGATCTGGCGTCGTTCTACATTGACGACTTCCAGCTCTCGTACGTGGCGCCTCCCACCATCCAGGCCGACATTCCGTCGATCTTCCAGACTCTGTCGCCGTACTTCCCGGTGGGCATGGCCGTGGATCCGTCGGACCTCACTGGCCCGCACGAACAGCTGATGACCAAGCACTTCAACAGCATGACATCGGGCAACGACATGAAGTGGAGCTCGGTGGAGAACACAAAGGGCAACTTCAACTACACCAATGCCGATGCACAAGTTGGCGTGGCCGTGTGCCACGACATGCTGGTGCGCGGACACAATCTTGTTTGGGCTACGGGCGCGCAGACTCCGTCGTACGCTACCGGGGATGGCAGCAACTCGCCCGCAAACCAGGCAACCGTGGTCGCGAATATTCAGGAGCACATCCAGAACGAGGTAACGCACTTCGGCAAAAAGGTCACGGTGTGGGACGTGGTCAACGAGCCACTCGATCCCAACCAGCCCGATTGCCTTGTCCACGGCCCGTTCTACAAGGTGTTGGGCAAGAGCTACATCGACGTGGCTTTGCAGGCCGCGCGGCAGTACGCGCCCGCCGGCACAAAGCTGTTCATCAACGACTACTCGACGGCCGATCCCAACCGGCTCGCGTGCCTCGTGCAGGTGGTCAACGACCTGCAAACGCGCGGCATTCCGCTGGACGGCGTGGGCCACGAGTTCCACAATGCCATCAACTATCCGTCGGTGGCCGGAATGGTCAACGCGGTCAACACGATCGCCGAGGACTTCCCGGGCATCGATCAGCAGGTAACCGAATACGACGAGAGCGTGTACAACGCGGGTGACAACCACTCCGATTACGGGAATAACCTTCCGCCGTCGGTGCTGGCCGAACAGGGCTGGCTCTACTTCGACACCTTCACCGCATTCAAGAGCCTGGCAGGCAAAATCGACCGCGTAACGATCTGGGGCATGGCCGACGACGATACATGGCTGGACAGCTTCCCAATCAACCGCACAGACTACCCACTGCCGTTTGATCACGGCCTACAGGCCAAGCCCGCTTACTGGGGCATCGTGGATGAAACCCAGCTGCCGGGCTACGGCATGGCGATTACGTCCTCTGTCGGCGCAACCACGCAGGACAGGCGGATCATCACTCTCACCGCAACCAACGGCAACGTGGGAACGGCGTATGCAATGCAACTCAGCGGCATAACGCTTACGCAGCTCTCTGGGCCATCGTGCACGCCGCAGATTCAGTCGCCGGCGAGCTTCCCGGTGTTGTTGGGCGACATGGCTGCCAGCGCGTCGGCAACAACGAGCGTGACCTTGAGCATTGTGGGTTGCAATCCCAACGCGCAGTGGCAGGTCACAGTGCCGTGGGTCGCGAACACCTACGAGAATGGAACCTACACGTTCCAGACTGACTTCAACCGCGGCAACGGCGGACACTAAACATCCGCACATTCGCCGCACAATCGCCGAGGCCCGCCATGATGGCGGGCCTCGGTTTTCTATCTCAGTTGTGAATCTAGTCGCAACGCGTTAAGCGCCACCGGGATGCGCCGTCGACCCGCGGACCACGAGGCTGGTCGAAACAAGGAACTCGCGCTGGACTTTGTCACCCGGTGTGGCTTCAGCCTGCTGCCGCAGCGCCTCGAATGCGGCGAAAGCGAGATCGCTGCGCGAAAGCCGGATCGTCGTGAGCGGCGGCAGCGTGAACTCGTCGAAGTCGATATCGTCGAGCCCGATGACGGACAAATCCTGCGGAACCCGCAGCCCCTTCATGTAGGCCGCGCGAAGTACGCCGATGGCCGTCATGTCATTCGAGCAGATCACCGCCGTGGGGCGGTGGGGCAGCGCCTGCATGCGGTCGAATCCGGCTACGCCGCCGCGCAGCGTGTGATCGCAGATAATCACCCACGCCGGATCCACTGTGAGCCCCGCCGACTGCATCGCTGCGCGAAAGTCGTTCTCGCGCGTTATGGCGGAGTGCAGCGTGTGCGGCCCTGCCAGGAATCCAATGTTCCTGTGGCCCAGCCCGGCCAGGTGATTCACCGCCTCGCGGATGCCGGTCGAGTAATCCAGCAAAATCGTGCTGCTCTTGGGATCGGCGAGCTTGAACTCGGCCAGCACCATCGGAACGTCGTGCGTGGCAAGGTGATCGAGGACCGGCTCTTCTTCGCCGAACGTCATCACCGCGACGCCTTCCACCTTGCGCTCGAGCATGCGGCGCACGCACGTCGTGAGGATCGCGGGATCGCTGTTCGAAGAGCTCACGAGGATTTCGTATCCATTCTTGACGGCGACTTCTTCGAAGCTCTGGATCAGCTCGGGAAAGAACGGATTGGTGATATTTTCGACGATGATGCCGAACAGGCGGCTGCGTCCCGAGACGAGGCTGCGCGCGTGCGTGTTTGGAAAATAGTTGAGCTGCTCGATCGCCTGCCAGACACGCTTCGTCAAGCGCTCGCTCACCGCCGGTGACCCATTGATCGTTCTCGACACCGTGGCGATGGAAACCTTTGCAAGCGCGGCTACAGTCCGAATATCCGCCGCTTTCGCGACGGTCTTTCGAGTTCCTTTACGGGGCACGCATTCATGCTAAAGCAGTTGGCCGGAATGTGAAAGCAAAGTTTCCACGTCCCTTGCATCGGGTCCCGAAATGCCGTCCGTCGCCGGTCACCCGCCCGCGGCGACAAGCAATCGCAGGTCGCGCAGGTTGTGGCCCGTGGGCCCTGTAACGACCGAGTCGCCCAGAGCCGTGAACAGCGGGCAGGCGTTGAATTCCGCCAGCGACGCCTCGGGATTGAATGCAAACGCTTGCGCTCGTGCAACTGTCGTGGGGTCGGCGATCGCCCCGGCTGCCCGCGTGTTTCCGTCGATCCCGTCGGTGCCCGCGCTAAGCACCGTCAGCGGCGCCGCATGGTGATTCGAGAGTTCCAGGGCACATGCGAGGGCAAACTGCTGATTGCGCCCGCCCGCTCCCGGCGTGCGCGTCAGGTTAACGGTGACTTCGCCCGCTGAGATCAGGCACAGCCGCGGATGCGCCTCGCGCAGCGTGTGAAAACGCGCCAGCAGGTACCGGGCCGCATCGGCGTAGTCCCAGTCATCGCAACTGTTATCCACGGCGACATAGTACCCGGCCTTCTCGGCCAGCGTCCGCGCATTCTCCACCAGGTCGTGGCTCGAGAGCAGAATCTCGAACACCGAGTCGCGGAAGGCCTCGTCCTCGCCCTTCATCGACGTCGCGGCGGTGATGCGCCTCGCCATCACCGCGCCCGCAATCTTCGGCAGGAACGGAGGCCGCCAGCTTTTATTGCCCGGCGACTCGGGCATGTCGTCCCGCTCAAAGAACGCGCGCACGGGGGCAGGGAATTTGCCCGCCAGATTGTAGCGCGCGATGATCGCCTTTACGTCCTCGACCGTCGAGTGATCGGGCGATGTCGGTCCCGAAGAGAGCGCGTCAAGGCTCCGCAGCGGCACATCGGGCAGCAGGAGCGACACCTTCATGGATTCCGGCGCCAGCATCGCAAGCCGCCCGCCCTTCACCTGCGAGTAGTGCTTGCGCAGCGTGTTGATCTCGTTGATGGGCGCGCCCGAGGCCAGCAGCGCCTGGTGGAATTCCCTCGAGTCCCCGAGGCTGATATTTGCGTCGATCGGCAGATCAAAGATCGCCGATCCGCCTCCGGAGATGAGGAACACAACGAGCGTGTCTCTCCTCGCCTTTTTAAGCAGCGCCACCGCTGCGCGCGCGGCGGCAAACGATTCCTCATTCGGCAGGGGGTGCCCGCCCTCAAAGTAGCGGAACCGCCAGTTGCGTTTCTTCGGCAGCACGTTGGAACAGCAGATGCCCCGCAGTCCCTTGCGCCGCTTCATGCGGTCCAGCAGTACCTCGAGCATCGGCCCCGCCGCCTTGCCGATCGCAATCACAAACACTCGCCTGTAGCCGGAAAGATCAATCGTCTCCGGGCCGCTGCCGTCAGGCATCAGCCTGTGCAGCCAATTGCCGTTGAACCGCAGGCGGCGGTCGAACGCCGATTCAATGCTGCACGCTGCGAGCGCGCCATTGAAGATTTCCTTCGTCGTAGTATGCAATGTCTCAAGCGCCAGATCGCTCACGGGAGTCATCAGACTTGCTCCTTCAGCCAGCTCACCAATGCATCCTGCATCGGCTCAAGCCGGCCGGTAAAAAAATGATCGGCGCCGGGGATAAAGACGATCTGTTTCGGATCCGATGCCTCCGCGGCAACGCGCTCCAGCTCCGCGCGAGGCGCAAACTGGTCGCTGTCGCCGCTCAAAAACAGCTTCGGGATCCTGAGGTCCTTCAAAAATGAATAACGGTATGAACGCCCTCCGGCAAGTGTGGGCAGCCCAAGCGCCGCAACGGCCCTCACATTGTGCCGGCCTTCCATTAGAGCTCCAAGAGCCATTGCAGCGCCAAAGCTGAAACCCGCCAGAACCATCGGCAGCCGATATGTAGCCGCAAGCCAGTCCAGCGCGGCAAGCACGTCGCCGGCCTCCGCATGTCCGTCATGCTCGCCCTCGCTCAATCCTGTGCCGCGGAAGTTGAAGCGCAGCACCGGCCAGCCCAGGCCTCGCTCCGGCGCATTCAGCGCCTTCATCGCGTGGTACACCACCTTATTGTGGAGGGTTCCGCCGCCCATCGGGTGCGGGTGGCAGACAACTGCAGCAAACCGCGCCTCGGGCATTCCTTCGTTGAGTATCGCTTCGAGCCGGCCCGCCGGACCCCGCAAATCGATGCTCCTCACCCGCGGGGCTTGCGGCGGTTCGGAGGGTAAATCGACTAACAAACGGGGGATCATTCCATCCATCATTGTATCGCTGTTCCGGTTGCCGCCGCGCCATCCGCCGGGGCCTTGCCGCCGCTGCGTTATCCTTGCTCCATCATGTCCCAAGCGCCGCTCGATCCCATCCGCCTGACGCGCGAACTGGTTGAAATCGAATCCGTTACCTACCACGAGGGCGCGGTGGGCGACTTCCTCGCCACATTCCTGGCGGAGCGCGGCTGGGAAGTGGAAAAGATGCAGGTCCCCCCTCCGACCGACAGTGCACCCACCGGCCCCCGCTGGAATGTCTATGCCGGGCCGCCCGGGACACCGGATCTTGTTTTCTCAACCCACATGGACACCGTCCCGCCGCACCTGCCCTTCCGCGACGACGGCGAGTTTCTCCACGGCCGCGGCGTGTGCGATGCCAAGGGAATCATCGCCGCGCAGGTGGCCGCCGCCGAAGCTCTCCGTGCTGAAGGCTTCCGCGTTGGCCTGCTTTTTGTCTCGGGCGAGGAGCGCGACTCGGCCGGCGCCAAGGTCGCCAATGAGAATCCCAAGGGCAGCCGCTTCCTGATCAATGGCGAGCCGACCGACAACCGTCTCGGTGTTGCGACCAAGGGAACTCTCCGCGCCATCTTGCGTTCGACCGGGATCATGGCGCACTCGGCCTATCCCGAGCTCGGCGACAGCGCGGTGCACAAACTCGTGAAGGCTCTCGCCCGCCTGCTCGAACTCGACCTCCCGGTGACCGAAGATATCGGCCCATCCACGCTGAACATCGGCCTCATCAGCGGAGGCCGCGCGCCCAACGTCATCGCCGATGCCGCTGAGGCCCAGGTCCTCACGCGCCTTGTGGGTGACTCCGCTCCCGTCCGCGCCGCGATCCTCGAAGCGTGCGCAGGCCTTGCCGACGTCGACTTCACGCTCGAGATTCCCTTCGTGCGCCTCCGCTCCGTTCCCGGCCTCCCCACCATGATCGCCAAGTTCACCACCGATATTCCATGGCTTTCCAACTGGGGTGAGCCGCTGCTGCTCGGGCCCGGTTCGATTCACGTAGCGCACACGCCCGGCGAGAAGATCGCGAAGAGGGAACTGCTCGAAGCCGTCGATCTCTACGTTCGCGTCGCAAAGGAGCTGCTCTCCTGAGCACGTGCCGCATCAGCCCCGCCTGAAAAGAATTCTCTGGCTCGTCCCGCTCTTCGGATGGAATAATCGATCCACATTTCACGCGTTCTTCTGAATCAGCGCGTATTTTCCCTGGGGAAATCTGCAAAGGACAAGCCATGTGCGGAATCGTCGCCGTCTTCTCGCGCCGCGAACCTGTCTCGCCGTCAACAATCGAGCGCGCAACACGAACCCTCTATCACCGCGGCCCCGACGGCCAACGCAATTGGATCTCCTCTGACCGCAGAGTCGGCCTCGGCCACGCGCGCCTCAGCATCATCGACCTCACCACCGGCGACCAGCCCATCTCCAGCGAAGACGGCCGCACGCACATCGTCGTGAACGGCGAGTTCTACGGCTACGAAGCGATTCGCCGCGAGCTCCAGGACCGCGGCCACCACCTGCGCACGCGCACCGACAGCGAGATCGCCGTGCACCTCTATGAGGACTTCGGCACCCAGTGCCTGCATCACCTGCGCGGCGAGTTCGCCCTCGTGCTGTGGGACGAAAACCGCCGGCGCCTCTTCGCGGCTCGCGACCGCTTTGGCATCAAGCCGCTCTTCTACGCATGGCTCGGCGACACGCTCTATCTCGCATCTGAAGCAAAAGCTCTCTTCGCCGCGGGCGTCCCCGCGCGATGGGATGAGGAGGCCGTCTATCACTCCATGTCGTTCGGCGGCCACCAGGTTCGCACCATCTACGACGGCGTGTTCCAGGTGCCGCCCGGCTACTACATGCTGGCAACTGAAAAACACGTTCAGCTCAACCAGTACTGGGACTTCAACTACCCGTCGGCAGCGCAGTCCTCTCCCGCGCGCTCCGACGCCGACTACGCCGCCGAGTTCCGCGAGGTCTTCGAAGAAGCAGTCCGCATCCGTCTTCGCGCAGACGTCCCCGTCGGCGTGTATCTCAGCGGAGGCCTCGATTCGTGCTCCGTGCTCGGCCTCGCCGCGCGACACCATCCCGACCCGATCCGCGCGTTCACCCTCACATTCGAAGACGCGGACTACGACGAAGGCCCGATCGCCCGCGAAATGGCCGCCAAAGCCGGAGCCGAGTTCAACGCCATTCCCATCGCGCAGCGCGACCTGGCCGATGCCTTTTCCGACGCGATTGCCCAGTCTGAGACAACCTGCGTCAACGCGCATGGAGTGGCCAAGTATCTCCTTAGCCGCGCCGTGCGCGACGCGGGCTACAAGGTCGTCATCACCGGCGAAGGTTCCGACGAGATCCTCGGCGGCTATCCGCACTTCCGTCGCGACATGCTGCTCTACAACCGCGAAGGCCAGGACCCTGAAGCGATTCAGCAACTGCTCACGTGGCTCGAGGAGCACAACTCCGTCTCCCGCGGGCTCCTTCTGCCCGACGGCGAAATCGGCAATCTCGAAGGCGTCAAGCGCGTCCTCGGCTACGTGCCCTCGTGGATCGAAACGTTTTCGTCGCGCATGGTCAAGCTTCGCCCGCTTCTCGCGCCAGATTTCCACTCGCGCTACGGCCATCTCGAAGGAGACTTCGCGATCTTGGACGATACAGACGTGCGCCGCCAGCTCACCGGCCGTGATCCGCTCAACCAGTCGCTCTATCTCTGGGCCAAAACCGTCATGGCCGGCTACATCCTCACCATGCTGGGCGACCGCATGGAGATGGGCCACTCCATCGAAGGCCGCGTCCCGTTCCTCGATCACAAGGTCGTCGAACTGCTCGCTTCGCAGCCCGTCAACATGAAGGTCCGCGGCATGACCGAGAAGTTCGTTCTCCGCGAAGCGGTGAAAGACGTCATCACCGACACGGTCTACCGCCGCCAGAAGCATCCCTTTCTGAGCCCGCCTGCAACGCAGCACCCTGACGGCACGTTCCAGGTCTTCGTGCAGGACACGCTGCGTGGCGCAACACTGCGCGACATGCCCTTCTTCGATCAGAAGCGTGTAGTCGAATTGCTCGACCGCCTGCCCTCCATGGACACGGGAGCGCGCACGGCCAACGACCAGATCCTCATGTACATCCTCAGCCTGTGCGTGCTTCACGACCGCTTCGGCATTTCATCCAGCCGCGAAGCAGCCACTGTCGCCGCCGAAGAGGTGGCCGCTCTCTGACACTGAAGCGGCGGATCGCAGTTCATCTCCGCATCCGCCGCTTATCATGAGATCAGGCAAACATCGCATATGACCGTATCCATCTACGACATCCCTGTGCACACGCTCTCCGGCCAGCAATCATCCCTCGCGCCGTTCAAGGGCAAGGTGCTCCTCATTGTCAACGTGGCTTCAAAGTGCGGCCTCACGCCGCAGTACGAAGGCCTCGAGCGCCTCTACGCGCACTACCGCGAACGCGGTTTCGTCATCGCCGGATTTCCCTCCAACGACTTCTTAGGCCAGGAACCCGGCACCTCCGACGACATCCGGAATTTCTGCGCCACAAATTACGGCGTCGACTTTCCCATGTTCGAAAAGATCCCCGTTGTCGGCCCGCAAAAACATCCCCTCTACGCCGCGCTCATAGCCGCTGAGCCCCGCGCCATCAGCACCGGCGAAAAGCCCTTTGCCGACGACCTCCGCAAATACGGCATCCATCCCAACGCCGAGCCCGAGATCCTGTGGAACTTCGAAAAGTTCCTCGTCGCGCGCGACGGTGAAATCGCCGCGCGATTCGCACCCGACACGCAGCCCTTCGATCCGCGCCTCACCGAGGCCATCGAGGCCGAACTCGCTGACGACGGAGAGTGACGCCTCACCCTTCGACAATTTATTCTCGGGCCATGCACCAAGAGGATTCCACGTCCGCCGGCGCCGCCAATCAGCTCGAACATTCGTCATCATCCTATCTGCGCTCGGCGCGGCATCAGCCCGTGCAGTGGCAGCCGTGGAGTCCGCAGGCATTCGCGCGCGCGCAGGCTGAGGACAAGCCCATCCTTCTCGACATCGGCGCGGTCTGGTGCCACTGGTGCCACGTCATGGACCGCGAATCCTACGAAGACGCCGAGATGGCGCGCATCATCAACGACCACTTCGTGCCCGTAAAAGTGGACCGCGACGAGCGCCCCGACGTCGACACCCGCTACCAGGCCGCCGTGCAGGCCATCAGCGGTCAGGGCGGATGGCCCCTCACCGCGTTCCTCACGCCCGACGGCCGCCCCTACTTCGGCGGAACATATTTCCCGCGCGATGACCGATACGGCCGCCCCGGCTTCGGCCGCGTCCTGCTGACCATGGCGCAGGTGTGGCGCGACCGCAAGAACGAAGCCCTCGATTCCGCCTCCAGCGTCATGGCAGCCATCGAGCACAACGAGAGCTTCTCGGGCCGCGGCGGCGAACTCACGCTTTCGCTCGCGGACAAGATCGCCGGCTCCGCGCTCTCGCAGTTCGACCCCCGCAACGGCGGCTTCGGCTCGCAGCCCAAGTTCCCGCATCCAGCCGCACTCGACCTGCTGCTTCAGATCGCCATGCACCGCAACAACGAGCAGGCCGGCAATGCGTTTCTCGTCACGCTCGAAAAAATGGCCCGCGGCGGCGTCTACGACCAGCTCGCCGGCGGATTCCACCGCTACTCGGTCGATGAGCAGTGGATCGTTCCGCACTTCGAGAAGATGCTCTACGACAACACCGAGCTCCTGCGCAACTACGTGCACGCCTTTCAGAGCTACGAGCGCGAGGACTTCAAGACCGTAGCCGAAGAGATCATCGCATGGCTCGACTCGACCATGACCGATCGCGAGCACGGCGGCTTCTACGCCTCGCAGGACGCCGACATCAATCTCGACGACGACGGCGACTATTTCACCTGGACGCTCGAAGAAGCCCGCGCCGTGCTCACCCACGAAGAGCTCGAGGTCGCGTCGCTCTACTACGACATCGGCGAGCTCGGCGACATGCACCACAACCCGGCGAAAAATGTCCTCCACGTAAAACTCACGCGCGAGCAGGCGGCCGCGCAGACCGGCGTTCCGCTTGAAGATTTCAACCGCCTGCTCGCATCGGCGCGTCGCAAGCTTCTCGCAGCACGCGCCCAGCGCCCAACACCCTTCATCGACCGCACGCTCTACACCGGCTGGAACGCGATGGCCATCACCGCTTACCTTGAGGCGGCGACCGTCCTGCGCAACGATGCCGCGCGCAACTTTGCTCTTCTCACGCTCCGCCGCCTCCTCTCCGACGCATGGTCCGGCGCCGGCCTGCTCCACCACGTCATCGCGTACCCGGACGCACCAGAAGCACGGGAAACACGGGGCGAGCATGGAAGTGACGCGCCCGCCCGCATCCCCGGCACGCTCGACGACTACGCCTTCACCATTCACGCCTGCGTCGACGGATGGTTCTCGAGCGGCCGCAGGGAGTTCTACCAGGCCGCCGTCACCCTCGCCGACGCCATGATCGCCCGCTTCTACGATCGAACCGCGGGGGCTTTCTACGACACATCGGCCGATCATTCAGAATCTCAGATCGGCGCACTTACGGCCCGTCGCAAGCCCCTTCAGGACACCCCCACCCCGGCCGGCAATCCCACCGCCGCGTCCGCTTTGCTACGCCTCGAAACGCTCTCAGGAAAGCAGGAGTACCGCGAGATCGCCGAAGACACGCTCGGCTCATTCGCCGGCATCGTCGAGCATTTCGGCCTCTACGCAGGCAGCTACGGCCTCGCCCTCGAACGCTTTCTTCAGGATCCCGTCCAGGTAATTGTCGTCGGCTCCGGCCCCGAAGCCGCGCGTCTAGAAGCCACCGCCGTCGCCCGCTTCGGCGTGCAAAAAACGGTCGTGCGCCTGGACGCGTCTCACATCGTCCCCGGAAGCATCCCCGAAGCATTGGCCGAAACGCTCCTCTCCGTCCCCGTGCCCAGCGGCGCCGCGGCGTGGGCCATCGTCTGCCGCCACCGCACCTGCCTGCCCCCCGTCACCGACGCCGAATCCCTCCTCAAAGCCCTCGACGAAGCGCCTGCGAACAGCTAATGGCCGCCGTGACCGCCGAACACTGATCATTGTCCTCTGCCATGATGATCAACCCGGTACTCGAACACTTGGGTAACTTCCGGTTGCGCGACAATCCGCCCCCACTCGCGCCGTGACCGTTAAAATAGCGGACTAGGGCCAAGGCTTGAGCGCATAGCCTGACTCGTTCTAACTTACAAAGCTTCTGGCGATGAGTGGACCAAAACGCTTCTCGACATGTTGAATGCCGCCTGCAACATCTGACAGGAGGAACACCCATGGGATTCAATGGCGATGAACTGCTTGCTCGCGGCCCCGAAGCGGAACAACCCTTAGGCGGACTGGTCGACGTCGAAGCCGGGAGCAAGCGGCTGATCGAGCGGCAAAACTCGGAAAGGATTGCGGCTCTCGAGGTGGAACACGAAGAGTTGATCGTGAAACGCCGCAGGCTTGAGGAAACCGAGGGCGCACTGCTGGCTGAACGGGCTCAACTCATGGTCAACGCTGCTCCTGTCGAGAGTGCCGTGCGGAATGCCGATTCAGCTCTCAAGTCGGCTTGGAATCAGGCGCCCAACGCGAAGTTCGCGTCCCGAGCCGAAGTCCAGGCTCATGACGAGCGGGTTGCCCTTGCCCAGAAGTCGCTGGCCGAGGCAACGGCTAGACAAAAGGAACACAACGCCCAGGTCGTGAAGTGGAGAAGCGCTGAAGTAGCGAACCAGGAAGTGCGGAAAAAGCTGGACCGGCAGATCGAGGAGACTCGGCGCGACTTGCAAACCCTGCGCGGCGTGAAGATGCCGCCACCGGTGAACCCATCGACTGGCACCGATCAATGAACAGCGCCCATCGTGGCCCGACCATATGGTGGGACGAATGCCCCTCATACCTGCTCCCCTCCACGCTGTCTTCCTGAGCGACGATCCTGACCCAGAGCAGAGCGAAGGGGAACGGGAGGAGTCGAACGATCTGCGGTCGCTTCTGAGAACTCGACGATCGGATACCTTCCGACCTGGCGACCACTCTCTCAGAACGGAGAAACAATTGGGATCGTTTATAGTACTGACCATGCATTTCAGAAAACGAGCATTCTCTGCTTGTGCCATATTGCTTGGTTGTGCGCTTCTTCTTTTGCCACTGGCGTGTTGGGGGTCCGACGGCAAGCCCAACGAACGGATATACAACGCGCCGTTTGAAAAGGTGTGGCAAATTTGCATTCAAACGGCGAATCAAAACTGGAAGGTTACTCATACGGACCAGTCACAGGGGATTCTGAAGTTCCGTCAGGGAATGTCGCTCAAGACAAACTCATGGGGAATGCATGTTCGCGTCACCGTAAGCCGAGTGGACGAGAGTCATACAAAAGTTATTCTGAATTCTGAAAAGATTGACCCCCTCGAATTGTCGTGGGCGGGGCGGGACATCAGAAAGAGATTCTTCGCTGTATTGGACAACTCATTTGTCACCCGATCGACAAAAACTGACGATCCGACCAACACAGGTCCAACCGCGAGCGGAGTTGCGCCCTAGTCACCGCTCATCCGAAAGTTATCCCCCAAGCATCAACAACGGATGACTAACCTCTGCCTCACCCCTCCCCTGTAAACGGATTACTCTCCTGCGGTTTGATCGTAGTTGGATCCTTCGCCGTCGCCGGAGCCTCGTGCTCCGGCGGGTGGCCGCGGCCCTTTCGCTTTTCCGGATTGAAACTTGGACAGCCGGGTGCGGATGAGGACGGAGCCGATCCGGCAGGAAAAACGTCATCATCTCTTTATCAAGCCGAGCGTATAGTAGGTCGCATGAAAATTCCCGTTTTAGCCGCTCTCGTGTGCGCGCTCATCGGGTGTTCGATGACGGCGCTGGGACAGAACTCCACCCAATATCAAACGTGCATGGGATGGTTTGCGCTCTGCACGACCGCAACCTGCGGTGCGCCAAAGCCCAACGACGCGTCGGCGACGTACAAGTGCCGGAAATGCAAGATGTACAACGGTAACTCGGTTATGACTCTCCAAACCAACCAGACCGCCTGCTTGACCGTCACAGGGCCGCAACCAGCGAAAGGGACAACTGTCCAATCGCGGTTCGCCATGACAACCGACCTCAGCCTCGTCACGTGCACGAACAATAACTCATGGGCGAACTGCCTCAACGCGACGTGCACGGTCGATGCCAATACCCACGAAGCCACCTGTAAGTGCCCGTCGCAATCATCGCCGCAATATGTCTGGGGAACCGCCGATCCCAATAACACCAAGCAGAAAGGTTGCACGGGCGACCCCGTGATTTCGTCGGAGAGCAAGCCAGACGCCGACCAGATCGGCGAGTACTGGAAAACCGAAAAACTGGTGCCCTTTGTACCGGTTCTGCCACCCACAAAGAAATAGTCACCCACATCTCGTAAGTTATCCCGAAGCATCAGTCGCTGCCGCCTTCATCCCTCTCCCGTAAACGGATTGCTCTCCTGCGGCTTGATCGTAGTAGGGTCCTTCGCCGCCGGCTGAGCCTCGTGCTCCGCGGTTCGAGGCGTAACGTCTGCCGCCGGCCCTCCAAAGGCATTGAACACGCGGTTCGGATCCCCCGGCAGCATATGGTTCTCCTCGAGCGCGATCCTCACGCGCCGCTGGAACTCACGCATCGGCCCGTACTGCTGCGTCGCCTTCGTCTTGAAGATCACCGGAAAAATCAGCTGCGACCCCTTCATCGAATCCACGCCCAGGATCTGCGGTTCGGCCAGGAACATGTTCTTGAACTCGGGCAGGTTTCGCACCTCGGTCGCAACCTCCTTCAGAATCTCCATCACCTTGTTCGGATCGGCCGAAAAATCCACGCTCACGTTCATCGTGGCCACGCTGAAGTCCGCGCTCTGGTTCGCCACCGTGGTGATCTGCGAGTTGGGAATCATGTACAGCGTGCCGTCGCCGCCGCGAACCGTGGTCTTGCGCAGCGTCATCCCCTCCACCGTCCCCGTAAGGCCGGCGACGGTAACCACGTCACCCACGTTGAACTGGTCCTCCACCAGGATCGTCGCCCCATTCAGCATGTCCTTCACCAGGCTCTGCGCCGCCAGCCCGATTGCCACCCCCGCAATGCCCGCCGACGTAAGCAGCGGGCTCAGGTTCAACCCCAGCGCAGCCAGGAACTGCAGTCCGACGATTGCGCCGATGGCCATGATGCCCGTGGTCCGGATCACGCCCGCCAGCGTCTTCACCTGCGATATCCGCGCCGGGCTGGCCGCATGCTGCTCGGCGATCCGGATCATGCGGGAAGTGAACAGCCGAAGCACCCGCGCCAGCACGATGCCGATAACGGCCACCATCACCAGGTGCGGCAGCTTGGTGCGCGTGAACTCCTGCGCGTCTCCAATCCATTCGTCGAGCACTTTGCCCCAGAACCGGCCCTCCGCGAAGATCCCGGTCCTGAAGGCAAACCATCCGAATTGATACATCCCAGCCCTCCGTTTTCCAATCTATATTGTTCAAAGGCCGCCCGCGCACGGGGCGGGACCCGCGGAGCAGTTCCCGCACAACGCGTTCTTACACTATTACTTGAGGCCCGCGGCAGCTCCGCAAAGCGGTTACGAGATTAGATGTGCCTTGGAATGAAGCTCGTTCCTGAGCTTGACGTCACCAAAAAATGGGCGCACAAATTCTCGATTTTCCCCGGGTTGCGTGGGAAAATAGGTGCATTATTGCGTTCCCGTTCGTGTGCGACGTTGCTCATACTCCGGCTTCATATGGAGGTCCCAATGCATAGCAGCACATCCCGGGGCGTTCCTAACCCCGGTCCGGGCCGACGAACCGCCCTGCGTTTCGGCGGTGTCGCCGTCCTCGTGGGCTGCTGCGTTTTCATCGCCCTCGCGCAGCAGCAGTCGCAGCAGTCCGGCTCGGCGAGTTCGCTCCCCGCTCATCCCGAAAAACCCTATCTGCTTCCTGAAGCCAACCGGCTGCCCGACGCCAACGACCGGATGCAGATGAACGACCAGCAGCGCAAGAATGCCAGCTTTGAAGCCGCCAACAAGGAGCGCCAGCGCCAGATCGCCGATGACGCTGCCCGCCTTCTCGAACTCGCAACCCAACTCAAAGCAGAAGTGGACAAGACCGACAAGGACACCCTCTCGCTCAATGTCATCCGCAAGGCCGAGACCATCGAGAAGCTCGCCAAGGGCGTGAAAGAAAAAATGAAGTTGACAGTTGGAGCAAGCTGACGCTCGAACCAAACGGAACTCCCCATCGGAGGGTCGCCATGCATCCCGAACAGGCTCATCTAAGGAAAGCCCAAATCCCCGGCTTTGTCTCTCTCCGCTGGCTGGCCCGCGTCGCTGCTGCCACCGTCCTAATTGCGGCAGCCGCGCCATATGGCCTCAATCAACAGGCCCCGGGCCCCGTCGGGCAGATGCAGGGCAGCGGCCCCCAGTCGAGTCCTACGGCCGAGTCTCAAGCCAGCATCAATCACTTGGCCGACGCCAACGACAAGATGCTGGTAAACGACCAGCATCACAAGACTGCCAGCTTTGAGGCCGCGAACAAGGAGCGCCAGCGCCAGATCGCCGATGACGCTGCCCGCCTTCTCGAACTCGCAACCCAGCTCAAAGCCGAAGTGGACAAGACCGGCAAGGACACACTCTCGCTCAATGTCATCCGCAAGGCCGACACCATCGAGAAGCTCGCCAAGGGCGTGGAAGAAAAAATGAAGTTGACAGTTGGAGCAAGCTGACGCTCGAACCAAATGGAACTCCCCATCGGAGGTTCGCCATGCACCACAGGCGGAATCATTCACGGAAAGGACCAATCCCCAACTTCGTCTCACCCCGCTGGCTTGTCCCCGTCGCCGCTGCCGCCTTCCTGGTCGCGGCTGCGGCGCCCCACAGCTTCGCTCAGGCTCCCGGCGGGCAGATGATGCCCAACGGCCCCCAGCCCAGCCCCACAGGCGGGTATCAGCCCGGCGTTAATCGCCTCCCCGACGCCAATGCCCGGATGCAGCTGAACGACCAGCAAAACAGGAAGGCCAGCTTTCTCGCGGCCAACAAGGAGCGCTTGCGCCAGATCTCCGATGACGCCGCACGCCTTCTTCAACTCGCAACCGAACTCAAAGCCGAAGTCGACAAGACCGACAAGGACACGCTCTCGCTGAATGTCATCCGCAAGGCGGACACCATCGAGAAGCTGGCCAAAGGCGTGAAAGAGAAGATGAAGTTGACAGTGGGAGCAAGCTGACGCGCAGAAACCTGAGACCAGCGAGCATCACGGGGGCTCATAATGCACGCAAAGCCGAATCACACTTTATCTGATTCACCCGCGCGGCACACTCTTCAGTTCAGCGCTGAATGGCTCCGCGCCGCAGTTCTCCTGTTCGCACTGGCGGCATTGGCGCCGGCCGCCGGAGTGTGCCAGGGACCACCCAGCGGCGCCAGCGGCCAGGTTCCCCTTACGAATCCCCAGCCCCACCCCAATTCAATCATCCTTCCTGAAGCGAATCGCACTCCCGACGCCAACGAAATCATGGAGATGCGCAGCCGGAAGGCGAAGAACGCCAATTTTGAAGCCGCGAACATCGAGCGCAAGCGCCAGCTTATGGAGGACAGCGCCATGTTGCTCAAACTCGCCGCGGAACTCAAAGCCGAGGTCGACAAGACCCCCTCGGACATGCTCTCGCTCGGCCTCATGCGCAAGGCGGACGACATCGAGCGTCTCGCCCACATCGTGCAGGCAAAAATGAAGCTCACGGTCGGTGCGGAATGATCCGCTGCTCGCGCCTGGCGCCCTGAAGATCGAAGAGGAACTTCGATGCACATCTCGATCCCCGGTAGAATCCGGCGCTCCGGTCCAGCACGTAACAGCGGGCACAGCCGCGCCTGGCCGCGGATGCCCAGGCTGCTCGCCGCTGCGATGCTCTTCGTGCTCCCCCTCGTCGCGCAATCTCCCGGCTCACCCGGCGCACCCGGCCCGCCGCACATGCAGGCCAGGTCGTCGGAGTTCCCATTCGACTCGCCTTCACCCGGCGATCAATTGAGCGCCCGCCGCGTTGCCATGCTCAATACCCTTCGGCAAAAGGCGATTACCTCCGACACGGACAGGCTCCTCGCCCTCGCAAAGCAGCTGAACGACGACGCCGCCGCCGGAGGCTCGATCCTCTCGCTCCCTGAGAAGATGCACAAAGCCGCGGAAATCGAGAAGCTCGCCAAAAACGTGAAAGAAAAAATGACCTACTCCATCGGAGACCCCTCGCAACTCGGCCCAACCCAGTTTTTCCCCCACTGATACCCCCTCCCCCCTCCCCTGAAAATCCCAATCCGGGACACTGTCAGGGGTCTTTCCGTATTGATACAATCTCCGATGGACTTCCGGCCTCGACGGCAAAACCGGCCATCGGGCATCCTGAAGCCCTTGCAACCGAACTCGGCCTCGGAACCATCTAGCAAGCAGCGCCTCTGGGATGAACCCGCGGGTTTCCGCCACAGGGCGCAGTCGCAGGATCAATGAACCTCCGGCACGGCCATCGCGCCCGCCGGAACCGTAATTTGGGAGTGACGGCAAATGGACGTCGCAGTATCCAGCCTTCGCGCGCCCGGCAACGCTGTACTGAACGGCAGCCCCAGCCCGCAGAGTCTCGTCGAAATCTATCGGCTGATGTACATGTCGCGCCGCATTGACGATCGCGAGATCCTTCTCAAGCGGCAGAACAAGATCTTCTTCCAGGTCTCCGGAGCAGGCCACGAGGCCCTCCAGGTCGGCGCCGCGCTCGCACTCAAGCCTGGCTACGACTGGTTCTTCCCCTACTATCGCGACCGCGCACTGAGCCTCGCTCTCGGCGTCACTCCAACCGACATGCTCCTGCAGGCCGTCGGAGCCGAAGGCGACACCGCCAGCGGCGGCCGGCAGATGCCCTGCCACTGGAGCAGCCGTTCCCTCCACATCGTCAGCACCTCGTCATCCACCGCCACCCAGATGCTCCACGCCATCGGTTGCGCCGAGGCCGGCCGCTACTTCTCGCGCCACCCCGAAGCAGCCGACAAAGTTCTCGGCGACTACCCCGGGGCCCCCGGCGACAGGTCTTTGTCGCTGGGGTCGGACTACCGCGAGTTCCACAACGTCGAATTCCACGGCGACGAAGTCGTCCTCGCCTGCATCGGCGAAGGCTCAACCTCAGAAGGCGAGTTCTGGGAAGCCCTCAACACCGCCTCCAACCAGAAGCTGCCCGTCATCTTCATGATCGAAGACAACGGCTACGCCATCAGCGTTCCCGTCGAAGTCAACACGCCCGGCGGCAACATCTCGCGCCTCGTCGCCAACTTCCCCAACTTCCACTTCCAGGAAATCGACGGAACCGATCCCGTCGCCTGCCTGCAAGCCTTCCAGTCTGCCGCCGACTACTGCCGCGCCGGCCACGGTCCCGCATTCGTCCACGGCCACTGCGTCAGGCCCTACTCGCACTCGCTCTCGGATGACGACAAGCTCTATCGCTCCGCATCCGAGCGCGAGGCCGACGCCCTTCGCGATCCCATCCACCTCATGCAGATGCGCCTCCTGCGCGAAAACATCCTGACCACCGAGCAGGTCACCGATCTCGAACATCAGTGGGACCAGGAAATCATCGACGCCGCAGACGCCGCGCTCAAAGCGCCCATACCGCCCGTCGAAAGCATCCCGAAACACGTCTACTCCGAAGACCTAGACCCCACGCGCGCCGCATTCGCAACCGAAAAAATCGCGGCCCCCGGCTCCGGCGCGGGCAAGTCGAAAACCGCGCAGGGCAGCGCCCCGCGCACCATGGCCGACCTCATCAACGCCTGCCTCCACGACGAGATGCGCCGCGACGAGCGCATCATCGTCTACGGCGAAGACGTCGCCGACGCCAGCCGCGAAGACGCGCTCTCCGAAGTCAAAGGCAAGGGAGGCGTCTTCAAGCTCACCGCCGGCCTTCAGACAGCCTTCGGCTCCGAGCGCGTCTTCAACTCACCGCTCGCCGAAGCCAACATCGTCGGCCGCGCCGTCGGTTACGCCATCCGCGGCATGAAGCCCATCGTCGAAATCCAGTTCTTCGACTACATCTGGCCCGCCATGCACCAGATCCGCAACGAGCTCGCCCTCATGCGTTGGCGCTCCAACGGCGGATGGGCCTCGCCCGCGGTCATCCGCGTGCCCATCGGCGGATACCTCACCGGCGGCGCCATCTACCACTCGCAATCCGGCGAGAGCCTCTTCACGCACATCCCCGGCCTGCGCATCGTCATGCCGTCCAACGCGCTTGACGCCAACGGCCTTCTCCGCACCGCCATCCGCTGCGACGACCCCGTCATGTTCCTCGAGCACAAGCGGCTCTACCGCGAAACCTACGGCCGCGCGCCCTATCCCGGCCCGGACTTCGCCATTCCCTTCGGCAAGGCCCGCATCGTGCGCCCCGGAACCAACATCACGCTCATCACTTACGGAGCCGTCGTCCCGCGCGCTCTCCAGGCCGCGCAACTGGCCGAGCGCAAGCACAACATCTCGGTCGAAATCCTCGACCTCCGCACGCTCAATCCCTATGACTGGGAAGCCATCGCCGAATCCGTCCGCAAAACCAGCCGCGTCATCGTCGCGCACGAAGACATGATCAGCTGGGGCTACGGCGCCGAACTCGCCGCGCGCATCGCCGACGAACTCTTCGAAGACCTCGACGCACCCGTAAAGCGCGTAGCCGGCATGGACACGTTCGTCGCCTACCAGCCCGTCCTCGAAGACGTGATCCTGCCCCAACCCGAAAAAATCCTCCAGGCAATAGTCGACCTCAAGGCCTGGTGATCGAGCGCGGTTTTTCACGGACGTCAGAAGCGAGACGGCCGGCCAACATTGGCCGGCCGTCTTGTATTTGCATTCACTGAAGCCGCCTAAGGCGCCGACACCGTAGCCTGCGCCGAAGTGCTTCCTCCATGATGATCGGCACAAGTCACTCCGACGATATACGTCATCGGATGCCCGTTACTCCCATTCGCTCTCAACTGCAGCGTCAACGGCCCGGTGATGACGAAATCCGAAGCAGGTGCCGGGCTTCCGCCGAGGCTCACCCCATTGATCGAACAAACAGGCGCCGGATCGCAAACGTCCGTGTCCTTCACCAGGATCGTCACCGGGTCGAGCTTCTTATTCGGCGGGCTGATCACCGCCGGCGATGCGACCGCCGAAGTAATCGTCGGCGGAACATCGGCGACCGTAACAGTCGTCATGCACGAGTTCTGGTTGCCTGAAGCATCCGTAGCCGTGCAGGTCACCGGAGTCGTGCCGAACCCGAACGTCGACCCCGAGCTCGGAACGCAGCTCGCCGTCACCGCCGGGCAGTTATCCGAGAACGTCGGATTCACCGCCACGGCCGCGCCCGACGAGCTTGTGCACATCACCGTCGTTGCCGCCGGGCACGAGATGTTCGGCTTCTGCATATCCACTACCGTCACATTGGCAGAGCACGATGCAGTCGCGCGATCCGGGCCGTTGTCCACAACGGTCAGCAGCACCGGCGTAACCCCCAGCGTGTACGGCCCCGCCGGAGACTGCGTCACGGTCACGCCTTCGCCGTCCGGATCAAACGAACCGTGATTCACCGACGCCGTCGCATTGCTGCACAGGTTAAAGTCCGTCGACACAGAAACCGAATTGCACAATGCATCCGGATCAACCCCGATTGTTCCCGTGATGCTCGAGAATTTTGTCGTCGATGGAGTAGCGCAGGAACCGTTCGTGTCGCACGGAGTCTGGTCCGTGTCCACAATCAGCGAATCGCTCGGGCTCCCGAACAATGCGCTCGAAGATGGAGCGAACTGCACATTCGCCGTCAGGCTTTCTCCGCCCGGCAGCGTTGCCCCGGTCGGCTGTCCGTTCACCAGGCTGTAGAAGTTAAACCCGTCCGACTCCGTTCCCAGCCTGATGCTCAGGATGTTAAGGTCGCCTCCGCCGTTGTTCTGGATCGTCGATCCCATCTGCGACGAAGTGCCGTCCTGCACCTCGCCAAACGCCAGCGTCCCCGGGTTCGCAACTACAGGATCGGGCCCGTAGCGTTTGGTGCAGCTTCCAAAATCGTTGCTGAACTCCTCCTGGATCTGGTACCGGTTCCCGTGCAGCACAACGTTGGTCCCATCCGGCGCGACATAGCCGTAGATATAAGCGCACTTGTCGCCAATCTCGTCGGAGTTTCCTCCCGAGCCCTTCCACGCATTGATGAGCGGGTCTGTATTCGACTCGATCATTTCATGCGAGCTCGGGCTGAGCACGATGTCCAGCGTTTGCGAATTCGGATACCCAAGCGCCTGCACATCGGTAGGCCCGTAGCACGACCCATTCGAGGCGAACGGAATGAACGCATAGATCGTGTTCGAGCTGAAGAACGAGTGGTACGCGCAGAACGCGCCATCCTGGCTCGGCCCCAGCCCTATGCTGCTGGCGAAGCACTGCTGGTTGCCATCCGATCCCGGGCCATCGCACTCGCCCACGTTCGAAGGCGTGTAAACGAAATACTCCACGTTGACTCCCGGCGCGGCCCACGTCGGATTCGCCGCCAGCGCCACCGACACCTCGTTCTGGATGTCGCCATCGGTCAGCGGGCAGTGCGGCGTCGAGCCCACCGTGCCTGTCGGCGTGCCATCGCATCCTGACGGCGCGGCCGTCGTCGTATCCGTCCACGAAGGAGCGCCCAGCGACGCCGCATTCGGAACAGGCGTCCCCGACGAGTCGCCGTACTGGGTCACGATGTTGTAGTAAGGTGTCCCGCCGATATTCTCGAAGAAATTCTCAACGCCCGCCTGGTAGCCCGCCGGAAACGCCGACGCATACTGGGGCGAGCTCGCCGGCCGCCAGAAAATCAGGTAGTTGGTAGGGTTGCGCATAACCGGCCCGCCCCCATACGCCAGCGGCCCAGTCGTGCATCCCGGCGGCGAACTGCCGCAGGCAGGCTCCAGGTCGGCCCGCCCATTCATGGCATGTTGCGCGCGATAAACTTTTTCGGCCGGAGCCGAGAGGAAGTGGTGAATCCTGTTTCCCTTTGGGCCAACGATCTCGCGATCCGGCCCCTTGCCTTTCGAGTTCAATTGCTGACCCGATGCGAAGGCACAACAACACAGTAGGACAACCGTTGCAATGGTGGCTTTCATCCCGAACCTCCTGATTTGGGGGGTAAACCAGGCCCGGATTGCTGATCGCGTCGCCACGCTTCGCGTCGCTGACGCACGGATGCGCGGGGTCCCGCTCGGTGCGGAACGCACAGGATCGACACAGCTCACAGAAATGATCTGCGCCGCGGTGAACAGACTGCCTGCAATCGACGAGGTACAGCCCCGGCGATGGGGGCCGTTCATCTTTCCTTCTGGATTGTGCCGAAAGGGTCCCAGGTGCCAAGGCGCGGAAAATCAGTGGGACAGGGGAGGTACTGCAGCTAGAAGTTAGGGGGCATCATCAGCCGAATCATCGGCCTTGTCAAGACATTTCCAGATGCCCCTGCTCCTTTGGGCATCTGGACATCTTCGATCTTTTGACGAATCCAATTCCGGCCGCCCGGCATCTTCCGGACACTTCTCACACGCTGTTGTTCCGCACATACACCGAATACCGCTCATCCATGATCGTATTGAGCGGCACCAGCGTATGGATCGGCCCGCGCCCCTTCGAGTGGAACATCAGCGGCTGCCAGCGTGTCCCCTCCGTCTTCTCGAACCACACCTCGCCCGGCAGCGGCGCCTGCCCCTGCGGTCCCTTCTCCCACGGCAGAGCATCCGGCGGCCGCAAGTCGACCACCGGCATCGGGTACCCCTGGTCGTTGCGCCGCGGCCCCTCCGGCCCGTTGATCATCGATGCGGTCAGGTCCTCGGTCCCCATCCGCACCGCAAGCACCAGCGGCCCGTACATCGCCGCCTGCACCTTCTTGTCGTCCGGCGCAGTATCGACGTGAAGTGTCAGCGGAAGATCGAGCGTAACCACGTCGCCCGACTTCCAGTCGTGGTTCACCGTAACGTAGCTCGATGCCGCCGGCGTAGCCTGCACCGCCTGCCCGTTCACCGCAACCGCAACATCCTTCGTCGCCCAGTATGGAATCCGCAGCTTGATCGCAGTCGCCTTGCTCGGCGGATTCTCAACCGTCAACGTGATCCTCTGCTCCTCGGGGAACTTCGTCGTCTGCTTCACCTTCATCCCGCGCTCGCGCCAGTCCAGCGTCGACGGAATGTACAGGTTCACAAACAGCGAGTCTTCATCGTGCCAGTAGATGGAGTCGTTCAGCTTCGTGTACTCCTCGCTGCCCGTGCCCGTGCAGCACCAGAACGAATCCAGCGCCGTGCCGAACGTCTTGTACATCCCCGGCTGCAGCGACACGTAGTACATCAGCATCCCGTTGCCGTCCTGCGTGCCGTGGCGCACGTTGTAGAGTACGCGCTCGTAGTAGTCAAAAAACTTCGGGTCCGGATTCAGTCCGTACAAGTGCCGCGAAAGCTTCATCATGTTGTAGCTGCAGCAGCACTCTTCGGCGGCGGGGCCAAGCTTGCTCGCGATCGCGTCCGGTGCCTCCCATCCCTCGTAGTTGCTCGTGCCGCCCGTGCAGTACGCGTGGTGCTCCGTTATAAAGCGGTAGAAATTGTCGCTGATAGCGCGGAAATGATCGTCTCCCGTGAGCTCATACCCGCGCGCCGCGCCGATAACCTTCGGGATATTCGTATTCGCATGGTTGCCCGCGAGCTTGTCCTCGCCCGCCGCCAGCGGATCGAGAATCTTGTGGTGCTGAAACCGGTAAGCCAGGTCGCGGTACTTCGTATCGCCCGTGATGGCGTACAGGTTAAACGCGGACTCCATCATCCCGCCCTGCTCCACAAGCAGAACCCGCTGCCAGTCATCATCGGAGATTGGCTGCGAAAACGCCGCCGCCCACCCCGCCATGCGCTCCGCAATATCCAGCGCCTGCTTGTTGCCGGTGTGTTCGTACATGTCGATCATGCCCGCCATGATCTTGTGGTACGTGTAGAACGGCGCCCACACCTGCTTGTGCGCGCGCAGCCGGTCGAATTCCTCGGTTGGAAACGCGCTCAGGTAGCCGTCCTTCGCCTGGCACTTCGCGAGCGTGCTCACGAGATCGTCCGCCTTCGCGCGGATAAAATCGTCGCCCGTGCTCGCGTAGAGCATCGCGCACGCCGAAAGGTAGTGCCCGATGTAGTGGCCGCGCAGTTCGCAGTCCGGCCGCTCCCATCCGCCCAGCGGCTCCGCGTCCGACGCGATTCCGGCCGTCACGCGAAAGTTGTGCGCCAGCCGGTCGTTCGGCAGCGAGTAGAGGAAGCTGCGGTTCACCTCCAGCATGTCCTTGTACGTGCCGGGCAGCAGCCGTACGTCCGTCATCGAAAACGGCTCGGCCTTCCACTTCACCTTGGCGACGGCCGAGCGCGTCAAATTCTTCGTCGCGACATCGGCTGAGGCCGCGGCCGCGCTGGCGTCGGCGGGAAATGAAAGCGCTGTGCGGTGAAGAACCGCCGCGGACCCGGCGACAACGCCGGCGTTGCGAAGAAATCTTCTGCGATTGAGTTTGGAAGCCATTTGGGAAGCCCTCGGGAAAAGCGCGTGGAAGCGTTTTCTGACTTGAGTCAAATTGTACTCCACAATGTGCACAATCACGAAGGGTTCTCGATTTTTGTCAGTTCCCGCGATCGCTGCGGAATACAATCGGCTCAGGCGGTCCCCATGCGGCGGATTCTCCCATTCGTGCTCCTCTTCACTTTGAGCTCGGCTGGCGCCTTGGGCCAGAGTGACGATGAGATTCATGCAGCCGTCCAAAAGGCGGTTCGCGCCTATTCCCTCAACGAAATCCAAAGCTCGGTTCAGAGCGGGGCAGTCACCCTCACCGGGTCCGTGGATCTCTGTCGTGACAGGCTCCTCGCAATCGAGATGGTAAAGAGGATCCACGGCGTCAAGCTCATCGACGACGGGATCCAGGTTGCCGGCCCTGATATCCCTGACCCGCAGTTGAAAACGCAGATTGACCGCATCATCTCCGATCGCATTCAAAAGCTCGGCGGATTTGGCTACGGCTCAATCAAGGCCAAAGTGAGCAACGGTGAAGTCACGCTCTCGGGTTCGGCCTCGCCGGTGCTTGCCGAGCCGGCCGTCGATGCCATAGCAGGCATTCAGGGTGTCAGGAATTTGATCGATCATGTGCTCCGGGTTCGCTATCACCAGACCATCTGGCCGCCGTTAATGACAGCCGAGACTCCAGGAATTCGGTGAACCTCGCTCAATCGTCCGCCACATCGTCGAAGGGCGCTCATTTAGCCCCGCAGAAAAGAGAGCCGCTCACCGTCCTGAAGATGCCTCTTCCTTGACAAACTCCGGGCTGAGCGTGCCCTTCGCCCGCGCAATCGGCAGCAGCGTCGGGTAGAACTGCACAAACGTCGTGTTCACCGCCCCATGTTGCAGATGGCACGAATAGCACGGCGCGCCTGAGGGGATCAGCGTTCCGTTCTTCTGCGGCGAATCGAAGTCGAAGAACGCCCAGCCGCCCGGGAAGCGCGCCTCGTCCTTCACGTGCACCTCGAACCCCAGGATCTCTTCACCCTGGAACTGCCCGCGCTGATTGATCGACCCCTTTGACTGCCCCTTGCGCACCTCAAGCGCCATCACCGTCTTGTCCGGCCACGTCCCCGTCGCAACAAAGCTGCGATACGCCTCCGGGTTCACAAACACGTTGTCGAACATCGAGTGATCCATCGCCATGGCCTTGGGGTTGTAGTTCATGTCCATGCCGGTGCTGAGGTAAACCCACTCGCGGTAGTTCGCAATGGGAAGCATGTCGCCATTGGCCGCGTAAGCCGGAGCCGAGGCCCCCGCAGCTTTGACCGCAGGCATAGGACGAAAAGAGAAGGGAAGTGCGATGAGAGCGGCGAGAAGGCACAGCCCTCCCAGGCAGAGAAGCCCTGAGCGCATGAAGACCTCCAATGCATTCACCTACGAAGGCCGGCTCTCAACGGTTCCCAACGCCCACACCATAGCTGTGAACTAAGAACTGTGAACTATGAACTCAAGTCAGAACAGCTTCATGTGAATCACGAGGTATTTCTTCGGGTTCTCGCGAATGCCCTTGATCAGCTTCTGCGCTTCGTCAGCCGTCGCGTCCAGGTGGTCGTACATCGAGCGGTTCACAACCATCTGGCCGAGCGTGCCCTTGCCCCCGTTGAGACCATCAACCAGCTTATCGAGATTCGCAACCGTGTCGTCGAGCCTCTTTGAGAACTCCTCGGACTGCGTCAGCATCCCCAGCGCTCCCTTGCCCTGGTTGATGCCTTCGACCATCTTGTTGGTGTTGTCTACCGCGGAGTTCAGGTTGTTATACAGCGTCTCGTCGTGGATGAGCTTGCCCATCGTGCCGTGCCCTTCGGCAATCGACTGCGATATCACGTCCAGCCGGTCGACGGTCCTGTTGAGCTTGTCGTACATGGCGTCGTCGGTGAGCAGCTTGCCCATGCTCCCCTTGCCCTGCGCCAGGCGCTCCGTCACTGTGTCAAGGTTCTGGGCCACCTGCGCCAGGTGCGTATAGAGCTTGGGATCGTTGATCATCTCGCCCAAAGTCCCGCGCTTCGAGTTCACCGCATCCAGGGTGATCTGGATCTTCTTCATCGTCAGCGTGGCCTGCCGCAGCGTCTCCTGGCTGGTGTCGATCACTTCCTGGATCCCCGGCACGTTGCGCGCCGGCAGTTCCGCATTGTCGGCCGGGGGAGGCCCAGAGGCCTTCACCGAGGTGATGTCCACATAGCTGTCGCCCAGCACGCCGGCAGACTGGATCGAAGTGGTCGAGTCCGTGTGGATGAACCGCCGCACGTCGTCGTTCATCTTCATGGTGACTTCAACCGGCGTGGGATTGCGCGCCGGCACAACCCGGATGCGCGTCACATTGCCGATCGTCACGCCTTCAAGCGTCACGGGCGCCCCGCTCTTCAGGTTGGAGGCATTGTCGAAATACGAGCGCAGCGTGAGCTTGTGCGAAAAAAGGCCGCCCGAAGACCCGGACATCAGGAAAATGAGCACGATGAGAATGGCGACCCCCACCAGGACCAGGGCCCCCACCTTTAATTGAGACCACTTTATCTCTTTGCGGCTTGGCACTCTCGCATTTCTCCTTTGCCCAACGCCGAAGCCAACCCCGTCCCCGCGGCGATCCCGAAATCGCCTCCTCGCATTCCGCCGGAAGGGCGACAGCTAAAGGAGAAATGCCTCATCTCCTTCTTGCGGGCTCCATAAACCGCAACGCAAATAGAGGATAGCAGAAGGGAAGCGGGCTACTCCTCCCCCTCGAGGATCACGCTGGCAACCGCGAGCCCTGCCGAGTGCGTAAGCGAAAGAGCCGCATGAGTTACGCCAAGACGCCGCGCCCAATCCGCCGCGCGCCCGTCGAACCGCAGCGACGGACGCCCCCCCGGCTCGCGCACAACTTCAATCTCGAGCCAGCTCACGCCGCGGCTGATGCCTGTGCCCAGCGCCTTCGCCGCGGCCTCCTTGGCGGCGAATCGCGCCGCAAGGCTCTCGGCCGAGTTGCGCTTGCGCAGGCAATACTGCTGTTCGCCGGCGGTATATACGCGCTCCAGAAAGCGGGCTCCAAACCGGTTCAAAGAGTTCTGAATCCGTTCGATTTCCACAACGTCGATTCCCGTTCCGATGACCATTCTGTGGATGACCTTACATCATTTCCACAGGAGCATTCCAACAGGAACGCGCACCGCCTCCGGCTACAAATTACCTTCGCATTTTCTGGATTTCGAGCGGCACGCGCGAGAGTGGGCTGCCCGTGTTCCAAACCCGGTCAGCCATCGTTCGACTCCGGCACAAACCTGAAGCACACCCCCGCGCATCCCGATAAGAGGCAGTGTGAGGTTAACGTGCGGCGCAGAGAGTTGGAGCACTCATCCACAATTCCGTGGGCCCTGGAGATGAAGGCGGTCTCGCAGGTCGAGCCATCACGGCTGGTCTGCACGCTCACAGGCGCCATCCTCGGCTGTGGAGGCTGGGTTCTCAGTCGCGGCGCCAGCGACGCAGGCGTGGTCAACATGCTCTTCGAGTTCGAGCGCCAGTCCTGCGTGGATATTTACAGCGTCCTGATCGCCGCGGGGGTCGAGCTGAGCCAGGCCGGGCACATCCGGCTCACCGAGCTCTGCCAGTGCACCCGCCACCAGTCACGCCGTTGCGGCGCCGAGATCGCAAGCGTCGACCTCGAGATTCACACCCTCCCCGGCGAAGCGGCTCATCGGAACCACCCCCTCCAGCGCGCCTGATCCCATCAGCCCCGGAACTGTCCGGAATTAGTCCTTGACCGAGCTGCTGCGCCCGCGATTGCGAAAATACACAGGTTCCCGGCAATCCCGGCACGCCCAGGGGTAGATGCCGAACAGTGGCAGAAGAATCTCTTCCAGCCAGCCGAAGCGTTCCTGCCGGTACATGGTCATCGTGTGGCAGCACGGGCACCGCAGACGGACTTCCTGCTCGTGGCGGCTGTGCTTTGGGCTATTTGACTCGGGAGCGCGCTCTCCCCGATAGGTTCCTGATTGATCCTCGACAACACCTGCGTCCATTGAACTAACCGCTCCTGGGGGGTGGAGATGGGCCTGCTCAAGCTGCGCTTCCGGGTGGAATTGGCTCATAATACCCCGAAATCCAAACGGAGCACACCAGGAATTCACGAGACTTTCTCGTTATCTGGGACGCTTTCCCGGCCGGGGAATCCGAGCTCAGCCCCCCAGGCCCCCCCATTTGACTGGCGACGTTCCGTCAGCTCGATGCCTCCAGCCGCTCCAGCCCCCGCCGGGCCAGGTCCGCAACCGCGCGGGCCAGCGTACCACTCGCATTCAGCGATTCAGGCCGCTCCAGCCGCACCCCCAGCCTCTTCGCGTGTTCCCGAAACGCAATGTCCACGTCGTAAAGGATCTCCACGTGGTCGCAGAGAAATCCGATCGGCTGCAGCAGCACGGCATCCGCGCCCTGCGCGGCCAGCTCGTCGAGCGTCTCTTCCACCGTCGGCCCGATCCACGGCCCCCCGCTCGCCCCCTGGCTCTGAAAGGCAAACCGCCACAATGGAATCTCCGGAACCGCCGCCGCAACGAGCTCAGCCGTGCCGCGCGCTTCCTCGGCATAGGGGTCGGCCCCCTCGCCCGGCCACAGCTTCGGGCCGGTGTCCCCCTCCGCCGAAGGCCGGACGGTTCTGAGCGGAACGCTGTGCGCCGTAAAGAGCACCGGCACAGGATGCCCGGCATCCTCCCTCAGCTTGCCGAGCGCAGGCCGCAGTCGCTCGGCGAAAGCTTCAATCAGCAACGGATGCCGCGCCCACGCATCCGTAAAGTCGATCCTGACCCCGCCCGCCTCGGCCTGCACAGCGCGCCGGTAGAGCCCCACGCTCGTCCGCGAGTTTTGCGGCGCCATGCAGATTACCGCCGCCTGCTCCACCCCATCGGCGCGCATCTGTTTCACAACGTCCGGAATATACGGCCGCCAGTTGCGCATCCCCACGTACACCCGAACCGGGCAGCCCGCCCTCGAAAGCTCCTCCTCGGCCAGCCGCGCCTGTTCCAGCGTCAGCTCGGTCAGCGGACTCTTTCCGATCAGCGAGTACCGGTGCTTGATCTCCTCGACGACCTGCGCCGGCAGCGGCCGCCCGCTCACCACATTGCGCAGGTACTCGGGAATCTGCTCCACCGTCTCCGGCGTCCCATGCGCCAGCAGCAGCACCGCCCGTCTCGCCATCCAACCCCCGTCCTTTGTCCCAAGCCTCTGTCTTTCTGATCCCTGGTCCCTGATGCCTGGTCCCTGTCCTTCTAGTCCCTGTCTTTCTGATCCCTGGTCCCTGATCCCTGGTCCCTGTCCTTCTAGTCCCTGTCCTTCTAGTCCCTATGTCCCTATGTCCCTATGTCCCTAGTCCCTGTCTTTCTGATCCCTGTATTTATGAACCATCCTCACCACCGCCTGCACATTCTCCACCGGCGTTCCCGGCACAATCCCATGCCCCAGGTTGAAGATGTGTCCCGGCCTTCCGCCGGCCGCCCGCAGAATCTCCCTCACCCGCGCCTCCAGAATCTCCGCCGGAGCAAACAGCGTAATCGGGTCGAGATTGCCCTGCACAGCGCGCGTATGCCCAACCGCCCGCCAGCCCTCGTCGAGCGGCTGCCGCCAGTCCAGTCCGATCACGTCCGCTCCGGTCTCCGCCATCGCGCCCAACAGTCCGGCCGTCTCCACGCCAAAGTAGATCACCGGCACGCCCATTGCCTGCACCGCGCGCACCAGCCGCTTCGAAGCTTCGAAAGCATAGTCGCGGTAGTCCCCGAGCGAAAGCGACCCCACCCAGCTGTCGAAGATCTGGATCACGTCTGCGCCGCCGTCCACCTGCTGCCGGCAATACTCCGTCAGAACCGCGACAATCTTGTCCAGCAGCGCCCGCCACGCCGCGGCATCGCGATACATCAGCTTCTTCGTCTCGATGTAGTTGCGCGAACCGCCGCCCTCGATCATGTAGCTGGCCAGCGTAAACGGCGCGCCGCAGAACCCGATAATCCCCAGCCGGTCCTTGAAGTGCGCCGCCACCCTCTGGATTGCCTGCGCCACGTACTCAAGCTCGGCCGCCCGGTCCGTCCGCAGCGTCTTCACGTCCTCCGCGGTCCGCACCGGATGGTGCACCACCGGTCCCTCGCCCGCCTGGAACTCGAAGTCCAGCCCCATCGGCTCCAGCGGCAGCAGCAGGTCTGCAAAGATGATCGCCGCATCCACGCCCAGCTTCTCCGCCGCCGTAATCGTCACCTCGGCCGCCAGCTCCGGCTGCTTGCAGATCTCCACCAGCGTGTGGTGCTTCCTTACGTCGCGGTACTCCTGCATGTACCGCCCGGCCTGGCGCAGAAACCACACCGGCGTGCGGTCCACCGGCTTGCGCAGGCACGCGCGCACAAACCGGCTGCCGTCCAGAATCGTCTCCCCGACGGCGCTCTTCTCGTCGTTCACTTCCATGCTTCGATTCTAAGAGGCGCTGCGGACAGATCGCCGTTCTGCGGCAAACCGAAGTGAGCAGCGTCACATTGGAGCCCCAACAAGGAATCCGGTTTTCCTACTTGGGACCCGGGATACCAGCCTCGGCCGTCAACTTTAGATCCCTGCCCCCGATCCTACCTGCCGCCTTTTGACCACTTCCAAGCCGTCAGAGAAGAACACGCATCCCGGCCGCCAAATAAGATGAGCTATCCACGGCGCGCTCGGCCGCGTGAACCGGCTTCCAGTTGCGCAAAATATTCGACAATGGTGTAATCCAGGGCAGAATCTCCACTAGAAACGGTGTCGGACTTATGTCGCCTTCGAGTCTTGAGAAATTGCTGCCCTTAGTCTCTATCGGGGTTTTGCCATGGAGCTTCGCCTTGATCTACTTGCTAGCCGGAATTATTCGGGCTCGCTTCTCCAAGGCTAAACCCGAACTCGTGCTGGTTGGTCTGAGCTTCATCGTCATGATCGCCGTGGGTGTCCTAGCCCACTCAAGCGCGAACGCTAGGGGACAAGTGAAGGTTCAAACTGGCGACATCACCCAGCAAGGTTCGCAGAACGCGGCGGGGGTAGGAGGGAGCGTTTCTCAATCCGCGCCACCTTGTAACGCTCCGGAGGCGTCGAGGAAGTGACCATACCACTCGTTCTATTGCTCTCAGGGTCGTTCTTTTTCCAGAGCGGAACCTCTATACAGAGTGGTACAGTCAGTCAAAAAGCGGAGTCGAAAGACTGCGCCATTAATGTGGCCAACGTCACGGGAAATGTCGTTAGCAGCTGCTCCGGAATTCCTCCAGCGGCACTCGAACCGCTAAACCGAGAGTTGCGTAAGAGGCGACTATCGGAGGACGCTTCCAGGCGGGAAGCCGAGTCGTGGAGACAAAAATATGAATCGCTTGAGTCAGAATTAGTTTCCGCAGGCATCTCAGGCGCACTTCAGGAGAAGGCGCGAGCTCTCTTGGAGCTGGGCGATTTGGCCGGCGCGGCCACGGTTCTGGACGAAGCTACAAAAAAGGGTGACGAACAGATTAATGAACTTGCCGCTACGCACTATCTTCGAGCGAAGGTTGCCGAACTCAGCTTCGACGTCAAGACTCAGATAGATCAGTTAGGCATTGCGTACAGGCTGGCCCCAAAGGCCATTATGATCGCTACTGAGTACGGAAATGTGCTAACAGGGTATGGGCGGCTTAAGGAAGCAGAGTCGGTTTTCAGTGGACTGCTGGAGGACGCTAACACTGCGAAGGTTATCCCAATGCAAGCAGCGACCCTCACCAATGAGGCAAATTCGTTCAAGTTTCAAGGTCGATTAGCCGAGGCCCAGGACAATCTCCTGAAAGCTGCATCCCTTTGGGAACTTTGTGTAAAGACACAACCGTTTGCGCTCACCAACAAGGCTACGGCACTCGACGGAGCGGCGGAGATTGCGCTCCTTCGATTGCACTTTGAAGAGGCGACCCAACTAATAAGGGAGGCGCTCGATACGGAGCAAATCGCTTTGGCACAGGAAACCGACACTGCTCGCTCCCAGTTAGAGCGGTTAAACCTTGGGCATATTCTTCTGAGCGATTGCGACATAGCTACGGAATCGCGGGACTTCGACGCGGCTTCTGATGCACTTACTAATGCCATCAAGCAAGCTGAAGAGATTTCCGATCCAACTCTCCTGCACAAAAGGCAACAGTTATTGGGTGTTGCAAAGAGAAGTCAATGCCTGGTTGCCGCCGAGCAACAACATCCGATGGACGGGCTTAAGCTGTGCGGTGAGGCGATTTCTGCGCTGAGCACTCTCGAAGATGAGGAGGGCGGCAAATACAAGGGCAGCTTAGCATTCGCATACTTGAATCAGGGATTGGTTCAAGAAGACCTAAAAATGTGGAAATCAGCAGTTGAGAGCTTAACCAAATCTAAGGCTCTCTTCAAAGAAAAGGTTGACCAAGGCCAGCGCCAATACCAGTCCAATCTAGCATCGGCAGCCTTCTATCTGGTCGCAGCACTTTACTATTCCAGTGGAAAAGATGCTGCGATTGAGGCCGCGCGGGAAGCTGTGGTGAATGCGCGTGAACTGAGTGACCCATTCATCCAATTACGCCAAGCCGTCCTCACTGAAGCGGCAGGCTTACTCGATGAATCGGGCGATCACGCCGAAGCTGCAGAATATCGTCGCGAGTTGGCTCAACTGCGGCGCTAAAAGTGCAGGATACCGAGAAATTCTGGCCTAACGGGCTCCGCATCAACAATCCCACCCGATAGATATATGCGTTTTTTCTTGAATCATGTGAAATGGCCTCAAATCAGCACCCTATTGACCGCATTTTGCGTAGTCCGCGATCAGGCCGTGGACACCATAAGCGCAAAAAAATCGGCCCCCGTTTTCACGGGGGCCAAGTTGCCTTGGTTCTCTCTGTTACGAGAGCTTTTTTGGCGGCCGTCGGCGGGGGAGCCGATGGGCGGTAAGAGCCTCGGGGGAGTGGCTGCTGCGGTTTTAGGGCCGCTCCGCACCATTCGAGGACGCTGCACCCTGGGGTGATGCCGCATCCCGGGCCGCCAAAGTGTTTTCCATCACGCGCACATGCACGCTGCTCTTGCGCACCGGCTGGTCATCCTGGTCGGTGTCCGAACTTCCCTGGGTGCTCGCTTCCATCGGCGCGTTGCCCAGGGCCACCGCGTGCAGGCGGTAGACGGGAATGTCATTTTCTACAAAGTAGCGATTGACCACTTCGGCCAGCCGCCGTGAGTTCTGGATACCCGCCGCTCCGCGTCCGGGCGAGTGCGCTTCCACTTCAATGATGTAACCCTTGCGGTTCTTTACGTTGTCCACAAGCAGGTCGAGCTGGGCCTTGGCCGAGTTCGAAAGAACCGCGCTGCCGCCGCGGAAGGGAATCTCCGCTTCGGTGACCTGGTGATACTGGTCAAGTCCGTTGACGGTCGTGTGGATCTGGTCCACGTGCCCCGACGCGCCCTGCGCCGTCGTGCTGGCGTTCTGTGCCTGCGAGCTGGCCTGGGTCGCCGCCTGGTTCGCCGCGTCTGCCGTGGATTGAGCCTGCCGGATGCCCGCCTGGGCCCGCGAATCCACGTCCTTGATGTCGGCTGCGTTCTTTGCGTTCAGCTGATCCAGTTCCGTCAGCCGGTCGTTAATCGGATCGGTCTGCCGATGCACCCACTTCTTGCGGGCGAACGGCTGCATCTTTCCCCAGAACCCCTCCTGCGACTTATTGCTCAGCCGCTGCTGGTTTACGTCGGGGGAGGGCTGCTCAGCCTGCGACGGGGGAGTAGCCGCAGGCTGCGACTGCGCAGCCTCAGGAGGGGTCGCCTGGGGGCTCGCAGGAGGCGTTTGCTGCGCTCCTGCAGAAATTGCCATCGCAGAAACCAGAGCGAATGCGGCCAATGGGCCGGAAATCGAATTAGCTGTAAGGCCTCTCATGGGGGCTCCTCTATTTTTGGTAAAACGAAGGTTTGTTTTTGCTGTAACCAGTACCCGCAGGAAACTGCGGAATGAGCGCTTCCATCGCTCGCCGGATATACTGCACGGCCCATGCCAAACTCCCCAGCTTCGCGATTGCCCGTTAAGTCGTTTGGAATCTGAGCGCCTGGGCCAGCCCGCGAAGCCCGCCGCAGGCCCTGCGGAAAGAATTACCGCCCGCCCGGGAAGTACTTTTTACCCGCGCGGGTAACTTCTTCCCGTCGGCCCCAAGGCTCATGAATCCCGGCGTCGTGACCACCGGACAGCGCGACGCAACTCCGGGAAGTACCGCAGGTCTCCGGACCGGCTGTATTGCGGGTGTCCTCACCCGCACATCCGACAACTATTCTCATGGCGGCGCGTTGCGTCACCCCGGCGATCCTCCCGAAAATCCTGTCAAGTCCCTCCGCCCGTCTGTGGAAATGTTGAAATCTCGACAAGCAGCCTTAATTCATAGCATTACCCTGTGGAAAAACCCCGCGAAAAAAGCCTCTGGAGTTGGCCGATTCACTCTTCGCACCTGCTAAGCTTGAAAGTAGAGTTGAAATGAACCCCTCGCGGATCCGTCTCCCCGAGGGGTTTATTGTTTCTGCGCCAAATCCGCCTCGAGCCGCTCGGTTCCGTTGAAAATACCCCCCTCCCCCCTCCCCCCCTATAAATTTTTCATTGGAGTAAAAATTCCTGCCAACCTATTGAAACTGGATGCTTTACGCCGAGATTCCCGTTACATACCGCAAGTCAGGCCATCTGCCTGCCAGGCTCTCAAAATCGAGACTGTTATCCAAAACATACATACCCGCGTCCCAGATATTTTTGACTCACTGGCGATTCGCATCTTTAGATTCAAATATCTGATAATAAAATAATTAACGTAAAGGATCGTGTCCTTCAAAAGAGATCCCCGTCTCCACCAGCAGATCTGCCCGGTGAGACTTCACTCGCCTTGTTATCTTTGTGGTAACGTGTCCGAAAACCGCGCTTAACACGGCTTTAAGGTCCAAAATTCGCGATCCGCAGATCACGAACCAGGACTCTCGAAGAAGGAGGGAACTGGAGCGGCCTAGAACACCCAGAGACTGCCGAGCACGAGCAGGATCGCGGCCGCGGTCACGAGCTGGTAGACCACGTCGTCGACACGGCGTGCGTTGGACTGAACACGGCTTTCGGGAGCCGGAGAAACGGATGCGCGATTCGGGGGAGTCTGCATCGGAGCGTGCCTTTCTTTGCCGAGGCAACAAGTGCCGGGTCCAGGCCTCATGCTGAACTGCTACGGAGTCAAACGGTAATGCGTTCCGCTCTTAATGGCTTAGACGCGAGAGGCCTTCGCGGGATGCCAGAAAAAACGTGAAGTGCTTGTCAAGAAACGGTCAACACTTCATTGATCGTCACAGTCTGCAGAATTCTGAGCCCGATTCACAGGAAAAGGGAAGAGCAGGGTATTCCCGTGGTAACGGGTGTAGAATTCCGCACGTGAGCACTGGCCCGGAATTGATTCGAACCGCCGAGCCGCGAGAGCGCAACTGGCTTGCTGTTGCGATCGCGGCCGGCGTTCTCACACTAGTGGTGATCGTCGCAGTGATTGTGACGCAGCGCGGCCAGAAATCCGCAACCGTGGCGCCGGTCTCCGCCGCCGCCGACCCGTACTCGGCGAACCTGCCCATCACCGACGAGAAGATGAGCGAGTCCAGCAACCTCGCCGGAAACAAGGTCACCTATCTCGACGGGCACATCGTGAATAAAGGCGGCAAGACCGTCAGCGGCATCGTCGTCCAGGTGCTCTTCCGCAACGCCGCCAATGAGGTGGCGCAGAACGAGTCGATGCCCATGCAACTGGTCAGGACAACCGAGCCGTATGTTGACCTGGAGCCGGTCTCCGCCTCGCCGCTCAAGCCCGGCGACGGACGCGACTTCCGCCTCATCTTCGATACCGTAACGCTCGACTGGGACGGCGCCTATCCGCAGGTCCGCATCCTGCGAATACAGACGCAGTAAAACAGCCTTCAGCTGTCAGCCTTCAGCCTCGAATCTTCAAGGCCGTCGCTTAGTCCCGTAGCCTGCCCTGAGCGAAGCCGAAGGGTCCCCAAGTCCCTAAGTCCCAAAGTCCCTCTGTCCCTTTGTCCCTCTGTCCCTAAGTCCCTAAGTCCCTGCACTTCCATACTGTTCATCCGTCACCTGCTCCAGCCACTCCACAGCCTTGCCGTTAAGCCTTTCCTGGACAGCAATGTGGGTCATGGCAGTCGTTGGCGCGGCGCCGTGCCAGTGCTTCTCTCCGGGCGCGATCCACACGACGTCGCCGGGCCGAATCTCCTCGACGGGTCCGCCCCAGCGCTGCGCGCGCCCGCAGCCCGACGTAACCACCAGCGTCTGCCCGAGCGGGTGCGTGTGCCAGGCCGTGCGCGCGCCCGGCTCGAACGTGACGCTCGCGCCGTTGACGCGCGCCGGGTCAGGGGCAGTAAACAGCGGGTCGATCCGGACCGTGCCCGTGAACCAGTCGGCCGGACCCTTGCCTGAGGGCTGAGTTCCAATGCGTGTGATTTCCATGAAAACCTCCAGCGCGGGGATCGGGAGTGAGAAATTACTCGTTCTGGTCAGGTTTGCCGTGATTGAACACGTGGTATGTGACCGTGTCCCATGCATTGTGGATCCCGATCACCAGCAGCAGCACGGTGGCGACAGCAATGCCGTAAAGGCTGGTCTCTACAACGCGCACCATCTCGGCGCTGGCTGAGACGGCCATTAGCAGGTACGCGATAAACGGCAGAATGGCGTGGAAGAGCCAGTCCTCGAACTCCGGCTTGTATGGCGCGCGGTGCATGCGCACCGCGGTTTGAGTCGTATATGCGACCCCGGCGGCGCCCGACACCTGGATCAGCCCGGTGATCACGAAGTGGGCAACGTAACTCCGCGGAGCGACCATGGCCGCCGACAGCAGAAGCACCGTCGTCAGGTGGACGATCGTGGGCGTGCTGTAAACGGCCGCGCCAAACGCCGTCGCCGGCCTCCGCGGCAGGCTGGCCATCAGCGTGAGAACCACAAATTGCAGTCCGATGAGCGCGCCGGCCGCCGAGCCGGTGATCACGTAGAAATTCTGCCATTCCGAGAGCGCGCTCATGGGTTTCGTGGTTATTGTGCCACGCTTCAGAGGCCCGTCATCTTTTCGAGCGCCTCGGGATACCGATCGCCCTCCACCCGGATCTTCGACGCCGCATCTTCAATCTGCGCGAGGTCGTCCTTCGAGAGCTTGACCGATACCGCCCCGATGTTCTCCTCGAGCCGGTGCAGCTTGGTCGTCCCCGGAATCGGCACAATCCAGGGCTTCTGCGCCAGCAGCCACGCAAGCGCTACCTGTGCGGGCGTGGCGTTCTTCTGCTTGCCGATCGCCGCGAGCAGGTCGACTACGGCCTGGTTGTTCTTGCGGGCCTCGGGCGTGAAGCGCGGCAATCTGCTGCGAAAATCGTCCGTGCCCAGCGGAGTGCTCTCGTCCATCTTGCCGGTCAGGAAGCCCTTCCCGAGCGGACTGTACGGAACAAGCCCGATGCCGAGTTCCTCGAGCACAGGAATCACTTCCTCCTCCGGCCGTCGCCACCACAGCGAGTACTCGTTCTGCACCGCCGTGACGGGCTGTACGGCATGCGCGCGGCGGATCGTCTTCGCGCCCGGCTCGGAGAGTCCGAAGTGCTTCACCTTGCCCTGCTGGATCAGCTCCTTCACGGTTCCCGCGACGTCTTCGATGGGCACGTCGGGATCGACCCGGTGCTGATAAAAAAGATCGATCACATCCACGCGGAGCCGCTTTAGTGAAGCCTCCGCGACTGCCCTGATGCGCTCGGGCCGGCTGTTCAGTCCCTGCCACCCCGGGCTCCCGTCCGGGTTCAGATTGAACCCGAACTTTGTGGCGATGGCGACCTTGCCCTTGTACGGCGTGAGCGCCTCGCCGACGAGTTCCTCGTTCGCGAACGGGCCGTAGACCTCGGCCGTGTCGAAGAAAGTGATGCCGCGATCGACGGCCGCGTGCAGCAGCGAAATCATCTCCGCCTTGTCCTTGGGCGGCCCGTAGCTGAAGCTCATGCCCATGCAGCCGAGGCCCAGGGCAGAGACCTGAAGATTGCTTTTACCTAAACTACGTTTCTGCATGAAAGCTCCTGAGTGCTTTACTCCGATTTAAGCGACGCCATGTCGATCGAGAAGCGGTATTTCACGTCGGATTTGACCAGGCGTTCGTACGCTTCATTCACCTTCTGGATGGGGATGACTTCGACGTCGGAGGTGATGTTGTTCTTGCTGCAGAAGTCGAGCATCTCCTGCGTTTCGGCGATGCCGCCGATGATCGACCCCGAAAAACTGCGGCGCCTGAACAACAGGCCGAATACTCCGACAGCCAACGGCGTGGCAGGCGCGCCCACCATCGTGATGTTGCCGTCGCGCCCGAGCATATTGATGTATGCGTTGATGTCGTGTTCCGCGGCGACGGCGTCGAGGATGAAGTCGAAACTGCCGGCGTGTTTCGCCATCTCGTTCGCGTCCTTCGAGATCACCACTTCGTCAGCCCCGAGGCGGCGCGCGTCGTCCTTCTTCGATGGCGAAGTGGTGAAGACAACAGTGTGCGCTCCCAGGGCGTGCGCAAACTTCACCGCCATGTGGCCCAGTCCGCCAAGGCCGACAACGCCGACCTTCTTGTCCTTGGTCACGCCCCAGTGCCGCATCGGCGAGTACGTCGTGATCCCGGCGCAGAGCAGAGGCGCGGTTCCGGCGAGATCCAGGTTCGTCGGCACGCGCAGCACGAAGCGTTCGTTCACCACGATGCTGTCGGAATATCCGCCGTAGGTGACTCCGCCGAGGTGCTTATCGGGAAAGTTGTAAGTCAGGATCATGTTCGGACAGAACTGTTCGAAGCCCGCCTTGCATTCGGGGCAGGTTCCGTCGGAGTCAACCATGCAGCCAACGGCGGCCAGATCGCCCTGCTTGAACTTCGTGACCGCAGAGCCGGCCTTCGTGACGCGGCCCACGATCTCGTGCCCGGGCACGCACGGATATACGGTTGGCATCATGCCGCTCCACTCGTTGCGCGCCTGGTGTAGGTCGGAGTGGCAGATGCCGCAAAAGAGAATCTCGATCTGGACATCGTGTTCGGTTGGATCGCGCCGCGTGATCTTGCTCGATGTAAACGGCGAGGTAGCGCTTGCAACGGAGTAGGCCTTTGCGTTGTACATGAACCTCCTTCTCGTCTCTGCCGGGCGGCAGGTGAAGAGGCGCGCGGGGATTGAAATGAAGTGCGCGCCCGACTCTCAATTCAGAGCGTATCGAACCGGGCGGAGCAGGCGATATCCCGATCCTGCCTTTTTCTTGCCTATTTCTGCCGATGAGAGTTCTTTTGTGCAGAAAAGCCAACGATCAGTAGTGAGGTCTCACCACTGACCACTGATCACTGACCCCTGACCACTGGTTCACCCAAAGCTTGCGCGCTTCACCGTCTGGCGAAAGTCCTTGCCCTTCATCTCGACGGCGATGCACATCTCTGCGATGCGCGAACGCATGCGGTCGCCGATGCGGTCGCCGAGCGTCTGCTCGCGCGCCGCGCGCTCCGCGTCGGACTGCGCTCCGCCGCCGGCCGGCAGGTCGGGGTAGTTGGTGGTGATGATCGTGGTCTGCTTGTTGTTGTAGCGCGTATTAAGGATGAGGGCCACAGTGTCCCACACCCACTCGTTGGGCTTCTGCGCTCCCAGGTCGTCGAGGACCAGGACCTCGGCGTTGAACACCGGTTGCAAAAGCTCAAGCTCAGTGGTGCTCACCTGCGGGTTGTAGCTGTTCTGGATGCTCTTGAGAAGCTCGCGGTAGTCGCAGAACAGGCCCTTGACGCCGCGTTCGCGAATGAGCCGCCGCAGCACGCCCACCGCGAGGTGAGTCTTGCCCACGCCGATCGACCCGGTGAACAGCAGCCCCTTTCCGGCGGTGTCCACTGGATATGCATCGACAAAATGCCGTGCGGTCTGGTGCGCGCGCCGAAGCGACTGGTCGATACCGTGGAAAAACTCGTATCCGTCGAGGTCGTAGTCGCGGTAGCGCTCGGGAATTTTTGCCGCGCCGAGACGGTGCTCTTCGCGCTGCGTCTCCTGGCACTCGCAGGCGCGCGACACCCACAGTCCGCCGGGCGACATCACCCGCACCAGGCCCACGCCTCCGCAAGTTGGACAGCTGCTCATGTTCTGTATCCAGCGTAGCGCAACATGCGCACGGTGCCGGAAGTGCACGGCCTGCGGGAATGTGGAAAACGAGGTCTTGAAGCGGGAGCGAACCAGCGCGCGATATTCGGGCTGCTTGCTTACAATCGAGAGGCATCGAGAACCGTTCGATGCCGCATGACAAAAGCTGGTCAAATTTTCTATCCGGGGGGTGTTCGTGAAACGCATTCTGCTAACGGCCTCATTCATCTTCGCTGTTATAGCTTTCGCGGGCTGGGCGTCAGCCCAGGAGCGGAGCAAGCCCGAAACTGTAGCGCCGGCGCCCACGCAAAATGCGCCCTCCACCACCGCATCGGGCCATCCGCTCGACGCCTACTGGACGGCCCACGACAAGCAACTGCTGACAGACTTCGGCTGGCTGGCCCGCTACAAGGAGGCCGATTTGAAGCTTGCTCCGCCCGCTGCAGGTGAGAACCGCGTGGTCTTTATGGGCGACTCAATCACCGAGGGCTGGCACTTCGACGCGCCGGGCAGCCCGTTTGCCGCCAAGCCCTACATCAACCGCGGCATCAGCGGCCAGACTTCGCCGCAGATGGTCATCCGCTTCCGCCAGGACGTGATCGACCTGCATCCCAGGGTCGTCGTCATCCTCGCGGGCACCAACGACGTCGCCGGAAACACAGGCCCCATGACGCTCGACCAGACCGAGGACAACCTGCGTGACATGGCCGACCTGGCCGCGGCCAACAACATCCGCGTGGTTCTCTGCTCCGTGCTTCCTGCATATGACTTCCCATGGAGTCCGGGCCTTGCTCCCGCTCCGAAGATCGTCGAGCTGAACAAGTGGATCAGGCAGTATGCCGCGGACAAAGGCTATGTCTACGTCGACTACTACTCCGCGATGAAAGACGAGCGCGGAGGCCTGCCGGCGAACCTGAGCCACGATGGGGTGCACCCGAATCCCGCTGGTTACGCGATCATGGCTCCGCTGGTCGAGGCCGGTATCGCCAAGGCTCTTGGGCAGGCAGGCGGCGCGTGACAGTTCTACATCGAGGTGCCGGCGGCGCAATCGACCGCCGGCAAATAGATGGAACCCGGCCCTAGTTCGACGTCGGCGACGGATTGGGCGTCGGGGCCGGAGTCGCGGCCGGCGCTGCGGTCGGGGTCTCAGCCGGTGCCGCATGATTCGCCGAGAACGAGCGGATGTACTTCACCAGTCCCTTGATCTCGTCATCTTTTGCTCGCGAAGCATCTTCGCCCGGCATTTTGTCGTTGCCCTTGCGGATGAATTCGGCGAGTTGCTCGTCGGTCTTCCCGCTAAGGCCTGCCCCATTCGTCCAATCGTTAAGGTTCATGGTCTTTCCGATGTCGCCCTTGCCGTCGCCGGTGTCGCCGTGACAGATTGCGCAGTCGACCTTGTATATCTGCTTAACGGCAGGCCTGGGCGGTTCGACCTGGATGGTGGCGGGATGGGCGGGCTCGGCCTCGGCGGCGGCCTTATGCGCCGGTTTTTGTCCATAGGACGTAGAGACACACGCCAGAATGATCACGGCGGGCAGGAGGAGCAGGGGTTTCACCATGGTTCATCTCCTCAGTTGCCGGTGTCGGGGAATCGGCATCGCGCAGCTGTTTTAGGTTTTTCGGGATCATTATAGGCCAGATTTAGGCGAATGCGGTGATTGACGGAATTGCCAACGTATCCAATTGGAACTAAAATAGGAAGACAGCAGGAAAGGTATTTTTCAGAAGCAAATGCCCAAAGAAAAGATTCATCCCAATTACGCCGCGGTGCGGGTCGTGTGCGCCTGCGGAAACAACTTTGAGACGCGCTCTACGCACAAGGGCGACATCCACGTGGAAATCTGCTCGGTGTGCCACCCGTTCTTCACCGGCAAGCAGCGCCTGGTCGACACGGCCGGCCGCGTCGAGCGATTCCGCCGCAAGTATGCCAAGGCGGGCGAGACGAAGTAACCCAGCCCAACCGCGCGAACTGGCTCAAGGGGCCTCCGCCGCGGCGGAGGCCTCAACGTGTTTGGATGAAAGGCGGTTCACAGTTATCAGCTCATAGTTCACAGTAAGGAATGTTTCAGCAACGAATCGGGCAGGCCCGGCTTTCAACTGCGAACTGCGAACTACGAACTGAGAACTAAGAGGTTATGGCCGGCAAAGGCTTCACCGTGAAAAAGCACTGGGACAACCCGGTCAAGCACGAGATGCCGGCGGAGGCACGGGTTCCGGCCGAGATGCGCATCGGGGGCGTTCGGGTGACGCCGGCCACGGTGCTTGCTCCCATGGCGGGCGTCACCGACACGGTCTTCCGCCGCTTCATCCGGCACGCGAGCATGTTCACGGCCGCGGGTGAACCCGGCGCTGCCGGCGTCGAGAGCGAGGTCACGAACGCGCAGTCCGGCTGCGGCCTCCTCATGACCGAGTTCACCTCGGCCGATGGCCTTTCCCGCATGCGCGAATCGAAGCGCAAGCGGTATCTCACCTTCTACGACGACGAGCACCCCATCGGAGCGCAGCTCTTCGGTTCGAACTCCGGCACGCTCGCAGAGGCGGCCCGCATCGTCGAGGACACCGGCTTCGACACCGTGGACCTGAACTTGGGCTGCCCGGCCAAGCGCGTGGTCGGCTGCAATGGCGGGTCGGGCCTCCTGCGCGACTTGCCGAAGATCGGCGAGATCTTCCGCACAGTCCGCAAGGCGGTAACCATCCCATTCACAGTCAAGTTCCGGCTCGGCTGGAACGACAACAACATCGTCTGCGTGGACCTGGCCCGTATGGCCGAGTCCGAAGGCCTCAACGCAGTCGCTCTTCACGCACGAACCCGTGAGCAGGCCTACACGGGGCAGGCACGGTGGGAGTGGATTGCAGCGATCAAGCAGGCGGTCGCGATCCCTGTGATCGGCAATGGCGATATCACCACGCCCGAGGCGGCCTCGGCGATGATTGCGCAAACGGGCTGCGACGCGGTAATGATCGGGCGCGCGGCGCCATCGAATCCGTGGATCTTCAGGCAGATCGCGCAGTACACGGCCACCGGCAGCTACGAGCGGCCAACCGTCGATGATCGCTACCGGATGATCCGCTGCTACTTCCAGATGCTGTTGGAGGAGGCGGAGACTACGGCTGCGCAGCTTGAGAACGCCAACGGTTCCGGGAGGGACCGTGCGGGCGCGGCAGCCCGCGAGACGGCCGGAAAAATGAAGCAGTTTGCGTCGTGGTTTACGCACGGAGTGCCCGGCGGCGCAAAGTTGCGCGCGGCCATTTACCAGGCGAAGACAGGCGTGGCCGTGCTGGACGAAGTGGACCGGTTCTTCACCGTGCATTCCGGTGAATCAACAGAGGTGGACGAGCCGCAGAGTTTGACCGCGTTCCCGGATGCCGCGCTGGTGTGCGACTGATCAATCTTGCTCGTGTTCGGACCCGTCGCGCCGCTGAAACCGCCTGAGGAATTCATCGCTCTTCCGGATCAGCTTCAGCGAGCGGCGTACCGCTTCCTGGGTTTCGTACAGGCATGCCAGCGATTCAATCACAACCTGTCGGGACACCTGCAACCGCTGGTGCGCCGTTCGGGTCAATGCGTCTGCGACTAATCTTGGTTCCCCTTTCAACGGCTCGGCTTCGCCCCAATTGGCCGGCGTGCCGGTGTGATGAGGCTCACATTTTCCGTTCATAGCCCGTGCAAGAATACCTCCTATGAAATTAGATGCCACAGCTTTTGTGGGAGACCAAGCCCTGGTCGACGCCCTCAGGAAGCGTTCGACGCCTGTCGACTGCGGCGACGGTCGAGTGCTTTTCCGGCAGGGCGACGACCCAGTGGGAATGTACATTCTTCACCGCGGCGAGGTCACGATGACCATGCATTCGACGGAGGGAGAGCTGCTGGTCGAGATGCGAGCCGGTCCGGGGTCGCTCATGGGGCTGCCCGGCCTGGTCGGGAACAGCACCTATTCGCTCACGGCCGAAGCAAGAAAGGGCGCCGACGTGAGCTTCGTGACCCGGGAAGAGTTCTCCCGGCTGATGCTCTCGGAGCCGGGCCTGGCAATGATGATTCTGCGTGTTCTGGCGGCTGAAGTGCGGAGCGCGCGAATCGCATCGCAGGTTTCGCCGGCGGCCGGCGGTAAACCTTCAGCCGCTGGAATCCCGGAAGTCAAGGGCGGCCCCGCAAGAAACAAGTATCTCGCGTAATTTTCCGGCCTTGCAAAACTAGCCGCCACCCCCGGGTTCTCCGCAGGCCTCACACCGGGATTGTGGATTCTTGAAGTGATACGCAATAACTCCAACCGCCCGGCATTTACGCTCGGGGTTCCTTACATTTTTCGCTACTGCAGTTTGAGTTGACATGGTGGAGTTTCGCCCCTATAAGGTTTAGAGTTACTTCCCCCTAAGTATCTGGAGAGCCGAATCTGGCTGACTCCTATCCTGTAGTTCTTTTCCCGCTGCGCGCATGGATAACTGTGTGCCGTGGCGCGATGGTAGGTTCATCGCGTCTGCCCCACAAATTTTGCTGTTAATTCCCAATCGAAATTCGACTGGAGGTCGAAGATGATTTCGAATGGTCGTAAGGCTCTTGCACTTGCGCTGGTGGCATTTATGTTCGGTTCCGAGACCCGCGGATTGGAGGGCGCTTCCTTCACGCAGAGCGGTGTCGGCCTCGGGTTCGCCAACGTGATTCCCATGGGACACGAATGGGTAACCCGGATGGCGGCGAGCGAAGTGCTGCAATATCCGCAGGGCGTTCTGCCGGACGTGCCCGATCCAAATGATCCGCGGAGAGGCTGGTCGCAGGGACTTGCTCGAAACCCAAACCTCAACACGCCGGGCGCGCAGGAAGAGGCGCGGAGAATCAAGTCGTACCCCGAAGGCGAACCTCGCTACGCGTCGCGCTACAAATTCGTCTGGGACGCAATCATCGGCGAGCGCTGGGTTGACATCGCCGGCTACAACATCATAACCAGCAAGTTAAGCAACATCGACTGCTGGGATGCCGTGGCGCAGGAGGCGGTAGAGGCGCAGTACGACCACTTCATGAGGCGCTGGGACGAGACAGGCGGCCAGGGAGGATTGTCGGCGGCGAAAAATTCGCAGGCGCGCTTCAAACAATACTTCATCAGCGCGGCAATGGCGCCCTCGACCACCATGATGGCCTACGATGGCGGGGCTGCAGGTTCGACCGCCGTCATTGTGGACCGCAATTACTTTCTCTTCGGGCGCGCGGTGCATCTCTTCCAGGATTCGTTCAGCACCGAACACACGGTGCGCCTGCCGAATGACAACTTCGTGAAAGTTCGCCAGGTGAAGAGCTACTTGTGCGCACCCGGGTCGGAACAGCACTCGCACTCGAACTCAGCCGTTCTGAATTACACGAGCGGAGACGTCATCTGGAAGCCGGACACCAAACTCGATCCCTCTTGGCGGTCTTACAAGGCGAGCAACATGAAGCCCTTTGCGCTTGTCGCGGTAGAGGGCACGAAAGACCTATGGGCGGCTTTCATCCGCACGATGGGCAAGCCCATGGACCAGAGGCTGGCTTGGGCGCAGAACGAGGCGCAGACGCTGGCAGACAACTGGCTGGGCGTCGACGACAACGAAGTCGTCACCTGGTACGACAACGCGCAGCACCGCGGCACGACCTATGTGAGGAACAGCGACAAGGAAACCGGCATGACTGTGACCCAGTGCATGCGTACGCTGAATGTGGGCACCGACGACCAGCGGGCATATGCTGCAAAGCTTGTCTCCGACCAGCGCGCGTGCGTGTATAACGCAATTCCGTGGCCCGGGTACGACGATCTCTACGACACGTCCGTGCACATGTACTACGTGTGGCAGTGGCGGAACAATCTCAAGTTGGAGACCCCGCCCAACGGCTGGCAGATTCCCACGCGGCCGGCGGATACGGGCGTTCGCGTGCTCATTAAGAGCATGGCAAACCACCAGTACATGACGGCCGAAGGAGGGTTGAAACCAGACGCCTGGATCTACAACAGGCAGGGCGCGGCGCTCGACATGATCTGGGTTGGCAAGCTCGCCGACGACCGGGGAAATATCAAGCCGAACGACGGCTCGTTCCGCATGACGTATGCGCCGCAGCTGTTCCTGAGCTACCGGCTCAGCGACGGAGCCTTGAAGCTGTACGATCCCGGCGCGCTGATCGCGCCCTCAGACTTCACGCTTGCGCGAGCGCCGCGGGAATATTCGATCAAGAGCAACTACTGGAATCAGTTCGTGAACCTGAACCGGTCGACAGCATCTCCATACATCAACCGCTTCGGCGATCCCAACAAGGCCGAATCGCAATGGGCGATCGAGGGGCTGCGTTTGCCGTAAACGGCGAGCCCGGCGGGGCCCCTCTCAACACGGGGCCCCGCAATCTCCTCTTGCAGACTCCTGACTATCCATATGCCATGCACTTACACCACGAAGTCCGTTTCGTCGTACTTGGAACCCGCCTTAGGTGTTCCGTTCAGTGCATCACGGACGAAGCAGAGCCTTGATCGCACGCCGCTCATCCATCGCGCGGTAGCCGTCGGCCACCTGCCCGAGTGGAAGGGCGAGATCGAAGACCTTGCCCGGATCGATCTTTCGTTCCCAGACGAGCCTGATCAATTCCGGCAAGTACCGACGCACCGGAGCGGGACCACCGTGCAGGCGGACCAGCGTGAAGAACACCGGCCATACATCGAGCTTCATTCCGTGAGGCACTCCGACATACCCGATCGAGCCGCCAGGCCGGGTGGATCGGATCGCCTGCATCATCGACTCCTCGCTCCCGACGCACTCCAGAACGGAATCCGCGCCGATGCCTTTTGTCATTTCCTTGATCCGCGCGACGCCTTCGTCGCCCCGTTCGGTCACGATGTCGGTCGCGCCAAACTCGCGAGCGAGCTTTTGACGCTTCTCATGCCGGCTCATTGCGATGATCCGTTCCGCCCCCATCAGCTTCGCTGAGAGCACGCCGAGAAGGCCAACAGCGCCATCACCAACAACGGCCGCAGTCGAACCCGGTTTTACATTTGCCGCATCGGCGGCGAACCAGCCGGTGCCGAGAACGTCTGAGATGGTGAGGAGGCTTGGAAGCAGGTCCTCCGGCGGAAGTTCCGGCGTAGGCAGCAGCGTGCCGTCTGCCAATGGAACTCGCAGGTACGGCGCCTGTGCCCTGCTCATGAATTCAAGATTCTGGCATCCGGACTGGTATCCGGCCTTGCAGTTCGGGCAGGTATTGTCCGAGACGCAGAACGATCCGATGACGAACTGGCCGGGTTTCACGGTCTTGACTGCGCTGCCCACCTCTTCGACATATCCGCAGTACTCATGCCCCATTGGCGTGGGCTGCCCAATTTTCTGAATGCCGCGGTATGGCCACAGGTCGGACCCGCACACGCACGTAACCGCGATGCGGATGATCGCGTCGGTCGGCTTCTCGATCCGGGGAGCTTCCACATCTTCAAAGCGCACGTCGCGCGGTCCGTATAGAACTGTTCCTCGCATTGAAAACTCCTTGGTTTAGACGTGAATCGCGCACCGGTGCGGGCGGGACAAAAGAGCCTTCGAATTCAAACCTCTAGAAAAACGTGGTCCACGACGCCTGGAATTTTAGCGCGCTCGGCACCCGCGGAGTGATTGCAGGTCCGTTGACATAGCTCAATCCGAGATTCAGATAGTTCCCCCGCGCAACACGCATTGAGTAGCTTCCGGTCAGCGTTGTTCCGGCGCGCCACACCGTTTTGCCATCGGCGACGAGCTTGTCAGTGTACTGGCTGCTGTAACCCGTGCGCGAAGCCACCACCGAAAAAAGATCGGCCGGGCGCCTTTGAAACGGAGCCTCCTTGTAGAGCCTCGCCTCGTAGTATCGCGCGTACGGATTCAGCGACTCCGGCGCCGTCATCCAGGATCCGCCGCCGTACCATCCCTCGTTTGGACGTTCGTAGCTCGACCTCCGCAACTGGTAATCCATCAGCACGTATCCGCAGTAGTTGCCCGCTTCGCTCTTGCCGGTGGTTACATTGCTGTAAGCCGTCGTGTTGTACATGTAGCCTCCGCGAAGCCACGCTTCATGCGCATGGCGGGTCGCCTCGCGCAGATAGCCGCCTTCGTGGATGAGTAGCAGCTTGTCTCCGCGCGGAATGAACCGGAAGCCGGCGTGATTGCGCGCCACCTCCGTCGGCCCTCCCTGGGGATCGATGCTCCGCTGCGCCCCAGCCTTGAAGTAGGTGTGGTTCGGTCCGCGAACCCGCATCGTAGCCCCTGGCGACGTAAGCGGAAAGTACGACATCCCGGCCTCGTACGGCAGCACCGCGTACACGCCCTGTCCGCCGGCGGCCGTCGATCCTCCAACAAACAGGCCCACGAAATCGAGATTCATCGAGACATAGCCCGCCTTCGTCTCCACGCGGTCTTCGCCAAACGCCTTGTAGAGATAAAGGTCCCAGAGTTGAAATGCATTTGGTCCCGCGGGGTCCCAGCTCACCCGGTTCCACACCCCGCCCACGTAAAGCTGCGCATTGCGCAAATGGAGCTGACGAAGATCGGCGGTCAATATGGGTTGCAGCATCACGCCTGTAAACGCCCGCTGCCCCACGTACTCCTGGCTCTCGGCTGCTACCGGCGCGTTCAGCATGTTCTGCGCGTACTGTCCCTGCGCGATCAGGCGCACTGCCAGCCCTTGCCTGAGCATGGCCTGCCGGTACCCCGAATTGACATCAATCGCGCTGTCGGAGAATGGCGGCATCGAAGTGTCGCCACCAAGGTAATTCAATGCCTCGATCGAGGTGGTGGCCGGCGCGGGGGCCTCGGGAACTCTGCCGGCATCCTGTGTCGCCTGGGCCCTCGCGCCTCCAATTGCGAAGAGCAACACGAAGGCGGCAAGCTGAATCCGGATACGACGGTTTTCGCAGTTCATTCTTTCCTTCGCCTCATTGAAAGAGCAGACTTGCCAGCGCTCTCTGATGACCCTTGTGTTCTATTCAACGTAAGGCGAAACAGCGTGAATGATAAGAGCCCGTAAAGAACAAGAGGTTGTGAATATAATTCATAAATGGTCGCAACCGATCTCACAGCGTTATCTGCGTTTGTCGTAGTTGCCGAAGAGTTAAGTTTTACGCGCGCCGCCAGGCGCCTCGGCGTTTCTCCTTCCGCCATGAGCCATGCCATGCGCGGCCTCGAGGAGCGTGTTGGCGTGCGCCTGCTCTCGCGCACCACCAGGAGCGTAGCGCCGACCGATGCCGGCCGGGAGCTTCTCTCGCAGTTGCGCCCGGCGCTCTCCGAGGTTCACATAGCGTTGGACCGCGTGGCCGGGTTGCGCAAGAAGCCGTCGGGCCGTGTTCGGCTCGTGGTGCCCCGATTTGCGGCCGGCGCAGTGCTCGCGCCCAGGCTCGGCGAGTTCGCGCGCAAATACCCCGACGTCCTGCTCGACGTCACCACGAACGACAGCCGCATGGATATCGTTGCCGCCGGATTCGACGCGGGCATCCACTTTGGCGAGTACATCGAGAAGGACATGATCGCGGTGCGCGTGTCTCCCGATCACAGGCCCGCGATCGTTGGCTCGCCCGGTTACTTCAAATCGCATGACAGGCCGAAGGCGCCTCGTGATCTGTTGCGGCATCGGTGCATCAATTTCAGGCACGGCGATGCGGGCCTGTACCGGTGGGAGTTCGAGAGAGGCAAAAAATGCCTGTCGGTTGCAGTCAACGGCCCGTTGATTGTCGACGATGAAAACCTCCTCGTGCAGGCCGCGCTGGACGGGGTCGGTCTCGCTTTCGTATCGGATGAGCGCGTAACGTCGCACCTTGAGAGCGGCGCTCTGCTTCGCGTTCTGGAGCGCTGGTGTCAACCCTTTCCCGGCTTCTTTCTCTACTATCCGGGTCGGCGGCAACAACCCGCTGCCTTGGCGGCATTGATTGAGACTCTGCGCATGCAGCCCGGGCGTGCTCAATGAGCGCGAAACGGAAATGCGCTCACGCGCCAGGTCATATCGACATACGCGCAGCTATGAGTGCGTAAAAAATAGAGAGCTGTCATCCAGAGCGGAGGTCGCCGCGGCGACCGCAGTCGAAGGATCTGCGACTGCTCTTCGTCTGCGCAGCCACACAACCGCGCAGTTTCGCGCGTTGCGACTATATGTCGATACGACCTGGTGTGTCCGCCAACTGCGGCAGTGAATGAAGGCTTGCGCCTCATCCATCGCCATGATCGTGATCGCATCGTCTGCCGCAACTCCTCGTTCACGGGCTCAGGAGGCCGCAATACCCCAGGCGCATCCGCACCCATCCAAAGCTGGATACTGTATGTCGAGATTCCGATCGAGGCCGCAAGTTAGGGTACCTGCGTGTCAAGCCCCCGATGCACGCGAAAACTAGGACATGTTAACCAGAAAATAAATACCCCTCCCCCCTCCCCCTCCCCCCTCCCCCCCTATAAAATTTCCTGTGAGTAAAAACAGCGAAGGTTAACTTCTTATAAATAAGACACTTATCTAAATTCTCGCTTTACCCGAACGGTCTTCTCCGGCAACTCCACCAAGTGAGATTCACTCGCCTTGTTATCTTCTGGTTAATGGGTCCGAAGCGAAGTCGGGTTGGAAACAGCAGCGGCCGTGAGGAAATCCTTCACGGCCGCTGGCGGTTTGAATCCGGGTTATTGCAGGTTGACTTGTTGGTGGAGCGGCAGGTCGCGCGAGCTCGCACCGGCAAGGATGTTGTAGCCGCCGGGCACGAGCTTCCACGAGTCAGAGGCTTCGTCGTAGACGGTCAGGCGGTCGTGCGGCACGGTGATCGTCACGGGCTTCGACTCGCCCGGTGCCAGCTCAACGCGCGACCAGCCGATGAGCCGATGCGGCGGCTCGCCCGCGGCATCAGGGAACGCCGTGTAGACCTGCGCGATCTCCGTTCCGGCGCGCTTGCCTGTGTTCTTTACCGTGAAGGAAACAGTAAGCGCGTCGCCGCTGTCCTTTGCGGTCAGCGCTGAGTAGGCGTAGGTGGTATACGAGAGGCCGAAGCCGAACGGGAAGAGGACGTCCTTCTTCTGGGCGTCGTACCACTTGTAGCCGACCTCGAGCTTCTCGTCGTAGGTGGTCTGGAATGCGGGAAGTCCTTTGGCCATCTGCGCCATAAACGCCGAAATGTCCTGGCCAGGCGCGGGGCGGTGCGGCTGCGACTCCGGCGGCGGCAGGACGAGCGTGGGATGCGGCAGGTCGGCGTCGCTCTTGGGGAACGTAACGGCGAGCTTGCCTGTGGGATTGACCTGCCCGGTGAGGATGTTCGCCAGCGCTTCCGCACCGCGGATTCCCGGATACCACGCTTCAACTACGCCCGCGACCTTGTCGGCCCAGGGCATGGTGACGGGGCTGCCGGATTCAAGTACGACTACGGTTTTGGGATTGGCGGCGGCGACGGCCTCAATGAGCTTGTTCTGGTCATCGGAGAGCGCGAGAGTCTTCAGATCCGAGCCTTCCGATTCCCACTGATACGCGAAGACGATGGCGACGTCGGCCTTTTTGGCCGCGGCAGAGGCGGCTGCGAGGTCGTCACCGGCGGCGAAGGTAACCTTGCCGGCGGGGAACTTCTCGCTGAGGGCGCGAAGAGGCGAGTCCTTAAGCCACTCTTCACGCTGGAAGAACATCTGGCCGGGAGCGGGCGGCGGAGGAGGAACGGCGTTGCCGCCTGGCGAGTTGACCTGCGCGGAGCCGCCGCCGGTGATGACGCCCTTATCGGCGTGTCCGCCGATGAGGACGATTGAGCGCGCGCTCGAGGCGAGCGGCAGCACGTTGTGGTCGTTCTTGAGCAGGACGATGGAGCCTTCAGCAATGCGTTGGGCCAGTTCCAACCCCGCTTCGATATCGGGAACCTGGCGGGCCGGCGGATGGGCGAAGACGCCGTCCGCGAAGATCGTCCGGATGATGCGATGCACGTGGTCGTCGAGCTCGGCCTGCGAGACATCGCCGTCGTTGACGGCTTTCTTGAGCGCGTCGCCGAAGAACGTCTCGCCGGGCTGCTCCATGTCGAGGCCGGCGTGAGAGGCTTCAGCGGTGGAGTGGGTTCCGCCCCAGTCGGAGAGGACGAAGCCCTTGAAGTTGTACGCCTTCTTCAGGACGTCGTTGAGCAGGTAGCCGTTTTCGCAGGCGTAGGTGCCGTTGACGCGGTTGTAGGAGCACATCACGCCGCCGGCGTCGGAGAGGCCGAGGGCGATCTCGAAGGCGCGCAGGTCGGTTTCGCGCATGGAGCGCTTGTCGATGTTGGCGTTGACGGCGTTGCGGCCGGATTCCTGGTCGTTGAGGGCGTAGTGCTTGAGATCGCCGATGACGTGCTCGGACTGGACGCCTTTTTCGACGTAGCCGTCAAGGGTTCCGGCGAGCAGCGGGTCTTCGCCCTGGTACTCGAACGTGCGGCCGTTGCGCGGCTCGCGGGTGAGGTTGACGCCGCCGCCGAGGGTCATGTTGTAGCCCTGGTCGCGGAGTTCGCGGCCGATGAGCGCGCCGTATTCGAAGGCGGTCTTGGTGTCCCAGGCGGAGGCGGCGGCGAGGTTGTTGGGCAGCGCGGTGGAGTAGCGGCCCATCATGGCGCCGCGAGTGACGCCGTAGGCCGAATCAGCCATCTGGATCGAAGGAATGCCGAGGCGCGGGATCGCGGCGGTGAAGCCGGCCCCGCCGTTCGATCCGTTGGGGGCCCCATTGCCGCCGGCAGGCCCGAAGGCGCGCTGGCCGTGGAGGAGCGAGATCTTCTCGTCGAGGGTCATCTCCTTGAGGACGAGGTCGGCGCGCTGGTCGGGGGTGAGGGATGTGTCGGACCAGGCGTAGTGCTTGGGCGGCTCCGGCGGGCGGCCGAACTGGGCGATGGCAAGGGAAGCCGAGGCCATAAGCGCGGCGGCGAAGAGGGCGCGGATCGGGCTGCTGCAATGAGCGAAAAGGTGCATCAATGGTTCTCCTGAATTGTGGGTGCTGCGGCGGTGCGGAATTTGTCCGGACCCGGCCTATCGGGCGCGGCGGAGCCCGCTTTGGATCGCGGCCAAGTTTAGCGGGCGGTGACTGTTGAGGAGACGGGTGGGCACGCATGGAGGTTTCAGAAGCGATTCTCAGCATTGCGCCCGAGTCCACGGTTGCAATGGGTGATCAACTGGTCTGAACAATACTATTTTACAAATAGGTATTTCGGTGCTATGGTCTCGGTCATGGCGAAGATTGCGGAACGGCGGGATCTCTTTCCGGGGGCGCTCGAGATGATGATTCTCCAGTCCCTACGGGTGCGGCCGATGCATGGGTACGCTCTGGTGAAGCACATCCAACAGGTTTCCGACGATCTGCTGCAGATCGAAGAAGGATCGCTCTATCCGGCGCTTCAGCGGATGCTGCGCGAAGGGATGCTCGAGTCCGAGGCGGGCGTTTCGGCCAAGGGCCGGCCAACGCGAATCTATCGCGTAACGGAGAAGGGGCTCAAGCACCTGGAGACAGAATTATCGAGCTTCGACAGGATGTTTGCGGGGATCACGCGGGTGTTGGGAACTGCGTAAAAGCAGGGCCAGCGTTACAAGGTGCGAAGGACCGGGAAGGCATGAGGCACGCGATGGGCTGGTTTGCGGCGATATTTCGGCGGCGGCGGTACGAGGACCTGGCAGTGTCGATCGAGGAGCACATCACAGAGCAAGTGGATGAGCTTGTTGAGTCGGGAGTGCCGCGCGCAGAGGCCGAACGGCGGGCGCGGGTGGCTTTTGGGAATCCGACGGCGATTAAGGAACGGAGCCGCCAGGCTTGGCAGTGGCCGCGGGTTGAGTCGCTGCTGGCGGATTTGAAGCTGGTGTTTCGGCGGCTGAGGAGGGCTCCGGGATTTGCGGTGACGGTGCTGCTGACGCTTGCAATCGGGATCGGCGCGAACACCGCAGTATTCACGGTGGTAAACGGCGTGCTGCTGAAACCACTGTCGTATCCGGATGCGGACCGGGTGCTGGCGCTGACACTGCGCGCGCCGGGCGCGGAGGGATTGTCGAATTTCCAGGTGGGGCTGCCGATGTCGCCGTCGATGTACACAACGGTGGCGGAGCACAGCTCGAGCTTTGAGTCGGTGGGCGTCTGGAACAGGCGTGAGGCCAACGTGACGGGAATGGGGCATCCGCAGCAGGTGCAGGCGGCTTTTGTGAGCGGAGGCGTGCTGGAGACGCTTGCAGTGCCGCCGGCCGTTGGGCGCCGGCTGAATGCGGCGGACCAGGATCCGCACGGGCAGCTGACGGCGATGCTCAGCTACGCCTACTGGCAGAAGCTGTTTGGGCGGGATCCGGGAGCAGTGGGGCGAAGCATCGTTGTGGATGGACAGACGCGGCAGATCGTCGGTGTGATGCCGCGTGGGTTCCGGATTGCGGATGCGGATTTCGATGTGATGATCCCGTTCGCCTTCGACCGCAGCAAAATGAAGATGGCGCCGTTCGGGTACCTGGGCGTGGGGCGGCTGAAACCGGGCGTGACGATTGCGAAAGCTGACGCGGAATTCGGCGGTCTGCTGGAAGTGTGGATGAACTCGTGGTCGAATGGGCCGGGAACGAATCCGCACTATTACAGGCGATGGAAGATCTCCGCGGATTTTCGCCCGCTGAAGCGCGCCGTGGTGGGCGACGTGGGCAACGTGTTGTGGGTGGTGATGGCGACCATCGGGCTGGTGATGCTGATCGCATGCCTGAACGTGGCGAACCTGCTGCTGGTGAGAGCCCATGCGCGGCAGCAGGAACTGGCTGTGCGCAGCGCACTTGGAGCGGGACGCGGCAGAATCGCGCGCGAACTGCTTACGGAGAGCGTGGTGCTGGGGCTCGCGGGCGGCGTGCTGGGCATCGGCGTGGCAGAGGGCGCGCTGCGGATGCTGGTGCGCATGGGAGGGGTGGATCTGCCGCGGCTGAGCGAGATCGGGCTTGATGGATGGTCTGTGGCATTCACGCTGGCGCTGTCGTTGATGTCAGGGCTGGTATTCGGGTCAATTCCGGCTTTCAAGTACGGATGGATGCCCGCGGCGACGTCGATAGGCACCGGACGGACGATGAGCGTGAGCCGGGAGCGGCATCGCTCGCGCGATGTGCTCGTGGTGGGCCAGGTGGCGATGGCGCTGGTGCTTCTGGTGAGCGCGACGTTAATGATCCGCACGTTTACGCACCTGCGCAGCGTGGACCCGGGATTCGCCGACGCGGCGCACGTGCAGACGGTGCGCATCGGCGTCCCGGAGACGATGGTGGCCGATCCGGTGATGGTGACGCGGATGGAGAACGAGATCGCGGACAAGATGGCGGCGATTCCGGGCGTGGCGTCGGTGGGGTTTGCGGAAGCAGTTCCGATGGACGGGAACGAGCCGAACTGGGACCTGTTGTGGGTGGAGGGGAAGAACTATCAGGGTGGAGAGCCCCCGCTGCGGTTCTACAACTTTGTCTCGCCGGGGTACTTCCACACTATCGGCACTCGGATTGTGGCGGGGCACGATTTCGACTGGACGGATCTGTATGCGTTGCGGCATCACGTGATCCTGTCGGAGGGATTTGCACGAGAATCGTGGGGCTCGGCTGAGGCGGCGGTCGGGAAGCGGGTGCGGCAGTTCGATTCCGACCCGTGGGAGGAAGTGGCAGGCGTGGTAGAGGACGTGCGGCAGCGGGGCGCAGATGAGCCGGCTCCGGCAATTGTGTACTGGCCGGCGCTCAAGAACAATCCATACGTGAAGGGAGCGCTGTACGCTTCGCGCGGAGTGGCGTTCGTCGCGAAGAGCGACCGCGCAGGGACGGCGGACCTGATCGCGAGAATGCAGGACGCGGTATGGAGCGTGAATGCAGACGTGCCGGTGGCGTCCGTGGCGACGATGCAGGAGATCTACGGGCAATCGATGGCGCGGACGTCGTTTGCGCTGACGATGCTGGGGATTGCGGGCGGCATGGCGTTGCTGCTGGGCGTGATCGGGATTTACGGCGTGATCTCGTATGCGGTTTCGCAGCGGCGGCGCGAGATAGGGATACGGCTTGCGTTGGGCGCGCAGAGGAGCGAGCTTCGCTGGATGTTTGTGCGATCGGCACTTGTGCTGACTGGTGTGGGCGTGGCGATCGGGCTGGGCGCGGCGGCAGGACTGACGCGCATGATGAAGTCGCTGCTGTTTGGAGTGAGCCCTACGGATCCGTTGACCTATGCGTCGATTGCGCTGGCGCTCGGCTGCTGCGCGGCGGTGGCGAGTTACCTGCCGGCGCGGCGCGCGGCGGGGGTTGATCCGGTGGAGGCGTTGAGGGCCGAATAGGCCCAGGGAAAAGGCATTAGGGATTATGGACGAGAAGCGAGAGTCAAGTGCGATGAGTTGGATTGCAGTGATATTTCGGAGGCGGAGGTATCGGGACCTGGAGATGTCGATTGACGAACATCTCAGGGAAAAGGTTGAGGAACTCGTCGAGGCGGGGATGCCGCGCGCGGAGGCCGAGTCGGCGGCGCGGCGAGCCTTCGGAGGCGTGACACAGGTGCTCGAGCGCAGCCGCGAGGCGTGGCAGTGGCTGACGCTCGAGAGCCTTTGGGCCGATGTGCGGTTTGCGTTGCGGCAACTGATCAAGTCGCCTGGTTTTACGGTGACCGCGGTGCTGACGCTGGCGCTGGGAATCGCGGTGAACGCGACGGTGTTCAGCATGGTAAGCGGATTCCTGATGCCGAAACTGCCGAGTCGCGATGCGGACAAGACTGTGGTGATATCTGCAGTGAATCCGGATGGCGGCTTCGTGCCCGACGTCGCCCCCGTTTCGGCGCCGAATTATGAGACGATCCGCGCGGATACGAGTGTTTTCGCGGCGACGGCGGCAATGCACGATGCCATACCCGCGAGCCTGGGCGGCGAACACGAGCAGCCCGAGGCGATTGAATACTTGCCGGTGACGCCGAATTACTTCAGCCTGTTGGGCGTGGAGCCGGTGCTGGGACGGGTCTTCCTTGCCGGCGAGGATCAACCGGGGCGCGACCGCTTGGTGGTGTTGAGTCACAGTCTCTGGGCGCGGCGGTACGGGTCGGATCCGGCGATTGTGGGACGGACGATCCGGCTGAACCGCGAGGACTATACGGTGGCGGGCGTCATGGGCGCGGACTTCCAACTCATGGGGTTCGCCCCGCAGCTCTGGACGCCGCTTACCCTGACGGCGGCCGATGCTATCCCAGAGGCGCGGCGCAACCGGAACCTGACCGTGTTTGCCCGGCTGGCGCCAGGAATCACGCTCCAGCAGGCCAACGCCGAAGCAAAGCGGCTGGCGGCCCGTGCGGAGGCAGACCATCCGAACGTTGAAGGCAGATGGGGCGCTTCGGTGCGAGGACTGAAGGACTACCTCGTGTACTCGCTCGGTACTTCGAAAGCGCTGGCGATCATGATGACCGCGGTGGGATTCGTGCTGCTGATCGCCTGCGCCAATGTCTCCGGGCTTCTGCTCACAAGGGCCGCGGGCCGCCAGAAGGAATTGGCCATCCGCGCGTCGCTGGGAGCGAGCCGCTGGCGGATCGTGCGCCAGTTGCTCATCGAGGGAGTGAGCCTGGCGCTGATCGGCGGGGTTGCGGGCCTCGGACTTACCTGGGCCGGCATTCGGGTGCTGCGTTCGCTTCTGACGTTCAACCCCGTGATCGCCGAAGTCCCCGTGACAATGGATCAACGTGTGCTGGCGTTTGCCGCTTGCGTGACGCTGATCGCGGCCCTGCTTTCGAGTCTGGCGCCGGCGCTGAAGGCATCGCACACCGACCTAAATATGGACCTGCGAAGCGAGGGACGCGCGGCCACGGCGGGGCGGAGCCGCAATCGGCTCAGGGCGATGCTTGTGGGCGGCGAGATTGCCCTCGCACTTTTTCTGCTGGCCGGAACGGGCCTGCTAACGCGCGGAATTTACGCGCTGGAGCATCAGCGCCTTGGCTTCGTGACGGACCACCTTCTTACCGCGGGTGTGGTGCTGGACAACCCTCGGTACCCGAACGCAGCGGCGCAGACGCAGTTTGTGCGCGGCCTGCTGCCGCGTCTGCACGAAATTCCCGGCGTGGAGGATGCGGCGGCGACATCGAACCTGCCCGCGACTGGCGCGGGCAAGATATCGGTGCACATTCAGGGCATGGTTGAACCGCCGGCGAGCGAGCAACGCAGAGCGGAAACAGTGGTGGTGACGCCGGAATTCTTTGCCGCGGCTGGCATTCCAGTGCAGCACGGTCGCTCGTTCACCGAGCAGGATGGCGCGAACGCGCCCCGGGTCGTGGTGGTAAACCAGCGTTTTGTGCAGCGCTACCTGGGCGGAGGCGACGCGATCGGCCGGCATGTGAACCTGGACGTGGGAGACGGACTCGGTGATTGGGAGCAGATCGTTGGAGTGGCGGCAGACATCAAAAGTTACTCCGAGGAGACACGCGTCGATCCGGTGGTTTACGAACCCTTTGACCAGCGGCCCTCAAACCAGTTTTCTCTGATGCTGCGCGGGCAAGCGGCGCCCGACACGATGATTCCGGCGATGCGCAAGGCTGTTGCTGCATTCGATCCCGAGCTTCCCCTGATCGACGTGACGAGCATGCAGGGCATCATCGACGCCCAGCGCAGCGGGAACCCGATGTTTGTGGAGATTCTGAGCACATTCACGGTGCTGGCGCTGCTGCTTGCGGCTATTGGGATTTATGGCCTGATCGCCTATTCGGTGCGGCAGCGGACTCATGAATTCGGGGTCCGCATGGCTCTCGGAGCGAACGCACGGGACATTGCGCGGACCGTGCTGCGCGAAGGGTTGAAGATCGCGGGAGTCGGATCGCTTGTGGGGCTGCTGCTCGCCCTTCCGCTGGGCAACGCGTTCGATGCCATGTTTCCCGGGATCCAGTTCGTGTCTCCGCCTGTGTACCTCGTGGTCCTGGCGACGATGAGCGTTGTGGTGTTGATCGCGGCCCTGGGTCCCGCGCGGTGCGCGGCAAAAGTAGATCCGACGGCGGCGCTCAGAATTGAATGACGCCAGTGAACGCTTTCAAGCGGCGATGCCATGTCAATTAACATCCTTATGTGCCCGGACTAGACGATGAAGTGAAATGGGTGCGCGGAGTGGGTCCGCGAGTTGCGGAGCTGTTGGCGGCGAAGGGCATCCGCTCGGCTGAGGACCTGCTCTACCACCTGCCGTTCCGCTATGAAGACCGGCAAAACCCGCGCAGCTTAGATGAGTTGAAGGCTGGAGAGATGGCTTCGGTGATCGCGGAGGTCCGCGGAGCGGCGTTGCTCCGGACGCGCAAGATGCCGTTGTTCGAGCTGACGCTGGGGCAGGGGAGGCTTGCGATAAAGTGCCTGTGGTTCCACGGCACATGGCTGAAGGATACGTTTCGCGCCGGGCAAACCGTTGCGGTGTTCGGGCGCGTGGAGGAGTCGCGCTCGAGCAGCGGCAACTTCAAAATGATCCAACCACAGTACGAAATTCTGCCGGACGCGAGCGAGGATGCCGAGACGCGCATGCTCGAAGTGGGCCGCATCACGCCGGTGTACGAGTCGCTCGGTGGGTCGAAGCTGGCCTCGCGGTGGCAGCGGAAGGTTATCTTTCGGCTGCTCGAGAGCATGCGTGGGGCGATTCCTGATTGCCTGCCGACCGCGATGCTGGATCGACTGATGCTGCCGGGGCGCGAGAAGTCGCTGAGCGAAGTGCACTTTCCTCCCGAAGGCACGGCGATGGAGAAGCTGCGGGCATGGGCGACACCGTCGCACCGCAGGCTCATCTTCGAGGAGCTGTTTTTTCTGGAGCTCGGCCTCGAACTGAAGCGGCGGCGCGTGCGGGATCGCGTGGGAGTGGCGTTTGCGACGACGGACAAGGTGAGAGAAGCGATCCGGGAGGTGCTGCCGTTTCACCCCACGGCGGCACAGAAGCGCACGCTGGGAGAGATCGTCGGCGACATGCGTGAGGCGCACCCGATGCGGCGGCTGTTGCAGGGCGACGTGGGGTCGGGCAAGACGATTGTGGCACTGCAGGCCATGCTGGTGGCGATGGAGAACGGCTACCAGGCCGCGATGATGGCTCCGACTGAGATCCTGGCGACGCAGCATTACCTGGCGGCGCGCAAGCTTCTGGAGAAGTCGTCGCGTAGGTACCGGATTGTGCTTCTGACGGGGTCGCTCGACGAGGAGCGGAAGCGGTACAACCGCGGGCTGATCAATCGCGGCGATGCGCAGCTCGTAATCGGGACCCATGCGTTGATTGAAGAAAAAGTCGAGTTCGACCGGCTGGGGCTTGTCGTTGTGGACGAGCAGCACCGGTTTGGCGTGCTGCAGCGGTTCAAGATGATGAAGAAGCCCGGACAAGGCGAACCCGACGTGCTGGTGATGACCGCAACGCCGATTCCGCGCACGCTGGCGCTCTCGCTCTACGGCGACCTCGACGTGAGCGTGCTGGATGAGTTGCCGCCGGGCCGGACGCCGATTGTGACGCGTCGCGTGCCCGATGAGCGCGCGGGCGAGGTTTGGGACTTTGTGCGCAAGCAGGTGGGAATGGGGCGCCAGGCGTACATCGTGTACCCGGTGATCGAGGGAACAAAGGAGGATCAGCCGGAGTTTGATTTTGCGCACGATCAGCCGTTGTTTGATCAGGCAGGGAGTCAACTTCGGTCGGAATCCAGGGAGCAAGCTCCGAGAGCCGCGCGAAAGGGCAAGACCGGCGAGCTCTTCCCGAAGATGGCGAAGGAGGCGAACCCGCAGGCGAAGTCTGGCCTAAAATCGGCAGTCGAAATGCACGAGAAGCTGCGCACGGGGCCGTTGGTGGGGCTGCGCGTGTCGCTTCTGCACGGACGCCTCGACGCGGATGAGAAGGAAGTCATCATGCGGCGGTTCCAGCGCGGCGAGATTGACGTGCTGGTGGCGACGACGGTGATCGAAGTGGGCGTGGACGTTCCGAATGCGACCGTGATGGTGGTGGAGCACGCGGAGCGGTTCGGGCTGGCGCAGCTTCATCAACTCAGGGGCCGGGTGGGGCGCGGCGCGGCGAAGAGCTACTGCATCCTGATGACGGGGGAGCGCGTGAGCGAGCAGGGCGAGGAGCGCCTGAATGCGATGGTGCGCACGCAGGACGGCTTCGAGTTGGCGGAGCTGGACCTGAGCATGCGCGGGCCGGGAGAGTTCTTCGGCACGCGGCAGGCAGGGCTTCCGGATTTTCGCGTCGCTAACCTGCTGCGCGACCGGCAGGTGCTGGAGCTGGCGAAGCGGGAGGCGGCGCGATTCGCGAATGCGCGTCCCGAAGATGCGGAGGGGACGGAGGCCGAGCGGGCTCGCGTGTGGGCGCGGCTTAAAGAGGCGTGGCAGAGACGGTACGGGCTGGTGGAAGCGGGGTAGAGGCAGGGACCAAGGGACAAAGGGACAAAGAGACCTTGGGCGGGGCACTCACACTGGTAAAACGACTTAGTTCATTACTAGGTTTCATCGGGCGCGTGTGGTATACGTTCTCCCATGCCCCGCATACGCTCGATCTATGCGCTCATCATTGCGTTTGCCATTTTTCTGCTTGCGCCGATCAAATCTGGATCGGCGGCGGGGCCGCTTGCGCCTACGCCGCCGATGGGCTGGAACAGCTGGGATTCGTATGGGCTCACCATCGACGAGGACCAGTTCCGCGCCAATGTGAGCGTGCTGGCGCGGCTCAAGGGGTTCGGGTGGCAGTATGCGGTGATCGACGAGGGGTGGTACATGCAGAACCCCTTCGGCGCGAACACGGCGGAACAGAAATATCTCTATGACGCGAACGGGTTGCTGCAGCCCGTGGTGGCGCGGTTTCCTTCGGCGAAGGATGGCGGGTTCAGGCTGCTGGCGGACTGGGTCCACGTGCAGGGGCTCAAGTTCGGCATCCACATTGTGCGCGGGATTCCGAAGCAGGTGGTGGACGCGAATCTGCCGATCGCGGGATCGAAGTATCACGCGGCGGATGCGGCGGACCGCGACGCCACGTGCCCGTGGAACGACGCGAACTATGGCGTGGCCGACAACGCAGCGGGGCAGGCCTACTACGACTCGATGCTGAAGCGGTATGCGGAGTGGGGCGTCGACTTCATCAAGGTGGACTGCATCAGCGACCATCCGTACCGGCCGACGGAGATCAAACAGGTGGCTGAGGCGATCCGCAAGAGCGGGCGGCCGATGGTGCTGAGCCTTTCGCCGGGGCCGACGAACCTGAGCCACGCCGAAGAGGTGGCAAAGTACGCGCAGATGTGGCGCATCAGCAACGACCATTGGGATGCATGGTCCTTCAAGGATCACACTCCGGATGGGTTCCCCTTTGGACTGGTCGATGAGTTTGACCTGATCGCCGACTGGAGCCCGCTGGTGAAGCCGGGGGCCTGGCCCGATCCGGACATGCTGCCGGAGGGCTCTCTTACGCCGCATCCGGGCTGGGGCGACCCGCGGCAGTCGCGCTACAGCGAGGACGAGCAGCGGACGGAGTTTACGCTGTGGGCGATGGCGCGGGCGCCGCTGATCTTCGGCGGGAACCTGACGAAGCTGGACCCGCTGACGCGCAGCATGATGACGAACAGGGAAGTGATCGACATCGACCAGTACAGCGTGGCGAGCGGGCTCGCCCTGATGCCGGCGGATAACGGGAAGCCTCTGCCGTGGCGGGCGTGGTATGCGCAGATGGGCGGCTTTTCGACGAAGACCTACGCGGCGGTGTTCAACCTTGGCGACGATTCCCGGACGCTGGACGTGCCGTGGATCAGCTTCCACGTGCCGGACAAGCCTCATGGCGCCTACGACGTGTGGAACAAGAGGCAGCTCGAGGTGGCGAAGGTGTTGCACGTAACGCTGCCGCCGCACGGCTGCGCGCTGTACCGCATTGAGTGATCGAAGTCACCGTCGATAGCTGACAGCGGTCCCTGATCCCTGCTCCGTATGCGACAATCATCTTTCGGTCCGGAGGCGGTCCCGCGCGGCTCCGGCGGTTGAGTTCGCTATGCCGGTTCTTCGCTCCGCCTTTATTGCCCTCTCAAAAAACCGCGGCCTGCGCCGATTCAGCGAGCGCTCCAGCTTAGGAATAAAGCTCAGTTCACGCTTCATCGCAGGGATGGAGATCAAGGACGCCCTGCGCGTTTGCGAAGCCGTAAACAAGCAGGGCATGGCGGTGACGCTCGATTCGCTCGGCGAAAGCGTGACCGAGGAGACGGCCGCGCACAGGGCCGCCGAGGTGTACCACAAGCTGCTCGATGCGATTGCGCAGCAGAGGCTTGACGCGAACGTGAGCGTGAAGCTGACGCAGATGGGGCTCGAGGTGAAGCGCGAGCTGGCCGAGTGGATTGCAGAGGACCTGACCAGACACGCCGCAAGACTGAACAACTTTGTCCGCATCGACATGGAGGACTCGTCGCTGACGCAGGTGACGCTGGACATTGTGAGGCGCATACATGCGTTGCCCGGGCTCAGCGGCGCGATCGGCGTGGTCATCCAGTCGTACCTGTACCGTTCTCAAGCCGACATCGAGCAACTGCTGGCGGACGACATTCGCGTGCGGCTGTGCAAGGGCGCGTATAAGGAGCCGCCGGAAGTGGCGTTTCCCCACAAGACCGACGTGGACTCGAACTACGTGCTGCTGGCGAAGATGCTGCTCGAAAGCCCTGTCTATCACGGCATTGCCACGCACGACGAGAAGATGGTTGCGGCGGTGAAGGCTTTCGTGCGCGAGAAGAAGATCGACCCGAGCCGGTTCGAATTCCAGATGCTTTACGGCGTGCGGCGCGACCTGCAGCGCGCCCTGGTGCGCGAGGGTTACCGCGTGCGCGTGTACGTGCCGTTCGGTGGCGAGTGGTATCCCTACTTCATGCGGAGGCTGGCGGAACGGCCCGCGAACGTTCTGTTCATCGCGAAGAACCTGTTGAGGAGCTAGAGCATTTTCAGAATTGGCAAGTCCGATAGCTGAAAATCGGCTGGTTTCTCGAGAAACGCACATAAGTGCCGCTAGAAGCACGTTAAGCGCATGAGTTTACCCCGACTTTGTTCCAAACCAGATTTGGGGCTGCCGACAGTCAGCCGGCTTGAACCTGGCCGTAAAAGAGGCCTGAAAAGTTGGTGAAAAAAGTGGCGATTCGGGGCAAATAAGTGGCGTTTTGGGCACATTTGAAAATTGAGACAAGGTATTTATTATCAGTTGATTAACCGTTCTGCCCTCTTTTTGCCCCTCACAT